>ERZ1673737.27-NODE-27-length-193946-cov-15.846620_pt1 | contig 193946 bp, 121 predicted proteins | sample MGYA00580211_ERZ1673737 | MGnify/ENA primary metagenome ERZ1673737 (study PRJEB41218, sample SAMN15661789) | gut metagenome | host: Homo sapiens | place: Canada: London | collected 2015-08-20/2019-03-30 | study: EMG produced TPA metagenomics assembly of... | reverse complement strand
AACACTCACGACCCAAACCCACACACCCCCACAAAAACACCCGGGGCTTCTCGCACTCATGAGACCCACGTCCGGGACCATTCCCGGCCGGCCCCGCCGTCGGGGCCGAAGAGAGACGGCGCGGCGCGTTCCCATTTCCGCAGGAAATCCGGAAAACAGCACGTCCGTGACCGTGGAATCCCGACGCCCGGGCCTCCTCCCCCCGGTCTGCTGTGCGGACGGCTCCCCCCCCCTGAGGGGAGCCAGAAACTGGCTTGGTTATGGGGTCGCTCTACACTGGCTTCTGCTATGCATTACTTCACCCCTAAACGTTGCGCCACGTCGAATAAAATCATGTACCACGATAAGGCGCAGGCTCAGCGTGCCGCTGATCAAAGCCTGATCGAGCGCGGAGCCGAGCTATGGGTGTACCGTTGCGAATATTGCGGATGCTGGCACCTCACACATCGCGATCCACAATCCAGTTACCGGCATGTACCGCTGAACCAGCAACTCAAGCCACACAGTCGTAAAAAGGGCTACAAGCCACGTAGACGTTAGCGTCAGAAGCTCCATAGGCCTCGCCAACGCCGTATCTGAGACAGGTTACGGTCCAAACACGTCAGGTCGTAGGCTGCTAAGCGTTCAGGGCGCTCGGACACACTTCGTCCAACACTTACATCACCTTGGTGTTTTCAAGGTTGCGGATAACCCAATCGTTGAAGCGAATTACCGGCTTGCGCAACATAAGTCCCAACAGCAATGAGGGGACAAGGAACAGTGCCAGTTTGCCCATGGAAACCCAGTATTCCATGCCGAATGAGCCTGCCATGGCCGAATGCATCGCATCCACCGCATAGGGGAACAGTAGCCATTTAGAAACGACCTGGAAGAACGTCGGCAGTGTTTCAATGGGGAATGTGCCGCCGGAACCGGCTACCTGCATAACCAGCAGTACTACGGCAATGGCTTTGCCGATATCACCGAACGACAGGGTCAGCGTATACACAATATTCGAGAACACCAGTGCAGACAACCACCCGACCATCAAGAACTGAATCGGATGCTCACACTGCACGCCGAGATAGAACATATCGCCCAGGCACACCAGCGTACCTTGCAGCAAAGCAAGGAAACCGAAAATCATGTATCGGCCGAAATATTCGTGGTGCAAGCGTAAACCGAACTGCCGCGCATTGCCGGGAGCCTCGGCACGCGGCTTCTTCAGCACATCCAACGCGGCGGCCGGTCCGGCAATCCGCCCGGCAATCATGGCCTCGCGAAGACCCACTTCCGAACCGAGCGGCAGATCATTGCCCAACCCTAAGATACGAGCCTTCTCATGGTCGGAAATCGATACTTTCAACATGGCGACCAGAATGATCGCACCGACCCAAATAGACAAAATCGTGTAGAACGGAGCCATCGCGGAACCATAGTTGGCAACGGGATAGAGCGCGATGCGGTCGACCGCTACGGGTGCCGCCAGCATGGAAGCAATGGCATCGGGCTTCGCAGAGGAAATCACAGACAGGTCGATGGTGCCGCCATTGGTGATAGAGGCGAGTTGGGAAGACAAGTTGTCGAGTTTCTTCGCCGAACGGGTCAAAGCGCTAGCTGCGTCAGTCAAGGCCGACTGGATGTCCGTCAGGCTGTCTGAAACGCCGCCAGAAAGACCTGACACGCTGCTTACGGTCGATGCAAGCCCGTCGATTACGGAACTTGCCTGCGTGGTCACTTCGTCCATGGACGAGGTCAGATTGTTCAGTTGCGGTTTCAGCGTGCTCTTGTACGTGTCTGAAGCCTGAGTAATCGATTGTTTGGCGGCAGCGATTTGTGATTTCAGATCTCGACGCGCTGTATCGGCATCGGCAGTACCGTTTGCTATGTGCGTGGCCGCATCGCCCAACGCGGTGGCGGCTTGCTGCATGCTCTGCTGCGCCTTTGTGGCTTGGTCTGCAGCCGCGTTCAGTTGAGCGGCAACGGTATCTCCGCCCACGGGCAGTGAAGCCGCTTGTTTGGCGAGATCTCGTAAAGCGGCGGCATACTTTCCAAAGCTGTCGGCCTGAGCCTCCACTTTGGATTGCATATCGGTTAGCTTGTTTGATATCTGTGAGGATTGTGAGCCCACATCGGCAAAAGCGGCATCGATTTGCTTGGCAATGGTGTCGTAGGATGAACCGGCCTGCTGCAATGCCGTACCGACGCCATCGGTGGCTCCGGACAATGCCTTGTCGAGGCTGGAGACGCCGTTGCGGGTCTGTTTCAACGCCTTTTTGGTTGTGGCCGCAGCTGAGCCTGTTGATCCCAGCAGCTTATCGGTGGAATCAATGATGCTGTTGGCGGCCCCGAGCAGATTGGCATAGGAATCCATCTGCGACGCAGTGCCGGTCAAACGAGACGACATGGTGGCAATATGACTGGAGGCGTTGTTGACGTACTGCTCCATTTGCGGGCTTTGCGCGTAATCGGCCACGTTGGAAACCAAATCCAGCGCCACGCTCGCCAAGGTCTTCACAAATGTCTGGTCGATGGTCGTGGCCACGGTGGTAGCACCCTGGTCGGTGATATGCGGAGCGATCGGATTGATTTTCTCATTGAGATAGTATTCGAGCTTGGCGTGCTTGATCTTCGGTGAAAACAGCGTCATCATATCGGAGCTGAAGCTCTTTGGAATAATCAGCGCGGCATAGTATTCGCCTGAGTTCACGCCATCGATGGCCTTAGCACGATCCACAAACTGCCAGTCAAGGTCATGATTGGCCCTGAGCGTATTGGTCACGGTTTCGCCGACGTTGATGGTGATCGGCATCAGATCGGACTTATAGCCCTTATCCACGTTCGCCACAGCGACCTTCAAGGCCTTGGTGTTGCCGTACGGGTCCCAGCTGGCGGCGATGTTGTACCATGCGTACAGTGCCGGCACAATCGCCAATCCCATAGCCACGATTACGGCGATCACATTGCGGGTGGCTTGGCGCACGTCACGTACGAATATTTTCCAGATAAGCTTCATCGTGCGCCTCCCTGCCCAGGCTGCCCGGACTGACCGGACTGTGCGGTGTGCGCAGTCGGCTCGGTGGCCTGATCACTGAACGGTGTGAGTCGTTCAGTGGTTTCGCCGATATCCGGATTGCTGCCCATCGCCGCTTCGTGACGTCCGTGGCCGTGGAAACGCCGCCACGCATATCCGTTGAGCATCACATTGCGGAACTCGTCGGCACTCATGGCACTGACGCCAAGCTGCATGGCGTAGGTTTCGCGTGCGTATTCAACCACAATGAGATAGGCGTCGATAAGAATAATCGACAGAATCCAGGAGGTCAGCATGGCGATTTTCTCTTGGGTGACGAACAGCAGTACCAGGAATACGAACGGGAGTACGGTCAGCAATGTCAGACCGGCAACGATCATCTTTGGGTACCGCGCGAAGAACCGGTGCGCGCGATGAGCGATGATATCGCGCAGTTCCTTGCTGTCGGACACCGTGCGGAATACGGAGTTCAAGCTCACCTGTTCGTTCACCATGCTGTTGTGCTCGGTGATCATCAGGTCGGTACCTCCCAAACGATGGTCGAACAGCGCGTTCAGGTTCATCGCATACCGGCGTACGACAAGTCCCACGAAAAGCGCCGCCGGCAGATACCAGAACAGGTGCAGCATGTCGAGCCAGTAATGGTTCGCGTACAGGCCGGCGATCGGGCCGCGCATCGCGTTGATGCCGTAGGTAAAGGGCAGCCATGGGTGCAGTTCGCGGAAGAAGTTCGGCATCATTTCAATCGGATACAGGCCGGAGGCGCCGGGTATCTGCACAATGACCAGAATTACGGCGATGGCTTTGCCGATATGGCGGAACGCCACGGCCAGTGCGTAAATAATGTTGATGTATACGAACGAACAGAAGATCCCGGCCAAGATGAACAGCAGCGGATGCTCGCATTGGATGCCGAGCACCAGATCGCCAATGGTGGCGATGATGGCTTGCAGGAATCCGATGGTGACCAGCAGCAGCCAGCGGCCAAGATATGCTTGCGTAGCGGTGATACGGCGAATGCCCTCGCGGTCGACCTCAAGCTTGTAGATGGCGATTAGCACGAAACCGCCTACCCACAGTGCCAGATTCGTGTAGAACGGGGTGACTGCGGACCCGTAATTGTCGGTGGCATACACGACTTTCGTGGTCAGGGTGACGGGATTGCCCATGAAGTCGCCGAATCCCTTGTCATCCAGATGCAGCGTATCCCGGATTTTCTGGTAAGCGGCGGAACTATCGAGCGTGGCGATATCGGTGCGTACGGTGGCGACATCGCTGGCCACCTGGCGCAGCGAATCCTGCGTGCTGCTGATGGTGGTTTTTGTTTGGTTCAGGGTATCGACAAGCTGGTCGAACAGTCCGTCGGCCTGATCCAAGGTGCCGGATAACGAAGTCAACGTGCCATCCAGTGTGCCATTCAGGGCGGCGAAACTGTTCAATGATGAGGTGAGCGACGGCATTACGGTGCCGGTCAGCGAGCCGCGCGCGGTATTCAGCGCCGCGATGCCGCCGGTGGTGGTGTTGGTCATGGCTCCGGAAAGATTCGTGGTGGCGTCTTTACCGGAGTTGATGAACTGTGTGGTGTCGGTATGGAAGGTGTTGAGCTGTGTCTGCTGTTTGCTGATCAATGAGTCGAGCGCATCGATTTGTTTCCAGATGTTCTGGCCGACTGGGTCGGTGGTGTCTTTGCCGATGCCGGCTTTGGTCAGCGCGTCTTTCAGATCGCTGATTGACGTTTGGGTGGCATTCAGTGGGGCCGAAAGTGTGTTGGTGATGGTGTCGACGGAGTTCTGCGCGCTGTTGAAGGAGCCGGTGATGCTGCCGGCGGCGTTGTTGACGTGAACGGCCAGTCCGGAGAGTTGTGCTGAACTGGTGTCGAGCGCGCCGACCAGTGTGGTGGAGAAGGCTTGTGACCCGGCCTGTGTTTCCGCCAACAGTGTGCCGGACTGGCGGGAGGCCTTCTGCGCGGCCGCGACGGTCTGCCTGAGTGAGGCGGTGGTCTGTTTGGCGTCGGCGAGAATCGTGTCTGATTGGGCCAGCGTGTCCTGTAAGTCGGTGAGTGAATCCTGAACGGTGTTCAGCGTGGACATCACCGTATTGAGATCATTGATCGTATCGTGCTGGACTTTGCCGGTGGCTTGGTCGAGATCGCCTCCCGCTTCGGAAACGGCCGAGGCAACGGTGGTGGCTACCGTGGTGACGAAGGCGGAGTTGATCTGCTCGTCGATGGTGGTGGCACCGGTGTCGGTGATTTTCGGCGCGATCGCGTTCTTCTTCTCGTTGACGTAATACTTGATTTTTGGCTGTTTGGAGGTTCCGGTCACCGATTCGACCAGGCTGGTGCTGAAATCCTTGGGCAGCACGATGGCTGCATAGTATCCGCCGGTCTCCACGCCGTGGACGGCCTGTTCCTCATTGTCTACGAAGCGCCAGCCGAGTTCGTCGTTCTGCTTGAGTTTCTTGACGACCTGCCGGCCCGCATCGAGATGGCCGACCAGATCGTTGGTGGTGCCTTGGTCTTCATTGGCTACGGCCACTTGCAGATTGCCGGTGGCTGAATAGGGATCCCAGTTGGCGAGAATGTTGAACCATGCGTACAGCGAGGGCAGCATTGCTACGCCGAGCGTCACCACAACGGCAACGGGATTGCGTAAGATACGTCTGCAATCGCGTAGAAAGACTTGCCAAACCGTCCGCATCCAGTCCCTCTTTTCCGGTTCGTAATCATTGCGGCCACATGCAGTCTATTCCCACCACTGGTGCGAATACTGCTGGTTTGGCGGGTTTTCTTGCAAAACTGGCCGTTGGTTGTCCGCATAATGGGACTGATATGTGAACGTTTGTTGATGGTGCGACACCGGCGGGATGGTTGTGCAATTTTGCCGGTATCCGGTGATGAAATGTTGAGGTGTTGGAACTGAGTCGTCGCAGTGCTGAGACCGAGACGACTCAGTGACGAGCCTATCCGAGGCTATCTCGTTGGTTCTGGTCTCACTGATCCAGACGGAAGCCCTGAGCGGCGGCCTTGTCGAGCAGTGTCTGATGGCTGACATCCTGCCGACTGATCGTGGCGACCTGATCGCTGAAAGCGTCCACCGGACGGTCGGCTTGGCGCAGATCGTAGTACCGGTGAACTTCCTCGTCGAAGGCGGGCAGCTGGTCGAGTACGCCATCGGCGTCAGCCGGGTAGGTGTTCTCGAAGAACTGCATCGTGCGCGGCATGCGCGGCTTGACGGTCGGGTTCTGATCGGGCTTGCCGATGGCCAGACCCAGCACCGGATACGTGTATTCCGGCAGATTCAGCACGTCGATAAGGCCGGGGATGTTGTTGAGCAGAGAGCCGAGAATCACGCAGCCCAGTCCCAGCGAATAGGCGGCGGTCTCCATGGCGTGCAGGGCCAGCACTGCGTCGTTCTGAGCTTGGGTGAAGCGATAGCTGTACTTCAGATGGAATTCGTCGGAAGCGGGATCGATACCCTTGCGTTCGGCGATGCGTGCGTTGCGGTGCTCGTCGATGACGAACACGTACAGCAACGGCGCGGTGGCGATATACGGCTGATGGCCGAATTCGGCGAGCTTGGCTTTGGTGGCCGGGTCGGTGATACGGATGGCGGACCAGTCGTTAAGGAACTGGCTGGACGCGGCATGTTGGGCGACGGTTTCGAGCGTGGCGCGGGTATCGTCGTCGATGGCCTCGTCCTTGAACTTACGGATGGAGCGGCGGCCCAGAAGAGCCTCGATTGTTGCGTTGGTAACCATGGCTTTATTGTCGCACGGCAGACGCCGGACGTCACGGTGGATTACCTCACAGTGAAATGCCGATATTGTGTGGCGGAACTGTGCTGGACTGATGGTTCCTGTCGATTGACTGATGGTTCCTTGACGAAATTCCAGCGATGAGTCATCAGTCAGCCAACAGAAACCATCATCCAACCGGGGGATTAGCGGCTGGGCTTGCGATGGCGGTGGTCGACGAACGCCTTGGAGCCCCGATCCGACAGCTGCGAAACCACTGCGCCGAGTGCGGCCGAAACGGCGGCGAATGCCAGACTCATTGCCAGACTTTGCGGCGCGTCTGCCGCCAGTCCCTTGCGCAGATTGCGTTTGCTTGTGCCCTTGTCCCATATCATCTGGAATGCTTTGCCGGCAACCAAGCCTGCCAGCGCTGGGACTGCCGACTTGATGAGCTTGTCGCCCAGAGAATCAGGGTCGTTGAGCCGGTCCTCGCGCAGCCTGTTGACCTTCTCGTCGATGCGGTGCAGGCTGTCGACCGCGCGGTCGGCGCTGGAGGGGAAGTCGGTGTTCGTTTCGTCGCTCATGACTCTCAGTCTAATAGCATCTCAATCATCTCAGCGCAAAAGATGGGCGTTAATGGTGGAGTCATGAACGAGCGCAGACTAGAGTGGAGGCATGAGCGAACAGAACGTGAACGGCACCGTTGCCGTCGAGAACTCTCGTGGCGGCAATGGATTTTTGGTGTTGCTGCGCCACGGCCAGACCGTGTGGAGCGAATCCGGGCAGCATACCGGGCGCACGGACATCCCGTTGACCGCGGTCGGCGAGCAGCAGGCAGCGGATGCCGGAAGGCGCCTGCGCGAGGCCTTCCCCGAAGGATTCAGCCAGAGCTGTGTGTTTTCCAGTCCGCTGAAGCGGGCGTGCCAAACCGCTGAACTGGCCGGTTTTGCGGACCACGGTGTGTTGGACGGCATCGCTGAATGGGATTACGGCCGAGCCGAGGGGCGTACGCGCCAGCAGGTGAGTGAGGCCAGCGGTTTTGAATGGGATGTGTGGCGTGACGGGCCGCGCTCGCTGACGCCCACGCTGGAGGGCGATTGGGTCGAGACCTTGCCTTCGGGCGAGCAGGTGCCGGTCCATGCCGGGCCTGGCGAGACGCTGGAAGAAGCAGCGGTACGCGCCAAGAGCGCCATCGATGAGATTACGCCGCTGCTGAAAGACGGCCATAATGTGCTGTTGGTGGCTCATGCGCACATCCTGCGCATCCTCACCTCGCAATGGCTGGGCGTGGACCCGCATTTTGCACGGTTGCTGCGTTTGGATACGGCGCACTACTCGGTGCTCAGCGTCTATAAGGGAGATAACGTCATCGAACGGTGGAACGCCTAGCCCCGGTTGCGCTGTGATTACGCTGGCCTGCCCGCTGCTGCGGGCGGGCCTTTATTGTTTGTGGCGGGAATTGCGGTATGTCGATAAATGATTTGCAAACGATAGCGTCGGCGTGTTGTTTTTTTTTGATGGGTATAAGTGGCAATCGATTGCCATGAAAGATATGTTAGCGCTCTCATGATTGCGAACGCTTGCATTGCGATAATGAGGCAAAAATGACTGAATTAATGGGATATTTGTTGACAATGGCCTGAAAATGATGATTTATGACGCGCTGATATTGCTATCGTTTGCAAAAAGAAGCAAACCGTTGCGCAATAGTGCATGTCGATAGTCATAAAGGTGCGTGTTAGCGTACCTGTCCTGACCGGGGACGGCCGGGTCGACGATGAAAGAGAAAGGTTCGATGATGAATCGTACAGTGAAGTCAGCGGTCGCAGTGGCGGCCATCGCTGCAATGTCCCTCGGAACCCTTGCCGCTTGTGGAAGCTCCACTTCCGGCGACGACTCCAAGGGCAAGGTCTACTACCTGAACTTCAAGCCGGAAGCGGCTGATCAGTGGACCGCTCTGGCCAAGGAATACACCAAGGAAAAGGGCGTTGATGTCAAGGTCCAGACCGCGGCCTCCGGCACCTACGAGCAGACCCTGAAGTCCGAAATCGCCAAAACCGAAGCCCCGACCCTGTTCCAGGTGAACGGCCCGGTCGGCTACCAGAACTGGAAGAAGTACACCGCCGACATGTCCAACACGGATGTGTACAAGGAGCTCGCCAACCAGGACGTGGCCCTGAAAGACGGCGACAAGGTGGTCGGCGTGCCGTACGTGATGGAAACCTACGGCCTGATCTACAACAAGGACATCCTCAACAAGTACTTCGCGCTGGATGGTGCCAAAGCCACGTCCATGGACGAAATCGACAACTTCGACACCCTGAAGGCCGTGGCCGACGACATGCAGTCCCGCAAGGACGAGCTCGGCATCAAGGGCGCGTTCACCTCCGCCGGCTTCGACTCCAGCTCCGACTGGCGATTCAAGACCCACCTGGCCAATCTGCCGCTCTACTACGAGTTCAAGGATGACAACGTCACCGAGCAGCCGGCCAAGATCAAGGGCACCTATCTGCCGAACTACAAGAAGATCTTCGACCTGTACATCGCCGACTCCACCACCGACCCCACCCAGCTGAGCGCCAAGACCGGAGATGATGCGAACTCCGAGTTCGCGCTCGGCGAGGCTGCCTTCTATCAGAACGGCACCTGGGCTTGGACCGACCTGCAGAAGGCCGGCATGAAGGCCGAATCCGTGGGCATGATGCCAATCTACACCGGTGTCAAGGGTGAAGAGAAGCAGGGCTTGGCCACTGGTTCCGAGAACTACTGGTGCATCAACGACAAGGCCTCCGACGCCGACAAGAAGGCCACCGAGGACTTCCTCTCCTGGGTGATCACCTCCGACACCGGCAAGAAGGCCATCTCTCAGGACATGGGCTTCACCACCCCGTTCAAGACCTTCGATGATGTCAAGTTTGACAACCCGCTGACTGAAGCCGCTGTTGAGGATCAGAAGTCCGGCAAGACCCAGGTTTCTTGGAACTTCACCATGATGCCGTCCGAAGAGTGGAAGAACAAGGTCGGCCAGGCACTGCTCGAGTACGCGCAGGGCACCGGCAAGTGGGATGCCGTCAAGACCGCCTTCGTGGACGGTTGGGCTTCCGAATACGAGGCTTCGCACTGAGTCTCATAGAGTCCCATAGCCGATAAGCAACAATCCGCGGCGCCCCTGCCATTTCCTTCTCCGGGGGCGCCGCTTTGTATTGCTGAGTCTCGCACAAAATCGTCCGCCGCAAAAAAGTGTGAGGCACGCACCCGCTCAATCACACACTGTGTGTCCATAGATTGGCGATTTTTCGCTATTTCCCACAATGTGCGATTGAGCGTTATTGTGCGGTTGCCTCACACTTTTTCTATGGTGGGCTTTGTTGTGTGAGCCTACTTAACGCGGGAGGTGGAGGAGCGGACCTTCAGCTGGGCCGGGAACACGATGTAGGGTTGCTCAATCGGCTTTTCGTCAATGAGATCGAGCGTCATGCGGGCTGCCACGCGGGCCATTTCCACCGGATCCTGGCGGATGGTGGTCAGGCCGATATCGCCGGTGTAGAAACTATCGTCGTAGCCGATCAACGAGACGTCGCCGGGCACGGAGAATCCATTGCGCTCCAGCTGGAACATAAGCGGCAAAGCAATGCCATCCTCTTGGCATGCGATGGCGGTGGGCATCTCGTCTTGGCTTATGAGTTGGTTGACCACGTCGCTGATTTCATAACGTCCATCGTCATCGACCTTGCAGACGATAACCTGCGGCTCGATGCCTTCCCTGCGGCAGCAGGCGGTGAATGAGTCGAATCGGCTTTGCACGGAGAAGCTCAGCGACACCTCGCGATTGGTGCTGATGTAGGTGATGCGGCGATGTCCGAGATTGATAAGATGGCGGGCGGCCAGCGTGGAGCCCTGCACATCGTCGATATTGACGGCGGCGGTAAAGCCGCGGGCTTCGGGTTCGACTGAATTGATGCCGACGATCGGCACGCCGACCGAAGCCAGTTGCGCGATTTCGTTGTTGTCGATATCGAAAGACGCCACAATCACGGCATCGGCGTTACGGCGTACCGGCAACATCTCGAAGAATTCCTTGCGCTCCTCGATGCTGGAAATCTGGAATACCGAAATATCGTAGCCCTGCGTGTGCAGCACCTCGTTGAGCCCCTCGATGACCGAGGCGGTGAACCACAGGCGGATATGGCCGCTCATCAGTACTGCGATGCGCAGGGAGCGGCCGGATTTCAGGGCCGCAGCCGAGCGGGAGAGTGAGAAATTGAGTTTGTCGGCGATGGCGAGCACGCGCTCGCGGGTCTTGGCCGACACCAGATCCGGCCTGGTGAAGGAACGTGAGACGGTGGAGATGGAGACGCCGGCCTCGCGGGCGACATCCTGAATGCTCGTAGCCATTGCAGCCCCCTTGCGTTGAATGGAAAATCGCAATACACATGCACAACTGACTCCAGTGTACATGCTGATTGATTGATCTGCGGCGATGACAACGATTGTATTACAAACGTTTGCAAAGTGTCTATGTCGGCGTTAGATTGGCTTTATATAGCCATTATCTTAGGTGAAAGAAGATTGCTGGAGCCGGAGTGTGCTCGAACTTGAAACGCCTAAAATGACAACGTTTGACATATAATGATTCGACGTTTACTACGAACATAGGCTTGAACGAGAACAGGCCGTGCATGCGGTTCTCGATCGGCAAGCTCGCATTGAGTTGAACTCCGCAGCCGGCGCACGATGCAGTGTCACAACGCAGCGGACTCAAGGAGGAGGAAAAGTCATGATCAGCATGGCTGGCAAGGCGATACGCAGATGGTGGGCGCTGTTCGCGCTCCCCACATTCGCCGCATTCATCATCGGGTTCCTGGTGCCCTTCATCATGGGCGTCTACTTAAGCTTCTGCGAATTCACCACCGTTACCGACGGTGAATGGGTGGGGCTTAAGAACTATGGCAAAGCGTTGAAAGACAAGGAATTCCTGCACGCGCTCGGCTTCTCCACCGCGTTCACCATCGTGACCACCATCGTGATCAACGTGATCGCCTTCGCCATCGCCTACATGCTGACCAAGGCGATCAAGGGCTCCACGCTGTTCCGCTCGGTATTCTTCATGCCGAACCTTATCGGCGGCATCATCCTGGGCTACATCTGGCTGCTGCTCCTGAACGGCGTACTAGCCCACTGGGGCCGCGCCCTGACCTATAAGGCGTCCTACGGGTTCTGGGGCTTGGTCATCCTGGTGTGCTGGCAGCAGATCGGCTACATGATGATCATCTACATCGCCGGCCTGCAAGCCCTGCCCACCGATGTGCTGGAGGCCGCGGCCGTGGACGGCGCCAACGGACGGCAGACCATGTTCCGCATCATCATCCCGCTGATGATGCCGTCCATCACCGTGTGCTCCTTCCTGACCGTGACCAACGGTTTCAAGCTCTACGATCAGAACCTCGCATTGACCAACGGTGCGCCGAGCAACATGTCTGAAGGTCTGGCGCTGAACATCACCCGCACCTTCTACGGCCGTATGGGCTGGGAAGGCGTCGGCCAGGCGAAGGCCGTGCTGTTCTTCATCCTGGTCGCGGTCATCGCCCTGATTCAGAACAAGCTCACCACGAGCAAGGAGGTGGCAGCCTGATGAACGAGAACAAGCCTGTGAAGCATGGCGCATTATGGACCGTGCTGTTTGCCGTTGTCTCCCTGTTCTGGATTTTCCCGATCGTCCTGGTGCTGATCAACTCCTTCAAGCAGAAGGCGTACATCTCCAAGAACGCGTTCTCCCTGCCTGCCGGCAAGGCGTTCGTGGGACTTGAGAACTATGTGCGCGGCATCGAGACCACGCAGTTCTTCGCCTCCTTCGGCTGGACGTTGCTTATCACCGTCGGCTCGGTGGTGCTGATTCTGGTGTGCACCTCGATGTGCGCATGGTGGATCGTGCGCGTGAACAACTGGGCTGCGAAGCTGCTCTACACCCTGTTCCTGTTCAATATGATCGTGCCGTTCCAGATGGTGATGTTCACCCTCTCCAAGATCGCCGACATGCTGAAGCTCAATACCCCGTGGGGCCTGTGCATCGTGTACCTCGGTTTCGGTGCCGGTCTGGCCGTGTTCATCTTCACTGGCGTGATCAAGGGCATCCCGCAGGAGCTTGAGGAGTCCGCCATGATCGACGGCGCGTCAGTGCCGCGCATCTTCTTCCAGATCGTGGTGCCGATTATGAAGCCGTCGATCGTCTCGGTGGCCATCCTCGAAGCCATGTGGATCTGGAACGACTACCTGCTGCCGTACCTGACGCTCGACCTCGGCAAGTACAAGACCGTCTCGGTCGCCGTGCAATACCTCAAGGGCGGCTACGGTTCCGTGGATATGGGCGCCATGATGGCCTGCCTGGTGCTGGCCATCATCCCCATCATCGTCTTCTACTTGGTATGCCAGAAGTATATAGTCTCTGGTGTCATGGCGGGCGCGGTCAAGGGTTGAGCCCGACAATTTGGCTCCCCTCCCTGAGGGGAGCCAAAAGCTGTACAAGGAGTAGTTGATGAACTGGCTGGCACCGGACTCGAAATTCATGCGCGCGTGGAGCAATCTTGTTGACGGCGTATGGATCAACATTCTGATGCTGGTCACTTCGATTCCGATCATCACCATCGGTGCGGCCCTGACTGCCGGCCATGATGCTTGCCGCCGCTCCATCGAGGGCGAGGGCAAAGGCGTAACCGCCAACTACTTCAAGTCATTCAAAGCCAACTTCATCAAAGCCACACTGCTGTGGCTGCCGTTCTTGGTGGTGCTGATTGCACTGGTCTGGTCATGGATCGTCCTGCAGATCACGCCGCTGCTCATCATCAAATTCGCGCTGACCATCCTCTGGCTTATCGGTTTCGAATGGGTGTTCGCGCTTCAGGCACGCTTCGAGAACACCGTGGCCGGCACCTTGAAGAACGCCTTCATCTTCGGCATCTCCCACATCGCGATGACCGTGGCCCTGGTCATCGTGGATACCGTGTTCGTGGCGCTGCTGGTGGCCAGCTGGTTCTACATGCCCGGTGGACTGTTCCTGCTGGTGATCCTTGGTTACGGCACCATGCTGATGCTCCATATCCCCGTTACCGAGCGTGTTTTCAATCCATATCTCATTGACTAGGCGGGTTCTCTCGCGAATATGCGGCGATCTTCGAGGTCTGAGCGTTCTCTGTCCACGCAAGCGCGGTAAAGATAACAAATTGATAACAGTTTGGGGCGGCTGGCGGAGCGGGGTGCCGATTGAGGGGTATTAGTGATTGGCTTGGAAGGGGGCTTTTGGCATACGGGGAGTGTTCGGGCTGGGCGGTTGCCCCCCTGTAAGTGCTTATATACATAAGGAATCTGGCACACTGAGTCTCAGTGCCGTAATGGTATCATCGCAAATAATGTTTGCGTTCACGTAGAGGCGAACGAGACACCCGACAAGTGGGTCGAGGCAAAGGACAAGGAGAGATGCGGTGAAGCATTGGAAGAAGATGGCAGCATCGTTGATTGCAATATCAACGATGGTGGCAGTAGTTCCGACGACGTATGCCATGGAATCGGAAGATTCCCAACCACAGACAACCGATACCGCGACAGTGCAGACTACTAAGGCTGCTGAACCGACGCTGCTCGCCAGCTGGGACTTCACGGGCAAAAACGGCACCACGAACAGCGCGATTGCCGATTCGACCGGCAAGTACAACCTGACGCTGAAGGACGGCGCCAAGATCGAACAGTACGGTGACCGCAGCAACAACGAGGCGCTCTCACTGTGCGGCGATGGCCAGTACGCCCAGATCGATGACCAGCTGTTCAAGGATGCGGGCGACTCCTTCACTCTGGAGTTCGCGTCCAAGACTCGTCACGACGACAGCGACAAGTTCTTCTCGTTCATCGTCGGCAAGGACGGCTCGAACGACGCCAACACCACCGATCAGGCCAACGCCAACAAGTACCTGATGTTCTACAACAGCAAGACCGCCATCAAGGGCGTTATCTCCAACAACAACTGGGGTAACGAACAGGGATCCAAGGTCACCGTTTCCGGCAACGACAACAGCTGGGCCGATTACAAGATTGTCGTGGACGGCACCAACCTTGCCGTGTTCCGCAACAATGCCCTGATCATTTTCAAGGCCAACACCGGCATCAAGATGAGCGATCTCGGCGCGACCACCGCCTACATCGGCAAGTCGTTCTACTCCGTCGATGAGTACTGGAATGGTGCAATGGATGATATCAAGGTCTACAGGGGCGCTGACCTGACCATGCCGACCGCCGTTGCGATTTCCGGTACCGGTGTGGTGAACAACAAGCTCACCCTGATTGAGAAGGACTCCACCAAGCTCACCGCCACCGTCACTCCGGACGACGCCGTGAGCAAGAACGTCACCTGGTCCTCCTCCGATGAGTCCGTGGCCAAGGTCGCCGCAGACGGTACTGTAACCGGCGTCAAGGCTGGTACTGCCACCATCACCGCCACCACTGAGCTGGGTGGTGTGAAGGCCGAACTGCCCGTCACCGTTGAGCCGATGAACGCCCAGAACGCCGCCGCAGCCGACCTCGATGCCGCGATTGCTGCGCTGAAAGTTCCGGCGGCCGAGAATCTGCCGCTAGTCGCCAAGGGCACCAAGAACGGCTCGGCGATTACGTGGAAGTCCTCGGACGAGAAGCTCATTACGTCCACTAACGAGAAGTACGAAAACAAGACCACTGGTGCCGATGACCCGTATCGTGGTGCTGGCATCATCAATCGTCCGGCCTACGGCGACGGTGATTCCAAGCCGGTTACGCTGACCGCCACCGCTTCCTACAACGGCGGTGAGAAGGTCACCAAGACCATCGAGGTCACTGTCAAGGAGAAGACCCGCATCGCGCCTGACACCGGCTATGCGGCCGTCACTTTTGAGAGCGACAGCAACGGTGGAGAAAAGGCCTGGGTGGCTTCCACTGAGAAGAACGATTTCTTCACGTTTAAGACTCGCAACAATGGCCAGGCGGTACTTACCAATGATGCAGACACGGGTGGCTTGCGTGACATGTTCGTGCTGCGTTCCCACGAAGGCGACAAGTACTACCTGATTGCCACTGATCTCAAGGTCTCGTCAATGGGCTGGAGCCAGAACCAGGTTAACGGTTCTCGGAAAGTTGAGGTCTACGAGTCCACCGATATGATGAACTGGACCCGTACCAACGGCGACGGCAACGGCGGCATCACCATCAACACGCCGAACGCCGGTATGACCTGGGCGCCGGAAGCTTACTGGGATGATGACCTGAACGCTTACGTGGTGTTCTTCTCTTCCCGCATGTTCACTGATGACACCCGTACCACTCCGGTCAAGAACGACAAAACCGGCAATAGCTCCTATGCTCAGGTGCGTTACGCCATCACCCGCGACTTCGTGAACTTCACCGAGCCGCAGATGTGGCAGGACACCGGCTACTCGCGCATTGATTCCACCGTGCGTAAGATCGGTGGCTACTACTACCGATTCACCAAGAATGAGCAGGGCGGTGCCGCTGGCGATTACATCACCACTGGTAAGAGCATCTTCCTTGAGCGTTCCAAGGTGCTGACTGCACCGACCACCGAGGCATCTCCGGGTCAGGACCCGAACACCGGTTGGCAGCTGCTCGAGCAGGCGTTGCTGCCGTTCGAAGGACCAGAGACCATCAAGCTCAACAAGGATGACGAACTCAACACGAAGGACGACGACGGCTACATTCTGCTGTCCGACAACTTCGCCTACCGTGCATTTATGACCACGGGTGCCGAGCTTTCCAAGACCACGTGGGACAACCCGATGACCAAGCGTTACCCGGACTTCAACAACGAAAAGAAGCCGGTCAAAGCCGAGCCGGGCGCTCAGGGCTACATCACTCAGGGTGCTAACGGCGGTCTGCCGGACAAGGTGCGTCACGGTGCGTTCGTGAACGTGCCTGAGTCTGTGCTCAAGGTGACGAAGTCCTGGACCGCTGCCAACCCGACGCACATCGAGGCTGTTGACTCCACCACCAAGGCCGTGTACAACGCCGGCACCCGCGAGCTCACAGCCACGGTGACCGCCGCCGATAAGGGCACGCTCGCCGGTTCGGTGAAGTTCTCTGCTGGCGACTGGTCCAAGACCGTGAAGCTCGACGCCGAAGGCAAGGCCACTGTGACCCTCCCGGCCAGCGTCTCTGGCACTGTTGCGGTTGCTTACGACGGCTACACCGATGGTTTGGTCAATCCATCCGATACTACGGTTGACGGCATTGAACAGGGCAAGGTCGATTTGGCTGAGCTCAACAAGCAGATCGCCGCCGCCGAAGCGCTCAAGGAATCCGACTACACGGCCGATTCCTGGGCCAAGCTTGCCGCCGCGCTGAAGACTGCCAAGGCCGCGCTCGCCGCTGAGAATCAGGGCGAGGTCGATACCGCCGCAGCCGACCTTAAGACCGCAATCGAAGCCCTGCAGAAGGCTCCGACCAATCCGGGCGAAGGTGACGGAGATAAGGGCGACGGCAATAAGCCGACTACCCCGACCACCGGCGACAAGACCAACGTCAACAAGCCCGGCAGCGCGCTGAGCAATACCGGTACGGCCGTGCTCGGCCTGGGTGGTGCCGTGGTAGTACTCGCCATCGCCGGCATCTCCCTAACCCTCTGGCGCAAGCGTCGCGCCTGAGCTGCTACGGCAACCAAGCCCCCCTCTGACGAGGGGGGCTGTCAGCCGAAGGCTGACTGGGGGAGAGACCGCGGCGAAGCCACCGAAAGAACGGCATGGCCTTCGGCCGATTCTGTATCCCGCGGCTGCCGCCGCAGGTCTCTCCCCCGACTGCCTAACGGCGGCCACCTCGAACGCAATTAAGGACCAGCTTTCAGCTGGCTTCATATTTGCTCACTGTCGTTCGCCTTCGCCTAAAAACGACTCTGGCGTTTTCTTCACGGCTCAGCTCATCAGAGGGCGGCCACAAAACTTCGCTCCATAACTGAAGGCGCAACCACAATCAACCCTATCAATGAGGAGAAACATGGGAAAGCTGATACGAAAGGCAACCGGACTCACGGTCGGCGTGGCAACACTGCTCGCTGGTCTGGTGCTGCCGATGACGGCCAGTGCCGAGAGCGCATCGCCAATCGATGCCAGTCCGATCATCCACTATTCATTCGATAACGCACTGACGTCCAAGACCATCGCCAACGAGGGCAGCGCGGCCAACAGCGATGCCACCCTATCCGGCGACGCCACGGTGGCCAATGGCCAGATCAACCTGACCGGCTCGCAAACCATTAGCGTGCCGACCACGGCCATCGCCGGTAAGAAGGACGTCACCGTCTCCATCTGGCTCAAGAACAATTACGGCAACGGCAATACCGCCGCCGCGTACATCGGCGCGGCCAAGACCGGCAATTATCCGGCCAACGGTTACTGGCTGCTCAACCCGGCCAACCCGAGTGGCTACGCGAAATCCGTAATGACCAATGCCACTGCGGCCGACCCGAATAACAGCCCGTGGGGCACCGAAGTCGGCCCTGGATCGACGAACGCCGCCACCACCGGCACCAAGGCCACCAGCGATTTGGCTCTGTACACCACCGTCATCAGCGGCACCAACAGCACCATGAGCTTCTACCTCAACGGCAAGCAGGTTGGAGACGCCACCTACACCATTCCGGCCGGTGGCCTGACCAATTACGGCGGCCTCGTCGCCTACATTGGCAAGTCCTCCTACGCTGACCCGAACTCCAAGCTCGACGTGGACGATTACGCCGTATACGACACTGCCATCAGCGCCGCAGACGTGACCAAGCTGTATGACGCTCAGGTGCTCGACAAGGCCGAGGCCGCTGTCAAGGCCGCTGTGCCCGCATCCGCTACCGAGGACTTCGCGCTGCCGACCAGCGCCGCTGGCGTGAGCATCGCGTGGAAGTCGGACAACGCAGCCATCGCCGTTGACAACGCTACCGGCAAGGCCACAGTCACTCGTCCGGCCGCAACCGCAGCTGATGCCGAGGTGATCCTCACCGCCACGTTTGGCAACAACGCCAAAACCGCCGACTACACGGTCCTCGTGCCGAAGCAGCTCTCCGATGCCGAGCAAGCCAAGGCCGACCTTGACGTCGTCACCATCGAGGACTCCGACGACATCCGTAGCAACTTCTCCGTGCCCACCAAGGGCAACAATGGTTCGACCATCTCGTGGGAAGTGACCGGTGGCAAGGATATCGCCACACTAGGCGAAGGCGTGAACGACAAATCTCGAACGGTCACTGTTAAGCGCCCTGCCGCCGGTAGCGATGCCGTCACTGTGACGCTCAAAGCCATTGCCAAGTACGGTACCGCCACCGAAACGAAGACCTTCACCGTCACCATTCAGCCGATGCCTGCCGCCGAAGAGAAGGACGAGGCCTACGTGTGGGCGTTCTTCACCGGCGAGGGCGTGGGCGGCGAGAAAATCAGCCTCGCGGCTTCCAAGGGCAACGATGCGCTCGACTGGAACACGCTGAACAATGGCACTCCGCTGTTCACTTCCGAGTTTGGCGAGAAGGGTTTGCGCGATCCGTTCATCATGAAGTCCAAGGATGGTGACAAGTTCTACATGCTTGCTACCGATCTGAAGATTGACGGTCGTGCTCCCCTCAACGGGCTGAATGGCTTTGCTGGTGCACAGGCTAACGGTTCCAAGTACATTGAGATTTGGAAGTCCGACGATCTGGTCAACTGGTCCAAGCAAAGCCACGTCAAAGTGAGCTCTGATTACGCAGGCAACACTTGGGCGCCTGAGGCCTACTACGACGAGGAAATCGGCAAGTACGTGGTCTATTGGGCCTCGAACCTGTACGACAACACCGACGAGAACAGCCGCAAGCAGCTGACCTACAACCGCATGGTGTACGTCACCACCGATGACTTCGTCAACTTCTCCGACCCGACAGTGTGGATTGACGTTGATCGCCGAGGCGGTGCAGGCAGTGGATCCATCGATGTGACCGTGCAAAAGGTAGGGGATACCTACTACCGCATCTACAAAGATGAAAACACGATGTCTTTGCGTCAGGAGAAGTCCACAGATTTGACTGCCGCAATTGGTGGTGCCGGCGTGAAGAACTACGCCGATGCGCTTAAGGGTAGTGCATGGAGCGAAGTTGCCACGAACATCGGTAAAGGCCAGGCTAACGGTTACGGTAAAACCTTCACTTCCGGCGAAGGTCCATCGCTATTCAAGGCCAACGATGGCGATGCGAACGGCTACCAGTACTACCTGTTCGCCGACCAGCCGAGCTATCATCAAGGTCCAAACCACTATGTGCCGATGGCGACTGAGGATATCGCCAGCGGTCAGTGGACCGTTATCGGCAATAAGATGCCTGAGGCGAACTTCCCGACCAATTCCGATGGCGGCAAGCCGCGCCACGGAACCGTGCTGCCCGTGACCCGCGCCCAGTACCAGAAGGTGCTGGAGGCATACGCCCCGGCTGTGGCTGTGAAGTCCGTTGACGCGCTGTCTGCCGAGACAACGGTTGGTGTGGCTCCGACGCTGCCGGAGACCGCGCATCTGACTCATGCGGACGGTTCCGTTTCTGACGTTGCAGTTGAGTGGGATGCCATTGACGCATCTTTCTACGCCAAGACCGGCACCTTCACCGTCAAGGGCATCACCCAAGACGATTCCCGTATGCCGGTTGAGGCTACCGTCATTGTGAACGGCATCGACCTCTCCAAGGCGACCGTCACCGTCGAACCCAACGAGTTCACCGCAGACGGCGCTGCCAAGGAACCAGCCGTGACCGTTGTACTCGATGGCGCGACGCTCAAGGAAGGCGCCGACTACACGGTGGCCTATACGAACAACGTCGAACCTGGCACTGCCACAGTGACCGTAACCGGCGCTGGCAAGTACTCCGGTACTGTCTCGGCAACGTTCACCATCAAGGCCGCCGAGCCCGGCTCCACGCTGGACAAGTCCAAGTTGCAGGCGCTTGTCGATAAGGTGAAGGGCTATAACAAGGCTGATTACCAGTCTGGTTGGGATGCTTTCGCCGTCGCGCTCGCCGACGCGCAGCAGGTGTTGCAGAACTCCACCGACCAGCAGGAAGTGGACAAGGCGCTGTCTCGGCTCCAGTCCGCCGCCGACAAGCTGGTCAAGAAGTCCGGCGACTCCGGCAAGACCGACGGCAAGGACGACGGTGCCCAAAAGCCCGCCTCCAAGCCGAGCGACAAGATCAGTGACACCGGTTCCGCCGTCCTCGGCGTAAGCCTCACCGCCGCGGCGCTGCTTGTCGCCGCTGCCGGAGCCTACGCCCTGCGCAAGCGCCAGGCCTGAGCTGCTTGCAGCGTAGACCAAGCCCCCTCTGACGGGCCGAGCCGTATAGCAAGCAGCCTACTGGATTATTTGCTTCATGGTGCGGTCCCATCAGAGGGGGCGTATTGCACGTTCGTCCGACGACGCTGTCAGACGCATAAGCTTTATGGCCCCATAGCTCCAATAGCCATTACCGAACTTCACCACTCAACATCTAGATCTGTTGCACGGCAAGCAGTATCACCGCGCGCAAGAAGGAGAAGCAATGACAACCAAACCATCGATAGGCAAGCGCCTGCTCGGTGTGATGCTGGCAGTGCCGATGGCGCTTGCCGGCGTGGGAATCGGTGCGACCACGGCGGTCGCGGCCGATACCGTTCCGACCGATAATCTCATCGCCGCCTACGACTTCACCACGAAGCCAAGTGACGGCAAGACCGTGGCCAACAGTGCGCCGAACGCTACGCTTGGCGCGGCCGAAGTACAGAACTCCGCCGACTCGCTTTGGGCCGATGATGCCCTCACCCTTTCCGGCGGTGCCAAGACCGGCACCGGCGACTGGGTCAAGCTGCCCTCGAATCTGCTGCCCGGCAAGGACGCCGCCACGGTGCAGTTGGAGGTCAAAGCGGATTCCAGCATGCTCAATGCTTTCCATTTCCTGTGGAACATCGGTAACGACAGCTCCGATACGGAGTATTTCTTCGCCACGCTCAACTGCGGCAGTTCGCGTAACCCGCTCGTCGGCCTGAAATCGGGCGGTACGGAGACGCTCGTGCAGTCCAGCTCCTGCGTGGCTAAGGCCGACCAATGGTTGTCGGTGACCGCCACCATTGATGGCACCGCCGCGAAACTGTACATCGACGGCACGCAGGTGGCATCCGGCACCGTGCCGGCCAAACTGTCCAGCGTCAAGGACCAGTCGCTCAACACCATCGGCCGTTCGCCGTGGCCCGACAACCTGTTCAAGGGCGCGGTCTCGAACTTCCGCGTATACGATGCCGCGCTCACCGCCGATCAGGTCGCCGCGATCAGCACTGCCGATGCCTCAATTCATGCCGGTGAACTCACCGGTTCCGTGCTGAACGGCATCATCATCCCCACGACGGTCGACGATCCGTTCATTTCGCTGCCCACTGCGAACGGCGTGACGTGGGCGTCCTCCGATAGCAGCGTCATCGCGACTGACGGCACGGTCAACCAGCCCGCCAAGGGCGAGGCAGCCAAGACTGTCACGCTGACCGCCGCCGTCACGGTCCGTGGCCAGACCGCTACGAAGGAATTCACGGTCACGGTCAACCCGACCACGAAAACTGCCGCTGAACAGCTCAAGGAAGTCGCGGCCGGCTACGTGATCCCGTCCGTCGTGCGTTCCGGAGACGCCCTCCCGGCGGCTGTGAATGGCACTACCGCCACGGTTACGTCCACTAAGGACGTAGCCGTCGAGGATGGCAAGATCACCATCGATGGCGACGAGGCCACGACCGGTACCATCACCGTCGAGTTCTCCAAGAACGGTCTCGCCGGCATCGAGCCCATTACCAAGGCCTTCACCGTAAAGGTGCTGCCCGCCGCGAAGTCCGCGACCATCGCCGCCTACGATCGCAACGCCACCGGCGAGAATGAGGCCAACAACGGCGACGTCGCCTACAGCATGCACCTCGCGCTGCAGAACGCCGACGGCTCGTACACCCCGTACAACGAGAATTACGGCATTTTCTTCGCACGCTCGCCGAAGGCGCAGAAGCTCAACGAGAACCTCGACGGCAATGACTATCGCAGTCTCAAGGATCCGAGCCTGTTCCGCATGGCCGACGGCACCTATGGCGTGATTTCCGTGCGTACCAACCGCGGCACCGCCACCGGTGACTCCACCGCGAAGTCCAGCGTGCTCATCGCCACCTCCGAAGACCTGCTCACCTATAGCGAACAGGAGAACTCCGGTTCCATCGTCGACCTTGGCGAGACCAACGGCGTCAACGCTCCGTACGCCGTGTACGACACCGCCAGCAAGCAGTATGTTGTCGGCTGGGCCGATGACAACGGCGTGGCCAAGTACACCACGTTCGATTCGCTCAAGGGCTCCACATCCAAGCACGGCAGCGTACTGTACGGTTCCGTCGCCAAGTCCGGCGTACTCGCCGCCGACGGTGTACAGGGCATCGCGAACTTCCGCTCCGGTGCCACCATCGCGGTGGACGAGGCCACGGTGAAGGCGCTCAACACCCGTTACGGCCGCTCTGAGAACACCGGCACGAGCAATCTCACTGACATCACCGTCAAGAAGGGCGCCTCAATCGATGAGGTGACCGCGCAACTGCCGAAGAACGTGGACCTCACTTACTCCGACGGTTCTACCGGCTCCCTGCCGATTTCCTCATGGAACACTGAGGGCATAGATCTGACGAAGGTGGGTGATTACACTGTCACCGGCACCGTCAAGCAGACCGAATACCAGATTCCGTTCGCTGAGGACCGCGCCGATCCATCGGTGTATAAGTGGCAGTGGACGCATGAGGCCGACGGCAAGGAAGTCACCGAAACCAAGTTCCTGATGATCGCTTCCAATGACATCCAAGGTGACGTCACTTGGCAGCATGGTTCGCCCCACATGCCGTTCCGCATGGCCGACACGATTTCCGGTCTCGCCGACGAGCCGGGCAACCCGAATGCCCTGATTCAGTCGAACGGCTACAACAACAAGGAGGTGTCGCTGCTCAAGGCTGGCGACAAGGACTCCGAGGGTAATGCCATCATGCACAGCTTCTGGGCTCCAGAAATTCATGAGATTGATGGTAGGCTCACGATTCTGTTCATGGCCGGATACGGCAACACATGGTCCAACGGCAAGTCGGTGTACATGCAGCTCAAGCAGGATGCCGACGGTCACGACCTCGACCCGGCCGACCCCGATAACTGGACTGTGCCGACACCGATCTACCGCAATGACGCCTCGCTGCTCAACGGTAACAAGCAGCTCGCAGCCACAGCGTCCGGCGGAGTGGGCATGTCGCTCGACATGACCTATTTCCAGGATGCCGACGGCAGGTCCTACTACGCCTGGCAGCAGCTCGGCGCCACCTACATCGCCACGATGGATCCGAAGGACCCGGCCCATGTGACCAGCTCCCCGGTGCGCATCGTCACCCCGGAGTATGCGTGGAACGCCGCCATAGCCGAAGGTCCGAACGTGACCCTGCGCGACGGCAAGCTGTACCTCATGTTCTCCGGTTCCGGCGTGGGTAAGACATACACCACTGGGCTGGCCGTAGCGGATGCCTCCGGTACTGACCTGACCGACCCGGCCAGTTGGACGGTGCTCAACTACCCGATTCAGAAGTCCGGTCCGTTCAACGGTGAGATGCAGCTCGGCACCGGTCACGGCATGTGGAGCGAGGACGAAGATGGCAACCAGATCTACGTGTTCCACGCCTATGCCACGAAGAATCTCGGATCCGTGAATGCTGCCGGCCGCGACATGTTCGTGCGCCGTGTGCACTGGGCCGCCGACGGCATGCCGGTGTTCGACATGAGCTCTTCCGAGGAGCTGGCCTCCAAGACCGTTTCCGTGACAGTGAAGGTGGTCGACGACACGGTTACGGTCGACAAGACCGACTTGTCCAAGGCGCTCGCGTCCGCCAAGCAGCTGCGCGAGTCCGACTACACCGCCGCCTCGTGGAAGGCGTTCGCCGCAGCGTTGGCCTCCGCCGAGAAGGTTTATGCCGACGAGAACGCTTCGCAGAAGGACGTCGACGACGCAACCGCCGCGTTGAACAAGGCGCAGGCCGCGTTGGTGAAGGTCGACGGTTCCGATTCGGGCGATGGCTCGAGCGATTCGACTAAGCCGGGCGACGGCTCGAGCATTGACGCTGGTGCTACTGGTGATAAGACGGGCAACAAGCTCGGTCTGTCTAAGACCGGTGCCGCCGTACTCGGCCTCAGCGGCGTGGCCGTGGCGCTCGCTGCCGCCGGCATCGCCCTGACCCTCCAGCGCAAGCGCCAGGCCTGAGCGGCGTAAGCCTCCAATCGCGAAATCGGCCCGTGTGGAGGTGTATTTCCGAGTTGTAGGGCAATGGCTGAAGTATTGGCCGTTGCGGCCGATGAGAGCCCGTTGGTATTCCGCCATTTTCGGGTGGTTGATCGACTCTGGGAGTGGCGAGTACCCGGGCGCGTGCCCTACAACTCGGAAATACGCTCGGTACGGAGCCGTTTCTGGTTCACGGGATTTCGGCTGAAAATCCCGTGAACCAGAAACTTACAGAAATGCACATGGCCGGCCATCGAGTTCGGCTTGATTCCAATCTTTTGCGTGTGCGATTGCACATGTCTTCAGTTCACGGGATTTACCAGCGTGATCCCGTGAACTGGATAACGCGGACATGCAGGCCACGCGGCTCAACAAGCCAATATTGCACACAGATGATGTGCGATTTTGTTTGTTGTGGGGTGCTGAGAAGGGGTAAATGTTCATTCGGGGAGATGAAACCGGTTTTAAGAGGGGTGCCGGGTATTTCAGGTATGGCAAGGAATCAGCATGTGCGTTACCGCTTTCGCGTCGTCGCTCAAAGCGTGCTCAAATTTAGGTGAACGCTCACATTAGAATTGTGAGTGCTTACAGAAACCTGTGCGATTGCACATCGGTGCTCCTGTTCACGAACGGTGTCGTTCGTAGGGATTTCCGGTGGCCGTCGTTCGGGCGGAAGTGGGTCGCGCTGGCGAACGAAGAGGCTCCGGCGAAGCGGAAGCAGGAGCGAGAAGCGGTCGATAAAGGAGCGACCGGGTGTCACTCGATAACAATTCGATAACAAATATTGCGATGGCGCAACGATGATCCATCACAGTATTGCAAAGAAGCAAGGACCCAAGGAAGGAAACTCAGTGAGGAGAGTTACACGATTGGCGGCCTGCCTGACGGCGGTGTCGACGTTGGGCGCGGGGTTGATCATGCCGATCACCGCCGTGGCCGACGACGCGACGCCTGCGGTGCAGACGACCACGACCAGTGCGAACGTCAGGGCGGCGGCCAATACAGCGACGGCTGACCCGATTGCCAGCTTCGATTTCAATAGCGACCCGGACGATGGTGCATTCGCCAGTGCTCAGGGTGACGCTAAGGCCACCGTGCAAGGCACGGTGGATCTCGTCAACGGAAAAGATGACGACAACGGCAAGGCCGCCCAGCTCGGCAGCGGTTTCTGGCTGAACGTGACCAAGTCCGATGGCAGTGCACTGCTCAACGGTCTTGATGATGTGACGATCAGCTACGACAGCAAGGCGGCTGCGACCGGTGGCCAGTGGACTGTGTTTGCCGCGCCGACCGCCGGTGCGGTGAACGGCAGCGCCCCCACCTACGTCGGTGTGCTCGACCGCACCGACAAGACCCGTGTGGAACGCTATCTCAACGGCCGCGCATCCGACATCGCCACCATCGACAAGAACACCGGTACGAAGGATGCTTGGAAGCATGTCGATCTCGTCATCTCCGGCAAGACCGCGAAGCTCTATGTCGATAAGAAGTTCGTGGCGAGCAACGTGAACGGCGAGGATCTTAAGAGTATTCTTGGCGGCTCAGGTGGTGTGCTGCAAATCGGCAAAGGCAACTGGGGCAACGGTGAATACTTCACCGGTTTGCTTGATAATTTCATGATTTATGGCTCCGCGCTTTCCGCAGCCGATCTCGGCATCGCATCGCCTACTGCAATCGAGATTTCCGGTTCCAATGTGAAGGACGGCGAGCTGAGTCTCAAGGAAGGCAACTCCGCATCCCTGTCCGCAACCGTCACCCCTGAAGGTGCCGATCCCACAGTGACGTGGGAATCCAACAATCCTGCTGTGGCTACTGTGGATGCCAACGGCAAGGTCACCGGCGTGAAGGCCGGCACCGCCACCATTACAGCGGCTTCCGAAGCTGACGCCGCCAAGACCGCCGAGCTCAAGGTCACCGTCACCGAGGTCAAGGCCGATGACGCCTACGGCTACGTGATGGTCCACTTCATCGAAAACAACAAGGGCTACGCCGAAAAGGTCTACCTCGACATCTCACGCGGTGATGACGCCACCCAGTGGGACACGCTCAACGGCGGCGAGCCGATTCTTGTGAGCAACGAATCCACCACCGGCGTGCGCGATCCGTTCATCGCCTACAACCCCGAGTCGAAGACCTACTACGTGCTGGCCACCGATTTGCGTGTGTTCGGCAGCGATAATGCCGGTTGGGGCACGTGGGCTACAGGTTACAGCACCAAGTTGCATGTGTGGTCGTCCAAAGATCTCATTCACTTCAACGACATGACGGAACTGGAGACCGCCACCGCCGACAAGTACACTGCCAATCCGAACAAGAGCCAGACGCTCACCGATTCCGTGACCGGCAAGACCATCTCCGAGATCGGCATGGCATGGGCTCCTGAGGCTACGTGGGTGCCGAACTTCTATGATCTCAACGACGACGGTCAGCTCAACGGTTCCGATAAGGACAACCCGAAGAACCAGCAGGGCGGCGCATTCGTTGTGTATTGGTCTGTCTCCGCCAAATACGATGGCGAGAACAGTCAGCCCGGCAAGAAGGTGACTCACGTGCTGTGGGCCGCCACCAAGGACTTCACCAATGAGACCTACATGTTTGGCGGCGTCTTCGTGCCTAACAGCAAGTACAACCGTGGCAACACCATCGACACCACGATGCTGCAGAACGGTTCCCGCACATACCGCACCACCGGTTCCGGCGTGATCTTCATGGAATACACCGATCGTGCCGATTGGTGGCGTGCCAACGACCAGGGCCAGTACGCGACCGACCCGGCCAAGGGCTGGGTGTTGCGCCAGACCAACATCGGACACACGCTCGGCAGCGCGCAGGAAGGTGCCAACGGTTTCAAGGTCAACGGCGAAAACAAGTGGTACATGTTCGTCGACAACTATGGATCTGTCGCCTCCGGTGCCCGCTACGGCTACAACCTACTCGAAGCCGACAACCTCGATTCCGAGAATCCGTGGAGCGTCCTGAAGGCCGACGATTACTTCCTCACCGCCAACACCAAGCACGGTGGCGTGGTCTCGCTCACCAAGGCCCAGTACGACGCGATCCGCGCGGCTGACGCCAAGGCTTCCGACAACGCCGACCTGAAGGCCGAGGATGTGACGGTGGATAAGGGTGCTGCCGATACGGACATCACTGCCAAGCTGCCGAAGACGCAGCAGGTCACTCTTGCCAACGGTTACGGCACTGCCAAGCGCGACGTGACGTGGGACGTTTCCAACGTCGACACCTCCAAGCCCGGCGAATACACCGTCGCCGGCACGGTCGACACCATCGGTGCCAACGAGAACCATTGGAAGTGGACGAACGCCGCCGGCGAGTCGAAGACCGACGAGGACGACCTCATCAACTCCGGTGCGAACGCGAACAACAGCTGGAAGCAGACCGGTGGCTTTGTGGACAATGAAACCGCCAACAAGAACCGCACGCTATACAGCTCCACCGCCATCACCGTGACCGCTAAGGTGACCGTGACCGGCGAAACCGAGCCGACCGACCCGGATCTGCTTGCCGACTTCACGTTCGATGATGGCGATAAGACCTTTGACGGCGGCAACGCGACGGGCACCACGCAGGGCACCGCCACGCTCGCCGACGGCAAGGACGGCAAGGCCGCGAAGCTCAGCAAGAACTTCTGGCTCAACGTCACCGCCAAGAACGGCGACGCTCTGCTCAAGGGCAAGAACGACGTGACCATCAGCTACGACGTCAAGCCCGATGCCTCCAACAACACTGGCTGGACCTTCTTCGCCGCCTCCAACGCCACCAAGCAGGAGTACGGCAAGGAACACTACGTCGGCGTGCTCGACAAGACCACCGGTATTACCGTCGAACGCTACAACAACAACGACGGCAAGCGCGATTCCTCCGGCAACGTCTCATACACCAAGACGAACGCCGACTGGAAGCACGTCGATATCGTGATTTCCGGCGCAACCGCCAAGCTGTACATCGACTCCAAGCTGGTAGCCGTGAACAACAACGGCCAGAAGCTCGCCGACATCCTCGGTGCTGATGGCGGCGTGCTGCAGATCGGCAAGGCCAACTGGAGCAACGGCGAGTACTTCTCCGGTCTGCTCGACAACTTCAAGATCTGGGGCAAGGCCCTGAGCGACGACGAGCTTGGCGTGGAAAGCGCGAAGACCGACTACGCCGCCGCGCTCGCCATCCCGGCGCAAATCACCGGCGACCTGCCGAGCACTGTGCTGGGCAAGACGGTTACTTGGTCCGCGACCGGCGACGGTGCGAAGCTCGTAGCCGCAGACGGCAAGGTCACGCAGCCGAAGTCCGGCGAGAAGGCCGTGAAGGTCAAGCTCACCGCCACCATCGACGGCGTGGATAAGGCCATCACCGCCGAATCCGAAATCCTCAACAACGGCGGCGAAATCGCTTCCTACGTCAAGGATGTCGATCGCTCCGACCAGAACGGTGCCAAGTACGACCCGCTCGCCTACAACGACGATCGTCGCGCCGACTCGCTGTACGTGGCCGCCAAGGCCGCCGATGGCAGCAAATGGGAGACCCTGAACCGTTCGCAGTCGATTCTGTCGGTCAAGTGGGACGGCTCGCAGTCTGCCAAGCCGAATGCGCAGATGGGCTCGCCCGCTTTCTTCCGTGCGGAGGACGGTACCCTTGGTGTGGTTTCCTCGCAGAACAACGCCACCGGTGCGATTTACGTGTGGGATGGCAAGGGCGACGGTGCCACGTTCACCAACGAGCGCGCCATCACCGTGACCGACAGCTCCATGGTCACCAACCCGCGCATCGTCTATGATGCCGCCTCCAAGGGCTACAAGGTCTTCTGGACCGATGGCCTGAGCGGCGAAGGCCGTATGGCCACGCTCTCCGACCTGACTGCCAAGGCAACGGTCGGCGAGACGCTCAAGGCCGACGCGGTTGCGATGGGTGTGGGCGACGTGACCGAAGGTCTGCCCGCATGGGCCGGCGAAGGCCAGACCCGCGCATTCGCTGTGAGCTCCTCTGAATTCGATGCGTTCTACAAGAACTATGTCGATCTGCAGAACACCGGCGTTAAAGCTCTGGGCGGCGCAACCGTGGAGAACGGTGCTTCCGCCGAGGACGTCACCGCAGCGGTTTCCGGAACGCAGGCCACAATGACCTACAACGACGGCTCCACGAAGACCTTCAACGTCGACTGGAACGCCGATGATCTGGCCGCCGTGGACACCTCAAAGGCCGGCACGTATGAGGTCAAGGGCACTGTTCAGCAGACCACCGAGGCCATGTACAACGACGCTCGCGCCGATCCGGACATCTTCTACAACGAAGACGATGGCTACTACTACCTCACCGGTTCCACCTATGAGGTAAAGTCCACTGATTCGACCAACAACCAGAAGGGCAGCTACCGTTCCATCGGCCTCAAGCGCGCCAAGACCATCAACGGTCTGAAGGATGCTGAGGAACACATCATCATCAAGCCGGAGAACGGCACTCCGGGCCACGAAGACCAGTACCCCAACTCGTTCTACGGTTGGAGCGCGTTCATTTGGGCCCAGGAGTTCCACAAGATTAACGGCAAGTGGTGGATTGTGGCCGGCTTCCACAGGGGTGCCTCGTCCACGAACGGTGGCTGGTGCAACAACACCATCCTCATCCCGTACACCGGCGACGAGCGGTCCATCAAGGATGGCGGATTCCTCGAGGCCGAAAACTGGGGCGAGCCGACCGTGCTGGAAGGCGCCGCATTCGACGTGACGTACTTCGAGCGCGAGGAGAACGGCAAGGCCCAGGGCTACTGGCTCTTCCCGAAGAGCGCAGGCCTGTACCTTGCCAAGGCAAAGATGGGCGATGGCGTCACTCCGCTGGTGGATGGCAGCCTTGAGCACATCTATCAGGCCAGCCAGCAGTTCGAGTACGGCAAGTATGCGCCTACCCCCGGAGACAACTCTGAAGGTTCTGATCAGGCAATCGTAGAGGCACCGTTCATGTTCGAACATGGCGACTACGTCTACATTGCCTATGCGGGTGCCACGGTGGATAAGTATTACAACACCAACGTGATGCGTGCCGCCAAGAATGCCGACCTGCAGGATCTGTCGAGCTGGACCACGGCCGACTTCCCGTCGTTCGACACCAACGACACCTACACCGGTGCCTACGGTGCGGATGAGGCCTCGTACGAGCGCAAGCAGGCAGGCCCCGGCCACATCTCGCTTGCACATGATGAGGCCGGCAACATCGTCATGGCCTACCACGCACGCCCCTACCCGGAAATTCACTCCGGTTCCGCAGCGGGTGGCCTGTTCGATCAGGACCGCAATACGTGGGCCAAGGCCGTGAACGTGCGCGCCAACGGCATGCTCGACATGTCGCTGACCAAGGATCAGGAGGTTGCTCCGGCCAACCGCACGGTGACCATTACGGTGACCGTCGGCGAGCCCGATACGCCGGTTGAGCCGTCCATCACCGGCATCCGCGTCAAGAGCGAGCCGACAAAGACCAAGTACACGGTGGGCGAGCAGTTCTCCGCCGATGGTCTTGTGATCGAGGCGACGATGTCGGACGGCACGGTGAAGACGCTCGATGCCGCCGACTACACGGTCGGCGACGTGGACATGTCCGCTGTGGGCACCAAGACCGTCACCGTCACGCTCAAGGCCAACGATCAGCTCACCACGTCGTTCGTGGTGACCGTGAGTGCCAAGACCGAGCCCGGTAAGCCCGGTTCGGGCGACGGTTCCGGCGATGGTGCAGGCAGCGATAACGGTAACGCTGGTACGGGAGCAGACTCCGGTCTGCCGTCCTCTGGTGCCGCCGTGCTCGGCCTTGGTGGTGCCGTGGTTGTGCTCGCCGTTGCCGGCATCTCTCTCACTATCTGGCGCAAGCGTCGCGCCTGAGCGGATCCAAATGCTCCCTCTCAGTCGGCTTCTGGCGGACGGAGAGGGAGCACCTAGTATCACCATAACTTCAATCTTCAATCCATAACTGAACACAAAACCAAAACCCACAATCAGAGGAGACATATGGGTAAGTGGAAGAAAGCGGTGGCAGCTCTTGCAGCTGTCCCGATGCTGATGGCGCTGGTGCCAGCAGCAAATGCGGTTGAATCGGATACCACCGATTCATCGGCCGCACAGCGGGCGCTGGCAGCAGCCCTGAAATCAAATGCCAAGGCATCGGCAGACAGTGATTTGCTTGCCAGCCTTGACTTCAACAACGTCACGGCAAGTGCCACTGGTACCTTCACCGATGAGGCAACCGGCACCAAGGCAACCATCAACGGTGCCGCCGCAGTAACTGCCAGTAAAGACGGCACTACCGCAGCTCAGCTCGGTTCTGGATTCTGGCTGAATGTGACTAAGTCGGACGATTCTGCCGTGCTCAAGGGCCTGGATGCGGTCACGATTTCGTACGATTCCAAGTCCGCCAGCACCAATCAGGGCTGGTCGGTATTTGCGGCACCGAATACGAATGCGCAGACCTATCAGCAAGAGCATTACCTCGGCGTGATGGATCGCACCACTTCGGTGAACGTTGAGCGTTACAACAACGCTGGTAAGCGCGACACCACCGGCAATGTGAGCAAGGATGGTCTCGCCAGCCAGTGGCGTCACGTCGATTTGGTCATCGACGAGGCCGCTTCCACGCTGTACATTGACGGTGAGCAGGCCGCAACCGTAGCCCCAGCTGATGGCGCGAGCTTCGCTCAGCTCACCGATATTCTCGGCGCAGACGGCGGCGTGCTGCAGATCGGCAAGGCCAACTGGGTGAATGGCGAATACTATACCGGCGCACTTGACAACCTCAAGATTTACGGCTCTGCGCATACTGCTGACCAAATCAAGGAAGCCTACGATTCCACGAAGTCCGATGCCGCCAAGGCCGACGCTAATGCGCTGACCATTAACAACGGCAGCACTGATGTGTATTCCAACATCACACTTCCGGCCAAGGGCTCGGTTAACGGTTCCGCGATTACGTGGAAATCCAGCAACGCAAAGGTCATTACCGATGCGGCAGATGGTGACATCGCAGCTGGTGTCGTTGCTCGTCAGAAAACCGACACCAAGGTGACGCTCACTGCCACCATTACCGATGCTGACGGCAACACGGAAACCAAGGAATTCGAGCTGACCGTCAAGGCCGCCGTCGAACAGCCGAAGACCACGGACTATCTGTTTGCGCACTTCACCGGCACCGAAGGTAGCGCTACCGACGAGCAGATGTACTTCGCCACCAGCAAGGATGGCCTGAGCTGGCATGACACCCGCGAGTCCGGCGATCCGGTACTCAGCTGGAACAACAGCCAGACCGGCAACTCTCGTGGTAAGGACAACGGCGTGCGCGACCCGTATCTGGTCCGCTCTCCGGAAGGCGACACCGTCTACCTCATCGCTACCGAGCTGAGCATCCATAACCGTGGCGGTTGGGGCGCGGCCACCGCTACCACCAATGGCAGCACCAACCTAATCGTGTGGGAGTCGCATGACTTCGTCAACTGGAGCGAACCGCGCGCCGTTGACGTTGCCTCTCAGATTCCGGGAGCCGGCATGGCTTGGGCTCCGGAAGCCTACTGGGATGATGTGAACAAGCAGTACATGGTGTACTGGGCCACTGCTTCCGACGCGGACAACAAGTCCGGCGATCGCACCAATATGTACTACTCCACCACGCGTGATTTCGTGAACTTCACGACGCCTGTCAAGTGGATCGACCGAGTCAAGTCCGTTATCGATACCACGATGATTAAGGCCGATGACGGCTATTACTATCGTGTGTCCGGTGACACGTACCTCGGTGTTGAGCGTAGCAAGGATCCGTATGCCACAACGCTCACCACTGGTGACACAATTGCGAATGGTTACTACAACACTGACAGTGATCCGAACCAGTGGACGCTTGTCGGTACATTCGGTGACCTGACTGGTACCGGTCTGACCGGTGCGCAGCTGGAAGGCCCGGAGCTGTTCTTCTACAATGAAGATGACGTGCAGACCAGTGATGCGGGCAAGAAGATGCTCTACGGTCTGATGTGGGACCAGTACTCAGCCGGTAAGGGTTACACCCCATACCGTTCTGCCGATTTAGGCAGCACTGATAAGGCTGATTGGGGCTTTGCCTCTGATGTGAACTTCGGTTCGCTCAAGAAGCGTCACGGCACCATCCTGCCTGTCACTGAAACCGAGTACAACGCAATCCTGAAGGCATTCGATAAGAACAAGGACACCGAGCCAGTCACACCCGATGAAGACGGCTCCGGTCCGATTGCCGAGTATGACTTCGAAGACAGCAAGGGTACCGACACCACTGAGAACAGCAACGACTTGACCTTCAACGGCAACGCCAAGGTCTCCGAGGATGCCGAAAAGGGCAAGGTGCTTAAGCTCGACGGCTCTGACGGCACCTACGCCGAGTTCCCGAAGGGCCTGTTCGATGGCCGTAACAAGCTGACTGTGCAGATGGATGTCAAGTCGGAGATCAATAAAAACCAGTTCACGTTCGCTTTCGGCCAGAACTCCACCAAGTACTACTTCCTGAAGTACAACAACTCCGGCGAGCTCGCCAGCCGCATCACCACCAACTCGTATGGTGCGGAGGACGCGGCTAACGCTACGTTGTCTGGCAACGGCGCATGGCATCGTGTCACGGTCACGTTGGACGACAACGTGATGACCGTGTACTCTGACGGTGCGCAGGTGGCTCAGAACAAGGCGACCAAGAACAAGGTCACCGATTTGGGTAACGATCTGCTGGCCTACTTGGGCAAGTCCTTCTACAACGACCCATACTTCAAGGGTTCGTTCGACAATGTGAACGTGTGGAACCGCGCGCTCACTGCTCAGGAAGTCGAGAAGACCAGCCCGATTGCTCTGCAGGGTATTTCTGTGGGCACTGTGCCGTCCGACCCGAACTCGCTGCGTGGCACTGACGACCACTCTCAGGTCCGTTCCACCCTCGACTGGTCCACGAAGACCGTCACCACCGTGCTCAACCGCCGTGGCGGCGCGACCAAGGTGCCCGTCAAGGTGTCTGTCAACCGTAGCGACGACTCCATCAAGCTCACCCTTGATGGTCAGGCGTTCACCAATGGTGGTACGGCCGACCTGGCTAAGGACCGTACTTTGGTCGTTGATTTGGGCGACGGTGCGCCGCAGACCTGGACGCTGAAGAAGGTCACCGTGGGCAACAACCCGGTACTGCCCGGCCAGTACGCCGACCCGGACATCGACTACTTCGACGGCAAGTTCTGGATCTACCCGACCACCGACGGCTTCTCCGGCTGGAGCGGCAACTACTTCCATGCGTTCAGCTCCACCGACTTGGTGAACTGGACCGACGAGGGCGTGATCCTCGATGTCAATAAGGACCACCAGCCGACCACCGATGGCGATGAGAACACCGCCATCTCCCCGTGGTCCGTGGGCTCCGCGTGGGCGCCGACCATCGAGAAGAAGAACGGCAAGTACTACTTCTACTACTGCGCGAAGTTGCCGAACGGTACATCCGCCATCGGCGTCGCCGTGGCCGACAACCCGGCCGGCCCGTACAAGGCCGCCGACCAACCGCTGGTCACTCGCACGATGGAAGGCGTCACCGTTGGACAGGCCATCGACCCGTCCATCTTCACCGACCCGAACACCGGCAAGTCGTACATCCTGTACGGCAACGGTTCGCCCGCCATCGCCGAACTCAACGACGACATGGTGAGCATCAAGGCCGGTACGGTGAAGAAGCTCAACGGTCTGAACGACTTCCGCGAGTCCGTGGTCGTCGCCTACCGCGACGGCAAGTACCACTGGACCTGGTCATGCGACGATGCCAACTCCCCGAACTACCATGTGAGGTACGGCGTCTCCGATTCCATCGACGGCACCATCACCTACAAGGGTGTGCTGCTGCAGAAGGATTCCTCCAAGAACCTGCAAGGTACCGCGCACCAGTCCGACGTGCATGTGACCGACGCGGACGGCAACGACCGTTGGCTCATGGCCTACCATCGCCACTACACGCCGCTCGGCGTGTTCACCTCCGGCCTCGGCTACCACCGTGAAACCGCCATCGACGAGATCACCTTCGACGCGGACGGCCTGATGCAGACCATTCACCCGACCGACGAAGGCGTGTCCATTGAGATGGCCGATACGACGGCGCTTGATGGCGCGATTGAAGCGGCCGACAAGCTCGGCACCGATGGCTCTGCTTACACCGAGGCCAGCTGGAAGGCATTCGAGGATGCGCTCGCCGCAGCCAAGACGGCCAAGCAGACCTTCCTTGACTCCGGCCTGTCTCAGGCTGATGTCGATGCCGCCGCCAAGGCCCTGACCGACGCGCAGAATGCGTTGGAGGAGAGCCAGCCCGAGCCGGAGCACCCGGCCGCAGGCACGATCCTCTCCATCGCCGTGACCGCGCAGCCCGCCAAGGCCGAGTACAAGGTTGGTGAAGCGCTCGACGTTGCCGGTCTGGTCGTCACCGCGACCGTGGCCGATGGCAACGGCGGCTCCACCACCCGTGAGCTCGCCGCCGATGAGTACGAGCTGCTCGGCTTCGACTCCTCGAAGGCCTCCGACAAGGTGACCGTGACCGTGCAGTCTGTGGCCGATTCGACCAAGACCGCCACGTTCACCGTGAAGGTCGTTGCCGACGAGACGCCGACTCCGGATCCCGATCTGGCCACTGAGGAAGAGCTCAAGCAGCTCGAAGACGCCATTGCCAAGGCCGAAGCCGAGAAGCTGAACCAGGACGATTACACCGCCGATTCGTGGAAGGCCTACGCCAATGCGCTGGCCCAAGCGAAGAAGGTGCTCGCCAAGGAGAACGCCATCTCCACCGAGGTCCAGGATGCGATTCGTCACCTGACCGAGGCCCGCAAGGCCCTCGTGAAGGTCTCCGCTGATGGCAAGAAGCCGGGTGCCGTCATCTCCGACACTGGTGCCGCCGTCTTCGGCGTGGCTGGTGCCGTGGTGGTCCTCGCCGCCGCCGGTATCGCCCTGACCATCTGGCGCAAGCGCCGTATCTGACCCCTCATTTGCAAAAAACTCTCACTGACGTTGAGTCGGTGAGAGAAATTTGCAACGAGTGGCCTGATTTTGCAAAAGACTCTCACTGAGCACTCCTCAGTGAGAGTCTTTTGCAAGTGGGCCCGAGTCCGCACCGCCCGCATCTTATATAATCACGATTATATTAATCGTGATACAATAAATCGTGGTGCGAATAGGAATTCGCCAACGTATGGCATAGAGGGGCGGGCAGTATGACATTCATCGGACGAGATAGCGATTTACGGCAACTGCAGGAATGTTTCACTGAGCGTAGGGCACAGCTTGTGTTCGTCTACGGCCGCAGGCGCGTGGGAAAAACAGAGACGCTTATTCAACTCGCAAAAGACAAGGAAACCTTATTCTTCGCGGCGCAGAATGCCACTAAAGATGAACAGCTGGCATCGTTCTCCCGTCTCATGTTCGAGGCGGGTGCCCCGGGCAAGGATTATCTGAGTCAATATCCTTCTTGGGAAAGGGCGTTAACCGAGTTAACCCGGCTGCCAGAGCCGAGCGATGGCGGCCGCAGGCTTGTGATATTCGATGAGTTTCCTTATCTGGTCAAATCTGATCCGTCATTGCCGTCAGTGCTACAGAATCTTTGGGACCACACGTTGCGTCATGCAAATCTGATGATTGTGATTTGCGGCAGTGCCATGAGCTTCATCGAAAAGGAGCTGTTGGGAGAAAAATCGCCGCTATATGGTCGTGCGACCGGCATCCTGAAGATGCTGCCGATGCCATATTGGGATGCAGCGCAATTCTTCCCCAACTATAGTAGCGAGGATAAGGCGCTGGCCTACGCAATACTGGGCGGTATCCCGCGTTACCTAGAGGAATTTGACCCAGATGAGACCATAGACGCAAATGTCAAGCGGCATATTCTGAGACGCATTGCTCCGCTATACAGCGAGGTTGAATTTTTGTTGCACGAAGAACTGCGGGAAACTGCGAAATATAACAGCGTGATACGGGCGATCGCGCTCGGCGCAACTTCGCTGAATGAGATCGCGACACACACGATGATGGCAAACGCAACAGTATCGTCGTATCTCGCCAATCTTATGGAACTGGGGATTGTGGAACGTGAGTTCCCAGTCACGGCGAAGCCTAAGGAGCGGGCGAAAGGTTCGCGTGGGCTGTATCAGCTGAACGACAATTTCTTCCGATTCTGGTATTCGTTTGTATTTCCGTATCGCTCGGAATTGGAGCGGGGCGATGTGGAAGGCGTATACGAGCGTCATATCAAGCCGGTATTACATGATTTTGCCGGCAAACCGTTCGAGGGTCTGTGCCGTGAATGGATGTGGCGTGAGAGTGCTGCTGGACGGTTGCCCTTCCGTGCGCGTGCGGTTGGCCGTTGGTGGGATCGTCAGGATGAGATAGACGTGATGGCCGTTGACAATGCGTCTGATGCTGCCATTGTGGGCGAGTGCAAATTCCGCAATGCGCCGGTGGACCGTTCCGTGCTGAATCTACTGCGAGACCGTGCTGCGCGAACCGGTATCGGCCAGCGAACATACCTGCTGTTTTCGCTCGGCGGTTTCGATCAATCACTGGTCGACGATGCTGCGGCGTCTCAATCCGACGTTCAGCTCGTCGGCATCGATGAGCTGTTTCATGAATAAATCCCATTTGCGAATAGCTCTCACTGAGTGCTCATCAGTGAGAGCTATTCGCAAATGGAGCCTTACTTCTTCGCCTGAGTGAGCTGGTAGGCCGCAAAGAGAATGGCGAGCCAGATCACGCCGGCGATAACGGCGACGCGGTAGCTGGCGGAGAAGCACATGAGCACCACGACCAGTGTCAGGAACGCCAATACCACCCACGGGGTTACTTTGGCGAACGGCAGCTTGAAGTGAATCGCGTCGAGCGCTTCCTTGCCGGACTTGCCGGCCAGCTCGGAATCCTCGGGAGCGCCGCCCGCGGCGACCACCTTACGGAACTTCATTTCGGTGAACATGATCATCGTCCAGTTGATGATGCCGGCGATGGTGGCAATCGACATCAGATAGTTGAACGCGAACTCAGGCCACACGAACACCACGACCACGGCGATGGCGGTGATCACGGCGGACGTCAGCACGCCGGCCACCGGCACGCCCTTAGCGTTGAGCTTGCCCAGATACGCGGGTGCATTGCCTTGTTTGGCCAGCGAATACAGCATGCGGGAGTTGGCGTACAGGCCGGAGTTGTAGACGCTCATCACAGCGGTCAGGCACACGAAGTTGAGGATGCCGGCGGCCGCGTGGATGCCCACGGAATCGAAGATTTGCACGAACGGGCTGGGAACATCGTCTCCGCCGATGGTGTTCCACGGTATTACGGCCATGATTACGCCGAGCGCGCCAATGTAGAACACGAGAATTCGCCAGATAATGTCATTGGTGGCGCGGGGAATCGTACGACGAGGGTCCTCGGTTTCGCCGGCGGTGATGCCGATGAGCTCGGTGCCGCCGAAGCTGAACATCACCACGACAAGCGCCATCAACAGGCCGGTCCAGGTGCCGTCCTTAGTCTGCTCCATGAGACCGTTCGGGAAGAAGCCCCCTTCCAAGGTGAACCAGTTGGCAAAGCTCGCTTTGATGCCGGATGCGGTGGGCAGAGCGAAGATGATGACGGCCAGGCCGCCGACGATCATGGCGATCACGGCCACAATCTTGATAATGGCGAACCAGAACTCGAACTCACCGAACTTGGAGACGCCCAGCAGGTTGGCGGCGCAGATAATCACCAAGAACACGGCCGCCGACACCCATGTCGGAATCGCCGGGAACCAGTAGTTTACGAATTTGCCCACCACGGACAGCTCAACCATCGAGACGAGGATGTAATTGAACCAGTAGTTCCAACCGGAGATGAAGCCGGCGCGCTTGGACCAGTAGCGAGTGGCGTAGTAGCTGAACGCGCCCGCCTTCGGATCCTCAACGGACATTTCGCTCAACGCGCGCACGATCATGAAGATTGCGAAGCCGCCAACCAAGTAGGCGAGCAGAATCGAGGGGCCGGCCAGCGCGATGGATTCGCTGGAACCATAGAACAGGCCGGTTCCGATGGCGCCGCCCAGTGCAATCAGCTGGATATGACGGTTCTTCAGTGACTTGCGCAGCGTGGCCGGCACCGGCACGTCGTCGGTTTCGCGCGGCTTCTTAGGCGCATCAGCAGTACTCATTGTGCCCTTCTCTCACATTTCTTGGGTTTTGGCGCACGCGGGGCTTGCCGCGATGCGCAACGTTCGTTATTCTATGCCGCCGTATCGTCTCAGAAATGGTCAATCGTCTATTTGTGCGCTATCGCAAGCGCGGGCGTGGGCGCGGCCGGTGAGCAGGCGAAGCTATAGCGAGCGATGCTTATGAAACCGCACGCTTCACTGAGTTCACTGAATTCACCGTGTTCACTGCGTGGCAGGCATACACATGGTGAAGATGGTGTGGGACACCGATTCGGGAGAGGCCGCGAGATCGGTGGCGAGCCAATATTGCAAAAGCCCAATGCTGCCGGACACGGCGAATCGCATACGCATCTGCGCCTCGGCTGGGTAACCCGCCGAAGATTGCAACTGTTCGCCTACGCCGCGCTGGCTGTAAATCAATCCCAGCAGCTGCTGCTGGAAGCCGATATCCGCTTTCGGGCTCATCAATACCTGCAGATGCTTGCGATTGTCGGCAATGTACTGGCAGATGCGCTCAATAACATGCTCGATGCCGGCAGAATCTGGCTGGGCGAGTAGCTGTTCGAGTGCGGTGGTGACCCAGGCCATGGTTTCGTCTTCAATGTCGTGCAGCAGTTCCTCGATGCTCGCATAATGCGCGTAAAACGTGGAACGATTCACATCGGCCCGCTCGCACAACGCTTTAACGGTGATGGAGCCGAGCGGCTGATTGCGCAGCAACTCGATAAGCGCGTCCTGCATGGCACGTCTCGTGTAGCGGGTGCGGCGGCTTTCCGTCAATTCTTTGGCCATGGCCTTCTCCCCAAATTCCGACAACCCACAATCCAACTGTTGGTTGCAGAACCGACACAGTGTTGTTTTACTTGAGTATAGCAGGAAGTTTTGGCGGGGCCTATGGGGCTAGGTGGCTGCCACGAGCGCGTTGGAGGTGTGCGATGGCGTATATCGAATTCGACCATGTGGTCAAGGAATATCCTTCTGGTAGCAGTGTGATTCGCGCGCTCGACGAGGCCAGCTTTACCGCCGAACAAGGCGAATTAAGCGTGATTCTGGGACAGTCCGGTGCCGGCAAAACCACGGCATTGAACATTCTGGGCGGCATGGATACCGCCACAACCGGCCGCGTAGTGGTCGGCGGACGCGATATTACGGGTCTGCGGAAAAAGGAACTGGTGACCTACCGGCGCAACGATATCGGCTTCGTCTTCCAGTTCTACAATCTGGTGCCTAACCTTACCGCGCTCGAAAACGTGGAGCTCGCCTCGCAAATCTGCCCTGACCATTTCGATCCAGGGGAAACGCTGCGCAAAGTCGGACTGGGGGAGAGGATGGACAACTTCCCCGCGCAACTGTCCGGCGGCGAACAACAGCGTGTATCCATCGCCCGCGCGATTGCCAAAAAGCCGAAGCTGTTGTTGTGCGATGAGCCGACCGGTGCGCTCGATTACGAGACCGGCAAGGAAGTGCTGCAGTTGCTGCAGGATATTTGCCAAACACAAGGCATGACCGTAATGATCATCACGCATAATTCCGCGCTTGCACCGATGGCTCACAAAGTGATTCGCTTCCGCTCCGGCAAGGTGACCAGCGAGGAGGTCAACGCAACGCCGCGGCCCATCGCCGATATCGAATGGTAGGTGATTGGCGATGCTCACTGCAAGACACTCTGTGAAACGCCCCGTGAAACAAGCGAGGCGATTCGTGAAACAACCTGTGAAACATTCTGTGAAACGGCGGAACCTCGACGATAGCGGCGGTCGAGGAGCGGGCGTTTCTGCGGTATTTGCCAAAGATACGTTGCGTTGCTGGCTGCGCAGCTGGAAGAGGTTCGTCTCGATCGCCGTCATCACGCTGCTTGGCGTGGCCGTGCTGACCGGCATCTACGCCGGATGCCGCGATGCTTTTCTGGCGGCCGGTCGTTTTTACGATCAGCAGGGACTGCATGACCTGCAGGTGCTATCCACATACGGCCTGACCGATGATGATGCAACGGCACTGCGCCGAATCGACGGTGTGCAAACCGTGCAGCCCGAACGTTCTCAGACGGTGACCACGTTGGTGGACGGCACCAAGAAAACCGTGACCATGCAGGAAATCGGTACCGAAGGGCTTGATCAGCCGTACATACGGCAGGGCAAACTGCCGAACAAGGCCGGCGAAGTGGCGGTTACGCAGCAATTCCTGAACGATAGCGGACTCAAGATTGGCGGCACCATTACTGTGACGCCACAAGACACCTCTTCATCCGTCATATCGGTAGCGGCCACGGAGACCGACGATTCCAGAAATGCCGATTCCGATAACGCCGATACAGTAGGTGCCGCCGCCAATGCCTCGGCATCCGATGCGAAGTCCGACGCCAATACGGACGCCGACGCCGAGCAATCCCCGCAGTTCCCCACGAAACTCACCATCACCGGCGTCGTACTCGACCCGCGCGACCTCAACAATCCAGACGGCTATTCGGGCATGACCTCCTTCCGGTCCACCTCATCCGAGGACTATACGTTCTTTGCACCCAGCGACGGCGTGACCGGCAATATATACACTGCGATATCGGTTGCCGTCACCGGTGCGTCCGACTCCGACACGTTCTCCGATGCCTATGATGAAGCCGTCAAAACCGTGGCCGACCGTATCGAACATCAGATACAGGCCACACGCCAGAAAGCCCGTCGCCAACAGATCGTCTCCAGCGCGCAGCGCAAACTGGACGATGCTAAAGACGAGGCCAACGAGCAGCTGGACGAAGCCCAGAAGCAGATCGACGACAACCGGGCCGAGCTGGAAGCCAACGAAACGACATTGCAAGACAGCCGTACCGAATTGGAGAACAACAAAGCAACCATTACCGATGGCGAACGGCAGCTCGCCGATGGACGTGCGCAGATTGCATCGGCCCGTCAACAGATCGCGCAAGGTCGCCAGCAGATAGCCGAAGCGCGCACCCAGCTCGAATCGGGCAAAGCGCAGCTCACCTCGGCTCGCAAACAGCTCGATGCGGCGCAAACGGAACTGACTGCCAATCGCACGAAAATCGAACAGGGCATTACCCAAATCGACCAAGGCGTGGCACAAATTGATCAGATGCTGTCCATGATTCAACAGGCCGACAATCTACTGGCGCAACTTGACCCGAACATCGACTTCAACTCACCCACATGGCAGGCCATCAAGCAACTGCTCGCGCGCCTTGGCATTACCCTGCCTGAAGTGCCGTCAATCAGCGATCTGCGGCAACAGCTGACCGCCAAGCAAACGGAACTGCAAACGCAGCGAGACAGTCTGGCCCAGCAGAAAGCCGATTTGCAGCGCACATTAAACGAAACCATTGCCCCCGCACAATCCACCTTGGACCAGCAGAACGCGCAACTGACCGCCAAGGAACAGGAAGCGGCTGCAGGAGAGGCACAGCTCAATACCAAATCCGCGGAACTCGAAGCGAATGCCGCAACCCTCGAAACCCAGTCGGCGCAACTTGAAGCGCAGGCCGCCCAACTGGCCAGCGGCAAGCGGCAGCTTGAAGAAGGCGAGCGGCAGCTGAAAGAAGGCGAACAACAGCTCGCGGACGGCAAGGCGAAACTGGATGATGCGCAGTCTGAACTCGATGCGATGCGAAGCGAAGCGGAAAGCGAATTCGCCAAGCAGCAACGGCGCATCGACGATGTGGCCAACGCACGTTGGTATGTGCAGACACGCGCTTCGATCGACGGATTCAGCTCGCTCAAATCAGACGTCAGTTCCATCGAATCCATCGGCCGCGCATTCCCGATTGTGTTCCTGCTGGTCGCCGTGCTCATGAGCCTGACCACCATGACCCGCATGGTCGAGGAAGATCGCGGACTTATCGGCACCTACCTTGGACTCGGCTATGGCGGACTCGCCGTGTCCAGCCGGTATCTGCTGTTCGCGTTGCTCGCCTGCTTGGTCGGCGGCGGCATCGGTCTGCTGGTCGGATTCCTCGGCATCCCGGCATTCCTGATGGTGGTGATTGAGGGACTGTATATATTGCCCGGTGTGCGACTTGAATACGACTGGCTGTACGGCTCGGCCGGCATCGTGCTGTTCGTGGTCGGTGTGGGCGTGGCCACCGCGCTCGCCTGCCGCGAGGAGATACGGCACACGCCCGCCGCGCTGATGCGCCCGAAGGCGCCGAAGGCGGGCGCTCGCATATTGTTGGAGCGGATTCGCCCGGTATGGAGCCGGCTGAACTTCCTCGGCAAAGTCACTGCGCGCAATATCTTCCGATTCAAGTCGCGTTTGATTATGACCGTGGGCGGCGTGGCTGGTTGCACAGCGCTGATTATCTGCGGATTTGCGATTAACGACACCGTCGACACGACTGGCGTCAAGCAATATGAGCAGATCTACCAGTATGACTTGATGGTGGTGGCCAATGACGATGACGCCGCCGCGATGCGCAAGCAGGTGGCACAAGATGGCCGGGCCACCGAAACGCTGAATCTGCGCGTGGATAGCGGCGAGATGAGCAATGCGGCGCAGGAAAGCGAAACCGTGCAGCTGATGACGGTGCCCAACAATTCGTTGAACAAACTGAACGACATGGTCACGCTGGAAGAGGCCGGTGACGATGGGTGGTTCGAGCTGCCCAATATCTTCGGCAAAGCGGGTGGCGGCACTGTAGCGCTGGACGATAGTGGCGTGATTGTATCGCAGTCCGCCGCCAACTCGCTGAATATTCATGCCGGCGACACCGTCACGCTGGGCAATGGCGGTAGCAGCCGGGCCAAGGCGCAGGTCACGGCCGTGACGCGCAATCTTATCGGCTCTGATGTGTACATCAGTGAGCGACTGTACGACCAGAAGTTTGCGGCCGACGGTGTGACGTCTTCGGCTTCGGGAGATGGCACTGCCTCGACCTTGACGTGGAACGCGATGCTCGCCAAGCTGAAAGGTTCCGAGACCGAACAGGCCGAATATGCGGATCGGTTGGGCGAGGAATCGTCGGTGCTCAAGGCCGTGAGCTGTGCGCATCTGGCCGCCACGTTTAAGTTCGATTTGATGGGTGCCGTGGTGGCGCTGATTGTGGGGCTCGCCGGCGGCCTGGCGCTGGTGGTGCTGTTTACGTTGGCCAATACGAACGTGTCCGAACGCATCCGCGAGATGGCCACACTGAAGGTGCTGGGCTTCTATGACCGCGAGGTGCACAACTACGTGAACCGCGAGATGATGATATTGACCGGTATGGGTGTGGTGGTTGGTCTGCCGCTTGGCAGGTGGATAGGCGGATTACTGACTGCTGCGTTGAATATGCCGTCGCTGTATTTCGAAGTGGAAGTGCACTGGTACAGCTATGCGATTGCCGTGGTGGCGACGCTGGCGTTCGCGCTGCTGGTGCAGCTGTTCACCAACCCAGTGCTCGATCGCGTAGACCCGGTCAGCTCGCTCAAGTCCGTGGAATAGAGGTAGAAGTTCAATTTGGTGTTGATGAATTGAACTTTTTGGCGGAATATTTACAGTATCATCGCATGTATTCTTGAGCTGAGCGGTTTTCGTGACATATTTCGGTGATACAGTTTGAACTTGTTTTGAACGAGTATCGCGTCTGGTGCGTAACAATCGGGCGGCAGAGAAGAGAAATGAAATCAGTATGGCCGATACGAATGTGAATGGTGGTACACAGCAGGCTACGGGCAAACTCAAGTCTGTCGAAAGCCTGGACCAGACCAACGAGATGGAGCGTGGCCTGAGCAATCGCCACGTACAGTTCATCGCCATTGGCGGCACCATCGGCACCGGCCTGTTCCTGGGCTCGGGCAAGTCAATCTCGCTAACCGGCCCCTCGATCATCTTCGTGTACATTCTGGTCGGTGTCATCATGTTCTTCCTGATGCGCGCCATCGGCGAAATGATGTACCGTGACCCCAGCCAGCACACCTTCATCAATTTCATCACCCGTTACCTTGGCAACGGGTGGGGGCATTTCGCCGGCTGGACGTATTGGGCCGCGCTCGTGCTGCTGGGCATGACCGAGATCACGGCCGTCTCCACGTACTTCATCACCTTCTTCGACACGTTCGGCATCGACCTGACCCATTGGAAATGGCTGATCGAGCTGTGTTTCCTGGTGTCGCTGGTCTCCATCAACCTGATTGCCGTCAAGGTGTTCGGCGAGGTGGAATTCTGGTTCTCGATGATCAAGATCACGCTGATTTGCGCGATGATCGCCACCGCCGTGGTCATGATCGTGATCGGCTACCATTACCCAGCCGTGCAGATTCACGGCGTGGACCACGTGAGCCCGGCCGGCCACGCCGGATTCGACAACCTGTTCGCCAACTTCTCGTTCGCGCCGAACGGTTGGATGGCCTTCCTCATGAGCTTCCAGATGGTGTTCTTCGCCTACGAGATGATTGAATTCGTGGGCGTCACCGTCTCCGAGACCAAGAATCCGCGCAAGGTGCTGCCCAAGGCCATCAACGAGATTATCGTGCGCGTGCTCATCTTCTATGTGGGCGCACTGGTGGCCATCATGTGCATTGTGCCGTGGACCTCGTTCAAGCCGAACAAGGACGGCTCCTTCGCATCCCCGTTCATTATGGTGTTCCAGTACGCCGGGCTGAATTGGGCGTCCGCGCTGGTGTTCTTCGTGGTGATCACCGCCGCATCTTCCGCGCTGAACTCGCTGCTGTACTCGGCTGGCCGCCACCTGTACCAGCTGTCCGAGGTGTCGCCGAACCCGATGCTGAACAAGCTCGGCAAGGTGTCCGATCGCAAGGTGCCGGCCCGCGCCATCCTGGTGTCCGCGGCGCTGATACTGCTGTCGCCGATCGTCAACGCCATCCCCGGTGTGTCCGGAGCGTTCGTGCTGTTCTCGTCCGCCAGCTCCGCGGTGTTCCTGTTCATCTACATCCTGACGCTGCTGGCGCATCGCAGGTACCGCCGTTCCGCTGATTTCATTCCGGACGGGTTCGTCATGCCCGCGTGGAAGGTGCTCAATACGGTGGCAATCGTGTTCTTCGTGTTCATCTACCTGACGTTGTTCCTTGCGGACGATACGCGCAATTCCGCGATTGCCGGCCTGGTGTGGCTTGTGGGCTTCGGTGGATTCTCGATGCTGCGCGAACGCTACCGTAGCCGCGATTTGAAGGCCGCACTGGAACACAAGGAGTGATTGGACGGGCTGATTGGCTGGCGGCTATTAGTTGGGTGGCTGTTGGCTGTTGGCGGCTGACTGGCTAGCGGCCGATAGCCAATGACTGGGCTGATCGTCAGCCAATCGGCTGCCTATAGGTCTCATTGATACATTCGGTCATCCGATTAGTGCATTTGCGCGGACAATTAGTGCATTCGATCATCGGATTAGTACATCAGTGTGCAATTATTAGTACAATTAGCCGCCTAATTAGTACATTAGGACATAAAACAATGTCCTAACGTACTAATTAGATGCTAAAATACGATAAGTGCCATGTCCTAATGTATGAATTATCGCTATGAAGGGCGGAATGCGATGACGCAGGATGAACTTATGCAAGTGCTGCAGGCCGGTGAATCATCTATGGTCGAGTTCAAGCGCTGCAGCGAATTGCCTCATACGGATACTTTTGAGACTGTATGCTCATTCGCCAATCGTTCTGGTGGCAGCATTTATCTTGGCGTTGACGATGACGGTCAAGTGCTCGGCGTCGATTCTAAGCGCGTTAGTGAGATAGAGCGCAACGTTGTCAACGTAGTGTCTAATCGTAAGATGTTCGAACCGGCTCCAATGGTGGAAACGGAACATATCGAGTACGACGAACGGATTATTGTTCGTATTTGGGTAGCTCCGAGTTCTTCGGTTGTGCGGTTCAAGGGCGCAGTGTTTGATCGCATTGCTGATGTGGATACACACATCGAAAGCGATATCCAGATTAGTCAAATGTATATTCGCAAGCAGAACTACTATTCCGAACGGCGAATTTTCCGTTACGTGACTCCGTTTGATTTGCGTCCTGAGCTGATTGCGCGAATGCGGCAGCTGGCGGTCGCTCAGCGAGCTGGGCACCCTTGGGGAACTATGTCTGACGAAGAACTGTTCCGCAGCGCCAAGCTATACGATCGTGATTACACGACCGGCGAAGAGGGCTTTAATCTTGCTGCAGTGCTGCTCTTGGGCAAGGATGAAGTCATTTCCTCGGTTTGCCCAGCGTATATTACTGATGCCGTGGTTCGGCGAGACAATATTGACCGATACGATGACCGACTTATGGTGCGGACCAACTTGTTCGATTCGTACGAGCAACTCCGTGAATTTACTGAGCGGAATCTGCCTGACCGCTTTGTGTTAAAGGGCGATAAGCGAGTGAGCCCGCGTACGATGATCGCCCGTGAATTGGTGGCAAACAGCCTCATGCATCGGGAGTATTCCAGTCCGGTGGTGGCGCGTGTCACCATTGATAATGAATCCATCCGGACGGTTAATGCTTCGCGCTCATTCTTTGAAGGTCGAATGAAGCTGGGCGAGTTCACGCCAATGCCAAAGAATCCGATTATCGCTAATGTGTTTGTGCAGACCGGCATAGCCGAGCAGCTGGGTAGCGGACTGCGGAATCTGATAAGAGCGTCCCGGCAATATACTGAGCGAGAGCCTGAGTTCCGCGATGGTGACATATTCGAGGCGACGATTCCTATTGTTCCTGCGCTGAAGACCGTGGATGGTTCTGGTTTTGCTAGCGTGAGATCTGCAGTTGAGAAAGATGCCGAAGAGGGTGCGAGGCTCATTGGCGGGGAACGTGTGGATGGTAAGAAAGCAGATGCAACCGCATCGGGTGAAATTGATTCGCGGGCAGCGATGCTGTCGGCGATGAATCGACGCTTGACAGAGGTTGACTATGTGACTGTACCTGAACTCGCCAAGATAACAGAGCTCGATAACAGAACAGTCCGCAAATTCCTAAACGGTTTAGTTGCGCAAGGAAAGCTGATTGCTGAAGGCAACACGCGTGGTCGGCGTTATCGGAAGGGATAGCGGGCGCGATATCTCGATGCAGTGGGATTCACTTAAGGGCTACGGCAAATATGATTCGTAGCGATTGGGCCAGCGCAATTCGAATGGCTCATGACTTTGTGCGTCGTTTGTGGTCTCTGAAGTTGTTTGCTGGGTGACGGTTTTGTGATAAAATCGCTCATATCAAAATGTTTGCGTAAACATTTTGGCTGCGCCGAAAGAAGGAGTCGACGTAGGTCATGTATCAGGCAAAGAGGCCGGCTCAGTGAAGCAAAGGCCGATTTTTCCGGTATAAGGCGGACAGCAGGAACACTAAGGAGACCAATGAAGGTACTGAGCAAATCGCTTGCTGCAATGGTTGCGGCGGCAACACTAGTGGGAGGAGGGGCGTTTGCGGTTGCCGGCACTGCGTATGCGGCTGATAACGATGCCATTACCGTGACCCCGAACCCGTGGTATGCCAACAGTTTCGATGGCTGGGGCACCTCACTGGCTTGGTTCGCCAACGCCACCGGCAGCCTCGGCGAGGAATCGGCCATCACCACCAATCTCGGCGATGACGCTTCCAAGGCTAAGGCTGTGGAATACGGCAAACAGCTGCGCGAACAGTTCTACCAGTCCATCTTCGGTGATGAAGGACTGGACCTGAACATGGCCCGCTACAACGTGGGCGGCGGCAATGCCTCCGATGTTGCCTACGGCTACCCATTCATGCGCCAAGGCGCTGCCGTGCCTGGCACGTGGAAAGATGACGCCACCGGCTCCGGCACGTATGGCAATGGCGTAACCACCAAGCAGGCCGACAAAGACAAGCTGGCTGCGGCATTCGACCCGACTGACGACAACCAGTATGACTTCTCCAAGTCCGCCGCCCAAGACTGGTGGATTGAGCGCGGTGCCACCGGCGATAACCCCGACATCACCGATGTAGAGGCCTTCGCCAACTCCGCTCCGTGGTTCCTGACCAACAGCGGTTACGCCACTGGTGGATACAACTCTGGTAGCAATAATCTTGCAAACCCTGAGAAATTCGCTCAGTACATGGCCAAGAACGTCGAGCACCTCGAAAGCCTTGGCGCAAACGTTGACACGGTCGAGCCGTTCAACGAGTCCGAGACCAGTTACTGGGGCACTCCGGGCGACATGGCTTCGAAGTACACCGATGAGAGCGATGACAACACCAAGCTCATTAACAACTACTGGGATAAGTACTACTCCGACAAAGATAGGTCCGTCACCCCATACTCCAACGCGCTGAAGAAGCCGCAGGAGGGTATGCATGTCAGCAACGCCCAGCAGCAGCAGACGATTACCGCACTCGCTGAGGCGCTCAAGGACAATGATGACACCATCATCGCAGCCACCGATGCCACGAACTCCGCCGACTTCGTCAAGTCGTACAACCAGTACCCGCAGGCGATCAAGGACCTTATCGGCCAGTACAACGTTCACGCCTACTCCGACAGCAACCAGATGCAGTCGCGCGATATCGCTCAGGCAGACGGCAAGAAGCTGTCGATGAGCGAGGTGGACGGCTCCTGGCAGTCTGGCTCCTACAACCCGTACGGTTTCGACAACGCGCTGGGCATGATGAGCAAGATCAGCTCCAACGTCACCCGCCTGCAGTCCAAGGACTTCACCTTCTGGCAGGTGGTCGAGGACCTCTACAACATGCAGATGGGCTCGAATGTGAATCCGGCCGGTGAGAACACCAACTGGGGCACCGTGCTCATCGACTTCGACTGCACCGTGGCTGGCATGGACGGCAAGCTCTACTCCGAGCGCCGCGTGAACAACAACGGCGGTACCACCGATGGACTTGAACCGTGCACGGTTATTGCAAACGCCAAGTACAACGGCGTCAAGGCCATCACCCACTTCATCCACGCGGGCGACAAGGTCATCGCCAACAACGATGAGGACAACAACATGACTGCCACCTCCGACGATGGCAAGACACAGACCGTCATCCACCGCAACTCCGGCACCTCTGACCAGACCTTCGTCATCGACCTGTCGAAGTACGGCGAGATTGCCGACAACGCTTACGGTGAGCTCTACCTGACCACCGAAACCTCTGCCGAAGACAAGAACGCGGGTGTCGATTCCGCCACTCCGGAAGTCTTCGCCAAGACCAGCAACGTCAAGCAAGCTGAAGGCTCTGTGATGATTGACAAGGCTGCCAAGACCGCTACGGTCACTGTGCCCGCCCGTTCTATCGCCTCCATCCAGCTCACTGGCGTGACCGGCTACGCTAAGGATGCTGCCGTCGAGACCGGCGACACTTACCAGCTCGTTGGTAAGCAGTCCGGCAAGGCCGTGGCTGATACCACTTCTGGTGATTCCGCGCTGTCCCTGGCCAACGTCGCTTCCGATGCCGAGAACGCCAAGAAGCAGACTTGGACCTTTACCCAGATCGAGCAGCCCGCCGACTCCGAGCGCCCTGATCTCAAGGCTTATGTGATTACTAACGCCGAAGGCAAGGTGCTGGTGTCCAAGGATGGCACGAACGCGCTTTCCAACGAAACGGTTGAGGCCGCTAAGTCCGACCCGGCTGCCAAGTGGATTCTCAACACTTCCGATGGTTCGACCTACCAGCTGCTCAATGCCGCGACTAAGACGAACCTCGATGTGGATAACTCTGGTACCACAGTCGGCACGAAGGTTGGCTTGTGGCAGTCACCGAGCGGCACTTCGCCGTCCGCCAACCAGACATGGACTCTACGCAATGTAACGCCGACCAGCCAGAAGACCGTGAACGTGCAGACCGCCGTTAACGAGAAGGCCGCGCTGCCGACCGAAGTCACGCTCTACTACACCTGGGGCGAAGGCAAGGCCACGGTTGCCAACTGGGATACTTCCAAGGTCGATGTGGCCAAGGAAGGCACCTACGAAGCCACCGCTACCGCCACCGATGTGTACGGCAACGAGTTCAATGTCGCCGCTACGGTCTACGTTGGCGCGCTCACCGTTTCCGATCCGGTATCGGCTACAGTGCTGGCCGGCACCAGTGCGAGCGAGGCGAAGGCCGCGCTTGAGGCTGCGCCGGTGTATCTGCACGTCAAGGCATCGCCTGCATTCGAGGGCGATGCGGCTAAGGTTACGTGGAACTTCGATGGGCTTGATACCAAGCTCGCCGATGCCAAGGCTGGCGACAACATTGCCGTGACCGGTACTTACCAGCTGGACGACGCGACCACGATTGCGCTGAAGGGCGCGATCTATGTCACCGCCGCCACGCCTGAGAATGTGGCCGACACTGCTTCCAGCCTGACCGTGACCAACCAGCAGACGGAATACAGCAAGGGCGATCAGTGGAAGAAGCTCACCGATGGTGACACGTCAGCTGAAGCCTGGGTGACGTGGAACTCTGCTGGTGACTATTCCGCCAGCCCGACCGCCACGATTGACTTCGGCTCTGAGTGTGAGCTTAGCAGAGTGACCATTACGTATGGTGACAAGGCTCCGGCTTCCGCCAAGGCCGAGTACACCACTGATGGCGAGACGTGGATGCAATTCGGTAGCGATGTTAAGCCTGCCGCAGGCCAGACGGTGACGTTCAAGGCCGATAAGGGCACAGTGAATGCCACGAAGGTGCGCATTGTGAACACCGTGAACAACGACTACATGAACGCCACCGAAATTCAGGCATTCGTGACGCCGGTTCAGGGTGCTGCGAAGAACATCGCCGCGGCCTCTGGCACGAACTTCTCGGTGAACTTCCAGGAGGGTGCCTCCGCTTCCAAGGCCATCGATGGTGACACTACGTTAAAGGGTTGGTCCACTTGGGCTTCCACCGCCTCGACGGTGGACCCGGTCGCCACGTTCACCTTCGACGAAGCTCAGACCATCACCGAAGTGAAGACCTTCTTCTACTACGATGGTCGTGCGTCTTGGCCGAAGAGCCAGACGCTGGAATACCAGGATGAGGCTGGCGAATGGCATGAAGTCGGTACCAAGGATGGCTGGAAGACACAGGCCGGCGATGCCGGCTCTGGCTCCGACGGCATCACCGCCGCCGACACCCCGACCGTTGACTTCGTGCTCGACACCCCGGTAAAGGCCAAGGCCATCCGCCTGACCAACACGTTGCAGGACACCAAGGTGTACATCAACGTGGCCGAAATTCAGGTGTTCGCACAAGACAACAAGGTGATTACCCCGCAGCCGGCATCCGATGCCACGCTGGGCGACCTGCGTCTTGACGGCGAGACCATCAAGGGCTTCGCTGCTGATAAGACCGACTACACAGTTGATCTTCCGTTCGGTGCTGAGGCAAACCCGGTGCTGCAGGCCTTCGCCGCCGACAATGCCGCCACCGTCAAGGTGACTGGCGACGCGGTTGAGAATGGCAAGCTTGGCGGCAAGGCCACCATTACGGTGACCTCAGCCGACGAGTCTGAGACGAAGACCTACACGGTGACCTTCAAAGCCTTCACTTTGGCTTCGCTCAAGGTGACCGGACCCACGAAGACCGAGTACGCCATCGGCGACAAGCTCGATACCGCCGGTCTGAAGGTTACTGCCGTCTATCAGAGTGGCGACAAGACCAAGGAAGTGCCGGTCGCTCTTGACGACCCGCAGCTTGCGATTGGCTCGTTCGACTCCACCACCGCAGGCAAGAAGGCGATTACCGTCTCCTACCGTGGTGTGACCGCGACCTTCAACGTCACGGTCAAGGCCAACGCAGTCGCCCCTGGCCCTGAAGAACAGAAGCCCGGCAGCACCAACAAGCCCGGTGCCACCGGCAACGGCAACAAGAACACGGTGGCCAACACCGGTTCCAATGTTGCCGCCATCGCTGGCGCTGTCGCTCTGCTGGCCGCTGCCGCGGGTACATTGTTCATGCTGCGCAAGCGTGCATAGCACCCTCGCACAGTAATGGGGGAAGGAACAAGCCGGCAATATTGACTATTGCCGGCCGGTTCCTCCGCTCTTTGAGCATAATTGGTCCGACAAGTTGAATACTGAGTTTTCAGTATCGGTATATTGATTTGTCGGCCCTTTTCTGACTTCGCGGATAGCGACATAACTGTTTGTTCAAAAAACCGTTATCATCAATCAAGGAACCAAATCAATGAAGATAAACAATAAGGGCAAGGGCGCTCTTATCGCGGCAATTACCGCCGCGGCAACGCTATTGTCATGCGGGCTGGCCGCTGCAAGTGCCAGTGCGGCAGGTGTGGATTACCTGCCTACCATCGGCCAAGTGCCGACATACACCAAGTTCCAGCCCACAGCCGATCCGGGCAAGAACGCTAGCGATTACTTCCAGCCATATTGGTATGCCAAGAACGCCAATGATAATGGCGGCACACACATCCAAGCGCACGGTGGCCAAGTGGTCAAGGTTGGCGACGCCTACTACTGGTATGGCGAAGACCGTTCTAACGGTTACGACAACAGCCCCGGTGTTCATGCTTATATGTCGACAGATCTATACAACTGGACCGATCTTGGTGTGGCGCTGCGTGCGGTGACCAGCAAATCTCAGTTGACGGATAAGAGCAATGCCGATTACGCCTACTTCGACAAGGCCTACAACCTGACCAAGTCCGACGGCAGTGTGGACGCTGCCAAGGCCGACGCAATCTTCCCGTACCTCAACACCAACCCCGATCAGGATGGTGATGGCGCGGTTGATTCCGTACAGGGCATTTTCGAGCGTCCGAAGATCATCTACAACAAGAAGAACAAGCAATACGTGCTGTGGTGGCATTCCGATGGAAGCACCACGCCGGGCGGTTCCAACTATGCACGTGCACTTGCGGGCGTGGCTGTTTCCGACAATCCGGCGGGCCCGTTCACTATGGTGGGTGCCTATCGTTTGCCTAACCAGAACAATTGGAAAGAAGCCGCAGGTAACCCCAGCTGGGGTGAGAACGGTGACAGCCGCGATATGACTGTGTTCGTGGATCCGAAGGACGACAGTGCCTATGTACTGTATTCTTCCGAAGCCAATGCCACGCTGTATATCGCCAAGCTTAACGATGATTACACCAATGTAGTCAAGACCACGAATGTGGACCAGTCCGAGGGACAAAAGCAGTACTCTGCTGACGGGCAGTACCCATACATTCTTGCAGACGGTACTACGGATGCCCCGGTGCGTGGCGAAGATTTCCAAATCGTCAAACAAAATGGTTCGCTGGAAGCTCCTGCCGTATTCCAATATGACGGGCGTTACAACATCATCGCATCTGGTGCAACCGGCTGGGACCCGAACAAGCAGACCTACTACACCGCCGACTCCATGCTGGGAAGCTGGACCCGTGGCGTGGAAAAGGACGATGCCAACGAGAACACGTGGTACAACAACATGCCGGAAGGCGCGGATGGTCTGTTGTCTGTGGGCGATACCCGCGGCACCACATTCGGTTCGCAGTCGGCTAGTGTGCTCGCAGTAGACCAGGAGAAAGGTCACTTCATCTACCTTGGTGACCGTTGGGATTCCGGTAAAGCCGATTCCACCTATGTTTGGCTGCCGCTGACCATCGGTGAGAACGGCACCATCGAAATGCATAATCCTGCTCAAGAAGGCGAGCCCGACGGCTGGGATCTGAACTATTGGGACAACCATGGTAGCGCCAAGGGCAAGCTGGTCAACTGGACTGTGGAAACCGGCGATGATCTCCCGAAGACCGTGAACACGGGCGGAACCGTTACTCTGCCGGACACCGTCAACGTCAAGGAAGGCGACGATACCATTGCTACCAAGGTGACATGGAATGTGGAAGGTGGTACGGCAGTCAGCAAGTCGACCAAGGCTGCCGGCAGCACCTACGCATTCAATGTGCCGGGAACCTACACCATTACAGGCACTCTTGCCGAGAGCAGCAACTTCAACCCGGGCCGCACATTCCGCAGAACCATCGACGTTTCCTGCTCCAACCCGATTTCCGGAAGTTGGAAGGAAGCCCATTGGAAGGGCGGCAGCGCGTGCCAGGTCGCCGCATCCGGCGGTACCTATGACTTCACCGTTACGGACAACGCCAATCGTGGTGTCTGGACGGATCGCAACGAGGGCAGCGCGGTGTACCAGCCTGATGCTCTGGACGTGAACGAAACGTTGGAAACCACGGTCAAGCCGCTCGACTTGGGCGGTAATGGCGATCCGCGTGCCGGCCTGGTGGTTCGTAACGGTCTTGCTGACGCTAACGGCGGCAAGGGATATGCCACGTTACTTGCCAGCCCAAGCGGCATTTACATGCAGTACGATTCCAATGCCGATGGCTGCATCGATAAGGAAACATCGCATGTTGGTGCCGGCTTCGGCGACCAAGTGCAACTCAAGCTGGAGCGCGCCGCAACCGATACCCTGAAAGGCTACTGGCGTGCTTCCGCGAACGATGAATGGCAGGATGTCGCTACGGTAACGCTGACCGGTGCGGACGCAACCGGGCTCGATGCCGGTGTCTTCGCCACGTCGAACAGCAATGCCGGCGCATTCACCGTGGCCTTCAACGGCACTGCGTTCGGTTCGCAGACTGCTGCTGTGGAGTCCATCGCGGCTAAGGACCCTGAAGCCACTATCGCCAAGGGGCAGATGCTCGCGCTTCGGGACGTGACGGTTACCGCCACGCTCACCAATGGCAAAACGCGTGTGCTGGAGCCAAGCGAATACACGCTGGAAGGCTTCGACACCACCAAATTGGGCGAGCAAACCGTGACGGTGCGTCTTGTCGCTGATTCTTCAGTAACCGCCACGTTCACCGTGACTGTGGAAAGCAACCTTGCCCGGTTGTTCTGCTCGTCCGCTGCGGCCTCGAAGTATGAGCCGGCCAGTAGCTGGGCCTCCGCTTCTACGGCCGACCTGACTTGCGACAACAACCTGAGCACCAACTGGTCGAACTGGGGCACCGGCGACACCTCGCCGTGGCTCAGCTACACCTTCGATAAGGCATATCAGCTGGGCAAGCTCAGCGTTGCGGTGGATAAGGCCAAGGGCGAGGCCGCTCCGAAGAGCTTCACTGTATCGTACCTAGCTGAAGACAGCGCCACGTGGACTGATGCCACGCTGCCGGCAGTCACTGTGAATGGTGCTGCTGGAGCCGTGACGGAAGCCGATGTGAGCGCTCTGCCCGCCACCAAGGGCATTCGCCTCAACTTCACCTACGCCGATGGCAATGACTATGCCAAGATCGCTGAAGTACGCATCGCCGAAGGTGAAGCGACACCAGAGCCGCAGCCGTCTAGTAACGCCAATCTTGCTGATCTGACTGTGGATGGCAAGACGGTTGACGGATTCTCCGCGGATACCACTAAATATGCCGGTGCGCTGGCTGGAGATGCTGCTTCCTACCCGACGGTGGAGGCGACTGCTGCTGACGCAAAGGCTACGGTGCAAGTGGAGCAGGCTTCGGCCGAGAACAACGGCGTGGCCACGGTGACTGTAACTGCTGAGGATGGCACGGCGAAAACCTACACAGTGACATTCGGCGAACTGCCTCAGTTGGCTGAGCTTGCTGTGGAAGTGACCAAGGATTCCTATCAGGTAGGCGATAAGTTCAACGCTGCCGATGTGAAGGTATCCGCCATTTACAAAGTCGGCGATACTGAAACGCTGCGCAAGCTGATTGATCCAACTGATGGTGATCTGAAGTTCACTGGCTTTGATTCTGCCACCGCAGGCACGAGGACCATCACCGTCTCTTATCGTGGCGTGAACGCGACGTTCGAAGTCACGGTCACGGCCACGGAGGTCACTCCCGGCCCTGGAGAGCAGAAGCCCGGCGATACCAACAATCCTGGCAACACTGCTAAGCCCGGTAGCACTGCCACGAATAAGCCGGCTGCTAATGGCGCTGCGCCCCTTTCGAATACGGGTGCTGCCGTGGCTGCCATTGCGGTCGTGGTTGTGGTGCTGGCAGCTGCGGCTGGTGCCTTGCTCGTCATCCGCAAACGCCGCGCATAACCATGGCAACTGCTGAGTAGCGTGGATTGCGTTGCTATTGAGCAATCTGCGATTCACGCCACTCAGCGAGTGCACCCGAGTGCGCCCGAGCTTGCGCAATGCAGGCGCAATACAGTGCAAACAGTACAAAGCAACAATAATGGCCGGTCTGAGCCAGCTGCTCCATGCGAGGGCAGTTGGCTCAGACCGGCCATTGTGTCTGCAAGTACATGCAATTAGAGCATGAACATGTGGAAGCCGTTGAGCGTTACTGGTTGTTTTGCTTTGTTGTTGCGCTCAGCAGTGCGACGGACGTCCGCCCGCAGTGTAGTGCAGCGCTCCGTGAACCAGCGCCGATGTGAAATGCATGTTGCACATGCCCGCTTCTTCTGCTTCGTGCGTGCAGCCGGCGATGCTGCATAGGTTCATACCCCGAATCATGGTCATACCCCCTCTTTGGGATGGCATCCGTGCCGCCATCTGCCTTCAGAGCATAGCGGACAATTGTTGCATTGCCTAGGCGGTACAACGCTTTCTGTGGCCTGTATCACATCCTTGCCGGCGTTCTGCGGCGTGGTTGGGCGTGTACATGTGCTCTTGTGCGGTTTTGTTGTGTGTGATTTGGGTATACGGATAGAGTTTCTTCTCTGCAGTGGCAAGGGCCTCTCGGCCGGCGAGCCGGCTGATTTCTCCCATGCGTTGCTCAATGATTTCCGTTTTGCGAGTCTGAACGGCAAAGTAGCTCTGGAGAAGTGCCACTTCTTCTTTCTTCGGATCACCGTTTTGAGCAATGAGATAGCAGGCGTATCGGGAGTGCTGAGTTCGCTGGTTTTGCGTGTGATTTCGTCGCGGTTCATGGGTGTGTCCTTATGTTTTTCATGACCATTTTCGTGACTCCACGAAAATGGTCAAAGCCAATAATTGCAATGGTTTTGAGGTATGGGCGCGCTCCGCCCAACTGGTCTGTCTTCGTCCGCCTTTTCGACCGGATACCTCATGGAGCACAATGCCAACGTCGCTACCGTTGGCCCAGCAAATATTCTTAGACGACGCCCCGAAGTGAATATCTATGCGGCTTTCAGAATATCAAAGAGCGTGGAGTGTGTGCATTATGCGTTCCAAAAATAGTTTCTAGTAATGAATTGTTTACGGTGTGAGATATTCTTGGGGTGTTTGCGGCGCTCTGCCGTGTGGCGAATGGGAATGGATGGTGCTCTTATGGGATTTGAGCAGGAAGCAGTTAGTGAACTGTATGCCAGCGTGTGGGGCAATCGTTCGACAATGCAGAGGGAATTCACTCGTGGAGCCCATGGTGAGCAGTTCGTGCTCCGGGAGCTGTCCATGAAGGGGACGCAAACGCCATCGCAATTGGCATCGGCGCTGCAGGCCAGTTCCGGCCGCATCTCCACTGTGCTGTCGTCTCTGGAGAAAAAAGGCTGGGTCACGCGTGACATTGATTCCAAGGATCGGCGCATTATTCGCGTGAATCTCACTGATTCCGGGCGCGAGCAGTCTCATCGGATGATAGAGGAAATGCGTTCCGCAATTTGCTGGATTTTCTCGCAAATGGGGGAGCGGCGCACGCGCGAATTCGTTGACCTGGTGTCTGAGTTCACCACATATATGTCGATTTGCCATCCGGGACAGCCTCGGCCGACTGCTGAACAGGTGCGTGAGGCATTCGTGGAGCGGGGCAAGCGCGTGGCTGAACACATGGCAGCTAAGCGCGCGGAGAACTAATCGGCAAGGCTAATTGAGGACGCTCACAGCGAACATGCAGAAGTGCGCGTAATATCTCACAGTGTAAGTAATCAAACAATAGAAACTATTAAGACATCGTGAACCGATAATCGCCGATAACCCAGCCAACTTAAGAACCAATCGTCAATAACCAATAACCAACCCAACCAACACAAGGGGAAACCAATGCTTCGCATCATGAAATACCTCTCCAAAGCGGAGATCGGTCAGATGCTCATCGCTCTGGTGACCATCGTCGGGCAGGTCTACTTCGACCTGAAACTGCCCGACTATATGTCAGACATCACCACGCTGGTCGAAACGCCGGGCAGCCACATGAAGGACATTTGGATTGCCGGCGGCAAGATGCTGCTCATCTCGCTCGGATCCGCGGCGTGTGCCATCATCACCGGCTACATCGCTGCGCGCGTGGCGGCCTCGTTCACCCAGCGTCTGCGCTCGCTCGAATTCCGCAAGGTCGAGTCCTTCGGCCCGGCCGAAATGAGCAAGTTCTCCACCGCCAGCCTCATCACCCGCTCCACCAACGACGTCACGCAGGTGCAGATGTTCATCACCATGGGTCTGCAGCTCATCGTCAAATCGCCGATTATGGCAGTATGGGCCGTGTGCAAGATCGCCGGCGAAGGCTTCGAATGGACGCTCGCCACCGGCATCGCCGTGGCGGTCCTGCTGGTGTCCATCACCGTCATGATGGCCATGGTCATGCCGAAGTTCAAGGTCATGCAGACCCTGACCGACAACATCAACCTCGTGGCCCGCGAGAACCTCACCGGCCTGCGCGTGGTGCGCGCCTACAATGCCGAGGACTACCAGGAAGCCAAATTCACCAAGGCCAACAAGGACCTCACCGACACCCAGCTGTTCACCAACCGCGTCATGGCGTTCATGATGCCGCTGATGAACACCATCATGAACGGTCTGATGCTTGCCGTCTACTGGATCGGTACCTACCTGATCGATGCCGCCGGGCTCAAGGACAAGCTCACCGTGTTCTCCAACATGGTCGTGTTCTCCAACTACTCCGTGCAGGTCATCATGAGCTTCCTGCTCATGAGCATGGTGTTCGTGCTCTGGCCGCGCGCCGACGTGTCCGCGCAGCGCATCATGGAGGTGCTCGACACTGAGCCAATCGTCGAGAACGGCACCAAAACCGCCGCCGACGTGGCCAAAACCGGCCAGAGGGGCACCGTGGAATTCCGCAACGTCAGCTTCACCTACCCGGATTCGCGCGAGGCGATGCTGGAAGGCATCAACTTCACCGCCGAGCAGGGCCAGACGGTGGCGTTCATCGGCTCCACCGGCTCCGGCAAGTCGTCTCTTATCAATCTCGTGCCGCGCTTCTATGACACCAGCCAAGGCCAGGTGTTGGTCGACGGCGTGGACGTGCGCGACTACGACCTGAAGGCCCTGCGCGACAAGATCGGCTACGTGCCGCAGCAGTCCGTGCTGTTCAAGGGCACCGTGGCCTCCAACGTGAGCTACGGCGATCAGCCGGGCGACCCGGCGGAGGTCGAGATGGCCGATACCTCCACCCCGGCCGGGCGCAAGCGCGAGGCCGCGTTGATCGCCGCTGGCAAGGCCGCGGAAGGTGCCGATATACCGGCCGAGCAGCTGAATCGCGTCAGGGCCGCCGCCGACGTGGCGCAGGCCAGCGAGTTCGTGGCGCGCATGGACGGCGGGTATTCCGCCGCGATCGCCCAAGGCGGATCGAACGTGTCCGGCGGCCAGAAGCAGCGCCTGTCGATTGCGCGCGCGGTGTACCGTCACCCGGAAATCCTGATTTTCGACGACTCGTTCTCCGCGCTCGACTTCAAGACCGACCGCGAAGTGCGCGACGCGCTCGCCCGCGAGGCCAAGGATTCCACCAAGCTCATCGTGGCCCAGCGCATCGGCACCATCATGAACGCCGACCGCATCGTCGTGCTCGACGACGGCAAGGTCGTGGGTCAGGGCACGCACAAGGAACTGCTCGACAACTGCGACGTATACCGCCAGATCGCCGAATCCCAGCTCAGCCAGTCGGAGCTTACGGCGTAGGGGGGGCGGCAGCGGTAGCTCCCCATGTCAGGGGCTGAGCCGTAAAGGGAACAGCCCAGTGGGCTGTTCCCAGGCGAAGACGAGCTGATAAGCGAGCGAATAAAACAGCACAGCTGACTGAGGGGTAGTCGCGTACGGCTTCTCTCCCTCCGGCGCTTCGCGCCACCTCCTTCATCAGAGGGAGGTCAATACGGACTTTTAAGGAGTAAAACAAATGCCAAGAGGACCAATGGGCGGCAGGCGTGCCGTCGAAGAGCCCCATGATTTCGGCAAAGTCATGGGCAAACTCGTGAACTACTGCCGCAACTATCTTCCCGTCATCATCATCGCGCTCATCCTGGGCGCGGCCGGCACCGTCTGCCAGATCGTCGGCCCGGACAAGCTCAAGGACATGACCAACGAGATCGTCAAAGGTCTGCCCGCCATCGTTAACGGCAGACCGGTGATGAACTCGGTAGATTTCGGCACGGTGGGCCACATCGCCTGGACTTTGGTGGCCCTGTACGTGGGCTACGCCGTGCTCGGCTACGTGCAAAGCTGGATGATGGCCAACGTCACCCAGCGCACCGCCCAGCGACTGCGCGAGTCCATCTCGGTCAAAATCAACAAACTGCCGCTCAAATACTTCGACAAGGTTAGCTACGGCGACGTGCTGTCGCGCATAACCAACGATGTGGACGCCATCGGCCAGACGCTGGGCCAGTCGCTCGGCTCGCTGATTACCTCGGTGACGCTGTTCGTGGGCGCGCTGGTGATGATGTTCTACAACAACGTGATCATGACCCTGTGCGCCATCGGTGCCAGCCTCATCGGCCTGATCATCATGATGGCCATCATGAAGTCCTCCCAGAAGTACTTCGCCCGGCAGCAGATGGCGCTGGGTGACGTCAACGGCCACGTGGAGGAGATGTACGCCGGTCACCTCATCGTCAAGGCATACAACGGCGAGGCCGATTCGATTCGTCGCTTCGAGAAGTACAACTCGGACCTCTACGAGTCCGGCTGGAAGTCGCAGTTCCTCTCCGGCCTGATGATGCCGCTCATGAATTTCGTGGGCAACTTCGGCTACGTGGTGGTGTGCGTGGTGGGCGCGGCGCTCGCGCTCGACGGGCAGATCGAGTTCGGCGTGATCGTGGCGTTCATGATGTATGTCCGCCTGTTCACCCAGCCGTTGGCGCAGTTCGCCCAGGCCTTCCAGAACCTGCAGCGTTGCGCGGCGGCCGCCGAACGCGTGTTCGGCTTCCTTGAGGAGCCGGAGATGGAGGACGAATCCGGCAAGTCCGCTTTGCTCGGGGCCAACGGCCACGAAGTGAAGGGCGACGTGGAATTCAGCCACGTACAGTTCGGCTACGAACCGGGCAAGCCGATCATCCACGACTTCTCCGCCTCCGTCAAGGCCGGGCAGAAGGTCGCCATCGTCGGCCCGACCGGTGCCGGCAAGACCACCATGGTCAACCTGCTCATGCGCTTCTATGAGATTTCCGGCGGCTCGATCGCGATTGACGGCGTGGACACCAAGTCCGTGCCGCGCTGGAACGTGCACGACCAGTTCTCCATGGTGCTGCAGGATACGTGGGTGTTCCGCGGCACTGTGCGCGAGAACATCGCCTACTCCAAGCCCGGCGTGACCAACAAGCAAATCGAGGATGCGTGCAAGGCCGTGGGCCTCGACCACTTCATCCGCTCGCTGCCGGACGGCTATGACACCGTGCTCGATGACAAGTCGTCGCTCTCCCAGGGCCAGAAGCAGCTGCTGACCATCGCCCGCGCGATGGTGCAGGACGCGCCGATTCTGATTCTCGACGAGGCCACCTCCTCGGTCGATACCCGTACTGAAGAGCTGATTCAGAAGGCCATGGATGCGCTGACCGTGGGCCGTACGAGCTTTGTGATCGCGCATCGCCTCTCCACGATTCGCGACGCCGACATGATCCTCGTCATGAACCACGGCGACGTGATCGAGCGCGGCACGCACGACGAACTGCTGGCGGCGGGCGGTTTTTACGCCGACCTCTACAACAGCCAGTTCGCGCTCGCTGACTGACGGATTGTTTCCTGCGTTAGCGGATTAGCGGATTAGCTATACTCGGCTCCCCTCTCCGAGGGGAGCTGTCAGCGTAGCTGACTGAGGGGAGCAACCCATCGGTCCACCCGAGGGAATGCTCCACTGGATGTGATACTGATGATTTCGTACATTAGTGTGTGAAAAAGCCGCCGGGAAAATTGGGGGATTGGGCGGCGGTGCGGTTGGCGTTGAGAATGGCGCATTCGAAGGGGAAATGAGCGCGCAGCTGGGTGGCCGGGGTGGTGAACAGGGCGGTGGCGAGGCCGTCGGCCAGTGTGACAGGGACGTGTGCCGCAACGGTGTTCGACGAATCGTCGGTATCGCGGTTTGCCGTTGTCGAGGCATTGCTGCCATGCGTCGATGTCTTCGTGGTTATGGCGCTCGATGGCGGCGTGACGGCCACCCATGTGGCGGCTACATCGTCAACCGGTAGTCCGTCGATGGCGTTGAGCAGATGGTGAAGTTGGTGACCTGCGGCGTCAGACCAGTGGCGGCGGCTGGGGGAGCTCGCGCAGAATGCACCTTGGCTGATTTCGACCGCACCTACGGCGTTGGCCGGATCGGCAGGATCTTCAAGGGCGATGGTGATTGGTTCGTCCGTGTGCACTAGCAAATCACCCCCGGCGTCGATGACGTATTGAATGGGTTGAGGGTGACCCGCGCCATCACCCAACATCCCCGCAAGCAAATCCACCAAATACCCCTTACCGCACGCACCAAAATCGAGCGCGACCGGTCCGCGCGTCACCAGTGTTGTGCCATGCCGCTCAACGTCGGCTGACCAAATGGCTCGTCCGTGGATCGCGCCTGCATGTTCAGCGGCATCTGGCGCAGGCGTAAACGAATACGACTCGTCATAGCCAAGCCGAATCAAATCCTCGCCCACGCACGGGTCGGTCGCCCCATCGGTTGCCGCAAACAGGCGGTCGTACAGGCCAAACAGACCCGATGCCCAGTCGGGAAAATCGAACGTGCCGCCATGTGCGGCCGTGCGCATCCGGCCGACGATGGAATCATCGCGGAATCGAGATAATACAACCTCATATTCATGGATGAACGAGCCAATACGATCGCGTATCTCATCGTCCAATACGCTCTCGGTGTGCACCAGTAATCCGGTCCCCAACGCATCAGGAAAAGCGTATACGTATGGCAGTTGCTCGGTCAGACTTGTCATGCCCACTATCGTAGAGCGCATGGTGTGCCGGTGTATACTGGATTTTGACACTGTGTCAATGTTGATTCGGAGGTTGTGAGAATGGGCAATGCGACTACAGCAAGTGTAACGGGTGTGCAAGTTGCACCGGCGAAGTCAGCCATCAGAGATCTCCCCATCGCCAAAGTGTGGGCGTTTGCGGTCGGCCAGTTCGGGTGGGCGCTGCTTTCCGGCATCATCTCCAACTGGCTCGTGTATTTCTACCAACCTGACCAGGAGACCATCTCCCAAGGTCAGACCGTATTCGTGCCGCAGGGCCTGGTCGTTCTCGGCATCGTGACCGTGGTGGGCGGCATCACCGCCTTCGCCCGATTCTTCGACGCGTTCGTGGACCCGGCCGTGGCGTCTCTCTCCGACCGTTGCGACGCCAAATCCGGCCGCCGTATGCCGTTCCTGAAATTCGCCGCCCTGCCGCTCGCGGTGGTCACCGTGCTCGTGTTCTGGAGCCCGATCAACGGCACCAGCTGGGTGAACGCGGCGTTCCTGTTCGTCACCGTGATCGGCTACTACATCGCCCTCACGTTCTACTGCACGCCGTACAACGCGCTCATCGCCGAACTCGGCCACGACTCCAAGCAGCAACTCACCATCTCCACCGCCATCTCCTTCACTTGGGTGGCCGGCACGGCCATCGCGTACGTGGCGCCGGTGATTTGGGGCGCGTTCGTGCCGATGATGGGCCGCATCACCGCCATCCGCGTGACCTTCACCATCATGGCCGCCGTGGCGTTCGTGTGCATGCTGGTGCCGCCGCTGGCCATCCGCGAGAAGGACTACGTCAACTCCCATCCCACCTCCGAATCGACCATCGAATCCCTGAAGCAGACGTTCGGCGACGGCGAATTCCGCAAGTTCGTATGCTCCGACGTGGTCTACTGGGTGGCCATCACCACCTTCCAGACCGGTCTGCCGTTCTTCGTGACCAGCCTGCTCAAGCTGCCGGAAACCACCACGACCATCTACTTCGTGCTCATGACCGGCGTCTCTGTGCTGTTCTATCTGCCGGTCAATATTCTGGCCAATAAGGTCGGCAAGAAGAGGCTGCTGCTGGTTGCCTTCGTGATCTTCACCTGTGCGTTCGCATTTGCCGGCGCCCTTGGTTCGGCCGTGCTCGGCTTCATTCCGGCGATGGCCCAGGGTTTGGTGCTCTCGGTGGTCGGCGCGATTCCGATGGCCGCGTTCGGCATCCTGCCGCAGGCCATCGTGGCGAATATCGCCGACGCCAGTTCCAAGACCACCGGCCAGGACCGTCAGGGCATGTTCTACGCGGCCCGCACCTTTGCGATGAAGATGGGCCAGTCCGTGGCCATGCTGCTGTTCACCGGCGTCTCCGCCATCGGCATGGCGTCCGGCGCGGGCTACCGCATCGCCGCCGTGTGCGCGGCCGTGCTGTGCGGCTTGGGCGGCATCGTGTTCGCGTTCTACAACGAGAAGAAGGTGTTGGGCGTGCTGGAGACGTGATGGCGTTGCCGGGTGCCGCCGCGGTATCCATACGGAGCGGTGTGGGTGACTTGCCCCGTCTGCGACACCGAAACGTTACCGTGTCGACACGCGTGCGACACTTCGGCGTCAAATTGCGTTTGACCGCACTCCGTACTATATTGTTGCGAGTTGCTTTGCGGAGCAAAGTAACATCCAAGGGGCTGTAGCTCAGTTGGTAGAGCGCTTCGTTCGCATCGAAGAGGTCGCGGTTTCGACTACCGTCAGCTCCACGAGACCCTCTGCATTCATTCCACCGCAGAGGGTCTTTTCATTTTGTTTTCGTTGAAATTCTGCCATCTCGCGTTTCAAGGGGCTGATTTGGGGTTTGCCGGAGGTCTACTTGCGTTTCGAGGGGCTGATGGTCAAGTAGATACGCCGCCAAAATGGCGGAATAGCGTTGCGTCAAAGCCGTTTGTACTGGTGCTTCACCGGATGAGGAGCCCCTTGAAACGGAAGTAGACCTCCGGAACATGTGAAATCAGCCCCTGCAAAGGGAGAATGCCTCGATTTCGCCATGGATTGTCGTGGATTGCTCTGTGGCATGGGCAATACTGGGAGTATGACAAGCGCAGATGAGTTGAATGAGCAGTATGACGCTGACGGTAGCGTGACGCAAGTGCCTGAACGCAATGATGAAGTTCATGCCGGCGAATCCGCCGTCGCCCAATCCCGCGAATCGGCCGTGACCATCCCCGCCGGCACCGTGGTGCTCGCCGCCACCCCGATCGGCAATGTCGGCGACGCTTCAGCCCGTCTGGTGGCCCTCTTGGAACGGGCCGATATCGTGGCCGCCGAAGACACGCGCCGCCTCTACGATCTCGCCCGTCGCCTCGGCGTCTATGTGAACGGTCGCGTCATCGCCTATCACGACCACAACGAGCGCGACAAGGCCGACGGCCTGCTCGACCAGGTCGAAACCGGCGCCACCGTGCTCGTCGTATCCGACGCCGGCATGCCCACCATCAACGACCCCGGCTTGGCCATCGTGCGCCGTGCCATTGAACGCGGTCTGCCCGTCACCTGCGCGCCCGGCCCCTCCGCTGTGCTCGACGCGCTCGCCCTCTCCGGCCTGCCCACCGACCGCTTCTGCTACGAAGGCTTCCTACCGCGAAAGCATTCCGAGCGCGTGCAGTATCTGCGCACGCTGTTGCCCGAACGCCGCACCATCGTGTTCTACGAGACGCCTCATCGCATTGCCGATTCGATGGACGATCTGCTGTACGCGTTCGGCCCGAATCGCCCGATGGCCCTGTGCCGCGAACTCACCAAGGATTATGAGCAGATTCGTCGCGGCCCGATTGACGAGATTCGCCAAAGTGTGATTGATGATCCGCCCCGTGGCGAGATGGTGCTGGTCATCGGCGGCGCGTCCAACGAGGAGGCCGAAGCGGCCGCGCCCAGCACGTTGAGCGTGGATGACATGGCCGTGCTCTCCATCGACCGTGCTTTGGAGGACGGCCTGCGTATCAAGGACGCCATCGCGCAAGTGGTGCAGGAGCATCCACTGGCTGACGGATCGTTGGCCAATCGCAAGCAGGTGTATGCGGCTGTGCTGAAAATCAAGGGATAGCGCAGCAGCCGGCGATTATCTCCCCGTTACGCTTCCATCGACTCGAACAATATTTCCAACGCCTGCCGGACCCCGGGCCCACCACGCTGCGAGACCAATTCCAGCAAAGGCGCGTCGGCTTTGGGATTGGCAACCAGCCATTTACGCAGTTCGGGCACGTGATATGCGATGTGCCAGAGCACGGCAACATCCGTATCGGGCGAACATGCCACCGCGGGCGTAAGTCTGATGGGCGGTTCAGGCGGCGCGGTCATATCCGAGATTGCGCGCGATGCGGATTCGGATGAGTGTGCCGCCGCCGCGTGGCGAGGCAACCGTTGCGCCTGCCGCAAATGCCGTAAACGGTGAGCGGCATGGCGGCCTCTGCGATGGCCTCTGACAATGAACCCCCTCGTCATGCGCATTGCTCCAAAGCCGGTTCGTCCATCTCCTGCTGCACCGATTCAAAAAACATGCGTGCGCGTCCGGCGTACTTGTGATGCCGATGCTCCTTGACGATTTGCAGACAGTCGTTTGGCCGAAACTGGTACGCGGACATCAGCTGACACACCAGTGCGTTGACGGTGGAAGGATCGGGGATGTCTTCAGGACTCATCACCAGGTCGCAAGCCGTACGGGCTGGCGTGGTGACAGGCAGCCCGCCGAGCTTGATGATTTGCTCCGGCAACGTCAATCTTTTGAATACGCGGATACGGCGGCTGACGGATGCCGAGCGGAAGTGCGATGTGGAAATCACGTCTATGGTACTCGGAAAGTCGGGGCCTCCCAGCCATACCCAAGCGGCGGTCATCGAACACACCACAGTGCCAAACGGGGCGACCTCCGCGACGATTTTCGCGCGACCATACAGTGTGCCCGAATGCTCGATCCAGTAGCCGGCGGAATCGTCGAGCTTACGTAACGTGCCGAAGGCGGCCAGACGGTTAAGGCTGAGCGGTCCCGGCAGATCCTTGGTAAACAGTATCGGCGGCACCGCGGGCTGCGCGGTTGCCGGCGAGGCGGCTGTTGTGATGTCCGTCATCGGACCTGCTGTGATATCCATGACCGAACAATATGCAGAAATGCGGCTTGCGCGCCACCGGATAGGCGAAAACGGTGGATAAGTGCATAACTTCACTAGGTGCGCAAATGATGTGGATAACTCGGTGGATATTGGCAGGCGGAAGTGTGTGCGGATGTGCGTGGACGTGCGTACGGATGGGTGCGCGGATACGTGTGCGAATGCGTATGTGGATAAGCGCGCAAGAGGTGTACGGATAAGTATGTGGGGAAGTTGCGGGTGGATAGGTGAGTGGGATGAGGATGGCGGCGCGGCAGCTATCCGGGCGTGTCCCCGCCGCGCCGGATAATCAAGCCTTATGAGTCATGTTTTGGTGAATGTTGCTTGGCCGTATGCAAACGGCCCCCGTCATATCGGTCACGTTGCAGGATTTGGTGTGCCCTCCGACGTCTACGCGCGCTACGAGCGCATGAAGGGCAATGATGTGCTCATGGTGTCCGGCACCGACGAGCACGGCACCCCGATTCTCGTTGAGGCGGAGAAGGAAGGCCTCACTGCCCAGGAGCTGGCCAACCGTTACAACCGCGTGATCGCCAAGGATCTGTGCGACCTCGGCCTGAGCTACGACCTGTTCACCCGCACCACCACCGGTAACCACGAGCACGTGGTGCAGGAGATGTTCAAGCAGTGCTTGGAGAACGGCTACATCTACAAGGGCACCCAGCAGGTGGCGATTAGCCCGTCCACCGGCCGCACTCTGCCCGACCGCTACATCGAGGGCGAGTGCCCGATTTGCCATGCCGAAGGTGCGCGTGGCGACCAGTGCGACGCCTGCGGCAACGAGCTCGACCCGGACGAGCTCATCAACCCCGTCTCCAAGATTAACGGCGAAACCCCGCGCTTCGAGCAGACCGAGCACTACTTCCTCGACCTGCCGGCGCTCGCCGAAGCCAACAAGGCATGGCTGGAGACCCGCAAGGGCTGGCGTACCAACGTCATCAACTTCTCGCTCGGCCTGTTCAAGGAAGTCAAGCCGCGCGCCATCACCCGTGACATCGACTGGGGTATCCCGGTGCCGGTGAAGGGCTGGATTGACAACCCGAACAAGAAGCTGTACGTGTGGTTCGACGCCGTGATCGGCTACCTGTCGGCCTCCATCGAATGGGCCCGCCGCCAGGGCGACCCGGAGAAGTGGCGCGAATGGTGGAACGACCCGAGCTGCCCGGCCTACTACTTCATGGGAAAGGACAACATCACCTTCCACTCCCAGATCTGGCCGTCCGAAATGCTGGCGTACAACGGCAAGGGCTCCAAGGGCGGCGAAACCGGCCCGATGGGTCCGCTCAACCTGCCTGAGCAGGTGGTGGCCAGCGAGTTCATGACCATGGAAGGCAAGAAGTTCAGCTCCTCCCGCGGCATCGTGATCTACGTCAAGGACATCCTCGCCCGCTACCCCGTGGACGCCGTGCGCTACTACATTTCCGTGGCCGGCCCCGAATCCTCGGATTCCGACTTCACGTGGGCCGAGTTCGTGCGCCACAACAACGAGGAGCTCGCCTCCTCGTGGGGCAACCTGGTGAACCGCGTGGCCAACCTCATCAACAAGAACTTCGGCGAGATTCCGCCGCTGGACGAGGATTCGATGACCAACGAAGACCGTGGCCTTCTGGAAGAGGCTTCCGCCGCGTTCGACGTGGTCGGCTCCTCCATCGAAACCCACCACCAGAAGCACGCCCTGTCCGAGGCGATGCGTGTGGTCGGCGACATCAACAAGTACATTTCCGCCACCGAACCGTGGAAGATTAAGGACGACCAGGCTCGTCTCGGCACCGTGCTGCACGTGGCCGCTCAGGCCGTGTCTGACGCGAACCACCTGCTCGCGCCGTTCCTGCCGCACTCCGCACAGAAGGTGTGGGAGGCGCTCGGCGGCACCGGCACCTTCTCGCCGCTGCCTGAGCTCAAGGAAGTCGAGGATCTCGACAAGCCCGGCTTCACGTACCCGATCATCACCGGCGATTACGAGCTCGGTGTGAACGTGCACCCGTGGAAGAGCGAGGCAATCGAGGTCGGCGCCATGGTGCCTAAGCCCGCACCGATCTTCGCCAAGATTCCGACCGAGGCCGTGGAAGAGGAGCTGGCTCGCTTCGATGAAGCGTTGGCTGCTCGCCGTGCCGCCGAAGCCGAACGTCTGGCCGCCGAGAAGGCCAAGCTCGCCGCCGAGTGATTCGGCATTGCTAGCTCGTAGCTGACGGGCCACCTCGCACATGAAGTGTTGCGGGGTGGCCCGTTGCCGTATGTGCGGCCTAGCCCCGACAATGCGAGGCCGGTTGTCGGGCGGCGTTACAAACCCGTCACAGTTTGCCAAGACTTTTCTCAGACAAGCACATCGAATCCCCAAGAAAGAGACGGTTATATAGAAGATGTCAACGGAATGAAGTTCATACCGGTGGCGAGGTTCTTCCGAACCCCATAACTGAACCCTTCTTCTCTCTTCTCTCTCACCCGGCGGCCCCCTCCGCCGGGTTTCTTCGTTTTGGGCCGCATCATGCAACGCAAGTTACGCTGCTGTCCAGCTACATCCACGCCGCTCGAAGCCGTGATCCGCCACACCAAGCACGGGGCGCGGTGATTCGGAGCATTGCAGGATTCCCTCCATGCTTCCGGTTTGGGGGGTGCTGCTTGATTCCTCTACTTCCAGCGAAACGTTGCTATCGCGGTATGGTCGCATGCCTGTTAAGCATTGAAGCATCTTATCTATGCGCAGTCGGTGTCCCGGTGGTGACGGCAACCGATTGACGTGCGAACCGGGCCAGATTTCGTTGTCCCGGTTCGTGATTTTGGCCTCTTTTTGGGAACCGGGACAGACCATCCCGTGAGCGCTCAATGTATGCAAATCCAGAAGCCCGGAATTCCGCCGATGTGTGATGGCGGATATTGTGCGGTAGGGCCGAATTGGCGATTTTTCGAGGGTGCTTCTGTCCCGGTTGCTCAAAAAGAGGCGAAATGGAGAACCGGGACAACAAAATCTGGCCCGGTACACACATAAATCGATTGACGTCGTTACCAGGACATCGGACACCGTGACGTATATCGCGAACCGCATAATATGGCAGTACGCGACGCAGATGATGTGCGGATTCGCCGGACGTAACATGGCGTGTGACACACAACAGTGCCATGCGGTCGGGGTCACGCGACCAAATGGGGTGCGATGAATGGCATATGCGTTGCAGCAAGCGCGCGCAATCGTATCGATGTCAGCTCAGTGCGCCCCGGTGGATTTCCGTCGTTTCCGCCGGGCAAGTTCATTGAGCGGCGTCGCTGTCAAGGTGAAATCGAATATGGCGCCTCGCAACGCCAGCTGTCGCCCGGCTCGGTAGGCGAGTTCGGCTTGAGACGGTTCATCAGCCATATTCGCGGCGGTGGCGATGAGGACGATCCAATGATGATGCCGTAACAGTTCGCGCTTGTCGTTGTCTCGCCGCCACTGGGCCTTGTCTGTGCGATGATGATCGCCGTCATATTCGATGGCGACGCGGAATTCGGGCCAAGCGAGATCGAGTGTTATCGGCTCACCATTGCTGAACGTCGCGCCGGGCACTGTGTAATTTGTCACGGCTCGTGGAAGCCCGTATTGCGTGGTTGTGATACGGGTCTCTGATTCCATCGGAGAATCCACGCGCGGTGCAATAAATTCAAGTGCGATCATGCATGTGGCTTTCGCGTTGAATTTCGGAAGTTCGCTGACCTGCCGCACAAAGTCCTGATAAATTTCGTCGGCGGTGCGGCCGCCCGATAGGCTCGGCTTGCGCGCTATTGCCGTAAGGGTTGCGTCGCCAAGTATGACCAATGATTCCAATGACATGTGAGCGGCGAGCTGCGCCCAAGTATGTACCAGATCCAGCGCGTGCACATGCTTGTTGATACGTGCATTGTGCGCGGCGCTTAGCGGTTTCCAGATGTGCGGTGTTGTTGGCGGAACGACGGCGCGTATCCGGGTGCGATGCGAGTCGGAGACGGTATGGAGCTCGGTGGCATTGAGATCGCAATCCTTGGGAAGCGGCACGGATTGCAGTATCAGCGATGTGGTCATGCCGAAGAGCACCGGCTTTCCGAGCTGTTGCGCGGCGTCCGTGCATCGTTTAAGCATTTCCCGCTTACGTTGGGTGAGGTTTTCGCTCATAGCGGGCGCAGTGGGGGTTGCCATACGCGGTGGTGAGTATGGCTCGGGCTTGACGGCGTGCGTGGACGCAGCACTCGGTGCCGCGGCATTGTTGGTCCAGCCGGGTGGTTCATCGTCGAATACGCCGGGTGGCGGGGTGGGAAATCCGCTGTTCATAACGCCACCGTAGCGTAGCGGTCGCGTGTTCGCCATGAAAAACGGGGTATGTGGTTCTAGCTTGCTGAGGATGTGGATAACTCTGTGGATAACTAAAGTGCTCCTATGTTTTGCTCACTCTGTGAGGAGTCGGCAAAACATAGGAGCACTTCAGCCGCGGCCAATAGACGGAATATATCAGCGGCAGCGACGGGTGAGGGGCTGCCAGGGATCGAGCTCGACTGGTTCGGTGGTGAGCAGGGCGCGGGTGGCGTCGTCGAGGTATTCCTTGCGGATGATGAGCTCGGTAACGTAGCGGTCGAACCAGGCGTCGGACATGACGTAGTAGCCGTCCTTGCCGGCGTCCTTGCCCCAGCTGTTCTCCACCTTCCAGCGGTTCGGCTTGCCGTCCTCGCCGAGGTCCACGCCGGTGAAGGTCATAGCGTGGTTGCTCGGGCTGTCGCCGTATTCGAGGCCGTGGGCCTTGTCGCCGGTGAATTCGGTGCCGAACAGCTGGTCGACGCGCACCACGGACTGGTCGAAGAAACCGTCCTTGCGCAGGGCGAACTGCGTGCGGTCGCAGGCGAACCAGATCGGGTGGCCGGCGGTGAGCTGGTCAAGCGCGGCCTTCTTGAACACGTCCAGCGGCACGTTGACGAATTCCATATCGCCAGCCTCGGCCACGTTCGCGCTGAAGCGGATGCGGTAGCGCTGGTTGAACGGGCGGTTCTTGAGCGGGGCGTTGGCCAGCGTCACGAAATCGTTGACGTCCACCGGCACGTACTTCTTGTAGAACTCAAGCGGGGTGATGCCGATCTCGCGAATCTGCGGGCGCTCGTCCTTGCCGGTTTTCGGCTTGTCGGACTTGTCCTTATCGCACTTGCAGGCCTTGGCGTCGGATTTGCCCTCGCACTTGCAGGATTCGCCGCACTTGCAGGATTCGGCCTTGCCGTCTGCGTCGGCCTCGGCCTTGCACTTGCGAGCCTCGCCCTTCTTATCCTCATCATCATCCTTGGGGCGCGCGAAGAAGTCGAACTTCTCCGGCGGTTCGCCGAGCGCCACGGCGCAGATGCGGTACACGGTGCCCATGTACTCGTCCTTCAACGCACGCAGCTCGTCCTCAGACGCCCCCGCAACCGAACGGCGGCGCAGCTCGGCCGCGAACTCGCGCAGCTTGGAGTTGAGGTACTGCTTGAAATCGTCGGAATTACGGGAGTTCTCAGACTCCGGGTAGGCGCTCTTGGGCACTAGGCCGTACTTGTTCACCAGTGCAGCGAACATCTGCCACCAGCCACCATCGTCTGCAGGCGACTCATTGATGGCCTCGAACAGACGCGAATCGGTCGCCTCGTCGAGCGTGCGCAGCACGTTCTCCAGATAAGTGTTCGACTTCTCCATCGCGTCCCAGAAGAACAGGTAGGTCTCGGAGAACTCGAAATCCTCAAGATTCCAGCGATGCATGAGTTCGTAACGCAGCGTGTTCAGGGAGGCGAACATCCAGCAACGGCCGGAACGCTCCTGATTGGTGATCGAACCCTGCTTGAGTTCGATGGAGAAGTCGCGCGGCAGCGCACGCACGCCGCGATAGTCGGTGGCCGCCTTGAGCACGCCGGCCGAAACCGCCGCGTCCGCCGCGATCAGGTTGGCGCGGTCCTTGTTGAAGTCTTCGGTGTACGTACGCAGAAGTTCGGGTTTGATGGCCCGTGCGCTGGCGTTTGCTGTCATGATGATTGATCTTCCATTCATGTAGGCGACGTTTGTGGTCCGTCGGTAGTATAAGTCGCCGTGTATTCGTCGGACGATTCACCGGGCGAAATCGTACGGGCGGATATGCGCCGGCGATTCCACCCCGCCAACGATTTGTCCACCTTGCTGCTCGCGCGGGCGCACGTATCATATGTACCGATACATATTGTTGACGAATGTCGCATAGTCCAAAGGAGTACGTCATGACTTCGCTGCATAGCAAGCCGCTGGCCCTGAAAAACGTCACCGTCACCGATTCATTCTGGCGCACCGAGCAGGAACTCGTGCGCACGGCTGTGATTCCCTATCAGTGGAACGCCCTGAACGATAACGTCCCCGGCGCGGCCCCCAGCTACTGCATGCACAACTTCAAGGCCGCTGCCGCGCAAAACAAGCGTAAGGATACCCAGGGCAAGGCGTTCGTGCCGCCGAAGTACACGTTCCGCGGATTTGAGGCGCTCCCCGAAGACCCGGCCAATCCCGACCCAGACAAGTTCTACGGCTTCGTGTTCCAAGACACCGACTTCTCCAAGTGGGTGGAGGCAGTCGGCTATTCCCTCGCCCATTACCCGGACCCCGCACTGGAACAGACCGCCGACCAAGCCATCGACGTCGTGTGTGCCGCCCAACTCGACAACGGCTATCTGGACACCTGCTACATTCTGAACGACATGGATCGCGCGTTCACCAATCTGCGTGACCATCACGAACTGTACTGCCTCGGCCACCTCGTTGAAGGTGCGGTGGCCTACTACCAGGGCACCGGCAAAGACAAGTTGCTCAAGGCCGCCTGCCGTTTCGCCGATTACGTAGACGAGCGCTTCGGTCGCAAGCCGGGCCAGCTGCGTGGTTACCCCGGTCACGAGATTGCCGAGATGGCTTTGGTGAGGCTGTACGAGGTCACCGGCGAACAGCGGTACCTTGATCTGGCCGAATATTTCGTGACCGAGCGCGGCCGGCAGCCGTACATCTTCGATATTCAGGCAGACGAGAACGCAAAGCGCGACGCCGACGCCAACTACAAACCCAACACGGACCCCAACCGGTACGCCTATCACCAGGCGAACAAGCCGGCCACCGAACAAGACGAAGCCGTAGGCCATGCCGTGCGCGCCGGCTACTTCTACTCCGGTCTGGCGGACGTGGCCCGACTGGCCGACGACCAGGACCTCGCCGATGCGGCCGAGCGGCTCTGGCGCAATATCGTCGATAAGAAACTGTACGTTACCGGCGGCATCGGCGGCACGGTGGACGGCGAGGCATTCTCCTACAACTACGACCTGCCCAACGACTCCGCCTACTCCGAGACCTGCGCCGCGATTTCGCTGGCGTTCTTCGCCCGTCGCATGCTCGAGCTCGCGCCAAAGGCCGAGTACGCGGACGTTATGGAGTCGGCGCTGTACAACACCACGCTGGCCGGCATGGCGCTGGACGGCAAGAGCTTCTTCTACGTGAACCCGCTGGAAGTCAATCCGTATGCCTGCCATAAAGACAGCCGCCTGCGCCACGTCAAGCCGGTGCGTCAGAAGTGGTTCGGCTGCGCATGCTGCCCGCCGAACATCGCCCGCATCGTTGAGTCGGTGCAGGAATATGCCTACACGGTTGCCGAGGATGGCGGTACGCTGTTCACGCACTTGTATATGGGCGGCGTGGCCAAAGCTGAGTTGAATGGTACGGCTGTGGAGCTGGATGTTACGGCGAACCTGCCGTGGCAAGGCGATGGCAAGGCTGTCGTGCGCTTGGGCGGTGACGCTGCTGGCACCTCGGCTCAGGCTCCTGCTCGCTTTACGCTGGCCTTCCGTCTGCCCGGTTGGGTGGGCGATGAGTCCGCTGCTGCCGCCGCGATTACGGCCACGGGCGAGTCTGAGTCTGGGGCCGATAGTTCCCGCGTGACCCGCGAAATCCGCGACGGCTACCTGTACCTGACCGGCGAATGGCGCGACGGCGACACCGTGACGTTCGACTTCCCGATGCCGGTACGTATGCTGGCCGCCAACCCGCTGGTGCGCGAGGACGCCGGCAAGGTGGCGTTCGTGCGCGGCCCGATCACCTTCTGCGCCGAGGAAAAAGACAACGGCGCCAACCTGCACCTGCTGCACGCGGATGTGGAGGCACTGCTGGCCGACCCGAGCGCGGCCAAGGTCGAGGAGTTCGACTTCCACGCCGGCGCCAAGGGCATCGACGACAAGGGCCAGGGCGAGGTGGAAGACGTGACCCGCCGCATGGTGAAGCTTGAGGTGCCGGCTTGGCGCGAGCCGTTGCCGGCTGCTGTGGCCGCCGCGGGTGAGGGCGCGGCCGAGGTTCCGGCGTTCGCACCGCTCTACGCCGTGTACGCGCCGGTCAAGCGCGAGCCCGCCACCGCCACGCTCATCCCGTACTTCGCCTGGGCCAACCGCGGCGAAAACGAAATGACCGTCTGGCTGCGCGGCTGATATTTGCTCTCGGCTACTCTGGTAGCCATGGGCATCACGACATGTCGGCTCGAAGGGCCGGTGGACTTTTACTCGGTCGGGCAGTTTGTGTCCGGACCGGGCTGGCGCCATCTGCGGCGCACCATCGACACCTTCGAGCTGATGTTCGTGCGTCGGGGCGTCCTGCCGATGCGGGTGGGGGAGCAGACCCTGCATATCGAGGCCGGCCAAATCGCACTCTTGCCGCCGAATGTGGAGCATGCGGGCGCCGACATCATCACGTCTGACGTGGACTTCTACTGGATGCATTTCAAATTGCCGGATGCGCGCATGCTCCCCGATGACGCGGGTCTGCCGCAGGACGACCATTGCCTGTTGCTGCCCGATGAACGCACCCTGCCCGACCCCGACCGGCTGGCGGTGATGTGTGGGCAGCTCATCGACATCTATGCGCGATTCGGCCCGTATTCCAACGCTTACTGCGATTACTTCGCCACCGGCCTGCTGCTGGAGGTCAGCGCGCAGGAGCGGCTGAAGGCGGACTTTGCCGCCCATCGTACGCTTGCCGGCTACCGGGGCGACGGCAAGCCCATCACCAGTGCCGACCGCGTCCGGCAGCAACAGGAATGGGCCATGCATGTCGATTCGGCCGGTGCCGCTGGCGATTCGTCCGGCCTGGCGCCGATGCTGGCCATCCGCTCGTGGATTATGGCCAATGCCTTCGACGACATCACCGTGGCCAAAGTGGCCGCGCGCTTCCACTATTCACCCAGCTATCTGACCGCGATGTACCGGCGCGTGTTCGGCGTGGGTGTGGCCGAGCAGATCATCGAATATCGCATCGACCGTGCGCGCGAACTGCTGAGTTCTACCGCTTCCAGCGTGGCGGATATTGCGCGAGAAGTGGGCTACGCCGATCCCAAGTACTTCATGCGCGTCTTCAAGCGCCGCACTGGCCTGACCCCCGGCCAATACCGCGACGCTTTCCCCGCCCGCCTCTACAACACCGTGTGATTAGGGAAGGTCATGGTCCTAACCCTAGGAAAAGTGCGCATGGGCGCCACTACCACGTGGGAGCGCTGGGAACGGTTTGACGCATGCCGAAACCTCGCACGTCACGCTGCACGGCACTTGGGCAGTGGGCGCGGCAGTCGGGAATCGCCGCCCTATTTCGGCGTTTCAGCGTTACCTGTTTGCCGAACCGACAGTGGACTCGCGCGGAACCAGTGTGTATCCAATGGTGGCGCGCGTGGCCGGCATGCCAGCGGATTCGTCGGACCTGCCGTCGCCCTGGTCGCGCTGCTCCACGCGGCGGGTGATCATATCAAGCGCGAATTGGGCGAGCTGATCGAGATCCACTTGGACGGTGCTCAGCGTCGGTGTGGTGTACGAGCCGGCCGTGGCGCCGTCGAAGCCGATGACTCTCACATCGTCGGGCACGCGGATGCCGTAGTCGGCAAGGCCTCGGATTACTCCGAATGCGGCATAGTCGTTAATGCAGAAGATGCCATCGATGGCCGGGGTGCTTCCCGTTGCCCGCGTGGTGCCCGGGGAACGGGACTCAGCAGTGTCATCAGCCGATTGCGCACGAGCCTCGAGCATCGCCTCGGCGATGGCATGACCGGCTTCGATGCCGCTGTCGCTACCGTAACCAATGAAGTTCGTCGATTCGTCATACGGCAGCCCGGCGTCAAGCAGTGCGCCGCTGGCCCCGCGCAGGCGCAAACCGCTGGAACTTTCCACGTGCGCCAGTTCGGTTCGTGGCGAATACCCGTCGCCGACAATGGCGATGCGGTGGCATCCGCATTCGATGAGATGCTGCACTGCCGCCCGCGCGCCGTCCTCGTTCGGGAAATTCACTGTATCGAACGTGGGCGTTTCCTCGCAGGCGTCAATCAGAACCAGCGGTCGGCCGTGGTTGATCGCGGAAAGCGGCACACCGGCATTCAGGCCCGAAGCGTGGATAATCTCGCCGTCGAACAACTGCCCGGAGAACGGGTTGTTGGCCAGCGCGTGTTTGGCGGCATCCGGAGAGTACCGGGTTTGCTCCACGAACGGCGTCAGCCCGCGCTCGGTGGTTTCGGTGACGAGCGATTCGACGAGTTTGGAGTAGAACGGCGAATCGAATTCGTTGACGATGATGTGGATGATGTTGCTGCGGCCGGACTTCAGCATGCTGGCCGTCAGATTGATGCGGTAATCAAGCTTTTCGGCCACTGCCAGCACTTTGGCGCGAGTGGAATCCTTAACACCCGGCTTGCCGTGCAGCGCATTCGAGGCGGTCATGGGGGAGACCCCGGCGGCTTTCGCTACGTCGCGCAATGTTGGTTTGCCGCTCGGCATAACGTCACCTCATGTTTCGCCTGTGATGGGCATTGGATCATGCCCGTAATGCTTCCAATGGTTGTAACGGTATTCACAACATCGTGTTTTGGCAAATGGTGGCTGTGTGCCGGAATCGCTGAAAATGCTGCGCTTAGGCGATGACGCGCCGAGCGTAACATGCGCTTGCTTGATATCGTTCCGGTGGAAGAATATGTAACGGTACATACGTCGGTGTGCCAAGAGGCCATGAAGTTCGTCGTACGTTGGGATGGGACTCTCCGGGGGAGTGGCGTCACTCTTCACCTATCCGTACGTGCGCGATGCCGATTGGTTTGCGGCTGGCATACCGCCGTAGGGCAACTTATGCGAATATCAACGAAAGCAGGATACGATGACGGATCTTCCGCAGAGCCTTCCTCAGGCATGGCGTCCGCCGATGGGCTGGAACAGCTGGGATTCCTATGGCACGACCCTCACCGAAGACGAGCTGCTGGCCAACGCGCGGTTCATGGCTGAACACCTGAAAAACGCCGGCTGGGATACGCTGGTCATCGACATCGACTGGTACGACCCGACCGCCCGCGCACATGGTTACAACGACAACGCGCCGCTGATTCTCGACGAATACGGCCGTCAGCTGCCTGACCCGGTGCGTTTCCCGAGTGCTGCCGGCGGCAAGGGATTCGGCCCGCTCGCCGCCGCCGTCCACGAACTGGGCTTGAAGCTTGGCATGCACATGATGCGCGGCATCCCGCGTATCGCCGTGGACAAGAACCTGCCCGTATACGGCACCAACTACACCGCCAAGGACGTGGCCGACCTCGACCACGTGTGCAAGTGGAATCCGGACAACTACGGCCTGAACCAATCCCACCCGGGCGCGCAGGCCTGGTATGACGCGCAGCTCGACCTGTTCGCCTCCTGGGGCCTCGACTTCCTCAAGGTCGACGACATGCAGACCCCGTTCCACTCCGACGAAATCGCCGCCTATCATCGCGCCATCGCCAAAGCCGAAGCCAAATACGGCCGTTCGATTGACCTGTCTCTCTCGCCCGGCGGCTGGGTGGCGACGAGCTACGTCGACTTCCTGCGCGAGAACGCCCAAATGTGGCGTATTTCCGACGATCTGTGGGACCGTTGGGAAGACATCTACCAGCAGTTCGCCCGCCTGGCCCGCTGGGCGCCGTTCCAGACCACCGGCCACTGGGCCGACGCCGACATGGTGCCGTTCGGGCACATAGGCCTGCGCGCCGAACGCGGCGACGACCGCCAATCCCGCCTTACGCTGGACGAGCAGAAGACACTGCTGGCCCTATGGTGCATGGGGCGTAGCCCGCTTATGGTCGGCGGCGATCTGCCCACCAGCAACAGCGACGCCATCGCGCTGCTGCAGAATCCCGCGTTGCGTGAGGTGCTTGCCGGCTCCACCAATAACCGCGAGACCGTGCGCGAACGGATTTTTGGCAAATGGTGGGATGAGAGCACCTACCGTGGCGAGTTCATCGTCTGGTCCGCCGACGCAGCCGATTGGGCCGATGGCACACGTTCCGCGCATCACGGCGGCCATTACGCCGCGCTGTTCTGGACCGGCAGCGACACATACGAGATCGGCCGCAACATCCAGCTCCAATCCATCGTGGGGCTTGACGCCCGCAATGACGATTGGACACTCGCCGATCTGTATGCCGACGCGCCGGGCGAGCCCGCCGACGTGCGTCTTGAAGGCGTGGGTGCCGACCGCGTCATCACCGGCACGATTCCGCCGCACGGCGTGCTCTGGGTGGCCCTGGACCGACGCTGAAACCGAACCTGCCTCCGCCAACCAACCTCCTGAACCGACCGCCCGAATCGTATGGAGAAACCTGCCATGAATGCGAACATCGCAAACGAACAATCCCCGGTAGCTGTTCCGCCCGCAAGTTGGTTCCTACGTGCGTTCGCTGGCGTTCTGACCTGTAGTCTGTCTGTCTCTGTCTGTTCGTTGCTTCGCCTTGCTTGCGTTTTGTACGTTTTATCTGTTTCGTGAGTTTCGTGCGTTCTGCGGATTTCACGCGTTTCGCGCAGTGCCGCACGCTGATCACCATTCAGCGTGCGGCACTTTTGCATATCTCACGTGTTGCGGGAGATGCCGATTCCGTCGCACAATACGTAAAACGTGAATGAACCACTCACTATGCTGGGTTGTTTGAGCGTGATATGACATGCGCCACTTTCCCGGGAATGCGTTGCGAATTGGACCTGTTCGGAGGTGTGCAGCGACGCATTCCGGGGAATGTTGCGCTTAGAGAGCCGCGTATCGTTGCTAATGCGGGGAACACGCAGAGTTGCGGGCCGTTGCGATTAGACGCAGGTCGCCTAGACTAGTACGCGTTTGCGAAAGTCGAACGTGCTTCGACCGATGAAGGAGAGCTTCGGTCATGCGGCCAATGACAGGCGCAGTGCGAAGCACGGCTGATCGTGAATCGCGGCGGCAGCGATTGCCGCGTGCGGCGCAGGAGCATGCCGCACCATACCACAAGCAAACAATCCCCAAGAAACGGTGATCTCCTCACATGTACGTCGATCCGGGAATCAATACCAGCGCAAGCAATCTCAAATGGGTGCTGCCATACTGCAAACCAGACCTGCCCCGCGTGGTAGGCGCGCTTCTACTGTTCATCGCAAATAACACGATGGCCCTGACCATTCCGATTCTGTCCGGTATCATCGTGGACCGCGTCATCGTCGGCGGACATGCCGACGAACTGCCACGTCTGTGTGGACTGATGATCCTCATGACCATCATCCGCGTGGGCGCGCGATACGGCTACCAGATGTGGATGGAGCGTTTCGGCCAGAACTCGGTCTACCGCCTCGTCTCCGACGAATACGAGAAGCTGCACGAGCTCGACTTCACGTATTTCAACCACACACGCACCGGCGACATCATGAGCCGCCTGACCTCCGACACCGACGCGATCCGCCACTGCCTGAGTTGGGTGAGCTATCAGATTGCCGACTGCGTGGTCATGTTCGTGGGCGCCCTGTGCGTGATGTTCGCCATCGATTGGCGACTCGCGCTCGTCCTGGCCTGCGTCACGCCGTTCATTTTTGTGCTCACGCGCGGCCTGTCCACGCACGCCCACCCGCTGTTCTTCGCCATCCGCAACTCGCTGGCCTCCCTCAACTCCATGGTCGAAGAGAACATCGAGGGCAACCGTGTGGTCAAGGCATTCGTGCGCGAACCGTACGAGACCGAAAAGTTCGACGAGCACAACGACGATTACATGCAGTGCAACATGGCCTTGGCCTACAACTCGCGCAAGTACATGCCGTGGCTGGACGGCCTCGGCTTCTCGCTGCAGCTCATCACCCTCGGCCTCGGCGGCTTTCTGGTCATCAAGGGCTACATGACCCTCGGCAATCTGGTGAGTTTCAACTCCTTCCTGTGGATGATCGACGGCCCGGTGCGCCAGTCCGGCTGGCTGATCAACGACTGGCAGCGATTCAACGCCAGCTGCATCAAAATCCGCAAGCTGCTCACCGAACAGCCGCGCATCGTGGAGAAGCCCGACGCGGTCGAAGCCGTCAAGCAGGCGGTCACGATCGTCGAGCAAGTCAAGCACGATGATGAGGCTACCGGGGCTACCGGAGCGCCCGTGGCTTCCGGAACATCCGGTGCCCAGCAGTCCACCGAACGCAAGTCCTGCCCGCTGCACATCAAGGGCGACATCCGCTTCGACCACGTCAGCTTCGCCTTCCCGGACGACCCGGAGACCCCGATCCTCAAGGACCTCGACTTCACCGTGCCCGCCGGCTCCAAGCTCGGCATCCTCGGCGAAACCGGCGCGGGCAAGTCCACGCTCGTCAGCCTCATCTCCCGCTTCTACGACCCGACCGTTGGCCATGTGCTCATCGACGGCATCGACGCACGCGACTGGCCGCTGGCCACCTTGCGCTCGCAGGTGTGCATCGTGGCGCAGGATACCTTCCTGTTCTCCGACACCATCGGCGGCAACATCGGTTTTGGTGCCAGCGGTGATAGCGACGACCGATATATCCAGAAAATGGCCCAGATCGCCGGCGCGGACAATTTCATCAGGTCGATGCCACAGGGTTATGACACCGTCGTGGGCGAACGCGGCGTGGGCCTGTCCGGCGGGCAGAAGCAGCGCCTGTCGCTGGCCCGCGCGCTCGCGGACGATCCGTCGATCCTGATTATGGACGATACGACCTCGGCCGTCGATATGGAGACCGAGGCGGAGATCCAGAAGCACCTCAAGGAGATGGACGGCGGCAAGACCATCGTTGCCATCGCCCACCGCATCTCGTCGGTCAAGGATTCCGACCTGATTCTGGTGCTCGAGCACGGACGTATCGTCGAACGCGGCACCCACGCCGAACTCGTGGCCGCACACGGCCGCTACTGGGACATCTACCACAAGCAGCTCGGACTCCAGTCCGGCGTCGCACAAGGTTTTTAGAAGAGGACTTATGGCACAACGCAATACATACCGCGAGGATGAGGAACTCGAGGAGCAGATCAACTTCCGGGACATCCTGCGCGTCGGCAAATATCTCAAACCGTATATGGCACAGGTGGCGCGCATTCTCGTCGTCGTCATCTCGATGAGCTGCATCGTCGTCGCCGTGCCGTACCTGACCAAGATCATGATCGACGAGGCGATCCCGAACAAGGACCTCGGCAAGCTCGGCATCCTCGCCGTGATCCTCGCCGCGCTGATCGTGCTGTACGAGTTCGGGCTGCGCTACCGCACGGTGGCGATCACGCGCGTCGGCCAGCTCATGCTCAAGGACATGCGCCGCGATATCTTCACGCATATCCAGACGCTGCCCTTCAGCTACTTCGATTCGCGCCCGCACGGCAAGATCCTGATCCGCGTGGTCAACTATGTGAACACGCTTTCGGACACGCTGAGCTCCGGTCTGATCAACGTGATCTCCGACGTGTTCACCTTCGTGATCACGCTGATCGTGATGTTCGTGATCGACTGGCAGCTGGCCCTGTGGAGCCTGATCCTGTTCCCGGTGCTCATCATCTGGGTGCGCGTGCTGCAGATCTTCCAGCGGCGCGCCTTCCGGAAGCTCTCCAACAAGCAGAGCAACCTGAACGCCTACATCCACGAGTCGATCGCCGGCGTGAAGACCACGCAGACCTTCGCACAGGAGCAGGCCCAGTTCAGGACCTTCCAGGAACAGCAGGGCGAGGTGCGTTCCGCGTGGATGCACGCCGTGCACATCCAGTTCCTCATGTGGCCGGGCGTGCAGACCATCTCCGTGATGACCATCTCGTTCATCTACTTCGTCGGCGTGATGGGCTTCGGGGGCGTGAACGTGACCACCGGCGTGCTCATCGCGTTCGTCGGCTACGCGAACAACTTCTGGAATCCGGTGATCAACATCGGCAACTTCTACAACCAGCTCATCACCTGCTCGGCGTACCTCGAGCGCATCTTCGAGACGCTCGACGTCACGCCGGAGATCCGCAACAAGCCCGACGCGGCGGACCTGCCGCAGATCCGCGGGCGCGTCGACTTCAACGACGTGGTGTTCCGCTACGAGAAGGACGGCCGCAACATCCTCAACCTCGTGGACTTCCACGTCGAACCGGGGCGCACAATCGCGCTGGTCGGCCCGACGGGCGCCGGCAAGACGACGATCATCAACCTGCTGTCGCGCTTCTACGACGTGTCCGAGGGCTCGGTGACGATCGACGGCTACGACGTGCGCGACGTGACGCTCGCATCGCTGCGCCGGCAGATGGGCGTGATGCTGCAGGACACCTTCATCTTCTCCGGCAACGTGCGCGAGAACATCCGCTACGGCAAGCTCGACGCCACCGACGAGGAAATCGAGGCGGCGGCGAAGGCCGTGCACGCGCACGAGTTCATCATGGAACTGCCCGACGGGTACGACACGGTGGTGGAGGAGCGCGGATCGACCCTGTCGGCCGGCCAGCGCCAGCTCATCGCCTTCGCGCGCGTGCTGCTCGCCGACCCGCGTATCCTGATCCTGGACGAGGCGACGAGCAACATCGACACGCGCACCGAGGAGGCGCTGCAGGCCGGCCTGCAGCATCTGCTCAAGGGGCGCACGAGCTTCATCATCGCGCACCGCCTGTCGACGATCGAGAACGCGGACGAGATCTTCTACATCGATCACGGCCAGATCGTCGAGCACGGCTCGCACGCGCAGCTGCTCGCCGCCAAGGGCGCGTACTACCGCCTCTACGAGTCCCAGTACGCGATGATTCGCGTGGCCAGCGGAGCGCCGGAAGAGTGACGAGATGTTGCGCACAAGGATGCGTTTAGCGGCGTTTCACATAGCGGGTGCTGCGGCCAGCACCGATTTTGATGATCGTACCGGAGTCCAACAGTGATTTCAGCGTGCGCTCAATGGTGGTGATGCTGGTATCGGGCATGCGAGCGAGAATATCGGCCTTGGAGAGTGGAACTAGGGATTGATCAAGCAGTGCTTCAATCCGCGTTCCCTTGGTGGCTACTCGCGGTGCTCCCTGCGCTCTGCCGCCTGCCGTGAGATTGATGCGTTCGTCGAATTCCTTGCACGCGGACAGTATGATGCCAAGCAGGTAGTTCGTGAATGGCGCATAATCATTGGCGTTGTCGTCCCAGCCTTGGGTGCTTGCGGCCAGCGCCTCATAATAAGTGCTTTTACTTTGCTCGATAAGGTGTTCGATACTGATGTATTTGCCGACCATATAGCCATTGCGGCACAGCATCAGGAGCGTGAGTAGCCGACTCATACGGCCATTGCCGTCATTGAACGGATGTATGCAGATGAAATCGAGAATGAACATGGCGATGGCAAGCAATGGATCGGTATGTCCATCTCGGATTGCTTGCGTGTAGGCGGAACACGCGCGTTCGATCAGTTCCGGTGTGACAAGTGCGGACGGCGGGGCGAATCGCACGGTGCTGGTCCCGTGTGCATCTCGTTCGATGATGACGTTGTCACTGTCCTTGAAATGTCCCGCAAAGGTCAGTGGTGTGTGTCGGAAGAGGTCGCGGTGCAGTTGAAGAATGACGTTCGGGGTAATCGGAATATAGTCGTGGCTTTCGTGAATAACCGATAGCGCGTCACGGTAACCGGCAATTTCTTCTTCATTGCGATTGCGCGGTGTGACTTTCTCCGAGACGAGATCGTTGAGCCTGCTATCGCTGGTAGAAATACCTTCGATGCGGTTTGAGGCATCTGTGCTTTGGATGCGCGCGACGGCAACCAGCGTCTCCAATATATCCGGTCTGATCGTTGTCTGTATGCTTTGACGCCCTTTTGCCTCGTGAATAGCGGCAAGCAAACTCGTGGTGTGCGGGGTGAGCAACGTCTTACCTGATTCGATGTAGTCAAATGATCTCATACTGCCTCATTTTCTGCATCATACGAACTTTTCTGCATCATATTTTATCAAAATGAGGCAGAAAATGGGCTGATGAGGCAGAAAAGGCGGCAGGATGGCGACCGTCTCGCTTGCCGGTTGCGCTACTTTCCCGGGAATGTTGCGCTCGTGGCAAGAAACGGCAAGTTCAGGCGGGCGTGACCGACGATACCCGTCGTGTAGTCGAACGTCTTACCGGACTGCCTTACGAGCGTTGCTGGCGGTAGCCTACACTGAGAAACAGCCTACACTGAGAAACCATGAGCAAGCACCACCATCGCGACCGTAGCTGGGCCCCGGCACCTGAAGCATTGCCGGACGACGCCCAGACCATCGACAACCACACTCACGTGGCCTCCGTAATCCCTTTCGCGCGCGCTATGAGCCATGAGGCGCAGGAGAAGGGACAGCCCGAAGTCCCGGTGTACGACGTCGACCAATTGCTGGCGCAGGCGCAATCTGTCGGCATTGGGGGTATTATCGACTGCGGGTGCGAGCTGCCGCACCTGATGACCGCCATCCAGATGGCCCTCGATCATCCAGGTAATGTGCACGCGGCGCTCGCAATACACCCCAATGAGTCCGTGCTCCACGGGCATCGTGGTGTGCCGGGGCCGGATGGTCTGCCCCTCAAATACAAGCCTTACCATGACACGTCTTTCGAGGACGCGCTCGCCGAAGTACATCGCCTCGCCACCACATACCCCGAGCAAGTGGTGGCTATCGGCGAGACCGGCATGGACCTCTTCCGCACCGGCGAAGGTGCCAAGGAACTGCAGCGCGAGGCTTTCCGCGCGCATATCGCCCTGGCCAAGGAACTGGGCCTGCCCATGCAGATTCACGACCGCGACTCCCATCGCGAGGTCATCGAAACCCTGCTGGCCGACGGCGCGCCCGAACGCACCGTATTCCACTCGTATTCCGGCGACCGTGAGATGGCCGAGATCGCGCGCGAACATGGCTGGTATCTGAGCTTCTCCGGCACCGTGAGCTACAAAGGCAATGACGGTATCCGCGAATCGCTACGGATTGTGGGGCTGGGCCATGCGATGGTCGAAACCGACGCGCCGTATCTGACGCCCATGCCGTACCGTGGCCGCACCAACGCGCCGTACATGATTCCCTACACTCTGCGCGCCATGGCCGACACGCTCGACTTGCCCATCGCGGATGTGGCGCGCGGCACCCGCGATACCGCCCGCGCCGTATACGGACTGTGAGGGCCGGGTGTGCGGCCGTCGCGGCGCGTGTAGAGACGATGTGTTGACTTGTAAAATTTGTCAGAATTGTGAACGAGGTCTATCATGATGTGTTTGACATAAGCGAGGGGGATGATCTCCACCTCAATGGAGGACTGAACGTATGGCTGAGTCGAACCAAAGGACCGCACGCGCCCAAAAAGCCTTAAAGGCCCAGAAAGCCCAGTCTGGCGCCGCCAAAGCCAAGGCCCGACAGGAAGAAGAAGCACTGCTGAGGGCCGACACCTTTACCAACGCTCCCAAGGTGTCCCGCCGCACTCTCACCAAGGAGGAGCGCGAGGCGCTCGCCAAGCAGAGGGAAGCTGAAACCAAAGAAGCCGAGAAAATCGCCAGCGCATGGTCGAAAGGCGGCCTCGGTCGATGGTGGGCCCGCCTGCAATCCAGCCCAGACAAGGTCACCTGGGGCATGGCAATCGTGGCGCTCGGCGTGGTGTACGGCGACATCGGCACCTCGCCCTTGTACACCGCGCAGACCTTCCTTGCCGGTCAGGGAGGGCTTGGCGGCGTAGACCGAGAGGCCGTGCTCGGCATGCTGTCGCTGGTCTTCTGGTCGATTACGCTGATCACTACCGTCAAATATGTGCTCATCGCCATGCGCATCGACAACAATGGCGAAGGCGGCATCTTCGCACTGTACTCGTTGATTCGCAAGTACGGCGCATGGCTCGCGATTCCCGCCATGCTCGGCGGCGCGGCATTCCTCGCGGATTCGGTACTTACCCCGGCGGTTTCCATCAGTTCCGCAGTCGAAGGCTTGCAGACCCTGCCGCCATTGGAAGGGTTGTTCGACGAAAACCCAAGCCTGACCCTGATGATCACCGTCGTGATCATCGTGATTCTCTTCTCCGTGCAGTCGCGCGGCACCGAAAGCATCGGCAAAGTATTCGGCTCGATGGTGCTGGTCTGGTTCGGCTTCCTCGCCATCGTGGGCGTCACGAATCTCTCTAACGACTGGTCTGTGTTTGAGGCCCTGAACCCGGTGTACGGCATCAAATTCCTGTTCAGCCCGCACAATGCTGCCGGCATCGCCCTTATGGGCACCGTGTTCCTCTCGACCACCGGTGCCGAGGCGCTGTACTCCGACATGGGCCACGTGGGGCGCGGCAACATCTACTTCACCTGGCCATTCATCAAGGTTGCGCTGGTGCTCAACTACTTCGGCCAAGGCGCGTGGATGCTGGCCAATAGCGATAACCCGCAATACACTGCGACGGAGTCACTCAACCCGTTCTTCCAGATGATGTCTCCGAACGTACGTTATCTGGCCGTGATTCTGTCTGTTTCGGCCGGCGTGATCGCTTCCCAGGCCCTGATTACCGGCGCGTTCACCATGGTCTCCGAAGCCACCCGCCTCAATTGGATGCCTCATCTGCAGGTGCGGTACCCGGCCCGCACGCGTGGCCAGCTGTACATTCCGGTGGTCAACGGCGTGCTGTGCGTCTCCACGCTGGCCGTACTCGCCATCTTCAAGGATTCGGAACACATCTCTGCCGCATATGGACTGGCGTTGACCATTACGATGATCACCACCACCGTGTTGCTCGGCGTCCACCTATGGCATTCCGGCAAGCGGGTCGGTGCCATCGTGTTCACCGTGCTGTTCTTGGCGATTCAGGCTATGTTCTTCATCGCGTCTATGGCCAAATTCCTGCATGGTGGTTGGTTCACCATGTTGCTGACCGCCGCGATTCTGTTCGTCATGTACACGTGGAATGAGGGCACCAAGCTCGAACGTGCGCAACGCCGTCACATGCGGCCCAACGACTTCCTACCCGCGCTCGACAAGCTGCACAGTGATTTCCGCATCCCGTATTTTGCGGACAACATCGTGTACCTGACCTCCGACTCGGAAACCAAGCGACTCGACACGGACATCTTCTTCTCCATCTTCGCCGACCACCCCAAGCGCGCCCGTGCTTGGTGGGCAGTCAGCGTGGAAACCACCGACGAGCCGTTCACCCGTGAATACTCGGTGGAGGACTTCGGCACGAACTACATCTACCGCGTGCGCTTCCGTCTGGGATTCAAGGTTTCGCAGTCCATCCCGGCGTACATCCACCAGATCATGCACGACCTGTCCAAAACCGGCGAACTGCCCAAGCAGAAGTCGATTTACCCCAAGGTCGACGCCGATCCGGACATCGGCACCATCCGTTACGTGCTGATTCACAAGGCCCTGATGCCGGAATCCAAGGTTTCTGCACGCGGTGCCCTGTCGTTGCAAGCCAAGTACGCAATCCGCCACATGGCCGGCTCGCCGGTTAAGTGGTTCGGTCTGGCACCTTACAACCCGTTGGTCGAGGTGCAGCCGCTGTTCGTCTCCACCCGCCGCCCACCGCGTCTGAAGCGCACCGATACGGCCAAGACCATCCCGACGCCCACGCCGACTCGTGCAGTGGCCGACCCGGCCGCCGTCCCCGACCCGATGGACACCACGTCCGGGCTTGGGCGATTGGTACAGGAGCTCGATGCCGCCGTATCGGCCGAGGCGCGGAAGACCGCTGAGGCCGCTGCCGCCGATGCGCCCGCTGAGCAGGGCGATAAGGGCGATAAGGGCAAGGCCGAGAACGGCAAACCCGCCGCCAAGCCTCAGCGCTCCGCCAAACAGAAGCGATAACATACCAGTTTGCAGCGGCGCTGATGCGCTCTATAAAGAATGCCTATAACGGTCGCCGCACGTCGCCACACGGTTTCGGTAAGTTGAAATACCATGTGCAGATTACTGGGATACGCGACGGCAGGCTTCAACCTGAGTCTCAACGCTGTGTTGGGGCAAGACAATGTCGAGGATTTCCGTGAACTGTCTGAAATCCACAATGATGGCTGGGGTGTAGCCCAGCTTTCCGATCCTGCCGAAGCACCGCACGTGCGCGACGGTGGCGCACCCACCCCGGAAACCGGCACCCGAATCTACAAGTCGACCATCGCGGCCCGTCATGACAGCACGTTTGAGGCGCTGGCCGACGAACCGTCTCGCGGTGCCATCTGGCACCTGCGCTTGGCAAGTTCCAATCTGCCGCTCATCATGGAGAACCAGCACCCGTTCTATGCGAACGGCCTGAGCTTCATCCACAACGGCGATATCTCGGACGCCAATGGCCGCAACATCGTCACCAACCGCTCATACCCGGTGAACCACAGCGTGTTCCTCTCCACCGGCGGCCGTTCCGACTCCGCCATCTTCTTCGCGGTGATTCTGGAATACATCGGCTTCGGCTTCTCGCTCGACGAGGCCGTGGCCCAGGCCGTGCGCGAACTGCGCCAAGCCTACCCGAAGTCCAGCTACAACTGCATGATTCAGTCCGAGGACCAGCTCATCGCCCTGTGCGCCGCCGGTCGTGAGAAGACCAGCCCGCGCATCGTGGAAATCTACGATGAGTACGGCCGTGGCGAGCAGGCCGCCGACTACCGTGTGATGCGCTACCGTGAGCTGCGCGACGACAACGGCGACTCCGCCGGTGTGGTGGTCTCCTCTTCCGGCTACAAGCAGGAAGGCTGGAACGTGCTGGAGAACGACCAGATGATCATCGTCTCCAACCGCAACGGCACCTACCGTCTCCGTTCCATCTGAAATACCTTCATAAGCCCCCTCTGACGAGGGGGCTGTCAGCCGACAGGCTGACTTGGGGGGAGACCCCTAGAGCCTCAAATCATCCGCATCCCATACTTCTCCGCCAACGCCGGAATATCCGGCACGCCATACTTGGCTACCAGATCCAGCCATCGCTGTTTGTTCTCTCCGCCAAATCGCTCGGCTCGGGCCGTATACGCCTCGACCTGCAGGAACTTCGGCGGCACTGACTTGCTATGGAACTTGTCGGCGTACATCACCACTTCCTGCTCGAGATTCATCGGCACATAGTCGGCTGGTGGCAACGGCAGCTCCTGGCGCACCACATCCTCGCGCGTAAGTCCCACGCCGGTATGGTTGCGGCAGAACTGGGCGATGGACTCGTCCACGCCCTCGTCGAGCAGATACTCGTAGCCCTTAAGACCGTGCAGAATGTAGCGTTTCTTGCTGAATTTGAGCGGTTCGCCGTCAGAGCCGTCATGCTTGAACACGCGGTAGGTGCCGATGTCATGCAGCAGTCCGCCGATGAGTACCAAATGCTCGTCGAGCAGACGCGGCGGCACATGGCCGCCGGTGACGCCTGTGGTGGGCGGTACCTCCGCGTCCTTCGGTAATGTGCAGCGGCGCGTGAACAGCGCGTTCTGCCGGCGCACGATCTGGCAGCCGATGGTCGCTACAATCACGCAATGCGTGTGCACCAGCTCGTACGCCGCCTTGGACGGCGCGATTTTGCGGTGCAATTCGTCGATCTGCTCCAGTGTGGGAATATATCCGGTCATAATTATCAGGTTTCGCCTCGTACGGTCAGATTTATCCTCAGATTAGCGCGGCAATGAGCCGCAGCATTGAAAAACCCCTGCGATTCGGCAATACGAATCACAGGGGGCTCTATGGTCTGAACATCAGATTTCGAAGAGTGTGTCGGCTGCTTCGGCGATCTCGCGCGACGCAGTGAGCACGATAACGCAGTGCTTCGGGTCACCGGTGTGCGCCAGCTTGGCCAGCGCGGCGAACACGGTCACCTCGTCATCCGCGTTCAGCCCTCGTGTCGGCTCGTCGAGGATCAGCACCTCGGCCTCGGTGCTGATTGCACGGGCGATGGCCACCAAACGCTGCTGCACCAAAGGCAATGTGCCGACAGCCACGCCGCTGGTGGCCTCAGAGAAGCCGACCTTGGCCAGCAGTTCGCGGGCGATCACCGGCTTGGGCTTCAGGAAGTTGCGGTTGGACGCATTCATGGCGTACAGCACGTTTTGTTCGGCATCGAGCTTCGGCTGCACGGCGTGCAGCTGCGGTACGATGCCCAGACGGTGGCCGCGCAGTTCCACGGGCTCGAGCTCAACAATGTTGGCGCTCTTGTTCATCACCGTGCCAGACGCCGGCGTGGTCAAACCGCTCATCACGCCCATCAGCGCGCGACGTTTGGCGTCGGCGGTGATGCCCGAATCGGGGTCGTCGCTGATCAGCAGCGCGTATGCGTGTCCGGAGTAGCAGAAGAAATTCGCGCCATCGAGGATGTTGACCTTGCCCTTGGGGCCGGCGACCGTCACCTTGTTCAGGGCAAAGGTCGGGTAGGTCTTGAGCAGAATGTCGTCGGAACCGCCGCCCACCAACACGCGATCGATACGCGAGGCCAGCGTCATGGTGGGTTCGGCCGCTTTGCCCTGAGGCTCCGCATGCTCGGCCAATGCGTCTTTGTGATCGGTTTTGGCCAGTCGGAGTGTTTCGTTGACGCGGGCGGCATTGCGCTCGGTCACTTCGGCGGATGCGTTGACCGAAGCGATGGCGTCTGCTTCGGCCTCGCTGGTCTCGTCGGTTGCTCCGGTTTCGGCAGATGCCAGTGCGCTGTAAATACCATCGTCAACAGTGCCTTCGTCATCAACGTCATCGAAGGTCACGCTGAACTGCACGGAGTCAGCCGGAACGGATTCAATGGTGTCGTTCGTCTCAGTCTCAGAAGTCGCTTCGTCAGCCGTTGCGTCAGTGGTCTTCTCGAGTTCCTGATCGTTGTTCCTGTCGCTCATGCCTGTGCCTCCGCATCGTCGGTTGTGGTGGTCGTCTTGTTGGTCTCGCTCACGGTGCCCCAGTCGCCATCGGCGGCGAACAGCTTGTTCGCGCTGAAGAACGCAAGGCGCAGGGCGGCAAGAATCGCCAGGATCAGGATTGAACCCAGTCCATACCAGACCATGGTCCAAATCAGGTCCGATGTCACCGGGATGGCATGGCCGGATGCCAGAGCAGGTCCGATCGGCTTGGCGGCGAACGCGCCTCCGACCAGACCAATTACGTAGAAGGGCAGGGTGACGATGAACACTTCCAGCATGAACTGCCATCCCAAACGCCCGCGAGTGACGCCGGACACCAGTGCCATGCCGATCTCGTCGTCACGCTTGGGCGTCCACACGCCTGACAGCACGAGGATGAGCAACAGCACGCCGCCCACGGCAACCAACGCAATGGTGCCGGTCTTCGCGCGCGAGGATAGCGTATCCAGCGGCTCCAGAGAAGCGTTGTAGGATTCCAGCGAAGGGGAAGACACCTCGTATCCCTTGGCGGGCAGCTTGGACTTCTTGAGGGTGGATACCAAGGACTTGTATGTAGCGGGATCACCGGTGTCGAACACCACGTCCAGATCCGGCATCGCCCAGCCGGAGGCGGTCTTGTCGTTGGACTGTGGGTCGAGTCCGGCCTTGGCGAAGGTCTGATAGTTGGTGAAGATCGCGTTCTCGCGGTTGCGGGCGGCCGTCACCGGATTGGCGACGGCGGATTCGGATGTGTACTTGTAGATGCCGCGCACCTTGAGCTCGGCCGTGGTCTGGGCGTCCGAGGCGGCCGCCACCTTGAGCGTATCGCCCACCTTCAGGTTGTTGGCGGAGGCAAACGCTTCAGAGACCAGTGCGCCGGTGGTGTTCGGGTTGGAGGACTGGTTGTTGTAGCTCAGGTCCTTGCCGTCCACGATTTCGAAGGTACCGAGGTCGCTGGCCTTGGCGGCATCCTCGGTCCAGAAGGCTCGCCAAATGAGCTGGCCGCCGGTCTCATCATCGGAGGCCGAGCCCAGCGATCCGCCGTCCAGGGCCTTCAAATCACCGCTCACGCGGGCCGGCACGGTTTCGGTAACCGTGAAGTTCAACGAGTTGGTGGCCGACTGGACGAGCGTGGCGTATTCGGTGTATGAGGTCCACGTCATGTAATGCTTGGTGGAAGCCGAGTCCGTAGCGGAGACCTTCTTCCACGTAGCCGCAGTCGGGCGAATGGCCAACGTGGCCTTCTGCTGATCGTACGTGGTGGTGTGTGCGTTGGTATCTTCTTGAATGATGGCCAGTCCGGCGACTGTGCCGAAGGTGACCGCCAAGGTGATGAACGCGGTCAGGGCCGTACGTCCTTTAGAACGTGTCAGGGCCCGCCAGGCGTTGCTGAGGACGAACATGTAATTACCTCTCCCGTTCTCCTAAGCCGAACAGATCAATACGGCTTTAACTATTGTTGCGTTTAGTGACCGTTTTCTTGCGCAATACTGTTATACCCCTCAATGAAGTCTGAGAACATTCTGACAGCGATGTGGTGGTCATGAGGGGATTTGCACCCGGTATGGGATAAACCCTCGGTCTATTTCGGTGGCATCGGTACACTGGCATGAGATATGCGTGGCGTCACGTGTGCTCCGGCATGTCTGCGATTCCGGATTCGCCCGGAGTCCGGCATCCGGAAGCGTGGCCTTGCGCCGTTGGATAAGAGTATGAGCTGAGCAGATTTTCGGGTAGGATAAGTATGCGATTCACTTCAGGGCATTCGAGCCATAAGGCTGTGGGGCGTAGGAGAAGCCGCCATGCCGGTAACGGGAAATCCAATCGCTCCGCATCTACGAATAGCGCTGCAAATCAGCAGACGGGTCCCGTAAACCTGAAGACTCCCCAGCACGTGGGTGGCAACGGCCGTTCGCTGGTCAGCCGTACACCGATATGGGCGCGAGTGGTGGTTGTACTGCTGCTGACGTTGCTGGCCAGCGTCACCTGTGTGGGCACGCTCTACGCGGCATCCGTCTCGAGAATGGCCGCGGATGCGCAGCGTGTGCTGACATCCGCCGAAAGTCTGGCCAATTCGGCACTTGGCTGTGGCAGCGATAAGAGTCTGTCGGACATCTCCCAAGAGCTGGTCAATGCCACCAATGATCTCAATGCGGAGCTGAACGGCCCACAGTGGGACTTCTTCCGCGACCATTCGCGATTCGGAAGCGACATCACCGCCGCCCGCGAAATGCTGGCTTCCGTGGATACGCTGGTCAACGGTCCGTTCACTGATCTGCTGAACCTGTCCAAACGATTGCAGGGCTTCTCCCTGAAGAATGGCTCGGTGGACGTCAGCGCCCTGATGGATATGCCGGATATCGTCAAGCAGGCGCATAAGGATATCTCGCAGCAGCTCACCAAGCTCAACAAGGTGCCGACTCCGAGCGTCGCCAAGGTGGCCACCGTGCTCGAAACCGAAAAGGCTGCGCTCAAGACCGTGGATTCGATGCTCGGCGAATACGATGGCCTCATTAACTTGCTACCGCAACTGCTTGGCGAGGACGGCAAGCGCACGTATTTGGTGATGGTGCAGAACCCGGCCGAGCTACGTTCGGCGGGCGGCATGGTAGGCACCATCGCCGCAATCACGGCAGATAAGGGCACGATTACCATCGGTGATTTCGCCACCACTTCTGGTTGGGACATTCCTGAGGAGCCAATGGATGATACGGTGCTGAAGGAGCGCCAGGTATTTGGTGGCACTTTTGACCAGTACCCGGCCACCACGACCATCGACCCCGAATTCCAGCGTGTGGCACAGATGAACAAATACATGTGGCTGTATCAGAAAGGCAACGAAGACGAGAACGTAGCGGGTGTATTGTCACTCGATCCCGTATTTCTCCAGGCATTGCTGGGAGCCACAGGCGAGGTCAAGCTTTCGGACGGCCGAGTGCTGGATAGCACCACCACGGTGCCGTTCTTCGCTTCAGACCTGTACACGGATTACCCGGACTTCGAGCAGCAGAACAACTTCGTTTCCGAAGCGGCTCAAGCAATTATGAACCACGTGCTTGGTAACGCGAATGCTTCCACCGCATCCCCGCTGTTGAAGGCAATTAGAGATACCAGCGCTAGCGGTCATTTCAAGCTATGGATGGCTGATCCGGATGAGCAGGAGGCGCTGATTGCCACCGGACTTATCGACGATAAGGCCAGTGGCGAGTTGTCTGCTGACAGTCAGGTGCCTGAAACCGGCATCTATCTTTCGGAGCTGCAGCAAGGCAAGCAGGATTGGTATCTGAAGACCTCCACCACGGTCACAAAGACTTGCGGTGACGTCTCGGCCAGCCAGAACGCCCTGTATTCTGGCGTGCTGGATAAGCGCATCATGACAGCCGTGCGTAACACGCAGCTGGGTCAGTTTACGGAAGATCAGCTCGGTGACGAATACACGGTCACCTTCACCATGAAGAACACGCTGACTAAGGCTAAGGCCGAATCGTTGCCTGATTTCGTTAATGGCGGCTCGGAGAATCCAGTGCTCGGCGGCATGTTGTACCGCGTGGTGCTTACCGCTCCGTACGGTGGCGAGATCACCGCTGTGCAGGCTGATATAGATTCATGGGGTACCAACACCGCGAGCCTGTATGACCGTCAGTACATTATGTTCAACCAGCAGTGGATCGAGCCCGGAAAAGAATTGACGATTGCTTATACCGTTCGGGTCAGCAGCGATGCCACACATCCACTGAACGTGGTAACCACGCCGGTGGTGAATGCGGATGGCGTCGAGACGGGCTCCAACGGTAATGTGACCGATGAGTGCACGGCGGATACGAACGGCGCCGATGGTGCGAACGGTGCCGATGGTGCGAACGGCGGCGCGGACGGCGGCGCGGACGGCGCGCATAAGGACGCGTCCTCCGATCCCTCGGCCGGCCTGGACGCCTTGGACAAGTTGAAGAGCCAGATCAACTGCCCGGTCGATCTGAAGTCCCTGGCGGGATCCATGTGATGACCATGCCCGATTCCGTTTCCGGCGTCGCCGGCAAGCCGCGCGACGTGAACTACGATCTGCTGCGCGTGGTGGCGATGTGTCTGGTCATCGGCGTCCACGTGATCAACAACTACATGCCCGTCAAGATGACCCTCGCCGGCAGCGCGGAAGTGACGCGATCCGTGCTGTTCGCGCTGTTCATGGTCTGCAATCCGCTGTTCATTATGGTATCGGGCCGGTTCAACCTGACATTCGATGCCGACCGGCCGGTGAGCACCCACTCAGCGGGCCGTCTGCCGGGCTCTGGCTCTGATGCCCGGGCAGGCGGCGGTGCGGGCCAAGCCGATCCCGGTAGCCTCGCGCCGTACGCGCGCTACTACTACAAACGCTTTGTCTCGCTGATTGTGCCGTATCTGCTGTATGCGGGTGGCATGGGATTCGTTGCCTACCTGGTGATTGATCATCGTTCGGTTGGCGGCGCTGTGTCTGGAACGTTGTTCGATCTGTTCTCCGGGTATGACGATTCCGTCTATTGGTTCGTGTTCATGCTTGCCGGGTTTGTGCTGGCAACGCCGTTCCTGGCCGCGATGATGCGTACGATAGGCCGATCGGGAGCCTGGTTGCTGGTCGGGCTGGCCGCCGCCGTGGCCGCTGCCGAGCATATATGCGATCTTGTCGGATATCCGTTGACGTTCCTGCAGTCATTCCCTTGGCGTGGACTGCTGATCTACTACCTGTTGGGATTCGTGTTGGAATACTATCCGCCGTCCGCGCGTATACGGCGCGGCGTGTATGCGTTGGCACCATTCGCCCTGGCCTGGACAGTCGCCACGCCATATCTGTTCGCCGGCCAGCAGATGCAGGTTGGCCGCACGGTCACGGTTGCGTTCGCGATGGTGGTAATGGCGACGTTCCTGTTCTTCCGGTACGACGTGCACATTACGTCGGCGCGGGTGCGTAAGGCGATTATCTGGCTGGCTGGATATTCCTACACGATTTATTTGGTGCACTCGCCACTGTCCAAGGTGCTGATTGGCCCGAGGATTCCCGTGCCTACGGACGGATGGTCGTATGCGGGTATCAGCGTGCTGATGTTTGGCGCTACGTTGCTGGCGGCGCTGCTATTTGCGGTGATTGCCGATACCGTGGTGCTTAAGCCCGTGCAGCGTCTGCTGCGCAACGTCGCTCTGCCGCGGAAGGGCCGCCTGTAGCAGCCGTCGTTTCACTGCCCTTGCGCGCGGTAGCGGGCCTCGGTGGCCTCCTTGGCCGGCACCCACCAATCGCGGTGTTCCGCATACCAATCGATGACGTTGCGCAGTCCGCCGGCGAAGTCGGTGTGCATCGGCGACCAGCCCAGTTCGGCGCGCAGTTTGGATGCGTCGATCGCGTATCGCCTGTCGTGCCCGGGCCTGTCCCGCACGTTCTCGCCGGTGCTGATGTGGTGGAAGCGCACGTCGTGTTTCCGGGCGGCCTCCAACAGCCGCATCGTGCCTTCCACGTTCGTGCGGATGAACGGTTCCGAATTGGCGATGGAATTATCTTTGTGCGATTCCTCGGCGAAGTGGATGATGGCGTCGTGACCGGGCACGATACGCTCCAACAGCGCGACGTCGCAGATGTCCCCTACGACAAGATCGACCTGCGACGGTGGCAGGCCGGCGATGTTCTCCGGATTGCCGGTGTACGTCAGCTTGTCGAGCACGGTGATGTGCACGTGCGGATGGTTCCGCGCCACGTATCGCACGAAGTTCGCGCCAGTGAAGCCGCATCCGCCGGTCACCAGGATATTACGCGGCTCGAATACGCCGCCGCACGCCATGCTGTTCACCATTCCAGCATACCGTCGCATGCCAACGGCTGGGGGTTCGGGTCCGGGTGCGGACGCCATCTTGCGTCCGTGCGAGCTTTTCGTGCCTCTTCTGTCCTTGGAAGCTGACGTGTTTTGATTTTCACGAATGACGCGATAATTACGTTTTCGGGATGCTCCTTAGCCGTATTCGCTCGTCGTTCTGCAAGACCCATCAAGAAATGTGCATTGGTTACCGGTTCGCCCGTACAGGATGAACGTCGGCATGTGCGATTTGGAAGATGCTGGCTACGTTGATTCGTTGCAGTGACCTGCGTCTACAATATCTTAGGATTGCGTAAGGAAAGGCTGACACTATGAAGATTGCGGTTGCAGGGACTGGCTACGTTGGATTGTCTGTCGCTTTGCTGCTCGCTCAGCACAATGAAGTTCATGCACTCGACATCATTCCCGAGAAAGTCGAGCAGTTAAACAATGGGAAAAGTCCTATTGTCGATTCTGTAATTACTGATTTCTTGGAAAAAAGCACTCTTGGCGAAAGAATACTTGACTTTCATGCCACGCTAGATCCGCAGGAGGCATATAGAGATGCTGATTTCGCGGTGATCGCCACGCCGACAAACTATGACGAAAAGAAAAATTACTTCGATACGTCCAGTGTCGAAGCGGCGATTACATCGGTCAGACGATATGCGCCGAATGCTTGGATTGTCATCAAATCCACCATACCGGTTGGATATACGCAACAGTTACGTAAGAACCTTCCGGATGATCGTATTCTCTTTTCCCCCGAATTTTTACGTGAAGGACACGCGTTATACGACAATCTGCATCCAAGCCGCATCGTCGTCGGCGCCCCGCAGAATGATACTGAGTCTGTCGAAGCGGCACGTCGATTCGCGTCCCTGCTCGTTGAAGGCGCTGATTCCGCTGAGACGTCTCGCGTTAATCATGATGGCAGCACCGGAATTCCCACATTGGTGGTGGGCGTCACCGAGGCTGAGGCCATCAAACTATTTGCCAACACATATCTAGCGTTACGTGTGGCGTATTTCAATGAACTGGATACTTATGCGGAAAGCCGTGGACTCAACACGCGTGCAATCATCGATGGTGTTTGCCTCGATCCCCGCATCGGTGACGGCTATAATAACCCCAGCTTCGGCTATGGCGGATACTGCCTACCGAAGGATACCAAACAGCTGTTAGCCAATTACAGTCAGGTTCCGCAGAACCTCATCGAGGCCATTGTAGACGCAAATCGTACCCGCAAGGAATTCGTAGCCTCTGAGGTGATGGAACTTGTCAGGAATGTTCAGAACCCTATCATCGGTATCTACCGATTGACCATGAAGTCCGGTTCCGATAATTTCCGTCAGTCCGCCATCCAAGACGTTATGAAGCAGTTCAAAGCGAACGGCATCCCTGTACTCATCTACGAGCCCACATTGCGCGAATCTAATTTCCATGGCAGTGAGGTTACCCATGATCTCGCTGATTTCAAGACCCGCTCGTCTGCCATCGTAGCCAACCGTTGGAATGACGATTTGCTGGACGTGAGCGACAAGGTCTACACCCGCGATCTGTTTCGCAGGGACTAATTCTTCCCTGTGAAACCATGGTCGGTTGTTGACGAGGACACGAAGCCTCCGTCAACAACCGGTGACTTATCTGTCTGTCTGTCTCACCGTTTGCCCTGCGCCTTGCGCGCTATCACTTTCAGCAGTTCTCGTTGTTTGGAGCCGACCGGAGCCAGCACGTCCGCATACTTGCGCATAGGGCTGTCTTCGGCAATTGCGCGTTCGTGGTGTTCTGGTGGGGCAGGGCGTTCCACGCCGCTCATTGTGGCAACCATTTGTGCCGCGAATGGCGTTTCACACGCATAGCTCCAGTACAGCGGTGCGAAATCGCACCATGGATTTTCCCATGGTTTATCAAAGCCCGCGTAGTGTACAATTTTTGGCATATTACGTGATTGCATATACGCCTTGTACATGGAGGCAGGTGCGAAATCGAACACTCCAGCAATGCGGCCTGCACAATTGTGCATCACGTTCCACGAATAATCCAAATATGTGACAAGACCTTCACACTCTACGTTAAGAATGTCTTGATCATTGTATATGTATCCCGGTCTGGAAGCGATTTCTAACCATTCGTGCACTGTGTGAATCTTGCGCATGCGGTCGAGATTCATTACCAATACACCGGCTTGGAAGTAGCCATATGCGTCACGCATGTGCAACTGCTTATGAACGTATTCAGCACGCTCACCGTTCTTCATGTTGAGATTTCCAATGAAATCAATATCTGGTACTGCAGCGATAGCGTTGCTTCCGAGTTTGGTATCGAATAGTTCGGTGATATCGCCATTGACCACCAGGTCACAATCCAGATACAGCAGCTTCGAGTAGAATGGCAATGCTTCTTGAATGATGAAACGATAATATGTTTCAATGCTGATGTGCGCATTGCTGGTAGTGAGATTGAATCCGGCGAGATAGCGGTTCACGTCGAAGAAACGAATCAGGGCATTTGAGAACCTTGCAAAGAACTGCCGCATGTAGCGCTTGTTCTCGTCGGTTATGTTTCGTTCTAGTACGATCACGTCATACATACGATTCGTGGAAGCGTTCTTCAGCATTGAATAGATGGTGGTGGTGAGCATCGGGACGTAATTGTTGTCCGCGGCGAACACCACCGGCACCACACGTCCACGCTCCTGCCCTACCGGTTCCAGTATCGCGTTCGGCTCTGGATGCAGAAAATGCACGCATTGCAGTCGTTTGATTTTCCAGTCTGCGCCGGTGCGCTGCTTGTGTGCGATAAAGATGTTCAAAAGCCGTTCGGAGAGATGGCCGACGGTGCGCGTGGCCTGCATGTCCATCTTGCTGAAGTCGGTGGTCATTGCGAATTCGTCCAGCAATGGGAATAGCCACTCGTTGTATTCGAAGAAGATTTCTTTCCTCATGATGAACATATTGCAGAATGCTGCGGTGCGGCCGTTGAGTACGGCATCGGCATCCATCTTGTAATCGGGATGCTGCTCGCACAGAATGTCGTACATATGGCGTAAGTCATTCAGCCGCAGATGTTCGTCGGCGTCCCAATGCTGTTTAAGGTTTGAAAATCCGCCGATACGACGAACATCGTTCAATGGTGTGGTGATGATGTCCCATCCGTCCACTGCATGTGCGATCGCCTTGTCGTTGATGCCATATTCGGCAATCGTGCGACTGTCAATATATGAGTCAATGATTTCGCCGTAATCGTTTTCCTTATGTGGGGTATCCGTGAAATCGAAATATCTACGATAGTGGCAGAAACCGTAATAATCGGCATCTTCGTTCTTCCAAGCCCAGTATTGCGCGGTCAGCTCGCAATACCGCGGATTTTCGGCAGAGATGTTCTCGCCTTCATCGTCATGCAAGGTGTTCGGGAAACGGGTTGTGGCGTGAGCGGCGCCTACCTGCATCGGAAGAATGCTCTCCCCCTTGGGAAACGTGGCCTGCTTATGTGCCGACACGAAGATTCGGATGTTCGAATGGTGCTGTTCCGCTGTGAGAACCATGTGAGATATTCCGCCTTACTAAGACAAACGTCCTTTCCTCACTAGAATATATGAGAGTACTGTCGAAGGAGAGCGCATCAACCGCACTGCCACATGATTTTGCGTCCAAACGCTTCGCACTAGTAGGATGGAATGCTTGTGAAAGACTTTTTTGAGAGCCTCAAGAAGAGGTATCACTACGCGATGGTGGTGTTCAAGGAACTGGTGAAGACCGATTTCCAGCTGCGCTACCAAGGTTCGTTCCTAGGTATGGTGTGGTCCGTATTGAAACCGTTGATGCTGTTCGCGGTGATGTACGTGGTGTTCGTGAAATTCCTGAAGTTCTCCGACGGCACCCCAACCTTCCCGATTTCATTGCTGTGCGGCACCTGCCTGTGGAGCTTCTTCTCCGAATCCACGAGCATGGGCATGCAATCCATCGTTGGCCGCGGCGATTTGTTGCGTAAGGTGCACTTCCCGAACTACATCATCGTCGCTTCCACCACCATGGGATCCATGATTTCCCTCGGCATTAACCTGCTGGTGGTCATTCTGTTCGGCTTCTTCGCCCACGCACACTACACCTGGCGCGTATTGCTGGTGCCATTCAGCATTCTGCAGCTGTATTGTCTCGGTCTTGGCGTGGCATTGCTGCTCGCTTCCCTGTTCGTATATTTCCGCGATGTGACGCATATCTGGGAAGTCGTATTGCAGGCCATGTTCTACGCAACGCCTATCATCTACCCGATTTCCATGGTGGCGAATAATCCGGAGTTCTCCTGGGCCGCAAAGATTCTGATGCTGAACCCCTCCACACAGGTAATCATGGACATCCGCCATAACCTGCTTTCCCCGGAATATGTGCCGACTGTGTGGTCCATGGTCAACAACAAGCTGCTTTGCCTGCTACCGTACGTGCTGTCTGCAGTTATTCTGTGGCTGGGCATTCACGTATTCCGCAAGTACAGCTCCAAGTTCGCGGAGGTGCTCTGACTCATGACTGAGGTTGCAATGGCTGAGAAAACGCTGGAAGAAACTGTAGACGAGCGCCCTGTGGTACTCAAGGTTGATCATGTAGCTAAGATGTTCCGGTTGCCCACCGAACAGGCGACCGGCCTGAAGATGGCGTTCCTGAACTGGACGAAGGGCATTAAAGGCTATACCGAACAGCACGTACTGCGCGATATCAATTTCGAGGTGCATCAAGGCGATTTCTTCGGCATCGTCGGGCGTAACGGCTCCGGCAAGTCCACGCTGTTGAAAATCATTTCGCAGATTTATACTCCTGAGCACGGATCGGTCACCGTCAAGGGCAAACTGGTCCCGTTCATCGAACTCGGTGTGGGCTTCAACCCGGAGCTGACCGGACGCGAGAACGTGTATCTGAACGGTGCTTTGTTGGGCTTCACTCGTGCTGAAATCGATGCGATGTATGACGACATCGTAGAGTTCGCTGAGCTTGAAGACTTCATGGATCAAAAGCTTAAGAACTATTCTTCCGGCATGCAGGTGCGTCTTGCTTTCTCCGTAGCGATTAAAGCCCAAGGCGACATTTTGGTGCTTGACGAAGTGCTCGCTGTTGGAGACGAGGCGTTCCAGCGCAAATGCGACAACTTCTTTGCTGAAATCAAGAAAGACCCAACTAAAACGGTCATTCTTGTCACTCATTCCATGGATGCTGTGAAGAAGTACTGTAATAAGGCCATCCTCATCAAGGACGGCGAAATCGTGGCAAGCGGCGATAAAAACGATGTTGCCGATCGCTATACCTTGGAGAACCTCAAGGTGGAGCGCAGGAACGCGGAAAAGGAAAAAAACGAGGAAGAGGAAGGCGAATATCCACTTGGCCTCAGCGAGCGCGTTCCTACGTTCCACATTCTGCCGGTATCCGAACAGATGCTCACATGCCACGACACGTTCAAGTTCGACGTCGAATACGATCTGCGCGACAGCAAGGACATCGAGTTCTACATCCCCATGTCGGTATTGGACGTCAAGCGCGGCGGCGTTCCGTATGATTGTGGCGTCTCATTCAAGGTTAACAAGACAGGCCATAACAAGGTGCATTTCGCATTGCCTTTGCATCTCTTCAATGACGGTGACTTCAAAATCATCGCCACCATGCGCATTATTCCTGATACCAGCAATCTGAAGAATTTCGAGCAACTCGCGTTCACCAACGATGAGAATTCATGCTACTTCTCAGTGCGCAATCCAGGAACGGTGAATTTCGCCGGTCTTCTCAATGACTCCGCTATGCGAATCGACAAGCTCGGCGTGAGCTCCTGCGATTGATTATTGCTGAGTAGGCCTTCAATGGGGGGGGGGAAGCGATTACTGCTTACCCCCATTTTTTATGTGTGCGGCGATACAATTAAAGCCACTTGCGGGAACATTCCCGCACCAAGATGAGAAGAATTACCGGGGAGAGACGTCTATGTCGTCAAGTCTATTGGCAACATCAAAGAAGATATGGTCCGTATTCTGCACATTGGCCATGTGCATCGCAGTGGGCATGACCACGAATCATATCGCCGTTGCCGACAGCGCAACGCAGAACAGCAATATTGTCGCTTCTCTGAAATATATGAGCGAACTCAACAAGCTTCGCCAGACCAAGCGAACTGCCTTGAGCACGCAACAAATTATCAGGGCGCAAAACGACGATAACGGCGCCAACATGTAATCCGGGCAAGTTGCGGAAAACACTGCTGACGGCTCCCCTGTTGATGAGCTTGATGTGAATTGGGATCTGATGGGCTGGGCACAGAAGCGCGCCGATGCTCTGGCGGAACGTGCTGCAGTGAACCAAAGCCAGCCAATCAACCATGATGATATGTACGAGGGCGCTCCAGCATGGGCCGTCGAGAAGAAGCATAATCTTGCAGAAAGCCCGAATTATCAAAGTGGAACATACTGGTTCGGTCCCGAAGCGTTATTCATCGGATATCCGCAAACCGGCAAAGCAGCCACAATCCCATTCAATCCTGGTATAGCGAGCTATCCGCTCCTGCCGGCAGCAGCAGGCAAGGGTACGGACATTACCTCACCGAAGTGAGCAATCTGGCGGATACCGCCGGCATGGCGTCGGCGCAAGTGACTAGCGGCCGTTGGGAAGGCGCAACCATCGTCGTTCTGGAAATCGGATACACCGGTAACCACAGCGACAGGGGCACTACACAATCCGTAAGCGATGCCCTCAAGCAATATGTCGGTTCTACATACACAGTGAAATACCATGCAAATGGCGGCAATGGATCCATGGACGATCAGAAATTCGATATGGATTCAACCGTCCCATTGTATGGGAATAGGTTCACTCGCACGGGATATCAGTTCAGCGGATGGAACACGAAAAAAGATGGTTCGGGAACGCAGTACTCCGACTACAATCCCATCTATAACATCGCGAACGCCGGTGAAGTGGTTGACCTATATGCGCAATGGACGCCAAATACCTATACCGTGTATTTCTACTCTGGCGGCACTGGCTCAGGTGGAGGTAGCAGTCGGAGCTTCACCTATGATCAGGCGCAAAATCTGCCAAATCCAGCAGATGTGGGAATAAGCAGCATCAATGGAACTTTCACATCTTGGAACACCGAATATGATGGCTCGGGAACTTCATATCAAGCGGGGCAATCGGTAAAGAACCTCACCGCAGACGAGTATGGAAGCATATATTTATATGCACAGTGGAAAACCACTCATACCGTGCATTTCCGAGCGTATAACGCAACACCTGAATATTTCGAGGATCAGCGGGTCGCTGATGGCGATTCCGCTACCAAGCCAACCGATCCAGTTCGTCCGGGATTCGTATTCAGGGGATGGACCACAGGCAATAGTGATGACTCGTCATTGTACGATTTCAGCACTCCGGTAACAGAGGATGTCTGGCTATATGCATTATGGGATTCGTATCCTTACACCATTCATTATGACGCCAATGGCGGCACAGGAACCATGCCTGACCAAAATGTTGCATCCGACCCAAGCGTCAATACCGCTACGCTGAAATCGAACGAATTCAATTACAACGGCAGGGTGTTCACAGGTTGGAACACCAAACGAGACGGCACTGGTACAGCTTATAAGGAAAACACGTCTTACGCGAAATTGAACATCACTGCCGCGAACCAAATAATCACCTTGTATGCGCAATGGACTACCGCCAAAGTGAAAACCATTGATGCTGTTACGGTGAAATGCGCTTATTCCGCATGCTATCCGGTCCTTCCCAACGAGGTAAAAATCCATTTGAGCGACGGCAGCACTGTCGTGGAAAACGTGGATTGGAATAAGGATCAACTCGACGCAATCATCGACAAAGGCCAATCCGGCCTTCATCTAGGCGATGTGTTTTATATCGATAGCACAAGCATCGTCGGCTTCCTGAATCAGAGGATTCGCGCGAAAATAGTGGCTTCTGACACCATTGCCCCGTCTCTCCAGGGGTTGGACACCGTCGCTGCCAGAACAAACGACACATCGTTCGATACCATGTATGGCATAAACGCCATTGACGATAACGATGGCGACGTGACGCGAAATATCAAGGTCTCCGGCAACTTCGATATTTCGAAAACAGGTGATTATCAACTCACTTACACGGTGAAGGACGCAGCCGGCAATGAGGCAACGGGAAACCGTACTATCCATGTGACGGATGATAATATCGCAACGATAACGTTCAACCCCAACGGCGGTATCGGATCCATGTCGCCACAGACGGTCACCACGGATGGCTCTTACCAGATTTTCCGGTCTACCAAGTTCACCCGAGTCCATTACAATCTGGAATCGTGGAACACCAAGGCCGATGGTTCCGGCAAGCGGTACAACGCATATGGCGATTGGCTCGAAAATTCCGATGTTCCCTCGAATGGAAAAATCACACTGTATGCGCAGTGGGAACATGCGACCTACACTGTGATGTTTTATCCCAATCTTCCAAATGACTCAGGCATTGGAATCGTCAACTCGCAAAACATCAAATACGACGAGTATGAAAAACTTGCGGGCAACACCTGCATGGATCCTGGATACACGTTCATCGGTTGGAATACCGAGAAAGATGGATCCGGCACCAGCTATTCCGATGAGCAACAGGTGAAAAACATTTACGACAAGTACGGCTACAGCATCACCTTATATGCGCAGTGGAAGGCAAACAAATACACAGTGCAATTCAACGCCAACGGCGGTACCGGCACCATGCCCTCGCAGACGTTGACATATGACAAGAACGAGAGACTGAACCGCTCGACATTCAAGGCGCCGGCCGGCAAAATGATCACGGGCTGGAACACTAAAGCCGACGGCACCGGCACGGGGTATGATTACTGCGCTCCGGTGAAGAATCTGCTGACAAGCGGTTCCATAACTCTATATGCGTGGTATAGCCCAATACGCTACAGCTCCATCTCTGTACAGACCCCACCGAAAAAGCCTCGTATAAGACAGGCGAAACGCTCGATACGACAGGACTTGTGGTATCTGCGATACAGAACAATGGCGATACTGTGCAACTACCAAGGAGCGAGTACACGCTTTCTCAGCCGAACATGAATTCCAACGGCACCAAGCGCGTTACCTTGACATTGAAGTCCAATACGGCAAAGACAACGTGGTTCGACATCACTGTCGGCTCAGCTGCGCCGACAGTGGAGGAAAGCCATTCGATAGCGGATTCCGACGAAATAGTCACCAATTACGTCGTCAGCCTCAAAGAAGGCACGGCAACCGACGTGCTGGACAAGGCCGTCACCGGAGCCGAAGCGTTGCATGCCTACAAGCTGATGTCATATCCGGAAATCAGTGTGTTCTTTGTACAAGCACATACCAAGACATTCGCTTCCGACTTCGCGCGCTGGGCCGCAGCAAATGGCATTGCTGTGGACACGGTGGCATATACACGCGATAAACTCCGCGAAGAGGAAATTCGCTATGGGAATACCACATCTTCCGACGTCGCGACAACCACAAAATGGAAGTCGGGAAACGCGATCCGCAAACCACAGAAAGACTCTTCGGATCCGAACACCAACATCTATGATGCATGGGGCATTACCGCCATTGGTGCAGATAAGGCGCAGCGGACCAATGTCGCGTATAAGCCGACTCTGACCGGCGTAATCGATTCCGGCATCGAGGACGATAATCCCGATCTGCAGGGGCAGGTGAGCAGCACCTATTCCGTTGATTGCACGGTGAATGGAATCCCGCAGCAGGGAACCGACTCCTCGACGGGACGTCCTGTATGGTGGCCTACCGCGGGTGACTACGACGACATGCACGGCACTCACGTTTCAGGCACCATCGCAGCATCCCACAATGGCAGCGGCGTCGATGGCGTAAACCCGAATACGACATTGGCAGCCATACGTGTGCTTAAGCACGACCGCACCTACCTCGAACAGGAGGTCTGCGGATACGTATGGGCGGCCAAGGTGGGAATGGATGTCACCAATGCCAGCATCGGCAGCCTGTCACCCGATTATCCAGGTAAGTATGCAGTTGACAAGGCGCATGACACCGTTTTGCAACGAGCCGTGAACTACGCAGCCAAAAACAACGTAGTCAACGTTGCCTCAGCAATGAATGCAGGTCTCGACCTTGATAATCTGCACGAGGACACATCCTTGGATCGGATGCGCAGGCAAATCGAAAAGCGCCAGCCGCGTGAGGTCATCGGGCAAGCCATCGATGCCAGCAACAACGAAAATACGTTCAACCCGCTGACCGGCTTGGCGAATCAGCAAAGCCAGGGTCTTGGAGGTTCGGGGCTTTCTCTTGCTAGTAACAAGGGATACATCGTTCCGGCTATGCTTGACGGAGTGCTTGCCGTATCCGCAGTGCAAAAACGGGGCACATACTCCGTGGCCCCATTGAGCCGTGCCGATTATTCGAATTACGGCAGCAGCTCTATCGATGTGGCGGCTCCTGGAAGCAATGTCTATTCAACATATGGAACCAACTATGCGTATATGAGCGGCACTTCCATGGCATCTCCCCATGTAGCAGGTGTGGCATCACTGCTCAAGTCGGTGCATCCAAATTATTCCGCTTCGCAGATTACGCAGTTGCTTAAAAAGCATGCCAAGGAACTGTACGGCAACTTGGAAGCGCCAACAGAGGGATTGGAATACCGCGGCGCTGGTCTTGTCAACGCTTATGCGTCAATGACGGAGGATCAAGAGAAACCCGCTGTTTCCGCACAGTATTCAGCCGATGGCGGATCCAGTTGGCATAACCTGGCCAACGCCATCATTTCAGGCAAGGCAACCATCCGTATGACGGCAACCGGTCCTGTATCAAGCGCATCAGTGAACGTCGCAGGGCAAAATCGTTCTGCCCGAGGTAACGACAGCTACAACGGCAATGCATCAATAACCGTTGACGTCGATTTCTCCACGTTAACTGCTGTTGAAGCGCATTCGATGACAATCAAGGCCTATGGCTTGAATTACGACGTATCGAATGATGATGTCAGCAAGACCATTCAGTTCCAGGCAGGACGTGACGCATACGCTACGGTAACGTTCGATTCGAACGGTGGTTCAACCGTTGCCTCTCAAAATATTCATATTGGAACAATGGCAACACAACCAATGAATCCCACCCGCTCCGGGTACACGTTCCAAGGCTGGTACACCGCCAAGAACGGTGGAACAAAATATGATTTCAGCCAAACGGTGAATGGCGACATGACGTTGTACGCACACTGGGCCAAGGAGCCAAACGCATTGCAACGTTTAGCGGGAGATACCCGTTATGACACGATGGGAGCGGTTGTTAACGCTGCAAACTGGAAGACCGGCGGCACCGTAATCGTCGCCTCCGGCGGCAACTATCCAGATGCTCTGGCCGCCTCCGGATTGGCCGGTACCATGAATGCACCCATCATATTGACAGATGGAAACATTCTATCCCCACAGGCTCAGTCCCAGCTCAACCAACTCGCACCCTCTCGAATCGTAATCGCAGGTGGCGCCAGTGCCATATCGAATACCGTGATGAACTCGTTGAAAAACATCTGTCCGAATGTCCAACGAGTAGCTGGCGAAACTCGTGTTGATACGTCTTTGAACCTGTATCGTGAAGGCTCCGGATGGGGTTCCACCGCAGTATTGGCCACAGCAGGCAATTTTGCAGATGCTCTGAGTATCAGTTCATATGCCTATCATATGAAGGCTCCTGTGTTCCTGGTCAACACGAATGACTTGACCGCCCGCCAGCGATCAGCTCTCGCATCCGGACGATTCTCCAAAGTCATTGTGGTCGGCGGCACGAACGCCGTATCCGACCACGTGGCAGCGAACGCTCAATCCATAACCGGAGCGCAATTGATACGTCTATCCGGTGCCACCCGTTATGAGACTAGCGAGCAAATCGCCAGATGGACCATGAACAATGGCCTCAGCATGAATGGAGCGGTGTACGCCACCGGTGCGAACTTCCCCGACGCACTCGCCGCGGGACCGCTGGCCGGCAAATCCGGCAGCGTGACTTTGCTGGTCGAAAACGCCAATAGCCCTGCGGTCTCCTTCTCCGCAGAGTACAAAGGCAAGGTCGATAAAGCATATGTGGTCGGTGGCACAAATGTCGTGGACCACATCACCGCGAACGCCATAGCCGACAGTCTCGGTCTCAGACACGCGCAATGACGACATAAAACGTGTTAAGAGGGGCTGACCATGTGAACCATGGTCAGCCCCTCTTAACGTTGCTACAGTTTCCGCCTTATGGCCGCAGCATATCCAAAGCGTCAGCAAGACCGTTCGCAGTATTGCGAGAGACGGCATTCTCACCGCCAACAATATAGGCATTGTCAACATTGCCATGCTGCTTCACATACTGCTTCACAAAATTGGCAGTGCTCCCGTTCGGATCCGCAAGCAGCAAAACCGCCTTATTGCGCCCGGCAAAAGGACCAGCAGCAAGCGCATCCGGGAAATTCATTCCCGTGGTGAATACCACATTATTCATACGAAGGAAACCATCATAATCTCCGGCAAATCGATCTGCCACATTGATGCTGGTCTCATACCGTGTCGAGCCAGCTATGCGCTCATCCATGCCTCCAGCAATTTGCCGTTCGATAAAACGTTGTGGAACGGCCTGTTCGCCGCCAATGACCCACATCTTTTTCATCTTTTTGATTTCCTTAATCTCACCATCGGTGAATCCCTTCGTCGAGCTACACAAGAAAATAGGCATATGCGACATATACGCATACGACGATATCGACAAAGCGTCAGCATAATTATCACCTGTCATCAGCAGAGCAATCGCACCCCACTTCGCTCCCAGCCGTTCGCCTGCTTTGTACAACGCCAGCGAAGTGTCATAACGGGTCTCACCGTAATATCGCCTCACATTGGAGCTATATTGCTTCAGCTGTTGCTCGACATTCTGCGAAACAGCGGCAGGGCCTCCAGCAATGATGATTCGACTCGGTTTAATGGCGGCGATCCGTTCCGAGGCCTGAGCTGACAACGACTGCGGATCAGTCAGCACAATTGTCGCATCCAAAGCACCAGCCAGACTAGATGAGGCCAAGGCATCAGGGTAGTTCGTGCCAGAAGCAACTATTACCGTCTGCCCCTGCTTAAGTCCTTCTTTTTGCACAACTTGAGACATAGTGTCGTACCGTGTGGCACCGAAAATCCTTTGCATTGCCGGAGCCACACGTACATTACCTTGCGCCAGCCGCCCGCCAGCATTTACTTTAATGACGGTATTGCCACGCTTGAGCGTTTTAATATTTCCTTCGGTCACCGTTGCCACGGCCGTGTTCGACGATGACCATGTACCACCAAGCAGGTTGTACCGATTAGCACCATAGGAAAGCCGCACCACTGCTTCATCGCTTTTGCCGGGCTCGAGAGCGGATGAGCTGTTCCAGTGCAATCCCTTCCACGTCATGCCCTCGTTGATGTGCCTTTGGCTGACTGAAATCTCAAATCGTCCGTAGCCATTTAAATTGGTTGGCGTTTCATCCGAATATCCCGACGCATACCCTCTGGAAACTGCTTCGCCAGAATATGCACTGCTATCGCTGAATCCGCCAGCAAAGCCATATGAACCGTAATCGGGATCTGTCAACGTCGTATAGTGACCAGTCACACCGGAGCCATGACCATTCACCTCATTAATGTAATCGGATTTCTCGCTCGCCCATAAATCAACTGCATCCGATATGTTCCTTGTACCCCAAGCAAGTACTTCAGCATTGGATGTCAAACCTTTGTAACTAGCCCCAAAACACCAATCATCATCAGGACGCGTGTGCCCATCAGCCCATGTATATGCCTCAAGCGCACGCTGAATAGCGATACGCTCCAAAGCATTCGACCACTTTGGAGAAAGGTATTCCTGTTGGCTGATACCAACCGCTTTCAAATATTCCGGCACCGTTTTCCAAGAACCGTCGTATTTGAATTTAATACGCGCATCATTGAGTGCATCTTTGCGCCACTTGATAACGGCATTCAATGCATCCCGTTTGGTATTACGTTGGTCAATGCTTATGTAATCGGTACGCGCCTTGTATCCATCTCCCAAAGTGACGCCCGTCACCGATGAAACCGGCTCATTCGAACGTTCGGAAAACGTTGATGGAGTGTTTTCGTCAAGCGCTGCCGGCCGTTCATCCATAATTTTCTGCGATTGCACTGACTTTTTAATGTCCTCCGCAGCATTTGCCGGTGACGCTATAAATCCAGAGACTAGAAGGCAACCTGCGACGATTACCCCTAACACACGAGAAAATCCATGATTCCTTCTCATCTTTTCTCCTTAACGTGTTGCAGTAACAACAAAACCATATTATGCTCACGGCGACTGCAAAACGCACAGGAAGAATCAATCACAGTGGCTTAATAAAACCGGAAAATGCGCAGACCAAGCCGTGGCTGTTTGAGGCCACCTCGCAATTATTCATGTCAAACAAGCCACAGCAAATATCGCGGCAGTTTCTGCCTATGCACTTAGTGAATCAAAGCATCCAAGCTAGGATCGGCAACGCGCTTGTCGAAATCGTCAGCCAACACACCTTTGGCTTGCAGCTCTTCCAGAATCGACTTCAGCACAATATTGTTTACACCGCTTTCGGTGTTCTGGTGGCATAACGCTTCCTCCCCCTGCGTGCCAGGCACATAATTCAGCAACTGATCGTCTGTTGCCGCAACCACAGGGATACCGGCTTTCACTTGCATTACCTTCAGCCACAAATCATCAGCGGTCAGGCAAGTTTCCTTGATTTCCTCGGCATTAAACGTCTCTGGAGGCATCGTATGCGGCGGATACAGCGTGCCTGCCCCATTCGTGGAGAAGATCCGCATGGACGGCACACCTACAAGCGCGGGATGGTAATGAGGTGCCTCGTAAATCCAATCCTCATAATTGGTACGGGATCCGTCCTCGTTGAACATAATCAAATGCGTACGTACAGCGGCAATCGCATGAGGATGGGCTTCGTGTGCTGCGAGCAAATCGCCAATCATCGTATTGCGGTACAGCAAATCATCATCGGTGGTGATGACGTAATCATCAGGAAATTCCTGCAAAGCCCAGAAATATTTTTTGTGGGGTTTCAGGTCCTCATTCACCCAACGGATTTCCACATCATGCCACAACACATCGCGCAACGTTTGGGGCAAATCGGTTTCACGATTCGGAAAATCCGATTTGCAGAGCCACAACACGATTTTGTCGGGCAATACTTTTTGCGCAAGCAACGAACGAATCGCCAGGTGTACGGTATTGATGCGTGCAGGATATGAAGTCATGGAAACGATAATCCGAGGATGACGCCTCTTCATCGCACGCAGAACATGCGTGCCCGCACGACGCAACTTATTTTTCTTCACGCGCAACCAATCTGCAAACAGCACATGCCCTCCTTATTTCTCAATGAGTACGGGGTATATAGTAGTCCAAAGTGCGCTTTTCGAAGTCGAACAGTACACTGTTGCTCAGCGAGTAATACATCAATCCGGCCAAATAAGGAAGAGCAATGCCCAAAATCTCAATCGTCATTCCCGCATACAATGTCGGCGATTATTTGCAGGAATGTCTTGATTCAGTACGGAATCAGACCTTCTCTGATATAGAAGCGATTGTCGTAAACGATGCGAGCCCAGATAATGTCGGAGAGGTCGCAGCACAGGCGGCTGCACAGGACGCACGCATCCGAGTAGTCACCAACAACCCGAATATGGGCACACACCGCACTCGCATGGCGGGCGTAGAAAACGCTTCCGGCGAATACACGTTCTTCCTTGATGGCGATGATGCCCTCAAGCCTGATATGTGCGAACAGCTCGCCGCGGAGATCGACAAGCATCCCGTGGACGTACTGCATTTCGGTCTTACCGTTGTCGCAGCCAATGACCTTTTGGAAAACGAACGCCAAGCCTTCGAAACCTTCAACAACACTCCCACGCCCGATTCCACTGGAGAAGATATCGTCCGCGACATTTTCGATGAAACGCGAGGCTACAAGGTCGATTGGCGCGTAACCCAGCGTTTATACAAGACTTCCGTACTTAAGGAAGCATTCAACGCCATGACCCGCGATCGTCTTGGCCGATCTCAGGACGGCTACGAGTGCTTCGTGGTTTCGGCATTCGCTAACAGCTACCATTCCTTCAAGGAATGCCGCGGATATGTGTATTACTACGGTCGCGGCATAAGCGGCACAAATATGATCGATGCCGCGAAGTATGCCCGCTATTGCGGCCATTTCAAGGCGGATTTCGATGCAGCCTACGAATTCGCCGATGAGCAGCATTCCGATATGCTTCACGCTTGCGCACAAGGTTTCCAACGCAAGGCGACCGAAATCCTTGCCAATGATTGGAAGGTCAGGGTTCCGGAAGCGGAAAAGGTTGAGGCCGCCAAGCAAATGGAAGCTGTGTTCGGCCCGGCCATCACGGGGCGCGAATTGTACCGTTTCGTACGCGATGATGCTTATGCGCTGCTTTCCAATAACCAGCTCCTTCCGCATGACGCTGATCTGAACAGCTGGTTCAGCATAGCCAACGCCATCAGTATGCCTACCGATCAAGTATCTGCAGACACCATAAGATTCCATGAGATGAAGCGAATCGCCACTTCCCATATGACCAATCTCATCGAGAAAACTCGCAATACCGAAGCGTTCCAAAACTACGATAAACAGAACATCCGTATCTTCGTCACTACTCACAAAAACGTTAACACCTTCGACAGCAAAATCATGCAACCGGTACAGGTCGGTCCGAAAAACTATCGCTTCCCTTGGGCGTTCCATGACGACGAAGGCGAAAACATCTCCAATCTCAATCCGCGCTACTGCGAACTGACCACGCAATACTGGGCTTGGAAGAACATCAAGGCCGACTACTACGGCTTCTGCCATTACCGTCGGTACTTCGACTTCTCGGACACTCCGCATAAGGAAAATCCCTACGGCGAAATCATGGACAACTACATCGATGCCGTTACGGCAAAGAAGTACGGGCTGAATGACGAGAACATCGCCAAAGTGGTGAAGCAGTATGATGTCATCACCACACCGTTCGGCAATCTCGAAAAAATCATCGATAAGCACGGCACTCCGCGCGCATTGTGGGAGGCCGCTCCCCTGCTGCACGATGACGATTTGAAGCGCTGTTATCAGATTCTGTGCGCCATGTATCCTGATTATAAGGAGGATGCGCAGGATTTCTTCAATGGCAACAAGGCGTGCTTCTGCAATATGTTCATCATGAAGAAGGAAATCTTCTTTGACTACTGCGAGTGGATGTTCCCGATTCTTGAGGAATTCGACAAGAGCACCGATTACAGCACGTACAGCAAGGAGGCACTGCGTACGCCAGGCCATCTTTCCGAACGCCTGCTGAATATCTATCTCATGCATCACAAGCGCATCGGATCCGATTGGAAATTCAAGGAGCTGCAGTGCGTGCACTTCACCAATCCGGAACCAGCCGAGCAGCTCAAACCACTTGACGTCACTGATAAGCTGATCATTCCAGTGGTGTTCGCAGCGGATGACAATTACGTGCCGCAGCTGACCACTACCGTGTACTCAGCCATGAAGAACGCTGATCCGAGCTACTTCTACGATGTCACCGTACTGCAGCGCAACATCTCTTGGGACAAGCAGGAACGTATGCGCGGGTTCTTCAAACAGTTCCCGAACATGAATCTGCGATTCACCAACGTGGACCGCGAACTTGCCGGATATGAGCTTTCCACCAACAACGCCCATATCAGCGTGGAAACATACTATCGTTTCCTGATTCAAAAGCTCCTGCCGTTCTATGACAAGGTGCTGTACCTTGATTCCGATATCATCATCAATGGTGATATCGCAAAGCTCTACAACATCGATTTGCAGGGCAAGCTACTTGGCGCAGTGCGCGATATCGATTTCCTTGGCAATTTGAACGTAAAGCATGGTAAGCGTATGAATTACGCGAAGACCGTGCTGAAGATGCAGAACCCCTACGATTACTTCCAGGCTGGCGTGCTGGTGCTCAATACCAAGGCGATGCGTGAGCATTACACCATCGAGCAATGGCTCGCTTACGCATCGAATGACGAGTTCATCTACAACGACCAGGATGTGCTCAACGCGCACTGCGAAGGTAACGTGCTGTATCTGCCATGGGAATGGAACGTGGTGCACGATTGTGGCGGACGTGTCGGCAACCTCTTCGTACAGGCGCCAAACGACATCTACGATGCATACATGAAGTCGCGTAACAATCCGAAGATCATCCATTACGCTGGTTTTCAAAAGCCATGGACCGATCCAGATTGCGATTTCGCCTCCATCTATTGGAAATACGCACGTGAAACCCCGTTCTATGAGCGTCTGCTCAAGCGCGTGGTCAAGGCGAACGAACCGAAAATCCCTGAAGAAGCGCTTCGTCCAAAGCACGAACGCGCCGTTGGAGAGGATAACCCAATTCGCAAGATTGTCGATCCACTCATGCCAATAGGTTCCCGCCGTCGTGCCATGGCGAAGGCCATCGGTCGCGCGGTTCGAGGAAGGGAATAATCGCATTGAAACAGGCCACAAAAAGTTTTAGAATTACCGAACATAACTTTGCTTATCTCGTCCCCATTCTTCTGGGTACGTTGTTCGGCATGTGTTCTTTTATTGGCCAGCATGAGGGCAAAATCGACACTCGAAATGCGCTGCTTTATGTGAACACTCTCTTTTATATTGCCCTGTTCACATTACTGTTTTTCGCTGCGACAAAAATAGTTCCGCGCATAAATCACCATAACGAATCACTGAGTAAACCGTTTGAAGCGTTCCGCAAACTCACAATGGACTGGTCTCCTCGATCCATTATCACGTTATGGTGTCTCGTAACGGCATTCTGGATTCCGTATTTTGTAGCTTATTTCCCGGGCGTCTACTGGTACGATACTTCCTGGCAGCTGATGGAATATTATGACCCTTCAGTGCCGTTCACCGATCATCATCCCTTCATGATGACGTATTTGTATGTCGGATTCGCACATATTGGCAAAGCATTGTTCAATAACGCTATCTATGGATTGTACCTGCTAGTGCTCGTGCAGTCGCTACTGTCCACATTGGCCATCGCTTGTACAGTCTGCTATACAGGCAAATACAATACACCTTGGAAATGCCGTTTCTTTATCGCTGCATTTCTTACCCTTTTCCCCATCATCCCCATGATGTCGATGTCTCTTGCGAAAGATACTTTCAATACGCCATTTTTCGTATTCTTCTCTATCGCATTCTGTGAACTTTGGAGAACACAGGGGGAAATTTTAAAATCCGTTTCATTTAATGTTTTCTTTATCTTAGATGTATTGGCCGTATCCTTAACAAAAAAAACAGGCATGTATATCATTGTTCTGGCTCTGCTTCTTTTGGCATGCTTCGTTGTCAAACATTGGTCCTGTAAAATAGCTACTATTGTTTTAGGTAGCGTTCCTTATTTGGTTGTTGGTATAATCGTGCCGACTTTTATTTTGCCAGCATTGCACATTGCCCCAGGGGAAAGTAACGAGATTCTTGCTGTGCCCATGCAACAAGTCGCCAATGTGGTGCATGACCATAAGGATGATTTGAGCGCAGCCGAAATCGACAAAATCCAACAAACTTACCATATGGATATTGATCAACTCCAAGGTGCTTACTGTTGGTATAAAGCTGATCCGATAAAAGGACAGGAATTATCTTCTAAAGATGTCCATGCCTTAATCACGACATGGATGAAACAGCTGGTTAAACATCCCGGCGACATGATAGCAGGATGGGGTGGACTCTCCGTCGCATGGTTCTCATTCAATGTCGCATCAGGAGAAGAACGAGATCTCAGCATGATGCTTCCAATCAACAATTCCAAACATCATTATCAAAACATCGAACAATATATTCCTTGGACAGATAACACCAAAGCTGGTAATGCGATTGGACGATTCTACGCAGACACATTATCAGCGACGCCTATATTCAATATCATATGGCAAAAAGCCTTTTGGGCTACAATACTTCCTTGTGCCATCATGTTTCTCATACTGAGATCCAAGAAGAACAAACTTAATCTGTTGATGCTTAATCTGCCAATGTTCATCACAATGCTTGTTCTATTTGCTGGACCGATTTCCACGCACACGGAGGCAACACGCTATGTGTTGCCTATGCTGTATATCATTCCACTGTTTCTATCACTTACGCTGAAGCATTTAAGCCTGAAGAATCCTAAATCGTCTCTCCGGACGCGAGTCCTACGCTGACTCACTTCGATAGTAGGGCTCGTTTCACCTTTGAGATGCACCACTTGCCGGCATATACGGCAATGCCAGTAAGCAGATAGACCGCAATGGCCTTAATGAATGGGTGGTATTGCCCAAACGTCAGGATGCGCTCGAAAGGCCCACCAAGCGTAAGGTTCACCAGCAGTAGGTGGAACATATATACACCGAGCGAGACGCTGGACACTTTGCGAATTATCGACTTCATTCTGTCAGATCCACGCTGAAGGGATGGCTCCAGCGCTTTGCAGAGCATGAACAGTGATACCGCGGATATCACACATAACGGAGAGGAAATGCCGACAAGATAATTCTGGTATTCCACTCCCATCGAATTCTGGAAGAAACCGTTCCAACATAAACCGCCGAGGAACATCAACGTCACAGATCCGAGGAAAGTTGCGGCCCATGCAGGCGCATTCCAATGCAACGGCAAGCCGTAGTTTTCTAAATAATATCCCAGCAGGAAATACAGCAGGGCACTGGAAGCAAATAGCGGCCAGCTCAACAATGGGCTGAAATATTTCTCGTTAATTCCAATGGCTTTTGCTGCAGGAATCAGGATTGAACAGAACAACGTCAGCGCAATGGCATATTCCAACAAACGACGGTCATGGACGATTTTTGAAAGCAATGGAGTCAATAAGTACAAATAAATGATGGAATACAGGAACCAATAAATATCGATGATGGAGTTGGTGAGGAATCTCTTGCAAAAATCGACAGGACCGAAACCATCGGCGATTGATTGCGCTCCATAAAACAGGCCGGGGAGCAAACCGAACAATAAATAGCAAGCGATGCTGCCCAGAATCAACGCACGTCCCACTCGTACGAATCGTTTTTTGAAAAACACTTTCGTAGAATATTTCTTCCGGTAGTCCAAAAGATTCATTCCGCTGACCATGAAGAAAATAGGCACGGCGAAAATAAACATCGCCTGCATGAGCTCTTGGAATGCCCATAGAAAAGTATGTTGCAGAGAGAACACACCTAAAGACGTATGCAGACATACCACGGCAAAGCAGGAAACAATGTTCAGCACGTCCACAAATACATAGTGAGTACCGTGACATCTGCTTTCCCGCCTGTCGACAGAGCCTTGCCACATATCTGTTTGTCTTGCCGTCACTGATCGTCCTTTCCTTCTCCAACTTGCACGCCCTTAGCATATCAACGCTAAAGTATCTCCGACAGAAGCGGAAACTCATCCGCAGGCGTCCGCTCTCATATCTAATCTGGAGAACACAGCATCTTTATCTACGAATCGGAAGTCCGAGACATGAAAAACAAGTTTGGAAACCGCTATACTCGCGCCATAGCGCTGTTCCACCTTCATGATTTGTTCAGATGTTTAGAAGAACTTTCTCATTGACACTGTCATTCATTCTGTTTTCCTGCGTACGCTCAGGAAAGCAAGAAAACACCACAAGAAAACACCACAAGAAAACGGAAACGCCACCCTTCCTTTACCGAGCTATGTAATGGACAGCATGGTTTTGCAACAGAACAAAACCACCACCTTAAGCGGCTCAGCTCAGAAATCCTCATCGGGGAAAACGATTTCCGTTACTTTACGAGAAGGAAAACATAAGTACGCCAGTTCTTCAACAATCGATAAAGCAGGAAAAAATTCAATCAAGTTGCCTAGAATCAAAGGGTCACTTGCCCAATACACCATGGAATTTGCCATAGCTACCACTGTGATGAAAACAGTACATGATGCATGCGTGGGCGAACTTTTTATAGCCGCTGGCCAATCGAACATGGAGATCAACTATAACGATTATTTCAAAAGCGATTCGGCATTCAAGACGAACACTTCGTCACGCTACACTCGTGATAATTAATGTGAATCGATAAATCCATTTGCTTCAAGTATGCAGCATCACCTATAATCCATTCCCCATGCAGACCAGTACAAGAGATATAGTGGAGTACATGCCTGAGAATTCGAACGTTTCCGTTGCGGTACTTCTTCCTTGCTACAACGAAGAAGTCACCATCGGCAAGGTCGTGCGTGATTTTAAAATCGCGCTGCCGCAGGCGGACATCTACGTGTACGACAACAACTCCTCCGACCGCACCGCCGAGATCGCGGCGGCGGAAGGGGCCATCGTCCGCAAGGAGCCACGCCAAGGCAAAGGCAACGTGATCCGAGCCATGTTCGAAGACATCGACGCCGATGTGTACGTCATGGCCGACGGCGATGACACCTACCCAGCCGACGCGGCACCCGCCATGGTCGAGAAGATCGCCGAAGGATACGACATGGTAATCGGCGACCGCTTGAGCTCCACCTACTTCCAAGAGAACAAGCGCCCGTTCCACAACTTCGGTAACCGTCTGGTGCGCGGTTCGATCAACGGCCTGTTCCATGCGAACGTCACCGACATCATGACCGGCTACCGTGCCTTCTCATTCACCTTCGTCAAAACCTACCCCGTGTTGTCGCGCGGCTTCGAGGTCGAAACCGAAATGACCATCCACTCGTTGAACAACAACCTGCGTCTGTTCGAGATGCCAATTCAGTACCGCGACCGTCCTGCCGGATCCGTCAGCAAGCTTGACACCGTGGGCGACGGCATCAAGGTGATGGGCACCATTTTCCGCATGATCCGCGAATACAAGCCGCTCCCGTTCTTCGGCGGCATCGGCTGTGTCCTCGGCGTCCTTGGCGTCGTGCTGTGCGGCACGGTGACGGTGGACTTCTGGAACACCGGCATGGTGGCCCGATTCCCCACGCTGATCGGAGCGGTCATGCTTGTCATCGCCGGGCTGCTGCTGTTCGTGACGGGTGTCGTCCTTGACGTCATGGCCAAGAACGACCGCAAGGCGTTCATCGTCGAGTCCAACAGTTTCGCCATGTTGAGACGCAGATAGCCGTTTCCCCCATTGGCTCCTTCCTTGCACAAGGAAGGAGTTTTTTGTTGTCCCGACACCGATGCCGCGCCGATGAGGGATGCTTCTTGGGTGGGGGAGGGCGACACGTGTGTGTGATCGAATAAAGGTGTTCACTGTCGGCACTTGTTCCTGAACACTCTGAGCGTTCAATTTGGACGGTATCGGCGGTGATGGCGCCGGTGGAATGAGAACACCGGCATCGTCCGGTTCCTTGATGGATTCCCGAGTGCCTGTCAACCAAACTGATGGTTCTCGGGAGGAAAGGAAATGACGACACCGGTGTGTGTCCGACGGCGTATCAGGCAGCTCGACCGCCAGGGCTTGAGCCACAGGGAGATATCGCGGAAACTCGGCGTATCGCGCACGACCGTGGTCAAGTACGCCAACCACGGGGATTGCTCTCCCAAGCCCCTTGGCTCGGGGCATGCGGGCAGGTCGCTGGTCGACGCGGGGTATTCGGCCGTCGTGGACGGGTGGCCGGCCGCGGATCTGCGCATGCCCGTCAAGCAGCGCCACACCGCGACGCGCGTGTACGAGCGGCTCGTGGCGGAGTGCGGGTTCACGGGCTCGTATTCGTCGGTGCGGCGCTGGGTCAAGCGTTGGAGGCGGGAGCATCGCGTGGAGTCGGACGGCTTCGCCGAGTTGGAGTGGGCGCCGGGAAGCGCGCAGGTCGATTTCGGCCAGGCTAGGGCCGTGGTCGCCGGAGTCGAACGCGTGGTGCATTTCCTGGTGGTGTCGTTCCCGTATTCGAACATGCGCTGGGTGGTCGCCCTTCCCGGCGAGACCTCGGAGTGCGTGTGCCAGGGTTTGCTGTGGATCTTCGAGCGCATGGGCATGGCGCCTAGGGTGGTGGTGTTCGACAACGCCACCGGTGTGGGCCATCGCAGGCCGGACGGCACGGCCGCCCGGACCCGCTTGTTCTCCCTGTTCCGCGCGCATTACGGGTTCGGGCCGCGGTTCCGCGACCCGTATTCCGGCCACGGGAAGGGCAGTGTGGAGAACGCCGTCGGCTTCGTCAGGCGCAACCTGATGGTGCCGATGCCGTCGGCCGAGAGCTTCCAAACGCTGACGCGCGTGTGGCTTGACGAGTGCGGACGCGTCGCCGGATCGGACCACTGCCGGCATGATGTTCCGGTGATCGAACTGTTCGAGGCGGAGAAGGACCACATGCTTCCATTGCCTGGCGTGCGGTTCGACCCGTGCGACTGGAGGAGCGTGAAAACCGACAAGACCGGCGCCGCCGCGATCGACGCGAACCGGTATCCGGCCGGACCGAAATGGCGTTCCATGCGCCTGCAGGCCGGGGTGCGCGTCTTCGAGATCGAACCGCGGGGCCCCGGCGGCGAAACGATCACCACGCCGGAGAGGATTTGGGGCCATTCGGCGAAAACCCAGGTGGATCCGGCGAGCCTGCTCGCGATCATCGCGCGAAAGCCCCGCATATGGGGCGAAAGCCCGATCAGGAACGATTTCCCCGAAACCGTGCGAGCCCTGCTCGACCGCATGGACGCACGCACGCGCTCCAATCTGCTCGACGACATCCGAGCCGTTGCCGCCGACTGCGGGTTCGCCGCCACGGTCAAAGCGGTGGAAACCGTCATCAACGCGGGACGGACCGTCGACCGCGCGGCGATCGGCACATGTGCCAAACGCATCCTCGAGGGTGCGGGAACCGAAGGCGGGCAGGATTTGAAGCGTTACGACAAATACATGAAGGAGGCCGAATGAGCCAGCAAAAACCGCGGCAGCGCGGCGGCCGCGTTCTTGACAAGGCCACGCCGGAACAGGTCATGGGCCTCGCCCGCAACCTGCCGTTGACACACAGCGTGCTCGAGAAGGCCCTGGCGGACGCCACGCCCGGCCAGCTCGGCTTCCTGGCCAACCTGTTCGAGAAGGAGAACGCGAGCCGGGCCGAATCCAAACGGCGGCGGCTGCTCAAACAGGCCGGGTTCCCCCAGAGCAAGACCCTGGAGGGATACGACCGGGGCATGGCCTCGTTCCCCGCCGACCGGGGCCGCGAACAGCTGGAAAGCCTGGAATTCGTCGACCGGGCCGAGGACCTCGTGTTCTACGGCGACGTCGGCTGCGGCAAGACCCACCTGGCCATCGCGATCGGCATGCTCGCATGCCAACGCATGATACCCGTGAGGTTCTTCACCGCCTCCAGCCTGGTCATGCGCTTGAGGAAGGCCAAGGACGACAACAGATTGGACGCCGAGCTCAAGTCGATAGGCAGGGCCGGGCTGGTCATCATCGACGAGCTCGGCTACCTGCCCATCGACTGTGTTTTAGCAAGTTGGCGTCCGCTTTGTGAGCGGTGTTTTTCCGCAGTGTAGGCAGCGGGTTTTCCGCAGGGTGTGCGGTATCGGCCGCTGCCTGTCTGCGTTGTGTTGGTTATTTGGTCATGAGGGCGTGTTCGCTTCGGTAGGAGCGGCCCTCGAATCTGATGAGCCGTCCGTGGTGGACGGTGCGGTCGATGAGGGCGGCGGCCATGTTCTTGTCGCCGAGCACGCGTCCCCATCCGCTGAATTCGATGTTGGTGGTGTAGATGATGCTCCTTGTCTCGTAGGAATCGGAAATGATCTGGAAGAGGAGCCTGCTGCCCTCCTCGTCTATGGGCAGGTAGCCGAACTCGTCGATGATGAGAAGTCGGGCCTTGCCGATGCTCGCGAGTTCCCGGTCGAGCCGGTTCTCCTGCTGGGCGCGGCGCAGACGCATGAGCAGTCCGGTCGCGGTGAAGAAGCGCACCGGGACGCCCCGCTCGCAGGCGAGCCGTCCGATCGCGATGGCCAGGTGGCTCTTGCCGGTGCCGACGGGCCCGTAGAGCACGAGGTCCTCGCATCCGGCGACGAAGTCGAGGTTCTCGAGCTGCGCGCGCCCCCAGTCGGCGGGCATCTTCAGGTTGGTCCAGTCATAGCCGTCGAGGGTCTTGTCGGCGGGGAAGCCGGCCTGTTTGAGCAGGCGCAGGCGTTTGGATCGCTCGCGCGAGTCGAGTTCGGCCGTGAACCATCGTTCGATGAAGTCGAGCTGGTTGGGCGTGGCCTCGGCGAGCGTGCCGGCGAGCACGCTGCGTGTCAGGGTCAGGCTGCGGCTCATCTTCAGGATGCGTTCGCTTTTCTCGGTCGTGGACGCGCGCCTGCGTCGGGTCTCCGGGATCACCGGATCGGGTCTGACGCTCACCGTTCTTCCCCTCCGTCGTCCGTGCCGGTGATGAACCGGTCGTAGCCGCTCAGGTCGGGCTCCTCGATCCCGCCGGGGTATTCCCACTCGCCGTCGCGCATGCGCAACGCGATCGGGGTGAGCGAGTCCGCGTGCAGGCCCATGTCCCTGTTCGAGCGCAGGATCTCGCCGCACGCCTGCATCGCGGGATCGAACCCGGCCGCCCGGCACGCGTCCCCGATCGCTTTGAGGCTCTCCCTCAACGTCTTTTCGTCCATGGAATCAAGCCACGCGCGTATATCGTCGGGCACGTCCGGGCGGATCGAGCTTTCCCGCCACGCGCGGGGTTTGACCGCGAGCCGGGGAAGCACGAGCGCGGGATCCTCCACATTGCGCGACCGTCCGTACTGTCTGGGATACTCCGCGAAGAGCTCGCCGGTGGCGGGCGATGCGAGCGTGACCGTGTCCCACCGGATCGCGGCCAGCACCTTGGAACGCGCCGAATCGGGGCCGGCGAGGTACCGGTTCGAGTCGATGTCGACCAGCCCGTACTTGTCGGCCGTCCGGCTTTCCCAGCGAACCGGGTCGAACGCCGTGGACGGCAACGGCATCAACGCGGCCCTCTCCTCGTCGAACACCTCGGCCACGGGCACGTCCAGCAACCTCGGGCAATAGAGGGTGTCTAATTGTTTGTGTATGGGATCATCTGATTGAAAGGAAACGATCATGGTGACCGAGGCAGTGAAGCCTATGGCCGGCGATGTGGCCGGGAATGACAATGGTGCCGTGACGGATTCGCGGTCCCTGGTGGACTCGCTGGTCGCGTCGGGAGCGCTGGACCCCCTGTTCGAACGGATAGACGGCGAGCAGATCGAGCTCACCGGCGACGGCGGCCTGCTGGGCGAGCTCACGAGGGTCGCCCTGGAACGCGGCCTGCAGGCCGAGATGACGTCGCACCTGGGCTACGCGCCCGGCGACAGGGAGTCGAAGGCGGGCGGCGGGCATGCGAACTCGCGCAACGGTTCGTATCCCAAGACGCTGTCCACGCCGGTGGGAGAGGTGACCGTGCTGGTTCCCCGCGACAGGGACGGCTCGTTCACCCCGAGGTTGGTGCCCAAGCATTCCAGGAGGCTGGGCGGACTGGACGAGATGATCATATCCCTGTACGCGGGCGGCATGACGGTGCGCGACATCCAGCACCACCTTGAGAAGACGATCGGCACGGACCTGAGCCCCGAGACGATATCCAACATCACCGACGCGGTGAGCGACGCCGTGCTCGAATGGCAGGAGCGGCCGCTGGACGAGTTCTATCCAGTCGTGTACCTGGACGCCGTCAGGGTCAAGGTGCGCGACAACGGCAGGGTGATGCCCAAGGCGGCGCACATCGCCATCGGCGTCGACATGGACGGGTTCAAGCATGTGCTTGGCATATGGGTCCAGGACAACGAGGGCGCCTCCTTCTGGGCGCATGTGTGCGCCGAGATGGCCAACCGGGGCATGGCCGACGCGCTGATCGTGTGCTGCGACGGGCTCAAGGGCCTGCCCGAGGCCGTGGAGGCCACGTGGCCCAAGGCGATCGTGCAGACCTGCGTGGTGCACCTGATACGCGCGGCCAACAGGTTCGTCGCCGACCACGACAGGAAGAGGGTGTGCGCGGCGCTCAGGAGCGTGTACTGCGCGCCCAACGGGCAGGCCGCGCAAAAGGCGCTCGGCGAGTTCGCGGAAAGCGAGCTCGGCCGGAGATACCCGTCGGTGGCCGCCACGTGGAAACGCTCGTGGGACCGGTTCGTCCCGTTCCTGCAGTTCCCGCCCATGCTCCGCCGGGTGGTGTACACCACCAACAGCATCGAATCGCTCAACTACCAGTTGCGCAAGGTCAGCCGCAACCGCAGCCAGTTCCCCAACGACCAGGCCGTGGTCAAGCTGTTCTGGCTGGCAATCTGCGACATCGAGGACAAACGCAGCCTCAAACGCGCCAAAGACGGCAACAAAACCAGGCGCAAAAGCGAGGGAAGGCTCATCGAGGGGCGCATGACGACCAACTGGAAACAGGCCCTCGCCCAACTCGCGGCCGCATACCCCGAACGAATGGAACCTTATTTATAAAACACACCCCAAACACAAATAACTTGACAAGCTCGGGCAATACGAGTCCCTGGCGAGCCCGTCGCACCGCTCCAGCAGGAGACGGCTCAACTGCCCATACGATTCCGCGCGCATGGGCGGCACCATGAGATTGCGCCGCAAAAACCCGACCGCGTTCTCCACGCTGCCCTTCTCGTTGCCCGAATACGGGTTGCAGAACCGGACCTCGAGCCGGTAATGCGCCACGAACGCGGAGAACACCCCGGTCAACGCGACCTCGCCCTTCGCGTTGCGCCGGCCGGCACCGGTCGCGTTGTCCATCACGATCACGGGAGGAACACCCCCGATATGCTCGAACACGAGCATCAGGCCATGGCACAGACACTCCGCGTTCTCGCCCGGCAACGCCACGCACAACCGCATGTTCGAATACGGCAACGAGACCACCAGGCAATGCACGTCCGCCATCTCGCCAGCGATCCGGGCCCGGGCCACGCCGAAATCGACCTGCATGCTGCCCGCCGCCCACTCGAGCCGCACGTACCCCTCGCGATCCGGCACGCCGCGGTTCGCCTCGCGCCACCGGTGCACGTAACGCATCGTGGTCGAATACTCGCCGTCGTAATCCGTCTCCGCCAGCAGACGGTCGTGCACGCGCCTGATCGTGTGCCGCTGCTTCCTGGGCAGCAGACGATCGGCCTCCAGCCACTCGTCCACCAGATGCGCGTACGGGTCGATCTTCGACCCGTACCTGCGATCCGCCTTCGGCTTGGGCGAGCAATCCTCCATATCCGCGTACTTCGCGACCGTCCCGCGATCCACGTGAAGACGCCGCGCTATCTGCGCGCGCGACATTCCCTGCCGGTCGAGTCTCCTGATATCTTGCACAATGGGCATCGGTATCGCCATGTTCCTTTCCTTCCCGAGCGCCGGCCGGCGGCAACCGGCCGAATCAAAACCGATTGGCAACTCGGGAATATACAGGCGGCGGCACCGATGCCTATCACATCACCGGGAAACGATGACGACACCGGGGAAAACCATCAGCCCACACTACGGAAAAACACTGCCGAACCTGTCGAACAAACATTGAAGCAAAACACCCATCGACATCGACGGGGCCAGGCTTCTGTTCCAGGTCATCGCGGACAGCTACGAGACCCGCAGCGTCATCTTCACCTCGAACCTCGAGTCCGGCAGATGGGGCGACGTGTTCGGCGACGGGGACATGGCCGCCGCGGTCATAGACCGCATCGTGCACCACGGCAGGATCATCCGCTTCCACGGCGAATCCTATCGGAACAGACACTCCCTCATGAAATAAACCAGACAAACAACAAAACAAGGAACCAACCGCCGTCGGTGTTCAAGTTGAACGCCGACGGTGTTCGGATTAAGTGCCGAACACGTCCACCTCAATTTGACGAAATACAGCCTTCAGCCGTTTCGGCCTGTAGGGCCGGTAGGACTCGTTCTCGTCGGACGCGAACCACGGGCCGCGTCCCGGCTCGCGGCTGACGGTGGACTTGTCGCGGCCGATCCTCAACGCGATCTGGCACACGCCGAGCCCCTCGCGGTTCCTCAGCTCGTCGATCCGGATGCGTTCCTGTGCCGACAGGTGGGAATAGGCTTTCATATCGAGTGCAACGCTTTCTCTTCGGTTGTGGACTTGAACACTTCCAACCATAGACAGGCGTTGCACTTTTACCTAGAACCCGGGGACGTTGAGAAGTTGGTTGAATATGCTGTTCATCAGGCGCTTTGCGGTTGTTTGTTTATCTTGGTCGAAAACATCCTACCCGGAAAGCGCTCTTCTCTTACTCCCTCAACAACTCAACGGAGAAACCCCACCCACGAAAACAGCAATAGCGCCATAATTTACGTTTTCCAACCAAATTTGAGCCCTGTTCTTACGTTTTATAACCAGAATAAGGTGCACTGGGCTACGTTTTCCAACTTTGGTGTCTAGCTGGGCTCGGACCAGCTATGGTTCTGAAACTATTCTGATGGATTTACCGCAGTTCGCCTGCCAAGTATGGCTCCACGAATGCGAGGTTGCTACCGCGTTCGAGTGAGTGGAGGTCTTGCATGGCATATTGCCAAGATTCCTCCCACGTTGTCGGATTGCCGTGTATTCGCCGAAGAGATTGAAGGGTTGTAGAGAACAGGTTCGGGTTGCGGGTAAAGCGGTCTGCTAGTTTGATGGCGCTGCTCTGCTTGTGCTGTGCGTCTAGATTGTCAATCCTACCGCGAAATGCGTGTTCGAGGTTGCGGCTGACGTAGAACAGGCGGTACGGGACCATGAGCGTGGCGCGGCCGTTCTTCTTCCTGAACCCATCGAGTTTCAGCAAGGCATCCACGCCGTTTCGCTTGGTCGTGCGATCCGCAATCAGGATAGTGCGGTTTGGCGTGATGATGTCGGTCGTTGAATATTGCGTTCCATCCACCAATGGGTCTTCCCGCACTCGGTCGTCAGATGTGAACGCCCCGTCTAGGTCGCAGATCTGGATGACATGGCCGAGCTGGCCCCAGGTGCGGTCGTGGTCTCTGAGGTAGTACTCCACGAGTTCGCGCACCGTCTGGACAGGATTGTCCGCTGGATAGAACCCGTTACGACGCCGGAACTCCTCACGGTGGTTTGGCGCAGTCAACACGTCGCAGTGGAATTCCTGCCCTTGGAATAGGCGGTTCTCGATTAACGACGAGAATGCCGGCACGAGCAGGCTGGCGTCGCTTGCTCCTTCTACGACCAGCAGGACGATCTTGCGTTTAGCCACGGTTCACCTTCGTTCCGGAGGTGTTGAGTGCTGCCAGATCGTCGTCGATGTCATCGTCCTCATCGGGATGGCCGGCGGCATAGAGACTGTTGCCGAACATGCGTGGTATGGGCGAATCATAGATGTCGGGGCCGCTCCAGCCGAGCTCGCTGGCCGTCAGGTACCGTCGGCGCTGGTTGTTCGTGGAGGACTTGCGGGGGATGATCGCGAACCGGTTATTGGGATCGGTCACTGTAGTGCGAATGCAGCCGTTCGGCAGCACTTCCAACGCACGCAGGTTATGGGCGGTGAACACCAGCTGCCCTGCGCACCCGTCCGCCAACTGGTACAGCATGTCACCGAGCAGCAACTCGAACACGCCGGAGTCGAACTCATCCACGGCAACCAGCGCGTTCTCGTCGTTATACGCGTGCTTGAGATAGCCAAGCAGCGCGGTGATGCGTATGATGCCTTCGCTCTCACAGCGGAATGGGACCGTGATATCGCCACGACGCGAGAACAGCTCCGCGGTGACCCGGTCCTCGCCATCTTTGCCGGAAGGCGCGGTTCCGATCTTCAGCAGGACATGCAGACCAGGCACGAGGGTGGGCAGGATGCGGTCGAAGGACTCCACGGTCTGTCCAAGTCGTTTCGCCTGGCCCGGGGTCAGCGGGTTCGGTTGCAACAGGTCGAACAGAAACTCTGTGTTGCGACCTGCGGAATCCTCCTCCATGATGGGGATGAACGCATATGCGGCATAGGAGCCACGACGGGTAGTGGATACGAAGACATCATTGGTCGCGTAATCGCATAAGGCCTTGCGTAGGCGTACGAACTCATCGAAACGTTCGTTGATGTATGTCAGTGATCTGGCGGACACACCATTCGCTTCCCGCACGCGGGAGACCACCCAGTCGATGAGGAACTCGGCATCGGGTCGGTCTTCAAGCGCGGCACACCGCGAGAACAGGAATGAGCGCCCCTCCATGTACGCACGATCAGCGGTGCGTGAGACCACGGTTTTCACCGAGGTGACCGCCTCGATGGAGCGCCACACATATACCGGAGTTGACACGAAACCATCGGTCTCAGAATCCTCCATCCGATGCCCCAACGCCTCCCTGCCTAGGCGTGAGAGATCGTCGCCGATGCGAACCGACTCGGAAACGACGCGCGCTCGCGTCGAATCCGGGTTCGCTCTACGCAGGGACACCTTGTATTCAAGGTAGCTGGGCTTCTGTTTTCCTCCGATGAGGAGCGTCGCCGTCAAGGTTGCAAGACCGGTGCTGACGCTAATGGCATCGCCGGCGGTGTCCGGCAGCATATTCCCGGATAGCAGCGCGCGCAGTATCCCGATGGCATCGATAACGGTGGTCTTGCCTGATCCATTCTGTCCATAGATACCCGTTACGCTGCCGCCAGCGGGCAGATCGTCAAAATCCAAGACGCCGTGCGATATGTTCCTCATGTTGTCTAGAACAAGTCTTTGTAAACGAATCATCGCATTACCGTTCTTTAAAAGTCATAATAATCAATTTATAATTGAAATATATGATTATTGTACAACATAAGATATATTTTCGCCACCAAATCTCGCAATCGGTATTCATTGATTGCGCTGTCAGTGACCTATCGGCGGCCTGTCAACGGCCTATCAATGACCCTGCTTCCGGTACTTTTCCTCAGTCCCGGCCTTATCCGGCATCCACCAGCTTTCGTGCGCACGGTACCAGTCGATGGTCGCGGCCAGACCTTCCTTGAAATCGGTGTACTTTGGCACCCAGCCGAGCTCGGTCTGAAGTTTGGTGGCGTCGATGGCATAGCGCTTATCGCCACCGGGGCGGTCGTTCACATGGTCGAAGTCATTGGCGTCACGACCCATGAGCTTCAGAATCATGTGCAGCACATCAATGTTGTTGTATTCGCCATTGGCTCCCACGAGGTAGGTTTCCCCGATGCGGCCTCGGGTGAGAATAGTCCAGATGGCACTGCAGTGATCTTCCACGCTGATCCAGTCGCGCACAGCCAGACCTTGCCCGTAGAGTTTCGGGCGAATGCCGGCAAGAATGTTCGTGATCTGGCGGGGAATGAACTTCTCCACGTGCTGATAGGGGCCGTAGTTATTGCTGCAATTGCTGATGGTGGTTTTGAGTCCGTGCGTGCGGTGCCAGGCGCGCACCAAGTGGTCGCTGGCGGCTTTGGACGCCGAATATGGGCTGGACGGTTTGTAAGGGCTGAGCTCGGTGAATTTGCGCTGTTCGTCCAGAGCCAGATCGCCATACACTTCGTCGGTGCTGATGTGGTGGAATCGAATATCGTGGCGGCGGGCGGCCTCGAGCAACACGTACGTGCCGGTCACGTTCGTATTGAGGAATGGGGAGGCGTCGAGAATCGAATTATCGTTATGCGATTCGGCGGCGAAGTGCACAATGGCGTCAATCGGGGGTACTGCGGCTGCAGAGCGTTGGTTCAGCCCAGAAAACAGGGATTCCACAAGCTCGGCATCGCAAATATTGCCATGCACAAAGGTCAGGTTCGCGGCCGGCACGCCATCGAGATTCTCGCGTTTGCCGGCATACGTGAGCGCATCCAGAACAGTCATGTGGGCCTGCGGATGGTTGCGCGCCACCCAGTGCACGAAGTTTGCGCCGATGAACCCTGCGCCACCGGTGACCAGAATGTGTTGCGGCGCGAATGATGGGTTGGTTGCTTCGTTGGATGCTTTGTTGACTGCTTCGTTGGTTGAGTCGAGGGCCTGTTCGGAATTGCTCATATCTACCAATCGTAACCTGAGGTTTGCCTGAGTGCGGGGGCTTATATTGGTGGTTGCGTTGTTCTGCGCTCTGTCTTTGTGGCGGCGAACGGGTCCGGGCAAAGACGCAGAAATGTAAGAACATGCCATTCATTGCCTTGAGTCTGTCGTCTGGTCTTGGATTGTGTCCAGTTTTCTGGTCAGTCTAGGAAGATTGCCGATTTGCAATTGGGTGAGTAAGATATTTTCTCGGAAATCGAACATAATAATTGATATATTGACTTTATGAAAGGGAATGCGCGCATGCCGGAAACTACTCAATACCCAGACCTAGTCATTGTCGGCGCGGGCCTGTTTGGCCTGACGGTGGCGCAGCAGGCGGTGGAGCACACCGGCGCGCGCGTGCGCATCATCGATATCCGTGACCACATCGGCGGCAACGCGTACTCGTACTTTGATGAGGAGACCGGCGCGGAGATCCACAAGTATGGCGCGCACCTGTTCCACACGTCCAATAAGCGTGTGTGGGACTACGTCAATCGTTTCACGAGCTTCACGAACTATGTGCACCGCGTGTATGCCACGCATGACGGCGAGGTCTATCCGCTGCCGATCAACCTGGGCACCATCAACCAGTTCTTCCATGCGCATTACACGCCGGCCGAGGCGCAGAAGCTTATCGCCGGGCAGGCGGGCGAGCTGGCCGGCACCGATCCGCAGAACCTCAACGACAAGGGCATCCAGCTCATCGGCCGTCCCCTGTACGAGGCGTTCATCAAGAACTACACGGGCAAGCAGTGGCAGACCGATCCTGCTGAGCTGCCCGCGTCGATCGTCAAGCGTCTGCCGGTGCGCTTCAACTACGACAACCGCTATTTCAAGGACACGTGGGAGGGTCTGCCCGCGGACGGCTACACCAAGTGGATGGAACGCATGATCGACGATCCGCGCATCACGGTTTCGCTGGGCGTGGACTTCTTCGACGAGTCCCAGCCGTACAACAAGGAGGCGCTGAAGGCCGCGGGCGTGCCGGTGGTGTACACGGGTCCGGTGGATCGTTACTTCGGTTACGAGCTTGGCGACCTGAAGTGGCGCACGGTGGACTTCAAGGAGGTCCGTTACGATGAGGGCGACCATTTCGGTTGCCCGGTGATGAATTTCTCGGACGCGGACGTGCCGTACACGAGGGCTATCGAGTTCAAGAACTTCAACCCGGAGCGTCGCGAGCGGCAGAATCCGGACAAGACGGTGGTGTGGGAGGAGTACAGCCGTTTTGCCGAGCGTGGCGACGAGCCGTACTATCCGATCAACACCGATGCGGACAAGGCCCTGTACGCGCGGTACGAGGCCAAGGCCGCGGCCGAGCCGAACACCGTGTTCGGCGGCCGCTTGGGCACCTACAAGTACTATGACATGCACCAGGTGATCGACACCGCCCTGACCGCCTACGAGGAACAAGTCGCGCCGCTGCTGAAGAAGTAGACCGTCGTTTCACCAGAGGATTAACGATTTAGCTTGAAACCGACTGAATATTGCTGAGGCAATAGCCGGTTTCAGGCTTTTGTGTTTTTGGAAGCCAAATTTCCTGGGGTACTTAAGGCTCGCCACGAGGAGTACAGTTGTCTGTACCGCACAATGTGGCGCGTAAGACGAGGGGCGCATCTCGCAAGTAGGGTGCGATGCAGTTGAAGGAGTGCATGTCATGACTGATCCGAATGTCAATCCGAACGGCCAGGTGCCGGGGCAGCAAGCTGACGCCAATCCGACTGAGCCGTTAAATGCGATGACGGGGGAAGCAGGAACCGCCGCCAACAATGCTCCAACCCAAGCACTCGCAGCGGGCGAACAGCCCACTCAGGCGTTCACTCCTGTTGAGCAGCCTACGCAGGCGTTTACACCTGCCGAGCAGTCCACCCAGCCTCTTGCGCCGGTCAATCAGCCGGTACCGCCTACGCAGGCTTTGCCACCAGTGACTCCTGCCGCTGCGCCCGCGCCCGCATCGGCAGCGCCCAATTCGCCCTATCCGGGGGCGGCTCCGGCAGGCGGATCGGTTCCTCCGGTCTATGGCAGCGGTAGTGCTCCGGTATATCCGGGCGGCGGGGCCGTGCCTCCGCAAACGCCCTATAACCCGTATATGCAAGGCGGCCAACCGAACGGCCAGCCGGGATGGTCTGGTTCTTACGGCAGTGTGCCGCCTGAAGCGAACCAGAAGTACAACGGCCTGGCTATTGCCGGTTTTATCTGCTCGTTCCTTGTCTCACTCCCCGGTCTGATCCTGAGCATCGTGGGCCTCAACCAGATTAAGAAACAGGGCGGCAAGGGCAAGGGCTTGGCCATCGCCGGCATCATCATCAGTGCGGCGGGCATGGTGATACAGGTAATACTGGTCATCGCGCTGATCGTCGGCGGTGTCTCGTACACCAGCAAGGCTATAGATGAGGCGAAAACCGATTCCTTCTATAGTCAGTCCTCTTCGGGCAACGGTGATAGCAGCGATAAGAGCAAAGCTCAAGATAATCTTGACGATGCGCTGGACGACACGTTGGGCGAAACCCATGACGATCTAACCGACGGCGATTATGGGCTGTACGATTCGATTCAGGATTTCGTCGACTCTTTGGAATTCAAGGACTCCATTGAATCCGAAGCGGATACGTTTGCAGACACCGGCATCACCTTCAACTACCGTGTCGACGGTGACACCTTGGTGTACGAGTACGTGCTCGACGACAGCTATGCCTCGCTAGGCGATACCGCCGCTTCCTCACTGGATGCTATGGACAGCACCTATCAATCCACCGCGAATCTGCTGGGCTCGATGTGCAAGACCTCCAGCGGCAAGGCATCATTGCGCGTCATCATGCACACGCAAAGCGGCCAGTCGCTGTATGACAAAACCTGGACCGAAAAGTAGCAATCCCAGCGAACGTGCGTTTTGGTCGATTGAAGGCCGGTCTGCTTGCTCCTTGGACGGATGCTTCTGCGGAAGGAACCGCCAAGGAGTAGGCTTACAGGCATGAGACTCGCACGTTTTTCTTTGAATGATTCGCCGCGCTACGCCTTCGTGCAGAAGGACGAAACGGACGGCAAGGACTACCTCATCGAACTGGACGGCCATCCGCTGGCCGGCGACCAGGTCAAGCCCACCGGCACTCGTTACCCGGTCGACGGCGATGGCATCCGTCTGCTCTCCCCGGTCATCCCCTCCAAGGTTTACGGTCTGGCCAAGAACTATGAGGCCCACGCCCAGTTCATGCACGAGGCCGGCCACTCCGAAATCGCCCACGCGCCGGAAGACATGGTGATCTTCACCAAGCCGTCTACCTCGGTAATCGGCCCCGACGACCCGATTGTGTACCCGGCCTGCTCCAAGGACATGAACTTCGAGCCGGAAGTGGCCGTGGTGATGGGCCGTATCGCCAAGAACGTGACCGTCGAGAACGCGATGGATTACGTGCTCGGCTTCACCTGCGTCAATGATGTGACGTTGCGCGATCTGCAGGGCATCGACCCCACGTGGACGCGCGCCAAGGGCTTCGATACCTCCTGTCCGCTTGGCCCGTGGATCGTGATGCGTGACGACCTCGACTGGAAGGACGCCAAGATTTCCTTCACGCTGAACGGCGAGGATGTGCCGATGGCGTCTGGCACCACCGCGAACCTGATTCACGGCATCCCCGAGCAGATTGCCGCCATTTCGTCGTTCTCCACGCTGCTGCCTGGCGACGTCATCATGACCGGCACCCCGAACGCCTCCGGCCACCTCGACCCAGGCGACGAGACCATCGTGCACGTCGAAGGCATCGGTGATCTGCGCAACGTAATCGTTCGGGCGTGACTCGTTCTGGCTCCCCTCTCTGAGGGGAACCGTCCAGGCGGAGAAGCTGACTGAGGGAACCAAGAACGCGCCTTACGCTCCCGGCAGAAGTGCGTGCAGGGCGGTCATCACCACCAGGCTGATGATGGCCGTCACTGTCAGCGAGAAGCCGGCGAGTTTGGCGTTGCCGGTCAGCGAATCGGTGAACTTAGTTGAGAAAATCGTGATCGGGGCGAAGGAGCCCAGCACGATGATCTCGCGAATCCTCATGTCAAACTGCCGACCGCGCCGAGACGCCGGGACAGTTCCGTGCCGGCAAGCCGCAGCTTGGTCTTAAGCGACCGCTCCTGTTCGGGGCGCAGCGATCCGCTCACGAAAGTGAGAGCCAGCCCGGCGATGGGAAAGTCGTTGTAGTCGCGCACAGCGACGGCGTATGAATCAAAGCCGGGCGTCACGTCTCCGTGTTCCTCGGCAAAACCGGTGCGTTGGGTTTCGGCGAGCGTTGCCTCCAGCTCCTTGGGCGATTTGGGGCCGATGCCGGTGCGGTCGGTGAACGCCTGACGATTGGGATATAGCGCGCGGACCTGATTGCGGGGGAGTGCGGACAGAATGGCCCGCCCGGTGGCGGTCAGGTGACTGGGTAGGCGCACGCCCACGCCTGACACTAGCGGCGGGCGATGCGCGGCGCGCTCCTCAATCACATAAATGATTTCGTTGCCGTGCAGCACGGCCAGATGTCCGTTTTCGCCGGTCTCGTCAACAAGACGCGCCAACACCGGATGCGCGACCTGCGATACACGATGTTGGCGAGAATAGGCCGATCCCAGCTCGAAAGTCTTGAGTCCGATGCCGTACGCGCGCTGCTCGGTAAGGCGGGTGACCAGTCCGTGACGCTCCAAAATCTCCAACAATTGGTACACCGTGGAGCGCGGAATGCCGAGTTCGCGAGCGAGCGTGGCGGCTTGCGTCTGACCATTGCTCGCGATGAACTCGAGGATGTCGAGCGTACGGTCGGCCGCCGGAGCCAGCGAGACACGTGGCGCGGATGATGATGTCTGATGTTCCCGTTCTGATGGCTTCACCTGCGCCCGCTTGACGGTACGTGGCTCGGTGAAGGCGTATTGCTGCGAGGCATGGCTCATATTTCCATCACCTTACATGTCTGAGATTTCAGACACAAGATGGACGAAGTGGCTTATGGCGGGCATCCGACTGAGGTGAAATGGCCAAGGTTTGATTACTCGGGGAGCGATTGGTCGCGTTTGCGTCGCCTGCTGTTGATGGGCAGGTGCGGTGAGCGAATGCGGGCAGTCGCGGATCCCCGGCGAAGCATGTGCCGCATATGTCGTATATGCGGAATGCGGCACATATATAGAAAGGTATGAGCATGGCAGAGCAGACGGTCACCGTAGGTGTTGGAGCGCTGAGCATCGAGGACGTTATCGCCGTAGCGCGCGGCGGTGCCAAAGTGGCGATTTCGGACGAATCGAAGCATGAGATGGCGCTGAGTCGCGCGGTTATCGATCATTTGGCCGACGACACCGTGCCGCATTACGGTATCTCCACCGGATTCGGCGCGCTCGCCTCCACCTCCATCCCCAAGGAACAGCGTGCGCAGCTGCAGAAAAGTCTGATTCGCTCGCATGCCGCCGGTGCCGGACCGGAAGTGGAGCGTGAGGTGGTGCGCGGCCTGCTGGTGCTGCGCCTGAGCACCCTGTGCACCGGACGCACCGGTGTGCGCCCGGAAACCGCGCAGGTCTACGCCGATATGCTGAACGCCGGCATCACCCCGGTGGTCTACGAATACGGTTCACTCGGATGCTCCGGTGATTTGGCGCCGCTCGCAGCCTGTGCTTTGGTGGCGATGGGTGAAGGCGAGGCCCGCAACGCTGACGGCCTCAAGATCGGCGGCGGCGAAGCGCTGCGTGCGGCCGGCATCACGCCCGTCGATTTGAAAGAGAAGGAAGGACTGGCGCTGGTCAACGGCACCGACGGCATGCTCGGCATGTTGTGTATGGCCATCACCGATCTGCGCCTGCTGCTCAAGACCGCGGATGTCGCCGCCGCGATGAGCGTGGAAGGCATGCTCGGCAACGACCGCGTATTCGCCGCCGACTTGCAGGCGCTGCGCCCGCATCGCGGCCAAGGCGATTCCGCTGCGAACATCGCCCGCATGCTCAAGGACTCTGGTCTGATTGAGGCCGGCCGCCCGGGCTCCACCGTGCGTGTGCAGGACGCCTACTCGCTGCGCTGCACCCCGCAGGTGCACGGCGCCGCCCGCGACACCGTGGAATACGCGGCCTCCGTGGCGGGCGTGGAACTCGCCTCCGCCATCGATAACCCGTGCGTCACGCTGGACGGCCGTGTGGAGTCCAACGGCAACTTCCATGGCGCGCCGCTGGCCTATGTGCTCGATTTCCTGGCGATTCCGACCGCCGACGTAGCCTCTATCTCCGAGCGTCGTACCGACCGCTTCCTTGACGTGGCGCGCAACCGCGGCCTGCCGGCGTTCCTGGCTGGTGACCCGGGCGTGGACTCCGGTTTCATGATCGCCCAATACACCGCTGCCGGCATCGTCTCCGAAATGAAGCGTAACGCCGTGCCTGCCTCGGTCGATTCGATTCCAAGCTCCGCCATGCAGGAAGATCACGTGTCGATGGGTTGGGCCGCCGCCCGCAAGCTGCGCCGGTCGATTCCGGCCTTTGCGCGCGTGCTGGCCGTGGAACTGCTGTGCTCCTGCCGCTCCTTCGACTTCCGCAAGCCGTACCGTCCGGGTGCGGCGGGCGCCGCCGTATACCGCGTGGTGCGCCAGTACGCCAACGAAATCGGCCCCGACGTACGCGATACCTGGACCACCCCGCAGATTGAGGGCGTGGCCGAGGCGATTCTCTCCGGCGAAGTCCTCGCCGCCGCCGAATCCGCCGTCGGCGCACTGAAGTAGCGGCTGCCCAAGCTTCCTCATCAGAGGGGGCTACTAGTCACCCTCCCCACCAAAATCCAAAACTTGAGTCATATGCACTCAAGTTTTGGGAATAGAATGGGTTCCAGGTCGGTTGACCATATCAGACAACGACAAGCTGCGGTCTGTCGCAACGCTCGCAGGGCTTTCGAAGCCCGCGAGCCGCTCCGCGCGGGCCGCATGATATGGAGGAATACGATATGGAACAGAAGTTCACCACTATGGCCCAGGAGGCCGTCGGCGACGCGATTCAGAGTGCGTCCGCCGCAGGAAACGCGCAGGTTGAGACCCTGCACGTCATGGATGCGTTGCTGCGTCAGGAAAACGGCGTGGTGCGCTCCCTCATCGAGGCCGCGGGCGGAGACCCACAGGCCATCGGCGCCGCCGTGCGTAACGCTTTGGTCGCACTGCCGAGCGCATCCGGCTCCAGCACTTCGCAGCCGCAAGCCAGCCGCCAGCTGACCGCCGCCATCGCCCAGGCTGAGAAGGAAATGCAGCAGATGGGCGACGAATACGTCTCCACCGAGCACCTGCTTATCGGCATCGCGGCCAGCAAGCCGAACCAGTCGGCCGAAATCCTGGAGAAGAACGGCGTCACCGCAGCCTCCCTGCGCAAGGCCGTACCCGGCGTGCGTGGCGGCGCGAAGGTCACCAGCCCGGACGCGGAAGGCTCGTACAAGGCCCTGGAGAAGTACTCCACCGACCTGACGGCCGCCGCCAAGGAAGGCAAGCTCGATCCGGTGATCGGCCGTGATCAGGAAATCCGCCGCGTGATTCAGATCCTCTCCCGTCGTACCAAGAACAACCCGGTGCTGATCGGCGAGCCCGGCGTCGGCAAGACCGCCGTCGTGGAAGGCCTGGCCCAGCGTATCGTGGCGGGCGACGTGCCCACCACCCTGCAAGGCAAGAAGCTCATCTCCCTTGACCTAGGCTCCATGGTGGCCGGCTCGAAGTACCGTGGCGAGTTCGAGGAGCGCCTGAAGAGCGTCCTCAACGAAATCAAGAACGCGGACGGCCAGATCATCACCTTCATCGACGAGATTCACACCATCGTCGGCGCGGGTGCGGCCGAAGGCTCGATGGACGCCGGCAATATGCTGAAGCCTATGCTGGCCCGTGGCGAGCTGCGCCTGATCGGCGCGACCACGCTGGACGAGTACCGCGAGAACATCGAAAAGGATCCGGCATTGGAACGCCGTTTCCAACAGGTGTTCGTGGGCGAGCCGAGCGTGGAAGACACCATCGCCATCCTGCGTGGCCTGAAGCAGCGTTACGAGGCGCACCACAAGGTGACGATCGGCGATGACGCGCTGGTCGCCGCCGCGACCCTCTCGAACCGGTACATCTCAGGCCGTCAGCTGCCGGACAAGGCCATCGACCTGGTCGATGAGGCGGCTGCCCACCTGCGTATGGAGCTCGACTCCTCGCCTGAGGAGATCGATGAACTGCAGCGCAAGGTGACCCGTCTTGAAATGGAGGAAATGCAGCTCAAGAAGGCTGAGGATCCTGCATCCAAGGAGCGTCTGGGCAAGCTGCAAGCCGAACTCGCGGACACCCGTGAGAAGCTCAGCGGCCTCAAGGCGCGTTGGGATGCGGAGCAGGCCGGCCACAACAAGGTCGGTGACCTGCGTGCCAAGCTCGATGACCTGCGTGTGCAGGCGGATAAGTATACCCGTGAAGGCAACTTGGCGGAGGCCTCGAAGATTCTGTACGGAGAGATTCCGTCCATTCAGAAGGAACTCGCCGCCGCGGAAAGCGCGGATGCCGAATCTGCCGATGCCGGCGCGGCCAACCCGGCCGATGAGCCGATGGTCCCGGACCGTGTGGACGCCGACTCGGTGGCCGAGATCGTCTCCGACTGGACCGGCATTCCCGTCGGCCGCCTGATGCAGGGCGAAAACGAGAAGCTGCTGCACATGGAGGACTACCTCGGCAAGCGTGTGATCGGCCAGAAGGAAGCCATCGCCGCCGTGTCCGACGCGGTGCGCCGTTCGCGTGCCGGCATCTCCGACCCGAACCGTCCGACCGGATCGTTCCTGTTCCTCGGCCCCACCGGTGTGGGCAAGACCGAACTGGCCAAGGCGCTCGCCGACTTCCTGTTCGACGACGAGAAGGCCATGGTCCGCATCGACATGTCCGAATACATGGAGAAGGCTTCGGTCTCGCGCCTGATTGGCGCGGCGCCGGGCTACGTGGGCTACGAGCAGGGCGGCCAGCTGACCGAGGCCGTACGCCGCCGCCCGTATTCCGTGGTGCTGTTCGATGAGGTTGAGAAGGCCAATCCGGAGATCTTCGACGTGCTGCTGCAGGTGCTCGACGATGGTCGCCTGACCGATGGCCAGGGCAGGACCGTGGACTTCAAGAACACGATTCTGATTATGACCTCTAACCTCGGCTCGCAGTTCCTCGTGAACGAGGACATGGACGCCGACGCCAAGAAGAAGGCCGTGATGGACGCTGTCCACATGAACTTCAAGCCGGAGTTCCTGAACCGTCTGGACGACATCGTCATGTTCCACCCGCTCACGCGCGAGGAGCTTGGCGGCATCGTGGATATCCAGGTGGCTGGCGTGGCTCAGCGTCTGACCGATCGCCGCATCACGCTGGACGTCACCGACTCGGCTCGCGAATGGCTGGCCAACACCGGTTACGACCCGGCTTATGGCGCTCGTCCGCTGCGCCGCCTGGTACAGACCGAAGTGGGCGACCAGCTGGCCCGTATGCTGCTGGCCGGCAAGGTCCACGACGGCGACACCGTGCTCGTCGACCAGACCGGCGGCGAACATCTGGAGCTCTCCGCTTGGGCGAGCGACCAGATCGTCTCCGACGATCCGGACGTGAGCGTGGGCAACGTCACCGAAGACAAGTGACAATCACTGGCTCCCTCTCTGAGCAAAGCTGTCAGCGAAGCTGACTGAGGGGAGTTCGGGCTGGCGAGCTTCACTATATTGGCTCTCCTCTGAGGAGGAGAGCCTTTTCGCTACCATGGTGCTGAACTTCATACGAGGAGGACCAGTGACTGGACGATTCGCGCCGACGCCGTCGGGGCGCATGCATATCGGCAACGTGTACGCCATGTTGGGTGCATGGCTTTCGGCCCGCTCGCGTGGCGACCGCATGCTGATGCGTATCGAGGACGTGGACAAGCCGCGTGTGGCCGCCGGTGCGGACCAGCTCATGATGGATGACCTGCATTGGCTTGGCCTCGACTGGGATGGCGAACCGATGTTCCAATCCCAGCGCACTGAACGATACGAATACGCTCTCGAATGCCTGCGCTCGCAAGGTGTGCTGTACCCCTGTTTCTGCTCGCGTGCCGACATTCGCGCCGCCTCGGCCCCCAACGAGGGCGACGGCTTCATGGTGTACCCCGGCACGTGCCGCCGCCTGCTGCACGACCATCCCGACGAGGTCCGTGCCCGTTTGGTTCGCGGCGACCAGCATTCCATCCGTATCGCCATGCCGGAATCGGCAGCGGGAGAAAAGCAACGTACAGTGCCTGACGATTCCGCTGCGCTGTCGGGAGCCGTGCCGCCGGAACGGCAGGGCGATGCCGGAATCGTTGATGGTGTCGCATGCTTTAACGACCGTGTCTATAGTCCACAGCACTACGATTTGGCCCGCGAGGTAGGCGATTCCGTGATTCGCCGAGCCGATGGACTGTTCGGCTATCAACTGGTCGTGGTCGTGGATGACCTCGATATGGGTGTTGATGATATCGTGCGCGGCCGTGATCTGCTGCGCTCCACCGCGCTGCAAATGTGGATTCGCCAGTGTCTGTTGGCTGGCGGCTTTGAGCCGGAATGCGGCAACACGGAAAAGCCTCTCGCCGAGCACCCCGAGTATGCGCACCTGCCGCTTATCGACAATGCGGCCGGCCGGCGTTTAGCCAAGCGCGAACGTTCGCTGGATATGGGAGCCTTGCGCGCCCGCAACGTAACCCCCGAGCAAATCATCGGATACTGCGCCTGGCTGCTGCGTCTGCAACCCACTCCAATTCCTTGCAAACCCGCCGATCTGCTGGCAGATTTCAGCTGGGAGCCACTGCGCGCCAACCACCTGGACCGCGCGCTGAAACCGGATGATCCAACCACTCCACAATGGCTGGCAGAAGCGTTAGGCTAGAGGCAGCCCAACAGGAAGGATTCCAATGTCGTCGAAGCTCTGGAGAAACGTGGCGCTGGCAGGCGTGGCCGCCGCCGGTGCTGCCGTGTGGGCCGTGGCCCCGCGCACGTTCAATGACAAGCGTCGTAATTTCGTGCCCTCCATTCCGGAGGTATGGTATGCCCATCGTGGCTTGCATGATGCGGGTTCTGGTTTGGTCGGCTATACCGATATCGCTGATTATGGTGGGGATAATCCGGTTAGCGCCCAAGCCGATACCACTGAGCGATCCATCGCCGAAAACGATGATTATGTGTCGCTTGCCCGTCGCATGGCTGTCAAGGCCGGCTACGGCAGTGCGGATATGACCGGTCCGATTGCTCCCGAAAACTCGCTGGCCGCGTTCGCCGCCGCCTGCGAGGCTGGCTATGGCATCGAACTCGACGTGCAGCTTACGCTCGACGGCCAAGTGGTCGTGGTCCATGACGCCGATTTGTTGCGCGTGGCCGGCGATCCGCGCCGCATCGAAGACCTGACTTACGACGAACTCGCCCGTATTCCGCTCTTCCCGAACGGCGAGTCAGGCGATTTGAAGGCCGAACCGTTGCCGGGTGCCGACGCGAACCCGCCGCTGGTGGTCACGCCGTCCGCCGCGCCGAAGGGGTACTACCAGCATGTGCCGCTGTTCTCCGATGTGCTGGACGTGGTGGCCGGCCGGGCTCCGCTGATTGTGGAATACAAGTTCAGCAACAACAGGGCTTGGGATGAGCGTAGCGAAGAGCTCATGGAAAAGGGCCACGCCTTGCTTGAGGCGTATGACGGCCCGTACGTGATCGAATCCTTCCACCCGGGCGCGGTGAATTGGTACAAGGAGCATCACCCTGAGGTGTGCCGCGGTCAGCTGAGCTGGCCGGCGAAGCTGAGCAAGAATGGTGCGGCTGAATGGGCCGCCGGCTTACTGGCGTTCGACTGGCTGTCTCGTCCTGATTTCGTGGCTTATGACTGGACCGGTGGCGCTTCGCCGCAAGTCAAGCTCGCTCGTTCGATGGGTGCGATGCCGGTTTCATGGACCGTGCGCAGCAGCGATGAACTCGCCCAGTGCGCCCCCTACTTCGACCGCCACATCTTCGAAGCGTTCGTCCCCGACGCAGTGTGAGGTTGAGGGCGTTATTGATGCGCCCATGGGGTGGTTACAGGCTCATCGGGCGGTAACTTGCCCATGGGGCGGTTTGAAGAATATGTGAAACCGCGGAATTAAGCCATTTTGGCATACCGCCCCATGAGGATTTTGCCGCCTCATGGGGCAATTACCGCCCCATGGGGGATTTCCCGCCCCATGAGGTATGGCGTTTTACTTGTGATACGGCTCGCCAGCGTTGATTTTATAAGCGCGATAGATCTGCTCCAGCAGAATCACGCGCATAAGCTGATGCGGGAACGTCATCTTCGAGAAACTCAGCAGAAAATCAGCACGACGCAGAATCGCGTCGTCAAGGCCGATTGAACCGCCGATGACCAGCTGAATATGGCTGGTGCCACGCAATCCAAGGTCGTTGATTTTGGCGGCCAATTCTTCACTGGACAGCTGCTTGCCATTGATGGCAAGGGCAATAACAAACGCGCCGTCCTTCAGATGCTTGGCGATGCGTTCGCCTTCTCTGGCCTTGATCTGTCGGTCAACGCCTTCGGAGGCATGGTCAGGCGTTTTCTCATCTGCCACTTCAATGATGTTGAGCTTGCAGTAGCGCGAAAGTCGCTTGGAATACTCGTCAATGGCGTCGCGAAGGTAACGCTCCTTCACGCGCCCCGGCGCAATAATGTCGATTTGCATAGATGTTCCGTTATGTTGGCTCCCCTCGGGGAGGGGAGCCAGGGAAATCAGTCAATTACGCCATAGAGACGGTCACCGGCGTCGCCGAGTCCCGGCACGATGTAGCACTTGTCGTTAAGACGTTCGTCGACCGCGCACACCACGACCTTGAAGTCGATGGACGGGTCGATGTGCTCCTCGACGTACTTGATGCCTTCGGGGGCCGCGATGATGTTGATCGCGGTCACGTCCTTGGCGCCGCGCTCGGCCAGGTAGTGCGTGGCGGCGACCAGCGTTCCGCCGGTGGCGAGCATCGGGTCGATGAGGAAGCACTGGCGGCCGGACAGGTCCTCGGGCAGACGGTTCGCGTACGTCACCTGCTGGGTGGGGTGCTCCTCGTCGCGCTTCATGCCCAGGAAGCCGACTTCAGCAGTCGGAATCAGGCGGGTCATGCCGTCGAGCATGCCCAAGCCAGCGCGCAGCACCGGCACGATGATCGGGCGCGGGGAGGCGAGCTTCTTGCCGGTCATCGGGGCGACCGGCGTCTCGATCGGCGCGGCCACCACGGACAGGTTGCGGGTGGCCTCGTAGGCCTCAAGCATCACGAGTTCGGAGACGAGCTCGCGGAAGGTGGAGGAGGGGGTGTTCTTGTCGCGCAGCACGGTGAGCTTGTGCTCGACCAGCGGATGATTCAAAACATGGAGTTCCATGATTCCCAGCCTAGTCCAAGTTTGCCGACCTGCCGAATTGGTAATGGCGCGGCTTGCTTATCGGATTGGATTTGTGGGTGATTCGACTTTTTGCTGCGATAGGCCAGTTGCAGCAGGACAATGCCCTGTCCGTGCCGAGATCTGCCTCTGATACCTCTGAGAGGGTAAAGCGTAAAAAACAACACGGTGTAAAACAGGGAATGAAACTGGTGTAAAACCGGGAATGAGATAGGTGTAAAATCGGGAATGAAACTGGTGTAAAATCTATATTGTTAGAACGATAGAACTGGGAAAGGCTGCAATATGAACGATTTGAGTGGTCGCGATGGTACCTTGACCAGGCCTGATTATCGTTCACGCGTGGTAGATAGCAGATTAAGTAAACTGCTCAAGGCGTTCGGTGCAGTGGAAATCGTTGGGCCGAAATGGTGCGGCAAGACATGGACCGCGCTCTCCCGGTCTCGAAGCGTTGATCGTTTGGATGATGTGGCAGTTTTCGCGGCCGCCCAAACCGATCCTGCATTGGTGCTGATGGGGGAGGAGCCCCATCTGGTGGACGAATGGCAAGATGTACCGCAAATTTGGGATGCCGCTCGTCGCCATATAGATGACAATGCGAACCGCAAGGGGCAGCTGATTCTTACAGGTTCGGCTATTCCAAAGGATCGTGACGCCATTCATCACAGCGGCACTGGTCGCATTGCTCGTCTGCGCATGTGGCCCATGAGCTTGGCTGAATCCGGAGAATCCACGGGCGCGGTCAGCCTATCCGATTTGTTCGAGGGGAAATTCGAGCCTGCCGAATGCAATACGAGTATCGAAGACATCGCCAGATGGTGTTGCCGTGGCGGATGGCCCGCGAATCTTGAGCTAGACGATGAATTCGCCTTGGAAATCCCGGGCGAATATATCGCAAGTGTGCTGGATATCAGCGTGCCGAAGATGAAGAAGAATCCTGAAACTGCACGAGCTTTGATGCGAGCTCTTGCCGTGAACATCTCGCAGGCACCAAAATATGCGACGCTGGCTGCGGATATGGCATATGGCGATGAGCGGCGTGAGCCGGATACGCAGACGGTGAAGAGCTATTTGGAAATGTTCAAGGACTTGTACCTTCTGACGGATTTGGAGGGTTGGGAACCGCCACTCCGCGCAAAGAGTCGTGTGCGAACCAAGCCCAAGCGATATTTCGTGGATCCTTCGTTGCCTGCTGCGGTTTTAGGTGCCGCGCCGAATACTCTGATGCGCGATACACAGACGCTCGGCGATCTGTTTGAAACGCTGTGCATTCGTGATTTGAATGTATATCTGTCGGCTATGCCGGGTGCCGGGAATCGCATTGCGTATTACCGCGATGACAAGGGGCTTGAAGTTGATGTCATTATCGAGTTGTCTGACGGCAGGTGGGGTGCCATCGAAATAAAACTCAGTGACCTTAAGGTGAACGATGACAATGCGGATAAGCTCAAATCCTTCCGCAACAAAATCTGCGGCAATCCCATGGCTCAGGTCCGAGACCCCGAATTCATGATGTTCCTTACCGGCCGAGGTGGGAAGGCCTATCGCCGCAATGACGGCATACTGGTCGTGCCCATCGCAACGCTCGGGGCGTGAATCTGGTAAAAGAAAAGAAGCGCCGAACCGCGAAAGCGCCTGTCGGCGCAAGGGCCGCTCGCGGCGGCAAAAAATGGAGCCCGGGGCTTAAGCACGGTCCGACGCGGATACTTAGTATAGCTTGCGATGGGTCTCGCCGCGCCGGGGAAGGGGTGGCGTTGGCCGGTAGCTGATTGTTGGGGTGCGGTCGGTGGGTTTCTCCCTCAGTCATGGGCATCGCCCGTGACAGCTCCCTCATCAGAGGGAGCCTGGAGCGGGGTTACTCCAACCGTCCGCGACGCCAGAGGTTGGCACCGTGTTGGAAATCCTTGGCGGTGGCCATGAGGCTGCCGGCGGTGTGCATAAGGCGGGCGGCTTTGGTGCGCACGGCCTTCTCATCGGCATCCGAGGAGAAGCCGCCGTTGGCCTCGGCCCGGGTCACCATGCGCCGCGCCTCCACGCGCAAGCCCAACGCCACCACATCGGTAAACGCCGCCGCACGCTCAAGCGCCACGGCAAAATCGCCCACAAAAGCACCGGAGAGAATCGAATCGGCCAATCGCACGATGTCATCTTCACTGGGAGCTTGATCCACGCCGGCGATGGCGGAGGCGGTAGTGGCCACCGGCTCCGCCAAGCGCCACAGATGCGCGATTGAGTCGCGATTCGATCGCATCCACGTACGCAACATATACAGTCGCCACAGCACACCAGGCAGCGAATCCGGTTCGGCGTCACTCCACAATTCGGCGATTTCATCCACGCCGACCGTCTCCACCAACGTGAGCACGCGCTCGACAACCGTCGGGTCTTCGCTATGGCGCACACGATCCAGCAATGCGGCAGCGGACAGATGGCTCATCTCGCTCAACGCTTGCGGGTCCATGCCGCCGGCCAATCCATCGGCCACAGCCGGGTCGAGCTGAGCCGGGCGCGAAGGACGTGAAGAACCCATGCGAGCAGGTCCGAATGCCGCTCCGGCCGCACGCAGCGAGCCGAAGCCTGGGCCCAGACTGCCGGCGGCACCATTGTGCGCGGCATGAGCTGCGGCGGCAGCGGCCGAGGAGTTGGATGAATCAGGGAATGCGGGTCTAGTAGACAAGCGGTTGAACCTTCTGAATATCGATGATTTTGGGACCATGAGGCGTCGGAGTGACGAACAGCGCCGCCGCCGTGCCGGTCGGCATGAACGGTGTCTTGGCGATCAGGCGTTTGCTCAGAGACGGCGCAACGCACATGCTGCGCAGGTGTTCGAACATACCACCAATCACCGGCCGGTGCATGCATATCGCTATGGGCTGACGGCGCTCAAGTGCGAACTCGATTTCGCTGAGTAGACACTCCCATGCGGTGTCCGGCGCAGCGGCGTATGCATCTTCGGTGAGCGGATCGAGATGAACCATGTCTCGTCCGGTCTGCCACGCGAACATCTCCAACGTCTCCTGGCAGCGCACCCAAGGCGACGTGGCCAGTCGGTTCGGATTGAAACACGCCAGCTCGCGGTTCAGCGCGTATGCCGCAGCCGCGCCGCGCGGCGTGATCGGACGGTTCTCGTCCGAGCCCTTCCACAGTTTGCGCGCTTCTGCCTTGCCGTGGCGCACGATAATCACCGGCACGGCGTCAAGCGCGCCCTCCTGCACCCGGTCAACGAATAGCGCAAGGATGTCCTTATCGGTGGAATGGCTGAGTTTCTTGCGGGCCTCAGCCGGCGTCAACCACAGGACTTCGTCGATTTCGCCGATGTCCGCCCGATGCACCGGGCCAAACGCATGGGTGCGCCGCAGATTGTCGATGGCGCTGATTGGCGTGGCCATCCAGAACTGGATGTGCTTGGTGTCCGCCGACCGATCCTTGGTATGGCGCTGTTTGCGGCCCTCTTCGGACAGCGGGTACTCGATGTCGCCCAGATAGGGACCGAGCTCCACGGGCAGGCCCGATTCCTCGCCGATCTCGCGCACGGCGGCATGCCGGTGTGATTCGTTTGGGTCGACCTTGCCTTTCGGCCAGCTCCAGTCGTCGTATTTCGGGCGATGCACGATGCACAGTTCGATGCGGTTGAGTACGTTGTCCGCTGTGGCTGGGCTGTCGGCCTGCGCCGGGTCCGGGGTGGAAGCCGCGTCCGATGCGCCGGGTGCTGCCGTGGTCTCGCCGTCAGAATCCGTGGTGTTCGCGATGATGGTGCCATCGGTGGCAATATTGGATTTCACTGATGGAGATGATGCCCGCGTCGGCTCGGCATCATCCTTCCACCGGTACAGAATACCGCCGGCGGCTTCCACGATTCGTCTCATACTGTTCGTACCCATCTCTTGTATTGTAGGTCACGTTGGACCGCTGCTACGTAGTTTTTGCGCGCTGAACAACGATGCCCGGCATCCTCTCGAAAGAGAAGCCGGGCATCGTAACCACCCTCAGTTAGCTTGCGCTGACAGGGAGCATCGAGTGAAATCAGTTGTGTGAATTGGGGCGACGCTGGTGCTTGCGAATCAGGTATTCCTGACTATCGACCAGCGGGCGGCCCTCGTCGTCCTTGGTGTGCAGCACATACGTGCCGTCGGGCTGCATGTGCCAGCTCATGGTGGAGTCGGCCATCTGCAGGTCCACGTACTTGATGAGCCCGTCGACCTGCTCCGGGGCGGTGACACGCACCAGAGCCTCCACACGGCGGTCAAGGTTACGGTGCATGAGGTCAGCCGAACCGATGTAGACCTCCGGGCCGGAAGCCGGACCCTCGCCGATCTGCGGGCCGTCCGCGTTGCAGAAGGCGTAGATGCGGGAGTGCTCCAGGAAGCGGCCGAGAATCGAACGCACGCGGATGTTCTCGGACAGGCCGGGAACGCCGGGCTTCAGAGCGCAGATGCCGCGTTCGACGATGTCGATCTTCACGCCGGCCTGAGAGGCACGGTACAAGGCGTCGATGGTCTTCTCGTCCACGATGGAGTTGACCTTGATCTTGATCCAGGCCTCCTTGCCAGCGCGGGCGGCGTCCTCCTCGCGGCGGATGCGCTGGATTAGACCGGTGCGCACGGTGCGCGGGGCCACCAGCAGACGGTGGAAGCTGGACTTTGGCGCGTAACCGGAGAGCTGGTTGAACAGACGAGTCAGATCCTGGCCGACCACCGGGTCGCAGGTCAGCAGACCCAGATCGGTGTACAGTCGCGCGGTCTTCGGGTTGTAGTTACCGGTGCCTACGTGGCAGTAGCGGCGTAGACCGTCCGCTTCCTGACGCACGACCTCGATGAGCTTGCAGTGGGTCTTCAAGCCCACGATGCCGTACACCACGTGCACGCCGGCGCGTTCGAGCTTGCGGGCCCACGCGATGTTGGCGTCCTCGTCGAAACGAGCCTTGATTTCCACCAAAGCCAGCACCTGCTTGCCGGCATGAGCGGCGTCGATCAGGGCGTCGATGATCGGCGAGTTGGAGCTGGTGCGGTACAGGGTCTGCTTGATGGCCAGCACCTTCGGGTCCGCGGCGGCCTGCGCAAGGAAGGCCTGCACGGAAGTGGAGAAGGAGTCATAGGGGTGATGCAGCAGGATGTCGCGCTCGCGGATGGCGGCGAAAATGTCCTGCGCACGGGAGGACTCGACCTCGGCGATCTGACGGTTCGTGGTCGGCACGAACGGACGGTTCTTCAGGTCCGGGCGGTCCACGCTGCCGAGCTCAAAGAGCACGGTCAGGTCCAGCGGGCTGGGCAGACGGTATACCTCGTCCTGGCTCACGCCGAGCTGGTCGGCGAGCAGCTGGGAGAGGAACGGGCTAGTGGTGTCCGTGATCTCCAGACGGATCGGCGGTCCGAAGCGGCGGCGCAGCAGCTCCTTCTCCATGGCGTTGAGCAGGTTCTCGGCGTCATCCTCTTCCACGTCGATGTCCTCGTTACGAGTCACGCGGAAGGAGCGGGCTTCCTTGATGATCATGCCCGGGAACAAGGATTCCAGATGCGCGGCGATGAGCTTTTCCATGGCGATGAAGCCGTAACGCTCGTCCTTGGACTCCTCATCGGTCATGTCGTCCACCGGCACCAGGCGCGGCAGGTTGCCCGGGATCTTGACGCGGGCGAAGTGCGACTTGCCGGAGGCCGGGTTCTCCACAATCACGGCCAGGTTGATGGAACCGCCGGAAATGTAGGGGAACGGGTGGGCCGGATCCACGGCGAGCGGCGTCAGGACCGGGAACACCTGCTGGCGGTAGTAGCGCGAGAGACGCTCCTGCTCGGAGGAGGTGAGCTTGTCCCACGTCAGCAGGACGATGCGCTCCTTCTCCAATTCCGGCAGAATGGTGTCGATCGCGTAATGTGCGTGCTCGTCTTGCAGACGGTGTGCGGTCTCGCTGATCGCGCGCAGCTGCTGACGCGGGCTCAGGCCGGCGGCAGACGGCACGGCGATGCCCGAGTCGATACGGCGCTTCAGGCCGGCGACGCGGACCATGAAGAACTCGTCAAGGTTCGAGGCGAAGATCGCGGCGAAGTTGGCGCGCTCGAGCAGGGGCATGTCTTCGTTCTCCGCGCATTCGAGCACGCGCTGGTTGAACTTGAGCCAGCTGAGCTCGCGGTCGAAGAAACGGTCCTTGGGCAGCGGTGCCTCGCCTTCCTGATCGACGCGGCGGTCGTTGTTGTCGTTCTCGGCAATATGCTCTGCGATTTGGCTGCGCAGAATTGCCTTCGAGGGTGCGTCAAATATCTGTGCCATAGCCTATATCGTAAGCTCTGGCGTGGCCGGAAAACGACTGAACGCGCCAGAATTCAACGGGTGTTCATGTTAGTTCGGTGTTGGTTGGTTTTGAGTGTGCTAGCGTGCTTGCGACACGCCGTGAGCGGCGGTGAAACGAACGAAACCGAACATCAGACGGGTTCGATGTGAACAGTTCAGCTCGTTTTCCGATAGTCAGAAAGTGCGATTGAACAGTTGTGATAAAAAACACACAACGACTCTCTGCAGGTTGCGAGAAACGGGAGTGATGAATAGATTATGAGGTACAAGAACAACTGAACAGAGCAGAGCCCACAAATAGTGTATGGTCACGAGGACTGTTACGTTGGACGGGCATTGGAAAGACTTACCGTTACAACGATGATGTTGTGCAGAGATTCTGCTCCAGTAGTTGAACTTGTAGAAAAGGCCCGCTCCGGCGGGCCTTTTCGTTTGTGTGTACAGTGGAGGGCATGACGGAAACACAGCGTACGCCAGAGGGGATGTCGTCGAAACCTCGTATCAAGCCGGCCGATGCCGAAGACGGCCGTCCGGTCTCTATCTCTGCGCGTCTCGGACGACTGCAATTCCACTATTCCGGCAAGTTCCGCGTGCTGCAGATTGCCGACATTCAGGATGGGCCGAAAGTCTCCAAAGACACCATCACCCTGATTGAGGCCAGCCTTGATGCCACACGGCCTGATCTGGTGATTTTCTCCGGCAACCAGATCGCCGGCTACGATCCGGCGTTCGCCGATTCATTCCGTAAACGTCGCTGGTGTAACGAACCTATTGCCGAATCCGCGCTGAACCATACCCGAGCGCTGGTGCGCAAGGCCATTGGCCAGTTCACTGAGCCGTTGGCGGCGCGCGGCATTCCGTGGGCCGTGACGTACGGCAACCATGATTTCCAATGCGGGCTAAGCAATGCGGAACTGGACGGTATCTATCGCGAGTTCCCCGGTTGTGTCAATCCGCCGAGTGAGACCTTGCCGAACCAGATTGCATACACCTGTGGAGCGGGTGGTGCTGTGCAGACGCTGTCTGGTGCCACTGGTTCCGGTGAACCAGGCACCTTCGCGCTGCCGGTTATGGACGTTGACCATACGCGCAATGTGCTGGGTCTGGTCATTCTTGACTCCGGCGATTACGTGCATGGCGGCGGCTTCGGCACACCATCGCCCGCAGCGCTCGCCTTCCTGAACGCCGTGCCCGACCGTATCGGTGCGAAATCAATGGTGTTCCAGCACATGCCGATGCCCGAGTATTACAACGTGCTGAAGCCGGTGGCGGCCAACGCGGCGTTTGCCATGCAGGGCTATCGTTCGCACGCCGATACCTACTACGTGCTGGACGAATTGCAAACCCAGCCCGGCGGATATTTGGGAGAAGGCATATCCTGCCCTGATACGTCAGACGAATTCGAATTGCTGCGCGAGGGGTATTTCGGCGTCGTAGCTGGTCATGATCATCGCAACGGTTTCGTCGGCGAACATGAGGGTCTGTTGCTTATCGCTACGCCAACCTGCGGATTCAATACGTACGGACCGGCTCCGGCCAAACGCGCCACGCGATTGATCGAATTTGATATCCGTCACCCTTACGAGCCGCGTACGCAATTGCTGGAGTTTGGCGAACTGGTGGGCAAGCCCAGTTCCAAACGCGCCTATACCTATGCGGTGAACCAGACCGCGCCTGGCGAGGGTGAGGGCGATGATTTGCTGCGCAAGCCGTCGCTATGGAGTCAACTGTCCGGTTTATTCAGGTAACTGTTCCTGATAGAGGCGGAAAGCGGCGCGAAGTATTCGAGGTTTCGGTGGCCTTCCGCTGTGTATTAGTGGCAGAAATCCCGCGTCTCGACGGATACCTCGCGGGATTTCTGCCGGTTGGGCTATCGGTTGGATTGACTGGTATGTTTCAGCGAACGGCTTTGACCAGTGCCTCGGTGAGGTACTTGCCGGCGGCCATCACCAGCGGCGCATAGCGGCGTCCGGGAGCGGCGCCCATGCGGCCGGTCGGCCCAGAAATCGAGATGGCGGCGATGACCTGGCCGGAGGCGTTGCGGATCGGGGCGGAAATCGAGCACACGCCCTCTTCGCGCTCGTTCACGGACTCGGACCAGCCGCGCTTGCGTACGGCGGCCAGCTTGGTGGCGGTGAACTTGGCGTGGCGCAATCCCTGGTGCAGACGGTCGGAATCCTCCCAAGCCAGAAGAATCTGGGCGGCGGAACCGGCTTCCATCGACAGCATGGCACCCACCGGAATGGAATCACGTAGGCCGGAGGTGCGTTCCACAGCGGCGATGCACACGCGCTGATCGCCTTGGCGGCGGTAAATCTGCGCAGACTCGCCAGTGCGATCGAGCAGGGTCTGCAGGATCGGGCCGGCGGCGGTCAGCAGACGATCCTCGCCTGCTGCGGCGGCAAGTTCGGCGAAACGGGAGCCGAGTACGAATCGGCCATGCTGGTCGCGCAGTACGAAACGGTGGCGTTCCAGTGCAATAGCCAAACGATGTGCGGTCGGTCGAGCGAGACCGGTGGCGGCCACAAGCTGTCCCAGCGTGGACGGGCCGGACTCCAGTGCGTCAAGAATCTTTACGGTTTTATCAAGGACGCCAACGCCGGAATGGATTTCCCCATCGTCCTTGGCGGTGGTGTCTTCAACCGGCTCGGACTCGGTCAAGCTGTTGTTCAATGGCTCTTCTTGGGAATCAGTCATAATAAGGGCGATTATGCCATCTCACATAGTGAAATAGCAAATTGGGGAAGTGTCTCACAGGGTGGCCATGAAGTTGAAAGGGCGTTCGTGGATGCCGAAGAGACATGTCTGGAGCGGAACCGAGTCATGACTAGGTCATGTTCGAGTCGTATCCGAGTCATATTGAGGCCATCATTTGACCGTATCTCAATATCCGGCATGCTCATGGCCGGGCCCATCGCAAGCACATAGGCTAATACCACGAACAAGGCGCGAACACAATACCTCGCGCGGAATTTTTTGGAGGAATCACTATGGGAACGACACTGGCCGAGAAGGTCTGGGCCGATCATCTGGTGCGCAAGGGCAGCGACGGAGCCCCTGATTTGCTGTACATCGATCTGATGCTCATGCATGAGGTCACCAGCCCGCAGGCGTTTGAGGGCCTGCGCTTGGCCGGCCGCAAGCCGCGTCACGTGGATCAGCTCATTGCCACCGAGGATCACAACACGCCGACCGTTGATATCGATCGCCCGAACCCGGATGAGACGAGCGCGTTGCAGTTGACGACTTTGGAGAAGAACTGCAAGGAGTTCGGCGTGCGCCTGCACCCGCTGGGCGACGCCGATCAGGGCATCGTCCACGCGTTCGCCCCGATTCTGGGCCTGACCCAGCCGGGCATGACCATCGTGTGCGGTGATTCGCATACGTCGACGCACGGCGCGTTCGGCGCGCTGGCGTTCGGCATCGGCACTTCCGAAGTCGAACACGTGATGGCCACACAGACGCTGTCCCTGAAGCCGTTCAAGACCATGGCCATCAACGTCGAGGGCAAGCTGCCCGCGGACGCGACCGCCAAGGACATCATTCTGGCGATCATCGCCAAGATCGGCACCGGCGGCGGCCAGGGTTACGTGATCGAATACCGTGGCGAGGCGATTCGTAACCTCACCATGGACGAACGTATGACCGTGTGCAATATGTCCATCGAGGCCGGTGCGCGTGCCGGCATGATCGCGCCGGACGAGACCACGTTCGAGTACCTGAAGGGCCGTCCGCACGCGCCGGAAGGCGAGCTGTGGGATCAGGCCGTGGCGTACTGGAAGACGCTGAAGACCGATGACGATGCCGTATTCGACAAGGTGGTGGATATTGACGCCACCAAGCTTGGTCCATATGTGACGTGGGGCACCAACCCCGGCCAAGGTCTGCCGATCACCGCCTCCGTGCCGGAACCGGACAAGATCGCCGACGCCACCAAGCGTGCCGCCGCCGAACGTGCGATTACATACATGGGTTTGAAGCCGGGCATGCCGATCAAGGACATCGCCGTGGACACCGTGTTCATTGGTTCGTGCACCAACGGTCGTATCGACGATTTGCGCCAGGCCGCCGCGATCATGAAGGGCCACCACAAGGCCGAGAACATTCACCGCGTGCTCGTGGTGCCGGCCTCCTCCCGCGTGCGTCTGCAGGCGGAGAAGGAAGGCCTCGATAAGGTGTTCAAGGACTTTGGTGCCGAATGGCGTAACGCCGGCTGCTCGATGTGCCTGGGCATGAACCCCGACAAGCTGGTACCGAACGAGCGCTCGATTTCCACTTCGAACCGTAACTTCGAGGGCCGCCAAGGCAAGGGCTCGCGCACGCATCTGGCGTCGCCGGCCGTAGCCGCCGCCACCGCCATCCGCGGCACAATCTCGTCTCCCGCCGATCTCTGAGTCAATACACGTGAGCCCCCTCTGACGAGGGGCTGTCAGTCGAAGACTGACTGGGGGAGAGATCCCCGAAAGGAAAATTGTTATGGAAAAACTCACCACACTGACCGGCGTGGGCGTGCCGCTGCGCCGCTCCAACGTCGATACCGACCAGATCATTCCCGCTGTGTTCTTGAAGCGCGTGACCAAGTCCGGCTTCGATGACGCCCTGTTCTACGCATGGCGCCGAGACCCGAACTTCGTGCTCAACAAGCCGGAATACGCCGGTAAGGGCCAGATTCTGGTCGCCGGCCCCGAATTCGGCATCGGCTCCTCCCGCGAGCACGCCGTGTGGGCGCTGCACGATTACGGTTTCCGCGTGGTCATCGCGCCGAGCTTCGCCGACATCTTCTACGGCAACACCGCCAAGAACGGCGTGCTGGCCGCGATTATGCCGCAGGAGTCCGTCGAACTCCTGTGGAAGCTACTGGAGGAAGAGCCTGGTCGTGAGATGACTGTCTCGCTGGAGACCCGCACTGTCACTTGCGGCGACGTGACCCTGCCGTTCGAGGTCAACGATTACGTGCGTTGGCGTCTGATGAACGGCTACGACGATATCGATCTGACGCTGCAGCACGAGGACGACATCGCCGCCTACGAAAAGATGCGCGCCGAAAAGTTCCCCTTCAAGCCCAAGACCATCCCCGCCAAACACTGGGCCGAAGAAAGAATCGAGTCCGCCCGCGAGCCTGAGGACGCAGACTGGACAGGGCCGTTGGCCGATCGCGGCATTATTTAGCCGCGATCGGCCTGCTGAAAGCCCGGCGGGCTTTCAGCAGGCCCTGTGCCGAGCTGCGACAACAGCGAGGCCAGCATTGAGCCTCGCCGAAAGGCGAGTCCATAATTGCAGGCCCAGGGCCGTTGGCTCTGTGTCTGATTGAGATTATTGGGTCGCTCGCATCGCATCAGACAAAGGTCTCACTGGCTCTCGCCAGTGAGACCTTTTACGTATAGGGTCACTTCACGCAATCGTCTGGTTCCAATGCGGCAACTCGCTTAGCATCCCAAATACTTCCACCAACAACGCGAGAAAGTGCCATTCCCTCCTATCTCTTCTAGGGTGTGTTTGCACTATTTAAGTTTGCGCCAATATCACCGTACGAATCGTAGTATTCCAGACACGTACTTTGGCTGGGCAGCTCCGACGTTCATCATCTTTGTGGTAGCCAATGCCGCTTTCGCCATTATTTCGTTTGTCGGCGCGATGATGGGTTGAGTGTGCGTGTGCGCATGCAGGTTGGCTTATCGTTGAAGCATGAGTGATTTTGAGCCGTTTTACGATGTCAGCCGCAGTTACGAAGACAACTATGAGCAAGGGCCGTTCGGCGCGTTCGCCGAGGCGCTGAAGGATGGCAACGGTGCCGATGCCGCCGGAACCACCAGCGAGGGTGCCTTGGCCACTTTTCTGGGCCAGCCGGTCAACCTGCCTTTCGGCATTCCCGCAGGCCCGCTGCTCAACAGCCGTTTCACCACGGCCGCTTTCCACATGGGTTTCGATCTGGCGACCTACAAAACCGTGCGTTCGCGCGTCTGGGGCTGCAACCCGTTCCCGAACGTGCTCGCCGTACACCCCAAGTCGGCGGACGGTTCACTGACGCCGGGCAGCGCCGAACTGGACGAAGGCGTGCTGGCCGACACCAACTATGAACAGCCGATTTCCATCTCCAACAGCTTCGGTGTGCCCTCGCAGAGCCCTGACGTCTGGCAGCCGGACATGCGCGCCGCCATCGAGGCCGCCGGTCCCGGTCAAGTGCTGGTCCCGAGCTTCCAAGGCTCGCGTGTGGAGGGCATGAGCGAGGAGGAATACATCGCCGACCATGCCACTACCGCCCGCCTGGTCAAGGAGACCGGTGCCAAGCTCATGGTGATGAACACCAGCTGCCCCAACGAGGGCCACAACCGCCTGCTATGCCACAATCCGCTGCTCGTGGGCCGCATCACCGAGGCCGTGAAGCAGGAGATCGGCGACATCCCGCTGATGGTCAAGCTCGCCTACATCCCCAGCGACGACGCTCTGGAGCTTATGGTGCGTTCCACCGTGGGCCACGGCACCGTGCAGGGCTTCAGCACCATCAATACGATTTCCGCCAAACTGGTCGATGCCAATGGCAATCAGGCCCTGCCCGGCGCGGGCCGCGATCGCTCAGGCGTGTGCGGCAATGCGATTCGTGGCGCCGGCCTCGACATGGTCGCCCGTCTGGCCGCGATTCGTGAAAAGCTCGGGCTCGATTTCGCGATCAACGGCGTCGGCGGCGTGGTCTCGCCCGCCGACTACCAGGCGTACCGTGACGCCGGCGCGGACTCGGTGATGTCCGCCACCGGCGCGATGTGGGACGCCGAACTGGCCCACAAGATCAAGGCCAGCCGGTAAATCGGCTCCAAAAACAAGCAACAGCCTGTACGGGCCGTGATTCCCAGACGATTCCCAGACGATTCCCAGACAGTGCCCATGTTGCATTGAAACTGTTGCTGTTATATGTAATCACGGCCGAACAAGCTGCATAACTTAACCTCTTTCTTCTTCTCTCCTTTCTCTCCCCGGCGCCCATCACGCCGGGGTTTCTTTTTTGCGGTGGGTACAGCCGTCTTACTCGGCCGCCGCCTTCATGGCCACGGCGCCGACGTAGTAGACCGGCTTGTCGAAGTTCGGCTGGAACAGGAAGTCCACGTTGGCGAGCTGGTCGATGGTGAAGCCGGCCTGAATCGCCATGGAAATCACGTTTGCCGCGCCGGAGATATCGGCCTTGGAACAGAACTGGCCGCCCTTGACCTTGCGGGTTTCCGGGTCCCAGGTCAGAATCGACGTGACTGGGGTGGTGGTGAGCATGAAGTCCGGGCGATAATCCTCGGTGAGCGAGGTCTCGCGGACCGTGAGCCCGCGGCGTTCGGCACCGGCGCGGGTCAGGCCGGAGGCGGCGAGCGAGAGATCGTACAGCTGCACGGCGGACGTGGCCTGCGTGCCCATGTACTTCACGGTCGGCGTCTCGATGTTGCGGCCCACCAGCAGGCCCTGGCGCACCGCGTTGGTGGCCAGCGGAATGTAATCGTGCTGGCCGGTGGGGTTGTAGAACACGGTGGCGGAGTCGCCGGCGGCGTACACGCCCGGCGCGGACGCCTGCATGTAGTCGTCGACCACGATCGCGCCGTTCGGCAGCATGTCCACCTTGCCCTTGAGCAGGTCGGTGTTCGGCAGGAAGCCGACGGCCAGAATCGCCATTTCGGCCGTGTACTCGCCCTTTTCGGTGACCACAGTGACGGTGTCGTCGTCATTGTCGCGGAACTTGACCACCTTCTGGCCGAGCGCGAGCGTGACGCCGTGCTCCTCGAACGCGGCCGCCACCTGATCGGTGATGGTCTTATCGAAATTATTGGCCAGCGGGCGATCAAGGCCGTCGACCAGCGTGGTCTTGACGCCGGTGACGCTGAACTGCTCGGCGATTTCCGCGCCGATATAGCCCGACCCGATCACCACTGCCGACTTGGCGGTTTTCGCCTTTTCCTTGATGGCGATGGCGTGATCCCAGTTCTTGCACAGCAGCACATGCGGGCTGTCGATGCCGGGGATCGGCGGGATGACCGGGCGCGAGCCGGTGGTCACGACCAGTTTGTCGAAAGCGAGGGTCTGTTCGGCGGGGTCTCCGGCCTCGTCCAGCGCGCGGTAGGTGAGGGTTCTGGCGTCGAGGTCCACGGACGTCACGTCGGTGCGCATATGCATGGTCGCGCCGGCTTCGGCCAGAGCGGCAGGGGAGGAGTAGAACATTTTCTTCGGGTCGGATACGTGGTCGCCCACCCACAGGGCGATGCCGCAGGAGAGGAAGGACAGCGTACCGTTGCGCTCGAAAACATGGACGGTCCAATCGGGGTGCTCGGCGAGAATCGAGGTGGTGGCGAACGTGCCGGCGTGCGTGCAGCCGATGACGGCGACTGTGGTCATGAATGCTCCTTTGCTTGTGGCCATGGCGTCTGATGCCATTGCCCTGAATCGTAGCGTAGAAGTATGGAGAACACCGTGGCGGCAAATGTGAGGAAGATCACGTTATCGGTTTGATTCGACGGGGGGTATGGGATCCGTTGTGCACGGTGATCAAAGTTCGGCTGGGGTGCATTTCACGGAGTCGGCACATGGCTTATGGCAAACTGGACGGTAGCATTTTTTGAATCTTGATTGATTGAGGAGAGTGGCGTGGCTGAGAATCCGGATGACGTGTTGCATGTCGAGGGCGGCAAGCCTTTGAATGGCACGATCAAGGTGCGTGGCGCGAAGAACTTCGTGAGCAAGGCGATGGTCGCCGCGTTGCTGGCACCGGGCAAGTCGGTGCTGAAGAACGTGCCGGAGATTCGTGACGTGCATGTGGTGTCCGATTTGCTACGTCTGCACGGCGTGGACGTGGATGTGGACGGTGCGAACGGCATTGTGACCATCGACGCCTCGCGTGTGCAGCTGGCCGATGTGGCCGACGTGGATACACTGTCCGGTTCGTCGCGCATCCCGATCCTGTTTTCCGGCCCGCTCGTGCACCGTTTGGGTGAAGCGTTCATTCCCGCGTTGGGCGGCTGCGCGATTGGCGGACGTCCGATTGACTTCCATCTGGAGACGCTGCGCAAGCTCGGCGCCACCGTGGACAAGGAACATAAGGACGGCATTCACATCACCGCTCCGAATGGCCTGCATGGCGCGAAGATTCACCTGCCGTACCCGTCCGTGGGCGCCACCGAGCAGACTTTGCTGGCTGCCGTGCTGGCCGAAGGCAAGACCGAACTGTCGGGCGCGGCCACCGAGCCCGAGATCATGGATCTGGTGTGCGTGCTGCAGAAGATGGGCGCGATTATTTCCGTGGACGTGGACCGCACCTTCCGCATTGAAGGCGTCAAGGAGCTGCAAGGCTACACGCACACGTCGCTGACCGACCGTATCGAGGCCGCGTCCTGGGCGTCCGCCGCGCTCGCCACGCACGGTGACATTTTCGTCAAGGGTGCCACCCAGCCGGAGATGATTACGTTCCTCAACGTGTTCCGCAAGGTGGGCGGCAAGTTCGAAGTGACCGATAAGGGCATTCGTTTCTGGCATCCGGGCGGCGACCTAAAGCCCGTGGCTATCGAGACCGACGTGCATCCCGGGTTCATGACGGACTGGCAGCAGCCGCTCGTGGTGGCTCTGACGCAAGCCAATGGCCTGTCGATTGTGCACGAGACCGTGTACGAGAACCGCTTTGGCTTTACCAAGCCGCTGGTCGAGATGGGTGCCACCATCCAGTTGTACCGCGAGTGCTTGGGCTCGCTGCCCTGCCGTTTCCGGCAGCGCAACTACAAGCATTCCGCCGTGATCTTCGGACCGACCCCGCTGACCGGACGCGACATCGACGTGCCGGACCTGCGTGGTGGGTTCAGCCATCTGATCGCGGCCTTGGCCGCGTCAGGCCCCTCGGACGTGCACGGCATCAGCCTGATCGACCGAGGCTATGCCGACTTCCGCGGCAAACTCGAAGCCCTCGGTGCCGACTTCGACTAATTCGGCCGTTCCTCGGCTCCCCTCTTTGAGGGGAGCCGCAATTCTGTTCTACAACAACCCGTCCGCCTCAAGTGCGGCGGCCATGCGGTCGAAGCATTCCTCCAGTAGCGGGTAGGGCATGGCGAAGTTCATACGCACGCAACCGCGCCCGACCTCGCCGCATTCACGGCCGTCTGTCAACGCCACGTTGGCCTTCTTAAAGAAATAGTTGGCCGGGTCGCCGATGCCCAGTGGCGAGAAATCCAGCCACGCGATATACGTGCCCTGCGGCTCCACATAGCGCACCTTGGCGAATCTCGTGCGCATCTGCTCGTTGACCAGCGCGATATTGCGCTCGATATATGCCATCACGCCCTCGAACCATGCCGCGCCGCCGTCATAGGCCGCAGTGGTGGCTATGGCACCGATGGTGGCCGTCTGGTGCTCGGACCATTCCGCGTTCCTCATCCATAGTTCCAGATCGTCCGGATTGGTGAGAATCACCTGCGCGCACTTGGTGCCGGGAATGTTGAACGACTTCGAGGCTGAAGTGGAGGTGAAAGCCTGCATGGCCGTCTGCCGGTTGATTGAGGCGAATGGCACATGCGTGTGGCCTTGGTAGACGAACGGCGCGTGAATCTCATCGGAGAATATACGCACGTCGTACTTGGCGGCCAGATCGGACAATCGCAGCATTTCTTCGCGCGTCAATACCTTGCCGATCGGGTTGTGCGGGTTGCACAGCACGAAGGCATGGCAGCCGTTCGCGAACGCCTGCTCAATGGCGTCGAAATCGAACAGCCATTCATCATTGCGCCCGCTGCTCTCGCCGGCGCCCGCGCACAGCATCGGAATCTCAAGGACCTCCACGCCATACAGACGCGGCACACTTAGGAACGGCATATAGGCCGGAGTCGGTACCACGATGGAGTTACCGGCGCGCACGATCTCGCGCAGGAACACTTCGAACGCCTCCAGCACGTCCGGCACCGGGCGGATGCACGTTGGGTCCACCTCCCAGCCGTAGCGGCGCTGCCATGCGGCGCACGAGCGGGCGACCTCCTTCTTCCACGGGTCGGGAATGTAGCCGAGCGCGCCACGTTCAGTAGCCTCTTCGATGGCTTCGGCCACGCACGGTGCCAGACCGTAATCCATCTCGGCGATGAATGCGCCGATGCAGCCGGGGTAACGGGTCCATTTATCCGAACCGACCTGCTCCAGATCCTCGATGGTCGTCACGTCGATGTGATTGGCATCAAAGCAAGAGGTGCCGGCGGTTGCGTTGCTCAAAGTCGTTGACTGGGGAATGTTGTTCATGCTCATAACATGTCATTGTTCCCGGTGCAGAAGGGCTGCTCAACGGTCTGGCTCCCCGAAATCGTGATGGCGCTCGCAAGCTTGCTTATCGCTGTGCGACTACTTGGCACTCAAATATTTGAGTGCCGTGCGCTCGAGCTCCTCGAGCAATGAACCGAGCGCGGGGCGATGGTCGCCGGCACGAGTCACGATGCCGACCTCGCGCGCCGCAAAATCGTCGGCAATGGGACAGGCCACCAGATCGCCCTGCAAGTTGATATGCGTATCGAGCGCCGGCACCAGCGAGACGCCCATACCAACCTCGACCAGGTTCTGCGTGGCCCAGTAATCATCCGTGCAGTGGCGGATATCCGGCTTGAATCCGGCACGGGTGGCCAGTTTCACCAAATTTGCGCGGCAGGTGGGGCAGCCGGCGATCCAATGCTCGTCTTTGGCGGCGGACAGCGGCACAGGTTCGCCGGTCTCCTCGAATCGTTTGGCGATGCTGCTGGAGCGGCGCACCAGCAGTCGCATCGGGTCGTAACCCAGCGAATGGAAGGTCAGGTCGTCGCCGATGTGCAGGAAGTTCGGGATGCTGCTGTAGCGGAACACGGCGGCGGCATCGGCCTTGCCTTGGGAAATCAGGCCGATCGCCTCCGGCGGCTCCATCTGAATCAGGCTCAGCTCGATGTCCGTGAACATACTGAGCTTGACCACGGTACGGGCCGCGATAGTAGAGCAGATTGACGGTGGGGCCACCAAATGCAGGTGAGCAAACCGATGATGCCGATAATCCTCGACTTCACGGGCCGCCCGCTCCAGCCGATCGGCGATGGCCTCGCCGTGGCGGGCGAGCATCGAACCGGTGGCGGTGAGTTCCACACCATGCGAGGTGCGTTGCACCAGAGTCGAACCGCACTGTGCCTCCAGCTTTTTGATCTGCTGGCTGATGGCCGGCTGCGACCAACCCGTGGCCTTGGCCGTGGCGGAGAACGAACCATACTGTTCGATTTGCCACAACGTGACCAATGATTGGGGGTTGAGCGTGGCCATAGGTACCTCTTTCGTGCCTTTTCGTGCAGTGATTCAATTATGGCCGGGCGGCGGGATGTGGCGTGCGCGCCGATCGTCAGTCCTCGAACTGCTTGGCGAGCGGAACCATCAGCACGGTGAGCACGGCGAACAGGGCGGTGGTGATGAACAGCACGATGGCGACCGGCATTTGGTCGTAGGCCCAGCCGTACACCATCTGGCCGAGCGGCTGGGCACACATGCTCACGGCCGCGGCCATGGACATCACTTTGCCGGTCATCGCCTCGGGTGTGCTGAGCTGGATGGCGGGCACGGCGATGAGATTCGTGAAGCAACTGGCAACCATTGTGCCGCAGGCGAAGACGATCAGCACCACGAGTTTGGTCCATGCGTCGACCGGCAGCAGGAACACAATGCCCTGTGGGACCATGGCCAGCGTAAGCGTCGCCATCAGCCCCGGCATCCAGTGCATCGTGAGTCTGGCGGCGAACAGGCCGGCGATGAATGCGCCCGCCACGCCGGAAACACCGATCAGGCCGTCGGCGATGCCGTAGACAGTGGCGTCGAAGCCGAGCACTGTACGAATCGTGTACGGGAAGCCGACGCCGGAATAGCCGATAAGCACAAAGTTGAGTGCCGCCGCGAACAACAGCAGTCTGAATACATTCGGCCGGTCCTTGATGAGGAATCGCACGCCTGCCTTGAGGTCTTCAAGTGGGGTGGGCAGCTCCTCGTCGCCGCGATCCGGGGCACCGAGGCGGATGAAGCATTCGAGCGCGGCTGCGCCGGCGAAGCTTGCGATGGCGATGATCATCATGAGACGGATGCCGAACATCGCATACAGCACGCCGCCGAGGAAGCTCGGCAGCAGACTGCTTAGTTGTTGGACCTGATTGATCACGGCCATGCCTTGGCGCATGGTGGCCGGGCCGTACTGCCGGAACATCTGGGGGAGTGCGGCCTGCACGGTCGGGGTCTCGAAGGCGCCGAGCACGGCGAGCAGCACCTGCATGGTGGCGATGGCTACGATATGGAAGCCCGTGGTGGCGAAGACGATGGCGCTCGCCAGCACGAGCACGGCGGAGATGGCGTCGAGCGCCACCATGATGGTGCGGCGGTTGACGCGATCGGCCAGCACGCCTCCGAACGGGGAGAGCAGGATGGTCGGCACGATGGAGATGGCCAGCACCGAGGCGAAGATGGTGGCTGAGCCGGTTTCGTCCAGCACCCACATCGACATCGCGAATCGCAGCATCACATTGCCGAACAGCGAGATGCCTTGTCCGGCGACCAGCAGCACGAAGTCGCGGGACAGCAGCGGGCGTTGGGTGGCGGTGCCGGCGATGTCATTCTCGGGTTTCACTGTGCTATTCATTCTGAGCCTTTCTCCGGCTCCCCTGCGAACGTCATCATGCCCTTCGCGGCGACCGTGATGAGCTCGTCATCGAAAATCGGCACGCCGATCGCGTCGAGCATGGTGGCCAAGCAGCGGATGCGATGCTCCATTTCGGGCAGGGTCGCCGGGTAGAAATACGGCATCAGCCAATAATTCGGCAGCAACGAAAGCAGCTCGGCGGCCTCGCGCGGATACTCGGTGGGGATGGAGCCATCCTTGACGCCCGCCTCGATCAGCGGCAGGAAGCGTTCGGGCAGATGCTTGCTCCATACCTGCATATTCGCGGCGAACGAAACCGGATCGCTCAGCATCGGCATGGCGGCTCGCATGATCTGCACGTGGTCTTGCTCGGTCATCGAATGCCGCCATAGCACGCGGAACTTTTCGAGGGCGGTAAGGTCAGTGCGATTCATGACGGATTCGTTGAAGTCGTCCTGCACATTGTTGTCTCGGTTGGTGAGCTCTTCGAGGATGGCTTCCTTGGATTTGAAGTGGTGGTAGATCGCGCCTTTGGAGAGGTCGCCGAGCTCGTCCACGATGTTCTGGATGGAGGTGTGCTCATAGCCCTTGGTCATGAACAGCCGTTGTGCGGCGTCGAGGACGCGGGTGCGCGTCACCTCGGGGTGAGCGTTACGTGCCATGGTGGCCTCCCTACTGTGCTTGATGTTGCAGATCACTATAGATACCGACCGACGGTATGTATAGCGGTTTCGGCGAGCCTCCAACGATTCCGGAGATTGTCGCCTACCCTTTTTCGCTTGGTATCTTTCGGCTGTGTGCTTGCCCCCGCCAGCAGGGGCAGCATATAGGCATACCAGGGTACAAGTGTCGCCGTTCTCAGTATCCTTAGAAGAATGAGTCCTGAAGCCTTAAGTGAACTGATTTCCAGCATTGCCCACAACCTCGTCGCCGCCGGCCAGGCCGGCGCGTTGACCGACGAGCTGATTCCGCCCGTCGAAAAGCTCGCCGTGATGCGCCCGAAGGACCGTGCACATGGCGACTGGGCCTCCAACATCGCCATGCAGCTGGCCAAGAAGGCCGGCATGAAGCCGCGCGATTTGGCCGAGCCGTTCGCCGCCGCGCTCGCTGAAGCCGACGGCATTGCCAAGGTCGAGGTGGCAGGCCCCGGCTTCATCAACATCACGCTTGACTCCGCCTCGGCCGCCGCCGTGGTGGACACCGTACTCGCCGCCGGTGCCGTGACCGACGCCGACAAGCATCTCAACAAGGTCAACGAATACGGCCGCAACGACCATCTGGGCGGCCAGACCCTGAATCTCGAGTTCGTCTCCGCCAACCCCACCGGTCCGATTCACATCGGCGGCACCCGTTGGGCTGCCGTCGGCGATGCCATGGCCCGCGTGCTCGAGGCCAACGGCGCCAAGGTGGTGCGCGAATACTACTTCAACGACCACGGCGAGCAGATCAACCGCTTCGCCAAGTCGCTGGTCGCCGCTTGGGCCGAGGCCAATAACTTGGGTGAGGCCGGCTACCAGACCGAAACCCCGTGCGACGGCTACAAGGGTGCCTACATCAACGAGATCGCCGCCCGTGTTCAGGCCGAAGCCGAGTCCGACGGCGTGGACCTGACCGCACTGGCCCACCAGGATCAGGGCCTGAACGATGACGGTGAACCGCTCGGCGAGGCCGATACCGAAGTGCGCGAGGAATTCCGCAAGCGCGCCGTACCGATGATGTTCGACGAGATTCAGAAGTCCATGAAGGACTTCCGCGTGAACTTCGACGTCTGGTTCCATGAAAACAGCCTGTACGCCGACGGCAAGGTCGACGCCGCCATCGAAGAGCTCAAGTCCCGCGGCGACATCTTCGACAAGGACGGCGCCACTTGGTTTGAATCCACCAAGCACGGCGACGACAAGGACCGTGTGATCATCAAGTCCAATGGTGAGTTCGCCTACTTCGCCGCCGACATCGCCTACTACTGGGACAAGCGCCATCGCGCCGAAAACTCGGCCGACGTGGCCATCTACATGCTTGGCGCGGACCACCACGGCTACATCGGCCGCATGATGGCCATGTGCGCGGCCTTCGGCGATGAGCCCGGCAAGAACATGCAGATTCTCATCGGCCAGCTGGTCAACGTGATGAAGGACGGCAAGCCCGTGCGCATGTCCAAGCGCGCCGGCAACGTCGTGACCATCGACGACCTGGTCTCCGTGGTCGGCGTGGACGCCGCCCGCTACTCGCTGGCCCGCTCCGATTACAACCAGAACTTCGACATCGACTTGGCCCTGCTCGCCTCGCACACCAACGACAACCCGGTGTACTACGTGCAGTACGCGCACGCCCGCTCCAAGAACGTGGACCGCAACGCAGCCGCTGCCGGCATCAGCTACGAGGGTGCCGACCTGGCCCTGCTCGACACCGAGGCCGACGGCGAAGTGCTCGCCGCCCTCGCCCAATTCCCGAGCGTGCTCGCCACTGCGGCCGACGACCGCCAGCCGCACAAGGTGGCCCGTTACCTCGAAGAACTGGCCGCCACCTATCACAAGTGGTACAACGTAGAGCGCGTGGTGCCGATGGCCCTGACCGATCCGGAAACCCGTGGCGACGACGAGGCTCGCAAGGCCTTGGAGATTGCCAAGAACCCGGAGCCGGCCCGTGCCGCCGCCCGCCTGAAGCTCAATGACGCCGTCCAGCAGGTCATCGCCAACGGCCTCGACCTCCTCGGCGTCACCGCCCCCGAAAAGATGTGATTATGCCTATTTCTCCAATTTGGCCGGCCGCTACGGCTGTGAATGCCGAAGGCTCCATCGAATTTCATGGTCGTACCGCCGAATCGCTGCTTGACGAGTTCGGCTCGCCGCTCTATCTCATCGACACTGATGAAGTAGTCGCACGTGCTAGGCACTTCGTGCGCGCTGCCGCCGAAGCATTCAACACCTCCACTACGCACGTGAGCTTTGCCGGCAAGGCGTTCTTGTCCAAAGAAGTCGTGCGATTGGTCACCGAGGCCGGCATGTTTGTGGACACTTGCACGATGGGCGAGATGAAAATCGCCCTCGCCGCTGGCGTTCCCGGACGTCGTCTGGTGCTGCACGGCAACAACAAGTCCGATGAGGAAATCGCGCTGGCCATCGAACAGGGCTTCGCCAAAATCGTGATCGACGAGCCCGACGAGCCGGAGCGCGTTGCTGCCATCGCCCGCAAGCTCGGCAAACGCGCCCGTGTGATGCTGCGCGTCACCGTCGGTGTCCACGCCGGCGGCCACGAGTACATCTCCACTGCTCACGAGGACCAGAAGTTCGGCGTGCCGCTGCTGGCCGCCGGGGCCGACGCCGCCGTGCTCGACGTGCTGAACGACCTCAAAGACGTGACGCCTGCCGCTACCAACGCGCGTATCTCTGCGACGCATTCCCCGGAAAATGGCGCGGAAAAGACCGAGAAATCAGAGCGCGAGCTGCACTACGACGTCAAGTACCCGTACGACCTGAGCCACGAGGAAGTCTCCGACACAGACAAGGCGCTGGCCGCCGCGATGGAAGCCATTGCGGACGGTCCGTCCATCGCCGTGCTCAAGACCATCCTCGCCAACCAGGACGTACTCGAACTGGTCGGAGCCCACTCGCACATCGGCTCCAACATCCACGATGCGGACGCCTTCATTCACGCGGCCAAGCGCATGATGCTGCTGCGCAAGACCCTGTGGGCCACCGACGCCTACATCCTGCCCGAAATCGACCTCGGCGGCGGCTACTCCGTGGCCTACACCGATGGCGAAGATTCAATGGACATTGACGTGGAACTCACTCGCTTGGCGGATGCGGTCAACAGCACCAACCGTGCGCTCGGCATGCCCGCCCCGGCCATCAGCTTCGAGCCCGGCCGCTACATCGTGGCGCCCGCCGGCGTAACCCTGTACCGCGTGGGCACCATCAAGCACGTGCACTTGTCCGATGCCAAAGACAGTGACGGCAACCCGATTGCCGAGCGCGTGTATGTGTCTGTGGATGGCGGCATGTCCGACAACATTCGCCCGGCACTCTACGGTGCCGACTACACCGCGCGTCTGGCGAATCGCACCGGTTCCGCTGAAACGATGCTTGCCCGTGTGTGCGGTATGCACTGCGAATCCGGCGACATCGTGGTTCACGAGGTGCAGTTGCCCGCCGATTTGAAGCGCGGTGACATTCTCGCCGTGCCGGTTACCGGCGCATACGGCCGCACCATGGCCAGCAACTACAACCAAGCGCTGATTCCGGCGGTGGTTGCTGTCAGCGAGTCCGGTGCGCACGTCATGCTCCGCCGCCAGACCGTAGACGACCTACTCAACCTCGACGTCAGCGAGTGATCCACGTGCAGAGGCGAGCGCCTGACAGTCTGTAATGTGCGGCCAAATCCGTCATAATACGAAAAGGACCGTCAGCTTTGATGAGTACTTTCGGTCTGCTGTCGGAAATAATCCGTAAAATAGCGGTGGGATATAGAAAACTTTTTGGAAGGACCCTGAATTGGCTCGCAACAACGAAACCCCGATTCGCGTAGGCCTGCTTGGTGCCGGCACCGTCGGCTCCCAGACCGCCCGCCTGATTGTCGAGCAGAAGGACGAACTGTCCGCTCGTATCGGCCGCCCGGTCGAACTGACCGGCGTCGCCTGCCTCGACCCGAAGGAAACTGAGAAGTTCCCGTGGATCGACCAGTCCATCGTCACCACCGATACTTTGAGCGTGGCCACCAACTCGGACATCGTCATCGAGCTCATCGGCGGCACCACCGTGGCCCGCAAGTTCGTGCTTGCCGCCATCGAATCCGGTGCTTCCGTGGTCACCGCCAACAAGGCGCTGCTGGCCAAGTACGGCCCGGAGATCTACTCCGCCGCCGAGGCCAAGGGCGTCGACATCTACTTCGAGGCCGCTGTGGGTGGCGCGATTCCGTTCCTGCGCCCGCTGCGCGAGTCCCTGGTCGGCGACAAGGTGACCAGCATGCTCGGCATCGTCAACGGCACCACCAACTACATCCTCGACGAGATGACCACCAAGGGTCTCCAGTTCGACGACGTGCTCAAGGACGCCCAGGCCAAGGGCTACGCCGAAGCCGACCCGACCGGCGACATCGAAGGCTACGATGCTGCCAACAAGGCCGCCATCATGGCCACCCTCGGCTTCCACACCTCCATGACCATCGACGATGTGTCCGTTGAGGGCATCACCAAGATCACCGCCGACGACATCGCCGCAGCCACCGCCGAACACAAGGTCATCAAGCTGCTCGCCGTGGTCGAGAACGGCGAGGCCGGCGTCTCCGCCCGCGTCTACCCGGCCCTGATCGACGAGAACCACCCGCTGGCCTCCGTGCACGGCTCCTTCAACGCCGTGTTCGTCAAGGCCGAGGCCGCCGACGACCTCATGTTCTACGGCCGTGGCGCCGGCGGCGCTCCGACCGCCTCCGCCGTCGTGGGCGACGTGGTGACCGAAGCCCGCCACATTGCTGCTGGCTGCACCGGCCCGTCCATCCCGCTGTACAAGAATCTGCCGAAGGCTCCGATTACCGCCTCCAAGGCTGCATTCGCCGTGCGCTTCCTGATTCACGACAAGCCGGGCGTGCTGGCCGCCATCGCCGCTGAGTTCGCCAAGAACGGTGTCTCCATCAACGGTGTGAACCAGGACCTGAAGCCCACCATGACCGATCCCGGCTACGACGGCGAGATTCAGCAGTTGCGCGTCGTGACCCACCTGACCGACGAGGAAACCCTGCGCAACACCGTCAAGGCCGTGCAGGCGCTCGACTTCGTCACCGGCGACCCGTCCATCCTGCGCGTGCTGGACTGACAAGACCTAAGCTCCCTCTGATGAGGCGGTCGAACGGTGAAAGCTGAATACCCAAGCTCCCTCTGATGAGGGAGCTCCTTTTTAAGGAACAACCATGAACCCAATCTGCAATAGCGTTCACGTGCGCGTGCCCGCCACGTCCGCCAACCTCGGCTCCGGCTTCGATACCGTGGGTCTGGCGCTCGACTACCATGACGAGCTCACTTTCACGCTCAACGACGACCCGAACGACGGCATTGCCCACGTGATCATCCACGGCGAGGGTGCCGACACCCTCCCATGCGACGAAACCCACCTCGTGGTCTCCACCTTCCGCCGTGCCTGTGCCACGTTCGGCCTCGGCCGACTCGGCTTCACGCTGGAAGCGACCAACAACATCCCTCAGGCTCGTGGCATGGGCTCTTCCGCCGAGGCCATTGTGGCCGGCATCGCCGCCGCCGCGGCCTTCGCCCAGACCGGTGACCTCAACCGTCCGGCCGTCTTCGATATGGCCGCCCAGATTGAAGGACACCCGGACAATGTGGCCCCGGCTGTGTTCGGTGGCCTGACCGTCTCTTGGGACTTCGAAACCGCGGAAGGCGTCGGCTCGGTCGCCGTTCCTGGTGGTGAACCGCTGCACGGCGGATTCCACGCCGTCAACTACCCGGTGGACCCGTCCATCACAGCCGCCGTGTTCGTGCCCGACTATGAGCTGTCCACTGAGAAGGCCCGTCAGGCGCTGCCTAGGGAACTGCCATACAAGGACGCCGTCTACAACGTGTCTCGCGTGGGTCTGCTGCCCGCTGCGATGAATCCCGTGGTGCTGGCTCAGGCCGCCCAGCAGGGCAAGTCCGGCGTCGCCGCTGCCCCGGCTCAGGATGCCGATACGTGCGCTTGCTCTGGCGGAACCCGTGAATCGGCGTTCGCCGACGAGCTTGCGGCCGCTCAGGCCCAGTCCAACGCGCTGCTGTTCACCGCCACGCAGGACAAACTGCACCAGCCGTATCGCGGTGCCCTGATGCCGCCGTCCACCGAGCTCATTGCGCTCTTCCGCTCCAAGGGCTATGCCGCCGCAGTCTCCGGTGCCGGCCCCTGCGTGCTCGTGCTGCATTACGGCAACGCCCGCGAAGCCATCGACCAGATCGCATCGGAGCAGCTTGCTTCCGGCCATTGGCGTGTGCTTCACCTGCCCATCAACACCGCCGGCGTCGAAATCGAGCGTCGCTAAGTCGAGGAGAAGGCTCCCGCTGGCGGGAGCTGGCCGCCGCAGGCGGTCTGAGGGTGGTCCGCCATACCGGCAGAGACCACCCTCAGTCTCACTTCGTTCGACAGCTCCCGCCAGCGGGAGCATAAGGACTTAAGTCATGCCCATTCCACTAATTCTTGCTTCCAAGTCCAAGCCTCGCCGTGACGTGCTGTATTCGGCGGGTATCTGCCCCACAATTCGCGTCTCGCATGTGGATGAGCCTGCTGCGCTGGAAGCGGCCGCCCGTGAAGAAGGCGTCACCGTCGACGATTTGAGCATCAAGCAGCGCGTGATGATTCTGGCCGCGGCCAAGGCCGAGGCCGTTCATCGTGCGTATCGTGATGTGGCCGATACTGCCGCCGCTGCGACCGGTGACCGCGTGATCGCCTACCCGCTCAAGGCCAAGGAAATCAAGGATTCGGAACGCGAAGCTGCCGTCGAAGACTTGCGTGAAGCCGCCGCTGGCAAGCCCATTGACTATTCCAAGGCGGAAATCGCCACCACGCGCGACTTCTCCGGCATCGATATGCCGACCGTCACCGAACCCATCGCCACCGCTATTGCCGGACAGCCGGGACTGACCGAGGCGACAGTCGGCCCGCTGATTCTCGGCTGTGATTCGATGTTCCTCTTGGGCGGCGAATGCTACGGCAAGCCGCACAGCGAAGCCGTGGCCCGCGAACGACTGAAGCGCATGAGCGGCGCGACCGGCGAACTGTGGACCGGCCACTGCCTGATCGATTTCGCGACCGGGCGTACCGTGCGCGGCGCAAGCCACGCCAAAGTCCATTTCGGCGAATTCACCGATGCCGACGTCGAACGGTACATTGCCACTGGCGAGCCGCTGGAAGTCGCCGGATCGTTCACGCTGGAAGGCTTCGGTGGTGCGTTCATCGACAGTATTGAGGGCGATCCGCACGGCATCATCGGCCTCAGCTTGCCGCTGGCCCGGCATCTGGCCGGCGAACTGGGCATCACGTGGACTGACCTGTGGAATGTCGGCCGTGGTGAACTGGAACCGGAAAGCAAGGCATCGGGCAACCAGCACGCTGGCATTCTGCCGCCGGTCGAAAACGTACACCAGCCCGGCGATGGCTGGGTGGACTGCGCCTGCGGCCGCAAGCATTGGGGCACCAACGGTGCTTCCGGTATTCTGCTGGCTCGTCGCGACCCGGTGAGTGGCAAGGTGACCCACGTGGTCATGCAACATCGCGCCGCGTGGAGCGCCGAAGGCGGCACGTGGGGTATTCCCGGCGGTGCCACCGCGGACGGCGAATCGCCCATCGAGGGCGCGCTGCGCGAAAGCTATGAGGAAGCCAACATCACTCCCGAAGACATCGAGGTAGTCGGCTCCTACCGCGAGGACCACGGCCCGTGGGCCTACACCACCGTGTTTGCCTTCGAAAAGCCCGGCCACACCGTCGAGCCCAAGGCAAACGACGACGAAAGCATGGAAATCTGCTGGGTCCCGATTGACGACGTGCCCAACCGCAAGCTCCTCACCGCTATGAAGACCGACTGGCCCCGCTTCGCCGCCCGCCTGGACGAGCTGGCCTGTGCTGGACATCGGTAGTGGTGTTGGCTGGGCCAATGTTTTGCCGATGAGTTTACTTGGGTAATGCCGTGTGAACCGCGTGTGGACCGGGACGGATTCTGCTGTCCCGGTTCGTCATTTCGTCTCTTTTGGGACAACCGGGACAGATTTCGCTGTCCCGGTTCGTCATTTTGCCTCTTTTTGGGCAACCGGGACAGAATCTCATTCACCTGACGCCCTATCGTGCGATGGTCGCCGTCGGGGAATGGCGGAATTCCGGGGTTTTGGATTTGCATATATCGGGTGTTCATGGAAGGGCCTGTCCCGGTTCGCCAAAAGAGGCCGAAATCCCGAACCGGGACAGCCGAATCTGTCCCGGTTCGTATGTCGATCGATTGACCCCGCCACCGGGACATCAACCGCGCATAGACAGGACGCTTCAATGCCTGGCGGGCATGACCATATCGGATGACACACGTTTCCTCGTGCGTTTCGCCACGACCTCCGCCCCAAGTCAGTGCGAAAATGGCATTTTTAGCGGTGTGGTCAGCTGTCGCATGCGGAAAATCCTAAATCAACCGCCGAAGAGACACATCGCCGACTCGGCGGAACTCGCTGGTCTGCGCGCAATGAGGAGTGTTGTGTCTGAATGCGATTCAGACAATGGTCGGCGTCAAATAGCGGTCTCCAGCCATTAATCATTGGTGATTGTGGACATTGAGCGGAGTAAACATTCTAGATGATTCAGGGATATGCCGAAAATCATATCGTTCAGAGAATGAAGTACCGCATCTCGGAGTAACTGACTGTCGACGTGCATGGTTTGAAATCTGATATCCACGCCCATCATGCCTAGCAAAATTACGGGAATGGGGTTCGGACTATTTCGCCTCAGCCAACCGGGAGCTTCCGAATGCTCAATGCTGTATGCACTTAGTGTGTGGAAACCAGCCAATCATTGACCAATGGCAGGCCGCAGTCGAAACCAGAAATATCCTCGCTCGCAGTCAGGTGCCGAGGCTCAGTGAAGTTGGTCACGTCCATATGGGATCACGCTCCAACAATTCATTCAGACGTAGGCCCATAGGTTCGTTTAATGCTGCGGTGAAATCATTCCACGCTTTACTGTTGAGCCGAATGATATGAGCTTCATGGATGTCCCGATCTGCGGCGGCGAGCAGATTCGATAATGCCCATTGCAACGAAGTCATGCCTTTGGACTCGGCCGCTTGGTCGATTCTGGAACGTTGCTCTTAGGTGAGTCTCATTTCAAAACGACTGTTCTTGTTATTCTCTGTAGTCATACTCCTGTTGTACGACTTTTGTACGGACACGATTGGTGTGTGCGGGATGTCGATTGCGATGGCCATGTGGGCTCCTTTGCTTGGTCTGTTCGATGTACAGGCGCGCAGCGCGCTGGTTCCCTGAACATACCGTGCGTGCGATTCGCATATCCAGCCGAACCGGCCTATGTGGTTCCAGCTCCCGAACCGGTCTTCCACTGTTCCTCGTCTTCTCGAGCAATGAACATCTGATATATGGATTGTCGCGTCGACTGCGTATCTCTAATCCTTGCGGATGAGGAGCGGGCCGGTAATCCAGAAAGGTTCATACCGCAGCCCGATGGTCGGCTGGGCGTTCGCTCCGTACGCTCGGGAGTATGAATACAGCAGCATCGCAATTGCAGCAGCCTCAGCCGGCGTCGGGACCGGCGGCTCAGCCTCAGCAGTCTCAGCAACCCCAACAGTTCCAGCAGCCGGCATCGCACACCCAGCAGTGGGCCCCGGTCATCGAGGCGCACGACCTGGTCATGGACTACACCGCCAGCATGGCCCGCGCACAGGCAGGGCACGGCGTCACCGGCGTGATGCCAGCCGGCACGGGAGCCGGTTATGCGTCGGCGAATCCCGCTGCGGCCGGACCGGGTGCCATTCAGGCCGGCCAGCCATCCCAGCCAGCCCAGCCCGGCTTCGCCATGCCGACCATGCACACGCTCGCCCTGAACCACGTGAACTTCACGCTCCGGGAGGGCGAGACGGTAGCCGTGATGGGCCCGTCCGGCTCCGGCAAATCCACTTTGCTGCACGCGCTCGCCGGCATCATTAAGCCGACCGCCGGCACCGTCATCTTCCGTGGTGCCGACCTGAGCCGCATGAGCGACGCCGAGCGCACCAAACTGCGCCGCAACGCCTTCGGCTTCGTCTTCCAGTCCGGCCAGCTGCTGCCCGAACTGCCGGCGGTCGAAAACATCGCCCTGCCGATGATGCTTGACGGCATGCCCTACCGCACCGCCACGGACACGGCGATCCTGTGGCTGGAACGCATGGGATTGCGCGCGCTCGCCACGCACCGGCCGGGGGAGATGAGCGGCGGACAGATGCAGCGCATCGCCATCGCCCGCGCCCTCGCCGTCAAACCTGCCGTGGTCTTCGCCGACGAGCCGACCGGCGCGCTCGACCAAGCCACCGGCCGCGAGGTCATGGGCATTCTCATGGCCGCCGCGCGGGACAACGGTTCCGCCGTGGTCGTCGTCACCCACGACCCCAACGTCGCTTCGTTCTGCGGCCGTACCGTAATGATGCAGGACGGCCGTCTGCACCAGACAGACGCCAACCCCAACTCCGCCCCCGCTGGCGGGGGCTGTCAGCCGCAGGCTGACTGGGGGTGGCCCGAGGGCGCTGAACCACCCTCAGCCTCGCTACGCTCGGCAGCTCCAGCCGGCGGGAGCGAAACCACCGCAGGAGGCGCGCGATGAGCACGTTCGCCCTCTGGCGGCTGTTTCACCGCCCCGGCTTGCGCGGCAGCGCCGGCCACACCTCGATGCTGGCAATCATCGCCTTCGCCGCAGCCACCACCATCTTCCTCACCGTGCTCGGCGGCGTACACGGTTTCATCTGGCGGGCTTCGGCCGATCATACCGTCGCCTGCGCGTTCGACTTCGGTGCCTGCCGGCCCGATACGGTGGCCGCGTGGAAACGGCAGATCAGCGACCCGACGAGCCTGGCCCAATTCTCCACCGCCTATGTGGCGTTGGCGGTATTCGCCTGCATGCTGCTCGTCGTGCCGTTCGTGGCGCTCGCCGGTTCCGCCGCACGACTGGCCGCATCCCGCCGCGACGCCCGTCTCGCCGCCCTGCGTCTGGCCGGCGCGACCACCGGTCAGGTGGTGCGTCTCACCGCGCTTGACGCCGCCGGACAGGCGCTGATCGGCGCGCTTATCGGCATTGCCGGCTATTGCGCCCTGATGCCGGCAGTCATGCTGATTCCCTTCCAGGAGCAGCGGTTCACCTTCGAACAGCTATGGGTCGGCCCGCTGGCGCTGGTAATCACCTTGGCGGGCGTGGCCATCTTGGCGCTGATATCGTCGCTGGTCACCTTGCGCCGCGTGGCAATCACCCCATTGGGTGTCACCTCGCGCACCGCCACCGCATTGCCCTCAGGCACCCGTATGGTGCTGTTCGTGGTAGTCGTGGTGGTGGCCATGATCGTCTTCAAGAACCCGGCCATGCTGGCTCAGGCCGGCCAGGCGGTGATGTACGGCGTGATCATCGGTTTCATGCTGCTGTGCTTCGCGCTGGTGAATCTTATCGGCACGTGGGTGATCACCGCTCGCGCCAAGGCCAAGGCCAAGCGCCCCAAGGATGCGGCCACGATGATTGCCATGCGCCGTATTCTCGACAACCCTAAGCGCGCCTGGCGCAATGTGTCCGGCATTGCGTTGGCCGTGTTTATCGCCGGCATCACGTCGATCTGCGGATTCTTCGGATCGGCCGCCGTGGTCGATGACGCCAACGACCCGTTCACCGTGTTCATTCGCGACATCGGCACCGGCGGCATTCTGACGCTCGTGTTCGCCGCTGTGCTTGCCGCGGTCAGCTCCGGTGTGATGCAGGCCGGCAGCGTGTACGATCAGGCCGGCGAATATCGCATGCTGGTGTTGGAGGGCACTGATGTCAAGACCTTGAACCGTGCGCGATTCATCGAGGTACTCACCCCGCTCAACATCGTGGTGATCGTGGCCGGCGGCTGTTCCATGCTGCTTATGGCCCCTCTGTTCGCCGCTTCGATGACCGAACCGGCCACGCTGGCCAGCTTCTTCGGCGGGCTTGTGTTGTGCTATGCGCTGGTTTCCATCGGCGCGTTCGCGTCCAATCATGTGGCGGCCAGCTTGAATCTGACCGATTATCGGGCTGATGACTGAGCCGAGCTGCGCAGCGAATCGTTCTCAATAACAACTGTGCGTACTTTCGTATACGCAAATCGAACGTAGAAACGCTGAAATCACCGCAAATATGCGGATGAGCAAATGTTCGTTTGTGCGATATCTGTGCATTTGCGCGCACGGATACTATTGAGAACGCTTCTCTGCGCACCCATCACGACAGCAGCGCCGCGATGATCGCGATAAACACCGGGCTGGTCATGGTGCTCATCAGAATGCCGTCGCGCGCGAAGGTGAGACCCACGTTGTAGCGGGCCGCGTAGTTGTATACGTTCTGGCCGGTGGGCAGAGCGGCGAGTACCACGCAGGCGTACAGCTCGGAGCCGCGGAAGCCCATCACGAAGTAGGCGAGCAGGAACGCGATAATTGGCATGATGATGTTCTTGAGGACCGCGACCGTGAAGATGGCCGGGCGATCGCCCTTCTGCTGCAGCGGCTTGGTGCCGTGCAGGGACATGCCGAACGCCATCAGGATCATTGGCACAGCCGAATCGCCGATCATGTCGATCGGGTCGAAAATGAATTTCGGCACTGGGAACCAGCCGCTTTTAGCGGAAATCGCAGAGACCACAATGCCCAGCAGCGAGCCGATAAGCAGCGGCTGATGCAGTGGCTGCTTGGCGATTTCCTTGATGGAGACCTTGCCCTTGGTGGTCACGTCCAGCACTGTCAGGCCCACCGGTGTGAAGATGGCCTGCTGCATGACCAGAATCGGTGCCACAAGAGCCGGATTGCCCAGAATGTAGGTGGCGATTGGCAGGCCGATGTTATTGGAATTGAGGTACAGCGAATTCAGGGCACCGATGGTGGCGTCCGGGGCATTCAGGTGGAAGAACATACGGTTGAGCACCAAAAACACCACGCCTACCAGCACGGCGGAGAAGAACGCCACGATAATCGAGGGGTGGAAGATGTCGAAAATCGGCTCCTTGGAGAGAATCGCGAACATCAGGCACGGGCTCGATACGAAGAAGGAGAACCGGTTGAGCACCATCTGAGCGGACGGCCCGCCGATTCGCATTCGTGCGGCAACATATCCCACCGCGATTACGATGCCGATAACGCAGAAGCCTTGCATGGCGCTGATTAGACCTGGCATAATCCTCCCTTTCGCCACCCCAGTGTGGCACATAAAAATGTATTCGGCCGCAAAATCTCATGTAGTGAGTGTGCTGGGCCCGCCGCCCACGCGGTACGCTGTTCACATGACGCTTGAATTGAACCGCACCGCATCCACTGCCGAGCAGCTGAACAGCCTGCTCACCCAGATCATGGAGAACTTCTCCGTGTCCGACCACGAGGGCCCCCTCACCGACGAGGTCGAGGCCTTCCTTAACGAGCAAGAGCACCTGACCGTCCGCCGTCACGGCGACACAGTGGTGGCCAGCACCGACTTCGGCAAGCCGAGCCGTGTGATCTTGGCCGGGCACCTCGATACTGTGCCGGTCATCGACAATTTCCCACCAAAGTGGCTGGAGCCCGGCGATTCGCTGATTCGCGAAGAAATCGCCCACGCTCATCCCGAAGACCGCGTGCTGTGGGGCCGCGGTGCCACCGATATGAAGGCCTCCGACGCGGTGATGCTCTACCTCGCCGCCACGCTCGACGGCCGCACGCCGGAAACCACCCCGAAAGTCGACCTCACCTACGTCTTCTACGACCATGAGGAAGTCGTCGCCGAAAAGAATGGCCTACGCAAAGTCGTCGAGGCCCATCCCGATTGGATCACCGGCGATTTCGCCATCATCGGCGAGCCCACCAACAGCGGCATCGAGGGCGGTTGCAACGGTACGATTCGCTTCGACGTCGTAACCCACGGCGTGGCCGCGCACTCCGCCCGTGCATGGATGGGGGAGAACGCCATCCACAAGGCGGCCGACATTCTGAACCGACTCAACGCCTACGAGCCGGCCACCGTGAACGTGGACGGGCTCGATTATCGCGAGGGCCTCAACGCCACGCTGATCTCCGGCGGCAAAGGCACGAACGTCATTCCGGATGAATGCCGCGTACACGTCAACTACCGCTTCGCCCCGGACAAGTCGTTGGCCGAGGCCAAGGCTCTGATGATGGGCGCGGACGCCGGTGCCGAACTCGGCAATGGCGAGCATGTGGCTACCGGCGGCGTGTTCGAGGGCTACGGCATCGAAATGAAGGACGAAAGCCCCTCCGCGCGCCCGGGCCTGAACGCCCCGCTCGCCCAGGATCTGGTCCGACTGGTTAAGGAGCGCACTGGCCGCGACCCGCTGGCCAAGCTCGGCTGGACCGACGTGGCACGCTTCTCTCAGCTCGGTATCCCGGCCGTCAACCTCGGTGCCGGCGATCCGCTGCTGGCTCACAAGCACGACGAGCAGGTGCCTGAATCCGACCTGACCGCCATGGCCGCAATCCTTACCGACTGGCTGGTCTGACACCTCTCTAGCTCCCCTCCCTGAGGGGAGCTGTCACCGCGGGGGAGGGGAGCCGAGAGAACGTCAGCCTCGCCGGGCCACGCCCGCACAAAATATGTGGCATACTAAAGGATGGTGGTTCTGCATAACCATCAGCGTGCGAGATGGCGTCGATCCCCTTGCGGCTCTTGAGAATGAGACAACGCAAGCGCCGGTGTCCGCCACCCGCAGGACAGACTTGAGACGAAGTTGCCTTTACGCGGCGCGTTTTCGTGCGGCCACGGTGAGAGCGTGGTGTGAGACAAGCGTATAGGCCTGGAAATAGGCGTCGTGATGCAGCGCGCCGCGAGGAGCATTGTGCCCACTGACAACCGTGAAGGTTTCGTCAACGACGGAACCGATAATTCAACCGTATCCAATGCCGATTCGGCTGCAGCCGTGAACGCTGCGCCTGCCGCCGCCTCCCAGCCCGCCGAACCTGTTCGCCGTCGTCGTGGCGGCCGCCGCGTGGTCCGCGGCACCGGTGCTGCCGGCGCTTCTCTGGAACTGCAAGTGCAGGAACGCGCCCCGCTGTTCGAAGCCCCCGCGCTTCCCGATGCCGGCACTGCGGCCGATTCCAAGTCAGCCGATTCCAGCGATTCCGATGAATCCAGCGATTCCCAGGATTCCGCCGAACGTCCAACCCGCCGCCGTTCGCGCCGCGCCGCTTCCGCAGTGGCCGACTCGGATAGCGAGGATGATCGTCCTCGTCGTTCGCGCCGCACTGTCAGTGCCGATGATTTCGATGACGATGACGCCCCACGTTCCCGCCGCCGTTCGGTTGTGGACGATGACGATTACGACGAGGACCGCCCGGTTCGCCGCCGCTCTCGCTCCCGCCAGTCCGACGATGATGACTACGAGGATCGGCCGGTTCGCTCCCGCTCTCGCCGTGCGTCTATGGATATGGATGATGATGACGAGGACCGTCCGGTTCGCCGTCGTTCTCGCCGTGCAGTTGCGGATACGCACGAGGACACCCCGGATGAGCGCCTGTTCGACGCGGTCGAATCCCTGCCCTCTGGCCACGAGGCCGTGCGTCGCGGCAAGCCGATGACGTCCCTGCTCTTCCAGGAACCGGTACTGCCCGCCGCTGTGGATGCGCACGATACCGCTGACACTCGTGATGACGATGTTGACGACGACGAACGTCCGTCGCGTCGCTCCCGCCGCTCGCGCAGCCACGATGATGACGACGCGCAGCCGCGCAGCCGCCGCCGTGACGACCGTGACGATCGTGGCCGCAATGCCGCCGACCGTGATGCGTCTCGTGACGCTTCCCGCAACGCTGCCGCCGGTGACGCCAATGCCAGCGCCAACACGGACCATGATGATTTCGATTCCGATGACGCTTCCGACTCTCGCCGTTCCCGTCGCTCCCGCCGCCTGAACGCCCAGGAGCGCCGTGCAGCCGCCGAAGTCGAGCAGATTGAGGAAGACCTCGAGCTGGACGATATCGCCTACTCGCCGATTGCCGAAGAGGAGGGCGACGAAGAATCCGACGCCACCCGCACCCGTTCGCGCCGTCGCCGCCGTCGCGGCTCACGCGGCGAAACCGGTGCCAACGGCGAGCACGATACCGCCGAGAACGATGCCGAAGATACGCGTTCCCGCCGTCGTGACGATCGCGATGATCATGACCGTGATCGCGATGAGGACGATGAGGAGCAGACCGTTACTCGCCGTCGCCGTCGCCGTCGTGGCGGCAAGAACGGAGAGGGCACCGACGACCAGAGTCAGAACAGCGAACAGCCGCTGGTCCGACGCTCCCGCAAGCAGCAGTACATCGACGAGATCACTGATGTGGAGGGCTCCACTCGTCTCGAGGCCAAGAAGCAGCGCCGCCGTGACAACCGCCGTGAGCGCAGCCGCCAGAGCCAGCTCATGGAACAGGACTTCCTCGCACGCCGCGAGAACGTGGACCGCCTGATGGTGGTGCGTGAGAAGGAACATCACACCCAGATTTCCGTGGTGGAAGACAATGTTCTGGTCGAGCATTACGTCTCCGACATTCAGGAAGTACAGACCGTCGGCAACATCTACCTTGGCCGCGTGCAGAACGTGCTGCCCAGCATGGAGGCCGCATTTGTGGACATCGGCCAGGCCCGCAACGGCGTGCTCTACGCCGGCGAGGTCAACTGGGATGCCGCTCGTCTCGAAGGCCAGCCGCGCCGCATCGAGCTGGCGTTCAAGTCCGGCGACCCGGTGCTCGTGCAGGTCACTAAGGACCCGATCGGCCACAAGGGTGCCCGCCTGACCTCTCAGGTCACGCTCGCCGGCCGCTTCCTGGTGCTCGTGCCATCCGGCGGCATGACCGGCGTGAGCCGCAAGCTTTCGGAGCGCGAACGCAGCCGTCTGAAGAACATCGTCTCCAAGATCGCCCCGAAAGACATGGGCGTGATCATCCGTACCGCAGCCGAGGGCGCATCCGAAGACGCCATCGTCAAGGATCTCGAATCACTGGTCCGCCAGTGGGAGCGCATCAACGCCAAGCGCGAGGAATTCTGGCACGGCAAGCGCCCGAAGCTCCTGCAGGGCGAGCCCGACGTGGCCATCCGCGTGGTGCGCGACATCTTCAACGACGACTTCAGCAAGCTCATCGTGGAAGGTGACAAGGTCTACGACCGTATCGAGGAATACCTTGACACCATGGCCCCCGACTTGAAGGACAAGCTGGAGAAGTGGGACCCGGCCGAGCATGAAGGCAAGGACGTGTTCGACAAGTGGTCCATCGACTCCCAGCTGCGTAAGGGCATGGAGCGTCAGGTCTACCTGCCGTCCGGCGGCTCGATTGTCATCGATCGCACCGAAGCCATGACCACCATTGACGTGAACACCGGCCGCTTTATCGGCAAGGGCAAGTCCTTGGAAGAAACGGTGACGCGTTGCAACCTGGAGGCGTCTGAAGAGATCGCCCGCCAGCTGCGCCTGCGCGATATCGGTGGCATGGTGATGATCGACTATGTGGATATGGTCATGCCCGCCAACCGCGATCTGGTGCTGCGCCGCTTGGTCGAATGCTTGGCACGCGACCGCACCAAGCATCAGGTGGCCGAAGTCACCTCGCTCGGTTTGGTGCAGATGACCCGCAAGCGCATCGGCCAGGGTCTGGTCGAGGCGTTCTCCGAGGAATGCCCGACCTGCAAGGGCCGTGGTTTCATCCTGCATGATCAGCCGACCGTTTCGGCCGACTACGACGATCCCTACGCGCTTCGCGGTGGCGACCCGTTCGTCAAAACCAACAAGCACGGTCGCGGCACCGCTCCCGCTCCCGAACCGGCTGGTTCCAGCGCCGACGTCAAAGCCAAACTGGCTCAGATTGCCGCCGCTGCCGTCGCTGCCAACAACACGGCGGAAGAGTAAGCGGAAGAGTAACAGGTGTGTCGTGCTTGACACGCGGGCAAAAATCATTTGATTTAGTCCGCATGGTGGTGTAGATTCGAAACTCGGTGTCTGACCGCAAGCTCGGTGCGTGTTAGGCAAGGTAGCTTTCCAAAACATAAAAGGAACGATAATGTACGCGATTGTGAAGGCCGGTGGCCATCAGGAAAAGGTCGAGGTTGGCGACGTCATCCTCGTGAACCGTCTCGACGCTAAGAAGGGCGATACCGTGGAATTCCCGGTCTCCCTCGTTGTCGATGGTGACAAGGTCACCCTTGCCGCCGCCGATCTGGCCAAGGTGTCCGTCAAGGCTGAGGTTGTGAACGACGAAGCCAAGGGCCCGAAGATTAGCATCCAGAAGTACAAGAACAAGACTGGTGTTGCTCGCCGTAAGGGTCATCGCCAGAAGCTGACTATCGTCAAGATCACGGCGATTGCCTGAGTTATAGAAAGGACCATGAATCATGGCACATAAGAAGGGTGCGTCCAGCTCTCGCAACGGTCGCGATTCTAACCCGCAATACCTCGGCGTGAAGAAGTTCGGCGGCGAAGCCGTCGTGGCCGGCAACATCATCGTTCGCCAGCGTGGCACCAACTTCCACCCGGGCCACAACGTCGGCATGGGCAAGGATCACACGCTGTTCGCCCTCACCGATGGTTCCGTGAAGTTCGGTGTGCGTCGCGACCGCAAGGTTGTCGACGTCATCGCCTGAGCGATATAGCGTCAAGCTTTTTTCAAGCCGCGCCCGTAAGGACGCGGCTTTTTTGTAAGGTAATCAATATGAGTGATTTTGTGGATCGAGTAACCGTCCATGTCAAGGGCGGCGATGGGGGCAACGGTTCGGCCGGCATCCGTCGTGAGAAATACAAGCCGTTGGCCGGCCCGAACGGTGGCAATGGCGGCGACGGTGGTTCCGTGGTGTTCGTGGCCGACCGTAACGCCACCAGCCTGCTCGACTATCGTTTCATGCCGCATCGTGTCGCCGGCAGCGGCACCATGGGTTTGGGCGACAATAAGGACGGCTCCAAGGGCGAGGACCTGATTCTGCCCGTGCCCTGCGGCACCGTCGTCTTTGAGGCGCGCGGCGAACAGGGCAAAGCCAAGCATCCCGGCGCACAGCTCGCCGACCTGCGCCACGAGGGCGACCGCTGCGTCGTCGCCCAAGGCGGTGCCGGCGGCCTCGGCAACATCGCCCTGGCTAACAAGACCCGCCGCGCCCCCGGCTTCGCCCTGCTCGGCGAACTCGGTGAAGAGCGCGACGTGATTTTGGAATTGAAATCCATCGCCGACGTGGCGTTGGTCGGTTTCCCCTCGGCCGGAAAGTCGTCCCTGATTGCGGCGATGAGTTCCGCCAAGCCGAAGATCGCCGACTACCCGTTCACCACGCTGGTGCCGAATCTCGGCGTCGTTATCGCCGGCGACTCTCGATACACCATCGCCGACGTGCCGGGCCTGATTCCGGGCGCCTCCGAAGGCAAGGGCCTGGGACTGGAGTTCCTGCGCCACATCGAACGTACCGAAATCATCGCCCATGTGATCGATTGCGCCACGCTTGAACCGGACCGCGACCCGATGTCCGACTACCACGCGCTGGAAAACGAGTTGGCGCTCTACGCCGACAAGCTCGAGCTGCCGTTGGGTGCCATCCCGATTCCCGAACGCCCGCGCATCGTGATTCTGAACAAGATCGATGTGCCCGAGGCCAAGGAATTGGCTGAGTTCGTGCGTCCGGAGTTCGAGAAACTCGGGCTGAAGGTCTTTGAGATCTCCACTGCCTCGCACGAGGGTCTAAAGGAGCTCAACTTCGCGTTGTCTGCGCTGGTGCACGAGATGCGTGAGGAAGTGGCCAACCGCGAGCAGGCCGAAGAGGAGGCTCGCGTGGTCATCAAGCCATTGGAGACCAAGGGCCGCCGTCCGCGTCGTGCTGACGAGGGCGGCAGTGCGCTTGAGTTCACGGTCGAGCGCCGCGAACTCGGCAATGGCGAAGTGTTCTTCGAGGTGCGTGGCGTCAAGCCGGAGCGCTGGGTCATGCAGACCAACTTCGACAACGACGAGGCCGTGGGCTACCTGGCTGACCGCTTGGCCAAGCTGGGCGTGGAGGACGAGCTGCGCCGCAAGGGTGCTCACCCCGGCGACGAAGTGCGCATCGGTCGTGGTGCCCGTATGGTCGAATTCGATTGGGATCCGACCATCTCCGCTGGTGCCGAAATGCTCGACGGCTCCAACCTCGGTGCCCGAGGCAAGGATCTGCGTCTCGAAGAGCTGGACCCGCGCACGCACCGCCGCTCCAACGCCGAACGTCGTGCCCAATACCACGAGATGATGGACGCCCGTGCCGCCGTGCGCGACGCGATGATGGCCGAACGCAAGGCCGGCCACTGGGCCGACCCGACCGTTGACGACGATCGCCATGACGAAACCAGCCTGTTCGGCCACGGTGAGTCCAGCGAAGATGGTGAAACCGAGGAATAAATGAGCACTCCGAGTCAGGCCGAGGTGCGGCGCATGATCGCCGCAGCCGGAACCATTGTCGTGAAAGTCGGCTCCAGCTCGCTGACCCAGCCGAGCGGTCACCTCGACCCGGACAAGCTCGACGCGTTGGCCGCGGCCTTGGCTCAGGTCCGATTGATGGGCGGACGTGTGGTGCTGGTCTCGTCCGGTGCTATCGCCGCCGGTTTCGGGCCTCTGGGCTTTGACTCGCGGCCGGTGGACGTGGCCACTCAGCAGGCCACCGCAGCCGTCGGCCAAGGGCTACTGATGGCCCGCTACGAGACTGCGTTCGGTCGATTCGGTATTCGCGTCGGCCAGATTCTGATCACTGCCGAAGATACGATTCGTGCCACCCAGTACCGCAATGTGGAACGCACGCTGGACCGTCTGCTTGACCTCGGCGTGGTGCCGATCATCAACGAAAACGATTCGTTGGCCTCGAACGAGATTCGCTTCGGCGACAACGATCGACTCTCCGCGTTGGTGGCCAACCTGGTGCGGGCCGAAGCCTTGGTGCTACTGACCGACGTGGACGCGCTGTACACTGCGCCGCCCTCGCAGCCCGGCTCCCGCCGTGTGGAATATGTGCCCAACGTGATTGATGCGCTGGGCGACATCCAAGTCTCCGGCTCCGGCTCCAAGGTCGGCACCGGCGGCATGGTCACCAAACTCGAGGCCGCGCGCGTGGCGGCCGTCTCGGGCATCCCCACGGTACTCACCTGCGCCTCGAACGCGGGCCCTGCGATGATGGGCGATCCGGTGGGCACCGTGTTCGCACCGGTTAAGGCCCGCGGCTCCTCACGCCGTCTGTGGATCGGCTTCGCCGCCGACCCGCGCGGCACGATTGTGGTCGATGCGGGTGCCGGCCAGGCGATTCGCGGCGGGCGTGCCTCGCTGCTGGCGGCCGGCGCGCTCGAAGTACATGGCGATTTTTCCGCCGGCGATCCGGTCTGGATCGATGCCGAAAGCGGTGAACACCTGGCCCGAGGCCTCGCCGGCTTCGATTCCGAAGAAATTCCGCAGATGCTCGGGCGTAACACCGCCCAACTCAAGCGTTTCCTCGGCCCCCAGTACGCCCACCCACTGGTTCATCGCGACAATCTCGTGCTCGTGTGACTGATGGAATCTGTCACACGACAGATTCCATCACCATAGTGCGGCTCTGGCGATTTTTCGTGCTGTAGGTTTAGCATGGGAGCCATGACTATGGCGCAATGGCAGACTCTTTCCGACCGTATCAACACTGTGGCACCGAGCGCTACGCTCGCCGTCGATTCCAAGGCCAAGGCCATGAAGGCCGCCGGACTTGACGTTGTCGGCTTCGGCGCAGGTGAACCGAATTTCCCGACCCCCGCAAACGTGGTCAAGGCTGCGGCAGATGCCTGCCTTGACCCGAAGAATTACAAGTACACGCCTACGCCGGGCCTGCCCGAGCTGCGCGAAGCGATTGCGGCTAAGATGCTGCGCGATTCCGGCTATGAGGTCAATGCCGATCAGGTCGTGGTGACCAACGGCGGCAAGCAGGCCGTGTATGAATCCTTCCAGATCTTGCTCAACGATGGCGATGAGGTCATCATTCCCGCTCCGTACTGGACCAGCTACCCCGAGGCTGTGAAGCTTGCCGGTGGTGTGCCGGTCGAAGTATTCGCCGGTGCCGACGTGAACTTCGAGCCCTCGCTTGAGGCGCTGGAAGCGGCCCGTACCGAGCATACGAAGGCAATCATCGTCAACTCCCCGAACAACCCGACCGGAGCCGTCTGGAAGCCGGAAACCGTGGAAGCGATCGGTCGTTGGGCCGTCGAGCACCACATTTGGGTTATCTCCGACGAGATCTACGAGCACCTGAACTATGACGATGCGCACACCACCTACATCGGTGCCGCCGTGCCGGAATGCCGCGGGCAGTTGCTGGTGCTGAACGGCGTGGCCAAGACCTATGCGATGCCGGGCTGGCGTGTCGGCTGGATGGTCGCTCCGCTTGAGGTGGCCAAGGCCGCCACCAAGCTGCAGGGGCATATGACCTCCAATGTGGCCAACATCTCCCAGCGTGCTGCTTTGGCTGCTGTGGCCGGCCCGCTGGATGAGGTGCACGAGATGCGTAAGGCCTTCGACGCGCGCCGCCGTGCGATTGTGACCGCCTTGAACGATATCGAGGGCGTCAACTGCCCGACTCCGACCGGCGCGTTCTACGCTTTTGCGGACATCGCCGCTTTGCTTGGCAAGCCGCTGGGTCCCAAGGGCACAGTGTCCGATACGTCCGCTGACTTTGCCGCTGCACTGTTGGATGAGGCCCACGTGGCCGCCGTCCCCGGCGAGGCCTTTGGTGCTCCCGGTTACCTGCGTTTCTCCTACGCACTGGCCGACGAAGACCTAGCCGAAGGCATGCGTCGATTCAAGGAATGGGCTAACTGAGAAGAGTCGCGTGCTACGCGCGCGACACGCGATTTGCGATAATCCACCGGAGCCGTTACTATAACGACTTGGCGGTTTCGCCGTGGCGAAGCGTTCTCTACGGAACGCACGCCGAGGTGGATTTTCACCTAGGGAAGTGGCGCAATTGGTAGCGCAACGGTCTCCAAAACCGTAGGTTGTGGGTTCGAGTCCCGCCTTCCCTGCCAAGTTTCTAATAATCAAGCAGCTGACGCGAGGTACGGAATGGCTAAGACGAGCAAGAGTGAAAAGGCAGTCAAGCCGAATGTCTTCATGCGTATCGGTCTGTTCATCAAGCAGATCATCGACGAGCTTCGCAAGGTCGTGACCCCTACCGCCAAGGAACTGTTCTTCTGGTCTCTGGCCGTATTCATCTTCGTGCTGCTGCTGATGGCCCTCGTGACTGGCATGGACTTCGGTCTAAGCAAGGCCACGCTGTGGGTGTTCGGCTGATCCGCACAACCTAAGGTGAATAACAACGCATGAGTGATGAACTGAATCTCGAGAACCTCGACGCCGTCCCGGCTGAGGAGCCTGTTGTCGAGGCTTCCGAAGCTGCTGCCGATGAGGCAGCTGCCCCGGTCGAACCGGTCGCTGACCTTTCCGCAGAATCTGACGCATCCGTCGACAATGCAGATGTTGAGTCCGACGCTCCGGCGGCGACTGAATCCGCTCCCGTTGCTTCCACTCAGACCGAGACCGTTTCTCTGGATGAGGACGAGGAAGAAGTCAACGAATCCGAGCAGGCCGAGGAGACCGATGCCGGTCAGCAGGCCGTTGACGAATTCTCCAAGTCCCTGCGTTCCCTTGATGGCAAGTGGTACGTGCTGCACACCTACTCCGGCTACGAGAAGCGCGTGAAGACCAACATCGAGTCCCGCGTCGCCTCCTTCGGCATGGAAGACCAGATCTTCCAGGTCGAGGTGCCGATGGAAGAAGTCGAGAAGCACACCGAGAAGGGCAAGAAGGTCATCACCCGCGTGCGTGTTCCTGGCTACGTGCTGATTCGTATGTGGCCGGATGAGAACGCCCGCCGTATCGTTCGTGAGACCGAAGGCGTGACCGGCTTCGTTGGCCCGACCAAGGATCCGGCGCCGCTCTCCCGCAAGGAAGTCGTGGCGATGATGGCTCCGATGATTGCTTCCGAGGCACTCAAGGCCGCCGGCGACAAGCCCGCCGCCGCCAAGAAGCGCAAGGTCGAAGTCTCCTACGCCGTTGGCGATCAGGTCACCGTCACCGATGGGCCTTTCGCCACCATGGCCGCCGTTGTTTCCGACGTGGAGCCCACCACTCAGAAGCTCACCGTGCTCGTGTCCATCTTCGGCCGTGATACGCCGGTGGAGCTTGGCTTCCACCAGGTTCAGAAGCTAGATTAACTCCCAAACTTTGCAGAGCCCGACCATCGTGGTCGGGCTTTTTGTGTTGTCCGGGTGGATTTGCATAATAGGAAAGCTTGTGTCTGGAGAGGAGACTCGCTAGCACAGCACAGCAATATAAGTTGCGGGAGGAGACCGACCACAGGCCGATTGCCTACAGCATGCACGGATAAATAATGAGTCAAGACCGAGCATGATGGCAGACAGCCGAACCTGAGGACGGCGACCATTCGAACCGCGTTATAGAAAGAAGAACCATAATATGGCTCCCAAGAAGAAAGTCTCGGCGCTGATCAAGCTCCAGATCCAGGCTGGCAAGGCCAACCCGGCCCCGCCGCTGGGCCCGGCTCTGGGTTCGCATGGCGTGAACATCATGGACTTCTGCAAGGCATACAATGCCCAGACGCAGGACAAGATGGGTCAGGTCATCCCTGTCGAGATCACCGTTTACGAAGATCGTTCCTTCACCTTCGTGCTCAAGACCCCGCCGGCTGCAGCTCTGCTGAAGAAGGCCGCTGGCGTTGAGAAGGGCACCGAGAACCCGCTGACCCACAAGGTCGGCTCTGTCACCAAGGCGCAGGTTCGCGAAATCGCCGAGATCAAGATGGAAGATCTGTCTGCTCGCGATATCGAGGCCGGCATGAAGATCATCGAGGGCACCGCTCGCTCGATGGGCATCACGGTTACGGACTGATAAGGAGAAGGACAGATGGTAAAGCGTTCCAAGAAGTACCGCGAAGCCGCTGAGCGCGTCGATCGCAACAACCTCTACACCGCCAACGAGGCCATCGCTCTGCTCAAGAGCATGCCCTCCTACAACTTCGACCAGACCGTCGAGGCTGTGTTCCGTCTGAGCGTTGACCCGCGTAAGGCCGACCAGCTCGTGCGTGGTACCGTCAACCTGCCTCACGGCACTGGTAAGACCGCCAAGGTCCTCGTGTTCGCCCGTGGCCCGAAGGCTACCGAGGCTACCGAGGCTGGCGCCGACATCGTCGGTGATGACGACCTGATTGCAAAGGTTCAGGGCGGCTTCCTCGACTTCGACGCCGTGGTTGCTACTCCGGACATGATGGGCAAGGTCGGCCGTCTGGGCCGTGTGCTCGGTCCGCGTGGCCTGATGCCGAACCCCAAGACCGGCACCGTGACCATGGATGTCACCAAGGCTGTCAAGGACATCAAGGGCGGCAAGATCGAGTTCCGTGTCGACAAGAACGGCAACCTGAGCTTCCTCATCGGCAAGATGAGCTTCGATGAGTCCGCTCTGGACGAGAACTTCAAGGCTGTGGCCGACGAAGTCAAGCGTCTGAAGCCGTCCACCGTGAAGGGCCGTTACCTGACCAAGGCAACCATCACCTCCACGATGAACCCGGGCGTTCCGGTTGACCCGAACACCCTGGCCTGAGGCTAGCGAGCTTCAATAGCTACTGAAAGGGACTTCCCGTAAAGGGAAGTCCCTTTTTGCATATGCGATGACCGGTTGCGAGAAGGTGAACCTAGATGGTCACGCAATCGAATTCTTGCGACACGCCGTTGAACACATGAATTTGTTACGCATCGGCAATGCAAAACGGATTATTCTGATATCAGAACAGCGCAAATAGGCTGTTTGCGACACGCCGAGGGAACCGCGCTGTTATGCCGATTCCTTGGGTTTTTGCGTGC
>ERZ1673737.26-NODE-26-length-198719-cov-27.718026_pt1 | contig 198719 bp, 161 predicted proteins | sample MGYA00580211_ERZ1673737 | MGnify/ENA primary metagenome ERZ1673737 (study PRJEB41218, sample SAMN15661789) | gut metagenome | host: Homo sapiens | place: Canada: London | collected 2015-08-20/2019-03-30 | study: EMG produced TPA metagenomics assembly of... | reverse complement strand
CGGGTGGTACACGTTTCAAATGCTACCCGGGTCCCTTTTCAAGTGTTAGCTACATCTCTTTGGAAGAGAAGTTATTATCGCTGCAAAATTACACATTTTTCGGCAAATGGCACCAATTTACACTAAAAAATGTTACGCAAAATTCTGATTTTGTTCGGGCAAAAAGCGGATTGTTGAGCGAATAAGTTATCCCCATTCTGCTAAACAGCTAATTTTCAACAGATATATGCTGCATAAATCACTCTTCCAAAGAGAAGTGACCTATAATTTTGATTTATGCGTATTAAGAAATATTGTATAACACTGATTCTCTTGCTGTTTGGTGTGGGTATTGCGCATTCGCAAGAGAGCCGCACGGAAATCTGTGTTGATTTCCGTGTGAACAGTACTGTCATAGATTCTGCATACTCGGACAATGCCGCCCGTATGCAGGAAATCATCGAGTTCCTACGGAATATCCATCAGGACAGTACAATCAACATCGTGGAAATATCCTTCTGTGGAGCGGCATCCCCCGAAGGCAGTGACCAACTCAACCGCAAGCTGGCACGAGGTCGCCTTACCGCACTCGAAAGACTTGTCCGCAAGGAGGTGGATATTCCCGACAGCCTCATTACCCGTAATGACAGCTACATTCCGTGGGATTATCTGAAATCACAGATTGAGGATTCGGGATTGATACATAAGGATGAAGTAATCTCCATATTGGAGGAAGAATCCCTATTGGTGGATTATCATCATCCGAATACCCATATTGACAACCGCATCGTAAAGTTGAAGCAGTTGGATAACGGTAAGGTGTGGCAGCAGATGAACAAACTCTTCTTCGGGCGTATGCAAAATGCCTGTGCCGTATTCGTAACATACAAGCAGGAACTTCCACCCGTTCAGGAGCCTGTGATTGTACCCGATACCATTAAGGAGGAGCCAATTGTTGAAGTCGTTGAAATCAAACCAGACACAACGTCAATTGTGGCCCCCGTTGTTCCCGATGTGGAGGAATGGACTCATAAACTACATATCAAGACCAATGCCATCGGCTTGGGAATGGGCATTGCCAATGTTGCAGCAGAAATCGACTTGGCAAAGCACTGGTCGTTCACATTGCCCGTTTATTATTCGGCTTGGGACTATTTCAAGACCACCATCAAGTTCAGAACATTCAGCGTACAGCCCGAGTTCCGCTATTGGCTATCGGAAAACAACGACGGCTTCTTTGCAGGAGCACATTTCGGACTGGCATCTTACAATTTCTCCTTTGACGGCGACTACCGCTACCAGGACCACAACCGTAAGACACCGTCCATCGGAGGTGGTGTGAGTGTCGGCTATCGCTTGCCTGTCAGCAGGAACAACCGTTGGTGGATGGAGTTCTCACTCGGTGCAGGTGTCTATTCCCGTCATTATGACAAGTTCCACAATACACCTATTACAAAGGACGGATTGATGATTGAGAGCATCAAGAAGACCTATTGGGGTATAGACCAAGCTGCGGTATCGTTCTCATATTCGTTTGACCTAAAGAAGAAAGGAGGCAAGCGATGAGAAAGATTCTATACCTTATTATATGTATGCCTCTGTTGCTGTTCTCAGCCTGTGATGTCCACGAATGGCCAGAAACACCGGAGTTTGTGAAAATGCATCTTCGCCTCAATTATGAAACGGATATGACCGAATGGGAGCATATCTACGATGGCACATCGGTCATCGAGCAAGGCTTGGGTGACACATACGACAACCATCAGGACTACGGTAAGATACGCTACATCGTCCGCACCTATCCCGTATCGGATAAACAACGCACGATGCAGGACTATACGCAGGAGTTCGTGTTCACAAAGAACATTGCCGAAGGTTACGACCACGAAGTGACGCTTGATGTACTGCCGGGTAACTACAATGTGATGGTGTGGTCTGACTTGGTGAAGACAAGCGGTGATACCCATTTCCACAATGCCGACAATTTCGCTGAGATTATGTTGCAGGGCGACCACAAGGGAAATACTGACCATCGTGACGCTTTCAGAGGCACGAACAATATTTCACTCATCGCGGATGTCATGGAACGTTTGCCCGACACGCTCAATGTGGCGATGCAACGCCCCCTTGCCAAGTTCGAGTTCGTGACGAACGATGTGGTGGAGTTTATCGACAAGGAATCCACCCGCATTGCCTCTAAAGCTAACGGCAACAAGTCGGCATCGGCAGATGACACCCCGACAAGAGCCGTAAATATCGAGGATTACAAGGTGGTATTCTACTATGTGGGATTTATGCCGCACGCATACAGCATGTACACCGATAAGCCAGTGGATTCATCTACAGGAGTGATGTTCGAGTCCACCTTGAAAAAACTTTCCGACTCGGAAGCCTCAATGGGATTTGATTATGTGTTTGTGAACGGCAAGAAATCGGCAGTAACGGTGCAGATTGGTATTTACGACAACGAGGGAACACAACTCTCCTTGACCGAGCCGATAGAAGTGCCGTTGAAGCGAAGCCACCATACCATCATGACGGGTATGTTCCTGATGTCGGAAGCATCTGGAGGTGTAACCATCAATCCCGACTTTGACGGAGACCATAACCTGATTTTCCCCTAACTGATAGAAACAATGAAGAATTTACTGCATAACATACAGATATTGATGATGCTTGCCATTATGGTGGTTGGCATACAGTCCTGTTCCGATGACTTACATGATGTGGGCGATGTGGAAGTAAACTTTACCGCAATGCTACCGACCGACACCCGTACACGCTCTTTCGGCAAAGCTGAACAGGTGAATACCCTTGTGGTGGGTGTGTTCAACACCCAAAAGGAGGAACTTGAGAGAAAGGAGTTTGCCATTAACGGCACTTCTGTAAATATCACCCTTGCATTGGCTCAGAATCAGACATACAGTTTTATCTTTTGGGCGTATGACAGCAATCGGAACATCTACGACATAGATGATCTGACCGCTATCGAGATGAACACTCTGCCAAATCCGATAACATTCTCCGAGGCAGAAGCATCAGATGCATTCTTTGCGACAGAAGAAGATATTATCATAACAGGAAGCAGCAGTTACTCCATTGAACTTGTCCGCCCGTTGGCTCAAATCAATGTGGGAACTACGGGAAAAGTGATGCAGGCATCATTTACGGCAAAGTCCGCTCCCGACACATTCCACCCATTTACCAATACTGTAAGCGGAACAGTTGATTTCACTTGGAATTTCAGCAACACCACCACCGAAACATTCTCGGCTGATGGTACAGCATATAATTATCTCGCTATGGGCTATCTGTTTGCTCCGACAACAGCGATGCAGATTGTAGCGGAATTGACATTGACCGATGATGAACAAACATCAACGACGGTGGAGTTCCCAAAGGTTGAAATTGAGTCCAACAAACGAAGTAACATAGCAGGTAGATTTACAGCAGAATAAGAGAATTTCAAAATATGTATAACCTTAATGACGAGTTAAAAAGCCAAGCAAAAGACAGAAAGCCAACTAACAGCCACAAAGGGATGGAGCAGCTCCAAGACTTTTCATCCTGCAATTCGCAGGATATGACAGATTGATGATAAATCCCCGTTCTGAATAAACGGAACAGCCCTCTACAATGGTTTCGGCAATCCGAATGGATGCGGAAAACATTAAAAACAAGAAATTAAAGTAAAACTATTTGTATAACAATTAAAATTTTCAGAAATGAACAAGAAGTTATTTTTAGGTATGTTCGCAGCAGCTGGTATGCTGTTCGCAACATCGTGTTCGAATGACGAACTGGATATGGCTCAGTCAGGAAACGAGGCTCAGGTGACGTTCTCGCTTGCAGCCGAAGGTGGTATCGCTACCCGTGCCATCAGTGACGGTACAGGTGCAAAGAAGTTGGTATATGCAGTTTATAATGCTGATGGTGAACTCATTAAAACAATTGCAAATACAGATGAAAATGGACAGATTGTTGATAATAGTGCTTTCGACAATGGTCGTACTGAAAATGTAACCATTACCTTAGCTAAAGGTCAGCAATATACAGTAGCATTTTGGGCTCAGAATCCAAACTGTACAGCTTACACAACAACAGACTTGGAAAATGTAACTATTGATTATGCCGGCCTTAATAACGATGAAACTCGTGATGCATTCTTCAAAGCCGAAACATTTACTGTTACAGGTAATACTGAAATTGATGTTGTATTGAAACGTCCTTTTGCTCAGATTAACGTAGGTGTTTACCAGACAGATTGGGATGCAGCTAAGGCTTCAGGAATTGAGATAGAAAAATCAAAGGTAACTATTGAAAATGCTGCAACATCTATCAATTTGCTTACAGGTGAAGTTGAAGGAGAACAAACTGTCGAGTATGGTTTTGATATTATTCCTGCACAGTTCGTAACTCCTGAAACATTGAATGTTGATTTAGATAAGGACGGCACAAAGGAGAATTATGTTTACCTCTCAATGAGTTACATACTGGCCAATGATGAAACTACAGGTTACGCAACGACTACATTGGAAGATTTGGATTTCACTTTTGCTCCTATAAGTGGTAATAATATCAACTTTAGCGAAGGTCTTAACGCTGTTCCCGTTCAGCGTAACTGGCGTACTAACATTATTGGCAATATTTTGACAGGTAATGTTACATTCAATATCACAATCGACCCGATTTATGATGGTGAATACAATGATGGTGATGCGTATGGTGTAAAAGCAAATAATACATATTACAAAACGATAAAAGATGCTATTGATGCGGGCGCAACAGAAATCGAATTGGCTGCAGGTTTGTGGAAGATGCCTTCTGTACGTGATAAGACTTTGAAAATTTCTGGTGCAAACAAAGATGCGAAGATTGACTTGTCAGATGGCGTAGCTCTTCATAATACATCTGTTGATTTCACAAATGTTACCATCGTGAAAGAGAATGAAGACTACGTTGGATTCCCGCACGCAAATGTCTTAAAATACACCGATTGCGTTTTTGAAAACGTATATTGGGCTTATGGCATTGAAGAAACATTCACCAATTGCGTCTTCAATCAAACATCGAACGATCACTATAACGTATGGACATACGGAGCCAAAACAGCCACATTTACAAACTGCATGTTCAATTCAGCAGGTAAATCCGTTTTGGTATACAAAGAAAATGGTTCAGAATGGTATACGGTAAACTTAAAAAATTGTGTATTCAACGCAACAGAACCCGCAACAGGTAAGGCTGCCATTGAAATTGATTCCCATTTGAATCCTTACAACGTGAACATTGAAAACTGTACAGCAAGCGGCTTTGATGCAGGCAGTGTAAGCGGTAATATTCTATACAACCTAAAAAATGGTGATGATACAAATTGCAATATCACTATCAATGGTATCAATACTTACGCAGAAGGACTTGTCAAAGATGCCAATGGCAATTATATTGCTTCAAGCAACGAAGGTATTACAAATGCAATTTCTGATGGAGCGACTATAATAAATTTGACACAAGGTGACTATATAATACCATCATCAGCAAAAGGAAAGACTCTGACATTTATAGGTACGGGTACTCCTGAAGATGTAAAAGTCGCTGTAACTAAAGTTGGTTCTGGTTATGAAAATTGTGACTACGGCTTGGATGGTTCTACAGTCACTTTCGAAAGCATTACTATAACAACAAATAGTTCAACTTATATTGGCTATGCTCGTTGCAACGGTACTTACAAGAATTGTGTAATCAATGGTACATACACACTTTATGGTGACAGCAAGTTTGAGAGATGTACTTTTAATGTGTCTGGCGATGTTTACAATATTTGGACTTGGGGAGCAAAAAATATGGAATTTGACAGATGTACATTTAACTCAGATGGTAAAGCACTCCTTCTTTACCAAGAAGGATCTAACACTGTCAATTTGACTGTGAAAAGTTGCATTTTCAACGATAATGGAGGTTTGACAAGCAAGAAAGCCGCTATTGAAATAGGTGATGCTCCATATGGCGCGACTCCAACATACAATGTAACAGTCTCTGGAACAACTGTTAAGGGTTATGAGATTAATAACGAGGGTATCAATACAGGAACTACTCTTTGGGGAAATAAAAATTCAATGCCAAAAGAAAGATTGAATGTAACAATTGATGGTGTAAATGTTTATTAAAGCAATTATTATGTTCTACACCCTTTATTCGGTTGTAGAACTATAATGAAACTCTATCATCCCTTTGATAGATATATATACATAAAACATTAGCTAAGAAGCCTTGCCGTTCGTGAGAATAGCAAGGCTTCGCCTTTGTAGCTGTAATTCAACAACTCATTTTGGGAGAGATTTGCTGTCCCATACCTTGCAATGATATAAGCAGACTAATCCCATTCTCTTTTCGCTGGCATAAACACTTCAACACTGTTTGCCTAACCTTACTTGCTTCGTATGTATTCAGCCTAAATGCAAGTGCAACGACCACTTCAAGATTATAAAATGTAGCCCAACTTGCAGGAGTGGCTAAATCGCATCGCTGGGTAGTTGCAGGGTTAAATGTTCCACTCTTGTATATCGCTCTGATAGCGGCTCGTAGTGTCGGGGCTATCACCCCGAACAAATCCACCAATTCCATTTCTGACATCCATACATTACCGCTTGGGATATTTACGTTTCCGCTTTTGTTGATTGTTATAATTGACCTTTCCATAGTTACATTGCTATTGAGATTTCACTAAACGATTGATTAAGTCTGTTGCCGAACATTGTCAAATCCTTGTCGATTTTCTCTGTGGTAATCTTCGCATATCGCTGTGTCGTGGTAATGTTCGTATGCCCCAATACTCGGCTTACACTCTCAATGGGAACGCCCTTACTCAGAGCCAGCGTAGCGAACCCATGGCGAGTGCAATGGAAGGAAATATCCTTCGTAATACCGCACTCTTTTATCATCTTTTTCAGTGGTTTACAGATGTTCCAATAGTTGAGATTGGGAAATACAAGTTTGTCCTCTTGGAATCTCTCATATCGCCTGATTATCTGCAATGGAATATCCAACAACTTCACTTGGAAATTGACCTTTGTTTTGTGTCGCTTCGATAATATCCATTTCTCACCATTTACCTCTACAATATCATCAGTGGTCAGTTCCTTAATATCCACAAATGATAAGGCGGTAAAACTTGCGAACACGAAGAGGTCTCGGATATAAGCCAACCTCTTATCCGCAAACTCGTGTGTCATCACAGCCTTGATTTCATCTTCGGTAAGGTATTGCCTCTCCTTGATGTTCTGATTAACCCGATACTGAGCAAATGGATTTCTCGGTGTCAGTCCGTTATAGTGAGCCTTTGATACGATTGTCTTCAACCACATACAATGCGACCACACACTGCCATTGTGCAGCCCTGCATCGGTAGAGAGATAGATTTCGTACTCCTTGATAAAGTCGGGAGTAAGTTCAAGCATAGCAATATCACTACGCTTGTAGCACTTCTTGATGAACGCTGCCAAATGGTTTCTTGACCTTACACGCACCTTGTAAGAACTCGCTACACGGTCTATGCCTATACGTTTTTTGAAGCTCTCGTTGTCTTTATCAAATGCTCCGAGCAATGTTTCATACTCCGTTCCTATGCCTTGATAGGCATTGCGTACCATTTCGGCTGTTACAAATGCCTCTCTGTCCGACAAGCGTTGATAGTGCTTGATGATTTGAGCCTTGATGTTATCCAAAGCCAAATTGATGTCCCGAGCCTCTTTGCTTTTGCCCTTTGCCCGATTACCTTTGGCATCCCACATCGTTTTTGAGATGCTCTGCTTGCAACTAAACTGAGCCACCGAGCCATTAATTGTCACTCGTCCCATAATGGGTACAATACCGTTTTTCTCCTTACTGCCATTCACATAGAACAGCACCTTAAATGTACTTCGCATAATCCAATCTTTTTTGGTTACAAAATTAGTTATCAGCGAGTTGTACATTGTTATGCAGAATGTGGCAGAGAGTAGAAATAAACTCCAACGACCTATAAACTTACCTCTTTATCGGGTAATGATTTGAAAACCGTCCGCCCTCATTACCTTTCATTTCCCTGCACTTTTGCTTCGGCGAGGCTTTCATCATAAGTCCTCATAAGTCATTGAACACCAGTGCCGCCATCATTATTTTCCCTCATTCGTTCGATTTTTCCAGAGATAATTGCTTTATGCCACTTTTTCAAGATTTACGCCCACACAAATTGCCGTTTTTCCAATTTAGTAACAGTATCCAAATGCATGCTTTATATGCCCACCGAAGAGGAACTGCAGAACAAGATTGAAAGACAGAAAAACTTTTACCGGTTGCAGCACACGGAAAAATCAATAGAGTAACGACGTATGGTGAAAAGATTGGTTATAATGACGAACACTCAACAACACTAATATCAAGCATGAAGATAGCAATAAAAAACATCCCGTCACATAATTGGAAACATTTTGTATACAGAGAGACGGGAGCAATGCCCTATATTTGCAACCGGTCAATCAATCACCGGCCATGAAAAACAGGTAGTTTATGAGAAATTTCATTGTATTATGCTTATTGGCATGTCTGGCATCATGTACAGACAAAAAAGAATTCCAGACAATAAGAGAACGAATCGATTTATCAGGAAATTGGAACAGTTCATTAGGGAACTGCACATTGCCCGGTACGACGGATGAAAACAAGTTGGGAGACGGCAGGCATCCCACCAATGTAACCTCCCAGTTGACACGGACTTATCCCTACTCCGGCATCGTAGAATATGAAAAAGATGTTGAAATTCCCGTACAGATGGAAGGGAAACGCCTGATACTTTTCATGGAGCGTACAAAACCCAGCACTCTCTGGATAGATGGAGACAGTATAGGCACGTTGGGACATATCTATGCACCTCACTGCTATAGCCTGCCGGCCTTGGCACCCGGCAGCCACCATATAAAGATACGCATTGACAATTCCCCCAGCTCCGTACCAGCCGAAATCCAAAGCTCGCATGCCTGGACCGACGGCACACAAACCAACTGGAACGGTATTCTGGGCGACTTCTACATCGAAGCGACCCCACACACCTATCTCGAGCAGGTACAAGTCTACCCATCTGTAAAGGAGAAAAAGGCCCGCATCCATGTAAACATATACAGCGATTCGGAGCAATCGGGCGTAGTGACCCTTTCTGCCAAGACGTGGAACACCCAACAAGAACACCTGTTACCGGACATGGAAAAACAAGTCGGCTTGAGCAAAGGTGAAAATAAGATAGAACTGACGCTCGACATGGGCAACCGGATGCAGACATGGAGCGAATTCCACCCCACACTTTATGCACTGAACGTGACCCTTGCCACAAACGAGGGTAAAGACAATATAATAACAGATTTCGGTATGCGCGACTTTGCCACCGAAGGTACTCAGTTCACCATAAACGGCTTCAAGACCTTCTTGCGCGGCAAACACGACGCTTGCGTATTCCCACTTACCGGATATGCGCCGATGGATGTAAAGTCCTGGCGAAAAGTTTTTCAGACAGCCAAGAGTTATGGCATCAACTACTACCGTTGCCATTCCTACACCCCGCCCCGCGCCGCTTTTGCCGCTGCCGACATCGAGGGTATCTATTTCCAAGCCGAGTTGCCTTTATGGGGAAGCATTTCACCGGACAACCATCGCTTGAATGACTTCTTGCTGAACGAAGCCTATATGACCCTCGGCTACATGGGCAATCACCCCTCATTCACCATGTTGGGACTGGGCAACGAGTTGGGTGGCGACGTTGACCTGATGCGCAATTGGCTGGACGGATTCAGAAAACATGACAACCGCCATCTCTATTCGTTCGGTTCCAACAACTTCCTGGGTTGGGGAGGTGCCATAGACGGTGAAGATTATCTGACAACCTGCCGGGTAGGAGGAGGCGAAGGCTATACAACGCACGTACGCAGTTCGTTTGCCTTTGTCGATGCCGAAAAGGGAGGTATCTTGAACAACACCCGTCCCAATACCCGTGCGGATTATACTGCTGCCATAGCGAAATCTCCCCGACCGGTCATCAGTCACGAAACCGGACAGTTCCAAATTTATCCCGACTACAAGGAGTTGGAGAAATACACCGGCGTATTGCATCCATATAACTTGGAGATATTCCGTGACCGGCTCAATGAAAATGGACTGCAGAACCAGATTGACGCATTCCATCAGGCCACCGGCCGGTTTGCCGTCGAATGCTACAAGGCTGATATTGAATACGGCCTGCGCACTGCCGGTTTAGGCGGATTCCAGATGCTCGACCTTCAAGACTTTCCCGGACAAGGCTCGGCACTGGTAGGCATTCTGGATGCTTTCATGGACAGCAAAGGCATTGTCACTCCCGAAACATTCCGCGGCTTTTGTGCTCCGGTGGTACCGCTGGCGCTTATGGACACCTACTGTTACAGCAACAAAGAAGAGCTGAACATAGGACTCGCCCTGACAAATTACGAAGAGCAACCATGGTCTGATGCATTATACTGGCGTCTGGAAAGCCTGAGTGACAGCGTAACTTTTGTTCGCGAAGGCAAAGTCCCCGCCCATGTAGAGCAAGGAAAAGTAATGCAGGTGGGCGAGTTGAAAAGCACCCTTACCGAAATAGACAAGCCTGCCCAATTGCGACTGACACTGACCACCGGGAATTATCATAACTATTATAACTTATGGGTATACCCCGACCGGACACCGGAAAGCGAAGCGGACATCTTCATCTGTCAGTCCTTGGATGACGAGGCGCGAAAGAGACTGAGCCAAGGAGGGAAGATACTGCTTATACCCGACCACAAAGCCATTGAAGAACAGAGTGTAGGTGGACTTTTTACTCCTGACTACTGGAACTATGCCATGTTCAAAAGCATTTCGGAAAACGCCGGCCGCGAAGTTTCGCCGGGCACCCTCTCCTTGCTGATGGACGAGAAACATCCCTTGTTCCGGCAGTTCCCCACCGAGTGCCATAGCAACTGGCAATGGTGGAGCATCGTACGCCATGCCCGCCCCTTTATTCTGAATGCTACGCGCCACGAATACAAGCCGCTTATCCAAGTAGTAGACAATGTGGAACGGAACCACAAGTTAGGCTTGCTGTTCGAATTTGCCGTAGACAACGGTAAGGTATTGGTTTGTATGAGCAACCTCGAAGCAATTCGCCACACTCCGGAAGGAGGTCAGCTGCGCAATGCCATTTTAAGCTATATGAAGTCGGCTGAGTTCTCTCCCACCGAGACGCTGACCTCACAGCAGTTGCAGCACATATTAACAACCGAGGTGAAAAAGCAAGACATTGTCGGCGTGAAAAACCAGTCGGATTACGACGTACAGCCGGAATAAAAAATAAGTATGAGAAGTTTCATCATAATTCCACTTTTCCTCGGCTGTCCCGTCATTTTTCAGTAGCTTTGCGGACTTTAATACAGCAAACAACCCATGAAACTTACCCTTATACGCACCGCTCGTGAAACCGGCAAAGAGACATTCAGCACATGGCCCAGCGACACCTTGATGGAGAAGATGAAAACCGAGAACAAAGCCGGACACATATCCGCCTTGCGCAGCCTCATTCCCCACATCACCGGAAGCAACGGACACTACCCCTGCATAGACAAACTGCCACGCATCTGCCCTGCCGCAGAATATGCCCGCAGCAAAGAGGGGGAAAGATACCTGAAAACCTACAACGGACTGGTACAGATTGAAGTCAACCACCTGGCCAATGCCGTGGAAGTGGAGCAAGTAAAGCGCCAGGCGGCCCTGCTGCCGCAAACTTTTGCCGCCTTTTGCGGAAGTAGCGGACGAAGCGTAAAAATATGGGTACTGTTTGCCACCCCCGACGGTTCGCGCCCCAGGCAGGAAGAAAAAATCAGGCTGTTTCATACCGCTGCCTACCGGCTCGCCGTAAACTGTTACCAGCCCCTGCTCCCCTACCCCGTCACACTGAAAGAACCTGCCGTGGAGCAAAGCTGCCGCATGACGCTCGATGACCGTCCCTATTACAATCCGTCTGCCGTCCCTTTCTGTTTGGAACAGCCTTTGTCCGTGCCCGACGAGCCCACCTTCGGCCAACGGAAACAGACCGAAGCAAACCCGCTGATGCGCATTGCCCCCGGCTATCCGGCCTCCCAAACCTTCTCCATCCTCTTCGAAGCCGCCCTGAACCGTACCTTCGAAGAGCTGGAAAACTGGAAACGGGGCGATGACCTTCGCCCCCTGCTCTACCTGCTTGCCGGGCATTGCTACAAAGCCGGCATTCCCGAAGAAGAGGCAGTACGTCAAGTCATGATGCACTACTACCGCGAAGCGGATGAACAGCTGGTACGCATGACCCTGCACAACCTCTACCGCGAATGCAAAGGCTTCGGCACCCGCAGCAGCATGACCCGCGACCAAATCACCGCCTTCCGCCTGGAAGAATTCATGAACAGACGCTATGAGTTCCGCTGGAACACCGTGCTGGGAGAATTGGAATTCCGCCAACGGGACTCCATACACTTCCACTTCCGCCCTGCCGACCAGCGGGTAAGAAGCAGTATCGGACAGAATGCCCTGAAAGAAGGAATCAGCGTATGGGACAGAGATGTGGCACGCTACCTCAACTCGGACGCCATTCCCTTGTACAACCCCATCGAAGAATATCTGAACAGCACCGGACATTGGGACGGCAAGGACCGTATCCGCGCATTGGCCGACCTCGTCCCCTGCAACAATCCGTACTGGCGGGAACTCTTCTACCGCTGGTTTCTCAGCATGACGGCGCACTGGCAAAACATCGACCGTCAGCATGGAAACAACACGTCTCCCCTACTGGTCGGAGCCCAAGGCTATCGTAAAAGTACCTTCTGCCGCATCCTGCTGCCACCCGAACTGCGCTTCGGATATACCGACAGTATCGACTTCAAAAGCAAGCAGGACGCAGAGCGGAGCCTCGGCCGCTTTTTCCTGATAAACATCGACGAATTCGACCAAATCAGCGTCAATCAGCAAGGTTTTCTAAAGCATCTGCTGCAGAAACCCGTGGCAAACCTGCGCAAGCCTTACGGCACCGCCATCCAGGAAATAAGACGCTACGCCTCCTTTATAGCAACCAGCAACCAGAAAGACCTGCTGACAGACCCCAGCGGCAGCCGCCGTTTCATCTGCATCGAAGTCACCGGCCCCATCCATACCAATGTCACCATCAACTACCGGCAACTCTACGCACAAGCCATGGATGCCATAGCCAAAGGTGAACGCTACTGGCTGGACGATTCCGACGAAGCCATCTTGAAACAGACCAACCGGGAGTTTGAACAGCCCACACCGTTGGAACAGCTCTTCCTCTGCCACTTCCATCCCGCCGAAAATGAAGAGGAAGGAGACTGGATGACCCCTATGGAGATTCTCTCCTTCTTGCAAACCAAGACCAAAGACCGGCTGTCCATCAATAAAGTGGCTCTGTTCGGACGTGCACTCCACAAACTGGGCATCAGCAGCCGCCGGAAGACAAGAGGAACAGAATATCATGTAGTGAAAAAAGAATAATCCTGCCAATTAATTTGCTTCTACTTTCGGTTTGCGCTATCTTTGCGTTTCAAATCAAGAAGATATGAAAAAAGAAAGTCAAGTGATATTCGACCGGAATGCCGTAGAGTTTGTGACCGTAGCCGCCGAGTTTTGTAAGTTTCTGGAACAAGCGGAAGGGGTGAAACGTTCCGCGTTCGTCGATACCTCCTTAAAAATACTTCCGCTGCTCTACCTGAAGGCCTCCATGCTGCCCGAGTGCGAAACCATAGGAGACGAGGCGCCGGAAACATTCGTCACCGAAGAGACCTATGAGGTACTCCGCATGAACCTCGCCAATATCCTGGCCGAGAAAGACGACTACCTGGACGTATTCGTATCCGACATGAAGTATAGTGACCAGCCCATCACCAGGAACATTTCCGAAGACTTGGCCGACATATACCAGGACATCAAGGACTTTATCTTCGTATTCCAGCTGGGTTTCAACGAGACGATGAACGATTCGCTTGCCATCTGCCAGGAAAACTTCCGCCTCCATTGGGGACAGAAGCTTGTCAACACCCTGCGTGCCCTGCACGAGGTGAAGTATGCGCAAGGCGAGGATGAAGAGGAGGAAACCGCAGACTTTGAATATTAAATTATGGTTATCAAAAGAACAATAGATAAAGAAACAGTGAAAGACCTGCCCAAAGCCGCCTTTCCGGGACAGATACATGTCGTACAGACACCATGGGAAGCGGAAAAGGCAGTCGCCTATCTGAAGTCCTGCCCGTTGCTGGGCATAGACAGCGAAACCCGTCCATCGTTCACAAAAGGACAGATACACAAGGTGGCCCTGCTACAGATTTCCTCAGAGGAACATTGCTTTCTGTTCCGCCTCAACCTGACGGGACTGACTCTGCCGGTTATCACATTGCTGGAAAACCCAAGCGTAACGAAAGTAGGCCTTTCCTTGCGGGACGACTTCATGATGCTGCACAAACGCGCGCCCTTCGAACAGCATGCCTGCATCGAATTGCAGGAATATGTCCGCGCTTTCGGCATCCAGGACAAAAGCCTGCAGAAGATATACGCCATCCTCTTCGGGGAAAAGATTTCGAAAAGCCAGCGCCTTTCCAACTGGGAAGCCGAAACCTTGACCGAACCGCAGAAACTGTATGCCGCCACCGATGCTTGGGCATGCCTCAACATCTACAACAGGCTGCAAGAACTGAAACGGACAGGAGATTTTGAGATAGAAGCCAATAATAATGTGGTAATGTGATGCACATTATCAGATTACCACATTAATCACATTATATATATATGTACAAAGTATACCTTAAACCCAATAAAGAGGAGTCATTAAAGCGTTTTCACCCGTGGGTGTTTTCCGGCGCCATCGCACATTTCGACGGAGAGCCCGAAGAAGGGGAAGTTGTTGAAATCTACACGTCCAAAAAGGAATTCATAGCCAAAGGGCATTTTCAGATTGGCAGTATCGCCGTACGCGTACTGACCTTCCGTCAAGAAGAAGAAATCAATGCGGACTTCTGGAAACGCAAACTCAGCATAGCATACGACATGCGCCGCAGTATCGGCATAGCCGGAAACCCGACAAACAACACCTATCGCCTGGTGCACGGGGAGGGAGACAACCTGCCGGGGCTGGTTATCGACATTTATGCCCGCACCGCAGTGATGCAGGCACATTCTGCCGGCATGCACCTCGACCGCATGGCCATTGCCGATGCCCTTACCGAAGTGATGGGCAGCCAGATTGACAATATCTATTACAAATCGGAGACGACCCTTCCCTTCAAGGCCGACCTCTATCCGGAGAATGGTTTCTTGAAAGGCGGCAGCACGGACAATGTAGCCATGGAGTACGGCCTGAAGTTCCACATCGACTGGCTGAAAGGCCAAAAAACCGGTTTCTTCGTAGACCAACGCGAGAACCGTTCGCTACTGGAACGTTATGCCAAAGGCCGCAGCGTACTGAATATGTTCTGCTATACCGGCGGCTTCTCCGTATATGCTATGCGTGGAGACGCCAAACTGGTGCATTCCGTGGACAGCTCCGCCAAAGCCATCGACTTGACCAACAAGAACATCGAACTGAACTTCCCGGGTGACACCCGCCATGCCGCCTATGCAGAAGATGCCTTCAAATACCTTGACCGCATGGGCGACCAATACGACCTGATAGTTCTTGACCCTCCTGCTTTTGCCAAGCACCGCGATGCTCTGCGCAATGCCCTGCAAGGCTACCGCAAACTGAACGTCAAGGCTTTCGAGAAAATCAAGCCCGGCGGCATCCTCTTCACATTCTCGTGTTCGCAAGCCGTCAGCAAAGAAAACTTCCGCACCGCCGTGTTCACAGCCGCTGCCATGTCCGGCCGCAGCGTACGCATCCTGCACCAACTGACGCAACCTGCCGACCACCCGGTCAGCATCTATCATCCGGAAGGGGAATACCTGAAAGGACTGGTTCTATATGTAGAATAAAGGAAAAAGCAGGCTTTGTTAGCCTGCTTTTCTTAAATAGAGTTAATAAAAAGCAGAAATACGCCAAAACAGCATGTTATATAACATAAACCGTGTATATTTGCACTGTGTTTTTCATGGTATTAGATTTAAGGTTAATAAAGATTGGGTGTCTGGGATAGATACCCTTCTTTTTTTATAATACATTCCTTCCCAAAACCCATCCCTCATTAATCTCTTTCGTTGAAGAAAAAGCCGTACAGAACTTGTTTTTCTCCTAGTCTCATTGTACATTTGCATCTATTACATAATTCAAAACATAAAAAGCTAATATTATGAGCATCAAATTCCGACTCACTGCCATGCAATTCCTGCAATTCTTCGTTTGGGGAGCATGGCTGATTTCATTAGGTGGTTACATGGGCGGTACGTTACATTTTGAAGGCGGACAAATCGGAGCAATCTTTGCAACCATGGGTATAGCCTCACTGATAATGCCCGGACTGACCGGTATCATCGCCGACAAATGGATAAACGCCGAACGCCTTTATGGCATACTCCACCTCATCGGTGCCGGTGCTCTGATTTATGCTTCAACTGCCACCACATACAACCACATGTACTGGGCCATGCTGCTCAACATGCTTGTTTACATGCCTACACTATCTCTGGCCAACACCGTATCCTACAATGCATTGGAAAAATATAAGATGGATTTGATAAAAGACTTCCCTCCCATCCGTGTATGGGGAACGGTAGGCTTTATCTGTGCCATGTGGGCTGTGGACCTCACCGGGTTCAAGGCAAGTTCGGCACAGCTCTATGTGGCAGCCATATCGGCAGCCATGCTGGGACTTTATGCTTTCACTTTGCCAGCCTGCCCCCCCATGCGCAGCGAAGGAAAAACGATGCTCTCCGCTTTCGGACTGGACGCACTGGTGCTGTTCAAGCGCAAGAAGATGGCTATCTTCTTCTTGTTCTCCATGCTGCTGGGAGCCGCCCTTCAAATAACAAACACATACGGCGACCTTTTCCTGGGTTCGTTTGCTTCCATACCGGAATATGCAGATTCGTTCGGTGTGAAACACTCCGTCATCCTGCTCTCCATCTCGCAAATGAGTGAGACGTTGTTTATCCTTGCCATCCCCTTCTTCCTAAAACATTTCGGAATCAAGCGTGTTATGTTAATTAGTATGTTTGCATGGGTATTCCGTTTCGGGCTCTTCGCCCTCGGAGACCCGGGAAGCGGACTCTGGATGCTCATTCTCTCAATGATTGTCTACGGTATGGCATTTGACTTTTTCAATGTATCGGGCTCGCTGTTTACAGAAATGGAGGCACATCCCAGTATCCGCGCCAGCGCACAAGGCTTGTTCTTTATGATGACGAACGGTGTGGGAGCCATCATCGGAGGCTATGCCAGCGGAGCCGTGGTAGATGCCTTCTCGGTATATGCCGAAGGTGGAGGACTGGTAAGCCGCGACTGGACACCGGTATGGTTTATCTTTGCAGGATATGCCTTAGTCATTGGTCTGTTATTTGGAATAGTATTCCGCTATAAACATAATCCGGAGAAAATAGAGAAAAACTGATTGAGAATCAGGTTGATTTAATAGGTATGAATAAGAAAAAGATAGAACTACAAGTACTAAACATTTCCAACAGCCAGGCGCAAGCGGGTGCCTATGCCTTGGTACTGGGTGAAGTGGGTGGCGAACGCCAGCTTCCGATTATTATAGGTGCCACCGAAGCACAAGCTATGGTCATCGAGATGAAAGGTATTGTACCGCCCCGTCCGCTGACCCATAACCTATTTGCTTCCGTCCTTGAAGTGCTGGGTGTAAAACTGATGCGTATTCTTATCTATAAAGTAGACAACGGAGTATTTTACTCTTACCTTTATATGAAAGCCGAAGAAACCATTCTCCGGATTGACGCGCGTACCAGCGACGCAGTTGCCCTGGCATTGCGCATGAATGCCCCTATCTTTGTCTACGAAGACATCCTCGAAGCAGAATGTCTGAAAACCGTCGAAGGTTCCATCGACCCGATGGAAGGCAGCGAACCGGACAAAGACGAACTGCTGCAGGAAGACACGATAGGCATACTGAAAACGGCCCTGCAAAAAGCAGTCGATGAAGAGGACTATGAACGTGCCGCACAGCTAAGAGACCAGATTAACCAACTCAAGAACAATTTGTAATATGCACGTATTCTATACCCCCGACATACAAGCCCACGCAGAGCTGCCCGAAGAGGAAGCCGCACACGCCGTACGCGTCTTGCGCTTGCAGGCTGGAGACGAGGTCATGTTGACAGACGGAAAAGGCTGCTTTTATCGTGCCGAAATCAGTACGGCTACAAACAAGCGCTGTCTGGTGAATATCCTGGAAACCCTTCCGCAAGCCCCCTTGTGGAAAGGTCATCTGCACATTGCCATGGCGCCTACCAAGAATATGGACCGCACAGAGTGGTTTGCCGAGAAAGCGACGGAAATTGGGTTTGACGAACTGACATTCCTGAACTGCCGTTTCTCGGAACGGAAAGTCATCAAGACGGAGCGCATCTCCAAAATTCTGGTTTCCGCCATCAAGCAGTCGCTCAAGGCACGCCTGCCCCAACTGAATGAAATGACAGACTTCAACAAGTTCATCACACAGCCTTTTCCGGGTCAGAAATTCATCGCCCACTGTTATGAAGGCGAAAAACCGCTTTTGAAGGATATGGTACATCCCGGAGAGGATGCCCTCGTACTAATCGGTCCTGAAGGAGACTTCAGCGAAGAGGAAGTCCGGAAGGCGACGGAAAACGGTTTTATCCCCATCAGCTTGGGAAAATCAAGGTTGCGTACAGAGACGGCGGCACTGGTTGCCTGCCACATCCTCAATTTACAGAATCAATGATACTCACTAAAACAAAAACTATATGAAAAAGAACCTATTCTTCCACTTCTCAGTACTGGCAATGCTCATCGTGCTGATAAGCGCTTGTTCGTCCAAAAAGCCAGAATACACCAACGTTATTCCTTCCGATGCCTCGCAAGTCATCGCTGTCAATTTAAAATCATTGGCAGACAAGGCCGGTACCAAAGATAAAGAGACTAAAGAAGCACTGCAAAAGCTGACAGATGCCTTGAAAAGCGATATGAATGCAGCTACTTTCCAACAATTGGAGGCTGTACTGAAAGACCCTGCCAAATCGGGAGTGGACGTCAATGCGCCGATTTATGTCTTCAACGCTCCCTCGTTCCCCTACACCACCATGGTAGCCAAGGTTCAAAGTGAGGATGATTTGCTGAAGCTTCTGGAAGTTACGGAGAAAGAACAGATAATCAGCCATGTGGCAGAAGCGGACGGTTACAGTTTTGCACAAATCAACAAGCGGGCATTGCTCGCTTTCACTCCTACCACGCTTATGGTGGTGAACTACACCGGCACATCACAACTGGAAAAAGTCAAAGAAGGAATTCCCGCCTTGCTGAAACAGACCGGAGAAAACAGCATCAACAGCAACACCGCTTTCAAGAAAATGCAAAAGCAGGATGGAGACATCAATATGCTCATCTCTCCTTCCAGCCTGCTGAGTGCATATGCCAATCCGCTGAATTACGGAATATCCCACAATATCGACCTGAAAGACTTGAAGATGCTGGGAAGTCTCTCCTTCGAAAAAGGGAAAATAGAACTGAAAGTAGAGAGCTATACCGAGAACACAGAATTGAAAGCACTTTTCGAAAAGCAAATCAAAAGTACTTGTCCCATCGAAAACACGTTCTTGAAGTATTTCCCAAAATCTACCCTGGCGCTATTCAGCATAGGTATCAATGGAGAAGAGTTCTACAATGTGCTGCAAGAGAATGAGCAGTTCCGCAACGATTTCTCCATTACCAAAGCCGCTGAAGTAAAAGACTTGTTCAGTGCTTTCCACAACGACCTGACCATAGGCCTTATCAATGTAACCATGAACAGCAATCCTTCTTTCCTGGCCTATGCCAGCGTAAAGAACGACGCTCCCTTGAAAGCCCTTTATGAGAAAAAGTCCGAACTGGGACTGAAACGCGGCGAAGACATCGTGAAATTGAATGAGAATGAATATGTCTATAAATCACGCGCTATCAACATATTCTTCGGCATACGAGACAAACAGATGTACGCCACCAATGACGAACTGCTGTATAAGAATGCATGCAAGACCGCTGACCCGTCTGCCAAAGAGACGGACTTCGCTTCCAGTCTGAAAGGCAAGCGCACAGCCTTTGTCATCAATGCGGAAGCCGTACTTGACCTGCCCGTTGTAAAAATGCTAGCTGGATTTGGCGGACAAGAGTATAGCACCTATTACTCGCTGCTCGGCAATATCTCGTATCTGGAAGCTGTCGGCAACGAGGACAAGGCAACCGTCACCCTGCAGCTGAAGAACAAGAATGTTAATGCACTGAAACAGATTGTGGACTTTATCAAGCAGTTTGCAGGAATGTAATTTAAGGATTAAGGATTAGAGATTAAGGATTAATACCACTCATGAATAGGATTCACCTACGGCAAACACTACCTCAAGTGTTTGCCGACCGTGATGCCATTACCTCAGACGTATGGCATCGGGACATTACGTTCCACAAAGGGAAACGTTATCTCATAGAAGCCGCTTCGGGCACCGGAAAATCATCGCTTTGCAGCTATGTTTACGGTTACCGCAACGATTATCAGGGAATCATCAACTTTGATGAGCGCAATATCCGTTCACTCTCCGTCAATGACTGGATAGATATACGCAAACACTCCCTCAGCATTCTTTTTCAGGAGTTGCGTATCTTTCCCGAACTTACCGCCATCGAGAACATACAACTGAAGAACCGGCTTACCAACTTCAAAAAAAGGAAAGAAGTCCTTACCCTATTCGAGGCAATCGGCATTGCCGACAAGGTAAACGAAAAAGCCGGGAAGCTATCTTTCGGCCAGCAACAAAGAGTCGCTTTTATCCGCAGCCTCTGCCAGCCTTTCGACTTCATCTTCCTGGACGAACCCGTCAGCCATCTGGATGACGAGAACGGAACAATCATGGGCAGGCTGCTGACAGAAGAAGCCAGCCGCCAAGGAGCGGGAATCATAGTGACTTCCATCGGCAAACATCTGGAATTGGATTATGATGAAATTTATCAATTATAAATGTGGCTAATATGAACCGACTTGTTTGGAAACTTCTCCGCCAGCACATCAGTGTCGGACAGTTGGCAGGCTTTTTCCTCGCCAATCTCTTCGGCATGATGATTGTATTGCTGAGCGTACAATTCTATCGTGATGTCCTTCCCGTTTTTACGGAAGGGGACAGTTTCATGAAGAAGGATTATATCATTGCTACCAAGAAAATCAGTACTTTGGGCAGCTTTGCCGGGAAAAGCAATACCTTCTCCAAAGATGAGATAAAGGACCTGAAAGCCCAACCTTTTACTAAGGGGGTAGGCGCGTTCACTCCTTCCCTGTTCAAGGTTTCTGCCGGACTCGGTATGCAGGAAGCCGGTATCCGCTTGTCAACGGAGATGTTTTTCGAGTCTGTACCCGACGAATATGTGGATGTCAGTCTGGAGAAATGGCATTTTGACGAAGATGCCCGGGTAATCCCCATCATCATTCCGCGCAATTATCTGAACCTCTATAACTTTGGCTTTGCACAAAGCCGGAGTCTGCCGAAACTCTCCGAAGGTTTGATGAGTCTGGTACAGATGGATATCATGATGCGGGGCAACGGACGTGTGGAACAATATAAAGGCAACATTGTAGGATTCTCCAACCGGCTGAATACCATTCTCGTCCCCCAATCCTTCATGGACTGGGCCAACAAGAATTTTGCACCGGAAAAAGAAGCTGAACCGTCCCGACTTATTGTGGAAGTGAAGAATCCTACCGACACAGCCATCACCGACTATTTCCAGCAAAAGAATTACGAAACCGAAGGCAACAATCTGGATGCCGGAAAGACAACTTATTTCCTGCGCCTCATTACAGCTATTGTCATGGGAGTAGGACTGTTCATCAGCATTCTGTCATTCTACATCCTGATGCTGAGCATCTTCCTGCTTCTCCAAAAGAATACGGTAAAACTGGAAAACCTGCTGCTGATAGGATATAGCCCGACGCGGGTAGCCACGCCTTATTATATACTGACAGTAGGGCTGAATGTACTGGTACTGCTCCTCGCCATCGGCTGCGTGGCATGGGTACGCAGTTACTATATAGAAGTAGTCCAAAACCTCTTCCCGCAACTGGAGAGCGGTTCACTGCTTCCATGCATATTGACCGGTTGCCTATTATTTTTTGCTGTATCACTGCTGAATATTTTGGCAATAGGCAAAAAAATTATCAGTATCTGGAAAGGGGGAAAATAAAGATGGGAAAAATCCATCCAACAGATATAAAGTTCATGGTAGTGTTGGTATTATGTCTCAGCATGGCATTTCCCATCTCTGCCAATGACTTTCTATTCACTTCCATTGACACCTCGCACGGTCTGAGTGATAACCAGATACGCTATATCCTCCAACTTCCGGACGGAAGAATGGTATTTACCACCACCCAGAACGTCAATCTGTATGATGGAGCCAACTTCACCTCTCTGCAGCCTACCCCCGAATATATATATCCGCTGAAACAATACAAGGGCTTCTACCATGTCTATCTGAGCGGTGATTCCCTCTTGTGGATAAAGGATTACCAACGGCTGATGTGCATCAATCTCCATAACGAGCGATACATTGCCAACCTGGACTCCGTCTTTCAACAGAAAGGTATGCAGCATCCCATAGAGGATTTGTTTGCGGACGAACGGGGGCTCGTCTGGGTAATCAGCCATGGCGAGCTGTTACAGCCGGAACTTTCCTTCCGATTGAAACTGTCTGAAGGCCGAGGAACAATACAAGACCTGACTGCAGACGAAGAATCTCTGTATCTGTTCCATGACACGGGAGAAATCGTGTGCTATGATGTAAAAAACGGAAAACAACAGTATGACATTGCCGCATATCCCCGGACGGAACAAGAGAAGTTCCAAAACACCTCCCTCATACTCAGAGGAAAAAACGGATTCTATCAACTGCGCAACGGCTCTAAAGGAGGATTTTTCCATTTCGACCTCCATAAGCGAGCATGGGAGAAGCTGATGGAAACAGAGTATACCCTCAATACACTGATGATCTCCGCAGATGAGAAAGCATACATCAGCTGCATCCGTGGCTTTTGGATTATTGACCCCGAAAAGAGGACACGCCACTACATGCCCACCTTGAGGACCCGAAAGGGCAACGTCCTTGCTACAGAAATCAGTACGATTTTCCAGGACCGGCAAGGAGCTTTATGGTTCGGAACATTCAACAGAGGATTGCTGTACTACCATCCGGCCTTATATAAGCACATCCACATAGACAAGAAGGATTTCCCCCTATCACTTGAAAGAAATACAGCCGTAGCAAACTTTACGGAAGACCGGGACGGCAACATATTCATAAAGGACCGGACAGCTATCTATAAGCTCGACCTGCAGGAAGACGGCAACCGGATACTCATACCGGTAGAAGCATCCACCCTGCCCAAAGAGCTACAAGGGGAATACGGTTCGGAAGCGGCATTCGTGTCACATGACGGAACGCTCTATTTCGGAGACGCCGACGGATGCAACATCTTTTCCCCCAATCCGGAGCCCCCATCTTCCAGTCTGCCCTATCCACCGGTTTTCACGGCAATCCATGTGCATGGAGAATGCATCCTCCCGGGCAGAAGCTATGAAAACCGGACTATACTACCCGAAGCCTCTCCTTATGTGAAAGAAATATCATTGAGCCACAGCCAGAACTTCCTTACTCTCGAGTTCTCCGCATTGAATTACTTCAACCGCGAGCACACCCATTACCGCTATCAGCTGGAAGGTATCGACGCACAATGGGTAACCGCCGGCAACATGAAGCAGAGCAACGGCATTCTCCAAGCTCCCTATACCAACTTGCCACCGGGAAGCTACACCTTCAAGGTAATGGCCTCTAACGATGGAAAGCATTGGAATGAAGAGCAAACGGCCCGGATAAGCCTAACAGTCCATGCTCCCTGGTGGAAAACCGGCGTTGCATACGTCATCTATATAGTCTTGTCAATCGCCATCATTGCGGCAAGCATCCGCCTCTACATACACCGCACCCGGAAGGAGATGGAACGGAAACACAAAGAAGAAATCCTTTTGCTCCGCATCCGCAACTTGATAGAGCAGTGCAACCGTTATGAAGCGGAACAAAAGAAATCACCGGAAGGAAAAAACATAACTTGTGTACATAGCCATACCGAACCTCACCAAACAGAAAACAAGCAAGACGCATCCGAATCTGTTTTCCTGACAAAAGCTATCGAACTGGTGGAAAAGAACCTGCATGTACCCGGCTACTCCGTAGAGCAGCTAAGCCGCGACTTGTGTATGGAACGCACCGGACTTTACCGGAAACTGGTAGCCATGCTCGACCAGTCCCCCAGCCTCTTCATCCGCAACATCCGCTTGCAACGTGCGGCACAACTCATCCTGGAAGGCAGCCTCAGCATTACGGAAATCGCAGAGCGTACCGGCTTCAGCAGTTCCAGCTATCTCAGCAAATGTTTCCAGGAAATGTACGGCTGCCGTCCCTCGGAATATGCGGAGAAAATGCAGAAATCAACTTGAGTGTTGTTCCGTTTCAACAAGATTGTTGCCACCTAAAGGGGATTCAAGGCTACTTTTGCAGCATAATTTTAAAAGAACCATGAAAATGAATTTTATGAAAAGAGCCGGCTTCGTGCTGACTTGTGCAACCATGCTTGCAAACTTGTGTGCCGCCCAGAACACAGAGCGCACACCTCAAGGAATGAAATGCACCACACAAGGAATGGACATCCGTGTGGAATTCTATTCGCCTTCCATTGTGCGGGTTTACAAAACTCCCGAAGGCAAACCCTACAACAAAGAAAGTCTGGTAGTGGTCAAATCACCCGAAACGGTCAAAGTGGACTTTTCGGAGGAAGCAGGACAAACCGTGCTGAAATCTTCTATATTGAAAGTTCTTGTCAATCCGGCAACCGGAGGCATCAGTTTCCATACCATCGCCGGCAACGAGCTGCTGAAAGACAAGGACTACGGCACCTCTTTTGCCGATAAGAATGATGCCGGCACTCCCTCCTATCAAGTAAGGGGCTCTTTCCTATTGGATAAAGACGAACCCATCTACGGAGTAGGACAAGTGATGGACGGCAAATTCAACCGCCGCAACTCCATGCACCACATGCAGAACGAGAACATGTTCACCTATTCTCCTTATTTCATGTCGCCCGTGAAAGGCTATGCCGTATATTGGGACAACTACTCCATTTCAGAATTCATGGATACTCCGCAGGAACTCGCTTTCCAGAGCCTGGGACACTGTGCGGACTATTATTTCATGTATGGCGGAAACGCCGACGGCATCATCGCCCAGGTGCGCGACTTGACGGGACACTCCCCCATGCTTCCACTGTGGGCATACGGTTTCTTCCAAAGCAAGGAGCGCTATCATACGCAGGAAGAAAGCCTGAATGTCTTGAAGAAGTATCGCGAACTACAAATTCCCATTGACTGTATGATTCAAGACTGGCGCTACTGGCCCGAATATCAGAAGACGGACAGTGCGTGGAACTCACACAGCTTTGACCCTGAACGCTTTCCCAACCCCAAGAAGTGGGCCGACGAAATACACAAGCTGAATGCCAAGCTGATGATTGTGGCATGGCCCGGCTTTGGCACCCACACAGAGCAACGCAAGGAGCTGGATACCAAAGGCATGATTATCAATTTTGATACCTGGCCTCCACAAAGTGGCGCACGCCCCTACGACGTCTACAATCCCGAAGCAAGGGATATTTATTGGAAATATCTGAATAAAGGCATTTTCAGTTACATCGGCAACGACGGCTGGTGGCTCGATTCTACAGAGCCCGACCATATCAACCGACAAGAATCGGACTATGACCTCCCCACTCACTTGGGATCTTACCGAAGTGTAAAGAACGCCTACTCACTGATGCACAACAGCGGAATAGCCTCGCATCAAAAGGCTTTGAGCAAAGACAAACGCGTTGTCATCCTAACCCGTTCCGGATTTATCGGACAACAACGTTACGGCTGCAACACCTGGAGTGGTGACGTGACCTCCACTTGGGACATGCTGGAGAAACAGATTCCTGCCGCACTGAACTACACCTTAATGGGCATTCCGAACTGGAACAGTGACATAGGCGGCTTCTTTGCCGGACGCTGGAACCAAGAAGGGGGAGCCAAGAACCCCAAATACCAAGAACTGTATGTACGCTGGATGCAGTTCGGCACTTTCTGCCCGATGATGCGTTCGCACGGTACGGAGTTGCCCCGTGAAATCTGGAACTTCGGCAAGCGTGGCGAGTGGTGTTTCGATGCCCAGGAGAAGATGATTAATCTGCGCTATCGCCTTCTGCCCTACATTTACAGCACTTCCTGGGATGTGTCCCACAATGACGGTACATTCATGCGTCCTTTAGTAATGGATTTTGCAGCAGATTCTAAAACACATGAAGTTGGCGGCGAATTTCTTTTCGGACGCTCCCTACTGGTAGCACCGGTCACCCGGCCGGAAGTGACGGAATGGTCGGTTTACCTTCCTCAAGGCGCAGACTGGTGGGACTTCTGGAGTAACGAAAAACAGCAGGGCGGACAGACCTTGAACCGCTGTGTATCGAAAGAGATTCTGCCCGTCTATGTAAAAGCCGGCAGTATCCTGCCGTTCGGTCCCAAAGTACAGTATTCCGCCGAAAAGAATTGGGACAATCTGGAGATACGCATCTATCCGGGTGCCGACGGCACATTCACCCTCTACGAGGACGAAAATGACAACTACAACTACGAAAAGGGAGCTTATTCCACCATCCGCTTCCATTGGGACGACAAGGCTCGTCGCCTGACAATAGAAGAGCGGGAAGGCAGTTTTCCGGGTATGCTGAAAAGCCGCAAGTTCAAGGTTGTTCTGGTCGGTCAGAACTCCGGTACGGGAGACCGGCCGATGAAAGGCGGAAAGACAATAAGCTATGCAGGAAAGAAAAAAAGTATAAAGCTGTAACAGTAAAAAGGAGGAACGTGTCAAAACTACCTTACTATTTTTTAGGCGCGGATTACGCAGATTTCAAGAATTCAATTTGCATAGTCCGCGTTATTCCACGTAATCCGCGCCTAATATTACAGCATAATGAAGTGGTCATATACTTTATTAAAAAGGAAACAGCAACGGCAACACAAATACCATCACCACTCCCATAATAATCTGCAACGGGAGCCCCACTTTTATATAATCCATGAATGTATATTGTCCTGCCGGCATCACCAGTGCATTGGGCGGTGTAGAGAATGGAGAAGCGAAACACATGCTTGCCGCAACCGTCACGGCAAACAAGAACGGAACGGGACTTACTCCAATCTGAACCGCACTTTGAAGAGCAATAGGGGCCATCAGCACTGCCGTCACCGTATTGCTGATGAACATGGTCATCAATGAAGTGGTGAAATAGATACCTGCCATCAACACAATAGGACCATAACTACCCAATCCGCTCACAAGACTGTTGGATATATATTCCGAGGCACCGGTTTTTTCGAGTGCAAGAGACATGGGGAGCATGGCTGCAAAGAGCACAATCGTTTCCCAGTTTATCGTTTTATAGGCGGCTTCCACATTCCTGAAACATCCCGTCAGCACCATCAGCAAGCCGGCAATCATCACCGCTGTCACCGGGGCCACGGGAATAAAGTCGAAGACCATCATGGCAACCATCAGCACCATGATAGCGGCAGCTATGGGCGCTTTATAATCCAGCGTCACTTTGGCGGCTTCTGCCAAAGGCTGCCCCAATACCACCCAATCGGAATCTTCCCTGCTTATCCGTGCGATGTCCTGCCACGCACCCTGCACCAGCAAAACATCGCCACTATGCATACGCTCACGTCCCAATTCACGTAATATATATTCCTTCTTACGACGGATGCCCAATACATTTACATTAAATTTATCACGGAACCCTGCTTCCTTCACCGTCCGGTTCACAATATTGGAAGAGGGCATCAACACGATTTCGGCGATTCCGATGTCATAAAAGTCAAGGGACTTGTCGGCTTTGGAGGCTTCTTCAGTGGTATGCCCGTCGAGCATTTCCATTAAAAAGTCTTCAGCAAAACGATTTACGTTCGACACCTCTCCCGTAATGTAAAGCACGTCGCCCACCCAAATGGTCGTATCGGGCGATGCCAATTTCTGGGTAATGGTTTTCAGGAATCTATGTTGGGAAGAGTCTACACGCCGTACTTCAATGATATTCAGACCATACTTGCGGCGTACATCCAGGTCTATGATGGTTTTTCCTATCAGACGGGAGTCATTGACAGCCCTCAAACGGAACAGATTGCTGGAAAGTCCGTACTCCTGTACCAGTTGGTCCAATGATTTGCCCGACAATGTTCCGTCATTCTTTTTACCTTTCTTGGAGAGAAACCATTTGGTCAGAGGCATTAAAACCAAAGTTCCCACTATCACGCACACAATGCCCACCGGCAAAAAGGAGAAGAAAGACAGCGGTTCAAAGCCCGCTCCCGTCAATGTATTCTGAATGACCAAGTTAGGAGGCGTACCGATAAGTGTCATCATACCGCCCATGCTGCTGGCAAAAGCCAAAGGCATCAATAGACGGCTAGGATTCATTCCGGCACTCAGTGCCAAGCTCACCACGATAGGCAGCATCAAAGCCACCGTTCCCGTATTGCTCACAAAAGCACCAATGGCAGAGGTAACCAGCATAACCAGCAAGAAGAGTTTCAGCTCGCTTTTGCCTGCCAGCTTTAAAATGCGCGAACTTATCATTTTAGCCAGCCCGGTCTGAAAAATGGCGCCGCCCACAACGAACAAGCCCACCATCATAATCACCACCGAGTTGGAGAAGCCGGAAAGGGCCTCTTCAGGAGTAAGAATCTGAAATATCAATAAACCAATCAGCGCACAAAGCGCCACAATGTCCGAACGGACTTTGCCTGCTACAAAAAAGGCAGCGGAGAGAACAAGGATAATAAGGGTAATCAGCATAAATATGTATATTAAGAATGCACAAATATACTTATTTACGCATGATCACACAACCCCTTACTACCTCAAATTACTGATTCAGAACTCGAATTTTTCCAACTTCATGGCAGCCAGCCCCTGGATTTTGGGCACCAGGGCCACAAAATGGTCTGCTTTTTCATGGGCAGACAATGACTCTGCATCTTTCCATGTTTCACAAATCATAAGAACATCGCTGCGAGTGGCGCTCTCAAACACATCATAAGCAATGCATCCATTGTCCTTCAAGGAATATGCGACCAGTTCTTTGGCAGATTCCAATACTGCGGCACGGTTCTCCGCACTTACCTGAATAAAAACATTTAATCTAATCATACTTGTATAAATTTTAAGTGCATCGCAAATTTAAGCAGAATAAATATCTCCACCAACAAAAGTAAATTGTTATTAATTCCTTTCTCGCCGGATGAACCAATCTTTGGCAAGTATGTTGTCTCATCAGAATTGATTCTAACTTTAACTATTAAAAACTGACTTGATTATGAAATGTAAAGATTCTAATTTCTGGATTGGACTGGGAATAGGTTCGGTTGCCGGTGCATTGGCCTACCACTTCTCCCGTACGGAGAAAGCTAAAAAGCTGGAAGATGCCATATGCCGTGCCATCCACAAAGCAAGTGGCGAAGCCAAGGAGTTCATCAACACTGCTGAAGAAGAAGCATTGCACGTTGGCACCAAAGTAGCAGACAAGATGGCCCATGAGGCCCATGAGGCCGCAGAGAAAGCTGACAATCTGAAAAACAAGGTTCACAATTTTGCCGATGCTAAGAAATAAAACAAGCACTTGGAAACTTCTGAAGGGGTGTGTCAAAATTCACCACAGATTACACGGATTAACACAGAATGAGCTTAATCTACTGATAATCAAAGATGCTTATCTGTGCAAATCTGTGTAATCTGTGGTGAATACCAGTTTCGACACACCCTCTTTGCATATCGACCCATCAGTTCTGCAGACTGCGCCGATTCAAAATATCATTCATATGCTCCAATGCCCATCCTACCAAAGATTCAATATGCGGCATCAGGCTACATCCGGTTTCTGTAAGGTTATACTCCACACGGGGAGGAACTTCCGCATAGACTTTCCTGACAATCAGCCCGTCCGTCTCCAATGAGCGCAATGTAACCGTCAACATCCGCTGGGAAATATCCCCTATGGTTTTCTGTATATCGCAAAAGCGCATCGTTCCATTCGCTTTCAGTGTGACCAGCACAAGCATTGTCCATTTGTCTCCCAACCTGCTCAGTACATCCCGTACCGGACAAGCATCCATACGATGAAAATTTTCCATTCCTTTATTTTACCAATCAGTTCAACCTCAGCAATGGCGACTCTATGCTTAGTGTCCGGCATTGCACCACAAAAGTAATAAACTTACTCAAAATAACTATCGTTTCATACAATAATAAAAACATTCTTTATACTCATAAAAGCATCCGTCTCATCCGGATTATTTGTATGTTTGCAACATCATTTCCCATTCATATGTAACTGCAAGACTCTTATGAACGTAAAAATAGAAGAAAGCTGGAGAAAACGCCTGCAAGAGGAGTTTGACAAACCTTATTTTGAGAAGCTGGTAGCATTTGTAAAAAGTGAGTACGGGCATGCCAACGTGCTACCTCCCGGCCATCAGATTTTCCATGTCTTCAACTCTTGCCCGTTCGAAAAAGTGAAAGTCGTCATACTCGGACAAGACCCTTATCCTAATCCCGGTCAGTATTATGGAGTCTGCTTTTCCGTACCGAAAGGAGTAGCCATTCCCGGTTCTCTGACAAACATATTCAAGGAAATACATCAGGACCTGGGAAAGCCCATTCCGACTTCCGGAAATCTGGACCGTTGGGTAGCGCAAGGCGTGTTTCCTATGAATTCCGTCCTCACAGTACGTGCCCACGAAACCGGCTCGCACCGGAACATGGGATGGGAAACCTTCACAGACGCTGTTATCAAGAAACTGAGTGATGAACGGGAGAATCTTGTATTCATGCTTTGGGGAGCGTACGCCAAAGAAAAAGCCGCTTTAATCAATAGCAGCAGACACTTGATTCTGACTACCGTCCATCCGTCCCCACGTTCTGCCGAATACGGATTCTTCGGTTGCAGGCACTTCAGTAAAGCCAACGATTTCTTACGGAGCAGAGGGATACAAGAAATTGACTGGTAACACGCTACAATACTCCGCTGACTCCGCTTCCAAACAAAGCAAAGTCCCCCAGGCACGGGTCATCCGGAAAGGCCTCTGCCAGAGCTTCAGTAATCCGGCGGGCATTCTTCAAAGAAAATGTTTCTGTCTCGGTGAGTCCCAAAGCATAGGCCACACGGCAGACATGCGTGTCCAAAGGCACAATCAGGTCCCTGCAATCAAATCTCTCCCAAATACCAAAATCCACTTCCGGACCTTTCCTTATCATCCAGCGCAAAAACATGTTCAGTTTCTTTTGGGGGCTCTTTGCCGAGACTTCCAAAAATGCACATAACCTTTCCATCGGATTACCGGCATACGTACATAAGGCATCCTCCAGACTGTCAAAAGCAGAATAGGCAGCATGCAAACGCCTGAAATAGGAATGAAAGTCAGCATAAGAAAGCATTCGGTAAAAACTGCTTCTGTCCGTAGCAGGGAAGTCATTCTTCCATCGGCAGGACAACACGTATTGATGAGGTGATACCCCCATCAACCTATGCAACTCATCAGCCTTTTTCAATATCTGCTTACGGTTGCCGAAACTCATGATGGCAGTCAGCAGCCCACTGATTTCAATATCCTGCTTCCGTTCATAGCGATGTGGAAACTGTACGGGGTCGTTCTGAATGAAGCCGGCGCAATGATAGGCCGCCGCCCACTCCCAAAGTTGTCTTTTAATCTCCTCGGTCATCTGCAAGCATTTGTTTTTTCATCTGAAATGCAAAGATATTGCAAATCGAATGCAAAACTTTCATGCTTGCACGAAAAAGTTGTGCCGGGATATAGCTTATCTTATTTAAAGATATTGCATTTATAGCAACATCGGACAAGTAACCTATTTCTTTTCCTCCTATTTTTGCAACATGAAAAAGCCCAATAGAACCATGCAACAGAAAAAGACAACCCAGGAGGAATACCAAAAGTGCGTGAACGCAGTAGTGGATTATATAAATCTGCACCTCGGAGAAGAAATTGACCTGAAATCTTTGGCCAGGATTTCCCATTTCTCTCCCTTCTACTTCCACCGCATCATGAAAGCTTTCCTGGGTGAACCCGTCGGTACGTTCATTGTCCGGACGCGTACCGAAGCCGCTGCCCGGTTGCTTCGTTACTCGGACATGCCGATAGCGGACATAGCCTACCGTATAGGCTACTCTTCGCCCTCGTCACTGTCAAAAGTATTCAAGCAGTTCTATGGCATTTCACCATTAGAGTATCGTAACAATAAAAACTTTGTAATTATGAAACCAGCCATTATTCGTCCGGAACTGGAACTGAAACACGAAATCAAAGAAGTTCCTGCCCGAAATGTAATTTACATCCGCCTCTTTGGCGACTATAAACTGAACGACTATTGCAGCGCATGGATGCGCCTTTGCCAGTTCATCCAGGAAGAAAAACTGCCTATGGGAGAAGTGATGCCCTACTGTATCTATCACGATGACCCCAAAGTGACGCCCGCTGAAAAGCTGCGTACCGATGTATGTATAGTCCTACCCTCATCTACAACGGCCAAAGGAGACATAGGATTTAAACAGCTCGCGGCAGGCCGCTATGCCATATTCCTATACAAAGGCCCATATGAACATCTGCAGGCCGTATACGATACCATCTACGGGAAATATATCCCCGAAATGGAATGTAGCTTACGGGATGAGTCCAGTGCGGAACGTTACCTGAACAACCCCGCAGATACGGCGCCGGAGGAACTGTTGACAGAAATTTATATTCCGGTAGAGTAGGCAAACCGTTCTGCCGGAGCTATCAGACTTTCTCCCCGGAAGAGTTTAGGAGCCGGACAGCGAACAAGTATTCGTTCCTCCATGGAGTAAAAATCGTTCCACCATGGTGGAACGATTTTTACTCCGCGGTGGAATGATTTTTACCTCATGATGGAACGAATAAATATCAGGCAAGCCGGTCGATACTATATTAGATACCCATATCTATACTGTATTGTAAAAAAGGGACACTCCCTTGTCTGTATGCTTGTTTTTATTCATTAATTTTGCACGACGCAATGCGAATCAAGCAATTGACGCAAACAGATAATTTTAAAATCTCCATTAAAATCAAGATAAAAAATGCAAAATGTTTCCATAAAAGGGTTTATATATGCGGCTCTCTCCTCTGCCACCTTCGGGCTGGCTCCTTTCTTCACCATTTCATTACTCCTTGCGGGCTTCTCCTCTTTCGAAGTATTGGCCTACCGATGGGGAATAGCTTCACTTACCTTGGTCGTTTTCGGCATTATGCTGGGCGAGACATTCCGCATCAGCAGGAAAGACTGGGGAACGGTGTTCATCCTCAGCCTGCTCCGAGCAGCTACCTCCTTCAGTCTGGTCATCGCCTATCAGAACATATCCAGCGGAGTGGCATCCACCATTCATTTCATGTATCCGCTGGCCGTGGCACTGGCCATGATGGGCTTTTTCGGAGAAAAGAGGTCATTCGCCATTCTGTTTGCCGTGTTGGTGTCACTAAGCGGAGCTGGACTTTTGTCATCCGGCAAAATAGACTTTGAAGGAGGAAACACGACCATCGGGCTGATTGCTGCCGGTCTGTCCGTATTCTTTTATGGAGGATATATCGTAGGAGTAAGGAAGAGCCGTGCCGTGCAGATTCCCTCCACTGCATTGACATGCTACGTAATGGGGCTGGGAGCCTTGTTCTTTATTATAGGAGGATATCTGACCGGAGGCATCCGGCTGGCCAATGATACCTACACATGGCTGAATATTCTCGGACTGGCGCTGCCGGCAACAGCTATATCCAACATCACCCTGGTAAAAGCCATTAAATACATAGGGCCTACACTGACTTCCATTTTCGGGGCCTTGGAACCTCTGACAGCCGTAGTTATCGGTTGCCTGATATTCAATGAAAGCTTCACACCGGCCAGCGCCATCGGCATGGCGCTGATAATAACGGCCGTTACAGTCGTGGTGGTACACGAAAAGAAAAAGGAGAGTGAGAGTTGATTGTCCTTATTTCGCCTTTTTATAATCCGTGATGAAACCCTCCATCATCCACTTGGCCAAGGCCTGGCGGTTCGAACTGATTACAAAACGGCGCTGGTCAAAAGTGTTCTGGATATTTCCCAATTCCACGAATACGGAAGCGGGAGAAGTATTGGCTAACACATAAAGATTGCGTGCGCTGACAGTTCCGGTAAACCCACGGTTGGGCTGGTGCTTGTCATATTTCGATTCGAAAGTTTTCTTCATGGTCTTAGCCAGACGCTTGCTGTCGGGCTTGCTTTTAGAGTGGTAAAAGAACACATCGGTCTGATGGCTCTTACTGCGACTGTCCACATGAAGAAAAATGGCACGGCAATATTTATAGTTCTTGCGGTCCTTCTTGTAAAACTCATTGATTTTGGCGCAACGTTGCCGGAGACGTGCCACTTGGTTCAAGGGTATGGGAGCTCCCATGCACGTCTCACGTTTGCTGTTGGAAAGGTACTTGTCATCACGGATTCCGTCTTTAGCATCCTGGATAATGATACGGACTTCCGCCCCCTCTTGCATCAAGTTACGGGCAAGGCGCAAAGCCACATCATACGCATACTCATCTTCATGCAGTTCTATTTTGCCGATTCTGCCGATAGCTCCGGGGTCGGGGCCTCCATGCCCGCTCACTACATAAAAACAAGCGCCCTGCAAACGGTTGGATGTCACTTTTACACTGGCAAGCGCTTTCCCGAACAAAGGTTCATTGATTGTCTTCTTCCCATTGCCAACCGGCTTTGATAATGGGGGCAGTACATACTTCACTCCCAGCCGCAATTCCTCCTTCCCTTTAAGAAGTTTCTTGTTCAGCTCCAAAAACTCCTTATAATAGGCTCTCCCCGGGCGCTTGTTACGTTCCAGGAAAACAGAGATTCCTTCTCCACGTCTCGGACTATCCCGCTCTTCCTGAGCCGAAGCATTAAAAGCAAACAAAGTACAAAAGAGGATGGTCAGTAAACAAAATATGCGTTTCATATTCCAATTATTCATCATTTATTCGGTTCGCTACAAATTTCCAGCCGCTAATTTATAGCATTTTACCATACTTAAGCACAAAATTATAATTTTTTCCCTACTTTTGCGACAACTTACGCGATAATAGATAAGAAACTTTTAAAACAGATAACATTATGGCAAAGCAATTCAAGCCGGAGACGCTGTGCGTACAAGCCGGATGGACTCCTAAAAAGGGCGAGCCCCGTGTACTCCCCATCTATCAAAGTACAACTTTCAAATATGATACCAGCGAACAGATGGCACGCTTGTTCGACCTTGAAGACAGCGGCTATTTCTATACCCGCCTGCAGAACCCTACGAACGATGCTGTAGCCGCCAAGATTGCCGCCCTCGAAGGTGGTGTGGCCGCTATGCTGACATCCAGCGGACAAGCAGCCAACTTCTATGCCATTTTCAATATCTGCCAGGCAGGAGACCATTTTGTTTGCTCCTCTACCATCTATGGCGGAACATTCAACCTCTTCGGAGTAACTTTGAAGAAATTGGGCATCGACGTCACTTTCGTCAACCCGGATGCCAGCGAGGAAGAAATTTCCGCTGCTTTCCGCCCCAATACCAAGGCCCTATTCGGCGAAACCATCTCCAACCCTACGCTCGAAGTGCTCGATATAGAGAAGTTTGCCCGCATTGCCCACAGCCACGGCGTGCCCTTGATTGTGGACAACACCTTCCCTACCCCTATCAACTGCCGCCCGTTTGAGTGGGGTGCCGACATCGTAGTACACTCTACCACCAAATACATGGACGGACATGCCACCAGCGTAGGTGGAGCCATTGTAGACAGCGGTAACTTCGATTGGGATGCACACGCCGACAAATTCCCCGGACTGTGCACACCGGACGAGTCTTACCACGGACTGACTTATACGAAAGCCTTCGGCAAAATGGCTTACATCACCAAGGCTACAGCCCAACTGATGCGCGACCTGGGCAGCATCCAGTCTCCACAAAACGCATTCCTACTGAACCTGGGTCTGGAAACACTGCACCTGCGTATGCCCCAACATTGCAAGAATGCACAAGCGGTAGCCGAGTATCTTGCCCAGAACGACAAAGTGGCTTGGGTGAATTATTGTGGTCTGCCGGGCGACAAATACTACGAGCAGGCACAGAAGTACATGCCGAACGGCTCTTGCGGCGTTGTCACCTTCGGCTTGAAGGGCGGACGGGAAGAGTCTATCAAGTTTATGGATTCACTGAAACTGGCAGCCATCGTGACTCATGTGGCCGATGCACGTACTTGCGTGCTGCACCCAGCCAGCCATACACACCGCCAGTTGACAGACGAGCAACTGATGGAGGCAGGTGTACGCCCCGACCTGATTCGCTTCTCGGTAGGTATAGAGAATGCAGAGGATATTATTGCGGATATAGAACAAGCGCTGAACGCTTGATAAGGATAGAAATTTTAAAACTTTCTTGATATTTTTTTAGGTGCGAATTACGCGGATTTCACGGATTTAGTCCATTACATCCACGTAATTCGCGCCTAAATATTACAACAATTATTTTACCTGCCACGTTATCGGCAAACTTTCCTTTCCTTGATAGAATGTCTTTACCTTCAATACCGAAGCATCGCATTTCACCGGCTCCTGCCACAAAGCAGACTGGGCAGTAGGTTCCGACCCATCAGTCGTATAACGTATCTCAGCCCCATCAATGGCCACATTAGCAAACAGATTTCCCTCTTCTATCCATAAACCCGGCTGAGGCAAGCGGAAGTTAATCCCATGCTTTGCCCAATAAGGCATTTCACTCTTGCTGATTTTCTCATAATAAAGTGCCAAAGCCTGATTGAAAGCCTGCTCCTCCCGTATACCGGATAAATTTTCCCATGCCGGATGGGCATTCCAGCCACGTTCTGCCAGCCCTAATATTTTTGGGAAAAGAAGATATTCCACGCCATCAAAACTACGGATAGTTTCGGCAAACAATTGCCCTTGTACACCCATAATATGCTTCTTGCCTATCTCTGTCAAAGCAGTCTTCCCCTTTTCCGCATTATTCAAATCAATGGGATTGCCTGCCATATCCACACGCAGCGAACGATAAATGCTGAAAGGAAGCATAGAGAAAGAGACAGACTCATCCACATAACCTCCCCAATCGAGTCCACGCTCGTCCGGATGACCATTGTAAGCCATATCCATATAGAAATTGCCCACGTTGCAAAGGATGACCGGGTAACCGTTATTGGCTGTCTGATAAACCACTTCATCAGAGCCCGGTACAGTATTCCAGCAATACACACCGGCAGCCTGGCCCCTCAACTGTTGATGAGCCTCTTCGGTATGCCCCAAAGCAACTTCCTGCCAACCACTGAATTTCAGTCCGTTCTTCTGCATCACATCCGCCATTTGCGTAATGAAATACTCTGACAAATCATGAGCTTTCGTCATGCCTTTTTCCTTCATCAGTTCCTGGCATTTCGGAGAGCCCATCCACACGCCGCGAGGCACTTCGTCACCACCCAAATGCACTGTGTACAGTGAAAGACCGGCTTCCTGATACATCGCATTAAGTTCCTGAATCACCTTCTCCATAAAACGGTAGGTAGAAGGCAAGGCGACATTCATCACATTGTCCGTATAATATTGTACAGAAACATAACGTGAAGTATCTTCCGGTTCACTCAATATATATTCTGTAGCTTTCCCCGGATCAGTTTCAAAATATTTGTTATAGCGTGCCTTCATGGAGACAATGGCAGCGCGGGCATGCCCCGGAGATTCTATTTCCGGAACAATGCGGACATGTCTTTCGGCAGCATACTTCAGCAAATCAATAAATTCCTCGCGGCTATAATATCCATTGCCTACAGTCTTTGCATCAGGGTCATAGCCACCGTCATAACATGGGTAGAGGCACTGGCTTTCGTCAGTGGTATGCCCGCGACGGCTACCCACAGCAGTCAGTTCCTCCAAACCGGGAATCTCCAAACGCCAGGCTTCATCATCACAAAAATGGAAATGCAGGACATTCAATTTATAAGATGCAAAAATATCCACCAGTTTCTTCAAGTTCTCCGGAGCGGTGAAATTACGGGCAATATCTATCATTTGTCCACGATATGCCAAGTCCGGATAATCCCGAATGGAGACTGCCTCCAGCAAATAAGGTGTCTGCTTGCCCTTCAACATTGACAAAAGTGTCTGTGTACCATTAAAAATGCCATGAGGAGTGGCAGCACTGATTTTTATCAGGTTGTCACCTATATTGATAGTATAATATTCATCATTTACGGCCTCCTTCCTATCAAGCAGTTCTTCCAGCACAATCTTCACGGAAGCATTTCCGACAACTTCCAAACCATACAAACCAGTCAGTTTCTCTTTCAGCAACTTGGCTTCACCGGCAAAGTTCTCCGGAAATGCCAAAGCTACCTTACCTTCCAATACGACATTATCGCCTTCAATGGCTACCACTTTCTTTACAGACGGAAGAATGTCTGACTGCACCAAAGCAGGAGCACCAGCCAAGCGAAGATTGGATTCATAAATCTTAGTCGCATCCGGATAGCCGCTCATTGACTCGGGAGAAGGAAGCGGCAGCGCCTTCAAAGCCACGGGCAACGGACTGCCCTCTTTACCATCCACAGTCTCCACCCAATAAGTTCCTTCCGGTACATGGGAGTTCCGGTCCAGCTTGTAAGTACAAAGGAAAGTGATCCGCATGGAATCACCGGGAGCCAGCGGAGCAAATTCGTCTGTCGGATACATTTTGAAAAAATTACCGTTCACTACCTCTACCTTCACTTCAGAGGCTCCTTCCTGCTTCACCCCTCGGGGAAGCTGTGAATAGTAAATCGTCCAGTTCTTTTTTAGAGGTTTTTGAGAGATATTCTTGAGAATAAAGGTATTCTCATAATATCCGGGTTCGATGTCACTTGCACCCATTTCCCAGGTCAGAGCAACCGGTGCCTTAGGTTCATTACTCGTTTTACATCCAGCAAATAGTGCCATTACACAAAATAATAATCCTGCCAGAGGAAGTTTCAAAATTCTCATGCAACTCATGTGTTAAGTTAATAAATGGGGGTAATTTCTAAAATCTGATGCCAAAAATAAGCATTTTAAGCTAATTAACTGATAAAAGTAATAGATTTTATTGACAGCGAGCTACAATTTAGAACTTTTATACCTACATTTGCAGCCAAATTATAACCAATTTAACTATTCTACCATGGCTAAAATAACCAAAGAAGCAGCCTTGCTCTACCATTCGCAAGGCAAACCGGGTAAGATTGAAGTAGTACCCACCAAGCCTTACAGTACACAAACCGATCTTTCTCTCGCCTACTCTCCGGGCGTTGCAGAACCGTGCCTCGAAATTGAGAAAAACCCGCAAGATGCATATAAATATACAGCAAAAGGCAATCTGGTAGCTGTCATCTCCAACGGAACCGCCGTGCTCGGCCTGGGCGATATTGGCGCCCTCAGCGGCAAACCCGTCATGGAGGGTAAAGGTCTGTTGTTCAAAATTTATGCAGGTATCGACGTATTCGACATCGAAGTAAATGAAAAAGACCCCGACAAGTTCATCGAAGCTGTCAAGGCTATTGCCCCAACATTCGGAGGTATCAACTTGGAAGACATCAAAGCACCCGAATGTTTCGAAATAGAACGCCGCCTGAAAGAGGAATTGGACATCCCCGTGATGCACGACGACCAGCACGGCACCGCCATCATCTCCAGCGCAGGATTGCTGAACGCCCTGGAAGTGGCAGGCAAGAAGATAGAGGAAGTGAAAATCGTCGTAAACGGTGCCGGGGCTTCCGCCACCTCATGTACCAAACTGTATGAAGCGCTCGGTGCACGCCGTGAGAATATCCTGATGCTGGACAGTAAGGGAGTCATCACCAGCGACCGCGAGAATCTGACCGAGCAGAAACGTTACTTTGCCACCGACCGTCGCGACGTACATACACTGGCAGAAGCCATCAAAGGTGCCGATGTATTCCTTGGACTGTCAAAAGGTAATGTGTTGACCCAGGACATGGTTCGCAGCATGGCAGACCATCCCATCGTGTTTGCCCTTGCCAACCCTACTCCGGAAATCTCTTACGAAGACGCCATGGCAGCACGTCCGGACGTACTGATGTCCACCGGTCGTTCCGACTATCCTAACCAGATTAATAATGTAATCGGTTTCCCCTACATCTTCCGCGGTGCCCTCGACACGCAGGCAAAAGCCATCAACGAAGCCATGAAAATTGCTGCCGTACACGCCATTGCCAACCTTGCCAAGCAGCCCGTGCCCGATGTTGTGAATGAAGCATACCATGTAAACAACTTCACCTTCGGTCCCGAATACTTCATCCCGAAACCGGTTGACCCGCGCCTCATCACCGAAGTGTCCTGCGCTGTGGCCAAAGCCGCCATGGAAAGCGGTGTAGCCCGCAAAGACATCGAAGACTGGGATGCCTACCGCCTGCAACTGCGCGAGCTGATGGGTTACGAAAGCAAACTGACCCGCCAACTCTACGACACCGCCCGCCGCAACCCGCAACGTGTGGTATTTGCCGAAGGCATCCACCCCAATATGCTGAAAGCTGCTGTGGAAGCCAAGGCTGAAGGTATCTGTCATCCTATTATATTGGGCAACGACGAAGCCATCGAGAAGCTGGCAAAAGAACTAGACCTTAGCCTTGAAGGTATTGAGATAGTAAATCTGCGTCATCCGGATGAAGCGCCGCGCCGTGAACGCTATGCCCGCATTCTATCCGAAAAACGTGCCCGCGAAGGAGCCACTTACGAAGAAGCCAACGACAAAATGTTCGAACGTAACTACTTTGGTATGATGATGGTGGAAACGGGTGAAGCAGACGCTTTCATCACAGGTCTTTACACCAAATACAGCAATACCATCAAGGTTGCCAAGGAAGTCATCGGCATCCGTCCGGAATACAAGCATTTCGGCACCATGCATATCCTGAACTCCAAAAAAGGTACATACTTCCTGGCCGATACGCTGATTAACCGTCATCCCAATGCCGAAACGCTAATCGATATTGCCAAGCTGTCGGAATATACCGTCCGCTTCTTCAATCATACACCGGTAATGGCCATGTTGAGTTACTCCAACTTCGGTGCGGATAAGGAAGGTAGCCCGGTAAGTGTACACGAAGCAGTGGATTATATGCAACAAAACTATCCTGACCTTGCCATTGACGGAGAAATGCAGGTGAATTTCGCCATGAACCGCGAAATGCGTGATGCCAAGTACCCGTTTACACGCCTGAAAGGAAAAGACGTAAACACACTGATTTTCCCGAACTTGAGTTCTGCAAACTCTGCTTACAAGCTGTTGCAGGCGATGGATACGGACTCCGAACTGATTGGTCCTATCCAAATGGGATTGAACAAGCCTATCCACTTTACCGATTTTGAGAGCTCCGTGCGCGATATCGTTAACATCACTGCAGTAGCAGTTATCGATGCTATCGTAGACAAAAAGAAAGCAGCCAAATGAAACGACCGTTATCAAAATTCCAAATAGTTTGCATTATGCTGCTTTGGGCAGCACTTTGCTACATTGTTTTGATATCTGTCGAACGAATTGACGGTCCAATTATCCTAACGCTTGCCATTTCGGCGGCTTTAGTATTTATTCCCGTCATAAAGTCTCTAAAAAGAGGATAAATAATATCTTTTTATTCCATTTTGCGGTATAAAACAATAAAATTGTTGTTTTATACCGCATTTTCTTTATAAAATGTTTGTTCGTTTCATTTTTATGTGTACTTTTGCAACCGCAATGAGAGGAAAAGGAAACAAACCGAAAATCGAATTGTTTTAGGTAATATATAGTAGCAACCAATAAAAGAAATAGATTATGAATGCAGCTAAGGTATTAGAAGACCTGAAAAGACGGTTCCCCAACGAACCGGAGTATCATCAAGCAGTAGAAGAAGTTCTTTCTACGATTGAAGAAGAGTATAACAAGCATCCGGAGTTTGACAAAGCCAATCTGATTGAACGTCTTTGCATCCCCGATCGCGTTTACCAATTCCGTGTTACTTGGGTAGACGATAAAGGTAACGTACAAACCAACATGGGCTATCGTGTGCAGCACAACAACGCTATCGGCCCATATAAAGGCGGTGTTCGTTTCCACGCTTCTGTAAACCTGAGCATCCTGAAATTCCTTGCTTTCGAGCAGACATTTAAAAACTCATTGACAACTCTGCCTATGGGTGGCGGTAAAGGCGGTTCGGACTTCTCTCCGCGCGGCAAGTCAAATGCTGAGGTCATGCGTTTTGTTCAGGCTTTCATGCTGGAGTTATGGCGTCATATCGGCCCTGAAACAGACGTACCTGCTGGTGATATCGGTGTAGGTGGTCGCGAAGTAGGTTTCATGTTCGGTATGTATAAGAAGCTGGCTCATGAATTTACGGGTACTTTCACCGGTAAGGGCCGTGAGTTCGGCGGTTCGCTGATTCGTCCGGAAGCTACCGGCTACGGTAACATCTACTTCCTGATGGAAATGTTAAAGACTAAGGGTACTGACTTGAAAGGCAAAACTTGTCTGATTTCCGGTTCCGGTAACGTAGCTCAATATACGGCCGAGAAAGTATTGGAATTGGGTGGTAAGGTATTGACCATGTCTGATTCTGACGGTTATGTATACGATCCGGACGGCATTGACCGCGAAAAGTTGGATTACATCATGGAGCTGAAAAACCTCTATCGTGGACGTATCCGCGAATATGCTGAACAATATCCGGGTGTCAAGTACGTAGAAGGTGCACGTCCTTGGGGTGAAAAGGCAGACATCGCCCTGCCTTCTGCAACTCAGAATGAAATAAATGGAGATGATGCCAAAAAACTAATTGCTAATGGTGTCATGGCTGTGTCCGAAGGTGCAAACATGCCTTCTACCCCTGAAGCAATCCGCGTATTCCAAGATGCAAAGATTCTGTATGCTCCGGGTAAGGCAGCCAATGCCGGCGGTGTATCAGTATCCGGTCTCGAAATGACTCAGAACTCCATCAAGTTGAGCTGGAGTGCAGAGGAAGTGGACGAGAAATTGAAGAGCATCATGAAGAACATTCACGAAGCTTGCGTGCAATATGGTACGGAAGCCGACGGTTATGTAAATTACGTGAAGGGTGCCAATGTGGCCGGATTTATGAAGGTGGCAAAGGCGATGATGGCGCAAGGGATTCTGTAAGAACTAAAGCCATAGTACAACTACAACAGAAGAAAGGTGAGGGGCTCAAAGCTTTTCACCTTTTTTCTGTTTAATAATATAGAAGAAACAAAATTTTGTTTTTTTCAATCCATTATCACATAAATCAGATAACTTTGCGGAAGTTAATAAAAGAAGACCATTATCATTGAAGCAAACCAAACGATTATGAATACAATAGAAATCCCCGTACTGCTGTTGACCGGTTATCTAGGCAGTGGCAAAACGACGTTGGTAAATCACATTCTTTCTAATAAACGTGGCATTAAGTTTGCCGTTATCGTCAATGACATAGGCGAAGTGAACATTGATGCAGACCTTATACAGAAAGGTGGCGTGGTGGGAAAGAAAGACGACAGCCTGGTAGCTCTACAGAATGGCTGTATCTGCTGTACGCTGAAGACAGACTTGATAGAGCAGATGTTCGAAATCATGAAGATGCAACGCTTCGACTACATCGTGATTGAAGCGAGTGGCATCTGTGAACCGGAGCCTATTGCCCAAACACTCTGCTCCATTCCTCATATGGGAGGAGCGTATACTAAATACGGTATTTGCCGCTTAGACTGCATTACCACCGTGGTGGACGCCTTACGTCTGCAAAGTGAATTTTCTTGCGGAGATGATTTGACACGCAAAGGCATTGATGAGGAAGATATAGAAAACCTCATCATTCAGCAAATTGAGTTCTGTAATATTATCCTGCTGAACAAAGCAGCAGAAGTACAGCCCGAGGAATTAAAACGTATCAGGCAGATTATCCACACCTTGCAACCCGGTGCCCAAATTATAGAGTGCAATTATGCAGATGTAGACCTGGATAAGATTATCCATACCCACCTCTTTAACTTTGAACGTGCCGCAACTTCCGCCGGATGGATTCGTGGCATAGAGCAACAAGTAAGCGAAGAGGAGGAAAAAGAGGCGCATTACCATCATGAAGAGGGTCATCATCACCACCATCATGAAGGAGGTGAAGTAGAAGAATACGGTATTGGCACATTTGTCTACTACCGCCGTCCTGCATTCGACATTCATAAGTTCGACCACTATGTCGCTACCAAATGGCCCCGCAGCGTTATCCGCGCCAAGGGTGTCTGCTACTTCAGCCACAACCGCGACATGTCCTTCCTCTTTGAACAAGCAGGTATACAGAAGAAAATAACTGAAGCCGGACAATGGTATGCCACCGCTCCCGAAGAAGACATGATAGAACTGATGCGCCAAGAACCGGGATTGCTAAGAGACTGGGACGAACAATACGGCGACCGCATGCTGAAGATAGTATTCATCGGACAAAATATGGATAAAGAGCAAATCATCCGCGACTTGGACAAATGCCTTGAATAACTTCCTAAAAAAGTGCTCCCCGTCATTCCGATCTTAAGAACAACGGGGAGCATCGTCCCACGCGCGTAACTCTATTTTAAGAATCAGGAACCATATCAATTCTCCGTAAAACGGAACATTTTGAAATACACCTTCTGCTCTGTGTCGGATACATTCACCAGCCTCATCTTCGCAACGCTCAAATCCTTGAGAGATGCCTTCACCTGCGTTCTGTATCCCGGCTTCAAATCCACCGCCTGCCAGTTTGTGCCATCCGAAGTTACTTCCAGTTTAAACTTCGAATCAGCAACCTCCGCATCTCCCAAATCGATAAGCACCGAACTCAACTGGCGGGCATAATCCATCGAAATGGTCAGCACACCGCCTGCCTGCCAGTTGATGACTTCATTGGACGGAATAATTGTATTCACCTTTCCCTTCTGCTGAATAGGAAGCGAAGCCAACTGATTCACGTCGCTCTTCAACGTGTAGGGAGAATAAACAGCCTTTGTATCAAGCCCGGCATGGAACGCTGCATTATAGCCCGTTGTCGCCGCTTCGAACAAAGCATTGAAAGTAGGCATCAGATGCAGGCTGCCGCTCTTTATGCCCGCTTTATATTGGGCATCCGTCTCACCCATCAGCACCAGCAGGGCGCGGGCGTGTTCGTAGCTACCTATAAATGCATCCTTCTGCTGGCGCAGGCGTATCATGTTCAGCACCTCTGCACCATACTCTCCCACTTGTTTGAACTGAATGAGCCAAGGCCTTATTTCAGTTATCAACGGACGATTCTCATTTCCCGACGCAAGCAATCCATCAGCGGCAACGATTATCTTCCGGCATTCCTCAGCTACCTGCCGATAGGCATCTTCATCTATCTCGTTTTTCTCTTGATAGGCTTTCAACAAGGCAGAGAGAGCAGGCTGAATGGCAACGGACTCTTCACGACGGAAGCGATGTCCATTCTGTCCCGGGTCGGAATTATGAGTAGCGAAGATTTCCAAATATTCGGCATGAAGTGGCATAAGGTCTCTGACTGCATGTTTCCAAGAAGTTTCACTATCATAATTCTCCATATTCCAAGTATAATCAGCTACACTGTACAGAGAGATTTTGGAAGCCTCGGCATGTTCCATCGGATTGGAAACAAAAGCAGACATATCATCTTTTATATCAAGCCCGTTTCCATAAACCGGCCCTAGCAGCAAATGGTCTTGTACATAATCCGAAACGGGGAAATTCCACCAAATGTACGCCTTACGTTTCAGCAGCGGATTGACGAAGTCCAGCGTAGACTTATCTATAGTAGCAACTACCATATCACCGGTCCACATCACCTTGATACCCTCGTTCAACTTATCACCAAGCGTAGTGAGATAGCCTCCCTCCACATTGGCCCATGACTTGTTGTACTCTGTGGGACACAATATCAATGGTGCAACATCCCGCTTGACTTTTACAAAATGGTCGTCAATATAGTTCAACAGCTCAGCCTGCTTGTCCGCCTTTGTCCCCTCACCCGAAATATCATCAAAGAAAACGGCAAAACCACGCACACCCAACTGGTACATGCTTTCGAACTTCTGCAACAATAACGAGCGGTCTTCTTCATTCCAGCGAATATCCTGGCCCGGATGAATGGCCCAATAGAAAATGACATTGTTCTCCTTCGCCCTATTCACCAATACTTTCAACTCTTCTCCTTCTCGAGCAGGATAAGGCTTGCGCCAGTTGGGAGTCCGGTGATAAGGATCGTCTTTCGGTCCATAGATATAGACATTCATTTTGTTCCGACCATAAAAATCAAGCTGGCGTATACGCGCCTCCTGACTCCAAGGAGCACCGTAAAACCCTTCCACCACACCCCGATAGGGAACATCGGGATAGTCCGTCACTTCAGCCAAAGGCAGCTTGTCTAAAGCAAGCAACTGCGCAAGAGTCTGTACACCATAGTACGCTCCCCGTTCGTCAGCACCGGCTATGACGATGCAGTCTTTTTCTATTTTCAGGAAATAACCTTCGGATTTGCGTGGAATCCGATGTTGGTATTTCTTAATAATCTTATCTCCTTTCACTCCTATATATACACGGAAAGAAGCGCCAAGCACCTCTTCCGGCATCAATGAACGGAGTAAAGGCAACGCAGGTCCGTCCTGCACGGAATTGCCGGAAAGGATCTGGTATTGTCGGGGAATATCAACAGAATCTTTTTGCGTAATATATTCTTGGGGAGTAGGTTGCAAATGAAACTCTTGCGCACAAAGCGTCGCTGTCGTCAGCATACCGAATGCTCCCAGTAACAGTAGTTCTTTTCTCATAAGCGGATTATTAAATTAAGGAATATCTATGTATTAAGAAAACTCTTCCATGCATTCAAGGTTGATACGTTCAAAAATAAGAAATAAATATGAAAACACGTACAAATACAGACATTTATTTCAGTTTAAAGATTCATTCTGCATCCGTTTGAGTTCATCGCACACTGCCGGATGCAGGAAGTAGCGTACGTCTTTCCCCTCCTCTATGGCCCGACGGATAAAAGTGGAGCTGATTTCGAATACCGGAGAAGAAACTGTCCGCACATTTTGAGGTAAAGAGGCGGCCTCTACCGGATAGCCGGGGCGAGGATAGACCAGAAGATGATTTTCGGCAAGAATACGTTCCGACTTGTACCAACGGTGGAACAGCCTCCAGTTGTCCGAACCAATGACAAGATGGAAAGTGTGTTGAGGATAAGTTCGTTTCAGCGCATCCAACGTATGAACTGTATAAGAAGGCCGAGGCAGATGGAATTCAAAATCGGAAGCGCGAAATTTGGGATAACCCTCAGTGGCTAGCTGCACCAGCTTCAAACGTAACTTGTCATCCATCAGTTCGTTTTCTTCCTTCAGCGGATTGTGGGGGGTGACCATAAACCACACTTCGTCCAGGTCCCCGTATTCGCAAAGATAGTTGGCGAGGGCCAAATGTCCGATGTGTATCGGGTTGAACGAGCCGCTGAAGATTCCTATATTCATTTATTCTTATTCATATACAACCTTACAAAGGACGTCTTTGCAACGCACGCCAGGCAGCCCAAGCATTGAAAATCGTCACTACAGAGATAAGAAACATTGAAATACTGGAACGAGGCTCGCCATGCTGTATATACAATACACCCACAACAAGGGAGCAGACGAACAAAACGCTATTAATAATTAGCAATGCCTTGTTCAGCTTCGGGCTGTTCTTCCTCCTCGGTGCCAACTGGTTGTACACTCCTCCACGTTGTTTCATTCGTTCAAGAATTGAGAGATTACTTTCAATGCTTCCGCTTTGGCTGTCTCCAGGTCATCGTTCACAATCACGGTATCGAACTTCGGTGCAAAGCCCAGTTCGTATTCGGCTTTCGCCACGCGGCTCTCTATCACTTCGGGAGCATCTGTTCCGCGCCCCACCAAGCGTTTGCGCAATTCCTCCACTGAAGGTGGCTGAATGAAAACAGACAAAGCACGCTCACCATAGAATTTCTTGATATTGCAACCACCCACTACATCCACATCGAACACTACATTCTGTCCGGCAGCCAATTGCTTTTCCACCTGCTCCTTCAGTGTTCCGTAAAAACGGTCCTGATATACCTCTTCATACTCCAGGAATTCATCATTGGCTATGCGACGACGGAACTCGTCAGGAGTCAGAAAGAAGTACTCCACTCCATCTTTCTCCGTTCCGCGGGGCGGACGGCTGGTCGCTGAGATGGAAAATGCCAAGTTCAGATTTTGAGTCAGCAGATAGTTGATAATCGTTGACTTGCCGGAGCCCGAAGGGGCTGAAAATATGATAAGTTTTGCCATCGAATTATTTACGATTTGACGATTTACTATTTGATACTACATGACGTTCAATACTTGTTCCTTGATTTGCTCCAATTCATCTTTCATCTGAACGACAATCTTCTGCATCTCCGCATGATTGGACTTACTGCCCAAGGTATTGATTTCGCGTCCCATCTCCTGGGCGATGAACCCTAACTTCTTGCCTTGTCCGGTTCCGGTTTCCAGCGTATTGATAAAATATTTCAGATGATTGCCAAGACGCTGTTTCTCTTCGTTCACATCCAGTTTTTCGATGTAGTAGATGAGTTCCTGCTCCAGACGGTTCTTGTCATAATCCACGCTCAAGGTCTTTTCCAGTGCATCAGTAATACGCTCCTTCACTTTGGCCACACGCTCTTTCTCGTAGGGAGCGATAGTCTCCAACAAATGGGAGATATTGGCGATCTTCTCACGGAACTTCTTTTCAAGGGCAGCTCCTTCCTGCTTACGGAAGTCCACCAGCGCACCGACAGCCTTTTCCACAGCCGAATAGACCACAGCCCATTCCTCCTCACTCAGTTCCTGCGTATCATTCTTCGTCATCACATCCGGCATACGGAGTAACGTGGCAAACCAGTCCGTCGCATCCGGCACAGGTATTCCTAGATTTTCTGATATAGCACAAATCTGCTTGTAATATCCCTCAACCAATGTCTGGTTGATGGGAGTGGCGCTTTCCGCACTCTCTTTCTTTTCTATCCAAAGGCTGAAATCCACCTTTCCGCGCTCCAGTTTCCGTGATATTTCATTACGGATTTCCATCTCCTTCTCACGATAAAGCGGAGCAATGCGGGCAGATAGGTCCATTGCCTTACTATTGAGCGACTTTATTTCAACGTTGATTTTCTTATCAGGCAGTTCGACGGTTGCTTTGCCGTAGCCTGTCATAGATTGTATCATAATGTTATAGTTTTGCGCAAAATTACACGATTATTTTAATTAGTGAAAATAATCACGTAAATTTGCCACAATAAAATCAAGAATAAAAGTTATGTCATGTATCTTGCATATTGAAACGTCCACTTCTGCCTGCTCCGTAGCCGTGAGCGAGGATGGACAGAACGTTTTCAAGAAAGAGGACCTGAATGGCCCTTCACACGCCGTTTCATTGGGAATCTTTGTGGACGAGGCGCTATCCTTTGCCGATAGCCATGCCATGCCGTTGGATGCAGTCGCCGTGAGCTGCGGCCCTGGTTCGTATACCGGGTTGCGTATCGGCGTGTCGATGGCAAAAGGTGTCTGCTATGGACGTAACCTGCCACTTATCGGGCTGGAAACCCTGAAAGTCCAGTGTGTACCGGTATTGCTCTACCACGATGAGTTACCCGACGACGCATTACTCTGCCCGATGATTGACGCCCGCCGTATGGAAGTCTATGCTGCCATCTACGACCGTGCCTTGAAATCGGTGCGCGACATTGCAGCCGATATTGTGGACGAAAACTCCTACCTGGAATTTTTAGAGCAACATCCCGTCTATTTCTTCGGTGACGGTGCAGCCAAATGCAAAGAGAAAATCACGCATCCCAATGCACACTTCATCGACGGCATCCGCCCGCTTGCCGGCATGATGTTCCCGTTGGCAGAAAAGGCAATAGCCGAACAAGATTTCAAGGATGTGGCCTATTTCGAACCCTTCTATTTGAAGGAATTCGTAGCCGGCACGCCAAAGAAACTTATTTAGGGTTTAGCGATTAGGGATTAGGGATGAATACCATGCGGTATCACTACGTAGCCCATTAATCACTAACCACTAATCGCTAAACCCTAATCACTAATCGTTGAACATTAATCACTAATTAAAGATGCAATATAACACTCAACAAAAACGGATGCCCCTACCCGAATATGGTCGCAGCATCCAGAATATGGTAGACCACGCGCTGACAATCGAAGACCGTGCAGAACGCCAGCGTTGCGCAAACACAATCATCAACATCATGGGAAACATGTTTCCCCATCTGCGCGATGTGCCCGACTTCAAACATAAGCTATGGGACCACCTTGCCATCATGGCCAACTTCCAATTGGATATAGATTATCCGTACGAAATTATCCGCAAGGACAATCTGAATACCAAGCCGGAGAGCATCCCCTACCCCAGTACCAAAATCCGCTACCGCCACTATGGCCGTACACTGGAAGTACTGATAAAGAAAGCCATCGAATTTCCGGAAGGAGAAGAGAAGCAGAACTTGATAGCGCTCATTTGTAACCACATGAAGAAAGACTACATGGCATGGAACAAAGATACCGTCGATGACCGTAAGATTTCAGATGACCTCACCGAACTCTCTGACGGAAAACTGCAAATGACAGACAGTATCGTCCGTCTCATGGCCGAACGTATTGACCAGAACTACCGTCCGAAAGTGAACAACCAGAATAACCGGAACAACAACCGGAACAATAAACGGAAATACTAAAATTGAATGATTAGTGGTTAGTGATTAATGCCATGCGGCATCACCATGCTAATCACTAATCACTAACCCCTAATCACTAATTTCATGGCATCATTTGTAATCGAAGGAGGACACAGCCTTTCCGGTGACATCTACCCCCAAGGAGCGAAGAACGAAGTGTTGCAGATTATCTGCGCCACGCTGCTCACTGCCGAAGAGGTGACTGTGCACAATATCCCGGACATACTGGACGTCAACAACCTTATCCAATTGATGCGGGATATGGGAGTCAGCGTATCAAAAAAGGACATCGACACTTACAGCTTCCAAGCTGCCGATGTCGATTTCGCCTATTTGGAAAGTGACGCGTTTCTGAAGAGATGTTCCAGCCTGCGGGGTTCCGTCATGCTGGTGGGGCCGATGGTTGCGCGTTTCGGCAAGGCCATGATTTCCAAGCCGGGCGGAGACAAGATAGGACGCCGCCGTCTGGACACGCACTTCATCGGCATCCAGAATTTAGGAGCCGACTTCATCTATAATGAGGAGCGTGGCATCTACGAAATATCAGCCAAACAACTGCATGACAGTTATATGCTGCTCGATGAGGCATCTGTAACGGGAACCGCCAATATCGTAATGGCAGCCGTCCTTGCCAAAGGCAAGACCACCATCTACAATGCCGCCTGCGAACCCTATGTACAGCAACTTTGCAGAATGCTGAACCGAATGGGAGCCAAGATAACGGGTATCGCCTCCAACCTCCTAACCATCGAAGGAGTGGACGAGTTGCACGGTACCGAGCATACCATCCTCCCCGACATGATTGAAGTGGGCAGTTTCATCGGTATGGCAGCCATGACCCGTAGTGAACTGACCATCAAGAACGTCTCCTACGAGAACTTGGGAATTATCCCCGACAGTTTCCGCCGCCTCGGCATCAAAATGGAGCAGCGGGGAGACGACATTTACGTGCCGGCACAAGAAACATACCAGATAGAGTCCTTTATCGACGGCTCCATCATGACCATTGCAGATGCACCCTGGCCCGGACTGACGCCGGACTTGCTCAGTGTACTGCTGGTCGTTGCCACTCAGGCAAAAGGCAGTGTGCTCATTCACCAGAAAATGTTCGAAAGCCGCTTGTTCTTTGTGGACAAGCTGATAGATATGGGAGCGCAAATCATCCTCTGCGACCCGCACCGTGCCGTTGTCATCGGACATGACCACGGCTTCAAACTACGCGGCGGCAACATGACCTCGCCCGATATCCGTGCCGGTATCGCCCTGCTGATAGCTGCCATGAGTGCGGACGGCATCAGCCGCATCCATAATATAGAGCAGATAGACCGGGGGTATCAGAATATTGAAGGACGACTGAATGCGCTCGGAGCAAGAATAACAAGAATAGAATAAGATGATAAAGAGAGAAGAAGTATATAAGATAGGTATATTCAACAAGCCCCACGGCATTCACGGAGAACTATCGTTCACTTTTACGGATGACATCTTCGACCGGGTGGAAGCCGAATACCTAATCTGCCTGCTGGATGGTATACTGGTGCCTTTCTTCTTGGAAGAATACCGTTTCCGCTCCGACACCACCGCCCTTGTCAAACTGGAAGGCGTGGACACGGCAGAACGCGCCCGCATGTTCACTAATATTGAGGTCTACTTCCCCGTAAAGCATGCAGAAGAGGCAGGACCAGGTGAACTGAGTTGGGACTTCTTCGTCGGTTTTCGTATGGAGGAAGTACATCACGGCACGCTGGGAGAAGTGACGGACGTGGACACATCGACCATCAACACACTGTTTGTGGTAGATTATCAGGGAGAAGAACTACTGGTGCCGGCACAAGAAGAGTTTATCATAGACATTGACCAGAAGCACAAGGTCATCACCGTAGACCTGCCGGAAGGTTTGATAGCTTTGGACGAAACAGAAGAGGTATGAAAAAGAAACGAAGAAAAGCATTTTGGAGTAACATCAAGTTCAAGTACAGACTGACGATTACGAACGAGAATACCCTTGAGGATATCATCACGTTGCGCGTATCCAAGCTGAACGGACTGTCCGTATTGCTCTCCGTGCTGTTCGTATTGTTTCTCATCGCCTCCCTGATCGTAGCCTTCACCCCGCTGCGCAACTACCTGCCGGGATATATGAACAGTGAAATCCGCGCCCAGGTAGTGGAGAATGCCTTACGCGTAGATTCCCTCCAGCAACTGGTGAACAGACAGAACCTCTATATCATGAATATCCAGGACATCTTCCAGGGCAAGATAAAGGCAGATACCATACATTCCATCGACTCGTTGACCCACCTGCGCGAAGATTCGCTCATGGAACGTACACAACGGGAAGCCGAATTCCGCAAACAGTACGAGGAGACAGAAAAGTACAACCTGACGAGCATCACCGCTCGCCCCGAAATAGACGGACTGATTTTCTACCGCCCCACACGCGGCATGATTTCATCTCCCTTCAATGCCGAAACAAAACACTTCGGCACGGACATTGCCGCCAATCCGGGCGAAAGCGTATTGGCCACCTTAGACGGTACCGTCATACTGAGTACCTACACTGCCGAGACGGGTTATCTGATAGAAATACAGCACAACCAGGACTTCGTGTCAGTCTACAAGCATTGCGGCTCTCTGCTGAAACGGGAAGGAGATGCGGTGAAAGGGGGTGAAGCCATCGCACTGGTAGGAAACACCGGCGAGCTGTCCACCGGTCCCCACCTTCACTTCGAGCTGTGGCATAAGGGCAGGGCCGTAAATCCCGAGCTTTACATCGTATTTTAGTCTCCAAATAGTAAATTGTAAATAGCATAATAGTAAATGAAACAGATTGCCATACTCGGTTCTACCGGTTCCATCGGTACACAAGCGTTGCAGGTCATCGAAGAACATCCCGACCAGTACGAAGCATACGTATTGACCGCCAATAACCGCGTAGAGGAACTCATAGCCCAGGCACGCAGATTCAAGCCTGAGGCAGTGGTAATAGCCAACGAATCGAAATACACGCAACTGAAAGAAGCGCTTGCCGACCTACCTATCAAGGTATATGCCGGCGCAGATGCCCTCTGCCAGATTGTGACCGAAAATCCCATTGATATGGTATTGACCGCCATGGTGGGATATGCAGGGCTGAAGCCCACCATGAATGCCATCCGAGCCCGTAAGCCGATAGCCCTTGCCAACAAAGAGACGCTGGTGGTGGCGGGAGAGCTCATCAATGACCTGGCACGCTTCAGCGGTGTCCCCATCCTACCCGTCGACTCCGAGCACTCCGCCGTTTTCCAGTGCCTGGCCGGTGAGATAGGCAACCAAATAGAAAAAGTGATACTGACTGCCTCCGGAGGTCCGTTCCGCACCTGCACTATGGAGCAACTAACAACCGTCACCAAAGCGCAAGCACTGAAACACCCCAACTGGGACATGGGCGCCAAAATCACGATAGACTCTGCTTCCATGATGAACAAAGGGTTCGAGGTAATCGAAGCCAAATGGCTGTTCGGTGTACGTCCCGACCAGATAGAAGTCGTGGTACACCCGCAATCCGTCATCCACTCCATGGTACAGTTTGAGGACGGTGCCGTGAAAGCACAACTGGGAATGCCGGACATGCGCCTGCCCATCCAATATGCCTTCTCCTATCCCGACCGGTTGAAAGCCTCTTTCCCGCGCCTGGACTTCAAGCTGTGCACGGAACTGACGTTCGAGCAACCGGACACCACCCGTTTCCGTAACCTCGCCCTGGCCTACGAAGCGCTACATCGTGCAGGCAATATGCCTTGCATTGTCAATGCCGCCAATGAAGTGGTGGTAGCTGCCTTCCTGCAGGACAAAATTTCGTTTCTTGGCATGAGTGAAGTAATAGAAAAGACCATGTCGCGCGTATCCTACTTACAGAAGCCCACCTATGAAGACTATGTGGCTACGGATGCCGAAGCCCGACGGATAGCAGAAGAGCTGATTTGATAGATACACCGGAATGAAAAGAATTATAAAAAACATCTACTCATTTGATACGTTAAATAAGAAAACGTACCTTTGCGAAAATTATAAAAATCGTAAAACAGCAAATAATTAGATGGAAACATTCTTGATTCGTGCCCTGCAACTCATTATGAGCCTCTCGTTGCTCGTTATTGTTCATGAGGGGGGGCACTTCCTTTTTGCGCGTCTGTTCAAGACGCGGGTAGAAAAGTTCTGCTTATTCTTTGACCCTTGGTTCACATTATTCAAGTTCAAGCCCAAACACAGTGACACGGAATATGGTATCGGGTGGCTACCCTTAGGTGGTTATGTAAAAATAGCAGGTATGATAGACGAATCTATGGATACCGAACAGATGAAGCAACCCATGCAGCCATGGGAGTTCCGTGCCAAGCCAGCATGGCAGCGCCTGCTAATTATGGTAGGCGGTGTATTGTTCAACTTCCTGCTCGCATTGTTCATCTATTCCATGATACTCTTTACTTGGGGCGACGAATATATACCAGTACAAAAAGCCCCATTGGGTATGGATTTTAACGAAACAGCCAAAGCCATAGGCTTCCGCGACGGCGATATCCTAATATCTGCCGACGGGGTACCATTCGAACGCTATGACGGCGACCTGCTGACCAGTATTGTCGATGCCCGCCAGGTAAGCGTATTGCGTGACGGGGAAGCTGCTTCAGTCTACATCCCCGAAGACATGATGAACCGCTTGCTGGCAGACAGCGTGCGTTTCGCCAGTTTCCGTTTCCCTTATGTAGTCGACAGCCTGATTGTAGGATACCCTGCCGCTTCCGCCGGTCTGCAAGTAGGTGACAGCATCACCCACTTGGATGGAAAGTCAATAGCCTACTACGACTTCAAAGAAGAGATGCTGAAGCGCAAGAAAGCCAACGCATCCCATGAGGTAACCTTGACATACGTCCGTAACGGTGTGACAGACACCTTGAGCATGATGACCAATGCCGACTATGAAATAGGCGTAGCAGCACGTACGGCAACCGACAAACTGCTGCCCGTTGTCCGCAAGGAATACAGTTTCCTTTCCTCTTTCCCTGCCGGCGTATCTTTGGGGGTAAAGACTCTGAAAGGCTACGTAGGCCAGATGAAATATCTTTTCTCCAAGGAAGGAGCCAAGCAACTCGGAGGTTTCGGAACCATCGGCAGTATTTTCCCCGCCACGTGGGACTGGCACCAGTTCTGGTACATGACGGCATTCCTCTCCATCATCCTTGCCTTTATGAATATTCTGCCCATCCCTGCACTGGACGGTGGACACGTGTTATTCCTCATTTACGAAATCATTGCACGCCGCAAGCCCAGCGACAAGTTTATGGAACGTGCGCAGATGGTGGGCATGTTCCTCTTGTTCGGTTTGCTGATTTGGGCAAACTTCAATGATATACTGAGGTATTTCTTTTAAAGAACAAGACATAAAAAAACGCATCATCCATTCGCGGTAGAACGGATGATGCGTTTGCATCAAACAGATGATGTATTCGGGGCAAGCAGACGATGCGTTTGAACCAAACACATCATCTGTTTTTTTTGTGTCTTATACCAAATGGCCGATCCACTCTTCGCGGTCGCCCGGAAGCAGGTCTATTACCGGAACTTCAACCATTGTATAGCAACCAGGCTGCTGACGCATAGCGGCACGCGCCACACATACCAGCACTTGTGCCGTGAGGGCAGGATTGTTGATACGCATGTTGAACTCAAATAGCTGGTTCTGCGTCTTGCCAGACACACCTTTACGGGTCAGGTTTACCCCATGACCCATATCGAGCAGTGCATCCACACTCGGAACCAATTTTACATGTGTTTCGTCATTCACAAAGTACGGGTCGGCTTTGATGGCTGCAGTCACCTTGTCAAATTCGTAGCCATCCTTCAACTCGATGTACACCATACGACGGTGAATACCGGTTCCCGTGGGAATAGTCATGGAAAGGGCGGCTTTCACACCTTCGATGGCCTTTACAGCCACCGTATGTCCCATGCTCATGCCCGGACCAAAATTAGTATAGGTAATGCCCTTCGGAGCAATGGCTTCCAGCATGGTGCGGACAATGGAGTCACTACCCGGGTCCCAGCCGGCAGAAATGATGGATACCGTATTATGCTTTTTAGCCTCTGCATCCAGTGTGCGGCGCAAGGCAGTGATACCCGTATGGATATCGAAACTGTCCACAGTATGAATGCCTAAAGCAAGGATCTCCTTTGCATACTCTTCCACTTTGCGGGTAGGCGTACAAAGGATAGCAACATCCACGCCTTTCAGTTCCTTGATATTCTTCACAACGGGATATGCACTCAGTTCCGCAGGACAGTTTTCAGCTCCGGCACGGCGTACTACACCGGCAATTTCGAAATCGGGAGCTGCTTGCAGGGCTTCGAGCACATAATGCCCGATATTACCATAGCCAACGATGGCTGCTCTTACTTTTTTCATTCTTTTTATGAATTTATTTATCAGTTTTCTACTTTATCGGCGCAAAAGTAAGCATTTTAATTTATTATATCGGCAGAACTCCCTGCTGTTTCACACAGTTTTTCTTTTTTTAGTGAGTGAAAGTCCAATAATAATTCATACATTCGCAGATGATATGTACGCAAGGCACATTTGGGGCCAACAAGCAAAAGAATTATGATAGAATACATCAGAGGCGGAATTGCCGAACTAAGTCCGGCAACCGCAATAATAGACTGCAACGGACTGGGATACGGCGTCAATATTTCATTGAATACGTATGCCGCCATCCAGGGCAAGAAAGAATGCAAACTATATATATACGAAGCTATCCGTGAAGACGCCTATGTCCTCTACGGGTTCGCTGACAAGCAGGAACGCGAACTATTCCTGTTGCTCATCTCCGTTTCAGGCATCGGCGGAAATACAGCTCGCATGATTCTCTCGGCACTCTCGCCATCCGAACTGATAAATGTCATCAGCACGGAAAACGCCACTCTACTGAAAACAGTCAAGGGTATCGGGCTAAAAACAGCACAACGGGTGATTGTGGATTTGAAAGACAAAATCAAGACCGGCAGCGTTGCCACCGGCAACGCAGGGACCATAGGTACACTGGTATCGGCAGCCAACGTACAAGTACAAGAAGAAGCCGTAGCCGCCCTTACCATGCTGGGCTTTGCACAAGCCCCCTCACAAAAAGTAGTGCTTGCCATTTTGAAGGAAGAACCAAGCGCACCGGTGGAACAAGTCATCAAATTGGCATTAAAAAGACTATAATATTTATCTAAAACAAATCATGACAACAATCAACATGCAATATTGGTTGGGGGCCAATGAACGCACCCACGTACTGCCAACGGACAAATGGTACCTCGACTTTGCCACAAGCATCCTGCCCCTCGTCAAGACCTCTCCCTTGTTCAACAAGGAAGACCTGCGTACCCAAATTGACGCAGCCATCTCCCTCGGCATGTACTTTCAAGACGCCATTGCCCAAAGCGGAGGCTGGAAACTTTTCTCCGAAGCCTTTCAGGGAGTATACGGAACTTACCTGCCGTTCTATCCACTGGGTGACGATTATACGCCCGATGAAATAAATCAGGAAGACATTGCATTCGTACTGTGGACATTGAAATCACAATTCAGCATTTTTGACAAGGAATACACCTTGTTCAGTCCTTATGACAAAGACCTGCTTGCATTAAGCCAAAGCGCCTATGAACTGATGGATGCACGTTTCGAAGAAGCTCCCATCAGCAAGGGAGAATCTTCCTTCCTTTGGGTAATGGGACTTGATTTACTGGATATACCCATTACTCCGCTGCCGGAAGTCACTCCGGAAACCAAACTGAGCAAAGATGCCGCCCACTGTCTGGAATACAGCCAGGGGAAACCGCTGCTATACTTCACCGATTACAAGGAGCTTTGCACTTTCTTTGTCGATGTCTTGGGATGGGAAAACAAACGGTCCGCATTATTGCCCGACCTGGAATACCAAAAAGAGTTCGTGATTTATGCCAACGCCAAAGGTATGCTCGTAGCCCACAACGTGGCCGCCTATTTCTGTGAAGAACATAACCCGATGTACGATGCCAAACGCGCTGCTGCAGAGGGTTACAAGATGTTCTGCCAACCCGGAGAGTGTCCGTTCGACCTGCTGAAATACGGAATGACCAAAGGAATTCTACCCGATGTGGAACTTCCCTTCTTGAAAGGAAAAGAAACACTGCATCAATATTGGGACTTTATAGCCCGCTACTACTTATGTGAATATTATGAAGGCGAGTAACCATTCCGGCATAAAGCCCAAACGGAGCAACAAGGCCAAGTCAACCGGAAAACGGATTGGTAAATCCAAACCTTCGAAAGCGAATAATCAGCTTAACAGAAGGGTAAAATAATTGAAAATGGATAATGGAAAAATAAACAGTGCAGCGTATTTATTGAAATCGCATGGCAATTTTCCATTATCCATTATCAATTTTCAAAGTTCCACAATCTCTTCCTTACACAACGTCAGTTTCTCCACTCCTTCCGCTGTTACAACCCAAGAGTTTTCGATACCGACGGGACCAATACCTAGCAAAACAATCTTCGGTTCCAAAGCAAAGACCATGCCCGGTTCCAGCTCCTGCTTCATGCGTGGAGCCAGCACCGGCATTTCATTGATTTCCAGTCCGATGCCATGACCGATAAACTTGGCTTTTTGAGTGGCTCCCATAAAGTTGTCGGCAAAGCCCGCTTTGGTGACAATATCGATAGCGAGATTGTAAAGGTCCTCACAAACAGCACCCGGTTTCGCTTTTTCTACAACAGCCTCTTGTATGTCCAGGCAAACCTGATGGGCAACATATGCCTTTTCCGGCAACTTTCCGATAGAGAATACACGGCTCATGTCTCCCATATAGCCATAGAAGTTACCCCCCATATCAACCATAAAGCTCTGGCCGGGTTGCAACAGTGCACCGTTCACACTGATAGGCAGTGACGGGTCAAGTCCTTCGCCTCCCAGAGCAAAATCATAGGGGGCAGGCGCAGTGGCATTGTCTCCTGCCAGCAGACTTCCCATAAAAATCTCCATACTTTGTCCGAAGGTACGGAAAATACCCAGACAACCTTCCAGACGCATCAGGCGCTCTATTTCGATGGATAATTGGCGGTCTGTCATTCCTGGTCTATAAACCGAGGGTATTTGTTCGTAAGCTTTAGCATGTGCAATGCCGGAACGACGGAACATCTCAATCTCTATTTCAGTCTTGACACTTCGGGCCTTCCGGATAAGTGCCGTACCACAAGGAAGCACCTCCGTTTCAGGGAAACACGCTGCCAAACGGTTATATTCCGTAAAAGACAACTCATCCCCCTCCAGCATCAACCTCGCAGGTATGGGCAAACCACATTCCTTTAGTAAGTCAGGCAGTTGTTCCGGTTTACGGATAGGATGAATATGTTCCCCTTCAATATTGTTGGGACGTTTGATGAATAAACGGGCGGGAGCATTCAACGGCAGATACAAGTAACCGCTGACGACACGTCCGTACGTATAGATTAAGTTTACATTACAAGCGATAAGAGCGGCATCAATCTCTTGTTGAGCCATGAGAGAGCGTATTTTATCACGTCTCAGTTTCAATTCAGGTAGTAACATCTCTTTGTAATTTATGGTTTCTCGGATACAAAGATACAACTTTTTTAATTGAGAATAAAAAAAGTACTGCCCCATACCTTCACAGGCGTAGGGCAGCACAAACCACAAATACAAATACAACTAAACAAAGTTTCTCTCTTAGATAATTCCCTGACCCATCATGGCATGAGCCACCTTCATGAAGCCGGCGATATTCGCTCCCTTCACGTAGTTGATGTAGCCATCAGGTTCTGTCCCATATTTTACGCATTGAGCATGAATTCCGTGCATGATGGCGTGGAGTTTTTCATCCACTTCGGCTGCACTCCAGCTGAGGTGCATGGCGTTCTGCGACATTTCCAGTCCGCTGGTAGCCACACCACCTGCATTGACAGCCTTACCCGGTGCATACATAATCTTGTTGTCAATGAAAAGGTCGATAGCTTCGGGCGTACATCCCATATTGGAGATTTCTCCTACACATGTCACCTTGTTGTCAATGAGATGTTGTGCATCTTCGCCGTTCAGCTCGTTCTGAGTAGCGCAAGGCAGAGCGATGTCCGCTTTCACTTCCCACGGGCGTTTGCCTGCCACGAAAGTAGAGCCGGGGAATTCGTCGGCATACGGTGCTACGATATCGTTGCCCGATGACCGGAGTTCCAGCATATAATCTATCTTTTCGCCACTGATACCGTTCGGGTCGTAAATGTAACCGTCGGGACCGGAGATGGTAACCACCTTGGCACCCAATTCGGTAGCCTTGGTAGCAGCACCCCAAGCCACATTTCCAAAACCGGAGATAGCCACGGTCTTGCCCTTGATGTCAATGCCTTTTGTCTGTAACATTTGGTTTACGAAATACAAGCCACCAAATCCTGTTGCTTCAGGACGAATCAGCGAACCGCCAAATTCCAATCCTTTACCGGTAAATGTGCCCGTAAATTCGCGAGTCAACTTCTTATACATACCGAACATATAGCCCACTTCGCGACCGCCTACACCGATATCACCGGCAGGAACATCCATATCCGGACCGAGGTGACGCCACAATTCCAGCATGAAGGCCTGACAGAAACGCATGATTTCAGCATCGCTCTTTCCGCGCGGAGAGAAGTCGGAACCACCCTTACCACCGCCCATAGGCAATGTAGTCAAAGCATTCTTGAAAGTCTGCTCAAATCCCAGGAATTTGAGGATAGAAAGATTTACGGAAGCATGGAAACGAATACCGCCTTTGTACGGGCCAATGGCATTGTTGAACTGCACACGATAGCCGAGGTTCGTCTGAACTTCACCCTTATCATCCACCCACGTTACACGGAAAGTAAAGATACGGTCAGGTTCAACCAGACGTTCTATAATTTTCGCTTTCTCGAACTCAGGATGTTGGTTATAGATATCTTCGATGGAAAGAAGAACTTCCTTTACGGCTTGAAGATACTCAGACTCGCCGGGGTGCTTTGCCTCTAAAGAGGCCATGATACGTTCGATATTCATAATATTACGTTTTAAAGGTTATTACCTTGTTGACTTCACGCTATTCAAACAAAATGTCAATGAATAACACCGCAAATATAAGAAAACTTTTCAAAACAGCTAAATTTTACGGTTATATTTTGATTAAAGAATGATAAAATGTCAAATCCCCGGCATTCTCTATTCATACCTAAATGGTCTATTCTTTTCCTATTCTGTCAACAATTCGCCATAACGGCATAAATATAGAAAAATTATAATAAAGAAAATAAGAAATGACGAATAATTTACGAAAAAAGACACAATCCTCACGGACTATGCCTTTCCAATTGCTAACTTTAATTCTTAAATGCTTGTATTAAATCCGCAACATAATAATTACTATGTACGGACAAGCTTCATAATTTCTTCAATCCTTTTACCTCTTCTTTTGTTGCTTCTCGAACACTGATAGCCACCCCTCCACTACTTGCCAAAGGTTGACGCAGCACACTCTTTGACGTTACTATGCCACGACGGATGTCATAGCTCTGCGGATTATCTTTCCAGTCTGCATCCCGACCATCTGCATAAACGGTAACAATATATTTCCTTCCTTCGGGTAAGAAAGAGAAAGGAATAGTTGCCGTACGAGGATGTTCGTCGGTAATAGCACCTACATACCACTCTTGTTTTCCTTTGGCTTGACGAGCCACTGTGATATAATCACCCGGTTCGGCTTCCAAATACCAAGAATTGCTCCAATCCACCGCTACATCCTTAATAAATTGAAACGCATCGGGAAAACGGCGATAATTATCCGGCAGGTCTGCTGCCATCTGTAACGGAGAGGGCATCGTTACATATAGAGCCAATTGTTTTACCAATGTAGTACCCGCCTGACCTTTAGGTTTCGAACTATTATAATACGAAAGTTTTGTCTGGAAAATACCAGGAGTGTAATCCATCGGACCACCCTTCAACCGAGTAAACGGCAAGATACAAGTATGATCCGGATCATTGCCCCCCATAGATTCAAACTCACCACCACGGGCAGATTCTTGCGCTACCCAGTTGGGCCAGGTCCGACACAAGCCGGTGGGACGAACAGCCTCGTGACTATCTACCATAATCTTATAATCAGCAGCACGCTTCACCACATGTATATAATGATTGTTCATCCATTGTGAGGAATGATATTCACTACGGGGAATGATTGAGCCCACATATCCTGTCTTTACAGAATTATAGCCATTATCTACCATAAATTGAAAGGCTACATCCAGCTGCCGCTCATAATCGGCAGCATTAGCAGCCGTCTCATGATGCATGATAATCTTTACCCCCTTTGATTTGGCATAGGCATGTAGTACCGCAACATCAAAGTCCGGATAAGGTTTGTCAAAAAGGAACTGACGATCCTTACGATAGGATGCCCAATCTTCCCAACCTTCATTCCAACCCTCAACCAATACCGCATCAATACCATTCTCCGCCGCAAAGTCTATGTACTCTTTCACATGTTCAGTATTGGCCGGATGATGTCCATTAGGAGTTAACTTTGAATAGTCGGTTATGCCGGGTTTAGCCTTATAATAGTCGCTATATGCCCATGTACCTCCTCCACCAGTAAACATCTCCCACCAGACACCGATAAATTTCTGTGGCTTAATCCAAGAAGTATCTTCCAGCTTACAAGGTTCATTCAGATTAAGAATCAACTGAGAAGCAAGGATGCTACGTGCATCGTCACTAACCATAATTGTACGCCACGGGGTATGCAACGGTAATTGCAGATATCCTTTCTTTCCTAATTTATCGGGAGTAAGATGAGCAGAAAAGTTAAACTCTTTATCATCCACATTCAGCAACATGGCAGAATAATCTACCAAGGCAGCTTCATGAATATTGATATAAAGTCCTTCGGTAGTCTTTATCATAAGGGGTGTTTGTACTGTGAATGAAGTCGCTTTAGCTTCATATCCTTTTTTACGTAGATTACGTTCCATAGCTTCGCGCACTTCGGAAATGGCCGCAGTAGTATAGGCAAACTCATTCGTATCATAATCACCGGGAATGCAATAGAGTGTATGATTACCGGTCAGATTGAATTCCGTCAGTTCGTCTTTTACCGTCAGATAATTCATGGTTTTCTGCTCCGGCAACTCATAACGGAATCCGAGTCCATCGTCAAACAATCGAAAACGTACAATCATCGTACGGTCGTGCTTTGCCGGTTGTGAGAAAGTGACAGTAAGTTCATTGTAATGGTTACGGACTTTTTCATACTCTCCCCATACAGGCATCCAAGTTTCATCAAAAGTAGAATTTGTTGCATCAAGAATCCGGAAGCCATTTGACAAATCCGCTTCTTCCATAAGTATTCCCAAGGCAGAAGGTTCTACAACCGGCTCTCCTTTGTAATATAAGCTATAGACCGGCCCCCCCTCGGAATCAAGCACAACATTGAGTTTCAGATTCCCATTGGGAGATAACAATTCGTGTGCCATCGCCACACAAGCAATTCCCAGAAATACAACTGTTAATAATACATGTTTCATATACATCCGTTATTGTTGATATATAAAATATTGATAAGGTTCCATCGTCATTACTGTAGGCAACTCCACATCCACACCGGCAATCACATCGGTCATGGTCTTGCCAGCATGCTCCATAGGTACTTTCACTTGTACAGACTCATTGGCGGTATTCACCATGACCAACATGCCATGACTGCCTGCTGCCCGATAAAATGAAGCGGCATCTCCGGTAGTATAAACTTCCAGTTCACCACCACGTACACTGCTCGTAGCTTTATAGGCTCTGATGATTTCTGCCATCTCTTGCGCAAAGACTTCATTGGACTTCAAGTCTATAACTCCGTAATTGAAAAAGTTAAGTGACCGCGGATAGGCTACTTCCTGCGAACTATAAATAAGAGGTATCCCCTCGAGCATAGTCGTCAATACAAAAGCAGACATGGCACCACGCTCACCGCCATAACATTCTATCGGTGAAGCCTCACTTGCCTGGTCATGATTAGTAGAATAGCGTAACCGTAACGTACCCTTCGGCATTCCCTCCAATTCGGAAGTATTCATAGCATAAAGGTCAGTAAGTGAGCATTTACCGGCATAATAGTCTTTCAGTTTACTATGGAAGTTCCAACCGTAGAGCAGATTGAAACCATTGTTCATTAAAGACGTTTTTCCGCCTTCGGCAAGCATCAGCAAATTATTGTCAAGTGTACGGAGCTCGGCGATTGCTTTCTTCCAGAAAGCATCTGGTACCCCCTCGGCATAATCACAACGGTATCCATCAATACCAATTTCTGTTACCCAATACTTCATGGCATCAATCATGGCTTGCTGCATGGTTTCGTTGTCAAAATTCAAGTCAGCAACATCCGCCCAAGGCTGTTCTTGAGGTTGTACCACATTGCCATTTGCATCCTGTGTATACCAATCCGGATGCTCAGTCACCCAAGCATTGTCCCACGAAGTATGGTTGGCAACCCAGTCAAGAATCACTTTCATTCCTTTGGCATGGGCAGCATCTACCAGTTCTTTCAAGTCTTTTTTTGTTCCGTAACGTGTATTCAGCTTTTTATAATCCTTTATACAATAAGGTGAATTCACACTTTTCAGTACTCCCGGCTCATTTACAGGCATCAGCCAAAGCACGGTAGTCCCCAGGCTTTGAATACGGTCAAGCTCTGCTTTGATGGCAGAGAACGCATTTTCTTCGGCAAAAATGCGGGGATTTGCCTCATAAATCACCATATCCGAAGCCATGTATTCTTCCTGTGGGACGGGAATCGGTTCCATGTCACTCTGACTATCACTACACCCCATACAAGAATGTAGCATCGTAAAGAGCAGTGTCGCAATTATTACTTTTTTCATATTTCTACTTTTTATCTATACTTATACTCATTGGCGGAACTGATATCTGCAAAAGGAGCATCCAAACTCTCCAGTAATGGGCATTGGCAGAAAAGATACTAAGCCTTAATACTAAAAATCCCGGAAGCCAATACTAAAAAACAAAAGAGCTAAGAGATAACTTCTTCCCAAGGCTTGGTTTTTCTATCCCAAGACTTGGGATAGAAAAACCAAGCCTTGGGACATATATCCGCAAGATTGAAAAGAGATATCCTATCCCCAATCTCATTCCACCAATAGGTCATTTAACATCTTCATTACTATACAAAACTCATTTCAAGAAATTATTCTGATTAGAAACAAAAGCCGCTTCAGATTCCGGTTCAGAGTCTCCGTCCGGATTGTTAGGGTCAATCTCCTCACCAGCTATGTCCGTAATACGGAAATAATAATCTCGATCAAGCGTCACTGCTGCGAGGTCAAATTGTGAGCCTCCATTGTTATTATTCATTATCAGATTGTAAGTCAATCCCTTATTTGCTTCACCTGTATCGTAATAATTATACGTGACACCTTTTATCTCAACACTACCGGTTGGTAATATTCCTGGCCAACTGCCAAAGAGTTCCGGTATATCATTTCCCCACGCATATATGGTTGTTTCTGCCCATCCGGACTGGTCTTCAATAAAAATGGTATAACCATCATGGATGACCACTGCATCCGGATCTATTTCCGTCCAACCGCTTTCTGTGATTTCCAAATATATGTCACGGTCAAGAGTAAAGTTCTGTGGTCCATCAAATTGTGAACCTACTCCATTATCGTTAAATATCAAATTGTAAACCAATCCCTTATTTGCTTCACCTGTATCAAAGTATTTATAGGTAATTCCTTTTATCTCAACGCTACCAGTAGGTGAAATACCGGGCCAACCTCCAAAAAGTTCCGGCAAATCATTTCCCCACGCATAAAGTGTCAGTGCATCCCAACCTGTATTGTCCATCACGAACACAGCATAACCGTCGTGGGTCACTTCACTTGGGTCTTCCGGCTCCTCAAAATAAGCATTCCAGCGGGTTACCGTTATATCAGTGCGAGTACCTACCTTAGCCGAAATTTGATGTAAAGCATCCCCATTCTGCAAAGTACGCTCTATACCTTGTGTCTTAGAAACGAAATAAAAGCCATCGGCAAGTGTCTTTCCATTAACAAAATCTTCCGGATAGAGGTATATGCCCCATTTAACATCATTGTTTGCAGCTTTCTCCATCTGCCACTTAAGGTCTCCGGAAGCAGCATCCTGACCTCCATTGAAATCGCCTGCAATATAAATTATTTCATCGGCACCAGTTCCTTGGGGCATAATCACCTCCAGCAAGATAGCATCGCTACGAAGTTCAAATTGCGGCAACTCATGGTCAAACACAATTTCCTCCTTGTCACAACTACTGATGAAAGCTACAAAAAGCAACAAAAGCCATAGCGGATTACATATATATTTTTTCATTGTTACTATTATTATAGGATGATTAATAATTAGGATTCTGTACCAGTCCCGGATTTACCATAAGGGCAGACTGGGGCAAGGGATACCACTCGTATTTGCGGTCACGTTTAGCCGGATAGCTTAAACCGTCGTCCGTGGCACGGCCAAAGAACCACCATTGCCCTTGCGTAAACTTATCGAAACGACGCAAGTCTGTACGACGACGACGCCCCTCTCCCAAGAATTCAAGTCCCCATTCACTCAACATCCAATCCATATCAAAGGATGTAAAACCAGGACCGGGCTGTTCGAGAGCCGATTTATCTGTAAAATAGCGTGTTTTAACTCTATATACCAGTTCTTTAGCACCTTCCGTATCACCTGCACGCATTTTACATTCAGCAAGAGTATAGACCACTTCACTCAAACGGAATTCCACCTCATCGATGTTTTGGAAATCAATGCCTGCACTCTCCGGATAAACCGGATATCTTACCAAACGGACACCTGAATTCGTTTCACCCCAGCGAGGTGACATGACAGTCTCCAGATTACGTCCTAAATTAAGGAATGTACCCACCTGATCCACATAAACCAAATCCTGACCGTCACGGTCGGCATCTGCTTTCAAAGCCGCACCCTTACCATAGTTGGCTTTAATAGCCCCTTTCAAAAAAATGCCTTGATAGTTTCCTGTTGTTTCATTATACACATAGTTCTGCTTACGGATATCTTTATCGTGGAAACGTTCATAAACTGCTCCTAACTTATCACCGTAGTCGGTAAGAAAGCTCTTAGGATTGTCAGTACCACCATACGGCTGTACATTTCCAGAATTATCCCATGAAGGTGCCAAGCATACACAATTCCATCCGCTCTGGCTGTATGTACCTCCAAAATAATCCCAACAATTGTAAGGCATGAAAGGCATGTTACGCATCCAACCGGTATTGACCTGACCGACTTCCATCGCCAATGCCATTACAACTTCCGGACATTCTACATTGTTTATCGAATAAATATCGCGATAGTCATCGGTAATGCTGTAAGTACCATAATCGCCATTCAGAATTTTTTGGCAAAGAGTGGCACACTCATTATAACTGTTTTGTTTGATAAACACCTCAGAATTCAGCAACAAGCGCATCTTAATCATACGATTGGCAGCTTGGTTCATGCGGTTGCGAGTCTTTCCAGAACCATCTTCTTTCATAAGATCTGTAACTGACTCATCTAATTCCTGACTGATAAAATCGTAGATAATCTTGCACCCCTTATCAAAATCAGTATCTGCAGAACCAGGGATTTCCGCACCCGAAGAAATGTTCAAGGGAAGTGCTCCACCCCAAATCTCAAAGATATTGTAGTATGCCCAAGCACGCAGGGTACGTACTTCGGCAATATAACTATTCAAAGCATCCTCAGTCATGCGTATAGATGCGGGGCTGATTGCCTGCAAATCTGTAATAAGCGTATTGCAAAGCCCAATAGTGGTCCACGCATTCTCCCAAGTTTGGCGAATAATGGTTGATTCTGACGTCCAGGTATGTGAAGACAAAGCAAACTTCAATGCCTCATCCCATCCCCAAAGTCCACCGTTCCAACTGCGCCATGCCACCTGGTCGGCAGAAAACTCCTGCAAATACCAGAAGTATTCCAAATAACTATATGCAGCTTTCGAATAGATGGCTGCCACTGCCCCCTGAACACTCGTCTCATCTTGATAATAAATTCCGGCATCCACACGATCGAACACTTCCTCGTCCAAATTAGTACAAGAGAAAAGTGAACATGACATAATCATCGCCAATAACCAACGACATTTTATATATTTCATATCTTTCATATTTTTAATAATTTGTTTCTCATTTATTTGAAGCGAAGAGTCACACCTAAACTCAATTGAGTTGCTGTAGGATAAGCACTATTACTATCTACTCCCGGCTGGATACCATTCACGTCTATAATTGAAGGGTCATTACCAGAATATCCGGTCAAGGTAAACAGATTCTTGGCAGACAGATATATGCGCATATTATCCAGTAACTTACGGTTCTTAGGAGTAAAATTATATCCCAAGGTTACATTTTCCAGTTTTATGAAGCTACCATCCTCCAGGAAATAGGAAGATATTACTCCACCACCGGTACGGATATTCTTATCTTCCAGATACGCAGAGCGAAGAACATTATCTGTACCACATCCCTGAAGCCCCATACCATATTTACGCATATTGAATACATCAAAACCGAATGTACCGCGGAAGAATACACTCAAATCAAAATTTCTCCAAGTCAGGTTGTTACTCCAAGACAAGAAGTGCTTGGGAGCACCATTGCCAATATAACGTTTATACTTGGCATCAGCCTGAGAAATCGGTATTTGCTCATCTTTATCATTCAAAATAAGCATATTGCCATTTTCGTCAACACCTGCATATTCATAACCGTAGAACTGCCCTATCTCTCCCCCTTCCTGCACACGGAAGAAATATTCGCTGGAGCCAGTACCCGGTTTTAAGTAAAGGTCGAGATAAGATGCCTTGTAAATATCGTTAGAAAGTTTGGTCAACTTAGTCTTCCCATAAGAATAATTGATTCCGCTCGTCCACTTCACTGCTGTTTTAGTAAGGATGTCACCATCCAAAGATACTTCTATACCGGTATTTTTCGTTGTTCCAACGTTAACCAAAATAGTGGAATAGACAAAAGGCGGTTGAGGTGCCGTGTACGTATAAAGCAAGTCTTTAGAACTACGGTCAAAATACTCCACTGAACCACGTAAACGATTCCATAGAACAAAATCAACACCCAGATTAATCGCAACGCTCTTTTCCCAAGCCAAATCCGGATTAGCATTACTAGAGGGAGCATAGCCCGTTACCCAACGCCCGTCAAAGAGATAACTACCATTGGTATTGTAAGTAGAAAGTGATTTATAAGCATCAAAATCCGAACGACCGGTAATTCCGAAAGAAACACGCGGTTTCAAACTGGTCAACACTTTCCGGGTATTCTTCATAAAGCCCATCTCCATCATTTCCCAAGCCAAAGAAGCTGCTGGGAAGTACCCCCACTTTTGGTTAGCACCAAATTTGGAAGAGCCTTCATAGCGCAACGAAGCCGATGCAAAAAGCATATCCTTCCAATTATAGTTCAACCGACCAAAGAAGCCAATAAGTGTCGATTCAGAGCGACCGCTATATAAACTTGCCAAACCATCCTTCAGATAAGAGCCACTGCCCAAATCCCAATATTTCGTATTATCAAAAGAGAAGTCGTTGTTACTACCACCAATCTGTTCCCAGATAGACTTCTCATAAGTATAGCCCACTACAGCCTTAATATTGTGGTCGCCCAAGTTCAGTGCATAATTTCCCAACCACTCCAATCGATTGGTGTACCATTTCTGATACTTCATTTCCGCACGTCCTTTATAACCATTCCAATAGGACTCCGAACCGGCAGACGAAGCATAATATTGTTGCTTCATGTCATTGTAATGCAATGAGTAACTTAATGTTGTATTCAACAAATGCTTTTCTGTCTGCAAAATATTCAGTTTAGCCTCAGCCGTACCCAACAAATACATACGCTGGCCGTTGTTATCTCTCAAAGCAAGCTCCGCAACCGGATTGGTTGCACCCGTAGGAGAAGTAGGCTGATAATACGAACCGTCTGCATTATATACCGGCATTGTAGGATTCATTGTGAGTGCCCTATCGAAGAAACCATCATTTCCCCAGGTTTCATTTACACGACGTGCACTCAACGAACCGTTGAATTGTAAGCGATTCTCCAGTACACGCTGTTCCATAGAAAAACGACCTCCAAATTCTTCACGACCACTCACGATGTCAAGTCCATTGGCACTTTTGTAATTGAAGGAAGCACCATAGAAACCATTCTTTGTGCTACCATCAATAGATATATATTGGTTTGTGTCGTATGCTACATCACGAGTAATCAGTCCATACCAGTCAGTGTCGGCTCCATAGTCTGTACCTCGTCTCGAACGACGGAATTCATCAGCCGACAGAATATCCGGAGAGGGCTTGGCTACATTAAAAGCGATGTAACTGTCATATGTGACTACCGTTTTTCCAGCTTCACCCGAGCCACGTTTCGTTGTAACTAAAATCACACCATTAGCACCTCGCGTTCCGTAAATAGCAGCTGAACCCGCATCTTTCAATACCGTAATAGATTCAATATCCTGTGCAGCGATGTTACGGATATCGCCACCTGCCACACCATCTATGACAATCAAAGGACTATTACTTGCAGAAACAGATGTTGCACCACGTACTTGTAATGAAGAACTGGAGTTAGGATTGGCAGCTGCCTGCGTATTGACATTCAAGCCCGCGACTTTTCCCGATACCATTTCCATCGGGTTATTCATAGCCCCCAAATTAAAATTTTTCTTATCCACTTGTACAATGGAACTGGAAACTTCTTTTTTACTCAATGAACCGTAACCCACTACTACAACTTCTTCCAACACCTGCTGGTCATCATGCAAGACAACATCAATCTTGTTTCTACCGGATACGTTCAGTTCCTGCGTTTGGTAACCTACATAAGAAAAAATAAGTATTGCATCAGGATTGACATTCAATAACACATAGTTACCGTCAATGTCAGTTATCACCCCCGAAGTTGTACCCTTTACCAATACACTTGCACCGATAAGACCTTCACCCGTTGCATCGGTCACCTTTCCTTGTACCTGAAGTTGTTGCGCAACAGCAACACCAGTCATCATAAGAAAACCCAGTAAAAGGATCATGCGCTTTTTAAGGCATCTCTTTAGACTTTTCTTTTTCATCTTATTAGAAATTAGTTAAACAATAAATAGATTGATGCAAATGTATTATCAAAACAAACGCACGATTTGGGCTGAGATAAAAATCTAAAGTCCTGCAACAGGCAATCAACTATAATACAACGCATTACAAAAATGCTATTGCTACTAATTTCTAAATCATTTCTAAACTTTTTAAGGCAGAAGAAAGCCTCAAAAGGAGGATAAAATCAAAAAGAAGTTATTTTCATCACTCGTTCTTCAAAGTCCTCTTTACAAAGAGACTTGTTTTTTAGCTTAGAACGATAAGTATAGATGGTAGTTATGGAATAACGCAAAAATTCTGCAATACGCGCACTGTCTGTAATACCTAAACGAATCAGTGCAAATATGCGCAGTTCGGTAACAAGCAATTCTTCATTTTTAGGATGCAATTGTTCTTCAACTGACAACAAACGATTAAATTCTTCTACAAAGTTAGGGAATATCTTAAGAAAAGATACATCGAAATTGTGATAGAACTCTTTCAACTCTTGATTTATGAAACGGTCGGACTTCAATGTACGATATAACTCCTCAAGTTTACCGGCAGCAGCCTGCTTGTTCAATATGCGGCGATATTCTTCCATCTTACTTATATAAGAGGAACTTAAACTGAGGAAACGTCCCAAATACTCTTCCTTAATATGATTGGCTTCCGTAAGAGTCTGATTAGTATGCAATAATCGTTCATTAGCCTCATGTTGAGACTTGTTCAGCTTCTTCAATTCACTATTCAATATACTCAATTGGGAATTGGCAGCAACAACTTTTTTACGGGCATAAGACAATTTTTTCATTTGCCATAGCACACACAGTACTGTCAATAGAAGGAAAACAGAAAGGATACATATGCCTGTAATAAACATTCTCTGCCGCTGTTGCTGTATTTCCTTTTCTTGCTGATAAGCACGATCTATGAGCGGAAGCATCTTGGAATTCTGCGAACTACGCAACCGAGTAGTATAATAATTAGCATCTTCCATACTAATCTTGATATAGTGATTAGCACGTTCCAAATCGCCCATTCCATAAAGTAATTCCGCTAATGCGCACAAAGAATAATTTTCTTTCACCACTGCCCTAATGTCAGCAATGGCACTGCTAATACGTGCTTCCATTTCTTTCTGCTTGTTCCCCACGACATGATAAGCAAAAGCCAGAATTGAAGTAGCTACTGCATACTCACGCGTATTGGATTTCAACCGAGGTAAAAAATTCTTCAATAAACATATAGCCTCCTGACTTTTTCCCTGGTCAATGAGCTGAGGTGCATGCACGACTACATATCTATAAGTATCTTCCGGTACTAGGCTGATTATAGAATCCCTATACAAATTTGCTATCCGAAGATAATTGTTCACGTAGTTCCGATCAGTGGCGTACTCTGCCTGATAGAGATATAGGTTTTCAAAACATACATAATAGTCCACTATATTTTCACCCTCCAACGTGTTACGAGGAAGCGATTTCAGCAATTCCATTGCTTCAACAAAAAGGCCCGAAGTATTTAGAATATGTACTTTATTTAATATAGAACTATTTATCCATTGCCTATTATTTAGCCGTGTGGCAATAAGAATATTTTCATTTATATAATGTAATGCAGAATCACTAATATAAGAATTATATTCGGCAAAAAGACGATTTTGTATCAGATAACGCTCCATGTCAGTAAGCCTCCCTTGCTTCAACTCATCCTTTATCAAAGAAATATACCGTTCTTTTTCTTCCTCGTATTGTCTACGCATCACGATAGTCTTATCCAGAACAGACAAAAGGCTATCTATTGCAGATGCATACATACCAAGCGAACATGGCAACAGCATTATTATTAAAATCAAGATACGCATCATAGGTTAACATTGTGACATAACTTCGCAAAGTTACAATTTTCTTCTGTTATGAAAATACGATTTTAGTATTTTCTTTGGCATTATAAGTCGTACATCATAGGGATTATACATCTACCGAAATTCATATTTCCTCTACTTCGGATAGCTTTTAAAGCTTTTATGGCAGTTTTCAAACCTCCTTCTGCCTAATAATGGCTAACATTGCAACCGAAACCAAAGGTTGACATCAACATGAGAAAGACATTATTATTTTTATACCTTTTATCTCTCGGCAGTATTGCCGCATACGGTCAGACACGTCTGACCCAAGACCCCAAACTGGAACGACAACTCCACGAAAGCGGACTGATACATCAACCCCTCCCCCTGGATATTGAAAACTCTTTCGAAACCAACGGATGGAAAAAGGAGGTCTTGCAAAGCGCTCCTCTCACCCGCTCGGCAGGTACAGAGGGATGGAGTCATTCCGGCGCAGGAAGCATGTCCTTCAGTACGGAAAAGACCGTTTCCGGCAAAGGCAGCATCAAACTGCAATTCCCCACATTCACCGGGAAAAGGGCGACCGGCTCTCCTTCCGACCCAGACTATGCCACCTACGGAAACAGCAGTGTTACCTATCATCTAGACGGCGCCAATCTGGAGAAGTACAACCGCATCGTATTCTCCATCTATCCCGATTGCGACGGCGCGCGCATCGTCAACATGAACCTCACGTTTCGCAATGCAGATACTCCTGCCAAGAAAGGATATAATCAGCCTTCGGGTTCACACCTCATTAACCTTATTAATAAGGAGTGGAACCAATGCTTCCTCGAAATAGACGAGTATCAGCGCGACAAGGTGATATCCATCACCTTCAGCACAGCCCTCAAAGGCAAAGACCGGACTACAGGAGATTCAGCTATCTACTACCTGGACAATCTACAACTGCAAACGGTGAAAGCCCCTGAGAAAGTCAGCGGATGGATACCTGCCGATGGAAAAATCTCCTACTCGACAACCGGCTATGCCGTCAACCACCCCAAAACCGCCCTCATCAACACAAACCTCACCATAGACGCCGGAAAGCGCTTCCAACTGCTTACCCCAACCGGAGAAATAGCTTACGAAGGAGACATCCGAAAAGAGAAAACCACTCTCGGAGAATTTGGCCTTATTGATTTCACCTCCTTCAATAATCCCGGAGAGTATCAGCTGAAGGTCGGAACATCGCTAACTCCCACCTTCCGGATTGGAGAAAGACTTTGGGAAGATTCACAATGGAAAGTGCTGAACTTCATCTTCTGCCAGCGCTGTGGACATCCGGTTCCCGGCAAGCATTCCACCTGCCACGTAGACCTCATGTCCCGACATGACGGACGCAGCATCTCCTACTCCGGCGGATGGCACGATGCAGGAGACTTGTCTCAGCAAACCTTGCAGACGGGAGACGTGACCTTTGCCCTGCTCGAAGCCTATAATAAACAAAGAAATATCAACCCAGCCCTCGCCGCCCGCCTGCGTGAAGAGGCGGAATGGGGAGTAGAGTTCATCCTAAAGAACCGCTACGGCGATGGTTACCGCGCCAGCAGCATGGGATTGCTTATCTGGCAAGACGGTGTGTTCAATACATTGGACGACATATCTTCCGTACGTGTACAGAACATGGCATTTGACAACTTTCTCTATGCCGGATACGAAGCTTACGCCTCCATGACGCTGGACAACGACCCGATGCTGCAGGAATACCTATTGCGCGTGGCCGAAGAAGATTTCGCTTTTGCTATGGAGAAGTTCAAAAAAGATGGCTTCGACCAGTTCGTCCAGCCTTACGAACACAGTTACAACACTTCGAAAAGTCAGTATATGGCTACCATCTCCTGGTCGGCAAGCCAATTATACAAGCTGACCGGAAAACCTTCTTATGCGGACATCGCCGCCGAATACATCCGCTACACCCTCGACTGCCAGCGCACGGAACCGCTGAAAGACAAAGACGGGACACGCGGATTCTTCTACCGGAACAAATCCCGCAAATCCATCGTACATTACATACACCAGTCGCGCGAGCAGGTCTATATGCAGGCCATGGTGATGCTTTGCGAAACCCAGAAGGAGCACCCCGATTATCCTAAATGGGTGAATTCCATACAACTATATGGAGAGTATCTGAAAGGAATGATGAAGTATACCCATCCCTACGGTATGATTCCAAGCGGTGTTTACCATGCAGAGGAATATAAGGATACCACCAACTTCTACGCCCTCCATCTGTTTCCCCCTGCCAATGCCAAGGAACTGTACACGGAACAGATTAAACGAGGAGTACAACTGGACAAAGAGCACTACATGAAACGTTTCCCCGTGTGGTTCAACATTTTCAACGGCAATACCGCCATCCATCTTTCCAACGGAAAGTCCGCCGCCATCTGCGGAAACTTCCTGAAGGACAAGGAACTGCTCAACATCGGTCTGGAACAGTTGTACTGGACCGTAGGCAAGAATCCTTTCGGACAATCCTTGATTTATGGAGAAGGACACAACTATCCGCAACTGAATACCTTCTCTTCGGGAGAAATGACAGGAGAGATGCCCGTTGGTATCCGTACCCTGGGTAACGACGATGTCCCCTATTGGCCGCAAACCAACAATGCCTGTTATAAAGAGGTATGGATTACCTCGGCAGGCAAATGGCTGTCTCTGATTGCGGAATATTAGATAATGGAGAATTAATAACTTATAAATTATAAATTACAAATTATGAAACATCTGTTTATTTTATTGTTTACGGCTTGCACCTTGCTGACGTACGCACAAGTCCCCGAAGGTTATCCGGCAAACTATGCCAAAGCTCCTCGCTTCAAGGCCTTGATTTATTACACGCAACATGCGGAAGAAGCACACGTACAATTTGCAGAACAAGCAACCACTTTCTTCAAGAAGCTCAATTACGGTGACGGCTTTGTTCTGGATATTACTACCGATTTTTCAAAATACCCATACGAGAAACTGAAAGAATACAATGTCATTATCATGCTTAACACATCCCCCAACACCAAGGCCGAACGCGATGCTTTTGAGCAATACATGGAAAACGGAGGCGGTTGGGTAGGTTTCCACGCAGCAGCCTACAACGACAAAAACACGCATTGGCCCTGGTTCGTTAAGTTTCTTGGTGGTGGGGTGTTCTATTGCAACAACTGGCCTCCCCAGCCGGTATTGGTCGAAGTCGACAACGAAGAACATCCCGTTACCAAGAATCTGCCTGCATCATTCGTGGCTCCCGCCAGCGAATGGTACCAATGGACTCCCAGCCCTCGCCAGAACAAGGACGTAGAAGTGCTCTTGTCCCTATCTCCCAAGAACTATCCACTGGGTATCAAGGATGTAGTGAATTTTGGTGACTTCCCCATCGTATGGTCCAACAAGAATTACAGAATGATTTACCTGAATATGGGGCATGGTGACGAAGAGTTTATCGACGGTACACAGAACCTGCTATTGGTTAATGCTTTCCGCTGGGTAGTGAGCAAAGACAAAAGCGGCAACCCGTTCCTCAAATAAAACGGTTTCCATAACAGCAATCAAGAGAATAAATAGGGGATAATTCCCCTATTTCCTATGTTAACACTACGTTTTTATGCCGAAACAGATACTTTTCCTTCGAAAAGTATCTGTTTCGGTCGTTTTATATAGATACCCTTGCCGGTTCCCAACGGGCCGGAATGACAGTTTCATATCGTTGAAACCAAAAGTTTCCCCCTGTGAAACTTTTAGTTTTATTATTGGAAACTAAAGGTTTTCCTTAATGAAACCAATTATTTTCCCAATCAAAACTTCTCGTATTTAGTCTCAAAACTAAAAGTTTCATGCTGAGAACTAAGACAATAGCCACTTTTACGATTCACCCAATAAATAGGAGGCATCATCTTTTAGAAAGATTGGAAAGCGTGATAGATGGTTGTAACGTTTTTTATCTGTCACGGGTATCTATCACGCTTTAATTGATTTATAATCAAAACAATACACCCATTTGCGTGATAGCATGACAGATGTTTTGCCAAAACAAACTTTGTGAAGGAACAAAAAATCCCCGGTATTATTCACAAGGAAATACCGGGGACTCTTCAGAAAAAAACAATCAAAACTTATAACCAGCCAGGGTTCTGTGTCAAGCCACCTTTAGCTCTATCCATTTCCGACTGGTCAATCGGGAAGTACCTGAACTTCTCCGTCCAACCTTTATTACCTAAAATCTCTGTTCCTTTATCGAAACGCAAAATGTCAAACCAACGCTGCATTTCATCCATAAACTCATACCCACGTTCTTCAAAAAGAATATCCAACAACTCCTGCTTGCTCTTTCCCGCCAAGTTGATACGATGCTCTTTGTCTTTGAAAGCGCGGTCTCTGACCTGGTCGAACCAACCTTGCGCATCAGCACTGGCAGTTCCGTTGATGCGTACATCAAGCTCCACAGCCAGCAGCAAAACATCGGCATAACGGTAAATACGCCAAGAGTTATAATAGTTATCCGTAGGATTCACCGTAGACGTCGTCTCCTTTCTCGGATGAATCTTATAGTGCCCCAGACCCTCGTAATTTTCCTGCTGGTCACTGACTTGGAAAGCACTTCCTGCCGGTAGTTCACCTTTGGCCACCATTTCTGCCACTTTTTTAGCCTCGTCCGCATAGACAATGACTGTTCCCTCACGGCGCGTATCACCTTCCTTAAACATGTTGTAAACAGTACTCGGCATGGTGTTCTGTCCATAACCTTCGCCTAATCCACCCTGCTCGGCACTTCTCGGGTCAACAATGTTACGACCGCCCAAAGAACGTGCAAGCCCAAACCCTTCACCGGAGTTATTGCCGGCATAACATACCTCAAAGATAGATTCCGCACACCATTCTCCGTCTTTCACCCATAAGCTTTGATAATCAGGGTTCAACTGGTATCTTCCACTGGTGATTATTTCTTTCATGTCATTCAATGCCACCTGATATTTAGTCTCATCACGATGGAACAAAATAATTTTAGCACGAAGCAGCTTGGCAGCATCCCGGCAAACGCGTCCCTGCTGTGTAGCACTGCGCTGGGGCAGATACTTAGTCACTTCGTCATCCAAGTCACCCATCATAAACTCATAAATTTCTTCACGGGTTCCTTTGGCAACGCTATACATTTCACTGGCTGCCAGATAATGTTTGATAAGCGGGAATTGCTCATACCCCATAAACAGATGGTAATAGAAAATGGCACGGTAAAAGCGCGCTTCGGCAGAAATGGAATTGACAAAGTCTGCACTGAGGTTGCATCCGGCCAATTTGTCAATCAACAGATTGGCAGCAATGACTCCATTGAACAAGCCAAAATCCCACTCATTCCACCAAGAACCATATCCCCATGCACCGAAACAAGAAGTCGCGTCATAGGTAAAAGTATCCCATTTCGTCTTGTAAGACCCCTCACCGATACCACCGCCGGTTTCGGACTCATCACCCAGCAAAGAAGAGTAAGACCAAACCTCCGGCATACGGGTCTGCATTTCATTCATCACGGCATACAAGCCCTTCATCATATCGTCTTCCGTCTTATAGAATTCGGTTTCTGACACCTGAGTTCTCGGATTCACTTCCAGAAAATCTGAACAAGCTGTGGTCGACAAAGCCATCGCACCCAAAGCCAATACCTTTAATATCTTATTCATTGTATCTAATTTTTAGGTTAATCAAAATGTAATATTCGCACCGATAGTATAAGTACGTGCTTGCGGATATGTTCCCCCGTCAAATCCATCACGTGTTCCCACTTCAGGATCATAACCGCTGTAGTTGGTAATTGTAAACAGATTTTCGCCCTGCACAAAGAAACGCAGCCCCTTGACACCGACACGCTGCAACATCTGTCCGGGCAGACTGTAACCTATCTGCAACACTTTCAAACGCATATACGATCCATCTTCTACAAAGAAGTTTGAAACCTGATAGTTATTGTTGTCACCATCTATGATACGTGGTACCCAATTGGAAGTTCCTTCACCGTGCCAACGGTTCAACCAGGATTTGTCGTAGTTACCAAAAGTCACGTTGGAACGTCTGTACAGTTTATAAATATCGTTTCCGATACTTCCTTGAAAGAATGCACTGAAATCCAGCCCCTTCCAATCGGCAGAGAGCGTAAATCCATATGTCCAGTCGGGATTCGGCTTACCTATCATAGTACGGTCATCGCCATTAAGACCATTTTTACCATCCAAATCTTTAAAACGGATATCTCCGGGCTTGGCATTCGGTTGTATCAGCTGAGTCTTTCCGTTAGAATCTACGTAGGTATAGCTATCTATCTCCTGCTGATTCTGGAAAATGCCATCATGCAAGTAACCGTAGAAGAAGCCGTACGGACGCCCGTTCTCTCTCCAACTGACCTGGCCGCCCATACCACCGCCGATATTATTGAGACCGACACGGTCGGGGCCCTGGTCTGTTACGGTATTCTTCACATAAGAAGCATTTCCATTGATACCCAGATTCACTTCACCCACCTTAAAGCGATAGGACGCTTCGAACTCGATACCTTCGTTCTTCACTGTACCCGAATTGACCGTCATACTGCCATAACTGGTATAAAGAGGAATCGGCATGGAAAGCAGCATGTCCTTCGTCTTCTTCACGAAATAGTCGGCAGAGAATGTCAATGCACTGTTGAAGAAACGCAAGTCAATACCCAAGTCGGTCTGTTCGGAGGTCTCCCATTTCAAATCGGCATTGGCATAGCCACTGGGCAGCATGCCCGTATATACCTTTCCATTTATGACTGCATTCTTACCCTGACTCATCATACTTGTATAGGCAAAGGAGCCAATACGTTCGTTACCATTCTGTCCCCAGCTTAGACGTATCTTGGCAAAATCCAACCAGGAAGGTCTGTTCTCCATGAACTTCTCACGAGTCAACACCCAACCCAAAGAAACCGAAGGGAATGTAGCATATTGGTGCTCGCGACTGAAGTTTGACGAACCGTCCCGTCTCACTACCGCTTCGAACAAATACTTTTCATCATAATTATAATTGATACGTCCGAATATGGATGCAATACGGTGATCTTCCGCCCCACCCCATACTTTGGACTGTTCTTCGGGCGCTGTGGCCGTGTCTATATATCCCTTGTCTATATCCACCACCAGCAGATTATAATCTTCCGCTTCCAAATTGGAGTAATGGTAGGAAGACATACTTGTACCGAACAGTGCACCTATATTATGACGGCCGAAAGACTTTGTATACGACAGTACATTTTCCCACTGCCAATAGGAAGACTCCCTTTTCTTATCCTCTACCTTGGAAGTGGCATTCTTACTGGTAGCATTTAGCTCGTAGACCGGAGTTACATTCTTGATGGAATTGAACACCCATTCCGCACCATAGGTAGTCTTGAACTTCAAGCCTGGCAACAAGTCGACATCAAGGTTAAAGTTCGCACCGAAATTCTGAGGCATAGTCCTCTGGTTATGACTGACCTGCATGGCTGCCAGCGGATTGGTTATTTCACGCATCTCGATGATATTGTATGCCAGGCCGTTGGGAGCAATGACATGATTTGGATAAGTTACGGCATATTGCTCCAGTATAGCAGGGTCGGTCTGATAAACCGGCTCGGTAGGAGGCAACATATTCATGGAAGTAATCAAGCCCGCTGCTTCACTATTGCCAATAGTATTACCAGTCTGGATTGACTTGGAATAGCTTGCAATTGCACCAAAACTAATCTTATTCAACCAATTTCGTGATTTCGTGTCCAGTAATACATTATTGTAATTCAAGCGTACATTGTAGCGTTCATAATCAGCATGTCCTTTGGCATAAATACCTTCTTGCTTTACATAACCGAAAGAAGCATAATAGGTAGAGTTGTCCGTACCTCCACTCAACGAAACCTTGTGGTTCATAATAGGAGCATTCTTGTTCTGCAGTTCCTTTTGCCAGTCGGTATTGACGCTGGAAACAGTCGGGAAATAAGGGTCCTTACCTGCGTTGGCAGCCATTTCATTCATCAACATCTGATAATCCGCACTACCCAGCAAATCCACCTTCTTGGAAGGATTCTGAATACCGTACGTAAATTCATAGTTCAAAGTAGCCTTCCCTTTAGTACCCTTCTTCGTAGTTATTAGCACAACACCGTTAGCACCACGGGCTCCGTAAATAGCGGCGGAAGCTGCGTCTTTCAACACTTCAATAGACTCAATATCAGAAGGATTCAAATGACTGATACCACTTTCAGACGGCATGCCGTCTACTATATAAAGCGGATCGGAGTTGTTGACCGTACCGGTACCCCGAATACGAATCTTTGATTCCGCACCGGGCTGACCTGAATTAGAGATAATCTGTACACCGGAAACTTTACCTTTCAAAGCATTCTGAATATTTGTAGGATTACCTTTATCCAACTCTTCACTGGTAACACGGCTCACAGCAGACGAAAGTACACTCTTCTTTTGTACACCATAGCCTACTACAACTACCTCGTCCAGCAACTCAGAAGAATCAGTAAAACGGACTTTCAGATTTGTATCTGCAGCAGTCAGTTTATACTCAATAGGCTCATAACCGATAAAGGTGAAGACCAACACATCACCCACAGAAGCTTTCAGACTGAAATTCCCATCAATATCCGTCACAGTACCCACAGCCGGATTACTTTTCATACTGACATTAGCACCCGGAACCGTTTCTCCAGAAGGATCATAAACGATACCCTGCACATTAATTTGTTGTGCGAAGAGCTGCAAAGTGCAACTGAGAATGCAAAGCAGCAAAAGGACTCTTTTTCTTTTCATGATAATAGTATTAGTTTATAAAATAGAAAGTTATTCATATTGTATTGATACAAATTCCAATACTTCGATAAGCGAAATTACGTACTAAACAAGAAATGGAAGTTGAATATTTCTCATAAGGAGTTCATTTACTAACACATCCATAAAAAACGTTTTATTTTAAACTTAAAGTGATAAAGTTTAAACCCATAAAAAAACGGATACGTTTCTGTACGTACCCGTTTTCTTCCAAATCCATTGATTATAAAAAGTATTACCTTTCTAAAGTCCAGTTAATGGCATTTCTGAACATGGTCGTAAACCCTTCCGTTTCGTACAACTTACTACTATGCCCTATCTGGAAATAAACATTGCGTGCCTTTTTGCTTTCATTGACCCAAACCACCGGATGATCGCCCATCTTGATGTCCGATGCAGGCGTGTAGCTCGATTCGTCTACATTGGCTAATACATGTACATTAGGGCGCGGACTCTTGTCATAAGTATACCACTCGTCATCGGGCACCACGAAAGAGGCCGGAACATCCTTCATTACCGGATGCTGTTTATCTTCCACAATCAGCGTACCGTCGGCCAGCGGAGCTATGTAGTTCTTGAAACGTACACCACCCATGAAATCAGAGAACCATTGCCACATGGGATAACCGTCAAACTCGCCCAGCAAAGTAGCATGATGGAAACCGATCCAGCCGCCACGGCCTTCTTCTATATACTTGACGAATGCATCTTCCGCTTCCTTCGGCCAAGTATAAGGCGGGAAATCCAATTGAATAACCAAGCTGAACTGCGACAAGTAAGCCTCCGTTATGTTCCTGGCATTGTTTATCTCGGTAATACTGAAATTCCCTTTTGCACCTTCGGCCGCCAACCACTTCAAGCCGGCATCTGTAAATCCTCCGTGCTGTCCACCACGTTCCGTCAACACCAGTACCTTCGCCTTGTGCGGCTTGCCCAATAGGTTTTCTGCTACCGTACGGCGCAAATCACCCTGCTCATTGTCTCCGCTATAATCCCAATACATGCCTCCCAGCAAATCTTTATCCAGAATATACTGACACTTGATGGCAAGTGAACGGGGATTCTCAAAACCAAATACCAACGTATCATTCTTATCGGCCAGATAAGGCACTTGAGCCACCTCATCCCACTTTTCAGTATATTGGGTATCCGTATTCCCTACCTTATTATAGTCTTGGAAGCTGGGATAACCGTCACCTCCACGACCATAGAAGGGCATACCCATCACCAGCTTGGAAGGCGGTACGCCCGCTTTCAAGTGTGCAGTAACGGCACCGTCCGAAGTAATGTCACCGCTATGTCCTGACGGATAAAGCGCCGAATGGTGCTTGGGAGCAGAAGCCATGTCATAAGCCATGATATTCACAAAATCGACGGAAGGCAAGATAGCCTTGAAGTCAATGTAACGGGCAGAAGCTACGGTGGCAAGTGTCAGTTCCTTTTCATTGCCGATGGCAGCTCTGATATCCTGCATCAGAAGTGTAAAATTCTCCGTATCGTCCGGTGACGAGGATATATTTGCCATAGAGCTGGTGGGATATTCCCAATCGATGTCAATGCCATCCAAAGCGAACTCCTTCACCACACGGTCACAGTCCGCGGCAAAAGCACGGCGATATTCATCATTGGCAGCCATCTCACTGAAACGTCCGCTTCCCCAGCCGCCGATGGAAAGCAGCACTTTCAGCTCCGGCTTCTGTTTCCTCAAATCAACAATCTGTCTCAAACGTTCCTCATTATCAATCTTGACACCGTTAAAGCTCTCGTTTACATGACCGAACGCATAGTTGATATGCGTCATGTACTGCGGGTCGGGCATCACCTCACTCCACGAAGTGACATAAGCAACCACAACCTTTGAATCGCGGGAAGCCGCAACGACCTCTTCTCCCGACTTAACGCTACCGCATGAAACCAATACGCCCAAAGCGGCAGCCATCATCATTCTAATTTTTTTCATAAGTACTATCTTTAATTACAAATTATCGCAGGTCTGACGGACCCGTGAACCTATCAATGCATAATACAGCATAAACGCTTCTCCAAAAAGAACGATGAGCCATGACCATCTCCAGCCTCCAAGAACATCGGCAAGCACTCCTTGCAACAAGGGCAATATGGCACCGCCTACCACTCCAATCATGAACACACCCGAAGCCACCGAAGTGTATTTTCCCAAATGGGCAACGGACAAAGTAAAGATAGCTCCCCACATGATGGAATGGAACAGACCTACTGCCGTGAGCAGCCACGGATTATTCAGAAGAATGGCCAGTAGGGCGAGTAGTCCTGCCGATACCGTAGTAACCGTCAACTGCACGCGGGGAGAAATCCTGCTCAGGCTGCTCCCCACCAGGCGGCCCACAAGCATACCACCCCAATAGAGCGTAGCCATCAGTGCCGGAGAAGCATAATCCATCTCGATGGCATACAGATTGATATTGGCCCCGATACAGACTTCCACTCCTACATAAAAGAAGATAGCCACCACGCCCAATGTCAGATGACGGAAGGACCATACACTTTTTTCCAGCTTTTCTCCCTTCTCTACCCTGGTTCCTTGGATATCGGGCAAAGACAATTTCATCAACAACAATACAATCAAAGAAATAACAGCCATCAATGCCAGGAACGGAACCATCAGCTGGTCAATCTGAATGTCCTCCATAGACAGACCGCCGAACACGACACCGGTCACGAAATAAGGAGCAAGCGTAGTTCCCACAGAATTGGCAGAACCGCCTATAGCCAAACGCTGAATGGACTGGGTACCCTTGACATGGCAAGCCGTCAGATAAGGATTTATAACCACTTGCAGAATGGTGGCCGAAGCCCCTACCACGAAAGAACCCAGTAAGAAAATCAAGAACCCTCCAGGGATAACATTATTTCCTGCATGCCAATTCGCTTCAGGAAAGTGTACTGTGAAATAGGAAGAGGCAAAGAACAAACCAAGCCCCACAATCATCACCAGCAATCCACGCATCAATGTTCCTTTATATCCGTATTTGCTAATCCACGACGAGCCTACCCCTCCACAAACCGGATAAGCAAGGAACCAGGAGAAAGTAATCAAAGTAGCAAAAGTATTTTTTAACCCACCCACTTCCGAAAGAAAAGTTTCTTTCAGAGGACCCTGAAACTGAGTATTGGCAGTCGTAAGGAAACCTACAATAAAGAACAAGAACACCATCGTGATGAATGGCCCCATATAGTTTATTTGTTTTTCTTGTTGTGTCATAGTATTTTGATTATTAATTCAAATAATTAGTTATCAGCCGCCTGCAAGGCGACTTAGCAGTTAAGCATGCTTGCCGCCGCTTCATCCAGCAGAAATTCACAGTTGGGATGAAGCTGAAGGATGGAAGCAGGAACATCTGTTGTCACAGGCCCTTCAAGCATCCGCTTGACAATATCCGCTTTATTAGTCCCTTTGGCAACCAGTACAATCCGGCGTGCCTGCATAATGTTCTTTATTCCCAAAGTAGCCCCTCCCAGCTCGTTATCGGGAGGAGTACCCGTTTCTCTACGGATGCGTTCTTCCAGTTCCACATTCATCCGGGTCACCCATGCTTCACCGCCAAAGGGAGATTCCGGCTGGTTGAATCCCAGGTGTCCGTTCTCACCCAACCCTAAAATCAGCAAATCAATACCGCCACGGTTCGCAATTTCCTGCTGGAAATCCCTGCATGACTGTTCAAAATCATCGGAGATGGTAGGCAGCATCAGGAAATTCTCTTCCTTGATGCCCAATGTATCCATCAACTCCGTTTTCAGCATCGTGTAGCATGCTCCGGCATATTCGCGCGGCACATTCGTCACCTCGTCCAATCCGAAGAAAGTAACGGCATCCACCTTAAACGGATATTTAGTATAGATTTCTCCCACCAACCGATGAAGATTACCGGTAGTACGTCCTGTCGAAAGTCCTATCACGCTCTCCGGTTTATTCAGCATCTGCCCGATGATGCGCCACGCAGCCGTGCAGTCAAACTCCTTTTCATTCTTTGTTATTGTTATTTTCATATTCTTAATCATTAATTCCTAATCACATATTCATCGCCACCGCGCCGGCCCCCAGAAGCCCGATAAATCCGGGATTCAGTTTCGTAATGACAACCCCGTTGCTGACAAAACGCATGGTCGTAGGATGAAGTTTCTCCAGAATCTTCTCGTGCATATACCCGTCGGCCACAATGCCTCCACCCAACACCACCGTGTCCGGGTCAATCATACGTACCAGATTCATGATAAGATTGGCAAGCGCCTCAGCTGCATTCTCTACCAGCACCGTACAGAGAGGGTCACCTTTCTGACTAAGTGCAAACACCTCACTCACAATCACCCGTTCCCCTTTTTCAGCCGGAATATGCAGGCCGGTCTCATACTGGTTGCGGAGCAGACGGGCACAATTGTCAAAACCTATGCCGGCAGCAATCGCCTCCACACAGTCCATCCGTCCACAACCGCATTTAATGCCTATGTTCACACCTACACGCACGTGTCCCACTTCGCCGGCATTGAAATGGCTGCCACGGATTTGTCTCCCATTTATCACCGTACCCACGGCAATGCCTGTACCTACATTTACGTATATGAAGTTTTTGGAAATTTGTCCGAATCCCCAGACGCGCTCGGCTCTTGTAGCGCTCTTCACATCATTGTCTATATGGCAAGGCATGCCATATATATCCGACAGTTCCTTTGCCAACTCAATCCGCTGTGTCCTGCTCGGGTCAATCTGCAGCCAGACACCTTCGTTGGGATCTACACGCCCTATCAGGCCAACACCCATCGCTACCGGTTTCTGGTCATACCAGCCCACGGTACGGATATAATCATCGAGCGACGACTTGATGATTTCCAGCGCAGCCTGCTGATTAAAGTAACCGGAGTCATATTTCTTATACCTCAAAATGTTGCCACGGCTATCCATTTCGCCAATCAGCAACTTCGTGCCTCCTAAATCAAGACCTAAATACGTTTCCATTTTTTATATGCGTTTTTTAATATTGTTTACTGTCCACAATATTACGCACTATCAGGGAGACAAGGGTTTATTCTCTGACAAAAAAGGTTTAATACTTGTCAGCGGTGGTTCAAAAGCAGTCTTCATGGCTCTAAATTTTGCTGGGACTGGTACCAAACTGCTTTTTGAAGCATGTACTGAAATATTTCGGGTCAGAAAATCCGACCATATTCGCCACTTCCCCTATCGAATATTTCCGGGAAACCAGCAGCTCTTTTGCCTTGTTCAAACGGACAATGCGGATGAAGTCATTCGGTCCCTGCCCGGTCAGCGTCTTTATCTTATTGTAGACAGAAGTGCGGCTCATGCCCAGCATCCGGCAGAAGTCATTGATGGAGAATTCCGAATCGGACAACTCCTCCTCAATCACTTTCATAACCTTGTCCAGGAACTCCTTGTCCAACTGGCTGGTATAGTCTGTCTCTTCGGGCTGCGCATCCATCGCCAACACGGTTTCGCGCAAATGCTGCCTATTCTGAAGAATATTCCTGATACGCACTTTCAGCACAGACAAGTCGAAAGGCTTGATGATGTAGTCATTGGCACCGGCCTCCAGTCCGAAGATGATATTTTCCCTCTCACTCAGTGCGGTCAGTAATATAATAGGTATATGGCTTGTTTCTACCGATGATTTCAGAATCCGGCACAATTCATCACCTTCCAGTACCGGCATCACAATGTCCGAGATAATGATATCAGGATTGATTTCCCTTGCCGTCTCCAATGCCTTTCCGCCGTCGGGCACGGCAACTACCTTATATTCGGAAGACAAGCTGTCCACCAGATACTCCCTCATATCCGCATCGTCCTCCGCCAGAAGAAGGACATTCTTCCTGGCACGTTCCGTTTCTTCATGCACAGCCCCGGTAGCGGCCTGAGCTTCTTCCTGGCCGTCAGCCTTCGCTTCCACCGCCACGCTCGCCTTTATCCTCTGCGGGAAAGTTACCGTAAACGTAGTTCCCTGCCCTTCCACGCTACTGAAAGAGATGGTGCCGTGATGCTGTTTCACAATGCGGCGCGTAATCATCAGACCGATACCCGAACCGGTTTCCTCAAAGTTCATGGCATTCTGGGCTCTATAATATTCGTGAAAAATATTGCCCTGCTCCTCTTTCGGAATGCCGATACCCGTATCCTTCACTTCAATAGTCCACTTCTTTCTTGCAGTCTTCACCAGTATATGGATGACTCCCTTCTCTGTATACTTCAAGGCATTGGAGAGCAGATTGTCTATGATATGATCCATCTTCTCCCGGTCAATCCAAACCTTGGGCATATCCGGCTCCACCTCCAACTCTATCCCGACGCTCTTCTGCATGGCAGCTAAGTGAAACTCCGCCATTTTTTCCTCCAGATAAGCCTTAATGTCGTATGGAGAAACCTTCAGACACTCCTCGGCATGCAGTTCCGTTTTCTGCAACTCAAGCAGTTGAGTAATCATTCCCATCAGTTTTTCCACATTCTTCATAGCCACCGCAACGGTTTTCTTACCCTGCTCCGGAAGTCCCTCCTGCGCTTCGAGCTCGCTCAGCGGAGCCTTTATTAAAGTAACCGGTGTACGGATATCATGGGCTATACTGATAAAGGAACGTATCTTGTCCCTTATACGCCCCTCGTTCACCTTATGCCTCCTATACTGCACAAACATGTACACAAAGACAGACAACAAGATGAAATAGATGAGCAGCGCCCACCACGAAACCCAGTAAGGGTTATGAATGACAATGTCCAGACTTCTTTCTCCCACCTGCTGCCCGGTGTATTTATCAAATGCCCGCAAGCGGAATACATACTTACCGGACGAGAGATTCATATAGCTCACGTTCCGCACTGAATTGGAGTGTTCCCACTCTTCATTGTGATTTTCGAGCCTATACTCATACCTAATACGATGCGGGACTGCAAAGTTGATGGCAGAGAAGGAAATTGAGAAGGAGTTTTGATTATACTTCAAATCTATTTTCCGGGTATCATTGATATTCGTTTGCAAAAGAGAGCCTTTCATTCCCGCTTTGACCGATTCATAAAGCAGTTTAAAGTCTGTCAGAATCAGCTCAACGGGTGCATGAGTCCCCAAGTCCAAAGACGGGAGAAAGGAAAGAACCCCTTCTGCGGTGCCGAAAGCAAGACATCCATTCTTCAACTTAAGGGCAGCATTCGGATTGTAATATCCCCAGCTGACATCCAAAAAATCATTGGCACTGATGATAATATCCCGGGAGCAGTCCAAGCAATACAATTCCTTCTCCGTACTGAACCAGATACGCCCTTCGTTATCCTCCAGCAGGCTGTTGATGGAATTGGAAACCAGATTGTCATCTACGGTATAGGCATGCGCCTCTTTCCCATCCGGCCCAACACGTATAAGGCCTTCCCCGTCTGTAGCCAGCCAGGTATCGCCGGATGAGGACTGCATCAGGCAACGGACAGGATAATGCAGAGAGATGTCTCCAAAAGTCTGATACCACTGCGTATCTCCCGACGTCTTATCAAAGACGGCCAACCCGCTGCAACCGGCAATCAGTAATGAGCCCCCCTTACCCGGCTTTATGTCACCTATGCAATCAATCGGGTAATATGTATAAGTATCCGTCCGTATATCGTAACGGGTAAACTCTCCTTCAATACCACCGAACCAGATATAATCCCCTTCCGCATAAATGGCATAAACATAGTCGGTGGCTATTCCCTTCTCCGGATATGCATTTCTTTTCTCTTTCTTCTGTACCCGTCCGGTCTGTTTATGAATACAATAGACACCGATACCATAGCCACCTACCCAGATGTTTCCCCCGGAGTCTTCGGCAAGCGCCAATACCACTTTGCCACTATATTCCGTACCGTCCAGATAGTGGGTCCATTTGCGTGACCGAGGTTGATAGAGGCTGACGCCGTTGTTTGTACCATACCAATAATCTCCCTCCGAGTCCTGAAACATCACATTTACATGGTCCGACTTCAGGGAATTATCATTATTGCGTTCGTGCCTGATTCTATAGACATCCGGCATCTCCGGATCCAGATAGCTGATACCATTCGTAGAAGTGCTAATCCACACAACTCCGGATTCATCCACACAAATATCGGATACCGTATTACCACTCAAGCTTTTGTCATCATCCCCGTTATTCATGTAATGGTTCAAAAGTTCTCCGGTAGCGACATCCATACAAAAAACACCTGCACCGTCGGCTCCCACCAGCAGCAAATTATCCTTTGTCCTTGCAAACGAACGGATAGGTACATGAGGAATCCGGTCATTCAAGGGATGTATCCGCCCGTCGGGACCGTCAAGCACAAATACGCCGTTTGAAAAGGTACCGATGAACAGCTTCGCTCCGAAGACATAGAGCGATTCCACATGCATCTCTGTATGCAGGTCAACCGGTCTCGTCTCAAAAGACGAAGAACCTGCCGTTCCTACCCTCGTCAGCCGGAAGACACCCTTATCGGTGCCTGCAAAAAACACTTCATCTTCCATTTGGACCATGCAACGGACAGATTGCCCCTTCAATCCGGCAAAAGACAGCCCTGCACTTTCTTCCCAAGAATAAAGCCCCTTCGACATACACAACCACAAACGGTTTTCGTCATCAAACAGAATATTATACAATACCGGAGAAGGCAGGTAATCGGCCAAGTTCACACGCAATTGGAAAGAGTCCGTCAGTTTGTTGTATGCATAGATTTTTCCATTCTTCAATGCAACCCAGACAATACCCTCCTTATCACACATCATGGTAGTGGAAGACTGGATATTGTCCCTGGAATCAACCATTCCGTCCAGCTTGTAATGTTTGATTTCATTCCCGTCATAACGATCTATCCCGACATGAGTATACACCCAGACAAATCCGGCTGAATCCTTGTTTATCTGGAATACTTGCCGGCTGCCCAATCCCTCCTTGATACCCAAGGTGCGGAATGAACCGGCAAACAAGTCAGCGGACAAAAAGACGGACATCCATAACAGCAGAAATGTACATGCAACGGATTTATATGGAAACGGATATGGAGCAGACATAGGTCATATATTGTTTTTCGGATGCAATATTACGCATAAATATAAAAAAAACGGTCGAAAAACTATCCGAATAGGTTCGATTTCTATTACTTTTGCCTTCCGAAACCAACAAATCATGAGAAGCCATGCTCAGTAAGTTCAAATTAAACCAGCTCTATTTCAAGGACACACAGTTTGCCAACCTCATGACACGGCGCATTTTCAACGTCCTTCTGATAGCCAATCCTTACGATGCCTTCATGCTGGAAGATGACGGCCGCATCGACGAAAAGATATTCAACGAATACACTTCGCTTTCCTTGCGCTACCCTCCCCGTTTCACGCAGGTTTCCACTTGCGAAGAAGCGCTGACACAACTGTCCTCCATCTCTTTCGACCTCATCATCTGCATGCCGGGTACGGGAGACAACGACAGCTTCGACGTGGCACGATACATCAAAAGCCTATATGAGCAGATTCCGATGGTGATACTTACCCCTTTCAGCCACGGCATCACCAAGCGCATTGCCAATGAAGACCTCAGTCCCTTTGAGTATGTGTTCTGCTGGCTGGGGAACACCGACTTGCTGGTTTCCATCATCAAGCTGATAGAGGACAAGATGAACCTGGAGCACGACGTCAACGAAGTGGGTGTGCAGCTCATCCTGCTGGTGGAAGACGGCATCCGCTTTTACTCCTCCATCCTGCCCAATCTGTATAAATTCGTATTGAAGCAGAGCCAGGAATTCTCTACCGAAGCACTGAATGCCCACCAGCGCACGCTGCGCATGAGGGGACGTCCCAAAATTGTACTGGCACGTACGTACGAAGAAGCCTTCGGCATCTACCAAAAATATAAGAATAATATATTAGGTGTCATCACCGACGTACGCTTCCCCCGCGTAGAACGGGGCGAGAAGGACGGACTGGCCGGTATCAAGCTCTGTGCCGCCATCCGCAAGGAAGACCCGTTTGTACCCCTTATCATACAGTCCAGCGAATCGGATAACGTAGCGTATGCAGCCAAATACGATGCCGCCTTCATCGACAAGAATTCCAAAAAGATGGATGTGGACCTGCGCCGTATTGTATCAGACAATTTCGGCTTCGGCGACTTTATCTTCCGCAACCCGGATACGCTGGAAGAGATTGCCCGCGTAAAGAATCTCAAAGAGCTGCAGAATATTCTTTTTGCTGTTCCGGCAGAATCATTCCTTTACCACATCAGCCGCAACCACGTCAGCCGCTGGCTCTACTCGCGTGCCATGTTCCCCGTGGCAGAGTTCCTGCGGCCCATCACCTGGAATAGCCTGCAAGACGTGGATGCCCACCGTAAAATTATCTTCGAGGCTATCGTGAAATACCGCAAGATGAAAAACCAGGGAGTAGTGGCAGTCTTCAGGCGCGACCGCTTTGACCGATACTCCAACTTTGCCCGTATTGGCGACGGTTCGCTGGGAGGCAAGGGGCGCGGACTGGCTTTCATCGACAACCTGGTGAAGCATCACCCCGAGTTCGAAGAGTTTGAGAATGCCCGTGTCGCCATCCCCAAGACCATCGTGCTCTGTACCGATGTGTTCGACGAGTTTATGGATACCAATAATCTGTATCAGATAGCCTTGTCCGATGCCGACGATGACGTCATCCTGCGCTACTTCCTCAAAGCCAAGCTGCCCGACCGTCTGGTGGAGGACTTCTTTACCTTCTTCGACGTGGTGAAGTCGCCCCTTGCCATCCGTTCGTCCTCGTTGTTGGAAGACTCGCACTACCAACCCTTCGCCGGTATCTACAACACCTATATGATTCCCTATCTGGACGATAAGTACGAGATGCTGCGCATGCTGAGCGATGCCATCAAGGGAGTATATGCTTCGGTCTACTTCCGCGACTCGAAGGCATACATGCAGGCAACGAGCAATGTTATCGACCAGGAAAAGATGGCTGTCATCCTGCAAGAGGTAGTGGGCAACCAGTATGGTGACCGCTACTACCCCAGCATGTCCGGCGTGGCACGTTCGCTCAACTACTACCCCATCGGCGACGAGAAAGCGGAAGAAGGTATCGTCAACCTGGCACTCGGCTTGGGCAAATATATTGTGGATGGCGGCATGACACTCCGCTTCTCGCCCTATCACCCCAACCAGGTGCTGCAAACCAGCGAAATGGAGATTGCCCTCAAAGAGACTCAGACCCGCTTCTATGCCCTCGACCTGCGCAATGCCGGTCACGACTTCTCCATCGACGACGGCTTCAACCTGCTGAAACTGCACGTCAAAGAAGCGGAAAAGGACGGAGCACTGAACTACATAGCCTCCACCTACGACCCTTACGACCAGATTATCCGCGACGGGCTTTATCCCGGCGGACGCAAGGTCATCACCTTTGCCAACATCCTGCAACACGACGTATTCCCCCTGCCACGCATCCTGCAACTGGCTTTGAAATACGGAGAGCAGGAGATGCGCCGTCCCGTAGAGATAGAGTTTGCCGCCACCATGAGCCGCGAGAAGGACAAGACCGGCACCTTCTACCTGCTGCAAATCCGCCCGATAGTCGATACCAAGGAGATGCTGGATGAAGACCTTACCGCCATTCCAGACAACCAGGTACTGCTCCGTTCCAACAACTCATTGGGACATGGCATCATGAACGAGATACATGACATTATTTATGTGAAGACAGACGACTATAGTGCCTCCCACAACCAGGAGATTGCCTGGGAGATAGAGAAGCTAAACCAGCAGTTCCTGGACGAAGGCCGCAACTATGTCCTTGTAGGTCCCGGACGCTGGGGTAGCAGTGACACCTGGCTCGGCATCCCCGTGAAGTGGCCGCACATCAGCGCCGCCCGCGTGATAGTGGAAGCCGGACTGACCAACTACCGGGTAGACCCCAGCCAGGGAACCCACTTCTTCCAGAACCTGACCTCCTTTGGAGTGGGATACTTTACCATCAACGCCTTTATGAATGACGGCGTATACAACCAGGAATTCCTGAATGCACAGCCTGCCGTACACGAGACAAAGTACCTGCGGCATGTACATTTCCGCCAGCCGATGGTGGTAAAGATGGATGGCAAGAAGAAACTGGGAGTAGTGCTGATGCCCGAAGAATAAATCAGTCCGTCAGTCGGTGCAGCACAATCATCACCACCTCTGCGGGGGCAAACATGCGGATGGCCTTCTGCGAAGTGCCGATGCCGTTGGTGACAATCATCGGGATGTTCTTTGAGTTGTACTTCAGCCCGGAAAGGAACCGCTGCCCGTAGTGCGAGGGGACTATCGGTGCATAAAGCCCGAACAGCGTCACCTGCCCGCCATGCGTGTGTCCGGCCAGGATGAGGTCGGAGTTTGTCACCGGGACGTCCTCGGCATAGTCCGGCGTATGCGTCAGCAGGATTACGAAATCGTCGGGCGAAAGGCCGAGTGTGGGCGATGTGCCGTTCTTGGCCAAGTCGAAAGGATTGCGCACGCCCGCCACAAGAATTCGCTCGCCGCCACGCCGCAGGGTGTCCACCTTATGCTCCAGCAGATGCATGCCATAATGCCTCATCTCGCGCACGATGTCGTCATAGCAAGCCTCGTAGTCATTGTTGCCAAGCACGGCATAGGTGCCCAGCGGCGTCTTCACTTGCGCCAGGGCAGCCATGACGGGCGGCACGTACCGGCAGCCTTCGTGAAAGTCGCCGCCAATCAGCAGCACGTCGGCCTTCTGGTCTATGAGCAGGCGGACCAGGTCCTTCAATCCCTCCTCCTTCAGCAGGCTTTTGTAGTGCAGGTCGGAGACAAAGGCGATGCGGAAGCCTTCGAAGGCGGCAGGCACGTCGCGATGCGTGAAGTCGTACGTCTTAATGCGGCTGACTCCCTTATAGGCCGAGCCTACGTGGGTGGTTTTCGATGTGATTCTTGTGCCCCGCTGCACAATTGCCTTTTGCACCGGTGCTGTTTTCTTTATCTGCTGTTTCTTTACCTCGCCCTTCGCCGGCTGGCGGCGGACATTACGCAAATCAGACTGGTCAAAGGTGAACATCGGCGAAAGGCGGGCAGGCAACCCGATAGTATCGCCAAGCTGTGCGCTGTCTGCCTGCATGACTGGCTGCGGCAACGACACGGTAATCATCCGCTTGGAACGGCAGGAAGACAAGAGCAGCAGAGAAAGAATGGATATGTAGACTAACTTCTTCATCATAAGTGGGTGCAAATATAGGGATTTTCAGTATTTTTGCTGGCAGATGCCGAACTAAATTGGAACTACGATGAATAAGATTAAACAGAATTCACCCTACGCATGGTTTCTCGCCGCCCGCCCCAAAACGCTGACGGGAGCCATCATCCCGGTATTGCTGGGCAGTGCCCTTGCCTTCAGCGACGGACAGTTCAAGACCGCACCCGCCCTGCTGTGTGCCCTCTTTGCCTGCGGCATGCAGATTGCCGCCAACTTTATCAACGACCTCTTCGACTTCCAGAAAGGGACCGACCGCCGGGAAGACCGGCTGGGGCCGCAGCGCGCCTGCGCCGAAGGCTGGATTACGCCGGCCGCCATGAAAACCGGCATCGGCATCGCCCTGACGCTGTCGTGCCTGGCAGGGCTGGCAGTGCTGTTCACCGTCTGGGGGCAGCTGCCCCACGGAGGCTGGGAGCTGGTGGTGCTGGGCGTGGTATGTATACTGTTTGCTTTCCTCTACACCACGCTGCTCTCCCATCGGGGATGGGGCGACATGCTGGTGCTGGTGTTCTTCGGCTTCGTGCCCGTATGCGGCACCTACTACGTGCAGGCCTATACGCTGAATATGGATGTGGTGGTACTGTCGCTCGTCAGTGGGTTGGTGATAGATACCCTGCTGATGGTGAACAACTATCGCGACCGCGAGCAGGACGTAGTGAGCGGCAAGTGTACGCTGGTAGTACGCTACGGCAAGAAGTTCGGTGAGAATATGTATCTGGCACTGGGCATCGCCGCCGTGCTGCTCTGCTTCTGGTTTGTCTACACGGGCAAGCTGACTCCGCTGGAATTTATCTGGGCTCCCTGCGTCTATCTCTATATGCACGCACTGACGTGGCGCAAAATGATACAGATAGGTAGCGGTAAAAAGCTGAACAGCATACTGGGCGAGACGTCGCGCAATATGCTGTTCTTAGGATTACTGTTAGCGGTGGCGCTGAATTGAGAGGTTAGAGGTTAAGGATTAGCGGTTAGACCCTAATCCCTAAACCTTAACCTCTACCTCCATACATCTGTTCGTAATACTTCTGATAATCACCGCTGGTCACTTCTTCCACCCACGGCTGGTTGTTCAGGTACCATTCAATGGTCTTGACGATGCCGACCTCGAACTTCGTCTCCGGATACCAGCCCAGGGCATTGGTAATCTTTGTGGGGTCGATGGCATAACGCTGGTCGTGACCTAGGCGGTCTTTGACGAAGGTGATAAGGTCTTCGTTTATCCAGCTGATGTCAATCGTGCCGTCGGCGGCTTTTACTTGTTTCTTCAGCACTGCACGGTAACGGGGTTCTTCCTCCATCAAGCGGCGGACGGTGGCAATAGTCAGCTTCACGATTTCAAGATTGGTCTTTTCGTTGTGACCGCCTACGTTGTAGACTTCGCCTTCCACACCCTCGCGGACAACCAGGTCGATAGCTTTGCAGTGGTCTTCCACGTAGAGCCAGTCACGCACGTTACTGCCGTCGCCATAGACGGGGAGGTTCTTGCCTTCGAGAATATTCTTGATGATAAGCGGAATCAGCTTTTCGGGGAAGTGATAAGGACCGTAGTTGTTGGAACAGCGGGTGATAGTGACGGGCATCTTATAGGTATCGTGATAGGCCATCACTACCATATCGGCACTCGTCTTGCTGGCGCTGTAAGGGCTGTGCGGGCAGAGCGGGGTTTGCTCTGTGAAGTAGCCTTCGGCACCAAGTGAGCCGTAAACTTCGTCGGTAGACACTTGATGGTAACGAACGCCTTTGCGCCAAGTGGGATAACCGGACTCGTCCTTACCCGTGACCCAGGCACGGCGGGCGGCATCGAGCAAGTTTTGTGTACCCAGGATGTTGGTCATCAGGAAAAGCTGGGGATTCTCTATGCTACGGTCTACGTGGCTCTCGGCAGCAAAATTCACTACGTAATCGAATTTATACTTGGCAAACAGTTCGTCGGCAAGCACGCGGTCGCAGATGTCACCTTTTACAAAAAAGCAACGTTCATCGTCAATGTCATTGGCAATGGTGCCCAGATTGCCTGCGTAGGTCAAGGCATCCAGTATCACCACTTTAATATCATTATGTTTTGCCAGGATATATTTAATATAGTTGGCGCCGATAAAACCGGCGGCACCGGTTACGAGATAAGTCTTCATGAGAATTAAAAATTATAAATTAAAAATTAAAGTCAGCGGGCCTTTATAGGAGAACTATTCTCCTTCTCTTTTTGGGGAACAAAGAGTTCATCGCTTCGATTCAGCCAGTTCCATCAGGTATTTGCCATATTCGGTCTTGCCAAGCTGTTCACCCAAGCGATACAGGCGGTCTACATCTATCCAGCCCTTGCGCCAGGCAATCTCTTCGATACAGCTCACGCGGAAGCCTTGACGGTTCTGGATGGTGGCGACAAAATTGCTGGCTTCCAGCAGGCTGTCGCAGTTGCCGGTGTCGAGCCAGGCAAAACCGCGACCGAAAAGCTCCACTTTCAGCGTGCCCTCGTCCAGATAGAGACGGTTGAGGTCGGTAATTTCGTATTCGCCGCGGGCAGAGGGCTTCAAGGAGGCAGCTTTCTCTGTCACGGTGGAGTCGTAGAAGTACAGTCCGGGGACGGCATAGTTGCTTTTAGGGTTGGCAGGCTTTTCTTCCAGCGAGACGGCTTTGCCGTTGGCATCAAACTCCACTACACCGTAGGCACGGGGGTCCTTGACGTAATAACCGAAGATGCAGGCACCCTTGTCTATGGAAGCGGCACGCTTCAGCATGGCGGAGAAGCCTTGACCGTAGAACATGTTGTCGCCCAGGATGAGGCAGCCCGGTCCGCCGTCCAAGAACTCTGCACCCAGCACAAAGGCTTGTGCCAATCCGTTGGGATTCTCTTGTATCTTATAGGAAAAGGACATGCCGAGTTCTTCGCCGGTTCCCAGCAGTTCGCGGAACATGGGTAAGTCACGTGGAGTAGAGATAATAAGCACTTCGCGAATTCCCGCCAACATCAGTGTAGAGAGCGGGTAGTATATCATCGGCTTGTCGTAGACGGGCATTATCTGCTTGGAGATAGCCTTGGACAACGGATAGAGACGAGTGGCACTGCCACCTGCAAGAATAATTCCTTTCATATTTCAGTTCTTTTTCGGTGATACTTCAAAATGGAGAATAAAATAAGAAGGAGGACGATGCCCCACGGCTCTACTTGCTATTCGGGCACAAAGATAATGGAAAAATTCGATTAAGTGAAGGCTTGGTTTCATCTTTTTACTTCATTGCTTTGCTTACTCCGGTACATTGTTTTGCTTACTTCAGTGCGTAACGGCCGTCACCCCTTGATGAAACGGTCTTTACCTCAGCGTGTAACGACCTTTACCAAATAGTGTAACGACCTTTACCCAATAGCGTAACGACCTTTACATTAGCATGTAACGGCTTTTACACTATAGCGTAAACAATCGGTAAATACAATCCATTGTAAATAAACAAACTACATCATCGGTCAGCAAGTTCTATCACCTCCAAATCTTTAAACGTTCCCCCATCAACCGCAAAGCGTACCATCGTACGCACCTTATGGAAACCTTGAATGCCCGCAGCGCCCGGATTGATGTGGAGTACATCCAACGTCTTGTCATACTTCACCTTCAGTATATGCGAGTGCCCGCTGATGAACAGCTTTGGGGGACGCACCAGAATGCTGCCCTTGATGGAAGGGTCGTAGTTGCCGGGATAACCGCCGATATGCTTCATCAGCACCTCCGCCCCATCCACCGTAAAACGGAGAATCTGCGGATAGAGCTGCCGTATCTCCTGCCCGTCAATATTGCCATACACGGCACGGAAGGGACGGAAAGCCGCCAGCTTCTGTGCCACTTCCAGCGAACCGATATCGCCGGCGTGCCATATCTCGTCACAGTCTTCAAAATATTGCAGGTACTTTTCATCCCAGTAGCCATGCGTATCCGATAATAAACCAACTTTTGTCATCTTTCCTTTGTTTATTAAAACAAAGGTAACTATATTTGGGAAGAATACAATGTGGTAATGTGCTAATATGCCACATTAACACCTTAACACCATGGACAACAGATATTTCAAACGTGACATCAGCTGGCTTTCCTTCAACTACCGCGTACTGCTGGAAGCGGAAGACGAGACATTGCCGCTATACGAACGCATCAACTTTATTTCTATATACTCTTCCAATCTGGAAGAATTCTACAAGATACGCGTAGCCGACCATAAGGCCATAGCCACCGGAGCCTCGCAAAGCGATGAAGAGACTATGCAGTCTGCCGCCGAACTGGTAGATGAAATCAACCAAGAAGTCAATCGCCAACTGGAGGAACGTATCCGCATCTACGAACAGAAGATACTGCCCGCCCTGCGGAAACATCACATCATATTCTATCAAAGCCGCAACGTAGAACCGTTTCACCGCGATTTTGTGCGCAGCTTCTTCCGCGAAGAGATATTCCCCTATCTGGCCCCGGTGCCCGTAAGCAAGGACAAGGTGATTTCATTCCTGCGCGACAACCGTCTCTATCTAGCCGTACGGCTTCATCTGAAAGGAGCTCCCGCCAGTTCTCCAAACCGCATCCAGTATTTCGTGATGAAACTGCCGTACAGCAAAGTGCCGCGCTTCATCCAGCTGCCCAAGGTGGGGAAAGACTATTATCTGATGTTCATTGAAGACATCATCAAGGCCAATCTGGATACCATCTTCCCCGGTTATGAAGTGGACAGCAGTTATTGCATCAAGATTTCACGCGATGCGGATATTCTGATAGACGATGCCGCCAATACCTCCGAAATCATCGAGCAGGTGAAGAAGAAGGTAAAGAAACGCAAGATAGGCGCCGTGTGCCGTTTTGTATACGACCGCGCCATGCCCCAGGACTTCCTCGACTTTCTGGTAGATGCCTACCGCATAGACCGCCGGGAGCTGGTGCCGGGAGACAAGCACCTCAACATGGAGGATTTGCGGCATCTGCCTAATCCCAACCAAAGCGTACGTCCCATCAAGAAACCCCAGCCCATGAAGCTGACCTGCCTGGACGAACGCGAATCCATCTTCCGCTATGTGGAGAAGAAGGACCTGCTGCTGCATTATCCCTACCACTCCTTCAACCACTTCATCCATTTTCTATATGAAGCCGTCCACGAACCCACCGTGCGTGAAATCATGGTGACCCAGTATCGCGTGGCAGAGAACTCCACCGTCATCAACACCCTAATAGCCGCCGCACAGAACGGAAAGAAAGTCACCGTCTTTGTGGAACTGAAAGCCCGCTTCGACGAAGAAAACAACCTCGCCACCGCCGAGATGATGAAAGCCGCCGGCATCAACATCATTTTCAGCATACCAGGACTAAAGGTACATGCCAAAGTAGCCCTCGTGCTACGCCGCGACAAGGAAGGGCGCAAACTGACAAGCTACGCCTACATCAGCACCGGCAACTTCAACGAAAAGACCGCCACCCTCTATGCGGACAGCGGACTATTCACCTGCAACCCGGTGATTGTAAACGACCTGCACAACTTGTTCCGTACTCTGCAGGGAAAGGAAAATCCAGTGTTCCACCGCCTGCTTGTGGCCCGCTTCAACCTGATTCCTGAACTGAACCGCCTCATCAATCACGAAATAGAACTGACCCGGCAAGGCAAGCAAGGACGGATTATCCTAAAAATGAATGCCCTGCAAGACCCCGCCATGATAGACCGCCTCTACGAAGCCTCGCAAGCCGGTGTAGAGATAGACCTCATTGTCCGCGGCATCTGCTGCCTCATCCCCGGGCAGGAGTACAGCCACAACATCCGCGTGACACGCATCGTGGATACCTTTCTGGAACATGCCCGTGTGTGGTACTTCGGCAACGGCGGCGCACCCAAGCTCTTCCTCGGCTCGCCGGACTGGATGCGGCGTAACTTGTACCGCCGTATCGAAGCCGTCACCCCCATTCTGGACCCGGACTTGAAGCAAGAGCTCATCGATATGCTATCCATACAACTGTCGGACAAACGGAAAGCCTGCTCTGTGGACGACCGGTTGCGAAACCGCTGGAAGTCGTCGCGACCGCAAAAGGAGAAGGTACGGTCGCAATATAGCTTTTACGAATACTTGAGAGAGAAAATATAAACAACTCTGCCCCAATATACCTCCGGCTCAACTGTCTTTTATAGGACACAGACGTACGGCAGTTCCTCCACTACGTGCTTGCCGAATGGTGAGGGTATCACTATAAGTCACTTCGCGCTCTTCTATAAGTATAGCAGCAGGACATGTCTCATAATCGGCCTCAGGAGCATCACGATAAATAGTAGCCAGATATCTTTTATCTGTATCGAGAAAAGACAGACTGATATTAGCCGTTCGTTCCTCATCTCCCGTGATACTGCCTATATACCAGCATCCCTCTCCTTTATCACAACGGGCAATAGTAACATAACTGCCAATGCATGCTTCCGGCACCACTGTTCTGCTCCAATCTGTAGGACAAGATACTATAAAATTAAAAGGTTCCGGATTAGCCTCGTAATTCTCTATTTCATCCGAAGCCATTTGTAACGGTGAATAGAGCACCACAAACAGCGCCAATTGTTTGGCCAGTGTGGTATGTACACGTGTCTGTGGCATTACATCGTTAACAAACCGAAACGTCACCGGTGTAAAGTCCATCGGGCCTGCCAACCCACGAGTGAAAGGCAATATTACGGTATGAGAGGGAGGATTTCCACCATCTACATCCCAAGCGTCCCATTCTTGTCCACGTACTCCCTCTTGTGTCATCAGATTAGGAAAAGTACGCTGCAAACCTGTAGGAATCACCGGTTCATGATTATCAATACAGATACGGTGACGGGCAGCAGCCTCTATTACCTTGCGATAATGAAGTACACCAAACTGACTGCTATGATATTCTTTCCCATCAAGCAAATCGCCCACATAACCCGTTTTTACTTGATGCACACCATATTTCTCATAGAACTTGAAACCATCTTCCATCTGATTTTCATAATTGGAAACATTACCGCCAGTTTCATGATGTCCTATCAAAGCTACTCCTTTGCTACGCCCATAATCAGTAATACGTTGTATATCAAAATCGGTATAAGGTTTTGTGAAACTAAACTTCCAAGTAGCCCAGTCTTCATTCCACCCTTCCACCAGTACACCTCCCAGGTTATTGGCAGCAGCAAAATCGATGTGACGCATTGTATTCTCTGTTGTGGCCCCATGATGGGGACCGGCATGCCAGGTGTTATGCTTCATGTGATAAGTCCACCAAATTCCAATATAGCGCATAGGTTGTATCCAGGAAGTATCGGTTATACGACAAGGTTCATTAAGATTTAACATGAGACGGGAAAGAAGCAAATCACCGGCAGATTCAGCCACTATCATTGTACGCCAAGGAAATACACGGGTATCGGTAACACGTACTTTCTCACCTGTACTCCAAGGTGTAAGAGCCGCACGTAATGTAACCGTTTTATTATCTTCAACTTGTTCAACCGGCTTCAAGTTCATGGCAGCATAATCTGTAAGATTTGCTTCATGAATAGCCAAATAAAGGCTATCTGTTGTCTCAATCGTCACCGGAGTGCTTACCCATCCCATCTTACTAAGAGTTTTTTTCTCAAATAAGGCCTCGTAAAAACGAACTCCTTTCACTGGAATACTCCAAGCATCATAATCTGCAGGAAAAACGAATTCAGTCACTTCGTCATCAATAAGAAACTCTTGTAGCTGTTGCTGGCGCGGGAACTCATACCGGAATCCCATCCCATCATCAAAAAGACGAAAAATAATATTCAGTTCCCGCTCCAACGATGTTTCTTCCTTGAGGCATACCCTCAATTCATTATAATGATTTACAATTTCAGCCTCTTCCCCCCATACTGGTTGCCACACATCATTATGCGAATCATGCTTAACCTCTTTTAGAACGAAACCAGTCAAAAGATCTGGCGCATCCTTCAAAACCAATCCCAGACGTGAAGGAAGTAAAATATTCTTCCCCGCATGTCTTAAACAATATCGGGGAGCACCTTCTTCATCAAGTGTAAACTCTAAAGAAAGTTTTCCATTTGGAGAGGTCAACTTGATATGTTCCTGCTGGCATGAAATCATCCATAGGCCTAAACATAAAGCAAGTATAATCTGTAGCGTTTTTTTTAGTTTCATAGTCATTACCGAATTTAATTTTATATATCCAATTCTTATTTTATAAGTCTACTGACAAACAGTCCCTTTCCTTCCTCAGCCGGAATAACACAGAAGTTTACGAAACCACAGACAGACTCCGGTTCAAGCAACGTGGCAACCAAATTTCCTAAAGGTTGTGCCAAAGGTACCAACCAACTACCTATTGGAAGTTCTACATTATCTTCATAGACATCCGTTTCTACATTTACCGGATGAATCCCCTCCCATTCCTTCTCTGCACGATACAGACGGGTTACTTTATAACGCTCAACTTTTGCTTTTTGTACACGGGTAACCTGCTCAATGTGTACACCCAACGCTCGAAGCTTACATACTGCTTCTGTACAGGGAGCATCGAGCAGATAAGCCTTAGGGCGAGTACGCATCAATTGAGGTGTTGCCTGCATGGCATCAAGGGTTGGCAGTTCAGTCTTAAACAGTTCATTGGCCTTATAATCGATAAAAGAGACTACATGACGTACAGTATCCGAAGTGAAAGTAACATATATCGGTTCAGTAGCTTTCAAGGTGCGCTTCCTGGCTTGTTCTATCTTACGTTTAATTGAAGCACGATGTTGCGCAGCAGTAACCAACGTTTGCCGTGCCACCAAGAAACCGCACTCACTACGACGTGCAAAACACTCCGGTCCCAATCCAATACCTCTTATTTCGACAAAAAGCGATACAGCCCCCGTCAATGCTTGAAAAGTAGAACTGGACTGCGGACTTTTGGCACCTTTTACAAGAACAAGGGAACCATCTGCCACACGAGGAGTAAAGTAGAAACCGGAAGCATAACCGGCACTATTTAAAACGACCTCTGCCTCACGACGAAAAAGTTCTTCAGACAGCGTACGTAAAGCTAAAGGCGCATTAAGATGTCCTGTAGGTAAAAAAAGTACATCAGCAGCATTTGCTGTCGGCACTCCACGTAATAAGTTAAACTCACGACGTAAAGGTGTATATTCATGAATATCAAGAGCTACGTCCGGATTCCATTGCTGATAGGACTGCTTCAACAGCAAAGTGACAGCATCCTCTAATTTGCTCTGATCGCGATTCAAATCGTAACCATCGGCTGAACGACGTTGCTGAATGGCATAACCATCAACATTGGCTATAGGAACCAAAGCCACAGCTATATGATTCAGCAATTCACGTCCTTCTTTTTCACAAAGTAAGTAACGGACAAGCATGCATACAGCCTCAGCACCTGCCGGCTCGTTACCATGCAGTGCCGCTTGAATCCATACCCTTACCTTCTTCTTGTCGGGAGTACCCAAATAAAGTACCGGAATGGTACGTCCTTGTTTGGTAACACCAATATTCTCCATATATGCCAAACCCGGAGAACGTACAACCAATTGTTGTAAATAGTCCTTTATCTCATCAACCGATGCCAATCCGCTACCGTAAGGTTTACTTAGAGTAGGTGTCTCACGGTCAAATTTGGGGTCAGGATAGAAACTTGCAGTTACTCCGGCAGGTTGCTTCGACTGATTTCTATTCCATAACACAAGATTAGCTAATACCACTTCTTGTGCTATCCTCTGTAAATAAAGAGCCGTTTCAGACGGTAGACCTGCATAATAATCGCTGCTAAAAGGCTCACCAAAAAAAATTGCATAAAAGACACAAGCCGCCAGATAACTGCCTGCAGGACTAGGGTGGCTGCCATCAGAATTATACAACTGCAAACTTGGACACTCTCTACGTACACGTCTCCATGCCTCACCCACAGGAGCACAATAAGCATCAAGGACATCAGCCATTTCCAAATAGTTTTCCGTAAGTTGCTGCTGCATTCCTTCATAAGTATCATTATTACGCCCCCATGTCATATAACAGACACTTTTTCCTTTTGGGGCATAAAGACGGCGTAAACTATCTAACTGCGCCGCAGGATGGAATACATTCTTCTTTACCCATTCCTTTTCACGAGTAGGTGCCTTGCTCTGTTCCTGCATCACCATATAATCCCATCCTCCTTCACGAATCGCCTCTAATGTTTGCGTATTGGCTGCATGCTGTCTCAAGTACCAACCAGGGTTAGCAACCTGGCGCACTGATATTTTTTTTCCACATGAGGATGCTAACGATTGGACTTGCCATGGCAAACGATTAAAAAAAGTATAGCTGTTACCTATAAAAAGTACCCGTAAAGAATCTGTCGTCAATAATGGCACAGCTTGTTTCCCCATAGGGACAGCCTCATGCCCGATGCCGCACTCTTCTATCTTGCGCCAATGGCATTCCCAACCACGGGATGCAGCCAACTGGTGAATATAAAGCCAGAAACTACGCCCACGCTCCATACGGTTTCGTCCTTGTCGTTCAGCTTCAGGAGTCTTGCGTAGAAAAGACTCACGTATCGTATCTCCCAAAGCCAGCTGTAGTATGATAGGTTTTGACAAGTATTTTTTTATCTGTTCAGATGAAATATAGGGGATACCAGCCGTACCATAAGGATATGTCTGGGCCAAATCAGGAAAAGTATACCAACCGGGAGAACTTATAATAGCTTTTTCCACATAAGGACTATCGTGAAAAAGCATGAAACGCTGTACGAATTGCCCACCAGCAGAATGACCATAAATCATATATCCTTTGCGCATGCTTCCCGTAAATTGACGCACATATTCAAATAGTTTATCAACCAACACTGGTGTAATTTTTTCGGGAGCATTAGCTACTGTATGGGCAGCATTCATCACCCCCACCTCCTGATAGTCTGCCAAAGGATAAGATTTCAAATCAAAGTGAGGTATAAAAAGCATAAAACCCTTTCTCTCCGCTTCTTCTTTCCAACCGTCCAAAAGATAACGATAGCCGCGGTCTCCTCCTTCAAAGACAAATACAATAGGCATTTGTTTAATATCCCCCTGGGAAGGTATATAATAATGTACATCTACCGGGCGATCGGCAAAAGGAGGGTATTGACTATAAGTGAAGAAATGTTCACCTCTTGGCCTTTCCAAAGTCTGTTTCGCTATTGCAGATAAACAAATACAGAGGAATCCAATATAAAATATAATCAGCTTCTTCATAATTCGTACCTTCCCTTCTTTACTATTGTACCATCTTGCATTACAAATTTACCACGGGCAATGACATCTGTAAGCTGCAAATCTTCCGCCAAAAAACACAAGTCTGCATCTGCTCCTTGTGCCACAATACCTTTAGCTCGTAATTTCAGATTACGAGCCGGATTGGATGTTATCAATGTAATCGCCTGTTCCAATGGTACCCCCTCCTCATTGACTAATGCAACTACCTCCTTGAAATTTAAATTCAAAGGAGCAGGACGATAAGTTATTTCTCCAGTTTCAGGATTCACTCTGCGTACGCCACCATGGCCATCACTAGAAAAAGTAATGCGATCAAGGGGGACACCAGCTCGCAATGCACGTATCACACAACGATGGGGAGTATCAAACTTTGAGCCACCAGTCGAAAAATCAATCATTCCACCTAATTTACCAAATTCTACAGCCTGCATAAAAAGAGCTTCAGTACGTATCAGATGAGTAGGAGACAGATAAGATATCAGTGTAGGATAGTGACGAGCAATATTGAGTAAGGGCTCAATACCTTCCGGAAGTGCTCCCAAATGAATGTGGAGAATTCCTCCTTTACCAGATGTAAATCCCCCTAAACGTACCTGATGTATAATACGTAATATCTCTTGCTCTGTCGGAAACGGACTACGGTCATCACTCATCGCCAGCTTACAGCCAATAACTTTATCTATGAAGATAAGATCGTCAGCCACACTATTCATCAATGTTTTGGTAGGCAATCCGTAATAACTTGTCAGCATATAAGCCGACAATCCGTCATCGTCAATAGCTTTGGCCTTGGCATAAAGCGTAGTAAGTTCTTTGGCAAATCCATCAGTACCAAGCATACCCAATACAGTAGTAGTACCACATGCCACCAGTTCGCTCATAGTCACCTCGGGGACTAATGAGGCATAACCTTGTTGCCCTCCTCCACCAGTAATATGTACATGCTGATCTATAAATCCCGGAGTAACAATTTTACCTTGCACGTCAATAGTATGGCAAAATGATTCATTCAGTTCAATTGTCTTTGAAATATGCGCAATCTTTTCTCCGCATAGCAAAATGTCTGTTTTACCAAGATAGGCAGGAGCATATAAATTTGCATTCTTTATCAATGTAAACATAGCTGTCGATTAATTTTAGAAAGTGATAAGATGATAAAGTATCAAGAAAACAATTCCTCCTATTAAAGGAAATGTATTACGCCTTGCCAACTCCACTGATGACACACCGGCTACCCCGGCAATGGCAACAATGACTCCGGCAATAGGAGATGCGGCACGTCCCATGCTTGCCGCCAACTGCAAAGGAAGTATCAATGAAAAAACCGGCAAACCAAGCTGAGTGGCTATACCCGGCAATAAAGGACCAAATGAAAAAAAGGCTGCATTGCCACTTCCCATCAGCATGGCAGCTCCAAAAATAATGAGAGTAAAGATTGCGGCAATAGCTAATCCCGAAAGTCCGATATGAGAGGAATAACCCACCAATGAATCAATAAATCCCAAACCAATCAGTCCTTTAGAGAAAACTTCTGAAGCTACAATCAATGTTACAACTGAAGTAAACACATTTCCCATGCCTTTCCAAAAACTTGCAAAAACGTTAAAAGTAGTACGCACACTACGAGTATGAAACAACACAAATACCAATGATAAGAACAGAGAAAAAAGCATAGCAGTAGTGGTACCCAATGTTACAGTAGGCTGAAATAGTCCCACAAAAGGTGAAAAGAAAATGAGAAGAGCCAAAGGTAATACCGGGAGTAGCGCAAAAGCCAATGGAACATCCGGTTTTTCTACTAATGAGGTTGCAGTCACATTTGACACCTGCAATATGCCATCCTGCTGTTTCTTTGCATCTTTTTTATCAAAATAACGGTTATTGAAATAGAAGAGTACCATTACAACCAAGGAAGTAGGAATTACTAAAGGAAGTTGATGAGTGATGAAATATTCCACATTGGATTGTCCTATCAATTCGGCAGCCATAGCAGTATTTGCCGACCCCGGTCCCTGATCAAATAGAGTAGCAGCGGCAATGACTGACAATGCTGTAAGTTGGCTTACTCCCAAACTAATTAAAACAGGATAAACCGAAGCCACAAGCAACAATCCTAATCCGGCAGCTGAAGGAGTAGTAATAAAAAGTAATTGTCCAATAGGAATAACTATAGTAGCCGCCAAATAAGGATAACGTCGAAAAAGACCTAATGGCTTCATGGAAATATAGACCAATGCATTAGTAGCCTTTATGTTATTCATGAAAGCTACATAACCGCCAATTGTCATTATCATAAACCCTGCACGCGCCAAATTAGAAAGAAAAACTTCCTCTATCATCCTTACCAAATCAAACACCACCATTCCCGTAGCTTCACTAGGTACTACCGAATGCACTTGCATGAAAAAAGCAGCTGTAAGCATTAATAAACCGGAAAGCATCAAAAGACCTTGAGGATTGAGCTTACGATAAAGACCTACCGCTGTAATCCCTACCATAAGAAGACTAAAAATGAAAGCCAATTCGGACATGATGTATCAAGATATTAAGTTTTTGTTTTCTTTTGAATATATGAATCTAAATCAGATATAAACACCGATATATACAAAGCCGTTTATATGCGGTATTTATATCTGACTATTATCTATCAATACCCCGGATTATTTTCCAAAGGATTACCAGTATTGGCATCAATGAATGATTGCGGCAGCGGGAAAAGGACAGGAGTTTCATATTCATCCATACCACGTCCTGCAATACCAGCTATCTCATTGAGTTCACGCATGCGACGTTTGAAATAGTTATTGGTATCACGTTCGTCACCACCATTTTCTTGGCAAACACGTACCAATGTATGACGACGTTCTTCCTCCGTAAGCAGTTCACGGCTGCGTTCATCAAGAATGAAATCCATACCACCGATTCTAAGATCATCTTCAGTAATACTTACAGCATTGGAACGATTACGTACTTTATTTATCCATTTAATGGCCTCGCCTACTTGATTACTCTTGTAAAGAGCCTCTGCATAAAGTAAATATGTATCTGCCAAACGTAAATAAACAATGTCCGCATAGTGTCCATCATTAGCTGCATTAGCCAAAATAGGTGGAGTATAATCCCATTTACGAGTAGTAGGCCAATCATATTTTTTAATGGAAGTAGAAGTTAGCATGGCTGCATTAACCGTAGTATCAATAAGTGCAGTACCACCTAAATCAAATACCTTGGTTACATTGCCGGCAGCATCTACATCATTAATACTCCATACGATAGCATTGGCAGATACACGGTCATCTTGTTCTCCCATTCCTTTATAATTGTACAAACGAAGTGCTCCTCTGGAAGGAACTACACGTCCGGCTCCCTTACCACCATTAGCTTGCCAAAAGACTTGTGCAAATGAACCTTCACCACCGTTATTGATATAGTCCGGATTATGCTGGTTTGTCTTTTTACAATCGCCATCATTAGCATAATAGTTCTTATAAGTTGTAGTCATATAGACATTTGCAGTACCATAGGCACTATTCTCCTCTTCTGTGTTAATGAAAGCCAGTAACACCTCCGTATTTCCATCAGCATACATAGGAGTATAAAATACGTCAATAAAAGGACATCCATCATTGGAAGCATTACTACCAAAGCGTTGATTTATAAGGGAATATTCTCCACTTTCCACTAATGGTTTCAGTACTGAAACTGCTTTTTCAGCATTACCTTCTGCCAAATAAAGTTCACCCAAATAGTGACGTGCCACAGCACCAGAGACTTTACTATTATTAGAAGTACGCAAAGGAAGGTTATCGACTGCAAACTGGAAATCTTCTGCCATCACTTCGCGAATACTACTCAAGGAAGCACGGTCCCAATCATCACGATAATTCAATCCTGTAATTTCTTGTGTTGAAAGGGGCACTGCACCAAATGAATAGGTAAGGTGACGGTAAGCCCAAGCACGGAAAAAGCGAGCTTCGGCCAACACCTCATTTTTACGATTTTCAGCATCAGCACCACTTCCCCAGTTAATGCCATCATTGTCAGCTCTTGAGATAACCATATTGGCAGTGTTGATGATACGATATCCCCACTGGAAAATATTATTCCAAATAGCAAGATCAGTGTAAGTTATCTCTTTGGGATTGTAGAGGAACTTCATTTCCGCATGACTATTATTGGCCCATGAATTATCTACCCCTCCACCCCAGGCAGAATGCAGACAGAGCGCAATACTTCCTCCCATTGCATCAGCACGGCGATACTCTGCACGCATAAGACCATAAAGAGGCGTTATCATCGATTTAAATCCATTGTAATCTACAAGTAAATTTTCAGGATAAAGTGCATCACGAGGATCTTCCTTAAGAAACTTATCCTCATTACAGCCGCCCATAGTGAGCAATAATACTGTAAACACTAAGACATTGAAATATGTTATTTTTTTCATATGTGCAATTTCATTTTAGCTTTTTATGATATATTACTCTCATCAAATATCTAACTTTAGTCCAAAAGTGAACGAACGTACTGGAGGAGCAGCCAATTGATCATTGAGAAATTCCGGATCCATACCTGTCCAGCCAGTTATTGTAGCCAAATTCTTAATGTTCATGTAAAGATTGAGCCGTTTGATGAAAGTACGACGCAACCATTGTTGTGGGAAATTATAACCCAATGTAACGTCGGAAATACGTAAGAAATCTGTCTTTTCATAGAAACTGGCTCCCTCTGGATTCACATCACTATTCAAACTATTTTTCGGATAGCTATTCGTAGGATTCTCTGGAGTCCAAAAATCCACCAAAAAGCGGTTCTGGCGATATGAATTATGGCTTGTATCATACAAGGCATTCAGATGGGTTTGTCCTAACTGAGCCGTTAAGAACACACTCAGAGTGAAGTTTTTGTACTCAAAAGTGTTCATCAAACTCATATTTACTTTAGGAATAGCCGACCCTATAATAGTCTTATCAGCCGTTGTAATATCGTTACCATCTACATCAAGGTATTTCACATATCCAGGATACGAATTACGATAGTTAGGATCTTGCTGCCCTGTCGGGTTAGACGGATCAGCAATCTGCCATACACCGATAATTTTATAATCATAGTTCACATTGATAGGTTCACCAATAAACCACTTGGAAGCCACATCATCAACCGGCTTTCCATTAGCATCATACAAACCAACATCTACAATCTCCGAACGATAGTGTGAGAGGTTGAAAGAGGTGCTCCAGCTAAAACTCTTATGTGTAATGTTATTAGAAGTTATCTGGAATTCAAAACCACGATTACGGGTCTGTCCACGATTCTCAGTAATAGAGCCAGTACCATTAATGGTAGGAATAGAACGGGAAAGCAGCAAATCTTTGGTTTTAGACCAATAAATATCAAATGAACTCTGAATACGTCCATTCCAAAGTGCAATATCAAAGCCAGTATTAATAGATGTAGTAGTTTCCCAACCTAAACCGGGCGAAGCTAACTTCGACGGATAGAAACCAAACTGTGCAGTATGATCATCATTCAGATAATTGTAAGTTGAAAGATTAGGTAGTGTACTATAAGCACTGATAGCCTCATTGCCATTTTTACCCCATGACAAGCGATATTTCAGATTGCTAATGGTTTCACTTATAGGCTTGTCTTTAAAAAAAGATTCATTGGAAATATTCCATCCAATAGCGGCTGAAGGAAAAACGCCGAATTTAGAACTTTCACCAAAAGCGGAGTAACCATCACGACGAGCAGTAAGAGTCAACAAGTAACGATCATCATAAGTATAATTCAAACGCCCCATTTGTGAAATATGATTTTCTTTATAATAATTGGAATTACCAGACATTGTGGCAGCTTTAGAAATCTGGTAATAATACATCACATCATTGGGAAAATTCTTACCTTCCATTGTATTCTGTTCATATTCCTTGCTTTGAGCAGAATATAATCCTGTGAAAAATATACGATGTTTGCCAAATTCACGTTGATAAGAAATAATATTCTCCAAAATCCATTCTTCTGAATGCCAGTCATCAGTATTCAATACGCCATTAGCACTAGCTCCTTCGTAGGTATCCAAACCTTGATAATTCTTATAGGAGCTGTTTTGGTAAGTGAAGCCTGTATTCAATTTATAGCTCAGCCCTTTAATAAAGGGAAACTTTACCTCAAGCACATTATTAGTGATAACCTTTGCACGAATATCTTTTGCCTTATTATTAAGAGATCCCAACGGATTAATGCTGAAAGCTGAAGAGGAGTCCTCAGTAGCAGAAAGTGTAAGTGAACCATCCTCGTTATAAGCACGTCCCAACGGAACTTGTTTTATAGCCCGCCAAAAAGAAGCACTGCTACCACTACGATCGTAGCGACCTAACTGTGTAGTAGTAGAAAATTTCAACCAACTATTAAACTCCTGATCAAGATTGAAACGTACATTATAACGCTTGAACTCATTGCCTACCGCAGTTCCTTTCACATCCGTATAGTTCAATGAAATGAAATAGCTGGTTTTGTTAGCTCCACCACGGAAAGAAAGGTTATGCTGTTGTTTTATACCGGTCTGTGTTGCCAACTTCATCCAATCAGTACTCTGACCGGCAGCATACATAGCTAATTCAGTAGGAGTAAAGTTATCTAACCAAGGTTCAGGATTCTCTTCTGTAGGAGGAGTAGTATTGGTAGCCTTGAAAGCTTCAGATTTATACTTATAGAATTCTTTGCCATTCATCATACGAGGTAAATTGATAGGCTGGTCAATAGTAACATAAGTATCGTATGATACCGTCAATCTGTCTTTCTTACCGCGCTTAGAAGTAATAAGGATTACACCGTTAGAACCGCGAGCACCATAAATGGCTGCTGAAGAGGCATCCTTCAATACTTCTATACTCTCTACATCATTGGGATTGATTTCCGACCATGGACCATCAAAAGGTATTCCATCAAGAATAACAAGAGGTTTATTATCGGCCGTAATGGAGTTGTTACCACGAATACGTGTAGTAGTAGACGAACCTTCAGCATTACTACCCGTCACACTAATATTCAATCCTGGAACTGCTCCTTGCAAAGATTGAATCAAATTAGCTTGTGGGCGACTTTCAAGTACATCCGAGTTAACTGAAGCAACCGAACCTGTAAGATCACTTTTGCGCTGTACACCATAACCTACTACTACCACCTCATCCAGTGCCTGGTTATCTTCTTTCAGTACAATCTTTAACGATGATGCGTCTTTCACCTGCAATGTCTTGGATATATACCCAATGAAACTTATCTCCATTACCGCCCCCTTAGTCACTGAAGCGAGTTTAAAGTTTCCTTCTACATCGGTAATGGTGCCCGTACCCGTACCTTGTATCACTACATTGGCACCGATTATCGGTTCTCCTTGTTCATCTGTCACATTTCCGTTAATATTCCATGTCTGTGCATGAAGTGAGCTTGAAAGTGACAGCATCCACATAAGACAGACAAGCAAAATACCACTTGCGTCTCTCGATTTTTGTCTGGTTTTCATAAATTACATTTTTAAGTTAATAGGAACTTGTGTGTAAAAAATCTCGAGAGCAAAATTAGACAATGTAACAACCGATTATATTCACAGGTAGAGGATTTGGTAAATTCACAAAGTTATATATTACTGATTATCTTTCAATTACAGACAGACTCAATAGATTTTCAGTAGTGATTTAAATTAAATCGGTAATCAAAAACATGTATATAGATAATTGCCATTCGATAGTATTAAGCTATTGAATGGCAATTATCTATATACATGTGGGTAAAAAATGAGAGAAACGCTCAGTCTTCAAATTACTTTTTACAAACCTCTTTCACAGCTCGAAGAAATTCCTCCTTACTGAGCGAAGATTTATTTAAAGTTATAGAACGATTATTATATACGGTTTGCAGTGAACAGTGCAAAAATTCTGCAATCTTCTCACTATCCGTTACCCCCATTCGTATCAAAGCATGAATACGAAGTTCTGTATTAAGCCGCCCAGACTTCACTTCAATATGTTCTTCGGGACGTAGCAAACTATTGAAGTGCTCTACAAAATCAGGGTATAAATGTAGAATAATGGAATCAAATTTCTCATAAAAATCCTTCATTTCATCGCTCATGGTAGAAGTAGAACTAATCATCTTCTTTAAATCTTCAAGTTGCCCAGCCTTTAATTTACGGTTTAACTTTTTACGATACTCCTCCATACGGCAAATATAGGATGAACAAAGTTTGAATACCTGACCAATATACTCCTCCTTAATATAATTTGTGTCACGTAGAACCAAATTGAGCTTTTGCAGTTCACTATTAAGACTCTTCAATCTACCATTGGCCACATGTAGCTCAACCAAAGCTTTCCTACGTCTTCTTGTTTGCCTTCTCAAAAAGAAAAGAGCTATCAGCAATACAATAGTGAGAAAACTAATAAATAAAAGGAATAGCTTTAGCTGCTTCTGTTGCATATGATCACGTTCAATGTAGCTTTGATGTATCCTTCTCTGCAACTTCTGCTGATGAAGCAGTCGTACACGGCTCTTAAAAGTTATACCGATATCAGAACAATAAGTACTATAACGATAGGCTCGGTCCAACTGACCTTGTTCATATAAATAGGAAGCCAATGCATACAACGAACCAATATCACGATTCACAGCATATACATCAGCAATACCTGAGAGAATCATATTTTCCAGCCACTTGGTATGGTTGTGTTCTTTTTCATAAAGTAGAGCCAAGTTATAAGCTAAAATAGAATAATTACGACTATTAGGTAGAAGACGTTGTTTTTCCTTTTCCAACTCATCCCTAATGGCAATACGTTGTGCACCGGGAACATCTTGATATTTCCACACACGGCTATAAAGGTAGCGTGGCTCGTCAGGAGTGGCCGTCTGCAATACTGAATCTGAATATAACGCATAAAGTTGACCATAATGCTCATGTAATGCATCATCACCTAATGAATAGAGTTGCAACCGCGAGCAGAGAGTACGCATCTGACCATAATAACGCGAACGTAAGTAGCGAGGCATACTGGAAGAACAGAGTGAATGCATTACTTCAGAGGCTTGACTAAGCAAGCCATTAGCCGTATAAACAAAACCAATACCTAATAAAGATTCAATCTCACGATTCTTATCATGATATTGTCGTGCTAAATCAAGGCTTTGTGTAGTATACTTCATAGCCGAATCTGCATCATACACGCGATATTCTTGATAAATAGCCTGATTAAGTTCATACTGTTTCTCAAATGCCTTAGATTGTCTTAGTGAATGCTTCAACGCCTCTATTCGCTCCTCTTTCTGCAAAATAAGTTTATCAGAATTATCTATCAGACTATCTAATTGAGTAAACAATGCCTCATTTGCCTTAGCAGCACTATCTGAGATATGCTGCTTGCATCCAGCACAAAAAAACAAATATAGTAAGAAGAATAGGTTTAAACAAAAATGTTTTTTCATATTTCTATACTCGTTGGTAGAATTCATTTATTTAATAAATGAATTAAAAAAGTTACATACATCTTTGATTTTTAATATCAAAGTTCTAATTACAATCAATTCTACACACAACTTGTATGCAATATTCGCAAGAATTCTCGACATCTGCAAACAATTAACTAGTAATTTGGCTGCTTAACATAGAAATAACCAAATACGAAACACAAAAGCATCCACTCTTCTATTATACTTATATTGTTACTCTTAAATGCTTAACATTAATGATTATTGGGAGAATAAGAGCAATCGCTCTTAGCACAATACCATTCTATTCCAAAACATTTGTAACATTTCTGTAACATGTATGACATTTCCCTGCAACACCAAACTCTTTCCTTTGCAGCCGGAAATAAAATACATGTCTATGGAAACAATTTATCTGGGTATCGTCATCTTTCTGTTCGTACTCGCGATTTTCGACCTCGTGGTAGGTGTCAGTAATGATGCGGTCAATTTTCTTCAGTCGGCTGTCGGAGCAAAGGCAGCATCTTTCAAAACCATACTGTTCATTGCAGGCATTGGCGTCTTCATCGGTGCGGCACTCAGCAATGGCATGATGGACATTGCACGACACGGCATCTATCAACCGGAGCACTTCTACTTTGCCGAAATCATGTGCATTCTGCTTGCCGTCATGTTGACGGACGTCGTGCTATTAGATGTCTTCAACACTATGGGAATGCCTACCTCCACCACTGTATCCATGGTGTTCGAACTGTTGGGAGGTACGTTCGCACTGGCGCTCATCAAGGTCTATAACAGCGATACATTGGGACTGGGCGACCTCATCAATACAGACAAGGCACTGTCTGTCATCATGGCCATTTTTGTATCCGTAGCCATTGCCTTCTTTTTCGGTATGCTGGTACAGTGGCTGGCACGTATCGTGTTCACCTTCAACTACAAGAAAAACATGAAATACAGCATCGCGCTGTTCGGTGGTATAGCTGCCACCAGCATCATCTACTTCATGCTGATAAAGGGGCTGAAAGACAGCTCATTCATGACCCCTGAAAACAAGCAATGGATACACGACAATACCGCATTGCTGATAACCGGTTTCTTTGTATTCTTCACCATACTGATGCAGATACTGCATTGGTGCAAGATAAATGTCTTCAAAGTAGTGGTTCTGATGGGTACTTTCGCCCTCGCTCTTGCCTTTGCCGGCAATGACTTGGTGAACTTTATCGGTGTCCCCCTCGCAGGATATTCCTCATTTATTGACTATACAGCCAATGGTACGGCCGCCGGCCCCGACGGATTCCTGATGTCCTCACTCCTCGGTGCAGCCAAAACCCCGTGGTATTTCCTTATCGGTGCAGGCGCCATTATGGTTTATGCACTCTGCACATCCAAGAAAGCCCACAACGTTATCAAGACTTCCGTGGACCTTGCCCGCCAGGATGACGGTGAAGAGAACTTCGGAAGTACCCCGATAGCCCGTACGCTGGTACGCTTCAGCATGACTCTGGCTAACGGAATATCCAAAACGATGCCCGAAAGCAGCAAGCGGTGGATGAACACACGCTTCCAGAAGGATGAAGCCATCATAGCCGACGGCGCCGCTTTTGACTTGGTTCGCGCCTCCGTCAATCTCGTATTGGCTGGTCTGCTCATCGCCTTGGGAACTTCCTTGAAACTTCCCCTTTCCACCACTTACGTCACCTTTATGGTAGCCATGGGTACATCGCTTGCCGACCGTGCCTGGGGACGTGATTCGGCGGTATTCCGCATTACGGGTGTGCTCAGCGTTATCGGCGGTTGGTTCATCACTGCCGGAGCAGCGTTCACCATCTGTTTCTTCGTAGCACTGATTATCCATTTCGGCGGTACGGTTGCCATCCTGGCACTGATTGGTCTGGCAGTCTTCATGCTGATTCGTAGCCAAGTGATGTACAAAAAGCGCAAGGAAAAAGAAAAAGGCAACGAGACCCTAAAACAGTTGATGAAGAGTACGGACAACAATGAAGTCATCGAATTGCTCCGCAAGCATACCCGTGAAGAACTGGTGAAGATTATGGAATTCACAGAAGAGAATTTTGAACGTACCGTCACTTCCTTCCTACACGAGAATCTACGCGGACTGCGTCGTGCCATGGGCTCAGTAAAATTCGAAAAACAACTCATCAAGCAGATGAAGCGTACCGGAACACTTGCCATGTGCCGTCTCGACAACAATACCGTACTGGAAAAAGGACTCTATTACTATCAAGGCAACGACTTTGCCAGCGAACTGGTGTACAGCGTAGGCCGTCTTTGCGAACCTTGCTTAGAGCACATAGACAATAACTTCAATCCGCTGGATGCCATTCAGAAAGGAGAATTTACAGACGTAGCCGAAGACATCTGCTATCTGTTACAAGTATGCCGCCACAAGCTGGAAACGAACAATTATGATGAACTGGAAACAGAGATTCGCAAAGCCAACGACCTCAACGGACAGTTGTCTCACCTGAAACGCGAAGAGCTGCAACGCATCCAAAGCCAGAGCGGCAGCATCAAAGTCAGCATGGTATACCTGACTATGATACAAGAAGCCCAGAACGTAGTGACCTACACCATCAACCTGATGAAAGTAAGCCGCAAGTTCCAAGTAGAAAAAGAAGAGTTATAAGTTATAAGTTATGAGTTATAACGCATGGTACATAACATGCAACTTATAACTCATAACTCCTTAAGCCCCATCTTCTCCGCCCGTTGCAACATAAATGCACGGGCGGCTTCGTATTCATTGGGAATGATGCCGTCCAAAATGGCATCCTTAATGGCACTCTTCAAGGCACCTACCTGCTGGCAAGGAGAAAGGCCGAAAGTCTTCATGATTTCTTCACCACTGACCGGAGGCTGGAAATTACGGATACGGTCGCGTTCCTCCAAATCCTTCAGCTTCTGGCGTACCAACTGAAAATTATTAAGGAAGCGTTTCTTACGCTCCATATTCTTGGAAGTAATGTCGGCTTCGCACAGTGTCATCAGGTCGTCTATATCATCACCTGCCTCAAACAAGAGACGACGCACTGCCGAGTCGGTCACTACATCATCCGCTATCACAATGGGACGCATGTGCAGGCTCACCATTTTCTGCACATATTTCATCTTCTCATTCATAGGGAGCTTCATCTTGCGGAAAATATCGGGTATCATCTTCTCGCCAATGAAATTATGGTTATGGAACGTCCAGCCCACACGGGGTTCCCAACGCTTGGTGGCAGGCTTGGCTATATCATGCAGAAGAGCTGCCCAGCGTAGCCAAAGGTTGTCGGTCTTCTTGCTGATGTTGTCGAGTACTTCGAGCGTATGGTAGAAATTGTCCTTATGGGCGCGTCCATTGCGCGTCTCCACGCCTTGCAGCCTAACAAGTTCCGGGAATATCAGTTCCAGCAGACCACAGCGGTCCAGCTCAATGAATCCCTTAGACGGAATAGGTGACAAGATGATTTTGTTCAGTTCGTCTGCAATGCGTTCTTTGGAGATGATGGAGATGCGTTCGCGATTACGCTCCAGAGAATCGAATGTCTCATCGTCAATATAGAATCCCAGCTGGGTGGCAAAACGGACACAGCGCATCATGCGCAAAGGGTCATCACTGAAAGTTATATCAGGGTCGAGGGGAGTCCGGATGGTCTTTTCCTTCAAGTCTCCAATACCGCCAAAGGGGTCGACCAACTCGCCATAACGCACCCGGTTCAGGCAAACAGCCAGTGCATTGATGGTAAAATCACGGCGGTTCTGGTCATCCTCCAATGTACCGTCCTCTACAATAGGCTTGCGGGAATCGTGTGTATACGATTCTTTTCTTGCACCCACAAACTCAACTTCCGTACCATAGTACTTCAATTGTGCCGTACCGAAATTCTTGAAGACGGAAACATGCGCCCCACGCCCCAGACGCTGACCCAGTGCCTCGGCCATGGCAATGCCACTGCCTACCACCACCACATCAATATCCTTGGAAGGACGTTGCAGGAAAATATCACGTACATATCCACCGACTACGTAACATTCCAATCCCAATTCATCAGCCGTTTCGGATATCCGCTTGAATATATCATCACTAAAATATTGCTTCAGTTCTTCTGCCGTCAAATCTATCATAAATAATGCGCTAATGTAATGAATACGCAAATGTGTTAATGGTCTATTAGCACATTTGCACATTAAAATGCTGCAAAGATAAAGATATTATTTCTATTTTTGTGGACTCTAACTCCAAGAACAACAAATATGAAAAAAGTAATACTCCTTGCATGCCTATGCTGTACACTCTTCTCTTGCGAAGATGTGGAGAAGAAGGCCGGTGAAAAACTACAAGCTGCCCGCGAAGCGTTTGAACTCGGCAACTACAATGAAGCGAAGATTCTGATTGACAGCATCAAGATGCTCTATCCCAAAGCGTTTGAAACTCGCCGTGCAGGCATCGGCCTGATGCAGGAAGTGGAACTGAAAGAGCAGGAAAAGAGCCTGGTCTATCTGGACAGTATGCTTCAAGCCAAACAAAAGGATTTCGATGCAATCAAAGGGAAATACACCTTTGAAAAAGATGCCGAATACCAGAATATCGGCAATTACCTTCATCCTTCCCAAGTGATAGAAAAAAATCTGCATCGCTCTTTCCTTCGCTTCCAGGTAGACGAAAACGGAGTCATGAGCATGACTTCCATTTATTGCGGAGCCCATAATATCCACCATGTGGCCGTCAAAGTCACTGCTCCCGATGGTAGCTTTGCCGAAACACCCGCCGCCAAAGACAGCTACGAAACCACTGACCTCGGTGAAAAGATTGAAAAGGCAGACTTCAAACTGGGAGAAGACGGAAACGTCATGGGGTTCCTTTATCTGAACAAGGACAAGAATATCAAAGTCAACTATCAAGGGGAACGTCCCTATTCCATCACCATGACTGCCGCCGACCGCCAGGCCCTTGCCAGCGTCTACGAACTGGCACAACTGCTGTCATCCATGACGGAAATAAAGAAGAATATGGAAGAAGCCAATCTCAAAATCGAATTTGTAAAAAAGAAGATGGAAGAGAGAAAAGACAATGCACAAGAATAAAAAGAAGGAAACCGGATGATATATTCATTACTTAGTCATCCGGTTCCCTTTTTATTATCAGTAAAGCCTTACCAAACTAATTTAGGTAAATAACGGCTCAGACATGTACGCAAAGCAGACAGAGTGATGGGTTTTACCAACACTTCCGAGGCTCCGCACTCCAAGGCTTTTTCGCGGTCGGCAGTAAAGGCGTAAGCGGTCTGCATGATGATGGGAAGTTCCTTATCCTTCTTGCGAATAATCACCGTAGCATCCAGCCCGTTCATAATAGGCATTTTTATATCCATCAGAATAACTTCCGCCTTGTCGCGATTCTCTTCGAACAAATTTACAATATCCTCACCATTCTTTGCCCATAGTATCTCGCATTTCTTGCCGATAATAGCCTTTATCAGTTTAAAGTTACTATCATCATCTTCCGCAACCAGAATAAGCGGACGGTAATCTCCTGACACTTTTTCTATTTCCATGACCTATGCGTTTTGTTTATATAGGGGCAAAGATATAAAAAATAATAGATTTGCACTATCTTTGCAGCTCATTAAAAAAATATATAATGATTTCTATAGACGGACTGGCCGTAGAATTCGGCGGAACTACTTTATTCAGTGACATATCTTTCGTTATCAACGAAAAAGACCGTATCGCCCTGATGGGTAAAAATGGAGCGGGGAAAAGTACATTGTTGAAAATCCTGGCAGGTGTAAGACAACCTACCCGTGGAAAAATCTCAGCCCCCAAGGACAGTGTCATAGCTTACCTTCCACAGCACCTTATGACGGAAGACGGACGTACCGTATTCCAGGAAGCGGCGCAAGCCTTTGCCCACCTGCATGAAATGGAAGCTGAAATAGAGCGCCTCAACAAGGAACTGGAAACGCGTACCGACTACGAAAGCGACAGCTACATGGAACTTATCGAGAATGTCTCCGCCTTAAGCGAAAAGTTCTATGCCATCGACTCCACCAATTACGAGGAGGATGTGGAAAAAGCACTGCTCGGACTGGGCTTTGTACGCGAAGACTTCAACCGCCAGACCAATGACTTCAGCGGCGGATGGCGCATGCGCATCGAGCTTGCCAAGCTGTTGCTGCAAAAGCCTGACGTGCTGTTGCTAGACGAGCCTACCAACCATCTGGACATAGAATCCATACAATGGCTGGAAGATTTCCTTATCAGCAATGGAAAGGCTGTCATCGTCATCAGCCACGACCGTAAATTCGTAGACAACATCACCACCCGTACCATTGAAGTGACCATGGGACGGATATACGATTACAAAGTAAACTACTCCAAATACCTGGAACTCCGCAAGGAACGCCGCGAACAGCAACAGAAAGCCTACGACGACCAGCAGAAGTTCATTGCCGAAACCAAGGAATTCATCGAACGGTTCAAAGGCACCTACTCCAAAACCCTGCAAGTGCAAAGCCGCGTAAAAATGCTGGAGAAGCTGGAACTGCTGGAAGTGGATGAAGAAGACACTTCAGCGTTACGCCTCAAATTCCCTCCTTCTCCCCGCTCAGGCAATTATCCCGTCATCATGGAGGGAGTAGGGAAAAGTTACGGTGACCATGTGGTCTTCAAGAATGCCAACCTCACCATAGAACGGGGAGACAAGGTTGCTTTCGTTGGTAAGAACGGTGAAGGAAAGTCAACGTTAGTGAAGTGCATCATGAAGGAAATAGAACATGAAGGCACCCTCACGATAGGACACAACGTGCAGATTGGATATTTCGCACAAAACCAAGCCTCATTGTTGGATGAGAACCTAACCGTGTTCCAGACTATCGACGATGTTGCCAAAGGAGAAATCCGCAACAAGATACGCGACCTACTGGGTGCCTTCATGTTCGGTGGTCCCGAAGAGTCCATGAAGAAGGTCAAGGTGCTTTCCGGTGGAGAGCGCACGCGCCTCGCCATGATAAAGCTTTTGCTCGAACCGGTGAATCTGCTGATACTGGACGAACCGACCAACCATCTGGACATGAAAACCAAAGATATCCTGAAGCAAGCGTTACTGGATTTTGACGGTACCCTTATCCTCGTCAGCCACGACCGTGACTTCCTGGACGGACTGGTAAGCAAGGTATATGAATTCGGCAACAAACAAGTGAAAGAGCACTTGAGCGGCATCTACGAATTCCTTGAAAAGAAGAAAATGGACTCCCTCCGCGAACTGGAACGATAAGCATCTGCTAAACCCGGCGTCCGAACAAATGGCCGATACATATTGTTTTCATTTTACTAAACACTTAACTAAGAGATATTAAAATGAAACAATATGATGCCATCATAATAGGATTCGGCAAGGGCGGCAAGTTATTGGCCGCCGAACTGGCCGAACGGAATTGGAAAGTAGCCATCGTGGAACGTTCCCCTCAGATGTACGGAGGAACATGTGTAAACGTAGGATGTATCCCTACCCAAACTCTGATTCACGAATCGGAATATGCGGAAAAAAGATACTATGACGATTATAAGAACCAGTCCAAACTGTATGCACTTGCCGTGGCGCGGAAAGACAAGCTTGTATCCTTCCTGCGTGAGAAAAATTATGAAAATGTAAAAAACAAGCCTAATATAACCCTCTATGACGGAACTGCTTCTTTCTTGTCCGAAAATACAATCCGTATAGTCTCCGGCAAGGACGAAACGATTCTTGAGGGAAAAGAGATATTCATCAACACCGGGTCCACCCCTATCCTGCCTGCCATCGACGGACTCAAGGAGAGCAAGTACGTATATACCAGTGAGACCTTGCTGCAATCGAACAAACTGCCCGCACACCTGCTCGTCATCGGCGGCGGTGCTGTCGGATTGGAGTTTGCCACTATGTATGCAGGCTTTGGAAGCCATGTCACACTGCTGGAAGCGGGAAACCGCTTTCTGCCTAAAGTGGACCGCGACATTGCCGCCTCCATGCTGGAAGCATTGAACCGAAAGCGTATCAATGTCCGGTTGAACGCCCGTGTCCAATCCGTGTACGACACAGCCGAAGGAATAACTCTGACCTATACGGACAGTGCAAACGGCACTCCCTACTACTTGAAAGGAGATGCCTTGCTGGTAGCCATCGGTCGCAAGCCTATGACTGCAGAGCTGAATCTGGAAAAAGCGGGTATACAAACAGACAAGCGGGGAGCCATCGTTGTCGACAACCAATTACGGACTACAGCCCCACACGTATGGGTCCTGGGGGACGTAAAAGGAGACGAACAGTTCGACTACTTGTCCATCGATGATTTCCGTATCATCCGTAACCAACTCTTTGAAAACAAAAAAAGGAGTACAAAAGACCGGTATCCAATCCCCTTTACCATTTTCACCGACCCACCGCTGGCACATATAGGACTGACGGAAGAGGAAGCGATGAAGAACGGTTATTCCATACATGTGGCACGTATCCCTGCTGCCATGATTCCACGTGCCCGTACGCTACACAGCATAGACGGTATGCTCAAAGCTATTGTAGACATCCATACCGGACGGATTCTGGGTTGTACCCTACTTTGTGCCGATGCACCAGAAGTAATCAATACCGTAGCATCAATCATGAAAACGGGACAGCGTTACCATTTCCTGCGGGACTTCATTTTCACCCACCCCAGCATGAATGAGGGATTGAATATGTTATTCAAACCTTTTTAGCATTTTCTATTTGGTAATTAAGTCCTTAACCTCTATCTTTGCATCCGTCCAAAGATAGAGGAATGAAAAAGAAACAGTACATAACCTATATTCTTTTTTTCATCAGCTTGATAATGCTGGTGATACCCGTCATTCCCCACCATCATCATGCCGACGGAATGATATGCATGAAGAATGATATCACTGCCGATTGCTGCGGACACCGTCATAGCCCGGGCAACGAACACTGCTGTTGCGACACGGGATGCATGACAACCCACTTTGTACAACAGACGCCCAGCTCTTCCAATGATGTGTGTTCACATCCGGATGCCTTGTGGGCAGTTACCCTACTCATTGAACCTTTTTCCAAGTTACTCATCCTACCCGAGTTTGACATAAGCAGGCAGGAGTGTATCTATCTGGAATCTCTTCATAGCACATTTATCATATGTGCTACGGGACTTCGTGCCCCTCCGTCTCTTCTTGCTTAACTGTTACCGGAACATCACCGGGACAGATTTCTATCCGGCATAAGGAACAATGCAATTTGGTTGCACGCCCTATGCCCTAACTTTGTATTCAAAATCAAAAAGTAAGAACAAATATCATCATGAAAAAAGTTATTTTCATGGGAGTCTTGGGATTATTCCTTTTAGGCTCCTGTAACAGCAAGTCCGGAGACAGCCACGAAGGACATAATCACGAAACAGAAGAGCACAATCATGACGGACATGACCACGAACATGAGGGACACAACCATGAGCACGAAGAGCAGGAAAACCATGCCGGAGGAAGCGATGAAATCATCCTGCCACCAGCAAAGGCGCAAGCTGCCGGCGTAGCAGTCAGCACTGTTAAACCGGGTAGTTTCCATCAAGTCATCAAGACCAGCGGCCAGGTGATGGCAGCCCAGGGAGACGAGAGCGTAGCCGTAGCTACAGTAGCAGGCGTGGTTTCCTTCAAGGGAAAAGTTATCGAAGGAATGAGCGTCAGCAAAGGTACTCCTTTGGTAGTATTGTCATCCAAAAACATGGCCGACGGAGACCCGGTGCAGAAAGCCCGGATAGCCTACGAGGTTTCCAAAAAAGAATACGAGCGTATGAAAGCGCTTGTAGGCAACAAAATCGTATCTGAAAAGGAATTTGCGCAAGCCGAACAGATTTACGAAAATGCCCGTATCAGTTACGAGGCAGTCGCAAAGAACCATTCGGCAAGCGGCCAGGCGGTTGTTTCTCCCATCAGCGGTTATGTGAAGAATCTGTTGGTAAAAGAAGGGGACTACGTCAGCGTCGGCCAGCCGTTGGTAAGCGTCACCCAGAACCGCAAGCTTTTCCTGCGTGCGGATGTATCCGAAAAGTACTATCCTTACCTAAACAGCATCGGTTCCGCCAACTTCCGTACTCCTTATAATAATAAGGTATATACATTGAAAGAACTGGGCGGGCGCATGCTTTCTTATGGAAAGGCTTCGGGTGAGAACGGATATTATGTACCCGTAACTTTTGAATTCGACAATAAGGGAGACGTTATTCCCGGCTCGTTTGTAGAAGTATTCCTATTATCCTCACCAATGGAGAACGTGTTGTCTCTTCCTCACAGTGCGCTGACCGAGGAACAAGGCAGCTTCTTTGTCTACCTGCAACTGGATGAAGAGGGCTACAAAAAACAGCTTGTCACCCTGGGTGCCGACAATGGCGAAAGTGTACAAATCCTTTCCGGCATAAAAGCAGGCGATCGCGTCGTAACCCAAGGAGCCTATCAAGTGAAGCTGGCATCGGCAACGAATGCTATTCCGGCACATAGCCATGAACACTAATCTCATGCACAATTTGACAATTTACAAAGTACCATTTCGCTATGCAGTATAAGGGTTACGTGACGAATGGGGAGTGTAAAGTCAGATAAACAAGAAATATTAGATAAAACAGCAAGTGCGGCTGACATTGCGCAGCCCAATTGTACATTGTAAATAGTAAATAGAAAGATGTTAAACAAAATAATTGGTTTTTCTCTTCAGAACCGCATCCTGGTGCTGGTAGCATCGGTGCTGTTGCTGATTGGCGGTACTTATACCGCCATGCATACGGAAGTGGATGTGTTCCCTGACCTCAATGCGCCGACCGTGGTCATCATGACCGAAGCAAATGGTATGGCAGCAGAGGAAGTGGAACAGCTGGTCACTTTTCCCGTAGAAACGGCTGTAAACGGTGCAACGGGTGTGCGCCGTGTACGCTCTTCCTCAACGAACGGTTTTTCTGTAGTCTGGGTAGAATTCGACTGGGATACAGATATCTATCTTGCCCGGCAGATTGTCAGTGAGAAGCTGGCAGTCGTCAGCGAATCCTTACCGGCCAACGTAGGCAAGCCGACACTAGGCCCACAATCGTCCATTTTGGGCGAGATGCTGATTGTAGGTCTGACAGCAGATTCGACCTCTATGTTGGATTTGCGTACCATTGCCGACTGGACCATACGTCCCCGCCTGCTCTCTACGGGCGGTGTGGCACAAGTAGCCGTACTGGGTGGCGACATCAAGGAATATCAAGTGCAGCTGGACCCGGAACGGATGCGCCATTACGGCGTGACATTGAGCGAAGTGATGAACATCACCCGCGAAATGAACCTGAATGCCAATGGTGGAGTGCTCTATGAATATGGCAATGAATATATCGTACGCGGCGTACTTTCTACCGACAAGGTAGACCAGATAGCCAAGGCCATGGTGCGGAGCAACGGAGTCTCCGGCGCCCCTATCCTGCTGGAAGATATTGCCGACGTTCAAGTCGGAGCCAAACTTCCTAAACTGGGTACCGCCTCGGAACGCGGTAAGCATGCCGTACTGCTGACAGTCACCAAGCAACCTGCCACAAGCACGCTGGAGCTTACAGACAAACTGGAAGCTTCCCTGCAAGACCTGCAGAAGAATCTACCGGCGGACGTAAAGGTTTCCACAGACATCTTCCGTCAAAGCCGTTTCATCGAAAGTTCCATCGGAAACGTTCAGAAGTCGTTGTTGGAGGGAGGTATTTTCGTTGTCATCGTGCTTTTCCTGTTCCTTGCCAACATACGTACCACAGTCATCTCGCTGGTGACACTGCCGTTGTCACTGATTGCCTCCATCCTTGCCCTGCACTATATGGGCTTTACGATAAATACCATGAGCCTGGGAGGTATGGCTATCGCCATCGGTTCGCTGGTGGATGATGCCATCGTGGACGTGGAGAATGTCTACAAGCGTTTGCACGAAAACCGACTGAAACCTGCCGGCGAGCAACTTCCTATTCTGGAAGTGGTGTTCAATGCTTCGAAAGAAGTGCGTATGCCTATCCTCAATTCAACGCTGATTATCATTGTCAGCTTCGTACCACTGTTCTTCCTTAGTGGTATGGAAGGTAGGATGTTGGTACCACTAGGCATTGCATTCATCGTGGCATTGGCGGCTTCAACCGTTGTGGCACTGACCGTAACGCCGGCACTTTGCTCCTATCTATTGGGAAAAGAGAAAACGAAAAAACAAAACAACGAAAACAGCGATTCTGCCGTAGCACGCAAGATGAAGCAATGGTATGGTTCTGCACTGACTTTTGTATTGGGGCATAAGAAAGGGGTACTGGGAGGTACTATCGGACTATTTGTAGTAGCGCTCGGCTGTTTCTTCACCCTGGGCCGCTCGTTCCTGCCGCCTTTCAATGAAGGTTCGTTCACCATCAATATCTCCTCGCTTCCAGGTATTTCCCTGGAAGAAAGCGACAAGATGGGGCACCGTGCCGAGGAGCTGCTGCTCTCCATCCCCGAAATACAGACCGTGGCCCGTAAAACGGGACGTGCAGAGCTGGACGAACACGCTCTGGGAGTAAACGTCTCTGAGATCGAGGCACCGTTTGAGTTGAAAGACCGCTCGCGCAGCGAGCTCGTGGCAGAAGTCCGCGAAAAACTGGGTACCATTGTAGGGGCAAACGTGGAAATAGGCCAGCCTATCAGCCACCGTATAGACGCCATGCTATCCGGTACAAAGGCGAACATCGCCATCAAACTGTTCGGCGACGACCTGAACCGCATGTTCACTCTGGGCAATGAAATCAAGAGTGCCATCCAGGGGATTCCCGGTATTGCCGACCTGAACGTGGAACAGCAGATTGAGCGTCCGCAACTTGTCATTTCACCCAAACGGGAAATGCTTGCCAAATACGGCATTTCACTGCCCGAATTTTCGGAGTTTGTCAATGTCTGCCTGGCCGGTGAAGCCGTTTCCCAAGTTTACGAAAAGGGAAAGAGCTTCGACCTGACCGTACGCGTGAAAGACAACCTACGCGACGAAATGGAAAAAATACGCAACTTGATGATTGATACGGGCGACGGACAGAAAATTCCACTGAACTATGTAGCGGAAATCCGCTCGGCCATGGGTCCGAACACCATCAGCCGCGAGAATGTAAAGCGTAAGATCGTCATCTCCGCCAACGTGGCCGACCGCGACCTGCGAAGTGTAGTCAACGATATACAAGCCCAGGTAGACGCACAAATCAAACTGCCGGAAGGATACCACATCGAATACGGCGGACAATTCGAAAGTGAACAGGCAGCAAGCCGCACGCTGGCACTTACTTCGTTCATGTCCATCGTGGTGATATTCCTGCTCCTCTACCATGAATTCCGCAGTGTGAAAGAGAGTGCCATCATCCTTATCAATCTGCCGCTGGCATTGATAGGTGGTGTATTCGCCCTGCTCATCACAACGGGAGAAGTGAGTATCCCCGCCATCATCGGTTTCATCTCACTGTTCGGTATCGCCACCCGAAACGGAATGCTGCTCATCAGCCATTACAACCACTTGCAGCAGGAAGAAGGCTATGGCGTCTACGACAGCGTTATCCGCGGTTCGCTCGACCGTCTGAATCCAATCCTGATGACCGCCCTATCCAGTGCACTGGCACTTATCCCGCTGGCTCTCAGTGGCGACCTGCCGGGCAACGAGATACAAAGCCCGATGGCAAAGGTTATCTTGGGCGGCCTTTTAACATCCACGTTCCTGAACGGTTTCATCATTCCGATTGTTTACCTGATGATGCACCATAACCAACAACCTAAAACGTCAGACAATGAATAAAAGATTTTTCATATTCAGCGCCGCCATCCTCGCTTTTGCGGGGATGAGCGCACAAACGTCCGGCATTGATGCCGTGCTCCAGCAGATAGAGGCCAACAACAAGGAATTGCAGGCTAACTCCCACCTCATTTCCTCACAAAAACTGGAGAACAAGACAAACAACAACCTCCCCGACCCTACACTGTCATACGCCCACCTTTGGGACTCCAAGAACAGTGACGAGACAGTCGGCGAAATGGTCATCTCGCAAAGCTTCGACTTCCCCACGCTTTACGCCACCCGAGGGAAGATGAACCGACTCAAGACAAATGCACTGGATGCACAAGCCACCGCCTTCCGCCAGCAGATATTGCTGCAAGCGAAGGAAGTATGCTTGGACATCATCATGCTGCAACGCCAGCAAGCCCTGCTCGACGAACGGTTGAAGAATGCGGAGGAACTGTCGGCCATGTACACCCGGCGTTTGGAAACGGGAGATGCCAATGCACTGGAAACCAACAAGATTAATCTGGAGTTGCTGAATGTACGCACGGAAGTCCGCATGAACCAGACGGCACTTAACAACAAACTGAAAGAGCTGCTTGTCCTCAACGGAAACCAGCCGCTCACACCGGGACGTCCCAGACCCGGTACCACACCCGACGCCCAAACACTCGGATTGACAGAATACCCGGCAGTGCCGTTGCCGGCCGACTTCCACCCGCTGGCCGACGAACTGCTGGCTTCAGACCCCACCCTGCAATCCTTGCAGGGTGAAAGTTCTGCCGCCCGGAAACAGATTTCGGCAAGCAAGCAAGGCTGGCTGCCCAAACTAGAACTGGGTTACCGTAGAAATACCGAATCGGGGCATCCGCTGAACGGTGTAGTAGTAGGCTTCTCTTTCCCGCTTTTCGAAAACCGCAATAAGGTCAAGATAGCCAAGACACAAGCGCTCAACATTGACTACCAAAAGGAGAACGCCGCACTGCAAGCCAGCTCCGCCTTGTGGCAACTCTATGAAGAGGCCAAGAACCTGCACGCTTCCATGGAGGAATACGAGCGCACCTTCCATCAACAGCAAGACCTTTCTTTACTGAAACAAGCACTTATGGGAGGACAAATCAGTATGATTGAATACTTCGTTGAAATATCGGTTGTCTATCAAAGCAAGACAAACCTCCTGCAACTGGAAAACCAGTATCAGAAGGCAATGGCACAGATATACAAGAGCCGGTTATAAATAGAAAGAGCTGTCTGCGGTTGGCAGACAGCTCTTTCTATTTCAATATATTGTAGTTATAGTTTTGTGACTTTACCCATAAACAGAATAACTCCCGTACTCTTCTCCTTTATCAGGAAGATGAAAGGACGGTCCACATAGAACGGAATTACCGTACTTGGTCCGGGAGCGGCCACGTCCATTCCTCCGACAGTTACAGCCGCAGCTTCCGTCCCCTCTTCATTCACTTTCACATAAGTGAACTGTTGCAGCAAACTGATAAACAAATCCTCATCCGCCATTCCGGAAAAATCGGCCGATGGAGTAAAAGCCTCTTGCATTCCCATTGCCATCATATCGTCAATGAGTTCTTTATCATATTCCATTTCAAACCGGGGTAACTTAAGGTTCAAGGCAGAGCTTGATAAACTACTGTTCCATTCCCCCCAGCGCTCGTCATTCAGCTGCGGCAGGCACTCATCCAACGATTTTCCCTCTGCCGGCAAGAGCACCACCATACTGAAAGCCTCATTGCCGTAAGGCAACTCTGCCATTGAGAAATACTCATTCTCGGCATAGTTGAATCTCTCGTCACGAAGATTCATCATGTGTACAGTCGATTTGCTTCCGTCAGCATTCGTAAAAGCCTCTTCTGCCGTATCCGATTTTTTGAATTGATTCTTCCAAATCCCCTTGAAATAAAGCGCATTCAACAGATAAAGACGCGCCGTCTCCGGAATCTCATTCAAGACTTTGGGGATGCAATTATTCGTTTTCCCGGCACACCAGCCGTTTATAATGTCCGGAGCCTTGGGAGAGGCAAAATCCAGCTCCTGCACTTGCGCGTCATACATCTTTTTGTTTACGCTTACAAAGTCGTCATGAACACCGAACCCTTTCTTTATCCAGATGGAATTGGCAATTCCCAACTGTGTGGTATTGTCCAAATCGAGCAACGCCTCCACCAGCTTCTTATTATAGTTGTTCATTTCTTCCAACGAATAGCCCGAAAAGCCCAGGACATCTGTCATCTCAGATAGTGTGTTTCCCAACGCTCCATTGGCAATCATAGACAGACAGAGCGAAGCGCTCAAAGGAGAGATGAACAGATTGGGCTTTTCCACCTCAGTTTTACAAACCTGATTAAAGAAACGGAAAGCGAAATCCGTTCCTAAATCCATCATCTCCTGCTCGGCACGGGTCAAGGCAATGTCTTTGCGAGGCTTGGGTTGTGGTGAAGAGTTGTCGTCACTCTGGCAGGCTGCAAGGATACAAAGTAGGCTTAAGGCAGTAATCGTTTTTTTAAGCATAAGCAAATAGTATTAGTTTTAAAACAGTTATCTATATATAGAAAATGCTTGAACAAACAAAATACTGCATTGAAGAAACAATAAAAAATAGTACATTCCTACTCTATTATTATACTGCAAAGTTCTGCATATTTTTTGCAGTCGCACTGCATATGTGTTGCAGCACCACTGCATATGTGTTGCAGTCGCGCTGCATATATATTTGCAGTGTCACTGCAACAGCTCTGCAGTGCTACTGCAAAATATATACAGCAGCTTTGCAGTAACGTGATTGATTTCACCCGGTTATTGTTGCCAATTCCAGCACCCCTTCCGGCAAATATCCGCTGCGTATGCGCCATTCCTGGGGATAAAGATTATTGGCACGGTTACCTATATTCTTGACAAATCCTAGAGGTATCTGTTTGTAGGTGAGCAAGACAATGCCGCGCGGAGCAGTCTCCGAAAGGACAACAGCCTCCTTGCGCAGATAGCTGATGGCCTGCTCGCGGCCTATCTCTTCATGGGCAAAGGCATCCGGATTCAGTGCTATACTCATGGCGAGCCCATGAGCAGGCATCCAGTCTTTTCCTTTCAACTCGGCAACATCTACCCCAGCCTGCACGATACGGAGTGACGAACGCAAAGCCGACAGTTCGGAGAGATACGCTTTAGGGAAAGCGCTGACGTTGTTGCCATTGACGATAAATTCGTAATTATCCGGAACCGCAAACCACTCATGCAGTGCCGAAAGCTGTTCTTTGGAAACACCCGGAGTTTTCGCTCCTTTTCCTTGAGGTTTTCTTCCTTTTTCCCAGGATTTCACCTGCCCGGCCCAGGTATTCCCATCGCTCACGCCCGGTTTGCGGAGAACTGCCAAAAAGAATCCTTCCCCCTTCGTCCGATGGGGCAGGAAACGATAGGCGGGAAAGTCCTCTCCCGACAATAGATTACCCGTAATATTCCAGTCAGTAGAAATTTCCAACGGCAATACCTCCGCCCCGAATTCATCCCGTATCCAACGGATGTTCTCTTCGTTTTCCTTTGTATTATAGGTACAAGTACTGTAGATGAGAATGCCTCCGGACTTCAAGCAAGGCCAGATATCCGTAACGATGCGACGCTGGCGCTGCCAGCAGATTTCCACATTCTCCCCACTCCACTCACTTACCGCAACGGGGTCTTTACGGAACATCCCCTCGCCAGAGCAGGGGACATCCGTCAATATGACGTCGAAGAAGTCCGTCAAGGAAGAAAAATCTGCCGGGTCATTATTAGTGACCACCACACCGGAATGCCCCCACTTCGTAAGATTCTCCGCCAATACCTGCGAGCGGTTGCGGATTACCTCATTGGCCACCAGCAGACTGCCTGCGGGCAACACGCTACGGGCATGCGTGGATTTCCCGCCGGGAGCCGCACAGAGGTCAAGCATCACCACCGGTCCTTCGCCCACATACCGCCTCAAAGCCTGCTCCACAAACATAGACGAAGCCTCCTGCACATAGTAGCAGCCTGCATGAAACAGCGGGTCAAAAGTGAATGTCAGCCGCTTGTCCAGATAGTATCCGGCAGTAGACCAAGGGACATGCCTAAAAGAGGAACGAAAAAGACTGAATGAAGATTCCGGTAATTTATCTTCATTCAGTCGGATACTGACCGGCTGCTCCCCTTCCAGGGCGGCAGCCAGCTTTTCATATTCTTCCACACCCAAGAGGGCGCGTGTATAATCGGTGAAAGATGAGGGTAGCTTCATGCTTTGAACTGTTTTATGGCAGCAAAGATAGTGCAAAATACGTTTCACCAATCTACGGGGCTAAACAAAAAGCACGGTTCAATACTCTTTTTAAAAACTGAGTTTCACCCCTGCAAAATAGGAACGCGGTGCACCCGGTCCGTAGATATAACCGGAATCGCGGCTCGCTCCTTTATCAAAATCTTTCTGATAAGAATTGAATATATTCTGTACACCGGCATTGAGCTGCAAACAGAACCCTTGAAAATCAAAGTCGTAAGCTATCTTTGTTCCAAGCTCAAAGAAGTCCGGACTCTTTACCAATACATCCGCCTCACCGTTCACCTCCGAAAGCAAATGGGGAACGTACATCCGCCCGGTATAATTGCCGTTCAAAGCTATTGAGAAGGCTTTAACCGGCATATAGGTAGCTGTAAAGTAGCCGTAGACGTCGGGAGTACGCAGTATCTTGTCGCTGTAACGTTCTTTCTCCGACAAGTGCTCCTCATCCGCACTCCATTCTTCGGGAGAGTCATAGATACTTCGTTGAAGCGTCAGCCCTGCCTGCAACTGAACCTTATCCTTATAGGCAACCTTTCCTTCCAATGTGCCGCCATACACTTTAGCTCCCGAACCATTGATACGGGTCTGTATCAGATAAGCGCTACCATCCGGGTCTTTCACCGGAGGCGTCAGGACAAACGGGTCGGAAAGTTTCGTGTAGAAGCCTTCCACCAGTAGGTTTGCCTGGAAATCTCCGAAATAGTGGTACCAATCTACCGAAGCATTGAAGCTGCGCGAACGCTCTTCCTTCAATCCTTTGGCGCGGACAATGGAAACCAACTCTCCACCCACATTACTGATATGCAGATCTTCATCAAACGCTTGTGGAGCACGGAATCCCTCAGCATAACTGAAACGGATATTCACATCCTGAGTAGGATTGTAACGGATATTGGCACGGGGACTGAAAACAGCCTTGTCCATGATGCTGTTTTTATCTACGCGCCCGCCAATCAGGAAACTCCACTGTTCGTTCTTCCACTCATTCTGGGCATAGACGCTTGCTATATTCACCACTTGGTTCAACGGGGCGGGGGTATATTTCTCAATCAGTTGTTGCAAGCGGTCACCCGTTGCCGTAGGATCTTCGGCCAAAGCAGCATCACGATACTTCTGTACGTCCGTTGCCTTGTCATGCAGATTGTCGTGATTGAACTCAATGCCTCCGGTCAAATCGGCAGGCATAAACAGACACTTGTCAAAATGATAAATATACTGGGCACCCAGCACACCGGTAAAGTCCGTAGTCATTCCATAAGCGCTGTAATAACTATTGCGCACGATGTGCTGAGCCGAAGCATAGGTACTGAACGTATGTTTCTGGTTTTTGGAGAAAGCCGTGAACTTGAGCCCACCCGTGTTGATGGAATGTTTCAGCTGTTCCACCAGTCCGGGCGCCCCGGTACCGTTCAATCCGGCATCCTCGGCTATATGAGGGGGAAGGCTGAAGCCACTTCCACCACGGCGGAATTCCTCCATATGATGGTATTCAAGGCTCAGCTTGGAATAGGCACTTGTCCGGTAGTAAGCATTCAGACCGACAGTCTGGTTCTTCAGCTTCGGTAATTCGGAAAAACCGTCTCCGTTGGAGTCCCATGCCGAACGATGCCTGCTCTGGCCGTACACATAAGCCCCCATCTTACTGTCCGAAGAAACCAAGGAAAGATTCAGGGTCGTGTTGTTGTCGAACGAGCCGGAACCGTCGAAATTGGAAATGGTATGCGAGAAAGAACCGGAATTGCGAATCGGTTCCTTCGTAATGATATTCACCGTCCCGGCAATGGCCGAAGAACCGAACAAGGCTGAACCACCTCCACGCACCACTTCCACACGCTCTATCATGTTGGCGGGAATCTGTTCCAACCCATACACACCGGCCAGAGAGGAAAAGATGGGACGTGAGTCTATCAATATTTGGGTATATTTCCCATCCAGCCCGTTGATGCGCACTTGTGAATAACCGCAATTCTGGCAATCGGTCTCCACCCGCACACCTGGCTGAAAGGCCAGTCCTTGCGACAAAGTATGCGAGTTTGTCTGCTCAAACAGTTTAGGAGTGACCACTTTGACCAAAGTGGGTGCCAAGCGCCGGGCAGTCTCATTGCGGTTGGCTGTGACTACCACCCCGTCCAGTGCCACCATGTCTTCTTCCAACTCAAAGTTCTCTTCCAAGGTCTTACCACGTTTCAGAACGACTTTGCGCTCCTGCGACTTATAACCTACGGCACTGACGGACAACGTGAACTCACCTTCAGGCAGATTCTTTAGGAAATAGTGACCGGTGGCATCGGTCATGGTCCCGATGGTGGTGCCTTTCAGCGAAACTGTCATATAAGGCAAATGTTCCCTTGTACTTTTTTCTATTACATGACCGACAATATTGGCATCGGTACTCTTCAAATCTTCGGCATAAACGGTTGATGAGAGTAACAGACATACTGCTCCCACCACAAAAAATATATATTTTTTCATGTACTTCTAAAATAATATGTTAATCAATGAGGTTGACGCAATCCCACAACGGAATTGCCTTAATCTATCGGATTTGAAAAAAAGAAGGGGGAGCACGCAGGCAAATACCGCCACGAAGCTTTACACACTTGATGCATTCCGTGGTAAGAATGCTCAGTACACACAACAAAACAAGGAAAACCGTCGCGGCAACCGGAAGCAACGGAAGGGAAGAAGAGACGAAAGAGGCTAGATAGAAAATGGTTTCCAACTGCACCTCTGTATGCTCATGCTGGCCCTTGAATGGATGGGAATGCACAATGATAACACCATTCACCACATGCGAGTGGGTAAACAGCGTAATTCCTCCCAGATAGGCAATGAACAGCAGAGGGAGGAAACACTTCATTATATTCCTCAACTTCATCAAGACTTCCCAATAAAAACAGATGCGCAAAGATAACAGTATTTACAATAAGAAACAACCCGGTTTGTATATTTACCTCTATTTACAGTCGCAAATACCTACTTCTTGTTATTCCGGAAAAAAGACAATAAGACATTTTCACGGAAAAATATCGCCTTATTTCCGGTTTTCTAAAAAAAATATCTTCTCTTTGCAACTTTATAAAGGTGACGACACGTCTAACCAACAAAGAAACAAATTAAAAGACCATAGATTATGAAACGTATCATTTTTGGATTAATGCTCGCCATGATGTTCTGCACACTGGTGCAAGGCGCAAACAGAACCGTAACAGAGAACGACGGTCAGGGGAACAAGAAAAGAGTCATCGAATTGAGGGACACTGTCATCAATGGAGAAACCGTAACAGACACACTCAGTGTCATGACTTATGAAAACGGTGCCGGCAGTAGCAATGCTCCGGAAAAATGGAGAACCCACCATAGCAGCGGTATGGACTGGAACGGGTTCGACCTCGGGAGCAAGACCTCGGAAACCGTGATTGCCGTAACAGCCATCGTCTTTGTATTCGGACTGCCGCTACTCATCATATTCGTAGTATTCTTCTTCCGCTATAAAAACCGGAAAGCCAAGTACCGCCTGGCGGAACAGGCCCTGGCCAGCGGACAGCAACTGCCTGAAAACTTCTTCAAAGAAGCCGCAGCAACGGATATCCGCAGCAAAGGCATCAACAACATATTCGTCGGCATCGGCCTGTTCATCTTCCTTTGGGCCATTACCGGAGAATTCGGTCTCGGATGTATCGGCTTGCTCGTCATGTTCACCGGCTTCGGACAATTGGTGATTTTCTACAGCCAACAGAAGAAGAACGAAGAAAAATGAGTCAGATGGGTGACATATCGTTAGTCGCACAGGTCGTGGTGTTTCACAACACCAGGGCCTTCGACCAGTTGGTAAAGAAGTACCAGTCGCCCGTGCGGCGGTTCTTCCTGCACCAGACCTGCGGCGACAGCGAGTTGAGTGACGACCTGGCACAAGATACGTTTATCAAGGCCTATACAAACATCGCTTCGTTCAAGAATTTGTCCAGCTTCTCAACCTGGCTCTACCGTATTGCCTATAACGTTTTTTATGATTATATTCGCAGCCGGAAGGAAACAGACGATTTGGATACGTACCGAGTGGACGCTCAATGCAGCACACTGCAGCAGGACGTGGGACAGCACATGGACATTTACCGTGCCCTGGCCACACTGAAGGAAATGGAACGCACCTGCATCACGCTCTTCTACATGGAAGACCAAAGCATCGAAAAGATTGCAGGTATCACCGGATGTCCGGCGGGAACGGTAAAAAGCCACCTCTCGCGGGCGAAAGACAAAATGGCTTCCTACTTAAAACAAAATGGTTATGATGGAAAATGATGATAAACTCCTGACTTCATTCTTTGCCGAACACCGGCAGGAAATAGCCGATAACGGGTTCAGCCGCCGCGTACTGCGACATCTGCCCGACCGTAGCCGCCACTTGGCGCAGATATGGACAGCATTCTGCTTTACTCTGGCCCTCGTACTGTTCGTCTCCCTCGACGGAGTGCAGCTGATACTGGACACCTTGCGCGAAACCTTCGATACTGCCATCCGGAGCGGAGCTTCGGAGCTTGACCCCAAGTCGTTAATCATTGCCGGAGTGGTATTGCTCTATTTCGGTTACCGCAAGATTTCATCTATGGCATAGTTGTTTTTCAATGATAAATCGTATCTTTGTCCCCTCATAAAACTAACTAAGAGGAGAAAGTTTTGAGAAAGATTCTATTCATCATATTATTCGTTTTTTCTATTGGGAATGCCGGGGCGCAAGCAACAAGCGATTCCATTGTCATGAATTACTTGAAGGAAATGGGCGCCCCCGTCACTTATAACAATGAAGTGAAATTGCTGATGACCGGCCATGACAAGTTCGTCGATCTCTTCGAGAATATCCGCCATGCCCGGCATCATATCCATTTGGAATACTTCAACTTCCGCAACGACTCCATAGCCAATGCCTTGTTCAGCCTTCTGGCAGAGAAAGCCAAGGAGGGAGTTGAAGTCCGCGCCATGTTCGATGCCTTCGGCAACTGGTCCAACAACCAACCATTGAAAGAACGCCATCTGAAATCCATCCGCGCCCAAGGCATCGAAATCGTTAAGTTCGATCCTATCACTTTTCCCTGGGTGAATCATGCCATACACCGCGACCATCGGAAAATAGTAGTGATTGACGGCAAAATAGGTTATACCGGCGGCATGAACATTGCCGACTACTACATCAACGGATTACCTAAAATCGGTAAATGGCACGATATGCACATACATCTTGAAGGAGATGCCGTGCGCTATCTGCAGGGCATCTTCCTGACCATGTGGAACCGGGAAACGGGACAACACGTAGGTGGACCTGCCTACTTCCCGGATACTCAGCAACTGCCCGACAGTATTGCCGAAGAAATAGCCATCGTGGACCGCACGCCACGCGAAACACCACGCTCCATCAGCCATGCCTATGCAGCTTCCATACAAGCCGCACAGAAGAGCATCCGAATCGTGAATCCTTATTTCGTTCCGACCAAATCAATCCGCAAGGCAATCAAGAACGCACTGAAAAAAGGTACTGAAGTGGAAATCATGATACCTGCCGTGTCGGACATAGCCTTTACTCCGGATGCCTCATTCTACATAGCACACAAGCTGATGAAGAAAGGAGCCAAGATATATCTCTTCAACGGCGGCTTCCACCATTCCAAGATAATGATGGTAGACAGCACTTTCTGCACGGTGGGTACTGCCAATCTCAACAGCCGCAGCCTGCGCTATGACTACGAGACAAACGCTTTCATCTTCGACCCCAAGACCACCAATGAGCTGAATGCCATGTTCGAACGGGACGTGCAAAACAGTACGCTACTCACTCCCGAAGTCTGGAAAAAGCGTTCCGGATGGAAGAAATTCGTAGGCTGGGTGGGAAACCTGATGACCCCCTTCCTCTAATTTTTAATTATTAATTATTAATTATTAATTAATTCTCCTACCTTTGCGTTCGGATAAAAACAGAGCATTACATCATGAAACAATATTTAGACCTGCTGAACCGCGTACTGACCGAAGGCGTAGAGAAAAGCGACCGTACGGGTACCGGCACCATCAGCGTATTCGGCCACCAGATGCGTTTCAACATGGATGAAGGCTTCCCCTGCCTTACTACCAAGAAGCTGCATCTGAAATCAATCATATACGAACTGCTATGGTTCCTCCAAGGAGACACCAATGTGAAATATCTTCAGGACAACGGTGTACGCATCTGGAACGAATGGGCGGACGAAAACGGTGACCTGGGACATATTTACGGGTATCAATGGCGCTCCTGGCCGAACTATAAAGGTGGATTCATCGACCAAATCAGCGAAGCTGTAGAAACCATCAAGCACAATCCCGACTCACGCCGGATTATAGTCAGCGCATGGAATGTAGGTGATTTGGACAACATGAACCTCCCTCCCTGCCACGCCTTCTTCCAGTTCTATGTCGCCAACGGACGGCTGAGCCTACAACTGTATCAGCGTAGTGCGGACATTTTTTTAGGAGTGCCCTTCAATATTGCTTCCTATGCCCTGCTCCTGCAGATGATGGCGCAAGTCACCGGACTGAAAGCCGGAGATTTCATCCATACCTTAGGAGATGCTCACATCTATCTGAACCATTTGGAGCAGGTAAAACTCCAACTATCTCGTGAACCGCGGGATTTGCCGCAGATGAGAATCAATCCGGATGTGAAAAACATCTTCGACTTCAAGTTCGAGGATTTTGAGTTGGTCAACTATAACCCGCATCCGCATATTGCAGGAAAAGTGTCAGTATAAATCCTACAATAAAAAGATAGAAAGAGAAAAGAATTTTACACACATATGATTAGTATTATTGCTGCAGTAGACAGAAAGAGAGGTATCGGTTATCAGAACCGGTTGTTATTCTGGCTTCCCAATGATTTGAAGCGTTTCAAAGCCCTCACCACGGGAAATACCATCATCATGGGCCGAAAGACCTTTGAATCTCTCCCCAAAGGCGCGCTTCCCAACCGCCGCAACGTTGTTCTGTCCACTCAAAAAGATTTGATCTGTCCCGGTACAGAAGTTTTTCCCTCATTGGAAGAAGCACTAAGCAGTTGCCAGCCCGACGAACACGTCTACATCATCGGCGGTGCAAGCGTTTATCGCCAGGCACTCCCCTTTGCAGATACCCTCTGCCTGACCGAAGTGGATGCAGAAGCCCCTCAGGTGGACGCCTACTTTCCCGAAGTCGCTCCGACTGTATGGCAAGAAAAAAGCAGGGAGTCCCATCCCGCAGATGAGAAGCATCCCTGCCCTTATGCATTCGTCGATTATATCCACCGGTAAAATTAATCTTCCTCTTCTTCTACCGTTATAGGCATCTGCCGCTTGATGGCTTCGTGGAAAGAAATCAAGGTTTCCGTACGCGCCAGTCCCAGCGGCTGCAACTTATCATGTATGATGCTCAGCAAATGATGGTTGTTGCGGGCATAAAGCTTTATGAACATATCATACTTGCCCGTTGTAAAATGGCATTCCACAATCTCGGGAATAGCTTCCAATGCTCTCGTTACAGCATCAAAAGAAGCAGGATCCTTTAGATAGATACCGATATAGGCGCATGTTTCATATCCTATCTTCTCCGGATCAATCACATATTCAGAACCTTTCAATATACCTAAGTTTGTCAGCTTTTGAATGCGCTGATGAATGGCTGCTCCCGATACATTACAAGCTCTGGCCACTTCAAGAAAAGGAATGCGTGCATTATCGGCTATAAGTTTTAAAATCTGTTCGTCTAAAGTATCCAATTGATGATGTCCCATTTCAAATTCTAATGATTAATAAATTACTATATCTCCCGCATATCTATACGGCAACATGCAAAGTTAGCTATTTTTTCGCCAATAAAAATACGGTTTATAACTTTTCTTGCAAAAAAAAGAATAATACCGCATATCAGGCATTTCAAAGTGCATATGCAAAATTCCATCTCGCATGACCGGAAAATTGCAGATGAGCTTTAAAGATATTATCTTTGTAGTAGCAATAATAATGAACCGTTATGAAAAAGTATTCCTTATTCCTATTATGCCTGATGGCAGCAATATCCTTGCATGCCCAAAGTTTTGCCGATTATTTTGCAGATAAAACCCTGCGTGTCGACTATATCTTTACCGGAAATGCAGCCAAACAAGAGATATGCCTGGACGGATTGTCTTGTCTCCCCTCTTGGGCAGGAAGGAAGCATCATTTACCTGAGTTGCCCCTGCAAGGAAACGGACAAATCATTATGCGAGATGCAGCCAATGGCAGCGTAATCTACAAAACATCCTTTTCTTCGCTCTTCCAGGAGTGGCTGGAAACGGATGAAGCCAAAGCGGTGACCAAAGGATTCGAAAACACCTTTCTCCTTCCCTATCCCCTCCGTCCTGCAGAAATAGAAATAACACTTCTCGACCCGCGTAGAAATGTACGGGCAAGCATGAAACATACGGTCAGTCCCGACGACATCCTGATACATCAGAAAGGTACTGCCCACATCACACCACATAAATATCTGCTGCAAAGCGGCAATACGGCCAAATGCATCGACGTAGCCATCCTTGCAGAAGGATATACTCCCGAAGAGATGCCGGTATTCTACGAAGACGCAGCCATTGCCTGCGAAAGTCTGTTTGCCCACGAACCCTTCCGGTCCATGAAAAAGCACTTCAACATTGTAGCAGTGGCTAGCCCCTCCGAAGACAGCGGAGTAAGCGTACCACGCCTCGGAGAATGGAAACGGACAGCATTCAGCTCTCATTTCAGCACATTCTATTCAGACCGGTATCTGACCACCTCCCGTGTCAAATCCATACACGATGCGCTGGCGGGAATACCGTATGAACACATCATCATCCTTGCCAATACGGAAGAATACGGCGGCGGTGGAATCTATAATTCCTATACCCTTACTACCGCCCACCATCCAATGTTCCGCCCCGTTGTGGTACATGAGTTCGGGCATAGCTTTGGCGGACTGGCCGATGAATACTTCTACGACAATGACGTGATGACAGATACCTATCCACTAGATGTGGAACCCTGGGAACAGAACATCAGCACAAGAATCGATTTCATTTCCAAATGGGAAGATATGCTTGCTCAAGGAACTCCCGTTCCTACTCCCTCTTCTGAAAGTGGAACATATCCCGTAGGTGTATATGAAGGAGCTGGCTATTCTGCCAAAGGCATTTACCGTCCGGCAGACAATTGCCGCATGCGCACCAATGAATACCCTACTTTCTGCCCGGTCTGCCAACGGGCCATCCGCCGCGTCATTGAATTTTATACTGAATAAAAACAAACTAAACTAAAAGAACTTATGATCAGACTTCAACGTATTACAACAGCTGACACAGACTTGTACAGCTACATGGAGAAATTAATGACCCAATCGTTCCCTTCAGAGGAGTACCGGGAACTGGAGGAATTGCGCAAGTATACAGATACCAAAACGCACTTCTATAACAATATCATCTTCCATAACAACACCCCGGTAGGTCTCATCACTTACTGGGATTTCGGACATTTTTACTATATAGAGCATTTTGCCATTGACCCCGCACAGCGTAACGGCGGATATGGAAAGAGCGTACTAAACCATTTATGCCAACTCTTAAAACATCCCATCGTCTTGGAAGTGGAAATACCCGAAGAAGAAATGGCTAAACGCCGCATTAACTTCTATCAACGGCAAGGATTCTCCTTATGGGAAAAGCCCTACCAACAACCACCCTATAAAACAGGCGACAACTACCTGCCTATGCTCATCATGGCCTATGGAGATATAGAATGTGGAAAGGATTTTGACTCTGTAAAGGAACACATCTACCGCGAAGTATATAATGTGAAATCTTAAAAACCCAATATACTTAAAACAATAAAGGTCGTTTCAACAAATGAAACGACCTTTATTATATCATTAAACTAACTTTTACTGACGCGGTTGCGCAGAATAGTTAATCTTCAAAGCATAAGCCTTACGAAGCGCTTCTTTGATATCTGTTACGATACCCATTTTCGTATCTTGGTCAACTTTCAAAGACACTGTCATCTGCGGCTGATCTTCTTCTTTCATACTGGCACGTTCACCAATAATGTAATCTTGAATTTCAGCAACTTCAGCATAGCTGTCGTTCAACTGGATACGGCTCTCATTACCTAACTTCTTACGAAATTCGGCAGTAGGTTTTCCTACATAGATAAACGTAACCAAAGACTTCTTTTCAAGTTTCTCCAATTCTGTAGCTTGCGGAACCTTAAACTCAACCTTCAATGTTACCTCACGCATCGTTGTTACAATCATGAAGAAGAACAACAAGGTGAAGATAAGGTCAGGCAGAGAAGAAGTGTTCAACGCCGGCATTCCACGTTTACCAGTCTTATTAAATTTTCCCATTACTTCTTTTCTCCGTACTTTTTAGGTTCTGCCTCAGAAATCTTCTGAGAATAAATTTCACGAATTGCATCTTGTTGTTCTTGATCCAACTCCATATAATTCTTCTGCCACTTTTCCTGAGCCAATTCATCACGCAACTCGTTATAAGCTGCTACCAACTCATTCTGTACAGACATATATGCTTTGTATGAAGAACCACGGTCACAACGCAAAGAAATCACATGGCCTTCCGTCACTTGTACTGTACCGAAGAAAGGAACATTCTTAGAAATCTTTTCCGGTTTTGTATCTTCGTTATACGGATTGGCAATAAATTCTTTTGCTTTTGCACGCAATTGGTCAACAGTAATATAATCATTCCCGCACATTAACTGGTCCTGCATGTTCAAGAAGACTTGCAATACGTTGCGTTCCTTCTTCTTTGCATCGTCCAACTTCTGGTCCTTTTCCGGTGGAGGCGGCAAACGTCTTGCCAAACCACGGTCGGTATCCATAGATGTTGTAATCAAGAAGAAAATCAGCAACAAGAAAGCGATGTCCGCAGTAGAACTTGAGTTAATTTCAGGAACTTCTCTTTTCTTTTTAGCCATTGTAATTATATCTTTAAATTGAGTTACCTCAATTGATTATGATAATTTTTTCTTAATGCTACTAAAAATGATTGCCAAGACTGTACCAGCAAACAAGATATAGATAGAATAAAGGAACATGTCAGTAAGCTTCAACCAGAAAGGTACGTTCTCAGTTCCGCTATAACCCGGAATAACAAGTGGTTCTTCACTACCCATAGTCCAAGAAATAACAACAACTGCAACCAATATAACCAAACCAATCAAAGATTTCAACGCTGCTCCCGGATTGTCTTTCAGTGCAGCTCCAAATTGGAACAAAACACCAACCACGGTAGCAATAATAGCTACAAAGAACAGAATGTACATCAAATAAATCAATGCGTCTGTATGAGCCGGTTGCCACATTTCTGCGTCAACGCTTGCCAACACTGCATCGCCCTGAGCATCTCCACCGAAGAAGAACATGCCCAACACTACCAAGATGATAGCGAACATGACATACAGTGCATAGTATGATACTTTATATGATAACTTAGCCATCTTAATTATTTTTTGTATTTCAAGTCATATTTGATAACCATATCCAACAGAGAGATAGAAGAATCTTCCATTTCGCTGGTCAAAGCTTCAATCTTAGCCAGGATGTAGTTATAGAATACCTGCAGAATCAAGGCAACGATCAAACCGAAGATAGTTGTAATCAAGGCAACCTTCATACCACCTGCTACAACCGTCGGAGAGATATCACCTACCTGCTGGATCTTATCAAATGCCTGCACCATACCGATTACAGTACCCAAGAATCCCAAAGACGGAGCCATAGCGATGAACAGTGTAATCCAAGAGCAACCTTTTTCCAGGTAACCAGCTTGTACACCACCGTAAGAAACTACTGACTTTTCTACTACGTCGATACCTTGGTCAATTCTCATCAGACCTTGATAGTAGATAGAAGCGATAGGACCTCTAGTGTTACGTGCGATGTCTTTAGCAGCTTCAACGTCACCTTTTTCCAAAGCAGCTTCAATAGCAGCCAAGAATTTCTTTGTGTTGATTTCAGCCAAGCTCAAATAAATGATACGTTCAATACAAAATGCAAGACCGATAACCAATGCGATAGCTACCAAACTCATGAAAGATGCAGTACCTTCAATAAACTTAGTTTTGAGTTCTTTGTGGATACCACCTTCTGCAGCTTCCATTGCGGCAGGAGCAGCAGCGTCAGCAGCAGGTGCTACAGCTGCTTGTTCAGTTTGTTCAGCTGCAGGAGCATCTTGAGCCTGAGCAAGTTGAGTTGAGCCAAATGTTAAGACTCCCATCACAGCAACAATTGCAAATAACTTTTTCATTGTGTGTCTAATTTTTAAGATTAATTAATTAATTTATTTATTATAATTTGTTGTTTTATCTCCATTTTATCACACTGCGGAGAGACGGGGATTCGAACCCCGGATACCCTTTAGGGGTATACACGCTTTCCAGGCGTGCCTCTTCAACCACTCGAGCATCTCTCCAATAGACGCCTTTTCTGAAATCGGGTGCAAATTACAAAAAAAATGCGAACCACCAGCGTTTTCAGCTACAAATGTATTCTTTTTTTTGTTGTTCTGCCTCATTCTCCCCGTTTTATATTAAATAAAATCTCAAAATTAATAAACTTTAAAATCTTAAAGAACTTATTTGAGCATTCCGAACACTTTTAAAGCGTTATCAGAAGTAACCTGGGCCACCTTTTCAGGAGAGTTCCCATAGATTCCGGCCACCTTTACCAAAGTATCCTTAACATATGCGCTTTCGTTCCTCTTGCCTCGATTGGGAACCGGAGTCAGATAAGGGGAATCGGTTTCCAGCACGATGCGTTCCAAAGGAATATTCTTCAAGACTTCGGGTAAAGTTGATTTCTTGAAAGTCACCACACCATTTATTCCTATCATGAAATCCGCAAATTCCATAATCCTGCAGGCCTCTTCCGAGGTTCCCGTAAAACTATGGAAAATTCCTTTCAAAGGAGTCTGCTGATAGGGTTTCAACACATTATATATATGGTCGAACGCTTCCCTACAATGCAGCACTACCGGCAAACCGTATTCCAAAGCCCACTCAATCTGCTTGTCCAACACCCTTTGCTGCTCTCTAAGAAAAGTCTTATCCCAATACAAGTCCATACCAATCTCGCCAACCGCAACAAATTCATTCGGTGAAGCCAGCTCCCGGGCCACTATTTCCAACTCCTTTTCATAATCCGCATCCACAGAGGTAGGGTGCAATCCAATCATCGGATAGCAATACCCTTTATATTCACGGCACACCCGAAGCATAGGTCCTATGGTGGTACTATCGATATTGGGCATAAAAATATGCGTGACTCCTGCCTCACGGGCACGAGCCATCACTTGAGGCAAATCCTCTGCAAACTCTTCTAAAAAAAGATGGGAATGTGAATCAATCAATCTCATTCTTCAACTTACTCTTTGCGTTTCTCACCGGTACGGTAATAATAGATTATTCCATAATCACGGCATAAATCCAAACGTTTCTCATTGGGAGTGACCTCCTCGAATTTCTTTTCAACCTGGTTCCATATATCCAAAATCAAACCATCCGCCTCTGCACGCATCGAAGCCAAGGTGTCCAAACTGCGGGCTGTCAAAGATTGAAGATTCTTTTGCTTCTCATAACTATCCATGAAAATATCATAATGCACCCTCACTTTTGCAATCGTAGGGTTATAAATGGGAATTCCTCCCTGGGATATACGTTTGTTTTCCCCATCCACGATTTTACGCCCCCACTCTGCCAAGGCAGGCTCTGTCGATAAATCAGGCACATTATTGTTGCTTGTGTCCAAACCGTAATATTCCTTATGAGCAATACGCACTTCAGAACGGATGACAGCTAAATTCAACACCTGGATAAAATGAGAAATATACAGACGGGCAGTCTTTACATTAGCCTGATGCTTACGTCCCGCCCGAGCCTGCCGCTCAAAACAGTCGGCATAATAAGCTTGCGCAGCTTCAAACTTTGTAAGAAAATTCCGCGCATCAGTCAACGCCTTCAAAGATACGGCCAAATCATACACATTACATATATCACCCTTGACGACCACTGCTTTCAGCGCCCGTATTCTCGCTTGATCTGTATTAGGCAATCTTCTATAAGGCATTTTCTCCCGGATTTAAAGTTATACTTCCCGATGCATCAGGTTAGCCATCAGGTTCTTCAATTCCTCTTTCTTTTCATCTGCCACCTTCACCGCCAACAGACTTTCCATTGCGCGTTCACAATACTCTTCCATCTTTTTCTCACACAGTTCCTTGACGCCAATCCGGTTATACAGTTCCGTCACCGCAGCAACTTTCTCCTCCGGGTTGAATGCAACAGCATCCACCCAAGCATTCAAGCGGGTCAACTGCTCCTCATCCGCATGTTCAAAAGCCTTTATCAGCATGTAGGTCTTTTTATTGCACAGAATATCACCTCCAATATTCTTTCCAAAGACGGCAGCATCGCCATAAACATCCAGGAAATCATCTTTCAACTGAAAAGCGACACCCAAGTTCATGCCAAAATCATACAACTGCTCCGCATCTTCAGAAGAAGCCCCTCCCAAAAGAGCGCCAATCTTCAAGCTTGCAGCCAACAATACCGAAGTTTTCAGACGAATCATTTCCAGATACTCCTCTGCCTTCACATCCTTCCGATGTTCAAACTCCATATCCAGCTGCTGTCCTTCACAGATTTCCAGTGCAGTCAGGCTAAATATATCCATCACCTCTTTCAGGTGTTCAACCGGGCATTGAGCCATAAACTGATAAGCTAATACAAGCATTGCATCCCCCGAAAGGATGGCAGCATTGTCATCCCAAACTTTATGTACCGTCTCCTTACCACGGCGACGGTCTGCACGGTCCATCAAGTCGTCATGCAAAAGAGTATAATTATGATACACTTCAATCCCCGTTGCAGGGTTAAAAATACGGGTAATATCCTCCTGATACAGATTGTAGGCCATCAACATCAATACCGGACGGATTCTTTTTCCGCCCATGGACAACACATAGGTAACGGGAGCATATAAACCTTGAGGAGTACGGGTAAACTGCAATTCTGCAATATGAGAATTTATTCTTTCTAAAAGCTCGGAAGCTGTAAACATGGCATTTTCAGAATTTAGGGAATAGCGGATAATGAAAAGAGGCTGCATTCCGGCAGCCTCTCCCACTTATAGATATTTTATTACTGCAATCTAAACATTACAGGCACGGTATACTTAACACGAACGGGTTTACCACGCTGCATACCGGGTTTCCACTTCGGCATGCCCATAATCACGCGGACAGCTTCTTTGTCCAAATACGGGTCAACGCCTCTCAGAACTTTAGCATCTACGATACTACCGTCCTTATTAACCACGAACTGTACAGTTACACGGCCTTGAGTTCCGTTTTCCTGTGCAATAGTAGGATATTTAATATTCTTGCTCAAATACTGCATCAAACCAGCCATACCACCATTCGGGAACTCAGGCATCTGTTCTACCACCTCGAAAATAGTCTGTTCTTCCGGTTCTTCCTCTTCCACTGCTACGGGAACATATTTGATTTCCACTGCCTGGTTCAATTCTTCAGAAGATACAATGGCCGTTTCTTCCACGTCAGCATCGTCTTCAACGATAGTCAACGTCTCTGCAATTGAAGGGGCTTCGGGAGGCGGAGGAGTAACCTGCTCCGGCTGTTCTGTAATAGGGATGATTTCCTCTTCAAAAAATACGTCGGTAATAGCCTGGCTCGTGTCAATCTTGATGTCACGCTTTGTCCACTCGAACGCAACAAACATGAAAGCGAGCACGATTACATAACCGACAAGCAGCCAAGTCGACTTCTTACTCTCCAGGTCTGCCTTAGGTGATTTCTTAATTTCCATAATTTATAATATAATTTTAGTGTTTCTCATTTGGGGCAAATATAGCACTTTTCCCAAGAATGTTCACGCTCTGCTGTTTTTTTTTACACAATAGGCGCTCCATTTTCATTTTTTTAATCCTTCAAAAACCTCCATGTGCTTTTGTGCCACAAATGTAACGAGATATTTTAAAAATACCGTATCTTTGGCAAGAATTTTAAATGAAATATTGAAATTTTCTGTTTTGCAGGTGTTATACCTATATAACTATAGCATAAAAGTCATGAAAAAGATAACAATAGCAATCGACGGTTTTTCCTCTTGCGGGAAAAGCACTATGGCCAAAGACCTCGCCCGCGAAATCGGTTACATATATATAGATAGTGGTGCCATGTATCGGGCAGTAACATTATATAGTATAGAGAATGGTATTTTCCAGGGTGACCGCATAGATGCCGAAAAACTGAAAAGTCTAATAAAGGATATACATATTTCTTTCCGCCTGAACCCCGAAACCGGACGCCCAGATACCTACCTGAACGGAGTAAATGTAGAAAACAAAATCCGTACCATGGAAGTATCTTCACGTGTCAGCCCCATTGCAACATTGGATTTCGTACGCGAAGCTATGGTAGCACAGCAACAAGAGATGGGCAAGGCCAAGGGTATCGTTATGGATGGGCGCGACATCGGCACTACCGTTTTTCCGGATGCCGAGCTGAAAATTTTTGTAACCGCCACCCCCGAGATACGGGCACAACGCCGCTATGACGAACTAAAGGCCAAAAGGGAAGAAGCCAGCTTTGACGAAATTCTGGAAAATGTGAAACAACGGGACTATATTGACCAAAACCGGGATGTAAGTCCGCTGCGCAAAGCTTCTGACGCTTTATTGTTGGACAACAGCCACCTGAGCATTTCCCAACAAAAGGAATGGCTGGCGGAACAATTCGAACGGGTTATAAAGGAGAAGAACTGAACCGGATATGGCAAAAGTAGAAATAGACGAAGGCTCCGGCTTCTGTTTCGGAGTTGTCACCGCAATAAACAAGGCAGAAGAGGAACTGGCGAAAGGAGGAACCCTCTATTGTCTGGGAGACATCGTGCACAACAGCCGTGAAGTGGAACGCCTGAAGGCAATGGGGCTGATTACCATCAACCATGAGGAATTCAACCACCTCCACAACGCCAAAGTGCTGCTGCGTGCTCATGGAGAGCCCCCTGAAACTTATGACATTGCCCGCCGCAACAATATAGAAATCATTGACGCAACCTGCCCGGTCGTACTCCGCCTGCAAAAGAAGATTAAGCAAGAGTACGTCCAGGAAGACAACCGCGACAAGCAAATTGTCATCTATGGCAAAAATGGACACGCCGAAGTACTGGGTCTGGTAGGACAAACCACCGGAAAGGCCATCGTCATCGAAAAGCAGGAAGAGGCAAGGAAACTGGATTTCAGCAAAGACATCCGTCTCTACTCCCAGACCACAAAGTCTCTGGACGGATTTCAAAACATTGTGAAATACATAGAGGGACATATCTCACCGAAAGTCACTTTCGAGTCCTATGACACTATCTGCCGACAAGTGGCAAACCGGATACCTAATATCCGGAAATTTGCAGCTTCCCATGATTTAATATTCTTTGTCAGCGGCAAAAAAAGCTCTAACGGCAAGATGCTGTTCAGTGAGTGTAAAAAAGTCAATGCCAATTCACATTTGATAGACAGTGCCGAAGAAATAGATAGTTCTCTGTTAGCCGGTGCCAATTCCATCGGTGTCTGCGGAGCCACTTCCACCCCCAAATGGCTGATGGAAGAAATTTCAGAAGCCATAAAGTCAAAACTTAAATAACAGTTTGTCATCCTTTTGGAACAGCAAATTAACGTAATTTATTAGTCACCGCCTCAGCTTTTTTGTATATTTGTTGTATTCCTGAATAATTTATCAGACTATCAACTTTTTATAAGAAACTCGCACGAGAACGGGCAACGGATAAGAAAATGCAGGACTGTTCGGAAGCGCCATATTTCTCATGCTTTCAAATAACGCTTTATCTCATTTGCAAAGGTAACATTTCTTTTTGAAAGAGCTTCATAAAAAGTCCGCAATCTCATAGAATAAACATATCGGGAAGTGCAAGGCATACCGCAGCCGAGTCCCCATAACCACAGGCAAAGGTAATTCGTGTTCTTTTCGTACAAGCAAGGCCAAGCCCTTCTGGTTCGTGGAAAAAATCATCCTCGCCCGGAGGGCTTGCGGTATTTTTTCCCGAAGCCTTGCATGTACGGAACACGACCTTTTTAAGCCTGTAGTTATGGGAACTCCGGCCCCGAAAAGCCGGACTAACAAAAAATCAATCTCATGTTACAGAAAGAAAAGAAAAAGTATACGGTGGAAACACTCAAGCCACTGAACGTTCTGTATGATCGCGAACATAGGCTGACACAACAGGACGTGGATATGGTCAACAACTATGTGGAACTCATCGAGCAGACCCGTTCGGAGCTTACCCCAAAAATCGGTGACAGACTGGTATATGTAACCGAACACGGGGATTATTACGGGCATGCCCTTATTGATGACAGGCACACAAAAGAAGGATATTTTTCCGTTTGTGAAGAACCTTATGTACCTTTCGTATGGGAAGAGGACGGGAATATCCGTCTGAGTGTCAGCGGAGGCGCATTCCATTCCGTAAATCCGAAAGACATGAAATTTCTGAAATGGACGGAAGGCGCATTCAAGAACTGGGGGCATTGCGGAGGATGCGCCAACGGCACGGTGACATTCCTGGCGAGAGTGCCGTTATGGTTCTATGCCGAACCCAATCCCAGGTATGCCGGCTTCACTACCGAAACCTACCGGAAGTTTTATCTGAACAAAAGGAAGGAATCGGAGAAAGGCAATCTCTATCAGAGCTTTGATATCGCTTTCCGTAACGAATCCGAGTTCCAACAATTCCTGAAGGACTACGAAGGAACCGTGTTCAAGGGCAACCGGGAAAACCAGGTCGTGCTCTGGTGCTTCCGCCATGAAAACCGGTTCCTGACATGGCACGAGTGGGACAAGATAGATGCCCCCTCCGTGGAACGCCGGCTCAATTTCTTCCCCGAACAGGTGAAACTGATCAAGGACATGGACAGCCACATCACCTATTGTTACCGGCTCAAGCCCGAAAATAATAATCTCTAAAACATACAATCATGCAGACAACGACAGCAATGACAGCAGGCAGCCAGACTGACCTGCTCACAGGAATCCTTAACGTGCAGATAAGGAACGAGGAAAAAATCACGGAACAAGACAGACGGTACTGCCAACGGCAGCAGGAACTGCTCTACAAGACGCTCGACCAGATAGACAAGTGGTACGCCATCTTCAGGGAAGACGCGGAACGATACCGTGAAGAGAAGAAATTCACCTATGAGGACAACGGCAAGATCTCCATACGGAACTTCCATTTCAACTACAACGAAAAAGAGGATTACACTCACAATGAGTTCAAACCGTTCGACATCATCAATGAGCTTGTGGACAGCAACTGTAATGCCAACGCCAATTTCGCCAACCGCATCGTCTCCTACTTCAACAAGACCTACAATGTGGCGGTTCCCGTACCGGAGATTGACGGGAAAACGCTACGCATGGGCTTCCGTCCCGTCTATGAGACCTATGTGGATGCCGTCATTGAACATCTCGGAGGCAAGAGTTTCCGGGAAACGGCTGAGGAAGAACTGCTGGCCCGTTTCCTGAAGACGGCACAGCCTTCCCGCTGGAGCAAGGTCAAGCCGGAACTGAAAAATGACAGGATCATCCTGCCGAACATACTCCGGTTCGACGACTTCTACATCCAGCATTGCCAGAAATACCATCTCTGTTACAGTTACGACGGAAATCTGGAAAACATCTGTGAAGGAGTCGCTTATGGAGCCGACGACATACTCAACGGCAGTTCCAAAATAATCATGGGCTTCGACAGTCATGACGTGGACATTTCACAATGGTACAATCTCACCCTGTCCAACGCCGAGCAGATCAAGTTCTACAAGAACGGACGCATCGACATCCGCTTCAAGGACGGCCAGACCGCCGGGAACTGCTACAGACGGCTGCGGCTGGACGAAATCACGCTTCCGGAAGACTGATTCATGAAAAAAATATTCCGGCACCCCGTAAGGCATCCTTGCGGGGTGTCTTCGTTTCCAACCATCAAGACAGTAAAGACATGTATGCCATCATACCACAGAAAATACCGCAGGACAGGCGTGCCGAGATCAACGGGAAGATACTTTTCGCCATAGACTCCGGCAAGGACCTCATCCCGAAAGAAAGCATCTACAACTGCTACACGGGCATCGGAGGACTGCACAACCTCAGACAGTCGGACTTCGCCAGCTACCACGAATACGCCGAGGCCAAGAAGGAGACCGAGATGGGACAGTTCTTCACCCCGCACGGGATATGCCGCGACATGGTGGAGGCCCTTTCCCCCGCATCGACGGAAATGGTACTTGACATGTGCTGCGGCATGGGGAACTTCTTCAACCACCTGCCCAACCCGCACAACGCCTACGGCTTCGACATAGACGGCAAGGCGGTGGCCGTCGCCAGACACCTCTACCCAGAAGCCCATATCGAGAAATGCGACATCCAGCAATACCGGCCCGAACAGCGTTTCGACATCGTCATAGGCAACCCGCCCTTCAATCTGAAGTTCGACTACAGGCTGTCGCAGGAATACTACATGGACAAGGCCTGCGACGTGCTCAACCCGGCAGGAATCCTGATGATCATCGTCCCGCTCTCCTTCATGCAGAACGAGTCCTGGGAAAAGACCCGTGTGGCGGGCGTCAACTCGAATTTCTCTTTCATCGGGCAGACCCGTCTGGATCCGGAAGCCTTTGCCTCCGTGGGGGTGCATGACTTCGCCACAAAGGTCATGGTATTCCTGCGCCGTTCCCTCCACATCGAAATGCAGCCCTACAACGCGGAAGAGTTTGTCAGTATGGAGGAACTGAAGGAACGCATAGCCGAAGCGCGGAGCATGAAACACCGCCTGCGCCTTCAACTGATGCGGGAGTCCAACCATATAGACAAGGAGGAACTGGAAAAGTTCGAATACAGGCTGGCCAAGTACATGTACGAACTGAAGGCGCACCCCGTACTCAACAGGCACATCAAGAAGGCGGAGGCCCTGGTCACGAAATTCCGCAACCAGAAACCGCCGGAAGACGCCACCAGGGAGCAGATGAAAGAATGGGAACGCAAAAAGCTGACTACGGGCAAGGTCCTGAGCATCATATATAAGTACATCACCTCGCAGAACGTGGTGCCGCGCAAGGAAGTCGCGCTGGTGAAGACCTCCTATGGCTTCAAGCTGAAACAGTACGCTCCCCGCCTGCTCGACAGGGTCACGCACAAGGCGGCAGGCATCAACGACCTCGTGCTGGGACGTGCCGGACTGCCCGTGCCGGAACTTCCGACAGAAAAGAACATGGGCCAGATCCGTGCCGCCGAGAAACTGATACGGCGCAAACGGAGGCAGTATGAAATGCAGAGCCGGCAGTTCACGGAAATGGAGGAAGATGCCGGCCTGAAAGAATACCTGGACCGGTGCACATTCATCAACAAGGACGGCGAGGCCTGCGAATTCACCTCCCTGCAGAAGCACGACCTGAATCTCGTGTTGCAGAAACGCTACGCCCTGCTGAACTGGCAGCAGGGTTCGGGCAAGACCGCCGCCGTCTATCACCGGGCGAAATACCTGCTCAAGTTCCGCAAGGCAAGGAACGCCGTCATTCTGGCACCGGCCATCGCCGTCAACATGACCTGGATACCGTTCCTCGCCGCAAACCGGGAACAGTTCCGTACCATACAGACAGCCGGCGACCTTGACAATGTTCCGGAAGGGATGTTCCTTGTCGTCTCCACCTCCATGCTCCGCAAGCTTAAAAGAGGCCTGAAGCGTTTCATAAAACGCGCTTCAAGGAAGTTGTGCCTGGTCTTCGACGAGTCGGACGAAATCACCAACCCCACATCGCAGCGTACAAGAAACGTCCTGTGCATATTCCGGAGGCTCAAGTACAAGATACTCGACACCGGGACGACCACGCGCAACAACATCGCGGAACTGTACAGCCAGTTCGAGCTGCTCTACAACAACTCGGTGAACATGACATGCTGGTGCCCGCAGGTCTACCGCGAGAACAGGGACCGGGAAATAGAGGAAGAGAACAATCCGGATTACGGGACTCCGTTCCCCGCCTTCAGGGGGCATGTCCTGTTCCGCGCCTGCCACTGCCCCGGCAAGGCCACCGTGTTCGGCATAGAGAAGCAGAACCAGGACGTCTATAACAAGGACGAGCTTTCCGAACTCATCGGCAAGACGATCATCACCCGCAAGTTCCGTGACTTCGCGGGCGAGAAATACCGGATACGGACACATACCGTCCGCCCATCGGAAGGGGAACATGAGGTGTACCGCGTCATCATCGAGGAGTTCTGCCGCATCTGCGAACTGTACTACAACAGCACGGGGGACACGAAGAAGGACGCCGGACTGAGGCTCATAAGGCAAATCAAGCTGCTCATCAAGGCCTGCTCGGTGCCCCACCTGATAGAGGGGTATTACGGCGACGGGTATCCCTGCAAGACCCGGTACATAGAACGGCTTGTAAGGAGAATCCCAGGCAAGGTGGCCATCGGCTGCACCACGCTGGCGGCCTTCGACCTGTACGAAAGCTACATCCGCGAGCATTTTCCCGACAGGCCGCTGTTCGCGGTCAAGGGGGACGTGGCGTTCAGGAAACGCCAGGGCATCGTGACGGAATTCGACTCGACCATCAACGGCATCCTCGTATGCACCCAGCAGAGCCTGAGCAGTTCGGTGAACATCCCCACCTGCAACGACGTGATACTGGAATCCCTGCAATGGAACATACCGAAGATGGAGCAGTTCTACTTCCGGTTCATCCGCCTGGACTCCAAGGAGATGAAGAACGTACATTACGTCACCTACGAGGACTCTGTCGAGCAGAACCTGATGGCGCTGGTGTTGGCCAAGGAACGCCTGAACGAGTTCATCAAGACGGGGGAAGTCAAGGAACAGTCAGAAATATTCGATGAGTTCGACATCACGATGTCCGTCATCGACAGCCTGCTCGTCCGCACACAGGACAGCGAGGGAAAGATACGCATCAGCTGGGGCAGCCAGCGCATAAAAGAGTGAGCAAAATGGGAACAATGGCAGAAAACCGCAGATTCCATTCCACCGGCAAAGGTAGCCCGTGTCCTTTCCGGCCGTGCAAGGTCGGGCCGCAGGCGGTTTTCAGGAAAATCATCCTCGCCGGAGGCTCCGGTATTTTCCTGAAAAACCCTGCACAGCCGGGACACGGACATCTGATGCCAGTGGAATGAAATCCACGGTTATGAACCATTCATTGATAACGAAAAAAAACAGCATACTATGGACTTGAACCGTTCAGAAGTGTCCGTGACGACACAACACCTCATAGACATGAGGAAGGAAAAGGACAACTGGCTCCAGATGTCGGATTTCAGCGACATGGGCGAGTTCCTCTGCGCCTGCTCCGACCTGTTTCCCAAGGAACGCCATCCGGAATACAGGTATCTCGGATGGGAAGACATACCCGATCAGTTGATTAACCGGGAATGGCTCTGCCCGAACTTCTTCGACATCAGGGACGCGCTTGGGGCGCTCGACAGTGAAGATACGGAGCATTTCATCACATGGACCGGGCATTACGGATATGACATCACTTCCGATGATCCGTACATGATGGTCTCCCACTATCTGGACCTGTACGGGAACGCCGCCGCCCCGCCTGAGGACGACCCGGCGGACATGGCGGAAGACGAGCTTGTTTACACGGGGGTATCATCCTATTACCTGGACATCCCCCGTTACCGGAATGAGATATTCGATGACAATTACAATTAAAAACAAACGGATATGAGAATCGACTTCAAGAACCCAGTAATGCCGGTGGACCCGTATTCGCAGCTGGCGTTCGTGGAAATACTGAACATCATCCTGGCGGCCAGGCACATCGTGGACGTGAACCGGCTTTTGATAAACAGGAATGTCAACCCACGATTCGGCTCGTTGTCCGGCTATTTCAGATGGTCATTCGCCGGGGACTGTTTCACGCTATGGCAACGCATGGACTACAACTCCATGCTGTGTTTCAATCCCGGGATACTGGAAATACATTTCGGCACCCTGGCCGCAAGGGACAACAGGAGAGACACCAATATGTTCAACTGACAAAAACAACGGAATATGGCAACGACAGTCAAAGTCCCCAACCGGGACATCGCAATCAGGGCGTTCGATTACCTGCGCCGTGAGCACAAGACATTTCCGGCCTTGCGCCTGGCATACCACCTGTTTCACCACGAGGGCATATCCCTCGGCATCGGCGACACGGACTGGGACATAGACACGGCCCTGCAAAGGTACGGCGGCGAGCCGAGAACCGGATTCGGGCATTCCGCCCATTTCAACTTCAACGGGAAAACGTTAATGGAGCGGGATAAATTCCGACGGGCATTCTATGAAGAGGACAGATAACCGGAGGGCGGCCGAAAAGCCGCTCTCTGCATTTATAAACGACATGTACGGGAAAAGAAATCCTGCCGTACACAGGTGACAGAAATGGAAAAACAGGAAAAACTGACAATGGAATTCGTAAAATCCCTCATGGACGAATCCTACACGCTGGTGTGGGTGGACTACCGGGATAATCTTGATAACAGCCTTGATACTATCCGGAAGTGCCTGAAAGAAGGAAGCAGCGAAAGCCTTTGGGAAAAAGTGGACGAATGGTACAGTGACGCGGAATGGGAAGCCGTCAGGGATATTATCTCAAAGCTGAAGGATGAATGTGTCTGCTTCCATGACCTTGATGAAGAAGCCGTGGAGCAGTTTTTCGGAGAACACGAGGATGAAATCAGGGAGGAAATATACAGCCGCAACGACTCGGACGTGATAACGGAACTGATAAGGCATACGGATGACATACCCGTCCGGGTGGAGATGTTGTCCGACTACGACTGTATCAATTCCCATTGGTACGAGGGCGGAAGTTACCGTTACGAAGGCTCCTATTTCGGCGACATGGTGGACGCGCTGAATCTCAATCCGGCGAGAGTGAAGAATTTATTGACAGACCACGGTTACAAGACTTACGGACATTTCCCGAACCGAAAGAGCAGGAACGGCAAAGAACAGGTATCCTACGAACAGTTCTACCAAGAGCTTATCAATTCCTGCTGCGGTGCCAACCTGTTGACCTATATAGGCAGGGTGAGCCTGAAAGACTTGTACAATACCGGATTCTCGTTAGAGGAAGTAACCATACCCAAAGGCAACTGCTGTGGTATCTTCAGTTCCATATTCGGCGGCGGAAGCCTGCTTGGAATGGAACTGAAACAAGATGTCAGGCTGAAACTCGGGTTCAGCGGCCGTCACGGCTTCCGATTCCAGTTGGACAATGAAACGGAATACGCATATTCCATTAAGCGCGTCTATGGCGTATGCGACTCTTTTTTCGGCGGAACTGTAAGTATAATCTATTGAAAACATATCAAGTATTAACAATCAAATCATAAGAATTATGGCAAAGTACGATGTAAGAGTACGGTACACCTTCGAGGGTACCTACAAGGTCGTGGCGGAAAACCGTGACGAGGCGGAAAGAATGGTAACGGAAGACTGCGGCCTGGTACTGGGCGGCAATATCCATACTACCCGCGACGATGACGAGGTGACAGACTGGAATTTCGGCAGTCACCCCGACATGCAGATACTGTCTCTCAAGGAAAGGGACAACAAGGGCAAGGTTAAATACACGGCCATGTGTTTCAGCGACAGGATTGAAGAACTGCGGAAGGACATCATCGAGGCAATCAGGCGACTGCTTTACGCACATGGCCTGAAAGAACTCTCATTTACCAACGATGATGAAGACCCCGTATGGGTCATCTGGTTCGACAAGAACGGTGATCCCTATGAATGCCGGGTGACGGGCTTGGAAGTTACGGACAGCCGCCTGACGGTATTCGCATGGGAAAAGGAAAGCGGATGCGAAGTGGCCTGCCACACTCCTTACGAGCTCGGTGCCAGCAACATCGACTGGCTCAACCAGATGTACGAGGCGGCCTTGCTGCAGCTTGAACATACAAACGGAAACTCTTAAAAACGAAAGACAATATGGCAACAAAAGTCAATATGGACAGACATATCTGGGAGGGATGGACTGTCGGAGCGTTCATCAGGGAACTGGCCCCACAGGTGGAAATGATCATGAGCGGCCAAAGCTGGAGGGAGCCTTTCAGGAACAAACAGGAACTGGCGGACTGGTGCCGTGACAACCAGCCCTATTACAAGAAAAGGATTCCCGAAGTGAACAGCCATTTCGCAAGAATGTATAACCTCAAATAAAGACAGCAACATGAAATATCAAGCGGAAAATGCAATATCCAGCTTCTTCTACTATATGTGGAACACCTGGAGCGAGGAAGAATGTAAGGCCGTGTACGGGGACATGCACCGGCACTTTTGGGAGAAATGGTGCCAGATGACGGACAAAGGAGTATTCGGGGCCGCCGAACGGTTCTATGCGGAACTGACGGACCGTTACAGGGAAAAACTGGCGGAACGGGCGGTCAGCCTTTACGATGGCAAATCGTCCAGGAAGCAGCCCGAAGAATCGCAAATCCTTGTATGTGCATCCTGCGGTTCTATGGAAATAGAAATCCAGGCATGGATAGACGCAAATACTAACGAGTTCCATAGCGATGTGGATGAGGATTCGGATAGCCGGTGGTGCGGAGAATGCGAAAGCCATACGGATTTCTGCCATAAGGATGAATTCAAAAAAGTAATGGATGGGTGGTGGTCCTCCCTGGCTTCCAAGCAAAAAGACATGATTTTTAATCTTGCTGAGACAGGATATTCTCCAGATAACAAACCACAGGAATCAGAATACGGTACTGCCGATGGCTGGTGGAATGGTCTGGACTATGACCGGAAACGGAAAATCTATAACGAATATAACCCTGACAACGAAGAATAATATGCAAAAGGACATTATCAGCCTGATTTGCAACTCATGCAGTTGCAACGGCACAGAAGCACAAGAACACCTGGATTCCGAACTCCGGCACCTGCGTGAGTTGCAGGAACTGGATGATTTGAGGGAGGATGACATAGAGGCTGCCTGTCTCAACCTCGGTCTTGACCTTGACTGGCAGGAGTATTTTATCAACCGCCTCGCCGGGGCATAATAATATTGCGGTTATGACTTATTTTCAGAACATACATTCATTGGCGGACCTGAAAAGAGAGTACCGCCATCTGGCCATGCAGAACCATCCCGACAAGGGCGGCGACACTGCAATCATGCAGCAGGTGAACACCGAGTTTGAAAGGCTCTTTGAAGTCTGGAAAGACAAGACAGACATTTCCGTGGCCTCTACCGGATATGAATGCGATTATTCGGGAGCCACGGCAAGGGAATATACCGAATATGTGTACAACGAATACCGCTGGAAAGGGCGCAATTACGAGGGGCAGCACGCACCCGAAGTCGTCGAATTGGTCAGGATCTGGCTCAAGGAAGCCTATCCGAGATACAAGTTCTCGGTCAGACGAGAAAACTATCATTCCATCTACATCCGTCTGATGAAAGCGGATTTCGAGGCTTTCACCAAAGAATCAGGGAAAATCCAGGGAGATATCAACCATTACCACATTGCATCCGACAAGTCCCTGACGGACCGCGCGAAGGAGGTGATGCTGAATGTCCGCGATTTCGTGATGTCGTACAATTTTGATGACAGCGATCCGATGACAGACTATTTCCATACCAATTTCTACCTCACCCTCGGAATCGGCAGTTACAGGCAGCCGTATAAAGTGGAACGGTCTAAACTTACGGGAAAGGATTGCCCCGAAGTGTTCACGCATCCCGAAGGACCGGCACACAAGGCGGTGCGTCAGGCATTGGGCAAGGCACGGTTCGGCTTCATCGAAAGCCGGAAACATGTCGGGGAAATGATACTCGGGGAAGACTATTACGGCTCACAGGGCGAACACTATTTTTGGCCGAAAGAATATTCAAGTGCGAAAACGGCTCAAAAACGGATTGACAAACTGGAGAAAGCGGGCATTCAATGCAAACTTACAGGCTTTAATGGCGGTTATATCCGCTTCCTCGGCTACACTCCGGAAATGGAAACGTTGCTGGAGCAAGAACGGCAGGAATTCGCCATTGCTCATAAGGCATGGCAATCAAAAAACAATATACAAACCAATTTAATTTAAGATATTATGGATGCAAACAATATTAGCGAATGGTGGCGCAGTCTGCCGGAAAGCATCAGGATGAAACTCTCCGGGAATGGTGTCACGGATATATTGCAGGAACCGGACACTTCAGTCCAGGTAACTTTATACAAATATGCCCGGCTCAGGGCCGTCGAAACAGAGAAAGACAAGGACGAGGAGCGCTCGCTGCTCAATGAAGTAGCCTGCGGGCTAAGCGACCTTGCCCTCGCCGGAAACAACGGAATGCCTCTTGAAGACATGTGCAACGAAGACGGTGAGTTCCTTGAAGAATACCAGGAACAATTCGACAAACTCTACGACTACTATGAGAAAACTTTGGTGGAAATAAACTGGGCTCTCATCATTTCACATACAGGGATGACGGTCACGGAACTAATCCGGCTGTTGAAAAAGTTCGGATACAAACAGGTGGATATAGATACGGACAGAAGAATACCCAAAACATTCTATACTTATTGTAAGAGCCTTCACATCAACGCCACAGAAAATCTGTCCTTCCACATCGTACCTCCGGAAGAAAGCTTTGGAATGGGACGCTTTGCCATGTGTGCGACTAAAAACGGGAAAAGTTCGCAACTGGGAACAGACCATGCCCAACTCTTCTTTCCTGATTTCTTCGCATTCTTAAAAGGCGAAAAGATCGAAAAGGAAATCATAGATGAAGTATGCGATTGTGACTGCGAATGAATCCATAGAATATGTACAACAACCTAATAAGATCTGTAATGAAAACAAAAGTTTTGAGATACAAGTTTGACGGCAACACCGTCGTCGCCCCATACATGGAGCTTGAACCGTATGCCGAGAACGTATATGTTTCCCTGTCCAAGAAAAACGAATACGGCAATGAAAGCGAGGACTATTTCCATGTGGTATGCAAGATAAACAACGTCTATTTCTCCTGTGGGCAATATTCGCGGAGAATCCTTGACGAGGAGGGACACCGTGAAGAAGTGGCGGCCTATTGCAGGAACTGGATTTCCAATACCCTGAAAGATGCGGAAGAAGAAAAATACATATCAGTCCTGCCCATCCGGGTATTCAACGCGCTCGGCCTTGACCCGGCTCCTTTGGTGAAGGCGCGTGAAGCATACGCAAAAAGACAGGAACAGAAACGCATGGAATGGAAAATGAAAAAAGAGGAAAAAAGGAAACTGGAGGCAGAACAATGGCAACGGCAGCTCGATGATGCCAAGCGGAAATTCCTGGCCGATGAGAAAATCACGGCGGAACTATTCCTTGAAATCGCCAAACGTGACGGTTTTGACATCCATATCCGGACAAAAGGCACATTCAACAAGCATGTGACAGGCATTAAGCGGGACGGAACCGTCAGCTTCCGGAAATATAGGGGATGCCGCACTCCGGACTTTACGGGATGCCACAAGGCGGTCAGAGATTATCTTGTCTTCCTATCCAGAAAATAAAAAAGCACCGAGCACAAAAATCCCGCTTATTTTATTTCCCACCAGCAAAGGTAGCCCCGCGCCCCGCGTACCGTACAAGGTCGGGCCCCGCCGGGGTTGGCTGAAAGAAAATCATCCTCGCTGCGCTGCGGTATTTTCTTTCGCCAAACCTTGTTACGGTACGGGCACGGGACAACCGGGCAGGTGAGAAATAAAAATACCGGCTCCCGGAGCCGGACGTGTCTAACAGATAAAATACAAGAGTCATGAAAATCCTGAATCAAGAACATTTCGAGAATGTAAAGCGTTATGCCGAATCCATCGGTGACACTTCGTTGCAGAAGTGCCTGGACAGGCTGAAACAATGGGAGGAGAATCCCAATCATCCCTGCGAGATTTCACTCTACTACGACCACGCCCCGTACTCGTTCGGCTTCACGCAGCGTTATCCGGACGGGCGTGTCGGCATCGTGGGAGGCCTGCTCTACCACGGAATCCCCGACAGGTCCTTTGCCGTCACGCTGACACCGTTCCACGGATGGCAGATACACACCTGAAGAAACAGCAAACAACCATAGTATTAACTTCATAAAAAATCAAGATTATGGACACATTAGCAGTATTGGAAAGACAACGGCAATTCGACTTCCAGAAAAACGGAATCGAAACGATGAACTTCGAGACGCTCCAGCGTACCTACAAGGAAAACGACATCTACAACAAGCCCGTGCAGGGCATCTACCATTACCAGGTCATCCAGCGCATGATGGACATCTGCGAGAAATACAACCTCGACTACGAGGTGGAGGAAATCTTCGCGGCCCAGAACAGGAACAAGACACAGCCCGGCGTGAGCATCCTCCCGCAGGTGGAGCAGACGCACGGGGAAAAGGCCGTGGAAGCCCATATCCTCCGGCGCATCTTCGCCACCATCCGCATCAAGGACTGGGAAACGGACGAACTGACGACAACGCTGGTCGTCGCCTACCACCAGGACGGCATACAGGCGGCCATAGGCCCGTGCGTAAAAATCTGCCACAACCAGTGCATCCTTTCGCCCGAACGGAGCGTCTGCAACTACGGCAAGAAGAAAGTGACCACGGAAGAGGTGTTCGATACGGTGGACGGCTGGCTGGCCAACTTCGAGGTGAACATGAACGAGGACATCGGACGGATACAGCGGATGAAGCGCCGAATCGTCTCCCTGGAAGAAATATATATGTATATAGGGCTGCTGACGGCCATGCGCGTGGCCCACGACAGTTCGGACAGGAACCTGTCATCCTCCGTGGAGACCTATCCGCTGAATCAGGGACAGATCTCCCTGTTCACGGAAGAGGTGCTGAAATTGGTCGCGGAAAAGGGGCAGATCACCGCTTGGGACCTGTATAACGTGGCCACCGAGATATACAAGCCGGGCAAGACGGACTTTCCGGCACTGATCCCGCAAAACGGGGCGATGGCTGAACTCCTGCTTTCCCGCCTGCCCACAGAGGCGGAAATACAAGAGCCAGTATTGATGAGTCAATATACTGAGCAGTAGATGATTCATATAATTGAGTGGGTGTGTCAAACCGAGCCATTTTGATACACTCACTTTTTTATTCACAAGCTATTTTTGTATTTCTCCCTTTATAAACAGGGATAATTCTATCAAAACCTAAGAATATTTTTTCTACAATCTCATTCTCTCTCTTCTAAGTAATTCTTTAAAATTCAATCCTGCATCAATACATAATTGTTTGAACTTATCCCAAGTATAGATTTTATTATTAGGAATATCTTTTAAGCGAGTTCTATGGAATAAATTAAAATCTGTTGAAAATATCTCCATATTAGGATTTTTATTTTGAATTTCTCTTCTTTTCCTTTGTATATGATGCAATGTTAATACACGATATAAATCATCGACGCTATTTATATCAAAATTGTATACAGCATACATTTGTTTTTCTACCTGAACAAATTGCATATTCTTTTTTATACAACAATCATCATTGTTGAAATGAATAAAGATTCTCAAAATAGAATTTTGAGATGAACTTATATCTCTGGACATCCATGAGTTGTTGATTGAACCTATTTGAGAATCATCTATAAATACCCCATTATCCCCAGAGAATGTATCAATAATAGGTTTTATAAGATTATCTAAATCTCCTATTTTATCTGACTCCTTTTTGCGTAAACATGAAAAGTACCAGACAAATTCAAGATTGACATCATTATATATTATCCATTTGAATTTTCCCAACTCTACTCTTATTACACTTTGCAGTTCTTTCTGAACATTTTTTTTAGACTGTAGCGTAGGAAAATTCTCAGACTCTATAATCAACTCAATACAACTGTTTGCACAGCCTTCTATTAAATATGGACTGTCATACGAACAATTATCAAATTCTATTTTCAATTTATAATCTTGTAACATAACTATAATGATTTCAGTTTTTTGTTATCTAAATTGAGTTTTCTATACTCAAACTATAATTTAAAAATTTAACAATCTCACTAATCGGCTTTACCCAAACAGCATGTCCTCCATCTTCTACTCTAAGTAACATCCCTAATAATTTCCCCTCATTATTGAAAACAGGTGAGCCACTCAATCCTGCCCATTGTTGATAATCTATTGTTTGGGGGTATTTTAAATGGAACAAATTATCTATAGTTTCTACGTATTCTAATCCACAATAGATGGCGTTTAAAGGGGAAAAGCGAATACCATTCTGATGTACTTTCAAAATAGTACCAGCAACTACATATAATTCGTCTTTAGAAGGATGTTCAAGAAACATCTCTGTGGGTATATATCCTTTGGGTTCTCCTGCTGACACAATTATCTCATCCTCTATACGAAGTTCTATTGTAACACATTCTTTTAACCTCTCATCTACTTTACAAAAAGCTACATCAACTAATTCTGGAAATACTAAATCATCTTTTGATTTCGGTAATTGATATTTTGTAAAATCATATATTCCCCCAAGAGGAACAACTAATGAAGCATAACATTCCATATCATTTTTACATAGTAACACGCCTACAACATTATCTTTTGCATCCCTTTCATCAGCCTCAAAATGTTCTCCATGAATGACATGGTCTGCTGTTATAAAAAAATTATAGCCTTTATATCGTACAACAAATCCACAACCACTATATGTAAAATTAGCAAAGTCTGTACTTTTCGGTGGTGCAACTACTACTTGATAATTTTTACTCCAAATAAAATTGAAATAAGCTTTTGTAATTATGTTCACAACTAAACTATTTTTAATGTAATACATTGATTCATTATCGCATACAAAATTACATCAAATGTTGATACAACAATATTTCTATGGTCCTTAATTGAATATAAAAGACTCTGACCTGACATAAAATAATACCAATATCAAATCAGAGTCTAAAATTTTTAAGGTACAAACAGCAGCCTGAACTCTTCCTTTCTTCTGCGCTCGATGCTCGGAACCACCTTGCCCCGGTAACACCGGAAAGAAACATACTCCCTGTAAATGTCCCGGTCTCCGGCCTCCAGCTTCTTCAACAGCCGGCTCTTGGGCATCTTTCCGTACCCCTTTAGACGGAAAGCTCCCACGTTGTAGGCCAGTACGCTGACCAGCAAGGAATCGCGCCCCAGGTAGCTGAACATACGGCACAGTTTGCGCAAATCCGCCCTCAGAATGGAATCCCCCTGAGCTTTGGAGATGTTGTTGGTGAACTTTTCTCCGGGCAGTACCTTATGCCCCCAACCTACATAAGGCCAGTGCTTTCTTTCCCCGTGCCAGCCTTCAAACCGCTTGATGCACTCGACGGCAAGGTTGAACTTGTCCTGTTCCTCCTTTACCGGATTTTCCGCCCGCAGCGGTATGCTCAAAAGACAGACGGCAGCCAGTATTCCGATTCTCATGGCAACAAGGGCTTTATCGCCATACTGACGGCTGTATGAAGGGCAACGGCCGTATCGGCAGGCAGTGCCGTGACCGATGAGCCATCGTCCGCGTCACTATCGGCATCCCCCTCATCCTCTCCATCGGCGTTTTCGTTGTTGAAGTCGAAGGTCAGCAGGCAGAGCTGGGCAGGCTCGCTATTGTCCTCGAAATAGATGTCTATGCTCTGCTGGTCCTCGCATTCCGAAGTATAGTACAGGCGGAATACCTCCCTGTCCAGCGGATAACGGTCGTTGGGCAACAGCACCATGCCGTCGTCCATGCGCAGCGTGCCTTCACCGTCCGGCTGGAAATAACGGACGGTATAGCGGGCGTCGGAGAATCGTCCTTCCCGTTTCAGTTCGCAGCGGATTTCCACGGTCTCGCCTTTCACGATGCGTGTGGGTACGGGCATCGTCTCCACCGTGAATGGATAGGACTGCTGCACGTCAAGGTCATCGCTGCACGAGGCCAGCATACTAAAGGTCATGCCCGTCAGGGCGCACACAAGGGCAGACAGCCCTTTCCTGTTCATAATCGTTTTCATATTCATTTCTTGTTTTAACGGTTTGTAAAAGATATTTCTATCCGGGCGGGAAATTGCTTTCCAAATATTCGTTCAGATCCTTGCAGCCGGCATACAGGTCGGAACAGTCGTCAATCCTGTCCCCGTAGCGTTTCCGCAGTATAGCCAGCGTCCTTTTCCCGGCGTCGTCATTGTCAAGGTAGCACCGTATCTTCCCGTAACGGTCCAGATAAGGGAATGCGCGTTCGGCCAGTGCCACCGAATTGAGTACCAGATAGTCCTCGCCGCAGCTGATGCCGAGCACCATCCACGAAAGATAGTCGATGAAGCCCTCGAACAGGTTGCAGGTAAGGGAGCCGTTACGGATGACGGAAATGTCCTTGGGCGGCAGGCACCATTTCATGAACCTGCTCCGCAGCTCGTAACCCCCGCTCACGTTCCTGAACCCGACGGCAAAATACCGCTTGCCGTACAGCCGGAACCGGACCTCCTCGCAGTTCGCCCGTGCGATGCCGGCAGGGATGCCGCGTCCTTTCAGGTAGCCGAGCAGGGCTTCGGAGGACAAGGGACTGCGGACCACCTCCTCGAACCGGGAGGCTTCCTTCCGCTTTGCCGTCCGTGTCCTTTCCTTCACACGCGCCTTTTCGGCATATTCAGGTACCGTACCCCCATACACCCCGGCGATGAACCTCGCCTGCGCCAGGAAGCTGCCGTTTCCGGAAAGTTCCCCGGCGAGGGTGAAGATGTCGCCGCCATGCCCCGTGCCGAAGTCATGCCAGACCCCCTTTCGGGTGTTCACATGGAACGACGGCGTCCTTTCCTCCCGGCACGGGGAGAGATACCAGCATTCGTCCCCGTGCCGTCTGACCGGCTCATGCCCCAGGCGGGACAGGAATTCCTCGATGGGAATGCCTCTTATCATTTCTATATCCATAGGCGGCTAATTGATGATGAATTTCAGTCCCAACCCGAACTGTGTCGTGAACACGCCGAGCGAGCTTCCCCACAGGGCACGTTCCCGCACATGGGCAAGCAGCACGATGCGGTCCGTGATGTAAGTCTCAAGCTCCAGTGTCAGGGCGCCGCCATAGATGAAGGCGTCCCCGTCAAGGAGCGTGGAGCCGTCGGGCATCATCCTTTCGCCCCAATTCACCGTCTCATAGCCGGCCAACGCCGAACCGCCGATGGACAGGAATAGGGTCTTGGTCGGATCGGAGAGGAATTTCAGGTAATAGCCGCCTTCCGCCGTGAACTGCGCACGGGGAACCGGGTTTCCACGGTAATCGTAATTCCTCAGCAGGTATTCGGCACCGGCTACCCAGTGGTTAGCCTTTTTCGTATATCCCGACACGGCGAATCCCGTGTACCAGTTCACCGGAGCTTCCGAGCCCCCAGCAAAACCGCCCCTGAGTTCCACTCCCTTCATCCCGGGCAGGTACCGCTGGGCGTATGCCTGCCCCGACGACAGGGCAAGCGATACGCAGGCGGCAAGTAAAAACAGACACCTCTTCATGGTCATTTCACTTTAAGTTCATTGATTACCCTCGCTCTCACGATATCCTCACTTTCCACGGTGAAGGTCTGGTGCCGTCCTCCGCTTTTCTCGTGCATCTCCACCACCAGCATCTTGTCGGCGGGGATGGTGAACTTGTCAAGGACAAAGACGGTACGCTCGTCCTTCTTTCCGGCGACCACGGTGGCGTAGTTGTAGGCACGCAATGGAAATATCACCTGCTCCTGGATGGCCGTGCGTTTGAGGACTTTCTTGTCCACGATCTTGAATGTCACGAAATCCACCTCATAAGGCACGTTCGACGTGTTCTTCACCTGGGTATGGAAATAAAGCAGTCCGTTGTGTGTATAGAGTCCGCGCAGCAGGTACTGGATGCCGAACGCCTGGCTCCCGATATGCTTGACATGGCGCCGGTTGTCCTTGTGGATGGCCTTGGAGATAAGGTGTACCAGCTTCGGCGACTCGCTGCCGAGCTCTTTCAGGTAGATGTCCATGGCATTGTTCGGGCGGTTCACCTCGCTGCCGTCATGGATGAAGTCCTTCATCTCGATGTTGAGCAGCAGGGGTTCGTCTGCATATTTCACATTGAACGTGTAGAAACTTCCGCTTTCGGTAATCACCGACATGTTGGTCTCCTCACGGAAATTCCTCACCGTGGCCTTGACACGGATGACGTTCTCCGCGCCGTCGGCCTTGCCCGCAATCAGGTTCGGGGATCCGAGGTCCACATAGCGCACAGCCGAGGGGAAGATGATGTGGGTGGTCTTCCCGTATGTCACTTCCAGGCCATAGGGAGGAATCATCCGGTCAAAGGTGAGTTTCCGGGACAGCCCGTGGTAGATGTCCCCGTCCTCCTGTCCGGGATAGATATCCGCTTTCAGGGTCAAATCATTTACGGCCGTGGTATCAGCCGACTGTGCATGGGCACTTGCAACGCCCGTAACGAGGGCAAGCATCAAAAGAATCTTTCTCATACTTCTTGAATTTTAATGGGTTGTTGTCATTGGTTGTCTTTCTGATAGAGCATCAGCTCATATCCTGATTTGAGATGCACTTTCTCCTCGCGCATCTTCTTGGAAATATACTGCGACAGGCCCTGTATGGCTCCCCGTCCAAGTTCGGAGAGAATCTGGTCGCCCGCCGACTGGTTGGTGATGGAGATGGTCGTGCCAAGGTTCTGCCCCATGTTGGCGGCCACCTCCCTGACCGCGTTCGCCTCCGTCGAGCCGGGAATGAATATCCCGTCCTGTCCGTCACTGTCCAGCACGGCCAGTTCCACGGGGATGACGGTGCCGTCATATTCCACCTGAAGGATATCAACGGCAAGGCGTTCGTCCTGGATACGCCCCTCGCCGGTCAGCAGGGTATTGCGCGGCAGCACGAGTCTTCCCACCCGCATGGCCTCCAGCAGCCGGAGCCGCACGTTCTGCCCGCTGACGACGGTCTGGTCGCCGTGTACGCAGGCACGTATGGTGTTCCTTGCCACCTGTGTCCCGGCACTGCCCACAGCCGTATGGAAACCGGCATCCGTACCGGAAAGCAGCCTCGTGAACTGGACCGAATCGGCGAGGGACTGAGGAAGGGACGACACGACCGGAGAGGATACCAGCCCGACGGGAACGGCTTTCGCATTTCTTTCCCTTGACGGACTTTCCGCCTCCTGACTGTCCGCTGTCCCCGTATTACCGCCCGAAGGCATATACTTGGCGGCAAGCTCGTAGGACTTCTCCAGCAGGGCCACCTGTTCCTCGTAGCTCGGTCCGGCGGTCTGTGCTGCGGCAGCCTGGCGGAGCTGTTCCACCTCTGTTTTCAGGGCCTCCTTTTCGGGGTCTTCTTCCGGCGTTTCATAGAAACTGCCGAGTGTGGCGTTGATATCGTTGTAGGCCGAGGCTGAAGAGGCGAAGGCTTCCGACCTGCCGCTCCCGCCGCTCCGGTGCTGCCGGCTGCCGCCTTCACGGGCAACATCCACCGTCACATCCGGTTCCGGGACATTCTCCTGCCTGCGTTCATCAGCCAGGGCGGAGAAGTCGGCCAACGTGCGCATCTTCTCCTCCTGCCTGCGTCTCATGTCCGCCTGTTCGTAGGCGGCCATCTTGTCCGCCTCGATGCCGGTGCCTCTCGGGTCGGGCAGTTCGGCATTGAATCCGGCCCTCCTTTCCTCTTCCTGCCTGTCCTTTTCCGACGGGGCGAAAATCAGCCACATGCATCCGAGGAACAGCAGGAACATACCTGTGAAAACCAGGTATTTCCTGACTTTCTGCTTCTGTTTCAATTTATCAGTGTCCGTGCTCATAACCTTACTTGTTGAACTGGTTAAAAAACTCTTCCATCTCCCGTATCCTCCCCTCGGAGAGGGAATCGGAAGGAACAAATTCTGGAATGTCAAGAGGCTCTATCCTGATGACCTCCCTTCGGGCATCCTCACGCCCGATGTCATAAATCGCCCGGAAAATCATGTAGAAATTGACCAGCGCGAAAAGGGAGGCCATCACTATGACGGCGATTGCCCTCTGGCGGGGTGTGAGCCTATTACAAAGGCCGCGCAGCCTGCCCACGATACAATCCTTGAACTTTACATACATCTTTCTCATACATACATTTTTTATCTGTCATACATTCTGATATCCCTGTTTTCCACCACGCGGAACGCCTCCAGGATAAACCCGTGGGGATTGTTGTCACTGCGTGTGGAGTTGAGCAGCCGTCCCTGCGTCACGAGGCTCCGCTCCGTGACGCTCTTCTCCCTGATGATGAGAAGCCGGGCGTAGGTCGTGACGCCGTACGGGTAGGCGTTGAAGTCGCACCTGACGCTGTCCACCTCGATGCGCTGGTTCACATTGCCCGAGATGACGCGGTTGTAGTACCCCTGTTCCGCCAGGTCCACATAGTGTGTATAGGCGGAACGGTCGCTCAGGAACATGGCCCGCTGGATGTTGCCCTCAATGGCGTCCTTGTCGGGCGACAGCGTGTAGAACAGTTCGTGGAAGCGCCTGACATGCTCCCTCGCCTCGACGGGACGGTTCTGTTCCAGGTCTTGCGAGAGGGCGAGCATGAGCGACTTGCCCTCGTCCAGGACATAGATTTTCTGCCGCTGTGATTCGGCGAAGCTGTACGCCTTCCATACGGAGAAGCCCACGAGCAGGGTGCATACCCCCAGATAGGCAACCCCGAACAGGCGCAGGTGCCTGAAAGCGGTCTCGATGTTTGTCAATGATTTGAATTCCATTCTTTTTCAGTTTTAGATTGTTTGTTGTCACTTGAACAGCCTTCCGACCACATTGCCCGCGGTGGCACCGGCGGCACCGGCCACCACGGAACCTGTCTTGGACGCCGTCTGGCTCACGTTCTTCCCGTAGTTGCCTGCCCCTCCGCCTGCCTGCACAATCCAGTTCGCCACGGTCGGAATCGTGAAATACCCAATGATGCCGATGATGAGGAACGTGATGTACACGGCATTGGAACTGTCCGGAATGAAATTGGGGTCGGACAGCTGCTCGATGTCCCTCTGAAGCATCAGAGTCTGTATGCGGGCCAGGACGCTGCTGAACAGGTCAGAGACGGGCAGCCACAAATAGATGCTGATATAGCGCACGAACCACTGGGAGAGCGAGGCCTGAAATCCGTCCCAGCACGAAATGGCAAAGGAAATCGGACCGAGGATGGAAAGCACGATCAGGAAGAATGTCCTGAGCGTGTCGATGACCAGCGCGGCGGCGTTGAACATCAGCTCCAGCAGCTCGCGGAAGAAATTCTGCACTGACTTCTTCATGTTGTACATCGCGCGGTCCACATACATCCCGCAGGCCTCTATCGCATCCAGTGCCCCCAGTTCGGCCAGTTTGTTGTCGAACGCCTCCTTGTCCACCAGGTAGGCCGTCTCGGGATTGCGCTTCATCGCCTCGAACTCCAGCCTGTCCTTCTGCTCCCTGTACTCGTTCATGTCGAAGGTCTGCGTTTCCAGAATCCTGTGCGTCCCGGTCACGACGGGAGAGAGGATGCTGTTGAGTGTGCCCAGCACGACCGTCGGGAAGAACATGATACAGATGCCCAAAGCGAACGGGCGGAGCAGCGGGAACATGTCTATCGGCTCGGCCCTCGCCAGCGACTGCCAGACGCGGTACGCCACATAGAAGAGGGCTCCCAGTCCGGCAAGGCCCTTGGCCACGCCGGTCATCTGCGAACAGAGCGGCATCATGTCCGTGTACAGACTTTGCAGGATCTGGTGCAGATTGTCAAAACTTACAGCCAACAATACCATAAGCAATCCTCCTTGAAATTACCAGTAGCGTTCGCTGGGCGATCCGTAAAGGGCCATCACGCGGTCCAGGTCATTCTGCTTCTTGGCACGCAAGTAGGACACGCCGATGTTCTTGTTGGTGTAATACTGAACGAGGCTGCGGTATTGCAGCATGTCGGTATAGCAGCGGTCGATGATGTCCATGCGCTCCTTGTCGTTCATGGAAAGCCCGTTCTCGTTGACCACCGTCTTCAGGTCCGTCAGCAGGTTGGCGCTCTCCTCCAGCAGTTTCGTGTAGCCCAAGGCGATGGCGCTCAGTTCCTCCGGCGTGAAATAAGGGTCGCTGAGCATACGCTCATAGCTGGTCACATAGATTTCCGTGATGTCGCCGACCATCAGGATGGTCTGCTGGACTTTCCGGGCATCGCGTACCAGGTCTTTCACTTTCTTCAGACCGTCATAGAACTCCTTTCCCTGCTGGTAGATCTTCACGGTTTCCTGAAAATTGTTGAGCATGTTGCTGGCCGTCGAGGACGTGTGCACGATGTTCTTGGCGGCGTTGATGATGCCCTGGGCCAGATTGGTCGGGTCAGTCACCACCCACTGCGCGTGTGCCCTGCCTGCAGACAGCAGGCAGAACAGGCATAATGCCGTAATGATTCTTGTTTTCATTGTCGTTTGATTTTAATTGTTGGTAAATCGGTTGTCTGTAATTTCAAATCCCCCTTCCGCGTCCTTTCGCCTTAGGCTTGAAGGAAATGCGGGGCTTCCTGCGCGGCGTGTCCCCACGGGATGCGGCCTGTTCCTGCTTTACCCGTTCATTCCTGAGGTAACGAAAGAACTCGTCGGCATACGGCCTCCGGCCGGTCATCCCCACAAAGCGGGCGTCCAGTTCCCGGTACGCCTTTTCCGCCTGGCGGCATATGGCCTCTGCCGGACTTTCCCTGTCAATGCCGTATTTGGCCAGAAAAGACGGGGTGACATGGATAAGGTCATGGACGGAATCCGGCCGGGCGGCAATCCGCCCGAGTCTCTCCAACTCTTCATTCAGCCTGTCGAGATAGGGGTCGGGAGGACGACGGCAGACACTCTCGAAAGCTTTTTCCACCGCATTGGTCAGCCTCGCATCCACTACCAGCACGTCCGGAAGTCGGCCTTCTTTCTGCTGCCGCTGGTATTCGTCGCAGTCCATCCCGTTGATCTTTTCATACAGCAAGTAGTCCCTGTCAAACCCGAAATGTTTCCGGACAGGTTCCGGGATGCCCGCCCCCATTGTCAGGTATTCATAAAGGAATGCCGATGTGTCCCTGTCAAGCCATTCCCAGCCGCTTTTTCTTGAATTGTCATTCATAATGAATCCGTTTAATGTCTTTCATTCCGTTTCATTTCAGCCAGTTGCTTGATGGCCAGTTCGATATTGCCTCCCAGTTTCCGGGTGAGCCGTGCCAGTTCGAGCTTTTCTGTCTCCTCGGTGGTGTAGCAATAGTATTCCTCGGGGGAAACCTCCGTGGCATAGACCGCAGACTGCGTTCCGCCCAGTCCGATCCACACTTCCTTGTACTTCCGGGAAGGGCTGTTCGCCATGTTGATGGAGAGAATCTGCGCCCGTTCCTTGTCGGTCAGGCCGAGCAGGGACTGGATCTCGTCGAACTTGTTCATGTACTTGCGCTGGTCAAGGAGAATCTTGCAGTCGCTGTTGTTGATGATGGTGCCCTTGACGATGGGGGACGAGATGATGTCCTCCACCTCCTGCGTGACCACCACTGCCTCGCCGAAGAACTTGCGGACCGTCTTGAAAAGGTATTTCAGATACTCGGCCATGCCCTCCTTGCTGATGGCTTTCCACGCTTCCTCCAACAGTATCATCTTGCGGACTCCCTTCAGCTTTCTCATCTTGTTGATGAAGGTTTCCATGATGATGATGGTGACAATTGGGAACAAAACCTTGTTGTCCTTGATATTGTCCAACTCGAAGACAATGAAGCGCTTGTTCAACAGGTCGAGCTGTTTGTCGGAGTTCAGCAGGTAGTCGTACTCGCCGCCCTTGTAATAAGGCTCCAGCACGTTCAGGAATCCCCACACGTCAAAATCCTTCTCGCGGGTGCGTTTGTTTTTCAGGATTTCCTGATACTCGTCGCGGATGAACTCATAGAAGGTGTTGAATGAGGGGACTACCGTGCTGTCCATGCGTATCTTCTCCAGGAAAAGGTTGACCGCGTTGGAGAGCGCCACCTCCTCGGCGCGTGTCGGCGGCTCGTCGTCCCGTTTCCACAGGGTGAGGATAAGCGTCTTGACGGACTCCTTCTTTTCGATGTCAAACACGCCGTCCTCCACATAGAAAGGGTTGAAGGCAATCGGGTCACTCTCCTCATAGGTGAAATAGATGCCGTCCTCGCCATGCGTGCGGGCATGGATAAGACTGCACAGCCCCTGATAGGAATTTCCCGTGTCCACCAGCAGCACATGTGCTCCCTGTTCGTAATACTGGCGCACCATGTGGTTGGTGAAGAACGATTTCCCGCTGCCCGAAGGCCCGAGAATGAACTTGTTGCGGTTCGTGATCGTGCCGTTCTTCATCGGCAGGTCGGAAATGTCCAGATGGACGGGCTTTCCGGTCAGACGGTCCACCATACGAATCCCGAACGGCGAGAGCGAATCTCTGTAGGACGTTTCCCCGATGAACAGGCACAGGGCCTGCTCGATGAAGGTGTGGAAGCTCTCCTCCGCCGGGAAATCGCCGGCATTGCCGGGAATGGCCGCCCAGAAGAGCGTCGGCACATCGACCGTGTTATGACGCGGCTTGCACTCCATCAGGGCAATCTGGCTGCCCACATCGTTCTTGATACGTTTCAGCTTCTCTCGGTCGTCACTCCATGCAAAGACATTGCAGTGCGCACGGACGGAAGTGAGCCCCTTGCTGTGCGCCTCGTTCAGGTACCCGTCTATCCATTCCTTGTTGATCTGGTTGGAACGGCTGTAACGGGAAAGCGAGTGCATGTTCCGGGCGGTCTGCTCGAACTTCTGCAGCGTTTCGGCAGGGCTGTCGATGAAGACATACTGGTTCACGATATGGTTGCACGTGAGCAGGATGCCTATCGGCGCGGCGAAGGAGAGGCGGCAGTCGCTGCGGTCGGTGGAGAGCCGTTCATACCGGCTGTCCGTGCCGACGGCGGACGGCAGGTCCTCCGGGTCGGACAGCGTGTGCAGGCAGAGTCGGCTGTCCCCGATTTTCATCTCCCCGGCCCCGATGGTGATGTCCTGAAGGCAGGTGCAGCCCTCCTGCGAGAGCGAGAGGTACTTCTCGATGATGCCCGCTGAGGTTCCCGTGCCGGTGATTTCCCCGTCGGCCAGCCTTTCAATGCGGACCAGGCCGCTGTCGTTGACGATGCGCTCGAACTGCCCGCAGCATTCCAGGAACCGCGCGACGGCTTCCTTGTCACGCATCTCCCTGGGGATGATGAACCCGCGCGTGAGGGCGTTGAAGCTGCTTGTCGTGCGGCTGTGTTCTTTCGTGGTCCGGGTCAGGAACAGGTAGCAGGTATGCTTCAGGTACGGACGCTCGTTGAAGTGCCGCTCGAAACTGCGGCTGAGGAAACTCCGCTCCTCCCCGCAGGCCTCTGGCCTGTAGCTCTCCTCGATGAAGATGTCCTGCTTGTGCACGATGCTGTATTCCGGCAGGACCTTGACGGCCTTCACCCAGGTGGAGTGCATGGCCTCGTATTCGGCCCGGGTCAGCGTGAACACCTCGGGCAGCTCCATCCGGTAGGCCACGGTGATGTCCGCGTCCTTGCTGATGATGCACCCGTGCTCGACGGCCATCAGCGGGAAGCGGCTTTCCAATGTGGCGGCTTTCATTACATTTCTCATACGCTTCTTCTTTTTGAATGGTTGGGAAAAAACAGCCGGATAAAACTTTTCCGGTTGATGATGTAGCGGGGATGGCGGCGCAGCGCCTGGAGCTTCATCAGTCCCCATTCACCGTATTTCGCGTTCAGACGGAAAGTCGCCCACACGAGCACCGAGGCGCAGATGACGCCGAAACCGATGCACACCCACTGGTCGATGCCCGCCATGTACATGACGACGAACACCACGAACAGGGCGAGCAGCCCGCCGGCGAAGATGAACAGGTACTGGCTTTTCAGCCCCTTGAACTCAGGGCTGCGGCCGATTCCCTTGTTGACCGTGTACTCCGCCATAATCAGAGGAAGAATGAACGTAAGATGGTGGCGGCGACAATCAAGAAAATGCAGGCACCGAACCACGAGGCCGCCGTCTTGGAAGTGTCCGGGTCGCCGGACGAGAACTTGGAATAGACCTTCACGCCTCCGATAAGGCCGACCACGGCGCCTATCGCATAAATCAGCTTGGTTCCCGGATCAAAATAGGAAGTGACCATGTTGGTGGCTTCCGTGATGCCACCGATACCGTTACCTTGGGCGAAAGCCCCTGTCGTTGCAAGCAGCAGCGCGGCTGCGAAAATGAATCTTTTTTTCATGCGTCGAAACTTTTAATTTGTGAGACAAAAAATGATTTCGACTGCGAATGTATAGCATATAATTCATTGATTTACAAGTCTGTCGATATGTGTCACCGGGTGTCGTCACGTTACATCGGCAGGGTGTTCCCGGGAAGGTGAAAACCGTATGGAAGGCGTCCTTTAATCCTTACCGCAAAGGTACCCCCGTGTCCTGACGGATGCGGCAAGGCGGACCGCCGCACGGCCGTCAGGGAGAAAATCATCCTCGCTGCGCTTGCGGTATTTTCTCCCGCCGGGCCTTGCCGCATACCGGACACGGGGCTGTCAGGCCGGTAAGGAATTAAACTCCGGCAGGTAAAAGCCGGGGATGGTAACACTAAAAAACAGAAAATTATGGATATGAAAGAAAGGAAAGTGGCGGCGTTCACGGGCCACAGGAAGAAAAGGCTGCTGCGTGAAGGCACGGACAGACAGGTTCCGGTCAGCCGAATCAGGGAAGAAGTCGCGGACCTGGTCATGTACCTGTACGGGCAGGGATACCGGGAGTTCTATTCAGGCATGGCCGAGGGGTTCGACATGATAGCGGCGGAAGCGGTCCTGCAACTGAGGGAACACCATAAAGACATGGCATTGGTGGCGGCAATTCCTTTCAGGGCCCAGCCCGCATGGTTTGACCCTCAGGACCAACTGCTTTACCGTGAACTGCTCGGAGAAGCGGACAGGGTGGTCATGCTCTCTGAAAAGTATTACAGGGGATGCTACCTGCGCCGGGACGAATACATGGTCAGCAGGGCCTCCATCGTGGTGGCGTATTGGGACAATGTCCGTGAGGGCGGCACTTACTATACAGTCAGGAAGGCCGTGGAAAGGGGGCGCAGGGTCATCAATCTGTACACGGGCGAGGAAATAACAGGAGTGACGGATTTGTAAAAAACATTAACAATAAATACAAAACAAAGATGAGAAGAACAGAAAAAGAGAAATCCATGCCGCCGGGGGAACTGCTCCGGCAGGCGGAAAATCAGCTGGTGTCCGCACTCTGCGGCATCCGGGAAAATCCCGACGGATGGCTGCCGCATACCGTATATGTGGAGGAGGAAGGCGACTGCCCGGTATATACCATGTACCGTCTGCTGGACATCCGGAAGGACGGAGGCTGTACATTGTACAATCCGCAGACGGGAGAACACTTCACTTCCAGGCACCTGCGTGAAATCAACATCGAGTGGCTCGTCACCCTCTGGGAACGGTACCTTGAACTGCGTCCGGAAAAGCGTGCGGCTTCCGTTCCGGAAACTTGCCCGGGAAAAGGGACGGACATCCGTGTCTTCGTATGGTACTGCGGTCTGACGGGACGGAACGTGTCCGATGACAGGCTGGTCAGAATGTGGAAGGAATCACCGCTCCGAAGTACGGAGAATCCGGAGGATGAAACGCTTTATGAGGTGGAATGCCTGACACTGGACGAACTGGCGGAGCGCATCAACGATGACTGTTTCGCCTATACGGAGGATTATGTCCGCTTCATTGATATGGGACACCTGTGACCGGATATGGAATGACATGAAAAATCCCCCTGCATCTCCCACGTTAGGAAGATACAGGGGGATATGAAGCCCGGCATTTATTCCGCCGTCACGGAAGAAACGGCATCCCGTTCCTTCCGCCGTCTGTCCTTTTCCTTTTTCCGCTGCTGCTTCTTGATTTCCATATCCTTTAATATCTGCTTCAGCGGCCTGACCGTTTCCGGCTCTTCACGCTTGAAGCGCTTGAAATAGATGTCCTCGATAAACTGCGGCAGAGGGGCTTTCCACGGCTCCTGCCTGTGGTTGTCGATTTTCCCGAGCTTGTCGGGATTCAATCCCAGTTCCCGTGCCATCTGGACTTGCTTGTCTGAAAGGCGGTGGCGTTTTTGCGCCGCCAACCATTTTTCCAATATTACTTTCGTTACTGCCATAATCAATTCGTTTACTGCAAAAGTAAGAGCTGTAAAAGCAGAGATATCGGTTTTTCTCTTAAAAATCTCAAAATGGTAGTTCAAGCATATTTGTTGATATCAAAAGCCTCTTTTCCCTTGGATACCGACTTCCGTTTTGCAAGCGGCCTGCCGGATTCGTCCAAATATTCGTTGAGCAACCGGGATACCTTTTCCTGATTGCACAGTTTGTCAGTAAGAAAAGAGAGTATGACCGTCTCCTGCATCTTATGATGTATGGTTGTGGCGGCACGGACAGCTTTCTGTTCATCCGGGGTGTCGGAAACAAGGACCTCCGCAACATTGTTTATCTCCTCGAATGTCAAGGCTGTGCTAAAGTCCGGGTCAGGTTCGGCGTCCACAGGAGCCATCAGTTCCTCCTTGTCCTCGGCTGTAAGTCCTTTGTTCTCCTGCTCCACATCATCGGAACTGATATCCCCGTCTTCCTCTATGGAAACTTTCTCCATCGGCTCGGAACGGACCGGAACAGCCTTCATGGTATTCGGATCTTCCAGATAGACAATCTTCGTCTTGCCTATCACATCGTCATCTGCTGGAGAAGAAGACGGCGTGTCCGCCTCCGGCTTTCCCCGTGAGATGCCTGTCCCTGCTTCCGGCATTTTATGTCTTGATTTTCCGCAGGCATTGCGCCCCGCCTGCTCCATGCGTTTCCTGCGGCATTTCCATAACCTGATGCGGACAATCCGCATCAATCTGAAAAGACGCTCCCATATCCCGTACATTCGCCGGCCGAAGATGAATGCCCACAAGTGCCACAGCACATAAACGGCACATGCCGTCTTTACCGTAAAATAAAGTGTCGTTTCCATAATCATAGCGGTTTGCTTATGCTGTCCGAATGTAATTGGGATATCTCGTCACGGTAATTTCTCAGATGTTCCTCCACAACCTTGTTCACATAACCGGAGATAGGCACATTAGGAGCGACAACGGCTAAGAAACGTCTGATAAGGGCATGGTTCTCTTTGCTGATATAGACCTGGGCACGGCTGCCGACAGGCTTGCAGTCCAGATAGGTGGCCGTGTATAGCGATATCAGCGAATGTCGGATATCCACTTCCTTGATACATTCCATGACGGGAGGCACGGATACACACTCCTCACCATTATCCGGTTCAATCCCCTCAATTATCCTGTCAGGAGAGGCAGAAACCCTTTGGGAAGCTTTTTCTGTCTTACGTGATTTCCTGACTATAAAAAGTACGATTCTGTAAGCGGTGTAGATGCAGCAGGCGATGGCTGCGGCTTGAAAAACAATCTGTGTCATGTCTAAAACGGTTTTAATGGTTTGTAATATTCTTTGTTGTATAATTCGCTGATTTCCTCCCAATGCCGTTGGATGTGCTCCACGAGGATATTGCTTATGTATCCGGATATGCTCATGTCCGGAGCGATGACCGGAAGGACACGCTTGATGCATTCGGCCACCTCGCGGTTTATATAGACATGGGAACGGTTGGATGCCGGAATATTGACCAGGAACCTTTCCCTGTAACCGTCCGTTTCCTCTTTCTTTTTCCTGGACCTTACAGAGACGGTCTTTCCCGGCGGGTGGCTGGCCGGTTCTGTGGCGGGAGGGGCTTCCGGTTCCGGCTGTCCCGTACTTTCTTCCGCAGGCATCTCCCTGCCGAAGACGGGAATCTCCCCGACAATGATATCCTTGAGGATGTCCTCATCCACCTCCACCTTTTTCTTTGTCATGGCTGTTTCAGTTTAAGTTTGACAATAAGTTCCTCCGCCAGTTCCGCCAGACCGCTTCCTTCAAGCTGCCTGACAGGAGGAGGCAGCAGGGTACAGCGGAAAAAGGCGCGTTGGGAATGGGTGATTTCTTTCTCATAGCGGCACAGGTCGGGAAGCGTGCTGTCGAGGACTGTCAGGCGCAGTTCCTTCATGACTTCCGAATAGGACTTGTAGATTCCCACGTTGGTACGCTTCTTCATCCTGTTCCAAAAGAAGAGAATGTCCTTGAGCGGCACATCTTTCCTGCTTCTGACATAATCAAGCACCGTGGTCGAGAAAGCGAGCGTACTCTGCATGATGATGAGGTCGGGAATGGTGGGAGTCAGGACATAATCCATATTGACGATGGTGCGGAACACCCCCGAAGACTCCACCGTTCCCGGCAGGTCCACGAATACAAGGTCATAGTCCCCGCTTGCGGCAACCGCGTCCGCCGCCTCCCTTGCCTTTTCCGCTGTGGAGCCGACAATGGGATACGCCTTCTTCTGTACACGTTCCCACTGCTGCCGCAGCAATTGCTGGTAATAGGCGCTGCCTGTAACGGTTTTCTTGTCCCGTTCCCTCATGCGCACAAGGCTGTGCTGGGGGGAATCGCAGTCAATGATTGCCACGTTCAGGTCTTTCTCGAAATGGAAGTAGCTGGCAAGCACTACCGTTAGGGCCGATTTCCCGACCCCGCCTTTCTGGTTGCTGATTGCAACGAATAAAGGTTCTTTGCTCATAATCTTTCTTTTTTAAATGGTTATTGAATAATTGTCTGTTTCATCCGTCCATCAATCCGTGAACGCCTCTTTCCGACCGTCCGTCCGATGCCGCATCCGTTATCGTGTCCATCCTTCCGACCGACAGCGTATCCGTTACCGTATCCGACTTTCCGTTAATGGCCGGTCTGTTGGTCATGACATTCCGACAACCGTCATATCCGACATTGTTTCCACTATCCCGACCGCTAACGGAAGCATCGGACAACATGACCATCATTCCACTATTGGAGACCCGGTTTCATCCGTTCACGCTGCAAATAAAAAGGGATTTTTCCGAATAACCGCCATCATCCGGGGGCGGTGACGACCCTTGTCGCCATATGACATCATGTTACATATAATGAACTGTTTTACAGAAAGATAAACAGCAATAACTTTGCACCGGAAACGGAAATGGATACCGCTGTGGGGCAATCCCGGGGCCGAAGAATGAGGCCGACGGTCAAAACTCAATTTGGCGAAGGCAAATTCATGTTCAAGCGAACATAGCAAGTTGTGTTTCGGGCAGCCCGAAATGATTCGGGCATCCCGAAACAAACTTGCCGCTCGCCTGGCGGCTCGGGAGGGATTTCCTCCAAAGTCGGAAATCCATGACGGAAGATACAGCAACAAAAGACATCAATGCGTATGGAAGAAAACAGTAAAGGAAGGACAAGGAGAAGCACGGGCAGGAAGCCGAAAACTGACCCGGCTGTATTCCGTTACGGCATCAAGCTGACCTCGGAAGAGAACGGAAAATTCGAGCTGCTGTTTGAGAAATCGGGCATGAAACAGCGGGCAAGGTTCATCAAGTCCATGATTTTCGGACGCGAGATGAAGGTCGTCAGAATCGACAAGGCGGCGATAGACTACTACATCCGCCTGACGAATTTCTACCATCAGTTCCAGGCCATCGGCAACAACTACAACCAGACGGTGAAGGCCGTCAAGTCCAACTTCGGGGAGAAACGGGCGTTCGCCCTGCTGCGCAACCTGGAGAAGGCCACCATCGACCTGGTGGTGCTGGGCAAGCGGATCATCATGCTGACCCGGGAGTTCGAGGAGGAGTACCTTATAAAAAGGAAGAAGGAGGAACAGCGGAATGGTGGCTAAGATCAACAGGGGCGCATCGCTCTACGGGGCGGTCGCCTACAACCAGCAGAAAGTGGATGACGCCGCCGCCCGCATCATCGCGGGCAACCGCATGATGACCGACCTCACCGGAAATCCCCACAATGTCATGCAGCAGACGCTGTGGGCGTTCGAAAGCTACCTCGCCGCCAACAGGAACACGGAGAAGCCGGTGCTGCACATCTCCCTGAACCCCTCGGTGGACGACCGCCTCACGGACGGGCAGTTCGCGGAACTGGCCCGTGAGTACATGCGGAAGATGGGCTACGGCGACCAGCCCTATATCGTGTACCTGCACGAGGACATCGGCCGCAGGCACGTCCATATCGTCTCCACCTGCGTGAAGGAGAACGGGGAGAAAATCAGCGACGCCTATGAATGGAACCGCTCGATGAAAGCCTGCCGGGAACTGGAGAGCAGGTTCGGGCTCAAGCCGGTGGCGGACAAGCGGAACGAACTGCTGGAGCCGTATCTCAAAAAGGCGGACTACAGGGACGGGGACGTGAAGCGGCAGGCCGGCAATATCCTCAAAAGCGTGTTCACCGCCTACCGCTTCCAGACATTCGGGGAGTACAGCGCCCTGCTTTCCTGCTTCAACATCGAGGCGAAACAGGTCAGGGGTGATTTTGAGGGCACGCCTTATAACGGCATAGTCTATACCCTGACCGACGACAGCGGCAGGCCGGTATGCACGCCCATAAAGTCGTCCCTCATCGGCAAGCGCTTCGGCTATGAAGGCATAGAGAAACGGATTGCCGCCAATGTCCGTGACTTCAGGAACCGGAAATGGCAGCCGAAGATACGGGATGATGTGGCGCTTGCCGTGCACGGATGCCGGAGAAACCGGGAGGACTTCGTCCGGCTGCTCGGGGAAAAGGGCATTGACGTGGTGTTCCGGGAAAATGAGGAAGGGCGTATCTACGGCGTGACCTTCATCGACCACAGGAACCGGGAGGTGTATAACGGTTCCCGTCTGGGCAAGGAGTTCTCCGCCAATGCCTTCGAGCAGCTCTTCAACAGGCCGCAGGAGTTCCCCGAACCGGAATTCCCCGGACAATATGCCGGCGAACGGGAGAACCTTTCCGACAGCATGGAGAGCGCCATCGAGCAGGCTTTCGGTATATTCAGTCCCGACATCAACGGCCCCGACCCGCAGGAGGAGGCGCTTGCCCGCAGGCTGCAACGCAAAAAGAAAAAGAAACGCCGTTCACGCGGCATATCCTGATTGTCAATTACCAACCATCAAAATTTTTAGTTTATGCAACAAGAAGATGATTTAAGGGGATTGGCCAAGGTCATGGAATTCATGCGGGCCATTTCCATCGTGTTCATTATCGTCCACGTCTATTGGTTCTGTTACCGTTCATTCGTGGACATGGGTATAGACATAGGTGTATTGGATAAGATACTCCTTAATTTCCAGCGGACGGCGGGGCTGTTCAGCAACCTGCTGGTGACGAAAGTGTTCGCCTTCATATTCCTGGGACTGTCATGCCTCGGCACAAAGGGCGTGAAGAACCAGGGAATGACCTGGCGGAAGATATACGCTGCCTTTCTTTCGGGGCTGGTGCTGTTCTTCATGAACTGGTGGATGCTCGACCTCCCGTTCAGTCCGACGGTGAACGCGGCCGCATATACGATGACGCTCACAGCAGGCTACATTCTCCTGCTCATGTCGGGAGTATGGATCAGCCGTATGCTGAAACACAACCTCATGGAGGACGTGTTCAACACCGCCAACGAGAGTTTCATGCAGGAGACAAGGCTCATGGAGAACGAATATTCCGTCAACCTGCCCACAAAGTTTGTCTATCAGGGCAGGGAATGGGACGGCTGGATCAACGTCGTCAATCCTTTCCGCGCCTCCATCGTGTTGGGAACGCCGGGGTCGGGAAAGAGCTACGCCGTGGTGAACAACTACATCAAGCAGCAGATTGAGAAATCCTTTGCCATGTATATTTACGACTACAAGTTTCCGGACCTCTCGGAAATCGCCTACAACCATCTGCTCAAGCACAAGGCGCATTACAAGGTCAAGCCGGAATTCTACGTCATCAATTTCGACGATCCCAGACGCAGCCACCGGTGCAATCCCATAAATCCGAGATTCATGGCGGACATATCGGACGCCTATGAGTCAGCTTACACGATAATGCTCAACTTGAACAAGACCTGGATACAGAAGCAAGGCGACTTTTTCGTCGAGTCACCGATTATCCTGCTTGCCGCAATTATCTGGTATTTGCGCATTTACAAGGACGGCAAGTACTGTACGTTCCCTCATGCCATTGAATTTCTGAACAAGCCCTATGCGGATATTTTCACGATTCTGACCTCATATCCGTCCCTCGAAAACTACCTTTCCCCGTTCATGGACGCCTGGCAAGGAGGCGCACAGGACCAGCTCCAGGGCCAGATAGCAAGCGCGAAAATCCCGCTTTCGCGCATGATTTCGCCACAGCTGTACTGGGTGATGACGGGGGACGATTTTACATTGGACCTGAACAATCCCGAACACCCCAAGCTCCTTTGCGTAGGCAACAATCCAGACAGGCAGAATATCTATTCGGCCGCTCTCGGTCTGTATAATTCGCGCATTGTCAAACTGGTGAACAAGAAAGGGCAGCTCAAGAGCTCCATCATCATCGACGAGCTGCCCACCATCTACTTCCGTGGCATTGACAACCTCATCGCCACCGCCCGGAGCAACAAGGTGGCCGTCTGTCTCGGATTCCAGGACTTCAGCCAGTTGGCGAGGGATTACGGGGACAAGGAGGCGAAGGTCATCCAGAACACGGTGGGCAACATCTTCAGCGGGCAGGTGGTCGGCGAGACGGCAAAGAGCCTGTCGGAGCGGTTCGGCAAGATACTCCAGCAGCGGCAGTCCCTCTCCATCAACCGGCAGGACACCTCCACATCCATCAACACGCAGATGGACTCCCTCATACCCGCCTCCAAGATCGCCAACCTCTCGCAGGGTACTTTCGTGGGCAGCGTGGCCGACAACTTCGGGGAGGAGATAGAGCAGAAGATTTTCCATGCCCGCATCATCGTGGACAGCGCGAAAGTGTCGGAGGAGATGAAAGCCTATAAGAAAATACCGGTCATCAACGAGTTCAGGGACGCGGACGGAAACGACATCATGCAGCAGCAGATAGACCGCAACTATTCGCAGATAAAGGCCGACGTGCTGCAAATAATCGAGGACGAGATGGAGCGCATAGCCAACGATCCGGACTTGAAGCACCTGATTCCAAAGGAAGAAGGGAATAAGGAATAATATCCGACAGACCGCTTTTTTATTTCAGCCTGCAAAGGTCGTCCCGTGCCTGTCAGGATTGAGCAAGGCCGGGCCCTCGCGGGTTTCCGAAAAAATCTTCCGCGCTCCGCTTGCGGTATTTTTCCGGAAAGCCTTGCACAATCCGGCACGGGACGGTATGGCAGGCAAGAAATAAAAAAGCGGCTCACGAGCCGGTGGATGTTTAACAGAATAAAACCAGAAAGTTATGGACAAGAGAAGAACGGTCGATATCCGCAAGGAAGCCTGTGGCGAGATGTGCAGGAAGGAACGCATGGCGGCTGAAAACGGGGACAGAACAGTCATTGGACAAATCCATTGGAAAGGACGCGCCTATCCCGTCAGGGAAATTGATGCCGGCAGCAGCACGTTCAGGGTGTCGGTGGAAAGCCTGCGGGATGAACTGATAACCGATATGCGCAGCGGTATCTACGAGGCGATGGAGGTATGCGAGGAAATCGACGGTTTCTGTACCGGAGAGGAATTGCGCACACTGCCGGATGCCGAGTTGTATAGAATGTATTGTTGAACGAGTTATGGAAAGAAATATGAAAAAGAGAAGCAACTTCACACCAATGGAAAGATTCCGGGAGATTCTTCACGGGAACGGATTACAGTCCATGAATGTAGGGACCAACCATATCCGCATATTCAAGGACGGCAGGAAACTTTTTGACTATTATCCGCTGCGGATGAAACTTTTCGATTACCACGACTGGCACCAGCTGACTTATCCCTTTGCCGGGAACGGTGACAGGACATGGGAGACGGAACTTGGGAACATTATCCGGAAACTGACGGCATCACCGCAATAAGCATCCCGATGTATGAAGGAGAACAATTACATGCCGCCCGTTTGGGACAACATACCCGAATGGGCGGTCTTTTCATTGGAATACGGCATTGAGGAAAAGCATGCTTTACAAATGAGGAGGAGAGAAAGATAAAATCCTTATTTTGTGAATTAAAACTTGATTTTTGCAGAAAATCTGCAAAAATCAAAGATTAAACATCTAAATAATAAATTTAGGCAGAAGCAGTACTTCCTTTCCCGGACTTACTTTAACTAAAATGACCTGGTTCTGCTCAAGTTTACAAGGCAGCTGTTTGGATTCGTTGGATTGCAGCAGCAGGGACTTTTCATATAATTCATGTTCAGACTTTTCCTCATAATTGTATATCACAATCATATCTTTACTGAAATATTCAGACCCGTTTTTGTTGTTCGCGATATTCAAAATGTCTTCATAAAATCTGACAGACCAATTGTGGCCCCGTTCATTGTACATGAATGAATTGCCATAGCCGACGGTATCTTTGCCGATAAGTCTGCCTACAAGGATGTCTGCGTTAGTATATGGATTCCTTTTATATACAGGTTCTTTTGTTCTCGCATCACTTTCGGCCCTTAATCTGCAAGCATTGACCATTCCCTTTATCAGATTGTCCTTAACAAGAGGAAATGTAGATTCGGATGATTTTGTTTCCAGCCAATACCCCCGTTTTCTTGCATAACCGTTTATGCAGATCCTGCCGCCACAATCTTTCTCAGGATTTTTCCCGGTTCCGCATTCGAATATATGCTTTTTGCCACGTATCTTTTCACCGCATTCCGTCTCATCAAAACGATAGTAGATGTATTCGAAATGAAGCAGCAGATAATACTCAAAACTACGGCTGGAGAAAGCAATATTGACCTTCTTGCCATCAATTTCCTTATTCGCTTCTAAAAATGCTTCCTCATGCTTCGGATGATTGTCCTTGTCATAAACAGCCCAGGACTCATCAACTCCCTCAGATAAAATCTGTCGGGCATAAAGCACCCATTTTAATGGCGGCACTCCGGTTATCACCACTTCTTCAACCGGTTTGTTCCCTTGTTTTGTCCTGCGTTTTCTGCCCTTATAGTTGCCTCTGGAAGAATTGACCGGTTCCTTATCTTCAGGTATATAAGGCTGTGGAATAGTCCGGACATCCAGGCCTTCCCTGTCCGTACAGTATAGGTCGCACAGACTTGTGAAGAACAGCGGCTCGGTCTTTTCACCTTCACACACTATTCTTATGACATAGTTGCTATGCCGTGTATTTTCGTTAATCCTCGCCATTCTCCACAAAGAGTTTTTCCAATGACTGCAATGAAGGTACTCCACCAAACTTATTGTTCAAATACCATTTGGCAAATGGAGTATCCTCTCTTACATCATCAAAATCAGACAGAGAAAACATTTCAGACACGCCGTATTTATCTTTTTCCGTAAACCATATTTGATCCTTACGAATCGTATTCTGGTCAAGAAGATTTACATCGTGTGTGGTAAAGACCAACTGGGCATTGTGCTTGTTGATTCTTTCGTTCTTGAAAATATCAACTATCAGTTTGGTAATATAAGAATGAAGTCCCGAGTCCATTTCATCTATGAAGAACGGACTGCCATTCTGCAAAGCCTGTAATATGTGACAGCCAATGATGAACAGTGCTCTTGTACCAAAAGATTCCTCCCTCAATGGCAAATCCGTAGTTTTGCCTACATTCTTACCGTCTTCATATAATCCATGCAGACCCGTAACTTCCACCCTGTCGCTACGCTTCTCCAATTGGAAGTCAGCCAATCCTGTATCCGCAAAAGTCAGAAATTCGGCGAGCATCTTCTTATTGTCAGGATGTGAATACAGCCACCTGAGCATTTCCTTATCCTCTCCAAGCACAGTATCTTCATGAAAGCCGTTGGAGATGACTATGTCTGCCAAATATTTTGCAGCATTAGTTATCGGCTCGCACGGTGTATCTTTCAAGAATTTTGAAATCAACAGCTGATTCTTGAATACCTGGAACGGTTTGGAAGTAGAAAGGCTTGAACCAAATTTTATAGTATCTGACTCTCTGTCTCCGGGAAACGAGACACGCTCGTAAAGCAGTGTAAGCTTGCCCTTGGGATATGATATCAACGATTCCGACTCAACTTGCAACTGGGTGAAGCGGACTTCATACTTATACCTTACTTTTTGAGCGATGAACTCCACTGTAAATTCGATAGGTGCATTTACTGTCGTACTGTCAAACTTGAATGGTTGGTATAAAGTTATATTCTCGCCGACTCGATTATCTAAATTGAGAACCCATCGTCTGAATCCATATAGAAATTTTATGATATTAGTTTTACCGGAAGCATTGGCTCCGAAGATTAGAGAAATCTTCAATGCTTTCTTGTTTCCTTCCGCATTGGTTTCAACTTCACAAAGATTTTCGGCCTTTGCTTTTGAAGAGGTCGGTTCCGTTGTGAACGAGCAAATGCCCTTGAACGAACGATAGTTCTTAAATTCGAGATTTAATATCATAATCCTGCTTCTTTTCTGCAAAAATAGCGTTTTAATTTTATATAGACAAATTTATTCCAGCATTTTTGCAGGAAATATGCAGAAACTAATCCTTAATTTGTTTGTATCCGCAATGCAAAAGTAATCAAAAAATGGTTACTCACGGATCTTCCCCATATAGCCATAGTACTTGTTTCCATATTTTTCTATGAAATGGCATCATAGGCTCCGCTTCACTTGACAAGTCCCCCGGAGAAGATAACTCGGAGGGCGAATACCTCCACGTTCGGGCCTCCGGTTTTCGGGACAGAAAATTCCCGATGGTAATTTTCAGCCCGAAAAAACGCTCCGGTATTGCCGTCCGAGTTGGGGAAAGGAGCGGGACTTGGCAAGCGAAGCGACCTACGACGCATAAGTACAGGGTCAAAGAAAAGCAATCTGGCGGGGCTGTTTTTTGCAACATCGGAAATCCCAATGGGTTGCCGCCTTCACATCACATTCCCACCGGACATCCGCCTCCTGTCTCCAAGAACGCATCAGGACGGGACAAGGGCTTCGCTCGCTCCCAACTCTGCATATTACAGTTTCTGTTTCCGTTTTGCCGGCGTTGTCCCGTCCGGCGGTGACGCTGCCCGGTTTTGTTCCCGTGCCGTCCCTTTCCCTGCCCCACCTTCCGCTGCGGGGCTGTTTCCGCTCGTATTACCACGATTTCTCCCTTTCCGTACCCGAGCCTGCGGTGAAATAGGATGACATACGGTGTAATGTGTATCATAACGCATTATAAATCAATTATTTATCAAAATTAGTCCTATATATTTGCACCGACAACATCAGTATTAACGCTAAAAAACTTTCAGTTATGGCAAAGAAAAACGCAAGGGAAGAACCCCCGAAACCGACGGTCGCCGAGAACGCCCAGATGAGCGACATCGTCTTCATCCTCGACAAGATGGAGCTGCTCCTGAAGGCGGTGTCTGAAATCGGGCAGGACGGCAAGTTCAAGACGGTGGACGCCGACAAGCGGCACCGCAACTCCTTCCTGAAGATTGACCGCTATGCGGACATCTTCGAGAACTTCATTAAAAATTTCTGGAGCCAGTTCAAGGACCCGACCCGTTTCGGCATCCTCTCCGTCAGGGAAGGCAGTCTGGACTCTCCGGAAGTGCAGCAGGCCATAGAAGATATGGCAAACGGAAAAAAGACAGAGGCCGTGGAGGAATTTCTGAAAAAGTATGAGATTGTCCCACGGAACAAGGAAAACCAAAGTATCAACCCACAAAATCAAGAAGAAATGGCAAAAAAAGAAGAAAACCAGCCGCAGGTCGCCGCAGAAGGAGGCCAGCAGCAGAACCCGTACCGTTACAACGAGTCCATGATCAACTGGGAGCAGCTGAAGAATTTCGGACTGTCCCGCGAGTACCTCCAGGAGCGCGGGCTGCTTGACCAGATGCTCAGGGGCTACAAGACCAACCAGGTTGTGCCCATCACCATGAACTTCGGCTCAGCCGCGCTGCGTACCGACGCCCGCCTGTCTTTCCAGCAGTCAAGAAACGGGGAAATTGTGCTGGGCATCCACGGAATCCGCCAGAAGCCCGACCTCGACCGCCCGTATTTCGGACACATTTTCTCCGACGAGGACAAGCGCAACCTGCTGGAGACGGGCAACATGGGGCGTGTCGTGGAACTGAAAGGACGTAATGGGGAGTATATCCCGTCCTTCATCAGCATAGACAGGCTTACCAATGAGGTGGTGGCCACCAAAGTGGACAACGTGTTCATTCCGAACGAGATAAAGGGGGTGGAACTGACCGAGCAGGAAAAGAACGACCTGCGGGAAGGCAAGAAAGTCTATATCGAGGGCATGACAGCCAAATCCGGCAACGAGTTCAACGCCTTCATACAGGTCAACGCCGAGCGCAGGGGCATCGAGTACATCTTTGAGAACGACAAGCTCTTCAACCGGCAGTCGCTGGGAGGCGTGGAACTGACACAGAAGCAGATTGAGGACCTGAACGCGGGCAAGGCCATCTTCGTGGAGGGGATGAAGCGCAAGGACGGCGAAATCTTCTCCTCCTTCGTGAAACTGGACGAGGCGACTGGGAAACCCGCCTATACTCGCTACAACCCGGATTCCCCGGAAGGCGCACGCGAGATCTACATCCCGGACGAAATCAACGGAGTGCGGATCACCCCCGAAGAAAAGAAGGAGCTTCTGGCGGGGAGGCCGATCTTCCTCAACGACATGGTGAACCGCAAGGGCGAGGAATTCTCCTCGTTCATCAAGGCGGACCTGGAGACGGGGCGGCTGAGCTACTCCCGTACGCCGGACGGCTTCGACCAGCAGGTAGAGTTCAAGATCCCCGACAAGGTATGGAACGTGGAACTGACCCGGAAGCAACGCGCCGACCTCCAGGACGGCAAGGCGGTGCTGGTCGAGGGCATCAAGGGCTACGATGGAAAAACCATCTCGCAGTATGTCAAGGCGAACTTCAACCAGGGCCGTCTGGACTTCTACAACGAGAATCCGGACCGCAAGCAGAACGCCTCGCAGCGCAACGTGGTGGCGGCGGCCCAGAAGCAGGGACAGGAAAAGGGCAGCCGCAAGTCTAAGGGAATCAGCGCTTCCTGACATGTATCCGTGAAAAGGGAAAAGAAGTTTTAACTCAAAATGAACAAGAAGATGAACAAGGAAAACAACAATGCGCCTTTCAAGGCGGAGGATGTGGACTGGAACGAGCTGGCCGCCATCGGCATCCTGAAGGACGAATTGGAAATGGCCGGGGAACTGGACACCCTCCTCAAGGGGGAGAAGACCGGCGTGATACCGCTGAGCCTCGTGCTCCTCGGCGTGGACGTGGTGATGGATGCCACGCTCCAGCTGGTACGCAAGGGCGAAGCGCCACTTCTTGAAATCCAGGGTGTCACCCCATTGGGCAGATAACCGGACAGTAATATCGAATAAAGAATGTCAAACCGCCGTTTCCTGTCTTCCGCATAGAAAACGGGAAACGGCTTAAATTTTATCGAACAACATGATAGCAATCATCGCAGAAAAGCCGAGCGTGGGCATGGACATAGCCCGCGTGGTCGGGGCAGACAGTAAAAATGACGGCTACTGTGCCGGAGGCGGGTACATGGTCACATGGGCATTGGGACACCTCGTGTCGCTGGCCCTGCCGGACGCATACGGTTACACGAAAACGGCGGCGGAGGACCTGCCGATGCTGCCGGAACCGTTCCGCCTGGTATCCCGCCAGGTACGCACGGACAGGGGCATGGTGCCCGACCTTGCCGCCTCGAAACAGTTGAAAATCATAGAAAGCGTGTTCAACCGGTGCGGCAGCATCATCGTGGCCACCGATGCCGGACGCGAGGGCGAGCTGATATTCCGCTGGATATACGACTACCTGGGCTGTACGAAACCGTTCAGACGGTTGTGGATCTCCTCGCTCACCGACGAGGCCATACGGAAAGGTCTGGAGGAACTGAAGGACGGCTCAGCGTATGACAGCCTGTATGCCGCCGCCGACAGCCGCGCCAAGGCGGACTGGCTGGTGGGGATGAACGCCAGCCGTGCCCTGGCCATAGCCTCCGGCACCCCGAACAGTTCCATCGGGCGGGTGCAGACCCCGACGCTGGCCATGATATGCGCCCGGTTCAGGGAGAACAGGGAATTCGTGTCCGCCCCTTACTGGCAGCTCCACATCACGCTGGACAGCAAGGAATCGTACCGCCGTTTTTTCCGTGTCGGGAACTTCGGCGACAAGGCGGAGGCAGAAGCCGCATACAGGTCCATCCCGTCCGGTGCCGTGGCGGAAATCACCAAAGCGGAACGCAGGGAAGTCCAGCAGCAACCGCCGCTACTCTACGACCTGACGGCGCTCCAGAAGGACTGCAACGTGCATCTCGACCTGCCGGCGGCCAAGACGCTGGACATCGCCCAGACGCTCTATGAAAAGAAGCTCATTTCCTACCCGAGGACGGGAAGCCGCCACATCCCGCAGGATGTCATGGCGCATGTCCCGGAACTGCTGGAAAAGATTTCCGCCATGCCGGAATTCCGGGAATACGGGAAGACGCTCGACCTCTCCGCCCTGAACACCCGCAGCGTGGACGACACGGAAGTGACCGACCACCATGCCCTGATTACGACCGGCATCGCCCCCGAAGGGCTTTCCGAAGCGGAGTCCGCCGTCTATGTCCTGATTGCCGGACGGATGCTGGAAGCGTTCTCGCCCTGCTGCAAAAAGGAGACGCTGCTGATGGAGTGCCGTATTGGGGAGACGGTTTTCCGCTCGAAGAGTTCCGCCGTCACCAGTCCCGGCTGGCGCGGGGTCTTCGGCAGGAAGGAGGACAAGGAAGAGGACGGGGACGGGCTGAACGACGGTCATGCCGTTTTCTCCGAAGGGGACCGGATTCCGGTATCGGGCCACGGGCTTGTGCAGAAAAAGACCGTGCCCAAGCCGCTCTACACCGAAGCCACGCTGCTGGCGGCAATGGAGACCTGCGGAAAGGACATCGCCGACGGAGAGGCGCGTGAGGCCGTCAAGGATATTGGAATAGGCACGCCCGCCACAAGGGCCGCCATCATCACCACTTTGTTCAAGAGGGATTATGTCGAACGGAACGGGAAAAGCCTCGTGCCTACGGAAAAGGGACTTCTCCTCTACGGGGCGTTGAAGGACATGCTGGTGGCGGATGTCTCCCTGACCGGAAGCTGGGAGAACGCCCTGTCGCAGATAGAGCGGCACACGCTCGACCCGGATGCGTTCATGGCGTCCATCAGGGACTATACCCGCAAGGCCACCGGGGAGATCCTGAGACTCTCCCTGCCGGCGGCACCCGTCCGCACGTTCACCTGCCCCAAATGCAAGACCGGCCATGTCATCCTCAAGGGCAGAACGGCCAAATGCGACAACGAGGGTTGCGGCCTGCTCGTGTTCCGCAAGTTCCTGAACAAGGAGCTGACGGATCAGCACTTGGAGCAGCTTTTCTCCTCCGGCACTACCCGTCTTATCAAGGGGTTCAAGGGAAAGAAAGGGGTTGCTTTCGATGCGGCGGTAGCCTTTGACGCGGGGTTCAACCTGGTCCTCTCGTTCCCGAAAGACGGGAAAGGCAGGAAAAGGAAATGACGGCGCCATTCCGGTTCGCGGGCAAAGGTCGCAGCCCGCCCGGTTCCACCGGCAAGGTCGGGCCTTGCGGTTTCCGGTGAAAATCACTATGGCATCTGCAAAATATTAAGAATGAGAGAGCTTTGCATAAAATTCAAAAAGTAGGTAATGACATGGCAACAGTTCTTATTTCAGCATTCTGCAGCGCATTACATTCAAATAACTCTTCAGCCGCAAAGGTAATGCGAATTTGTGAATGAACCAAATAATATTCTCTGATTTATTGGATTTCAAAATCTGAGCAAACCGTATTCTGTCATCTTTCGGTAGAGTGTCGTCCTGCTTATTCCGAGCAGTTCTGCGGCGCCACTCCGGTTGCCGTTTGCCTGTTTCAAAGCGCGCAATATCCGTTCCTTATCCTCCGCGTCATTGCGCAGGGCGAAACTGACGGGTGAGGTCGGTTTCGTCACGGCAAGTTCCAGATGCTTTTTCGTGACTACTCCCTCCTGAGCCTGCAATACCGCACCCATGATTTTCTGCCGAAGCTCGCGCACGTTGCCCGGCCACGCGTGGGTCAGCAACGCTTTACGGGCTTCGGAACTGAACCCGCTCACATTGCACTCCAATTCCTGATTGGCTATTTCACGGAAGAAGTCCGCCAATGGCATGATGTCTTCCTGACATTCGCGCAACGGTGGCACGGTTATCTCGAAATCATGCAGGCGGTAGAGCAAATCCTGCCGGAAACGCTTTTCACTCACTGCCGCTTCCAGATTTTCGTTGGTGGCGGCGATGATGCGGACATTGAAATTCCTGTCCGATTTGTCACCGACGGGGCGATAACGCCTTTCCTGTATGGCACGGAGCAGCATCTGTTGGGTTTCCAACGCAAGGTTGCCCACCTCGTCCAAAAACAGTGTGCCGCCTTCCGCTTCATGGAAATATCCTTTCTTGGCATTGTCCGCACCCGTGAACGCACCTTTAACGTGTCCGAAGAAAGCCGATGGAGCAAGCTCTTTGGTGAGTGAGCCACAGTCCACTGCCACGAATGACTTGCCTGCACGTTTGCTCTTGTCGTGCAGGTGGTGAGCAATATGCTCTTTGCCAGTGCCGTTCTCTCCGAATATCATCACGCTCATATCGGTAGTGGCTACCAGCCTTATACGGTGCATGATTTTCTGAAATGCGGAACCGTCACGGGCGAATACGGGCATACGGCGATGTCGCATCTGACGCTCTTTCTGTATAGAACGGAGAAGGGGGATCAGTTTGTCCTCCACAAGTTGTTTGGGTATGTAATCCAAAGAACCGAGTTTCATGCTTTCCACGGCTGTATACACTTCGGCGTAGTCGGTCATTATGATGAAGGGTTGCAACTTCCCTTCCTTGCGCATCCAGCGCAACAAGTCTATGCCGTTCCCGTCAGGCAGACGCAGGTCGGCAACCACGATGTCATTGTCCGTTGACTGTTGCAGATGTTTCTTTGCGGTCAATAGGTGATAGGCTTTCACAGTGCGGTAGCCCTCCCGTGCCAGCAGATTGCAAACATATTCGCAATACACGATATTGTCCTCCACCACTATTATTCTTGTCTTATCCATTTTCGTATTTTCTCCTTTCCTCTTCTGCCAGCCGGATTATTTCCGCTCCTTTGTCCAATACGGCGGTCACGGCATTACTCAATGCTTCGGTATCGGGTTTATCCTTTCCATGAAGCAATCCATAAAGTACCCTCAGCGGTTGGTCGGCACGGAGCACCTCCCACGAACTGCGCAGGTGGTGGATCAG